>JAESGL010000018.1_pt1 | contig 410530 bp, 420 predicted proteins | sample 9269711 | NCBI WGS metagenome assembly JAESGL01 (sample SAMN14515918, study PRJNA621676) | algae metagenome | isolation source: Kastovskya adunca ATA6-11-RM4 and co-occurring heterotrophs from soil and... | place: Chile: Atacama Desert | collected 2011-06-27
GATCGAAGTGATGACCGCCGCCCAGAGCGTCGCCATCCCAGCTTCATCGGTGTAGGTCCAAAGCTTCGGCAAGAAATCAATCATGAGAGCCCTGTGGGACTTCGCCGCGACCGTTGATGGTCAGGTAGGGGCGGACGGCTTCGGTGAGTTTGTGCTGAAGCTCTCTCAACTCCTGCATGATTTCTCTAGGGCGGGTCACCACGTCATTTGGGCCAATGAGAGTCGGCGCGATGATGGTTTTCTCCAGATAGAACTCAACAGATTTGCTGAAAATCTGTCCCATTAAACCATCGACATTGTCGTCAAAAAGGAAGCCAGCCGCTCCCATGGCTTCCTGGAAATCCTGGGCGATTACCGCGTCCAACTGATGATCTGGATTTCTTCCAGGAACTGTCCCTGTCATCATGATTGTGTTTATGAACTTGCGGGCCGCGCCATACACGGCGGAGCGTTTCTCATAGAGTTCGGCTCGGACACGCTGCGATTCCAGTTCGTGAGCCGCTTGAGCAACCTCAGTCTGACGCTTAGCGATATCGACCTGACGGCTTGCGATCTCGATCTGACGCTGACCAACGCGCCACGCGAAATATACGGCGAAGACGGCAGGAATCGCGGAGATCAAAGCCGCCAAAATGGGGGCGATGAAGGCGGGGATCGCGGTGATGACCGCCGCCCAGAGCGTCGCCATCCCGCCTTCGTCAGTCCAACACCAGAGTGTTTCGCAAAACATTAGGTCGTTAGCTCCTGAGAGGAACCAGCCCAAAGTCGTGCAACGACTGCGGTCTTCAACTCATTTCGGTCTGAGTCCACTTTGTGCCAACCGTCGCGGATTTGCGTCCAACTGATTTCGGTTGCCGCTTCAAATCGTTTCCACTTGTAATCCTCGAACACGGTCCACATCGCGCTCGAAAGTTCGGTGAAGCGGACGGATAGGGCAGGGTCTAAGAATATCCCTTTGGTCACCACGAAGTTGTGGAATTCCATCAAATCATCGGCGGCTTGGCGATAACGATGGATGTCGATGATTTGGGAAAATTCATCCTGGCGTTGCCGCCCTTCGAGCGACCGGACTTTACCCTTTTCGTGTTCCGACATCTTCGGCTGGTCAGCCAAAGTCGCCTCCAACTCGGCAGCATTCAGCCAAGCGACATCGGGGTAGCTTTTAATGGCGGACACGCATGAACCAACCGACCCCATAGCGCGGCCAAGGAATTCCCATGCTTTCGGCAGAACCTCGAACTCCTGCGAATGCAATCTGGTCGTCCGATCAAGAAGCCTAGCTAGATCGCCTTTGAGACGTTCGATCTCTTGATTTTGCCGATGCTGATAGTCCGCCAGCCGTTCAGCGAATTTTGCATCCAACCATTTCGACCCCAGGTGCTTGAATAGCGCATACGCTATGCCTACCGCCCCGGCGATGGTCACGCCTCCCAGCCCCAACACCCCCACGATGCGAAGTGCTTGATCCCACATTGTCCGAAGCCCCCATTCGAAGGCTTCCTTTAGCGCGTCTGGGTTGTCGGCGCGACAGGCGCGTGGATGGCCATCGTCTGGTGTTGTGGACGGTCTTCCGGCATCGCGATTTTGATAAGCACGCCGAAGAATCCCATCACAATTGCCATCCCGATCGCGGCTAGGACTTTCTCAGTCCATTTCCCTGCATAACTCCGCCTGAGTTCGTCATATCGGTCATCAGATTGTTTCTGGTTGGCGGCCAGATCAGCCTTCGTGACCTTGTCGTCCATAGTTCGCTCAATGGCGTCGAACTTCGCGGCATTGTTAGCCCGGTCGTGTTTCAACGCCTCTTTCGTTTCGTCCCGATATTCTTTGATCGACTCTTCGATCCGTTTCGAAGTGTCGGCCTGGGCGCCCAGGAGCGTTTCCAGACGGGCGAAGCGGGAATCACTTCCACCGAACATCAGAGGTTCCTCACTCGGAGGACGGCTTCGCGATTGAAGCGAAGGCCTGAGGTCAGGTTGATCTCCGATTGGACCAGATAGTCGGCGCCGTGGGTTCCGCCGCTGATGACGCAGACGATGAAATGACCCGGCGTCTCGACGCCGTCGAACATCGCCGTGGTGGCGATTTGTGTCGTCTCGACTTTCAAGTCGGAGTTCGTGTCTGGCTCGCGATCCTCAGGAGGACCCGTCACGACGGTGACCGGATGCTGGTCCGGAACGATGGTGTCATCGCCCTGAACTTCAGCGGTCCAGTTGAAGGTGTAGGTCGCGATTGCGCGCGGGTCTTTCGGGTTCTCGAACTTCAGGGACATGCAATATTTATCGCTAGGCCGCAGTTCGGGGGTCAGCCGGGACTTGGACCAGACGGTCATCCGCCGTCACGACGACGGCGCGCAAATCTTCGGGGATCAGAACCAGCCGTGTGTCCGCCGGGATCACGACTGAGCGAGCGTCAGCCGGGATGACGACGACGCGGGTCGGATCGACTTCAAGGATTCCGAAGCGGCGGGCGGTCGCTTCCGATGACAGGACCAGTGAGCCCAACTGGGCGCCGGTCGTCGCGTCGATCACAAGATAGGCGACGGACTGGGCCGACATTGGCTCCAAGGTGGCGGTCGCCCGTCCGAAGATCGGCGTGACGACATTGGACGCGCCGGTCAGATCGCCCAGGGCGTTGTTCGAGTTCGCGGCCACCGGAACGACGCCGTTTGCTTGGCCGGTCATTGGACCCAAGCCAGCGATTGTCGCGCCACCGATCCGGACGACGCCCTTGGACTGGACCGAAGTCGGAGCGAGGGTCGCGGTCAGGTTTGCGCCAGTGGATGATCCGGATGACGCGTTGAGGGTCGCCGGTGCGAGGGTCGCGGATACCGATCCAGTGATGGTCGAGGTGGCCTGAGACGCCGCCTGGAGGCCATTCAGGGCGCGGTCGAGGGTCGCGGTCGCCGGAACGGTAGCGGCGGCCTGAGAGGTCGCTGGAGACAAGCTCGCCGAAGCGTCGGCGGTGACCGTGCTGGACCCGCTGGATTGGACCGAAGTCGGAGCCAGAGAGGGCGTTGCGGAGCCGGTGATATGCAAGGTGGCCGAAGCCGTCGCGGTCGCCTGACCCAAAGTCGCGATCAGCCCCGCCACTGGTGCGCCGGTGACCGTTGAAGTCAGCGTGGCCGCTTCAAGGCTGGCGTTGACCCGCGCCTGAACCGCCACATCCGCAATGATGTTGCGGGAGATCGGCGCCAAGGTTGCGGTTAGTCCGCCAGAAACTTGCGGTCCTCCGGTCGCGGTGACCGTGGCCGGAGCCAGTTGGGCCGAAGTCGATCCCGTCGCCAGAACTGAAGTCTGGCTGACCGAAGTCGCCGGGTTGAGCGACCGGTTCGCCTGCGCCGTGACCTGGACGGTGGCGGCGGATGATCCGGAGAGTTCGCTCAGGATGGCGGACGCCGATCCGGTGACGCCGGGATAGGTGACCTGGGCTGAAGCGATCGAAGTCGCCCCTCCCAGGTTGGGGGAGGCGGTTGCGCTGACCGTGATCTGACCATTCGCCGAAGTCGCCGCTGTGGCGAGGCTGGAGGCCGATTGAGCCGTGACCTGGACCTGGACAACAGACGAACTGGAAAGCCCGCCCAGAGCCCGCGCAAGCGATCCCTGGACCGTTACGGAGACTGCGGCGGTTGATGTGGTCGGCGCCAGAGCGTTGGTCGCGCGACCAGTGACCAAAACAGTGGTCGCGCCCGTCGAGGTCATCGCTCCGAATGTCCGAGAGAGGTTCGCCGTCGCCGGTGCGGATTGGATCGATACGGTAGAGGAAACCGTCGCTGGGCTCAGGGTGCGGGTCAGCAAGCCGTCTATCGATGCCGGTGGCGCGGTGAAGACCCATGTGTATTTCAGTTGTCCACGCGCGCCGGAGCCGCCTAGCAGAGAGGATGTCCCTCCGCCTGACGTGCGTCCGCCACCGCCGCCGCCGGGTGCGCCGCCGGGTCCGCCGACGCTGCTGAAGCCACCCGCGCCGCCGCCACCACCATCAGGGTGGCTGGTTCCTGGATCGCCGCCGCCCGCGCCGCCTGAGCGAGTTCCAGACGAACCGCCGGTGACGCTAACCGTCGAAGCATTGCCCCCGCTTCCGGCTGAATGTCCCGCGCCGCCGCCGCCGACATAGGCCGACGCGCCGGAGTTATCGAAGCCACCTAGCCCTCCGGCGTTTACGGTATCGCCGACGCTGGAAGATGAGCTTCCGCCCCCCTTAGCCAAAGCGGTCGAAGCTGATCCAAACCATGTATCGCCGCCGTTTGACGTAGGACCGGCGTAAGAGCCAGCCGATCCCGCGCCGACCGAATACGAAAACTCTTGGCCAGCCACCGCCGGGAGGGTTTTCGTGATCCAGTCTCCGCCGTCTCCGCCTTGAAAGAGATAACCGCCACGTCCCGCGCCGTGTAGCTCGGCCACAACGCCGGTGGCGCCCGTTGGAGCGACGGCGGTTCCGGCTCCGGTCTTCGTAACAACGACCGTTGGACCAGGACGGCGAAGAGCCACCGCGACACGACCTTGAAGGGACGAGGTCGCGATCGTTCCGGACCATGTTCCAGTCGGTCCAGCCGTGACTAGCTCACCCGTGAAAAGCGCGACACCACCCCCATTTCCTTGAGTTGTGGCGTCATCGCTGCGCTTCGCGACGTTGGTCAGATTGGCGTTCGACATCGTCGAGACGCGCGATGTCGCGATGTCCGTTGCAACGGATAGCATCCCCACGACAAGGCAATGTCCGGTCGTGGTCGTGATCGACGGAATGGTGACGGCGGTCGAAGCCGACGACTGGACTGATCCGGCGAATGCCGCGTCCAAAACGGCAGGATCAAAGCGGTGAATGCGCGCGATGATGTGGTCACCGGGATCGGCAATAGTTGGCGCGGTCTCTCCGGCAGACGCGATCTTATAGAACGAGTAAAGGCCAGTCGCCGTTGTGCTGGCCGCCGTTCCCGTTGTTTGCGCCGGAATGACAGACCACCCGCTGGGAGCCGTCACGCTTTGTGCGGCGGTTTCGCAAATCAGGAGAAGGAAATCGTCCGCCGATGTTCCGGCGGGGATGCCCGGTGTCACACTCGCCGTCGATGAAGCGACGGTCCCGACCGATCGCCATTGTGGACCTGAGTATCCCTCAACGACTGTGATCGTAATGACCGAAGTCTTCGGCGATCCATCGGCGCCAGCGCGCGTCTCAGTCATCGTGATGTTGAATGACTGGCCGATCCGGTTCGACAGATCAGCCGTCGTGGTGATCGTGCCTGAGCCCAGAGTGAAGAGGCCGGACGGGTCGCTGAAGTTGAGCGAGGCGTCTGAAGTCCGACCATTGATGGTCCCGACGACGCTCCCAACCGCGACGTTATGGCCGACCGTATTGGGCGTCAGTGTCAGGGTTTGAAGAGTCGGCGCGATGACGTTGACCTGGGCGAGCGTGGACTTCGGTGAGTTGGTCGCACCAGCCAGCGTTTCGCGGACCCTTATGAAGCGCGCGCCTGAATAGCCAATCAGGGAAGCCGCAACGGTAACCCGACCAGTATTTTCGATCGCGAAGCGACCGCCGTCGTTCTCCGTCAGTTCGAGGGTTGAACCGTTAGTTCGACCGTTCGTCAGATAGCCGACTTGAGACCCAACGCCAGTGGTGTCCGCGATCGTCGGCGTAGTCCAGATGATGTCGTTCAGCGTCGCCGGAGTGACGGTTACCGTGATGATTGTATCACGGGGCGAGTTGGATTCACCTGCGAGGGTTTCGCGGACCGTGAGATCAAATGTGCCGACCGTCAGGTTCTCGAAGCCGGTCCAGATTTGCTCCCCCGTTGCGGTGGACGAAACGGGCGAAAGGATCAGGCCGGTTGATCCCCCCATGTCGAAAATCTGACGGGTCGAACCTGAGGTAAAGCCTGTGAGAGCGACGACCAGGATGCCGCTCCCAACGCCTTGTTGGACCGTGCCGGACGTTGGGGTCAGACCATTCAACATCGGAGGTCAGCCTCCGATCAGGCGTTGGCTTCGTTAAGCGTGAAGGTCGAGACGGTGACGCTCTGACCGCTTGCGATGGACGTGTTGTCCAACTCCATGTCGCCGCCGCCTGAGGTCGCCGTGATCGATCCCTGGAGGTGGCAAGTCGTCCCAGCCGAATCCACGATACGGAAGTGACCCGCGGTGCCGGTTGCCGACGCGATCGCGGTCCAGGTTCCGATTTTGACTTTCGAACCGGACGACGCGGCTGACATGTAGTCGGACGGGAGGGTCAGTTCGGCCAGAAGGGTTCCGGACGACGCGGCTGCACAGTTCGCGGGCGCGACACCCGACCGGATTTGAAGTTTAGCCGAAACTCCGGCGGTGGATTCGATCGCGTCGAGACGCGCGTTCCGAACTTGGGTGGATAGCTGAAGGGCCATGGTTCTCCGAATGGGTTAGTGTTCGGAGGTATTTATCGGCGGGGGTCTGGAGCAAGGTCGGGGGCCGTGTATTGATCACCTGATCAACTCAGGGGCTCCGATGACTGAAGAAACTCAATCCGCCGATCTAATCGACATGACCGTTGGCATTGTCGCCAACTACGTCAGCAACAATCGGGTTGAACCTGATCAGGTCGGCGCGTTGATCGCTTCGACTTACGCCGCGTTGTCGAACGTCGGTCAGCCCGCGCCGGAGCCGGTTGAAATCTATGAACGGGCGACACCGGCTCAGATCAGGAAATCGTTGACCGACGACGGTCTGGTGAGCTTCATCGACGGACGGACCTACAAAACGTTGAAGCGTCACCTTGCGACCAACGGCATGACGCCCGCCGACTATCGCGATCGCTACGGCTTGCCAGATTCATATCCAATCACGTCACCCGCTTATTCGGCGCGCCGGTCCGAATTGGCGAAGTCGGCTGGCCTGGGTCAGAAGGGTCGGGCGGCGAAAGCTAGTGCGGCTCCGGCCAAGCGCGGGCGTTCGAAGTCGTGACGATCCTGATCGGTATTGTCTCGCTCATTCTAGTCATCGTCTTTCCGGCGTGGCTGGGAGCGACCAATCAGAGTTGGTTCTGGCTCCTAATCGTCGGCGTACCAACGGCGTTCGTGACGAAGTTCTCCGTCAGCTACAACTTGCTCAGGACGGAATGGGTGCGAAAGAACTTCGGTGGCGTCATCACCTGGTTCGTCGCCCAGACGCTTGTGTATGCGGTCGTCACGACGATCCCCTACATGATTGCTCGTTGGGTGGCTGGATAGATAGGGCGAAGTTATGGGGGTGATCCGCGTGGGGAAAGTGACGGCGGGGCTACTGGCTCTCGGTCTCTTTGGCTGCACTCAGTCAAATTCAGTCTGTCAGGCGATAACCGATCCGATTGCGCTCGAAGACCCAGTGGAAATGCTAAGACTCTCCAATACGATGGCGTGGGCAAAATCCGACGCCGAAGCTTGCGTCCACCGAAACGGCTATCGACTAGCAGGAGCCAAAGAAACCGCAGATTTGGTCGCTCGGTCGGTGGTCCAGGCTTGTGAGTCTCCGATAAACAAGGCCGTAAGTTTCGTGCGCGCGGATCAATACGACTTCGCTGTAAGGGTTGTTCGCGAAACAACGGACGAAGCCGATCAGTCAGCAGACGAAGCTGAGGCTAAAGCCCGGAAAAGCTATCTCGAACTTGCGATAATGCGAGTGGTGGAGGGCAGGGCTGGGAACTGCAAATCATGATGACTTTCGTCGGGATCGTTTTCGGTGTCGTGTTCCTGACCGTCGTGATCCGCTCGATGTCGAAAACGAACAAACAGCACGAAGACCCAAACGACAAAGTCGTGGTGAACCTCGACCAACTCCGTGGCCTCTGCAACCTTGCTCCGGGTGAGGCCTATGTCGTCTTCACCACCAGACAGAGCGGGTATGAGCATCAGCCCCGTCGCGCATTCGGAACGATCGATGAAGCGGTCGCGGCTGGCGTTTCCACGATGAAACGGGCGCGAATACCCTTCGCGAAGATCATTCAAAATACTGATGATCGCTTCGAGTTTTGCCGTCCTTATCACGACCACTTCGGGCGCGCTGAGGGCAAAAAAGTCGCCTCGATCGAGGTCGTCCGGATCGTGTGATTGCTGGCTGGGAGTCTTAGGTCCCCAGCCATTGCATCCACACCCGAAGTGATGCACAAAACCACATCACATGGTCTCGCACCTAGCGGAACGCGCCTTGTTTTTGTTGGGTTTTTGGCCGGAACGTCGTCTCCTAGTTCCCCAGCCATCCGCCGACAAAGGTCGGCGCCGCCGAACCACTTCACAGCTTCAGCATTATCATCTGCGCCAGGGCTTCCGTCGGGACGCTCGGCTACCTAGCTTGACCGCAGACTGCTGCTGAGGAGAACGATGATGGTCACCGCCAAAGAAAAGCGCCTGGCGCCCCTGAAAACGCCGACGAGCCTGTCGGAGGAGGCGACCCAGAGCATTTCCGCCGCTCTGACCGGCCTGCTGGCCGATACGTTCGCTCTCTACATCAAGACAAAGAATTTCCACTGGCACGTCTCGGGTCCGCATTTCCGGGACTACCATCTGATGCTGGACGAGCAGTCGGCGGAAATCCTGGCTATGACCGATCCGATGGCCGAGCGGGCGCGCAAGATCGGCGGGACCACCCTGCGCTCCATCGGTCAGATCGCCAAGGAATCACGCATCGCCGATAACGACGCCGACTATGTCGATCCTCTCGATATGCTGGCGGAGCTTCGCGACGACAACGGTGAACTGATCGGCCGGATGCGCGAGGTGCATGACCTTTGCGACGAGCATAACGACGTCGCGACCGCCAGCCTGCTCGAGAACTGGATCGACGAGAGCGAGAAACGCGTCTGGTTCCTGTTCGAATCGGGTCGTCGCGGTAACGGCTGAGGAACCGCAGCGCTTGCGCCGTCTTATGTATCGTCGATAGTCGATGACGGATGGCGCAGGAGGGGCGTGTGAAGCAGGTTTCGGTGATCTGCGGTTTGGCGATCGTGGGGGTGCTGGCGGCCTCGCCCGCCTCAGCCGATATGTCCAAGGCGTTCGGCAACACGATCGTGTCCCATTATCCGAATGGACAGTGGGTCCGGCATTATTTCGAGCCGGATGGACGCTACACCTCGCAGTTTTCCGACGGGCGACGTGTGGCGGCGCGCTGGTCGGCCGAGGGTGACAAGATCTGTCTGTCCGGCTTCAGTCCGCGCCAAATCTTGCCGCGCTTCTGCAGCCGGATGGTCGAGGCTGATGTCGGCGACAGCTGGCGCGCCCGCGATCCCTTGGGACGCTCCATCCGCAACGAACTGGTCGCCGGGCGTCGCTGAGGCCTTGCCCTGAGCGGCGTCACCCTCTAGACGCGACCGCCTACCCGATGCGGATGTGGCGGAACTGGTAGACGCACTGGATTTAGGTTCCAGCGCCGAGAGGCGTGGAGGTTCGAGTCCTCTCATCCGCACCAAGACAAACAAGGCCCCGGATCGCTCCGGGGCCTTTCTTTATTCCTTGCCTATCGCCCGTGCGGGCTACTTGAGGCCGATCGATGGGCCTGCCGCGATTGGTGCGACAGGCCCCGCATTTCGTCTTAGCGGATCGGCGGCACAGGCGGCGGCGGAACGTCGCCGTCGGTCTCGTGAACCTCGACCACGCCGCGACCCAGGTGGCTCTTGCGGTAGCCGTAGGCGAAGTAGATCAGCAGGCCGATGCCGCCCCAGATCGGCAGCACCATCTTGGCGTCGTGCGGCAGGTTCCAGAACAGGAAGGCGCAGCCGAACGCCGACAGGGGCGCAAACACCCAGATCAGCGGCGTACGGAACGGACGGCGACGGTTCGGATCCTTGACCCGCAGCACCAGCACCGCGATCGACACCATGAAGAAGGCGAACAGGGTGCCCGAGTTCGAGATGTCGGCGAGTTGGCCGACCGGGAACAGGGCTCCGGCGATGGCGACCGCGATGCCGGTGGCGGCGGTCACGATGTAGGGCGTCTTCCACTTGGGGTGGATCTTGGTCAGGCCTTCGGGCAGCAGGCCGTCGCGCGCCATCACGAAGAAGATGCGGGTCTGACCAAAGATCATCATCAGGATGACCGAGGGCAGGGCCAGAAGGGCGGCGGTGCCCAAGGCGTTGCCGATCTGGGGGTGCCCGACGACGCGCAGAACGTGGGCCAGCGCCTCGTTGGAGCAGACCAGCATTTCGGCGTTGGCGGGCAGGGCGCAGGCGGCGACGAAGGCGGGCGAGCCCGGCTGGACCGCTTCACCAGCGGCGCCCAGAACCGGCTGAGCGCCGATGGCGCCGGCGGCGCCGAGCGCGACCAGCAGATAGAAGATCGTGCAGATGGCCAGCGAACCGATCAGGCCGATCGGCACGTTACGCTGCGGATTCTTGGTTTCCTCGGCCGCCGTCGAAACGGCGTCAAAGCCGACATAGGCAAAGAAGATCGAGGCCGCGGCGCCGACGATGCCCATCCCCGAATATTGGCCGAACAGGCCATTGGGGGCGAACGGCGACAGGTTGGCCGACTGGATGACGGGCAGGGTGATGACGATGAAGACCGTCAGGGCGATGACCTTGATCGCGACTAGGATCGCGTTGACCCGGGCCGATTCCGTCGTGCCGACCATCAGCAGAGCCGTCACAAGTAGGGCCACGACGATGGCGGGGATGTTGACGATTCCGGCCGAGAAGTCAGGCGTGGGGATGAAGCCGTTCATCGACCAGGTCGGCCCGGCAGATAGGAGGTCGGGGAAGTCGAATCCGAGCCCCTGTTCTATCAGCCCCAGCACATAGCCCGACCAACCGACCGACACGGCCGAGGCCGCCACGGCGTATTCCAGGATCAGCGCCCAACCGACCGTCCAAGCCAGCAGTTCGCCCATCACGGCGTAGGTGTAGGTGTAGGCCGAGCCAGACACCGGGGCCATCGACGCCAGTTCGGAGTAGCAGAGCGCCGCGACCGCGCAGACCGCGCCGGCGATGACGAAGCTGATCATCATGCCCGGTCCGGCCTTTTGGGCGGCCGAGGCAGTCAGGACGAAGATGCCGGTGCCGATGATGGCCCCGATCCCCAGAAGCGTCAGTTGAACAGGACCAAGCGACCGATGAAGCGACTTCTTCTCGGCCGTGGCAAGGATCGCGTCGAGCGACTTAACGCGCCACATAAAATACCCCCACGTTTTGATGCAGCCCCTCGGCTGCTTGGGGCGGACGCTAGCGACGGATGAGGCGGCGCGCAACGCGCATGACGGGGTGGTTAAGGCGCGACGACGCTTTCGTGATCGCATGTCGGCAGGCTAGAGGCGACACATGCTGCCCATCCACGCCGTTCTTGAACCGCTGAAAGCCGCGCTGAGCGCGGGCAATACGGCCGTGCTGGCGGCGCCGCCGGGGGCGGGCAAGACGACGGTCGTGCCGCTGGCCCTGCTGGATCAGCCGTGGCTGGAGGGCAAGGTGCTGGTGCTCGAGCCGCGACGCCTGGCCGCACGGGCGGCGGCCGACCGGATGGCTGCGACCCTGGGCGAGCAGCCGGGCGGGACGGTGGGCTATCGCACCCGACTGCAAAGCCGCATCGGGCCGAACACGCGGATCGAGGTGATCACCGAGGGCGTCTTCACGCGCATGATCCTGGACGATCCGGGTCTGGAGGGCGTGGGCGCGGTCCTGTTCGACGAGTTCCACGAACGCAGCCTGGACGCCGATCTCGGGCTTGCGTTGGCGAGAGACACGCAAGGGCTGCTGCGTGAGGAGCTGCGGCTGCTGGTCATGTCGGCGACGCTGGATGTGGTCGGGGTCTCGCGCCTGCTTGACGGCGCGCCAGTGATTGAGGCCGAAGGACGGGCCTGGCCGGTCGAGACACGGTATCTGGGCCGCAACCCATCCGAACGGTTCGAAGAGGCGGTGGCGCGGGCCTGTCTGACCGCTTTGGGCGAGGAGACGGGGTCGGTGCTGGTCTTCCTGCCAGGGCAGGGCGAAATCCATCGGGTGGCCAGGCTGGTGAATGAGCGACTGCGGCTGCCGAATGTCGATGTCGTGCCCCTCTATGGCGGGCTGGATCGGGGCGAGCAGGACAGGGCCATCGCACCGGCAGCGCCGGGGCGGCGCAAGCTGGTGCTGGCGACCTCGGTTGCCGAAACCAGCCTGACCATAGACGGCGTACGGGTGGTGATCGACGGCGGCCTGTCACGCGTGCCGCGGTTCGAACCGTCCAGCGGCCTGAGCCGGTTGGCGACGGTGAAGGTCAGCCGATCCTCCGCGGAACAGAGGCGCGGCCGGGCCGGGCGCACCGAGCCGGGCGTATGCTACCGCTTGTGGGATGAGGAAAATACGCGCGGGCTGGTCCCGCATCAGCGGCCGGAAATCCAGGAGGCGGACCTAACCGGACTGGCCCTGGATCTGGCGCGTTGGGGCGCCCGCTCGGTCGAGGGACTGGCCCTGCTCGACCCGCCCCCGGCCGGCGCCCTGGCCGAGGCGCGCAAGGTGCTGACACGGTTGGGGGCGCTGGATGCCGATGGCGGACTATCGAAACACGGGCTGCGCCTGACGAAGATCCCACTGTCTCCGCGGCTGGCCCATATGGTCGCCGTGGCGTCCGACGCCGGCGATGCGATGACGGGCGCACGGATCGCGGCGGTGTTGAGCGAGCCGGGTCTGGGCGGATCGAGCGTCGATCTGGCGGATCGCCTGATCGGGCTGGAGCGCGATCGGACGCAGAGAGCGCGCGATTCGATCAAACTGGCGGAGCGCTGGGCGCGCGCGGCGGGCGGTGGATCGGGTCGGACGATCGATCCGGGACTGCTGCTGGCCGAGGCCTTTCCCGAGCGTATCGCAAAGGCGCGGGGCAAGGCGGGTGAATACCTTTTGGCTAGTGGGCGAGGGGCCGTGCTGGAGGCGACCGACCATCTGGCGCGTGAGCCCTGGGTGGCGATCGCCGAACTCGGCGGCGGCGACACCCGCGACCGGGTGCGACTGGCGGCGGCGCTTGAGACGGACCGGATCGACAGCGATCTGGCGCGCCTGATCTCGACGGAGGACCGGCTGGTGCGCGAACCGTCGGGGCGGTCGGTGATCCGGCGCTCGCGGCGCATCGGGGCCATCGTGCTGGACGAAAAGGTCGTCGGCGCGCCGGATGCGAAGACCCTGACCGCCGCCCTTCGGGCCGAGATCGAGGCGGATGGTATAGGCGCACTGAGATGGGGCGAGCAGGCATCGGAACTGCGCGCGCGTCTGGCGTTCCTGCATGCGCGAGACCCAGCCTGGCCCGATGTGTCGGACAACGCCCTGCTGGCGGCGCGTCAGGACTGGCTGTGGCCTCTACTGGAAGGGGCGAAGTCGCTGGAGGGGATAGCTGACGGTCGTCTGGCCGAGGCTTTGCGTGGACTGATCCCTTGGGACCTACAGCGGCGGCTGGACGAGTTGGCGCCCCCACGTCTGGTCACGCCGCTGGGCTCGGCGGCCATCGACTATGCCGCTGAGGGCGGGCCGCGCGTGGATATTCGCGTGCAGGAACTGTTCGGCGTGACGACGCATCCGACTGTCGGCGGCGTGCCGTTGACCCTGGCGCTGTTATCGCCGGCGCGACGCCCGGTGCAGGTCACCAAGGACTTGCCGCGTTTCTGGTCCGGCTCATGGGCGGCGGTGCGTGCGGAGATGCGCGGCCGCTATCCCCGTCATCCGTGGCCGGAAAACCCGGCCGAGGCGCAGGCGACGAACCGGGTTAAGCCGCGCGGGACTTGATCGCCTTGACGCGGCGGGCGGGAAACGGGCATCGCTGGGACAACCGGGAGAAGAAGATGTCCGATGTCCTGCCGAAGAACTCCACCGGCCGCGTGCTGTTCGCCAGCCTGATCGGCACGACGATCGAGTTCTTCGACTTCTATATTTACGCCACGGCGGCCGTCCTGGTGTTCCCGACGCTGTTCTTCCCCGGCGAGGATCCGGGGACAGCGCTGTTGTCCTCGTTCGCCACCTTCTCCATCGCCTTCTTCGCGCGGCCCATCGGCGCCCTGGCCTTTGGGCATTTTGGGGACCGGGTGGGACGCAAGGCGACGCTGGTCGCGGCGCTGATGACCATGGGCCTGTCGACGGTGGCCATCGGCCTGTTGCCGACGCACCAGCAGGTCGGCCTGCTAGCGCCCTTGCTGTTGGCCCTGTGCCGGTTTGGTCAGGGGTTGGGTCTGGGCGGGGAATGGGGCGGGGCGGTGTTGCTGGCGACCGAGAATGCGCCGGCTGGAAAGAAGGCCTGGTTCGGCATGTTCCCTCAGCTGGGCGCGCCCATCGGCTTCATCCTGTCCACCACATCCTTCATCGTCCTGACCTCGACGATGAGCGAGACCGCGTTCGAGGGCTGGGGCTGGCGCATTCCGTTCCTGGCCAGCGCCGTGCTGGTGTTCGTCGGCCTGTGGGTGCGGCTGAAGATCACTGAGACGCCCGAGTTTCAGAAGGCGGTCGACCGCGACGAGCGGGTCAAGGCGCCCGCCGTCACCTTGTTCGCCCACCATAAGGCGGCGCTGGTTCTGGGCACCTTCAGCGGCGTGACGACCTTCACCCTGTTCTATTTGATGACCGTTTTCGCCCTGGGCTGGGCGACGACAGGAATGGGGCTGGCGCGGGCCGATGTGCTGCCCATACAGTTGATCGGCGTGCTGTTTTTCGCCGCATTCATCCCGGTGACGGCGCTGCTGGCGGATCGATACGGGCAGGTCAGGGTGCTGATCGCCTCCTCGATTGGGATCGGACTGTTCGGCTTTCTGTTCGCGCCGCTGTTCGGGGGCGGCCTCAGCGGCCTGCTGATCTTCTTTGCGCTGGGGTTCGCCCTGATGGGCTGCACCTATGGGCCCATCGGCGCGGCCATGGCGCGGCCGTTCCCGACAGCGGTGCGCTACACCGGCGCGTCGATGGCCTTCAATCTGGCGGGCATCCTGGGCGCATCGCTGGCGCCCTACATTGCGCTGAAACTGGCCGAGCGGTTCGGGCCGGGGGCCGTCGGCGGCTATCTGGCGATTTCCGCCCTGATCACCATCGCCGCCCTGTGGGGCATGGGCCGGGTGGCGCCGGAAGAGAAGCGCTAGGCTTCGTCCGTCGCGGCATAGACCATGATGCCCGTCGCGATGGCCAGGTTCAGGCTGTCGGCGCGGCCGCGCATCGGGATCTTGACGTTGACGTCACAGGCGGCGGCCAGGGCGTCGGTCAGGCCGGCCTGCTCATTGCCCATCAGGATCAGCGACGGCTGTTGCATGACGGCCGAACGATGGCTGACCTTGGCGTCCAGGCGGGTGCCGACGACGCTGCCGGGCCAGGTCTTTCGCCAGGTCAGGAACGCCTCCGGCGTCGTTCTGGTGATCGAGACGGCGAAGACCGAGCCCATGGTCGCGCGCACGGCCTCGACCGAATAGGGATCGACGCAATCGCCGATCAGGATGACGCCGCCGCAACCGGCAGCGTCCGCCGTGCGGATGATGGTGCCCAGATTACCGGGATCGCGCACCTGCTCCAGCGCCACCCAGCAAGGGGCCGAGGCGGGGTTCAGGCTGTCGAGAGGCGCATAGGCCTGTTCGAACACGCCGAGCACGGTCTGCGGATTGTCGCGGCGGCTGATTTTTTCGAGGATGGCGTGGGTGACGACGATGATGTCGCCGCCGGCTTTAAGTGTGGCCGCCTTGGCGCGGTCCAGCAGAGGGTGAGGACGGGCGTCCTCGCCGACCAGCAGCATCCGGGGTGCGCGCCCCTGGTCCAGCGCCTCGCCGATGAATTTCAGACCTTCGGCCAGGAAGGTCCCGGTCAGGTCGCGTTCCTTGCGCATATGCAGGGCGCGGACGCCCTTGACCGTGTCGTTGGTCAGCGAGGTGATGACGCGATATTCGTCTCGGGCGCTCATCGGCTCCACCGCGCGAAGAAGGACAGGCCGATGGCGCGGGCGTCCGGGCTGTCTTCGGAAAGAGCTAGTTCGCCCCAGTCGATTCGGCCGCCGCGATCCTGGGTCGCCTCGACCATCAGATGCGCCAGGGACAGGCCAGACACTCGGGCCGCATAGGCGTTCAGCAGCAGGAAGTCGGCATCGTCCGCCAGTAGGGCGGCGCAGTCCTTGAGCAGACCCGGCATGTCCTCGAACAGGCGCCAGACTTCGCCCGTCGGGCCGCGTCCGTATTTGGGCGGGTCCAGAATGACGCCATCGTATTTCGAGCCACGCCGAACTTCGCGCGCGACGTATTTGCGGGCGTCCTCGACAATCCACCGGATCGGATGCTGGGCCAGGCCCGACTGTTCGGCGTTCTCGCGCGCGTAGGCGACCGACTTCTTGGAGGCGTCGACGTGGGTGACCTCTGCACCTGCGGCGGCCGCAGCCAGACTCGCGACGCCGGTATAGCCGAACAGGTTCAGGATTTTCGGCGCACGGCCGGCCGAACCTGTGAAGTCCCGCACGCGCCCGTCCAGCCATTCCCAGTTGGCCGCCTGTTCAGGGAAGAAGGCGAGATGGCGAAAGGGGGTGAAACGGCCGGTGAACTTCACGTCGCGCCACTTCAGCGGGAAGGCGTCGATGGGGCCGTGCTTGTCGAACCGCCAGCGACCGCTGTCTTCCTCCTCCTGCTGCGGATCGAACGTCGCTGTCGCGTTTTCGAAGGCTTTTGGATCGCGGGGCGACCAGAAACACTGCGGCTCGGGTCGGACGACGGTATAGCGGCCATAGCGTTCCAGCTTCTTGCCGTCGCCGCTGTCCAACAGGGCATAGTCCGACCAGCCGGAGGTCACGAGCATTTCGGGAGTTTTGGAAAGGACGGGCGCCATCGTCGGGCTGATAGGCGCTCAGGCCGCCTCGCGTCCAGCGTCCAGCGCCACGACGTTCAATTCCGTTATCTGATCGTCGCGATCGTGCGGGGTCTTGTCCCAGACGTGCGGTTCGATCACCAGCCGCCAGGCCGCATGGACGAAGGCCAGGCTGAGCAACGCCCAGTAGGCCGGCGCAGTCAGCACATCGCCTAGCCGATAATCGAGCCCGGCGCGTCGCGCTCCGGCCGCACAACTCATCCAGGCGGCGATAACGCCCAGGGCCAGCACGCCCAACGAGCCTCCGGGCAGGGGCGGCAGGACGCCGGATAGGGCCCAGACAGCGACGGCTAGAACCAGCCAGGCCAGCGTCGGGGCATGGGCGGCCGCCGACAGGATCGCCGCGCCCAAGGTCATGATCAGCGACAAGCTTCCGCGTCGGCCCAAGGCGTTCGGACGCCGCGTATGCACGCCCCAGGTCTGCATATAGCCCTTCAGCCACCGGGTGCGCTGCGGCAGCCATCTGTCCATCGCGCCCGGCGGCGTCTCCCACGTCGGACTGTCGATGACGCCGAGCTTCCAGCCCATCGACCACAGGCGGAAGCCCAGGTCCGCGTCCTCGGTGACATTGTGCGCGTCCCAGCCGCCGGCGCCACGCAGCGCCGTCATGCGGATGTGATTGCTGGTGCCGCCAAGCGGAAAAGGCAGGCCCAATCGCGCCATGCCCGGCAGGGTCACTTCGAAAAGCGCCGCATATTCGAAAGCGAACTGCCGATCCAGAAACCACGATCCAGCCTTGCCGGATGCTCGGATGCGAAGCGGCGCCTGAAGACAACCCAGCCGTGGCTGGGCGACGAAGCGCGCCGCCGCCTGGCGGAGCTGTTGCGGATGCGGTCGATCCTCTGCGTCATAGATGGTGACCAGATCGCCCCGCGCATGGCGAAGGGCGTAGTTCAAGGCGCGCGGCTTGGTCTGGGGACTGCCCGGCGGCGCGATCAGGATTTTCAGCCAAGGCGGTTTCGGCGTCGCCTGGGCTGCGGCCAGGGTGGCCTCATCATGCGCTTCCAGCACGATGAAGGCCTCCAGCCTGTGCGCCGGATAGTCGATCCGGCTGAGGTTGGTGATCAGTTGCGGTGTCACCGCCGCCTCATCGTAAAGCGCCGCCAGAATAGTGTAGCGCGGCCATTCGATCGGACGCGGAACAGGCGCGGGGCGTCGCAGGCTGGCGACGCCGATAACGGCCTTCCACACCGCGCACATGACGAAGGCGGCCTGGAACAACACCAAGGCGACGTCAAAAGCGGTTTCCGGCCAGCGGATCAGCGCCACGACGGATGTCAGGATAAGCAGGAACAAGGTCGTGACCTGGAAGCCGCTCGGCGTGCGTCGTGAGGCGCCGTTTCGGCGGGGCCTGATCCCCGGATGCGCCCAATCCTTCACCGCATCCGCCCCCAAAGCGCCACAACCGCTAATCGCTATTGTAAACAACCATGTTCTGCAAGTCGGTTGGCGTCCGGGACGGATTGTCGCTATTCAGGGCGCCTCACCCGGAGCAGCGGCTTGTCTGAACTCTCGAACGCCTCGCGCACGACCCGAAAGCCCAAGGGCGAAGGCCATTCGCGGAGGGGCGAAATCCTGGCGGCGGCCGAGCGCATCTTTGTCGAGCACGGCTATGAGGGCGCGACGATTCGCAAGATCGCGGACGAGGTCGGGCTGTCGTCGACGGCGCTCTACATGCATTTCCCGGACAAGGGTGCGATCCTGCAAGAAATCTGTCGCGACGCCTTCGCCCGGTTGATCGCGTCGAACGCCGCCGTCGCCGATGAGGCCGCGCCGCCCGAACAGCGCCTGCGGCGGATGATCGAGGGATATATCGAATTCGGTTTCGCCCATCCCAACGCCTATCGCCTGATCTATCTGACACGACCTGTCGAGGCGCGAGAAGGCGCCCAGGACGCGGCGCGCGAGCTCGGCTCCAGCCTGTTCACGACATTGGAAGCGACCGTCGGCGACGCCGTGAAGGTCGGTCGCATGAAAGGCGATCCCGCCACGATCGCCCAGGCGATCTGGGCTGCGGCCCACGGCATCGTGTCTCTCATGATCACAAAGCCTTATTTTGCGTGGTCCGATCGGCAAGCGCTGGTTCGCACGACCCTGGACGCCCTGTTCGCCGGTCTGATCGAAAAATGAAGCGTGTCTGCGTCGCCTTGGCGGCTTTGGCGTTCAGCAGCAGCGCGGCTCAGGCCAGGCCCTTGCGGATCATGGCGCTGGATCAGTGTGCCGACCAATATGTATTAGCATTGGCGCCGGACGCGGACATCGCGCTGTCGCCGCGCGCCGACGATCCTGACGCCTGGCTGCGTCAGCACGCAGTCGGTCACAAGCGTTTGCGTCCGACGCTCGAAGCCGCCGTAGGTTTTCAGCCGGACGTCGTGGTGCGCTACTGGGGCGGCGAGCCGCGCCTGCTGTCGGCGCTGGCGCAGCGCGGGGTCAAGGTGGCCACGATCGAGGACGCGGTGGACCTGAATGGGGTGCGCCGAAATATCCAAACCGTGGCGCGCGATCTGGATCAAATGCAGCGCGGGCAGGCGTTAGAGCAACGGATGGACAGGCAGTTGGCCAAAGCGGCGCCCGTGAAGCGCACGGCTGAGGCGCCGGGGGCCGTGTATCTGACATCGGGGGGCTTCACCGCGGGGCCAGGCACGCTGATCGATGCCATGATGCGGGCGGCCGGATTTCGCAATCTGACGGCCGCTGCCGGTTTTGGCGCCCTCAGCGTCGAACGGATCGCGATGAATCCGCCGATTCGATTTGTGCTCGGCTTCTTCGATCAGTTGCGCGCCGACCTGCGCGGGCCAGGGCGGCATCCGGTTCTGGCGCGGGCGGCCGGGGGCCGAACGGCGGCGCAATTGCCCGCCGCGACCTTGACCTGCCCGGCCTGGTTCGCCGCCGATGCAGTTGAGATGATGGCCAAGGGGCGGCCGTGAACAGAATAGTTCGGCTGTGCTTGGTTCTGATCGGCTTGATCGTCGCGGCGCTGGCTCTGGCGGTGCTGGCGGGCGAGACGGCGTTCAGCGTCGATCAGTATGCGGCGGCCTTCAGCGATCCGACATCCGGTCCGGCCGAGGTGCTGTGGCAGGTGAGGGGGCCGCGCGCGGTCTGCGCCCTGGTCGTCGGCGCGGCCCTGGGTTTGGCAGGCGCTGTGATGCAGGGGCTGTTGCGCAATCCGCTTGCCGATCCCGGCGTGCTAGGCGTGTCGGCGACGGCGGCCCTGGGCGCGGCGCTGGCCATCGTGCTTGGTGCTGCGGCCGTGCCGGGACTGGTCGAGGTGTCGGCCCTGGCGGGCGCGGCCTTGGCGGGCGGACTGTTGATCGTGGCGTCCAGAGTCATGCGGGCGCCCGAGGCCCTGATCCTGTTCGGGGTGGCTCTGTCCAGTTTCGCAGGCGCAGCGACGGCCTTGATCTTCAACCTGTCGCCGTCGCCGATCGCCTCGGCCGAGGTCATGTCCTGGCTGCTGGGATCGGTGCAGAACCGGAGCTGGATCGATGTGGCCTGGGTGACCCCGGCCGTCATCGTCGCGGGCGTCTTCGCTGTGTTGTCGGGCGCGGGTCTGCGGATGCTGACCCTCGGCGATGAGGGGGCGGCGGCGTCGGGCTTGAATATGGGACGGTTGCGGGCCTTCGCCCTGATCGCGGCGGCCCTGGCGACAGGGGCGGCGGTGGCGGTGGCGGGCGTCATCGGGTTCGTGGGCCTGGCCGCGCCGCATCTGGTGCGGGCGGCGGTGCGCGGCGATGCGAAGCGAATCCTGGCACCCTCGGCATTGGCCGGCGGGCTGATGTTGATCGTCGCGGACCTGCTGACGCGACTGACGCCGACGGATCAGGAGCTGAAACTGGGCGTGTTCACCGCCCTGATCGGCGCGCCCCTGTTCGCCCTGATCGCCTGGCGCGCGGCGCGGGAGTGGCGGCTGTGAGCCTGTTGTCGCTGCAGACGGTTCAGGCGCGGTTGGGCAAGGCCGTCGTGCTGGATGGGGTGAGCGTGTCGGTTGCGGCGGGCGAGGTCGTGGCCCTGTGCGGACCAAACGGGGCGGGCAAGAGCAGCGCCATCCGCGCGGCTGTGGGTCTGCTAGAGACGACCGGCGGCCAAATCAGGTTGGGCGGCGCGGACATCGTCGATCTGCCCCATCGCCAGCGTGCGGAGCGCGTCGCCTATTTGCCGCAGGAACGTCGCATCGCCTGGAATTTGCCAGCGGTAGAGTTGGCGGCGCTCGGCGCGCCCTTTCTGTCAGGCGCGGATGCGCTGGCGCGCGCGCGAGCCGCTCTGGACGAAGTCGGCGCTGGGCATCTGGCGGACCGCGGCGTTGCAGAGATGTCAGGCGGCGAGCGTGCCCGGGTTCTGCTGGCGCGCGCCCTTGTCGTCGATGCGCCGCTGCTGTTGGCCGACGAGCCGATCGCTGGGCTGGACCCGGATGCGCAGCGTCTGGTGCTGGAGCGCCTGAGGGCGCGTGCCGACGGTGGAGCAGGGGTTCTGGTCAGCCTTCACGACCTGACCCTGGCTGCGACTGTGGCGGATCGTATCGTCGTGCTGGATCGGGGGCGAGTCGTCGCCGACGCCCCACCGATCCAGGCCCTGTCGCCTGCCGTCCTGCGCGAGGTGTTCGGGCTGGACGGCGCGTGGATCGAGGGGCCGAACGGGCCGCTGCTGGCGGCCCGCCGGGCTCAATAGGCGATATAGGGCCGCGCGCCCGCCGCCGATCCGCGCGAGATGTCGGCCGAGGGCGTCAGCGGGGCCGTGCCGCCGTTCAGGCGGGCCTTGTAGACCGCCATGTTTTCCATCACCCGCATCATGTAGTTGCGCGTCTCCGTGAAGGGCGCGCACTCGATGAAGTCGATGGTCTTGATCGCATCGCCGCGCGGGTCGCCGCAACGGGCGATCCACTGGCTGGGGCGCGCCGGGCCGGCGTTGTAGCCGACGGTCGCCAGCAGCATGGAGCCGTTGTTCGCGGCCATCAGCTCGCCTAGGTGATAGCTGCCCAGGGTCATGTTGTAGTCCGGATCCCACAACTGCTCGGCCGAATAGCTCATGCCCAGACGGCGGGCGACGCCTGAGGCGGTGGACGGCAGGAACTGCATCATGCCGCGCGCATCGGCGCCGGAGCGGGCGCGGGGATCGAAGCTGGATTCCTGGCGTGTGATCGCTTGGGTGAATTCCAGCGGCGCGGCGCCGCCGACCTGGGGCGGGATGCGGACCGGATACATGCGCTCAGGCATGACGAAGCCCCGCTGGCTGGCGGCGCGGCCGACCATCATTGCGGTGAAACCCTCGCCATAGCCGCGCGACAGGTCCATCAGCAAAGCCAGGTCGTTGATCGTCGGCAGGTCGTTGTCGAGCTGGTAGGCGAAGACGCGCAGGAGGCTCATCTCGCCGGTCTCGCCCAGGATGCGGGTGGCGCGCACGATCTCATTGCCTTCGAAACGGGCGATGTCCGCCTGTGAGGGCACAGGCTCGCCCGGCAGCTGAAGCGTGGTCATCCCCGCCTTCTCGGCCGCCAGCTGACCGTAGAAGGTCTGCCAGTGCTGGGCGCCGTTGCGATAGTAGGCGAGGGCGGCGTCGCGTTCGCCGCGCGCCTCGGCGGCGCGACCCAGCCAATAGTAGGCGCGGCCCTGAGTGATCGGCGTGGACGAGGCGGTGCGCAGAGCCTCGAAATGGCGGGCGGCGACCTCGGGCTGGTTCAGCTTGGTCATGGCGACCCAACCGGCGAAGAATTCGGCGTCCACCATCCGATCGCCCGAGGTGAAGCCGTGACCGTTCATGGCGTCATAGGCCGCGCGCCAGTTGCCCTGTTGAAGGGCGTCGAGGAAGTAGTTGCGGCGCTCGCTCCACAGGGTGTTGTCGCCGGTCGTGTGGCCCGGCGCCGGCGGAAGATTGGCCAGCAGAGCAAAGCCTTCGGACTGGCGATTTTGCGATCGCAGCAGGCGAACACGCTCCAGCACGACCGCCGGATCGGCCGCCTGGGCCGGCGTCAGATTGGCGATGACGGCGTCGGGGCTGTAGGCCGAGCGAAGGGTCATCACCGTGTTGGCGATGGCGGCGCGATCGGGCGAAACCAGATTGATCATGCTGCGCGTCGCCGGTCCGTGCGGACCGAGCAGCAGCATGTTTAGCCGCGCCTCATGATCGGCGGGTGTCAACCAGGAGCCCCATTGACTGAGGATACGCGATTGCGGCGCATCGTCGAACGAGCGGGTGCGCCACCAGTCGCGGACCAGGGCGCGCGCCTCATCCTGGCGGCCGCGCTGCTGCAGCGCGGAGGCGTAGGCGATGGCTCCCTCTACCGTCGTCGGCTTGCCGTCGGACATCAGGGACAGGGCGGCGTCCGCGCCCATGCCGGAGCGGTCCAGCACCTTTTCGGCGGCGGCGCGTCTTGATTCGCCGCGCGGCCATCCCGCCAGATCGGACTGACCGCGCGCGAGGTCCGAGTAGGACAGCTGCTCGCCCGAGGTGTCGATCAGCGCCCACTCGACCAGTTTGCGAGCCGAGGCGTCCCTGATCTGCGACATGGCGGACTGGGCGCCGAACACGTCGCGCGCACGGGCCGCCGCCAGCCCCTGGCGAAACAGCGCCGTGTCCTGATCGTTCAGCACGCGGCCCTGATAGGTCGCCGAATAGCCGGGCACGGACGAAGACGCCGAGGCATAGGGCACAGGCTGGGTGGGCAGGGCGTCCTGCGGGTTCGGCGCAAGGACGGCGAGGGCCGCCGCCAGACTGGTCGCGATCATGATCTGTCCTGTTCCCATTCAATCCCGGTTGCGGCGGAGCCGCTGGCGACCTAACGTCCCCGCTCATTGCAAAGGCGATGAACATCCGTCCATCGTCACTCCCCACGCAGGCCAGCTTAGTCTCATGAACGCCCCCTTGTTCAAGGGCGTGATCACCGCCCTGATCACACCACTTCGTGACGGAAACGTGGACGAAGCCGCATTCGCCAAACTGCTCGAGCGTCAGATCGCCGCAGGTGTCCACGGCGTCGTTCCGATGGGCACGACGGGCGAGGGCGCCAGCATGGACCTTGATGAGCACAAGCACGTCATCGAGCTGTGCGTGCGTCTGACGGCCGGGCGCGTCACCGTCATCGCCGGCACCGGATCGCCCTATACCAAGGAAGCCATCGACCTGACCCGCCACGCCAAGACGGTGGGCGCGGACGGGGCGCTGATCGTGACGCCCTATTATATTCGCCCATCCCAGGAGGGCATGGCGGCGCATTTCGAGGCCGTCGCCGACGCCGTGCAACTGCCGATCCTGCTTTACAATGTGCCGGGCCGAACGGGGGCCGATCTGTCCAATGAGACTGTAGCGCGGCTGGCGGCCCATCCGAACATCGTCGGCATCAAGGACGCAACGGGCGACATGAGCCGCGTCAGCTGGATGCGCGCGAACATCGATGGTCAGTTCGACCTGATCTCGGGCGATGATCCCAGCTATCTCGGCTACCACGCCCATGGCGGCGTCGGCCTGATCTCGGTGGCGTCCAATGTCGCGCCTGAGGCGATGGTGGCCTTGCACAATGCGATGACCGCCGGAGATTACACGACAGCACGCGACTGGCAGGACCGACTGATCAGTCTTTGCAAGGCGCTGTTCCTGGACAACTCGCCCGCGCCGACGAAATACGCCCTAGCCAAGCTCGGCTTGTGCAACGAGGAGGCGCGTCTGCCGCTGTCGCCGACCTCCGATGCGGTCAAACCCTTGATCGACCGCGCCATGGCGGCGGCGGGCGTAATCTGATGGCCCCCAAGCTGCAATCGAAGTCCAAGGTCATCGCCGAAAACCGCCGCGCGCGGTTCGACTATTTCCTGGAAGACAATATCGAGGCCGGGATTCAGCTTCTGGGCACCGAGATCAAGGCGTTGCGCGACGGCCGGGCCAATATCGCCGAAAGCTATGCGGCGGTGGAGGGGCGCGAGATCGTGCTGATCAACGCTGATATCCCCCCGTACAAACAGGCAAACCGCTTCAACCACGAGCCTCGCCGACCGCGTAAGCTGCTGCTGCACAGAAAACAGATCGACAAGCTGATGGGCGCTGTCCAGCGCGACGGTCAGACCATCATCCCGCTGAAGCTATATCTGAACGATGCAGGCAAGGCGAAGCTGGAGATCGCGTTGGCCAAGGGCAAGAAGCTGCACGACAAGCGCGAGGCTTCGGCCGAGCGCGACTGGCAGCGCGACAAGGCCCGGCTGATGCGGGACAAGGGCTGAGGCTCAGGCCTCGATCAGCGTCCGGGCGCGCGCGAAGATGTCCTCGAACATCTGCGGCGTCAGGCGACCCGTGTTCGTGTTCAGGCGGGAGCAGTGATAGCTGTTCAGAATGACGTAGCCGCCGGCTTCGCCCTGCGCCCCGTGACCCGCGGGCATCGCTGACGCGGGCCGTCCGAACGCTTTCAGGATGTTGCGGCGTGAAACGTCGCCCAAGGTCACGATCACCTTCAGATTGGGCAGCAGCTTGAGCCGGTCGATCAGGAAGGGACGGCAGGTCGTCTCCTCGATCGGCAGAGGCTTGTTGCCGGGTGGCGCGCACCGGACCGCATTAGTGATCATGCAGTCCGTCAGCGTCAGGTCATCGTCGCCGTTGGGATCGTAATGGCCTTGCGCAAAGCCGGCCTTCTTCAGGGTGTCGTACAGCAGCCAGCCGGCGTGATCGCCGGTGAAAGGCCGTCCCGTCCGGTTGGCGCCGGTACGGCCGGGCGCGAGACCGGCGATCAGCAGACGCGCGTTCGGATCGCCGAAAGAGGCGGCCGGCCCGTTCCACCAGTCTGGATTCTGGCGCGCATTCTCCTGACGATAGGCGACCAGGCGCGGGCACAAGGGGCAGTCGCGGGGCGGTTCGGGCGTCAGGGTCATTGGGCAGCCTTCGGGCGGCCGAAGTCGGCCATCAGATCGTTCAAGTCCAGGAAGGCATCGGCCTGACGACGTAGTTCGTCGGCGATATGAGGCGGCTGCGTCTTCTGGGTCGAGATGACAGTGACCCGCACGCCCCTGGCCTGGACTGCCTGAACCACCCGCCGGAAGTCGCCGTCGCCGGAGAACAGCACCGCATGGTCGATGTGCGGAGCCAGCTCCAGCATGTCCACCGCGATCTCGATGTCCATATTGCCCTTGATCCGGCTATGGCCGCTAGTGTCCGTGAACCGCTTCACCGGCTTGGTGACGACCGAAAAGCCGTTGTAGTCGAGCCAATCCACCAGCGGTTTGACCGGCGAGAATTCTTCGCCCTCGACCACGGCCGTATAGTAGTATGCGCGGGTCAGGATGGACCTCTCGCGAAACCAGTCCAGCATCCGCCGGAAGTCCATGTCGTGCTGCAAGGCGCGGGCGGCGGAGTAGAGGTTCGATCCGTCGATGAAGATCGCCAGCCGGTCGGTGGGATGAAACATGGTCGAAGCCGTCGAAAGAGATGAAAAATCGGATCGCGCGGTCGCCGTCGGAATCGATGACGGGTTCGACCTGAATGATGCAGTCATCGTGGCCCTGGGCTGCAATGACAAGGGGGCGTGGTCGTCCTGCACCGAAGCGCTGGAGGCGGCGATCGCGCGTTTTCGGAGCGAAGGGATTGATGTCGTCGCGCGTTCGTCGTGGTGGTCTTCTCAAGCCTGGCCCGATCCGCACGATCCAGCCTTCCTGAACGGCGTGGTCATCGTCCGCACAGAACACGATCCGCATGCCCTGATGGCGGCGCTCGGCCGGATCGAGGACGCGTTCGGCCGCGAGCGGTCGGTTCGCAATGCGCCGCGGACGCTCGATCTGGACCTGATCGCCTACGGACGATTGAGCGGTGATCTGCAGGGATTGATCCTGCCCCATCCCCGCGCGGCCGAGCGGCGGTTCGTCATGGGCCCCATCGCCGAGATCGCGGCTGACTGGGTGCATCCAAACGGGAAAACGGCCAGCGATCTGGCTCAGTCCGCGTCGGTCGGTCGCGACGCCCAGCCCTTGAAGTAGGGCAACGTTCGTGAGTTGATTCTGGCTCTGACACCGAGAGACACGCCATGCTCAGCTTCTCGCTCGCCGCCTTGCTCGCTGCTGCGACGATACAGGAAACGCACCCGGCACCGGCTTCGCCGCCCGCCGGCGTAGGTATGGTGATCCATGAGGCCGATGCGATGGTGCGCCAGACGCCGCCGCATAACGGCACTGGCATGAGCACGGCCTACCGAATTTCGGGAGGGGCGCCGAACCGATCAATGGAGTTCAGAAAGCGGGTCATGCATCCGGGGTCGTCAATCGGCCTGCACGTCATCGCGCACGACGAGGTTTATCATGTCGTCAGCGGGGAAGGAGATGTCACCACGGACGGCGTGACGACCCGGATGAAGGCCGGAGACACAGCCTATCTTTACGATGGCGGCAATGTCGGCATTCAGCAGGTGGGCCAGGACGATCTGGTGCTGATCATTGCTTACCCGTTGGCACGTCGGACCGACTGACGCCCAACTTCCGCCCCTGTGGCGTTGCAAAAAGCCGTCCTCATCTGTATTTGACGCGGTTCTCCCCCGCGTTCGAGGAATTTCATGGCCCGCGTCACCGTCGAAGACTGCATCGAGAAGGTTCCGAACCGCTTTGGTCTGGTGCTGATGGCTGGCCACCGCGCCCGCAGCATCGCCAACGGCGCCGCCCTGACGATCGACCGCGACAACGACAAGAACCCTGTCGTCGCCCTGCGCGAAATCGCTGACGACACCGTTGTGCCGGACGAACTGCGCGAAACCATCATCACCACGCTGCAACGCGTCGATGAGCGGACGGAAGCCGAGGATGAGGCGGAAACGGTCGCCCTGCTGGCTTCGCCGCAGCACATGAACATGGCCGAAGCCGAACTGATCCGCGCCCTGCAAAGCGACCGCGACGGCGGTCAGGAGGAGCGGTACTGACGCCCGAGGGAGCCCCTGGCGTCACTATCCTGCCGGCGCGGACCGAGACGGTTCCGCCGGCGCCCCAAGCTGCAAACAAAAACGACCCTCAGACGGCGCTCGTCGATCCCGCGCCGCAGCCCAAGCGCGCGCCGATCCTGCGTCAGTTCGAGCTGATCGAAGCCGTCAAGGCCTATGACCCGACCGCCGACGAAGCGCTTCTGAATCGCGCCTACGTCTACGCGATGAAGATGCACGGTTCGCAGTTGCGAGCCTCGGGCGATCCCTATTTCGCCCACCCTATCCAGGTCGCGGGCATACTGACCGACTATAAGCTCGACACCGCCACCATCGTCACTGCCCTGCTGCACGACGTGGTCGAGGACACTTCGGCGACGCGCGACGACATCGCCGGCATGTTCGGTGAAGAGGTCGCGGTCCTGGTCGAGGGCGTGACCAAGCTGTCGCGGCTGGAGCTTCAAGCCGAACACACGCGCCAGGCCGAGAACCTGCGCAAGTTCATCCTGGCCATCAGCCGGGACGTGCGGGTGCTGCTGGTCAAGCTGGCCGACCGTCTTCACAATATGCGAACGCTCCAGTTCGTGAAGCCGGAGAAGCGCGAGCGGATCAGCCGCGAAACGCTGGAAGTCTATGCGCCTCTGGGACGGTCGATCGGTATCCACTCGATCGCGTCCGAGCTGGAAGAACTGGCCTTCACCCATCTGAACCCGACGGCCAAGACCGCCATCGAGCGGCGGCTGGAAGCCTTGAAGCTGGAGCATGGTCGCGCCATCGACGGCGTGGCGAGCGAGGTCGAGCGCGTCCTATCCGAGGCGGGTCTGAAGGCCAATGTCTATGGCCGGCAGAAGACACCCTATTCGATCTGGCGCAAACTGCAGCGCAAGTCCGTCGGCTTTTCGTCCCTGTCCGACATCTACGGCTTCCGCGTGATCGTCGAGGCGGAGGATGACTGCTATCGCGCGCTGGGTGTGATCCACCGCGAATGGCCGATGGTGCCCGAGCGGTTCAAGGATTTCATCTCGACGCCCAAGTCGAACAATTATCGCTCGCTGCACACGACCGTCGTCGGTCCCCGGGGTCTGCGGATCGAGATGCAGATCCGCACCGAGGACATGGACCGGATCGCCGAGGACGGCGTCGCCGCCCACTGGCGCTACAAGAACCATTCCTACGGCTTCGACCGTGAGGCGATGGAGCAGGGGGGCGGGCGTGATCCGCTTCAGAACCTACGCCATCTGGTTCAGGTGATCGAGCACGGCGAGGGCGGCGAAGACTGGGTCGAGCACGCCAAGCTCGAAATGTATCTGGACCAGGTTTTCGTCTTCACGCCGAAGGGGCAACTGGTCACCTTGCCGCGCGGGGGAATGCCTCTGGACTTCGCCTATGCCGTCCACACCGAGGTCGGGGACACCGCCGTCGGGGTCAAGGTCAACGGCGAGCTGAAGCCCATGCGCACGCCGCTCCAGAACGGCGACGTGGTTGAAATCATTCGGGGCTCCAAGCGCGAAGTGCCTGCCGACTGGCGCAGCCTGACGGTCACGGGCCGCGCGCGCTCGGCCATTCGCCGTCATATCCGCACCTCCGAGCGTGAAGAGTTCATCAAGCTGGGCCGCGTGGCGCTGGACCAGACCTTGGGCCGGGTGGACAAGACCCTGACCGACGTGTCGTTGAAGCCGGTACTGGAACTGCTGGCGGTCGCGAGCGACGACGATCTGTTCGAAGGCCTGGGTCGCGGGCGGTTGTCGCCGACGACGGCCGCCGAAATCCTGTTCCCCGCGCTGAAGGGCCGGCTGAAGGCCGGGCCCGAGAAGCAGCGCATCGAGGGCGAGAAAGCGCGGCTGTTCGTGCGCGGCGGGGGGCTGACGCCCGGCGTCTCAGTGCATTTCGGCCAATGCTGCACACCCGTTCCGGGCGACCGGATCGTCGGCATTCTGGAGCCGGAATCCGGCCTGACCGTCCACACCATCGATTGCCAGACCCTGGCCGCCTTCGCCGATGACGATTCGGTCTGGCATGACCTGCAATGGACGCCTCAGGCCGAAACGGACGCGGTCGCCGCCGCCCGGATTCGCGCGACGATCCGCAATGCGCCGGGCGTTCTGGGTCAGGTCACGACCCTGATCGGCGAGGCCGGCGGCAACATCATCAACCTGTCGATGGCCCACCGTCAGCAGGACTTCTTCGACGTGGACGTGGATGTCGAGGTCGAAGACGCCAAGCACGCCACCACAATCATGGCGGCGCTGAGGGCTAATCCGTCGGTCGATTCCGTCGAGCGCGCGCGGGGCGAATGAGCGATTCGATAAAGCCGAACGCGGCGCAGATGGCCTCGCCGTCCTATCGCATGGCGGCGATGGATCAGGACTTCCTGCTGGGCGATTCGATGCGCGGCGTGCGGTTCCTGATGGAATACGCCAAGCCCGAGGAGGCGTTGAGGGCCTGGGGCGTGCGCTCGACCCTCGTCGTGTTCGGCAGCGCGCGTATCCGCGAAGGGCATCGTTGGTATGACGAGGCCCGCGCCTTTGGTCGATTGGCGTCCGAGCGGGGCGGAGCCTTGCGAGGTCGCGTCGGCGAGCCCCGCGACAATGTCATCGCCACCGGCGGCGGTCCGGGCATCATGGAAGCCGCCAACCGCGGGGCCGTGGACGCGGGGGCGCCGTCCGTCGGTTTCAACATCACCCTGCCGCATGAGCAGGAGCCGAACGCCTATTCGACGCCGGAATTGACGTTCCGCTTCCACTATTTCGCGATGCGGAAGATGCATCTGGCGATGCGCGCCAATGCGCTGGTGGTGTTTCCCGGCGGCTTCGGCACCTTCGACGAGATGTTCGAGATGCTGACGCTGCGCCAAACCAAGAAGGCGCCGCCGGTTCCGGTCGTTCTGGTGGACAAGGCCTACTGGACCTCGGTAATTGGTTTCGACGCCTTGGTCGAACATGGAATGATCGCGGCCTCCGACCTGGCTCTGATCGGTTTCGCCGAGGACGCGGAGGGCGTCTGGGCCGAACTGCTCGCGCGCGGGCTGCGGCCGAACGAAAACATCGAATGAAGCGTCGCCGCAGGGTTCATCCGCGCGCGATCCGGGTCTAGAACCCTGTCATGAACACTGAAGACGTCCTCAACGAGTTTCGCGACGCCGGCGCCCTGCGCGAAGGCCATTTCGTCCTGTCGTCCGGTCTGCACAGCCCGGTCTTCCTACAGAAGAATCTCGTCTTCATGGACGGAACTCGCTGCGAGCGGCTGTGCAAGGCGCTGGCGGACAAGATCACGGCCACGGTCGGCCCGGTCGATGTCGCCATTTCGCCGGCCGTGGGCGGCATCATTCCCGGTTACGAGACGGCCAAACACCTGAAAGTCCGTTCGATGTATGTCGAGCGCGAAGGCGGTGCGTTCAAACTGCGTCGCGGGTTCTCGGTCGAGCCCGGCGAGAAGGTCGTCATGGTCGAGGACATCGTCACGACCGGCCTGTCGTCGCGCGAATGCATCGCCGCCATCCAGGCCGCCGGGGGCGAGGTGATCGCCGCCGCCTGTATCGTTGATCGCTCGGGCGGCAAGGCGGATGTGGGCGTGCCGCTGATCGCCCTGGCGTCGCTGGACGTGCCCGCCTATCCGGCCGACGCTCTTCCGCCTGAATTGGCCGCGCTTCCGGTGGAAGATCCCGGCAGCCGCAGATTGTCGAAGTAGAGCCATGCGCGAACGGGTCAGGCTGGGCGTCAACATCGACCACGTCGCCACGGTGCGAAATGCGCGGGGAGGGACGCATCCCGATCCGGCGCGCGCGGCCGAGGCGGCGCTGGCGGCTGGGGCCGACGGAATCACCGCCCACCTGCGCGAAGACCGCCGCCACATCACCGACGCCGACATCGATGTGTTGAGCGCTCTGTGCGCCCGAGCCGGCAAGCCGCTGAATCTGGAAATGGCGGTGACGGACGAGATGCTGGCCATCGCTCTGCGCCACCGGCCGCATGCGGCCTGTCTGGTGCCCGAGCGGCGCGAAGAGGTCACGACCGAAGGCGGTCTGGCGGTCGCCGGTCAAGAAGGACGGATTGCGCCCGTGGTCAAGGCGCTGGCGGACGCCGGCATCCGGGTGTCTCTGTTCATCGAACCGTCCGAAGCGCAGGTCGAGGCCGCCGCCGCCGTCGGCGCCCAGGTGGTCGAACTCCACACCGGCCGTTACTGCCACCTGACCGATCCGGCAGAGCGAGAGGTCGAGTTCGAACGCCTCGCCGCCGCCGCCGCCCAGGCCGACATCCTGGGGCTTGAGGCCCATGCAGGCCATGGTCTGGACTACGACACGGCCCCGCGCATGCTGGCGATTCCGGAAATCCGCGAGTTGAACATCGGTCATTTCCTGATCGGCGACTCGATCTTCATCGGCCTGGACGGGGCGATCCGCCGGATGCGAGCGGCGATGGATGCAGCCAAATGATCATCGGCGTCGGCGCAGATTTGTCTGACATCCGGCGCATTCAGGCGTCGCTGGATCGGTTTGGGGATCGCTTCAAGGCCCGCTGCTTCACCGAACTGGAACGCACTCGCTCGGATCGGAAGCCGGACCCGGCCTGGAGCTACGCCAAACGGTTCGCCGCCAAGGAGGCCTGCGCCAAGGCCTTGGGAACAGGCATGCGGGCCGATGTCTATTGGCGCGACATGGGGGTGGTGAACTTGCGTTCCGGTCAGCCGACGATGGCGCTGACCGGCCATGCGGCCGAGCATCTGGCGCGTCTGACGCCACCCGGACACGAGGCGAAAATCCACCTGACGCTGAGTGACGAACATCCGTATGCGCTCGCCTTCGTGGTGATCGAAGCCTTGCCGCAGTCGTAATCAGGTTATAGGCGTGCGCGATGACCGCGCGGACGCGGCGAGGATGCCTGATCGCATGAGCGAAGACCAAAAGCCCGACGACGCCAATCGCGACGCCACCCCCGAAGAACGATTTGCGGCCTCGGAAGCGGACGCTCCGGTCAAGTCGGTGCAGGAGCCGACGACGGCGAACCAGAAGGTCTATGCCAAGACGCCCAAGGGCGGTGCCAAGGCGACCTCGGCGGCCAGTGAAACCGGCGAAATCTTCAAGACCATAGTCTTCGCCCTGCTGATCGCGATGGTGCTGCGCATCTTTCTATTCCAGCCCTTCACCATTCCTTCGGCCTCCATGGAGCCGAACCTCTACGAAGGCGACTATATCGTCGTCTCCAAGTGGTCTTACGGCTTCTCCAAGCACTCGATCCCGTTCAGCCCGCCGCTGTTCGACGGGCGGATCATGGGCTCGGCGCCCAAGCGCGGCGACATCGTCGTGTTCAAACTGCCGCGTGACAACAAGACCGACTTCATCAAACGGGTGATCGGCCTGCCCGGCGACCGTATCCAGATGATCGCCAACAAGCTGTATATCAACGACAAGCCTGTGCAGGACGTCGTGGTCAGCGAGCAGGAGATCAACGACATCTTCGGACCGCGCCCGGTGACGGAGGTCCGCGAGACCCTGCCGGAAGGCAAGAGCTTCATGACCCAGGACTTCGGTCCCGGAAACGATCTGGACGACACCCCAGTCTATGAAGTCCCGGCCGGTCACTACTTCATGATGGGCGACAACCGCGACAACTCGATCGACAGCCGCGTCGAACAGTCCAGCGGCGTCGGCATGGTCCCGGCCGAAAACCTGGTCGGCAAGGCGCAGATCATCCTGTTTTCGTGGAAGCCCGGTTCGTCGTTCGTGAAGCCCTGGACTTGGTTGAACGTGCGGCTCGACCGGTTCTTCAACGTCCTGCACTGATGGCCAATCTGAGAGCCGAAGCGGTCGCGGCGCTGGAAACGCGCCTGGGACACAGGTTCAAGGACAAGGCCCTGCTGGAGCGCGCCCTGACCCACGCCAGCGTGGGCGAGGGCGCGCCGGTCGGCGTCCACGGTCCACGCGACAACGAGCGCCTGGAGTTCCTCGGCGACCGGGTTCTGGGTCTTCTGGTCGCCGAGCGGCTGTCGGCCCAGTTTCCAACGGCGGACGAGGGCCAGTTGTCGTCCAGCCTGCACGCCCTGGTCGACAAAGGCGCCTGCGCCCGCGTCGGTGAGGCGCTGGGCGTGGGGCCTGCGCTGCGGCTCTCGCCCGGCGAGACCAAGACAGGCGGGCGGCGCAAGGCCGGCGTCATTGCCGATGCGGTCGAGGCCATATTGGCGGCCGTCTATCTGGACGGCGGGCTCGATGCCGCAAAGGCCGTGTTCGAACGGGCCTGGTCCGACGAACTGTCGGCGCCGCCGTCCCGCACCGTGACCAATCCGAAATCGGCGCTTCAGGAATGGGCGCAAGGGTTGGGGCGGCCGCTGCCGACCTATCGCGTCGCCGATCGGACGGGATCGGATCATGCGCCGACATTCACCGTCGAAGTGTCCGTGCAGGACGTGCAGCCCTTGACCGCGCAAGGGCGTTCGCGTCAGGAGGCGGAGAAGGCGGCCGCAACGGCCCTCCTCAAACGTGAAGGCGTCATTTGACCGATATCGAAAACCAGCGCGCAGGATTCGCCGCCATCATCGGCGCACCCAACGCCGGCAAGTCCACGCTGGTGAACCGGCTGACCGGGTCCAAGGTCTCGATCGTCACGCAAAAGGTGCAGACGACGCGCTTTCCGGTGCGCGGCATCGCGATGGAAGGCGACGCCCAGATCGTGCTGGTGGACACGCCCGGAATCTTCACGCCGCGTCGTCGCCTGGACCGGGCCATGGTCGCCTCGGCCTGGGGCGGGGCTGAAGATGCGGACATCGTCGTTCACCTGATCGACGCCCAGTCTCATATCAACGCTGAAAGCCGTGAGGGCACGGCGGCCGATCGTCGCTCGGCCGAGGACACAGAGACCATCATCGCCAACCTGCAGGCCACCGGGACCAAGGTCGTTCTGGCGCTGAACAAGATCGACGGCATGCGCCGCGACACCCTGCTGGCGCTGTCGCAGAAGCTGTTCGAAAGCGGCGTCTACTCCGAGGTCTATATGATCTCGGCCGCCAACGGCGACGGTGTCGAGGACCTGAAACAGCGTCTGGCTCTGTCCATGCCCAAGGGGCCGTGGCTGTATCCCGAGGATCAGGCCGCCGACGTGCCGGTCCGGGTTCTGGCGGCCGAAATCACGCGCGAGAAAGTCTATCTGCGCGTCCATGAGGAGCTGCCCTATTCTGCGGCGGTGGAGACCACCAGTTTCGAGGACCGCGCCGACGGCTCGGCCCGGATCGAACAGACCATCTATGTCGAGCGCGAGAGCCAGCGGCCCATCGTCCTGGGCAAGGGCGGCCAGACGTTGAAATGGATCGGCCAGAAGGCGCGCGAGGAGCTGAATGAAATCCTCGGCCGTCAGGTGCACCTGTTCCTGACCGTCAAGGTCGATCCGAAGTGGCAGGACAGCCGCGCCCTCTATGCCCAGTTCGGTCTGGATTTCGACGTCTGAGTTCCTGTGTTTGATGTGCCGCGTACCGCCGGGGGGCATCCTCGGCTCGTTCTGGGCGTCCTCGGGGCGCTGATCCTTGGCGGCGCGGTCTGGGGCGGCATCGCCACGGCCGTGGCCCCCAAGACCGATGTGGAACTGGCGACCGAGCGCGCCGATGCGCCGCCACGCCCCCCCGTCGTCGTGGTTCAGGACCTGCCGCAACTGGCGGCGCGCTTGGATCGCGACGCCGCTTCAGGTCGCTTCATGGGCGCGGTTCTGGTGGCCAAGGGCGACAAGGTCCTGTTCCGCCAGGTCTATGGCAAGGCGAACTACGAGCAGAACCAGCCGCTGGCGCTGGGCTCACGTTTCCGGCTGGCCTCGATCTCGAAACAGTTCACGGCGACGGCGATCCTGAAGCTTCAGGACGAGGGCAAGCTCAACGTCTCCGATCCGGTCTGCAAATGGATCCAGCCCTGTCCGCAGGCCTGGGAGCCGATCCGCATCAGCCATCTGCTGTCGCATACGTCGGGCATTCCCGACCTGATGGCGCGGCCCGGTTGGGGCATGCGCCGCACGACGCCGGCGACGCTGGACGAACTGACTGAGGATTCAAAGCGGTTCGGTCTTCAGTTCAAGCCGGGCGCCAAGGTTCAGTACGACAACGCCGGTTTCAATCTGGCCGCCGCCATCGTCGAAAAGGCCAGCGGCAAGCCCTTTCAGACCTATATGCGCGAGACCTTCTTCAAGCCTCTCGGCATGAAGGATAGCGGGCTTGATCTCGATGGCGGCGATCACGGCGTCATCATGGGCTACGCCAACTTCCCCGGCGGCCTTGCGGCCCAGCCGAACGCCAACACCTCGATCGTGGCGGGCGCCGGAGCGGTCTATTCGACGCTGGACGATCTCCTGGTCTGGCAAAGGGCGCTGCACCGCGGCGGCCTGCTGACCCCCGCCAGCTATCAGCAGATGCTGGCCGACCATGCGCCGGCCGACACCAAGCCGAACGAGCGCAGCCATCCGCGTCGGGACTGGGGTTTCGGCATCTTCGCCAATCGCCTGGGCGATCAGGTGCGACCCAGCTTCCAGGACCGCCAGATTTATCACACCGGCAGTTGGGGCGGATTCCGCAACCTGATGCTCTATCAGCCGGACGCCGACGTGACGGTGATCGTGCTGTCCAACAACTATCACCTGCGTGACCAGGTCTTCCTGATCAGTCAGCAGGCGATGGCCGAAGCCTTGGGTCACGAGTTTCCGACGACACTGGCGCGGTGAGGTGCCCGACTGTTTCCCGGCGAGGAGAACAGGAGTAGAACAGGACCATGATCGCTCTTCTTGCCGCTCTTGTCCTTTCCGCTTCGTCGACGCAGGCTGCGGGTGATCCCGTTGTCGAGGCCGGCGCCGTTCTCGACCGAATGCACGCGGCGGCCTCGCGTGCGGACGGCGAGGCCTATTTCAATCTGTTTACGCCAGACGCCCGGTTCATCGGCACGGATGCGACCGAGCGCTGGTCGCTGGCTCAGTTTCGCGCCTACGCCACGCCCTATTTCTCGCAAGGCAAAGGCTGGACCTATCGGCCGCATGAGCGGGTCGCGACACTGGCGCCGGGCGATTGCCGCTGCATCGTCTGGTTCGATGAGTTGCTGGACAACGACGCCTACGGCTTGACGCGCGGCTCAGGCGTGCTGCGCCTGACCGATCATGGCTGGAAGATCGAGCAATATGTGCTCAGTTTCACCGTGCCGAACGACAAGGCCAAGGGCGTGGTCGGGGTGATCGCTCAAGGTCCGGCGGACTGATGGACTTTCACGAAGAGGCGTTCGTCCTGTCGGCGCGCAGCCACGGCGACACGGGCGCCGTGGTCGATCTGCTGACCGAGAACCACGGAAGGCGTTCGGCCTATGTGGCGGGCGGAGCGTCGCGCAAGATGAAGCCGTTCCTGCAGGCGGGCGCGCGGGTCGTGGCTGATTACCGCGCCCGCACTTCGGATCACCTCGGCGCGGTGCGGCTGGAGCCGGTAGGCGAGGGACCCAGCGCCCTGTTCGACGACGCCCTGGCGCTGACAGGGCTGGCGGCCGCGGCGGGCGTGACACAAGGCGCGTTGCCGGAGCGTGAGCCGCATCCCGGCGTCTTTCTGGCGTTCGAGGCGCTGATGGCGGCATTCGAAATGCCTGCGGTCTGGCCTGCGATCTTCGTCAGGTTCGAGGCGGGCCTTTTAGAAGACCTGGGCTTCGGCCTGGACCTGTCGAAATGCGCCGCAACCGGCACGGCCGACGACCTGATCTACGTCAGCCCGCGCACGGGCCGGGCAGTCAGTCGTGACGCCGGCGCCCCCTATGCCGACAAGATGCTGACCCTGCCGCCCTTCATGCTGGGCGCCCAATCCGGTCTGATCGAGGGCGACGTCCGGGCCGGGTTCGACCTGACGGGGCATTTCCTGGAGCAGTTCGTCTTCCACCCGCAGAACAAGCCTCTGCCGCCTGCGCGCGTGTGGATGCTGGACAAGCTGGGTGACGCCGGCCGCCTCTAGCCGAAGGTGAAGGCGAAGACCTGAACGCCGGGTTCCAGGAACTCGATCTCGAACGTCCGTTCGCGCACCGCGCCCGTCTGCCGGACCAGTTGGTACAGTCGCTCGCCGTCGACCCGGCCGAAGCCCTGGGCGTCGATGTCGCTGCCGGCGTTCGCGCCCGGCGCCGCGCCATCGATCCGGACACGGAAGCGGACGGGTGCGCCCGGCTTGCTGGGCCCCATGACCAGATGGAGATCGCGCGCCTTGAAACGGAAGGCGATACGGCCGCCGGCCGCCTGCGGGTCGGCATGCTCACGCGTCACGCGCCAGCGGCCCGAAAGGCTCCAATCGTTCAGTTTCAGCGGCGCGGCGACATAGTCCTTGATCACGTCGTTGGCCAGGCCGCCGGGAGAGCGGAAGTTCTCGGCGCGGCCATAGCCGACGTAGGTTTCCGGCGATTCGACCTGGGCCATGTCGGCGGGGGCCTCTGCGCCCTCAGCCTGGACTGTGACGACGTTGCTGGCGACGTTCGCTGCGCCCGCTTCCTTCAAAAGTTGCTGGATGACGCGTTCGGAGCCCGCATAGTCCCCTTCGCCGAAGTGGTGGTGACGGATCTGTCCTTTGGCGTCGATGAAGTAGTGGGCGGGCCAGTACTGATTCTTGAACGCCCGCCAGATGGCGAACTCATTGTCCATGGCGACCGGATAGGTGATGCCCAGCCGCTGGATGTTCTGGCGGACGTTGGCCTCGGATTTCTCGAAGGCGAACTCGGGCGTGTGCACGCCGATCACCACCAGACCCTGGTCCTTGTACTTCTCGGCCCAGGCGCGGACGTAGGGAATGGAGCGGATGCAGTTGATGCAGGAGTAGGTCCAGAAATCGACGACAACCACCTTGCCCTTCAACTGCTCGGTCGTGAGCGGCGGGGTGTTGATCCAGGTCGTCGCCCCGGTCAGCGGCGGCATCACCCCCTCGACCGGCAGATTGGCCAGATCGGCCGGGGCCTGGTTCGTCGGCATGCCGCGCCCGATCCCGCCTAGCAGCGCCTGTTCGATCCGACCCGTGCTGGCGGCCGAAATCCGGGTCAACAGTCCCGTGTCCGCACCCAGGCCAATTACGACCACGCCAATCAGCACCAGAACACCCAGGCCGCGCCGCACCCATTCGCCGACGCCAAGGGCACCCTTCATAGCCTTGAACACGCGACCGCCGACCAACAGGGCCAGACCGAGCGATGTCGCCGCGCCCGCCGCATAGGCCAGCAGCAGAACCGTCGTCCCGACGCCTGCGCCCTGAAGCGCTGCGCCCGTCAGGATCACGCCGAGAATGGGTCCGGCGCACGGCGCCCAAAGCAGCCCTGTCGCGACGCCGAGCAGCAGGGAAGAGCGCACGTCACCCTGATCTCCCCCCAGATTGCTGGCTTGGCGCTCGGCGCGATCGGTCAGCCAGGACCCCGCCGCCACGAACGGCCGCATCAGCCGATCGCCGACGGCCGGAAACAGCAGGCTGACGCCCAGCACCGCCATGACGGCCAGGGCGATCCAGCGCCCGACCTCATTGGCCCGCACCGCCCAGCCGCCGCCCAGCGCCGCCAACGTCGCGACGCCCGCAAAGGTTACGGCCATCCCGACCAACAAGGGCAGACCGTTGCGGATGAACGGCCGATCCGCTCGCGCGAAGACGAAGGGCAGAACCGGCAGGATGCAGGGACTGACGATGGTCAGAACGCCGGCGAGATAGGACAGCAGGAACAGGATCATGGCGCGGCCTGACGAGGGTGTGTCTCTCACATACGCACGGCGGAGCGGTTTGGTGACTCCTCAGCGCGCTTATCCCCCAATCTGGCGCCTTACGGGCTAGACTTCCCGCTTCCGATCCCCGATTCGCAGAGCCATGACGATCCACGCCCCGCCGCCGGAAGGCGGCCGCATCATCGACGAGCCGATGGAGACGGCGCTCAGCCGCCGCTATCTGGCCTACGCCCTGTCGACCATTACGAACCGCGCGCTGCCGGACGTCCGTGACGGGTTCAAGCCCGTGCATCGGCGCATCCTCTACGCCATGCATCAAATGCGGCTGAATCCGCAGGCGGCGGCGCGCAAATGCGCCAAGGTCGTCGGCGAGGTGATGGGCGGATACCACCCCCACGGCGACGCCTCGATCTACGAGGCCCTGGTGCGCCTGGCTCAGGACTTCGCCCAGCGTTATCCGTTGGTCGACGGTCAGGGGAACTTCGGCAATATCGACGGCGATAGCGCCGCGGCCATGCGCTACACCGAGTGCAAACTGACACCCGCCGCAGTTCTGCTGCTGGATGGGATTGATCAGGACGCCGTCGATTTCCGGCCCACCTATGACGATCAGGACGAGGAGCCGATCGTCCTTCCCGCGGGCTTCCCGAATCTTCTGGCCAATGGCTCGTCGGGTATCGCGGTCGGCATGGCCACCTCGATCCCGCCGCACAATGTCGGCGAACTAATCGACGCCTGCCAACTGCTGCTGGAGCGTCCCGACGCAACGACCGAGGACTTGGTCCAGCATGTGCCCGGCCCCGACTTCCCGACCGGGGGCGTTGCGGTTGAAGGTCATGCCTCCATCCTGGACGCCTATGAGACGGGCAGGGGCGGCGTGCGCCTGCGCGCGCGCTGGGAGACCGAGGATCTGGGTCGCGGCGTGTGGCGGATCATCGTCACCGAAATGCCCTATCAGGTGCAGAAGTCGCGACTGATCGAGGCGCTGGCGGACCTGATCGAGCACAAGAAGGCGCCGCTGCTGGGCGATGTGCGCGACGAATCGGCCGAGGACATCCGCCTGATCCTGGAGCCCAAGAACCGCACCATCGAGCCTGAAATGCTGATGGAAAGCCTGTTCAAGCTTTCCGATCTGGAAGTCCGCTTCCCGATCAACATGAACGTGCTGGACGCCAGCGGCACGCCGCGCGTGATGGGTCTGAAGGATTGCCTGCGCGCCTTCTTGGATCACCGGCGCGAGGTGCTGAACCGGCGTTCGCAATGGCGGATCGAGCGGGTCGAAAAGCGCCTCCACCTGCTGGAAGGCTTGCGCATCGTCTTCCTCAACCTTGACGAGGTGATCCGCATCGTCCGTGAGGAGGAGCAGCCGAAGGCCGTCCTGATCGCGCGGTTCGGCCTGACGGAGATTCAGGCCGACTTCATCCTCGACACCCGGCTGCGTCAGTTGGCGCGTCTGGAAGAGATGACGATCGAAAAGGAATTCAATGCGCTGTCGGAGGAACTTGCTAATCTGAAGGCGCTCACGTCGTCTGAAGGCAAGCAGTGGAAGGCGATCTCCAAGGAGCTGGAGGCCGTGCGCAAGGCGCTGATCTCGCCGCGCCGGACGACGATCGCCGAGGCGGTGGACACGTCCGCCTTCGTCGCGCCCGAGGCCTTCATTCCGCGCGAGGCGATCACCGTCATCCTGTCGGAACGTGGCTGGATCCGCGCCGCCAAGGGCAAGGTCGAAGACCCTTCGGAGCTGAAGTTCAAGGAAGGCGATCAACTCGCTTACCTCGTGCCCGCCTATACGACGGACAAACTGCTGGTGGCGGCGTCGGACGGGCGGATCTTCACCATAGGCGCGGACAAGCTGGCGTCCGGACGCGGCCATGGCGAGCCGCTGCGCCTGATGATCGATCTGGACGAGAAGGCCGAGATCATCAACGTCCTGGCCCACCAGCCGGGCGGCAAGCTGCTGATCGCATCAAAGGCCGGATACGGCTTCATTGCGCCGGAAGACGACACCCTCGCGCAGAAGCGCGGCGGTAAGCAGGTGCTGAACGGCGACATGCTGGCAGTCCTGCGGGTGACCGGCGATCACGTCGCGACCATCGGCGAGAACATCAAGACGCTGATCTTCCCTGTTGCGGAACTACCCGAAATGGGACGTGGCAAGGGCGTGAAGCTCCAAAGCTTCAAACAGGGCGGCCTCGCCGACATCACCGTCTTCAACGCCGAGACGGGGCCGGAATGGGCCGACGGCGGCGGACGTCGTCGCAACTGGCCCGACTGGAAAGACTGGCTGGGCAAACGCGCCGGCGCGGGCCGCCAAGGACCAAGAGGCCTGCGGAAGTTCAGATAGGTGGACCGCCCGTCGGTTCTAGAACAGAACCGACGGGTTCATGATCCCCTTGGGATCGATGGCGCGGCGGATAGCGGCCATGGTTTCGATCTCGAGGGGGGATTTGTAGCGTTTGACCTCTTCGGTCTTCAGCCGGCCCAGGCCGTGTTCGGCCGAGATGGAGCCGTCATAGGTTCCGACAACGTCGTGAACCACTTGCGAGCCTTCCTTCCAGCGGCCGATGAAGGCGGGAATGTCCTGACCGACGCCCGGCAGGATGTCGTAATGCAGATTTCCGTCGCCGACGTGGCCGAAGACAGAGATACGGGCGCCGGGGTGAAAGCGTTCGACGGCGGCCGAGGCTTCGTCGATGAATTCGGCGATGCGGCTGATGGGGACGGAGACGTCGTGTTTCCAGCCGCCGCCCTCGGGCTTGAGCGCCGCCGAATGTTCTTCGCGAAGACGCCAGAAGGCGGCGCGCTGTGCGTCGTTCTGGGCGATGGCGGCGTCGGTGATCAGGCCTTGCTCGAAGGCGACCTCCAGCAGGGCCTCCATCTGGGCCTCGGCGCCGCCGGGCGTGCCCGAGGCGATCTCGATCAGGACATACCAGTCGGGGGATGAGTCCAGCGGCTCGCGGGTGTCGGGAATGTGCTTGAGGACCAGCTCCATGCCGAGGCGCTTCATCAGCTCGAAAGCCTCGACCCCGCCGCCCGTCTCGGCCTTGGCGCGGGCCAGAAGCTCGACAGAGGCGGCGGCGGTTTCCAGCCCGACGACAGCGACAGCGCGCGAGCGCATGATGGGAAAGAGTTTTAGGGTGGCGGCGGTGACAACGCCCAGGGTGCCCTCGGCGCCGATCAGCAGCTGTTTCAGGTCGTAGCCGGTGTTGTCTTTTCGCAGCCGTTTCAGGCCGTTGAAGATCTCGCCATTTGGCATGACCGCCTCAAGGCCCAGCACCAGATCGCGCATCATGCCGTAGCGCAGGACCTGAGTGCCGCCGGCGTTGGTGGAGATGACGCCGCCGATGGTGGCCGAGCCTTCAGCCGCCAGGCTGAGCGGGAAATAGCGGCCGGCCGCCGTCGCCGTCTGTTGCGCCTCGAGCAAGGTCAGACCGGCCTCGACCGTCATGGCGTCATCCAAGGGCGTGACGTCGCGGACGGCGCGCATCTTGCGGGTCGATAGCAACACCTCGCCAAAGGGCACTTGGCCGCCGACCAGTCCCGTGCCGCCGCCTTGGGGCGTAATCGCGACGCCTTCGCGCGCGCAGATCGCCACGGCGCGCGCTACCTCTTCCGTCGAACGGGGGGTCAGCAGCATCGGCGTGTCGCCGGTCCAGCGATTGCGCCATTCGGTCAGATGCGGCGCGATGACATCCGGGTCCTGGGTCCAGCCGCCCGGACCCAATGCGGCCTTCAGTTCATCAAGCACGGCGGAGGAGGGGGCTGGCGTCTGCATGCCCCCTTTTGTCAGGCGTCGCCGTGCGTTGGAAGGGCGGCGAGGCCCTTAGACGTCGAGTTCTTCTTTCACAAACTGGGCGTTTTCCTGAATGAACTGGAAGCGCGCGTCGGCGCGCTTGCCCATCAGGCGTTCGACCAGGTCTTCGATGCTGGCCTCGGCGTCGGGCACCGTGATCCGCGCGAGGGTGCGCTTCTTTGGATCCATGGTGGTTTCCTTCAGCTGGGAGGCCATCATTTCGCCCAGCCCCTTGAACCGGCCGATCTCGGTTTTCTTGCCCTTGAACACGGTCGCCAGCAGCTCGTCGCGGTGGCCGTCGTCGCGGGCGTATTCGCTCAAGGGACCGGCGCTGATGCGGTAGAGCGGCGGAAGGGCCATGAAGACCCGGCCCTGACGGATCGTCTCCGGCATGACGCGGTAGAAGAAGGTGATCAGCAGGGCCGCGATGTGGGCGCCGTCTACGTCGGCGTCGGTCATGATGACGATCCGCTCGTAGCGCAGGTCGTCGATGTTGAACCGGTTGCCGGGCTGGACGCCCAAGGCCAGCGCCAAGTCGGACAGTTCGACGTTGGCGCGTAGCTTGTCGGCGGTGGCTGAGGCGACGTTCAGGATCTTGCCACGCAGCGGCAGAATCGCCTGGGTCGTGCGGTCACGCGCCTGTTTGGCCGAGCCGCCGGCCGAATCGCCTTCGACGATGAACAGTTCGGTGCCCTCGGCGGCCTGACGAGAGCAGTCGGACAGTTTCCCTGGCAGGCGCAGCTTGCGGGTGGCGGCGGCGCGCTGGACCTCCTTGTCCTTGCGGCGGCGCAGGCGTTCTTCGGCGCGGTCGATGACTAAGCCGAGCAGGGCATTGGCCTGTTTCGGGCTTTCGGTCAGCCAGTGGTCCAGCGGGTCACGCAGCAGCTGTTCGACGATCCGGGCCCCCTCGGGCGACGACAGACGATCCTTGGTCTGGCCCTGGAACTCGGGATTGCGGATGAAGACACTGATCAGGGCGCCGGCATTAGCGATGACGTCCTCGGCCGTGATGACGCCTGCGCGCTTCTCGTTGGTCAGTTCGCCATAGGCCTTCAGCCCCTTGACCAGGGCGGCGCGGAACCCGGCTTCGTGCGTGCCGCCGTCGGGGGTGGAGACGGTGTTGCAGTAGGACTGGATGAAGCCGTCCGCCTCGCCGAAACCGGCGGGCGACCAGGTGACGGCCCATTCGAAGGCGCCCGCCTCGCCTTGACGCTCGGCGCGGCCAGCAAAGGTGGGGGTGACGGTCTCTAGCGGACCGATGCGGTCGATCAGGGCGTCGGCCAAGCCGCCGGGGAAGTGCAGACTGGCCTGGGCGGGCGTAGAGTCAGTGATCCGCTCCGGCGCGCAGGTCCAGCGAATCTCAACGCCCCGGAACAGATAGGCCTTGGACCGTGCCATGCGGAACAGGCGCGCCGGCTTGAAGGCCGCGCCCATGCCGAAGATTTCGTCGTCGGGCTTGAAGCGGATCAGGGTGCCGCGCTTTTTTGACGGGCCGATCTGCTGGATCGGAGCCAGGACGTGACCGCGGCTGAAGGCCTGTTTCCATTCGAAACCGTCGCGCCAGACGGTGACCTCGACGCTTTCGCTCAGAGCGTTGACGACCGAGACGCCGACGCCGTGCAAACCGCCAGACGTTTCATAGGCCTTGCCGGAAAACTTGCCGCCGGAGTGCAGGACGGTCATGACGACTTCCAGCGCCGACTTGCCGGGATGTTTCGGATGCGGATCGACCGGAATGCCGCGTCCGTCGTCGCGCACCGACAGATAGCCGTCGGCGTCCAGATCGACGGTGATCAGCTTGGCATGCTTCGCCACCGCTTCGTCCATGGCGTTGTCCAGGACTTCGGCGAACAGGTGGTGCAGGGCGCGCTCGTCGGTGCCGCCGATATACATGCCGGGGCGTTTGCGAACGGGTTCCAGCCCTTCCAACACCTCGATGGACGAGGCGGAATAGCCGGTGGCGGCCGCCGTCGTGGCCGTGGCCTGAACAGCAGGCGGCGCGGGCGTGGGGACGATAGAGGGCGCAGCCGCAGGCGGAGCTGCCACAACAGGCTTGGGCGGCTCGGGTTTGCGAGCTTCGGGTTCGTCGTCAAAAGCGAAGAGGTCGGCGGCCATTCACATAGTCTGAGGCGATTCGGGACCGGGTCTGGTAGGCCCGTGACGCCGGTCGAGCAAGCGGCGCACGAACCGGCGCCGGATCAAAGGTCACAGCGCGGGCCATAATCGCGAGCATCAGGATCCACGGCAGATTAGCGTGGGTCAGCAGGACGCTCTCGGACAGGCTTAGGGCCGTGAAGACCGCCAGATAAGCGACGCTCCAATAGCCTTCGCGCGCACCGAGCCCGTTCGTGCGCGCGACGACGAAGATCGCAGAGATCGCCATGACGGCGCCGACAGCCACCGCACCAGGCCAGCCCAGCTGCACGAGCAGGTCGATCCAGCCGTTGTGGGCGGAGGGCACGGGCCATTGGGTCTCGATGCGGATTTCGCGCGCCGGGATCGAGTCCACGCCCCAGAAGGCGCTGAAGCCGTATCCGGTCCAAGGGCGCTCTGCGACCTTCCGCATCAAGGCTTCCCAGATCAGGGTGCGGCCTGTCAGCGACGGATCCTTGCCCAGCGCTTCGAGGATTGCAGCGGAGTCGGAGTTCCACAGCCAGGTTGCGCCCGCGGCAATGATGACGGCAAGCCAGATTCCGATGACGGTGATGACCGCGCCGCCCTGTTTCAACGCCCACCACCCCCCGATTATGCCCAGGCCCAGCCCCCAGCACAGAAGCGAGGTCTTGGATTGGGTGGCGAGCACCAAAAGCGTGGTCAGGCACAATGTCACTAGGCAGATCCAGAACCGATGGCTGCGTCCGGCGATATGATCGGCCGCCAGGGTCGCTGCGGCGGAAACGGCGCCCACCACCATGACCAGGCCCATCTGGTTCTTCTCGTACCAGAGGCCGCGCCACAGGCCGGCGTTGTCGAACTGGTGGACGCCCACCTTGGGATAGCCGAAAACCATCATCAGGCTGCCGACCGCCAGCACCAGACAGGTGTACATCAGGACGCGCGGCAAAGCGTCGTCACGGAAGCGGGCGCCCATATAGATGGCGAAAGCGCTATTGATCGCCATGGCGATGACGCGGCGCTCCGTGACCTCGGGGTCGATGGACCAGTATTTCGAGACGAAACACAGGGCGACGAGGGCGAACATCATCAGCCATGCCGGCCAGGCGCGGATGACCTTGTCGAAGCGAAAGACGATCAGGCCGGCGATGACGGCATAGACCGGCAGCCAGATGAACCGCAGTATTGGCGTCTCGACCTGGGTTGGCGCGATGACGGGCGCGATCAGGGCGCCGGTCAGCATGAAGACGACGAAGCCGGCCGCCCACTGTTCCCACAGCGGCGGAGCATCATCCGGGATCTGAACGGGCGGCTCACGCACGGGCGCACAGTCCTTTGCGGTGCTTAAGGAACCGTGAGCGCGGCGGTGAAGGCGGCTAGACCTCGTTCCAGATCGGCGATCAGGTCAGAGGGGTCTTCAAGACCGACGTGCAGTCGGATCAGTTCGCCCTCAAGCACGGGCGGATGGTTGCGGTAGGCCATCTGATGGGTTTCGTGAGTGATCAGGCTTTCGAACCCGCCCCAGGAATAGCCCAGCCCGAACAGGGTCAAGGCGTTCAGGAATGCCTCACCCGCCGCTTTATCACCGCCCCTCATGACCAAGCCCATCAGTGACGCCGCGCCGGTGAAATCTCGACGCCACAGGTCATGACCGATCGAGCCGGGCAGGGGCGGGTAGAGGACGCGCGACACCTCGGGCCGGGCTTGCAGCCATTCCGCCACGATCAAGCCTGATCGTGCCTGTTCGGCATAACGCAGCGGCAAGGTCCGCAGGCCACGCAGCGCCAGCCAGGCGTCGTCGGGCGACACATGCCAGCCGAGATCTACGATCGTGTCGCCGATGGCGCGCAGACAGGCGGAATTGTCCGAAGCGATACTGCCCATCAGCACGTCCGAATGACCGCCGACATACTTGGTCACGGCCTGAACACTGACGTCCACGCCATGGGCCAGCGGACGATAGGCCAGGCCGGCGGCCCAGGTATTGTCGACCACCGTCAGCACGCCTCGCGCGCGACAGGCCTTGGCCACGGCGGCGACATCGACCATCTCGAATGTGAGAGAGGCCGGCGACTCCATCAGCACCAGCCGCGTGCGTTCGCCAATGGCGGCCAGAACAGTCTGCGCATCTGCGTCTGCGGGCAAAAAGCGGGTCGTGACGCCGTGGGCCAATTGATACCGGCTCAGGAACCGGCGCGTCGGACCATAGACGGCGTCTGTCGTGATCACCTCGTCGCCCGGTCTCAAAAGCGCCAGCAGCGAAACCGTGACGGCCGCGAGACCCGACGGAACCAGAAAGGCTTCCTTCGCCCCCTCCAGGTCGGCCAGGGCGCGGCGAAGATCGCGGGCGGCGCTGGTCCCGCTTAGGCCATAGGTCGGTCCGGCCGTCTCGTCGCGCATGACGACCGCGCTATCGCTCAACATCGTCGAGGCGCGTTCGATCGGCGGATTGACGCCGCGCCGACCCTGACCGCGTCGCGTGGCGGCGGCGATCAGGCGGGTGCGGTCCGAAAGCAGCGACATGGCCCCTCCGATGGGTTGCGGATCGGTCCCTAAAGGCCTCTAAAGCCAGCGGGGCGCAAGCGGCGAGGGATAGGAACGCGATGCGGTGCTGGACGATCGGAGCGATGGCCGTTTTGCTGATGACGACGGCTTGCGGGCGCAAGGACGCCAGCCCTGCGCCGGAAACCAGGCCTGCCACGCCCGCGCAAGCGTCTTCGACTGGGGTCGCAAAAAGCCCGACGCTGGCCGCCATCAAACGCCGCGGTCGCCTGAACTGCGGCGTGCATCAGGGGTTGGTCGGCTTCGCCTACACCGACAATCGCGGCCAGTGGCGCGGCTTCGACGTGGACTTCTGTCGCGCGACGGCGGCGGCGGTGCTGGGCGATGCCGATGCGGTGCGGTTCGTGCCTCTGTCGGCGTCGGATCGATTCACGGCGCTGAACGACGGCCGCATCGATGTGCTTTGGCGCAACTCATCCTGGACCATGAGCCGCGACGCGGGCGAAGGTTTCGTGTTCGCCGGGATCAACTACTACGACGGTCAGGGCTTCCTGGTCCGGCGTTCGCTGAACCTGAACAGCGCGACTGAACTGACCGGCGCGCGGGTTTGCGTTCAGTCGGGTTCGACATCCCAGGCCAACGCCGCCGACTATTTCCGGTCTCGCGGCATCGACTATCGGCCGGTCGTATTCGAGACGGAGGAAGCGGCGCGCGACGCCTATGGTCGCGAGGATTGCGACGCATTCAGCGCCGACATTTCTGCGCTAGCCGCCGCGCGGACCGTGCTGACCAACCCCAACGAACATGTGATCCTGTCCGATGTCGCGTCCAAGGAGCCGCTGGGGCCGGTGGTCAAGTCGGGCGACGAGCGCTGGGCCTCGACCGTCCGTTGGACCCTCAATGCCCTGATGCTGGCCGAAGAACTCGGCGTCACCAAGGCCAATGTCGAAGATCAGTTTAAGACCGCGACGGACCCGCGCGTGCGGCGTCTTTTGGGCGTCGAGGGCGAGTTTGGTCCCATGCTGGGGCTGTCCGAAGACTGGGCCAAGGACGCGATCGAAGCCGTCGGGAACTATGGCGAGATTTTCGATCGAAATCTGGGATCTCAATCGGCGCTCGACCTGGCGCGCGGTTTGAACGCACAATGGAACGCGCGCCCGGCCGGCTTGATCTATGGCCTGCCGATCCGATAAGCGCCGACGCTTGCATCGCTTCCTGGGGGACAGATGACCGAGACGAAACGCGGCGGCCTTGCGCTGCACTGGCTGATGTTGATCGGTTTTGCGGTCGGTCTGATCGGGGGATTGCTGGTCAATCTGGCGGTCGGGGCCGATGCGGCCTGGGTGGTCTGGCTGACGGACAACGTGACCGGGCCGATCGGTCAGATCTTCCTGCGCCTGCTGTTCATGATGGTGATCCCGCTGCTGTTCTCAGCCCTCGTAGTCGGGGTGGCGGAGATGGGCGATCTTAGCTCGCTTGGACGGGCGGGGATCAAGACGCTGCTTCTGACGGTCGTTGTGTCCAGCATCGCGGTGGTCATCGGTCTGGTAATGGTCAACGTCTTCCAGCCCGGGCGAGGCGTTGATCCGGCGGTGGCGCAGCAACTGTTGGAGCAGGGCAAGGACGGCGCCGCCAGCATCGTTCAGACCGGGCGCGACAGCTCGATCCAGTTGGGCGATTTCTTCCTGGATCTGGTGCCGTCGAACGCGGTCACCGCAGCGGCGGAGAACGCGATCCTGCCGCTCATGATATTCGCCCTGTTCTTCGGCATCGGTCTGGTCATGGCCAAGAGCCCGGCGACGGACCGTCTGCAGGAAGTGATCCAGGGGATCTTCGAGGTCTCTATGACCCTGATCAACCTGTTCATCAAACTGGCGCCGCTGGCCATCGCCTGTTTGATGTTCAACCTGGCGGCCCTGTTCGGTTGGGACCTGTTGGTGCGCCTGGCGGCCTTCGTCGGCGTCGCGGTCGGCGCGATGGCGATCCATATGTTCGTGGTCTATCCGCTCGTAATCTGGCTGGCGGCCGGCCGCTCGCCCATCGCCTTCTTCAAGGGCGTGCGCGAGCCGATGGTGGTCGCCTTCTCGACCGCCTCGTCCAATGCTTCGCTGCCGGTGTCGCTGAAGGCGGCCGAGGAGCAGTTGCACCTGCCGCGCAAGATCGCACGCTTCGTCCTGACGGTCGGCGCCACCGCCAACCAGAACGGCACGGCCCTGTTTGAGGGGGTCACAGTGCTGTTCCTCGCCCAGTTCTTCGGCATCGACCTGACGATCACGCAGCAAGTCGTGGTCATGCTGGTCTGCATCTTGGGCGGCATCGGCACGGCGGGCGTGCCGGCCGGTTCGCTGCCGGTCGTGGCGATGATCCTAGTGATGGTGAAGGTGCCGCCGGAAGGCATCGGCCTGATTCTTGGCGTCGACCGCTTCCTGGACATGTGCCGCACGACGCTGAACGTCACGGGCGACCTGGTTTTGGCCACCGTTGTTTCGCGTGGCGAGGAAGACGAACCGGCCGACGCCGACGACGTCGTCCCCGAGGCGCCGCCGGCCTGATCTCAGCCGGTTTTGACGGGGGTGTCCGTTCGGGCGCCCCATTCGGCCCAGGAGCCGTCATAGAGCCGCGATGGGTGGCCGAGTTCGGCCAGGCCCAGCGTCAGGATGGCGGCGGTCACTCCGGATCCGCAGGTCGTGATGACAGGTCGGTTGATATCCACGCCGGCGTCCGCAAAGGCCTGCTCCAATACCGCGCCACGTTTCATCGTGCCGTCATCGTTTAGCAATCGGCCGTAGGGGAGGTTGCGCGCGCCGGGCATATGGCCGCTGCGAACACCCGCGCGAGGTTCGGGCGCTGCACCATTGAAACGCGGTGCGCCGCGCGCATCCACGACTTGAGTATCTTGGTCGAAAGCCGCACGCACATCATCCAAGGAGGCGACAGCATCGGGCGCCATCTTCGCATGGAAGTCCTCTGCCTCCGCAACCGACGGCCCGGAGACGGTTGACCGACCGTCTTCACGCCAGCGCGGCAGGCCGCCGTCGAGCACCTTAACCCTCGTCGCGCCCATCGTCTTCAGCATCCACCAGACGCGCGCCGCCGAGAACAATCCGGTCGTATCATAGACGACGATCTGGTCGTCGACGGAGAGGCCCAGCGCCCCGACAGAAGCCCCAAAGGCCTCTGGCGTCGGCATCATGTGGGGCAGGGGACTGTCATGTTCCGATATCGCGTCCAGATCGAAGAAGACGGCGCCAGGGACATGCGCCTGTTCAAAGTCGGCACGCGCGTCGCGGCCGTCCAGATGCCAACTGCCATCGACGATCCGCAAGTTCGGCGCGCCCAATCGCGCGGCGAGGTCCGTTGTCGAAATCAGCGGGCTCATGGGCGAGACAGGCTCAGTTGGATCACGTCGGTGCGGCGAGAGCGGAAACCGGCCTCGCAATAGGCTAGATAGAAGCGCCAGAGCCGCCGGAATCGTTCGTCAAAGCCCGAAAGCTTGCTGATCTCGTCCCAGGACGCCTGGAAACGCTCATCCCAAAGCTTGAGCGTCGCAGCATAGTCGAGGCCGAACCGCTCCACCGACTGCCAGGACAGTCCGGCTTTTGACACGACCGGCGCCAGCCGGTCTTCGGAGGGCAGCATGCCGCCAGGGAAAACGTACTTCTGGATAAAATCTGTCCGGGCATTGTATTCGTCAAACAGGTCGTCCTGGATCGTGATGATCTGCAGCCCGGCCTTGCCGCCAGGTTGAAGGACGTCGTGGACCTTGCCGAAGTAAGCGGGCCAGTACTCCATGCCCACGGCCTCGAACATCTCGATGGACGCCACCCGATCAAATCGACCCTGTACATCGCGGTAGTCGATGAGCTGGATATCGGCGCGGTCGCTCAGACCCGCGTTGAACATGCGCTGGCGAGCGAAATCGTGCTGCTCTTTGGAAATCGTGATCCCGGTGACTTTGGCGCCGATCTCGCGCGCCGCGAACTCGGCGAAGCCGCCCCAGCCGCAGCCGATTTCCAGTACCGACATGCCCGCTCGAAGATCCATCCTTCGGGCCAAGGCGGCGTATTTCTCAAGTTGCGCCGTCTCCAGAGCCTCACCACCACGGCTGAAGCGGGCCGATGAATAGGTCATCGTCCCGTCCAGCCACTGGGAATAGAAGGCATTGCCCAGATCGTAGTGGGCGTGGATGTTCTTCTTCGACCCGGTCTTGCTGTTGCGATTGGTGCGGTGGCTCAGCCAGTTGACCACCCACATGATCAGATTGCCGTCGAAAAGACGCCGGATGTGATCGTAGTTGTCCACTAGGGTTTCCAGCAGACCGGCCAGGTGCGGACTGTCCCACTCGCCCGCGATATAGCCTTCGGCGAAGCCGATATCGCCGGCCGCCAGGACGCGGCGTGCGAACCGATAGTCGCGCACGGTCATCATGCCGCTGGGACCCGGCTGCTTGCCTTGAAGCACATGGGTCTCGCCATTGGGCAGTTGCACCGTCAAGCGGCCGAAGGTCCAGTTGGCGGCCAGAAGCCGCAGCAACATGGCGAACACGCGCGGTGTTCGGCTGGCGACGGCTTCGATATCGGCGTGTGCGACGCTCATCTTTTGACTTTCAACGCGGAATACAAAGGGGTCAATCACGGTCGCTGTGGTCGTCGCCGCGACCGGAAACGGTCTTCAGGGCAGCAAGCGCCCGAGCGCGGCCCTTCTCGTGTTCTACGATCGGCTTGGGGTAATCGCGCCCTAGAACGATTCCGGCGTCACGCAGCACTTCGGTGGGTGCGGTCCAGGGCGACTGCAGCCAGCGGTCGGGCAGGCGGCGAAGTTCCGGCACCCACCGACGGACATAGCCGCCGTCGGGATCGAACTTCTCGCCCTGCGTGATGGGATTGAAGATGCGGAAGAAAGGGGAGGCGTCTGCGCCCGAGCCTGCGACCCACTGCCAGTTCTGCACATTGCTGGCGCGGTCGGCATCCACCAGCGTGTCCCAGAACCAGGCTTCGCCTTCGCGCCAGTCGATCAGCAGATGTTTGATCAGGAAGGAGGCGACGACCATCCGAACCCGATTGTGCATCCACCCTGTGGTCCAGAGCTGGCGCATACCGGCGTCCACCAACGGGTATCCGGTCCGCCCCTGTCGCCATGCCTTGAGGCTCGCGTCGTCTTTGCGCCAGGGCATGGCGTCATACTCGGGACGGAAGGCGCGCTCGGTGATGAAGGGAAAATGGTGCAGCAGGTGCGCCGAGAACTCGCGCCAGCCGATCTCAGCAATGAATTTGTCGGCCTCCGACCCTGCCACCTTGCCGTCTTTGGCCGCCTGTCGGGCGCGGTCAATCGCCCGCCAGGGGCTGATCTCGCCCCAGTGCAGATGCGGCGACAGGCGGCTGTTGGCGCCCTGCCGGTCGGGAAAGTCGCGATCCTTCGCATAGGTCTTCAGGCCGGATGGTATGAATCTGGACAAGGCCTGCGAGGCCCCGTCTTCCCCTGGCGTCCAGTCGAATCCTTTGGACCAGTCCGGACGATGCGGGTGCAGCTTCCAACTGTCGAGGTCGTCGGATTGAACCGTTTTGGGCGTCCGGATTTCGCGCGGTCCCGTTGTGTGAACCGGCGCCTCGGCCGTCGCAAACAGGGCTCTCAAAAACGGGGTAAAGACCTTGTACGGTTGGCCTGACCCATTCAGCACAGCGCCGGGGCGGCACAGCAGGGCGCCATTGAAGCCTCGGCATTCGATGCCGTCAGCCTTGAGCGTATGGGCGATCTCGGCATCGTGCTCGAACGCCTCGGGTTCGAACAGGCGGTTCATGAAGACGGTGTCGGCATCGGTTTCGCTGATCAGCGCCTGAAGCTGGTTCAGAGCATTGCCCTTGCGCAGAATCAGGCGCGAACCGCGATCTTGAAGCGCCGCATCCAGCGCCCTCAACGACTTGTCGAGCCACCAGCGCGACGCGGCGCCCATCGGCCGCTCGAAATGCTCGTCCAGAATATAGACAGGCAAGATGGGTTGCCCCGTCTCCGCCGCGTGGTTCAGGGCAGGATTGTCATGCAGTCGCAGATCGCGGCGGAACCACAGGATGACAGGTTTGGTGGCCACGCGGGCGAACTCCGTGATAACTTGCGCTCATCCCTTCAGAGCGCCACCTGATGGCCCAATAGCTGCGGCAAAAGCCGCACCCACAACACCGAACGTCGAAAGAGCCGCCTCGTGAGCCGACCCAACGCTGTCATTACGTTGTCCGAAGGTCTTCGGACGCCTGTCGTCATCGGCGGCGGCGCAAGAATCGCTTTCATCGCCGGTCCTTGCCAGATGGAGAGCCGCCAGCACGCGCTGGAGACGGCCCATGCGCTGAAGGAAATCGGCGAGAGGCTGAACGTCGGCATCATCTACAAGACCAGTTTTGACAAGGCGAACCGGACCAGCGCCAGCGCCGCGCGGGGCATCGGTCTGAAAGACGCCATGCCGATCTTCGCCGAGATTCGCGAGGTCACAGGCCTGCCGACCCTGACAGATGTTCACTCCGAGGTTCAGTGTGGACCGGTCGGCGAGGTCGTCGACGTGCTGCAGATTCCGGCCTTCCTCAGCCGTCAGACCGACCTGCTGCTGGCGGCCGCCGCCACCGGCAAGGCGATCAACATCAAGAAGGGTCAGTTCCTGGCCCCCTGGGACATGAAGAACGTCATCGCCAAGGTGGTCGGCGCCGGCAATCCCAACGTCATGGCCTGTGAACGCGGCGCCAGCTTCGGCTACAACACTTTGGTCAGCGACATGCGTGCGCTTCCGGTGCTGCGCGAGATCGGCTGCCCGGTCGTTTTCGATGCGACCCACAGCGTTCAGCAACCGGGCGGGCAGGGCGCGTCGTCGGGCGGTCAGCGCGAGTTCGTGCCGGTGCTCGGGCGCGCGGCGGTGGCCGTCGGCGTCGATGCGGTCTTCATGGAAACGCACCAGGACCCGGATAATGCGCCGTCGGACGGCCCAAACATGGTGCCGCTGACCCAATTCGAGGCCTTGGCCGCCGAACTGATCGCCTTCGACGACCTGGCCATCAAGATCGGGGCCAAGGCGCCGGTGGCGCAGGCCGCCTGAATCCTCTAGGTCGGACCCATGTCTGACACCTTGGATCTGGGCGCCCTGCAAAGCCTGTTAGAGCGCGTGCGCGGCCTGAAGATCGCCTGCGTCGGCGACCTGATGCTGGATCGCTACGTCTATGGCGAGGTCAGCCGCATTTCGCCCGAGGCGCCGATCCCTGTGCTCCGCACCAGCCGCACTGTTGCGATGCCGGGCGGCGTCGGCAACGTCGCGCGCAATATTGCGGCCTTGGGTGGGGTGGCGCGACTGGGCGCCGTGATCGGCGAAGACGCGGCTGGGGCGGAACTGACCGCTCTGATCGGCGCCGAGCCGCACATCGAGGACCTCGTGGCGAGGCCGGCAGGCGCGTCTACCATCGTGAAGACACGCTTCGTTTCGGGAGGCCAACAGTTGTTGCGTCTAGACGACGAGGCAGCGCCGACGCCGATCCAAGATTCGAACGCGTTTGCAGAGGCTTCGGTCTATTTGCTGTCAGATTACGCCAAGGGCGTCGTCAGCGATGCGCTTCTGGCTTCGGCGCTGACCGCGGCGCAGATCTCCGGCGCGCCGGTCGTGGTCGATCCAAAGGGAAGGGACTTCGCCCGCTACGGCGCCGTCGATGTCATCAAGCCCAATGCTTCGGAACTCGCCGGCGCCACCGGCCTGCCGGCCGGGACGGACGCCGAGGTCGAGACCGCGCTGGCTGCCTTGCTGGCCGCCACAACCGCCAAAGCGATCATCGTCACCCGTGCGGGCAAGGGGATGAGTCTGGCGCGGCGCGGTGAACCCGTGAAGCATTTCCCCGGCCGGGCGCGCGAGGTCTTCGACGTGTCTGGCGCGGGCGATACAGGCCTGGCCGCGATCGGTTTGGCGCTCGGCGCGGGCGCATCGCTTGAGATGGCGGTCGAGTTCGCCATCCTGGCCTCGGGCGTGGTCGTCGGAAAGGCCGGCACGGCTGTCGTTACACCCGCCGATCTGATCGAAGCCGAGCTGAGCCAGCACGCCACCGCAGCGGTATCCAAGGTGACGCCGCTCGAAGAGTTGGCGGTCGAGGTCGAGGGTTGGCGACGTCAGGGCCTGAAGGTCGGTTTCACCAACGGCTGTTTCGACATCCTGCACCGCGGCCATGTGGCCTATCTGGCTCAGGCGCGCAGCTGGTGCGATCGGCTGGTCGTGGCGCTGAACACCGATGCCTCGGTCAAACGACTGAAGGGCGAAGGGCGACCGGTGAACGATCTGGACAGTCGCGCCGTCGTCATCGGCGGGCTGGCCAGCGTCGACCGCGTCACCAGTTTCGATGATCCGACGCCGATCGCCCTGATCGAACGGCTGCGTCCTGATGTTCTGATCAAGGGCTCGGACTACAGGCGAGAAGGCGTCGTGGGCGGCGATCTGGTCGAAAGCTGGGGCGGGGAGGTCAAGCTGGCGGATTTCAATGACGGCTATTCGACCACCCGAACGATCGAGAAGATGACGGCCGGTCCTCAAGTAGCAGCAGCGATAGGACAAGAGTGATGACGCCGAGAATGATCGTCGTGACCGGCGGCGCCGGTTTCATCGGTTCAAACATCGTCGCGCGGCTGACGGCCGAGACCGCCTATGATGTGGTCGTCTGCGATAGGCTGGAGACGGCCGACCTGGCCAAGTGGAAGAACCTGGCCAAACACGCGATCGCTGACTTCTGGTCGCCCGAAGAATTGTTCGAACAATTGGAGCGCCACGCCGAGCGGATTGAGGCCGTGGTGCATATGGGCGCGATCTCTTCGACGACCGAGCCGGACGCCGACCTGATTTTGCGGACCAACTTCACCCTGTCGCGCGACCTGTGGGACTGGTGCGCAATCCGCGGCTCGCGGATGATCTACGCATCTTCCGCTGCGACCTATGGCGACGGAGAGACAGGCTTCAACGACGATGACGATGCAGATTCATTGTCGCAGCTTCGCCCTCTAAACGCCTATGGCTATTCGAAAATGCTGTTTGACCAGTATGCTGTTCGGCAGGCGGATCGGGATCAGACGCCGCGCCAGTGGGCGGGGCTGAAGTTCTTCAACGTCTACGGCCCGAACGAAGGTCATAAGGGCGGAATGAAGTCGGTCGTGGCGCAAATCTGGCCCAAGGTCGCGGCGGGCGAGACCGTGACTTTGTTTCGGTCGCACAATCCGAACTATGCGGACGGCGGCCAGATGCGCGATTTCGTCTATGTCGATGATGTGGTCGATATCATCGAGTTTTTGCTCCAGTCGCCGCAGGTCTCTGGCATCTTCAACGCCGGCTCGGGTCAGGCGCGGTCGTTCGCCGATCTTGCGCGCGCAACCTTTGACGCCGCCGGCAAGACGCCCTCCATCGACTATGTCGATACGCCCCTGTCGATCCGCGACCGCTACCAATATTTCACCGAAGCCCGCATGGATCGCATCCGCGCCGCAGGCTTCGAGGGTCAATCCACGCCGTTGGAAGAGGGCGTGCGGCGCTACGTGCAGGACTTCCTCGCCACGGCTGATCCGTACCGCTGATGCGTCGGCTGACCTTCAGGCAATGGGTCGGATATGCAGGCTTCGCCGCCGTCTTCGTGCTGACGGCGGCCGTTGCGGTTTGGAGCGGCGACATCCTGAGGGCAGGGCTGGACCCGCAGGTGCCGTTTCAAACCTACAAGCCGCCGCCCGCGCCCGACTATCGAAAGATATCCTCCTGGGCGCTGATCGATCAGGGCGCGCCTAACCAGGCGGCGGTCTTCTTCGTCATGCCGACCACTTTCGATGGCGGGGCCGAGTGGAATGGGCCGATCGACGATGGGCGGGCCAACGCCTATATGCGACGCGTCGTGCTGCCCAACTATGCGTCGCCCTTCGCTCGGGAAGGCAGGGTCAGCGCGCCGCTGTATCGTCAAGCCAGCCTGTACACCCGGCTGACCTTGCGAGACGACGCGCGCGAAGCGCGCGCCTTCGCCTATGAGGACGTGAAGGCCGCCTTCGAACTTTGGCTGCAGCAGCATCCCTCCGGCCCCATCGTTATCGCGGGGGTCGAACAGGGCGGAGAGCTGACGGCGCGTCTAGTTCGCGACCAACTCCGCGCCAATCCGGCGCTGAAGGACAGGCTTGTCGCCGCCTATCTGATCGAGACCCTGGTCGGGCGCGAGATGTTCCGGCAGGCGATATCGCCCTGCGACGTCGCCGATCAAACGGGGTGCATCGTGGCCTGGGCGTCGGTGCAGGACGGCGACGAACCAGGCGCGCGGCGCAAGCTGAGACGCGCTCTGGAATGGGACGATCGCGGCGATCTGGTGAACCTTTCCGCTGACCCCATCTGCGTGAATCCGGTCACGGGTGCTGCGAGCCAGCCGCGCGCCCCAGCGCGTCAGCACAGCGGCGCGACGAATGCGACCGGCCTGGAATGGGGCGCCCGGCCGGCTCTCACGGGTCGGTTGATCTCCACGGAATGTCGTGGCGGCCTGTTGTGGCATAGCGCGCCGGACGCCGATTTTCTGACGGCTGGCGGCAGTTGGGCGGATCGGCGCAAGATCGTGCCCTATAACCTCTTCTACGGCGACATCGAACGTGACGTCAGCGTGCGTCTCGCGGCTTGGCGAGCCAAGCGCGGCCTTTAAGGCGGCTGTCCTCTCGGTTTGTCTGGCGCCGCTCGCGCACAGCGGGTAGGCTTGCCGCGTCAGGGAGGGATCTGAATGGACGTGACCACCATCTTCGCCGGCGTCGTGCTGTTGCTGGCCATCGTGCTTTTGATCAGCGTGATCAAGATCGTGCCGCAAGGCCGTGAATTCACAGTCGAACGCTTCGGCAAATACACCAAGACGTTGAGCCCCGGCATCGGCTTCCTGACCCCGTTCGTGGAGCGGGTCGGCCGCCGCATGAACATGATGGAACAGGTGCTGGACGTGCCGACCCAAGAGGTCATCACCAAGGACAACGCCATGGTGAAGGTGGACGGCATCGTCTTCATTCAGGTGATGGATTCCGCCCGCGCCGCCTATCGCGTCGACGATCTGCCCTATGCGATCTCGCAGCTGTGCATGACCAATCTGCGGACCGTAGTTGGTTCGATGGAACTGGACGAGGTGCTGAGCCAGCGTGACAGCATCAACACGCGCCTGCTGCATGTCATCGACGCAGCGACAGAGCCGTGGGGCGTCAAGGTCAATCGGATTGAGATCAAGGATCTGACCCCGCCGACCGACATCACCAACGCCATGGCCCGCCAGATGAAGGCCGAGCGTGAACGTCGCGCCGTCATCACCGAGGCCGACGGCGAAAAGTCCGCCGCCATCGCCCGCGCCGAGGGCGCAAAACAGGCCGCCATCCTTCAAGCTGAGGGTCGCAAGGAAGCCGCCTTCCGCGACGCCGAGGCGCGCGAGCGCGAGGCCGAAGCCGAGGCCCGCGCCACGGCCATGGTGTCGGAAGCCATCGCCCGCGGGGACGTCAACGCCATCAACTATTTCGTCGCTCAGAAATACGTCGAAGCCTTCGCCGAACTGGCGCGCAGCCCGCAACAACGCACCGTCATCGTGCCCGCCGAAATGGGCGCCTTGGTCGGCACCATCGCCGGCATCGGCGAGATGGTCAGCTTGGCCAAGGATCAGAACTCGGCTGCGACGCCGCCTGTGCGGCCCGCGCCGCCGCGCCGCCCCGTCGGGGGCTCCGTTCCACCCTCGGCCTGATCCAAGGAGGCTGACTGATGATGTCCCTTGCTGATCTCTATGTCGCCCAGCCGTTCTGGATTTGGTTGGCGATCGGGGTTCTACTGCTGGCGGTCGAGGCGATGTTCTCGACCGAGTGGCTGTTGTGGCCGGCTGTGTCGGCCGGCGTCGTCGCGGTCATGACGGCGGCGGGCGTGCGGTTGGGGCTGCCGGGCGAGGTCGCCGTTTTCGCGGTTCTGACCGTCATCGCCACCGTGCTGTCCCGCCGTCTGATCTCCAAAGCCAATCCCGACGGTCCCGACATCAACGATCGCGACAGCCGTCTGGTCGGTCAGCGGGCGCGGGTGGTCGAGACGTTCGTCTCGGGCCGCGGTCGTGTCTTCATCTCCGGCGCCGAGTGGCCGGCCGAGATCGTTGGCGAGGCGCCGATCGAGGGGCAGGATGTTGTCGTGATGCGCGTGAACGGCTCCTTGCTGACGGTGCAATCGCCCGTCTGAACGCAACGGTCGCATCGGCGTTCGTCAGTCATGAGAGACATGCAGAACGCCGTCACGAACGGTTTGCCGACACCCAGGCGCTATTGGGCCATCGTGTCCATCGGCCTGGGCATCACGCTTGCCGTTCTGGATGGTGCGATCGCCAATGTCGCCTTGCCGTCGATCGCACGGGATCTGCAGGCGTCCTCGGCCGCCTCGATCTGGATCGTCAACGCATATCAGATCGCCATCGTGGTCGCCCTTTTGCCACTGGCGTCGCTGGGCGAGATCGTCAGTTATCGCCGTGTGTCGCAGGCCGGTCTGGCCGTCTTCACCCTGGCCTCCATCGCCTGTGTGTTCGCCAACTCCATCGAGACACTCAGCCTCGCGCGCGTTGTTCAGGGCTTCGGAGCGGCAGGCATCATGAGCGTCAACGGAGCCTTGGTCCGGTACACCTATCCGCAGCGACTGCTGGGTCGTGCGGTCGGGATCAACGCGGTGATCGTTTCGTTGGCGGCGGCCGCGGGGCCGACCATCGCCAGCGCCATCCTGGCTGTCGGGCACTGGCGCTGGCTGTTTGCGCTGAATGTGCCGATCGGCCTGTTGGCGGTGTCGCTGGCGGGTTTCACCCTGCCGCACAACCGACTTCAGCCGCGAAAGCTGAACTGGGTCGGAGCCGCGCTGAACGCTGCGGCGTTCGGCCTGCTGATCACCGGCCTTCAATCGCTGGCACACGGTGAGGCGGCCGTTCTGGGTTTCGGTCTGACAGGGGCAGGGCTCGCAGCCGGGATCTTGCTGATTCGTCACGAGCGCTCACGGACGTCGCCGTTGATCCCGCTGGACCTGCTGGCGCGACCGATGTTCAGCCTGTCGGTCGCGACGTCGATCATATCCTTCACCGCCCAGATGATGGCGTTCGTGGCCTTGCCCTTCTTCCTCCAAGGATCAATGGGACTTACAGCGGTCGAGACCGGCCTGCTGATGACGCCTTGGCCACTGGCGACCATGATTGCCGCGCCGCTGGCTGGCAATCTGTCTGATCGCTATTCGGCGGGCGTGCTGGGGGCCATCGGCCTGAGCCTGTTCGCCTGCGGCCTGATGGCGCTGAGTTTCCTCAACGCCGATTCGACCCATTTCGACATCGTGTGGCGCATGGCGCTTTGCGGCGCCGGCTTCGGATTTTTCCAGTCGCCCAACAATCGCGCCATGTTGTCGGAAGCGCCGAAGAATCGTGCCGGCGCGGCGGGTGGAACCCTGGGCATGGCGCGGGTCGTCGGGCAATCCCTGGGCGCAGTGGTCGTGGCCTTTCTGCTGTCGGCCGCGCCGATCAACGGCGTTGGGCATGGGTTTCAGATCGCGGCCGTCACAGCCTTGTTCGGCGCGGTGATGAGCGGATCGCGCGTTCGCCGACGTCCAGCCGAGCCGGACAAGGAGGTCGAGGCGGTCTAGCGCCGGGGCAGTTCGGCGACGCCGCGATTCGCCAGTTGGTCGGCGCGTTCGTTCAGTTCATGGCCGGCATGACCCTTCACCCATCGCCATTTCACGTCGTGACGCAGGCGGGCCGCGTCCAGCCGCTGCCACAGCTCTGCGTTTTTCACAGGCTTTTTGTCGGCCGTCAGCCAACCGCGCGCCTTCCAGCCGCGCATCCATTCGGTGATACCCTGCATGACGTATTTGCTGTCGGTATGCAGTTCGACCTTGCAGGGCCGTTTCAAGGCTTCCAGCGCCATGATCGCGGCCATTAGCTCCATGCGGTTGTTGGTCGTGTTGGCCTCGCCGCCCCACAGTTCCTTTTCGTGGCCACCGCCGGCCTGAAGCACGGCGCCCCAGCCTCCGGGGCCCGGATTGCCCTTGCAGGCGCCGTCGGTGTGGATGATGACGTGATCGGAGGGACTCATGGTCGCGCAGACCTACAGCCTCCCTTGGCGCGGGGCCATCACTGCGCCTATATGCGGGTCGAATAAGAGTGGATGGGATCGGATGCCCGGTCCCCATGAGGAGAATACGCCATGGGCTCCATGAGCATCTGGCACTGGGCCTTTGTGATCCTGGTAGTCGCCGTGTTGTTTGGCGGACGCGGAAAGTTGTCGAACATCATGGGCGACGCCGCCAAGGGCATCCGCGCCTTCAAGGATGGCCTGAAGGACGAAGACAAGAAGGACGGTCCGCACGACGGCGTCAGCTCGCTGCCGCGCACCGAGGCGGAAAAGGAAGAGCTGAAGCGCTAGTCGTCGTCTGTAAGGGCTGACGCATGGGCGGGCTCGGCCCCGGTATCGGGGGTTTCGAATTAGTGGTGATCGGTCTGGTGGCCCTGCTTGTGGTGGGGCCAAAGGACCTGCCTGTCCTGATGCGGCGCGTCGGTCAGATGGTGGCCAAGGCGCGCGCCATGGCCAACGAGTTCCGATCCAGTTTCGACGAGATGGCGCGTCAGTCCGAACTGGACGATCTGCGCAAGGAGGTCGAGGCGCTGCGGACAGGGAAGGGGGCCATGTATCCTTTGGGCGCCGAGGCGGACGCCGCGTTCAAAGACATCAATGCCGGATTGACCGGGCCGACTACTGCGGCTGCCCTGCCTGCGCCCGGGCCGGAGGCGCCGGTCATGACGCCTGCGGCCAACGAATGGCCGGACACGCCATCGCCTGTTGAGCCTGTCACGGCGACGAAACCCAAACGAACGGCCCCCAAGGCAAAGACGGGGGCGGGTGCTTCCGGATCGGCGACGGCCAAACCTCGCTCAGCCGTCAAACCGAAAACCGCCGCGCCTGCCGCCAAGACCAAGCCTGTAGCCGCCAAGCCCAAGACCTCGCGCAAGAAGGCCGTTGACCTGTGACGCCTTCCGATCGTGACGAGGCTGAGATCGAGGCGTCGCGCGCGCCTTTGATGGATCACCTGATCGAGCTGCGCGGGCGGCTGCTCATCTGTGTGGTGGCTTTCTTCCTGGCCTTCATCTTCTGCTTCGCCTTCGCCAATCAGATCCAGATTGCGCTGATCAAGCCGTATCAGGCCGCCGTGGCGATCCATGCCGCCGCTCTGGCGACAGGCGGTCACGCCAATCCCATCGAACTGATCGCGGTGATGACGGGGATCAAACCCTATCCGCCCGGCAGCGCCGCCGTTGTTCAACTGATCGCCACGGCGCCGCTGGAACAGCTGTTCACCAAGATGAAGATCGCCGCCTTTGGTGCTGCGGTCCTGACCTTCCCCGTCATGGCGTGGCAGATGTACCGGTTCGTGGCACCGGGTCTTTATCGCAACGAGCGCGGAGCGTTTCTGCCGTTCCTGATCGCGGCACCTGTGATGTTCTGCCTGGGCGGGGCGCTGGTCTATTATGTCATGCTGCCGTTCGTGATGTTGTTCTCGTTGAGCCAGCAGGTGGCCACCGACGGCATATCCGTGGCGCAGACGACGAAGATTTCCGACTATCTCAGCCTGGTGACCTCGTTGCTGCTTGCCTTCGGCCTTTGCTTCCAGCTGCCTGTGGTGACGACGCTGCTGGGCCTCGCCGGTCTGATCAGTTCCAAGGTCATGGCGGCGGGTCGTCGCTACGCCATCGTGGCTGTGGTTGTGGTCGCGGCCGTGGTCACGCCGCCCGATCCGATCAGCCAGCTGATGCTGGCCGTGCCGTTGGTCATTCTCTACGAGATTTCAATCTGGTGCGTGCGACTGATCGAGCTGCGCCGTAAGAAGGCGGACGATATGGAAGCCGAGATCGCTTAGCCCGCGTCGGTGTGTCGATCGCTGCTCGAAGCAGTCAAGCCACGCAAAAAAGGGCCGGGGAGCGATCCCCGGCCCTTTGTCTTGGCTGCGATCAGATGATCAGCAGCTGTAGTACATGTCGAACTCGACCGGGTGTGGATGCAGTTGCAGACGCATCACCTCTTCCATCTTCAGCTCGATATAGCTGTCGATGAAGTCGTCATCCATGACGCCGCCCTTCTTGAGGAAGGCGCGGTCCTTATCCAGGTTCTCCAGCGCTTCACGCAGCGAGCCGCAGACTTCGGGGATCGAGCCGCGCTCTTCCGGCGGCAGATCGTACAGGTTCTTGTCGGCGGGCGCGCCCGGATCGATCCGATTTTCGATCCCGTCCAGACCGGCCATGAGCAGGGCGACGAAGGTCAGATAGGGGTTGCCCATCGGGTCGGGGAAGCGGGCTTCCAGACGCTTGGCCTTGGGCGAGGAGACGTGCGGGATGCGGATCGAGGCCGAACGGTTGCGGGCCGAATAGGCCAGCTTCACCGGGGCTTCATAGCCGGGGACCAGACGCTTGTAGCTGTTGGTGGTCGAGTTGGCGAAGGCGTTGATGGCCTTGGCGTGTTTGATGATGCCGCCGATGTACCACAGACATTCCTGCGAAAGACCGGCGTACTGGTCGCCGGCGAACTGGGGCTTGCCGTCCTTCCAGATCGACATGTGGACATGCATGCCCGAGCCATTGTCGGCGAACATGGGCTTGGCCATGAAGGTCGCCGACTTGCCGTAGGCGTGGGCTACATTGTGGATCACGTACTTATAGAGCTGCAGGCGGTCGGCCATGGTCAGCAGGTCCGAGAACTTCAGGCCCAGTTCGTGCTGAGCCGGAGCCACCTCGTGGTGGTGCTTCTCGGGCTGAAGGCCCAGATCGCGCATGACGCCCAGCATTTCGCCGCGTAGATCTTGGCCGGAATCGACTGGATTGACGGGGAAATAGCCGCCCTTGGGCCCAGGGCGATGGCCCATATTGCCCTCGGAATATTCGGCGCCGGTGTTGGCGGGCAGCTCGGTCGAATCGTAGCTGTAGCCGGTGTCGTGCGGTTGGGTAGACCAGCGCACGTCGTCAAAGATGAAGAACTCGGCTTCCGGTCCGAAGAAGACTTGGTCGCCCACGCCCGACGACTGGACATAGGACAGCGCCTTCTTGGCCATCGAGCGGCTGTCGCGGTTGTAGGGCTCGCCGGTGTCCGGGTTCAGCACGTCGCAGAACAGGAACATCGTCTTCTGCTGATAGAAGGGATCGATATAGGCCGTGGTCAGGTCCGGCTTCAGCAGCATGTCGGACTCGTTGATGGCCTTCCAGCCGGCGATGGACGAGCCGTCGAACATCGTGCCTTCGTTGAGGAAGTCCTCGTCGACCAGATCGACGTCGAAGGTGACGTGCTGCAAACGGCCGCGCGTGTCGGTGAAGCGGACGTCCACATATTGGACCTCCTCATCCTTGATCTCTTTGAGGATCTTGCTGGCGCTCATTCTCGAAAAGTCCTGTTCTTGTCGTTTGGGGAGGAGACCGGACAGCGACCCGAGGGCCGAGGGCCGGGGAGGGTAGTCAGGTCAGACGGCTTGGGCTCCGGTTTCGCCGGTGCGGATGCGGATCACCTCGGCGACGTCGGACACGAAGATCTTGCCGTCGCCGATCTTGCCTGTGCGGGCCGAGGTCTGAATGGCCTCGACGACAGAGGGCGCGAGGTCGTCGGCGACGACCACCTCGATCTTGATCTTGGGCAGGAAGTCGATGACGTATTCCGCGCCGCGATACAGTTCGGAATGACCCTTCTGGCGACCATATCCCTTGGCCTCCAGCACAGTCATGCCTTGCACGCCCACGTCCTGGAGCGCCTCTTTGACGTCATCCAGCTTGAAGGGCTTGATGATGGCTTCGATTTTCTTCATGGCGACCCCGGAGCGGCGCACGGAATGCAGCGGCGCTCGGGCGCGAATGGGACACAGCAGGGCTGCTCAAAGCAAGCGATTTTCGCAGGCTGGCGAAGGATAATCGGAACGCGGATGATAGAAACCAACGACCCGGCGATCTGGCGCAATTTTCTGCCTTGGCCGAGCGCGGAAACGCACAAGCATGCGCGTGGTCGTTTGGCGGTCGTTTCCGGAAAGGCGCATCACACCGGCGCCGCGCGGCTTGCAGCCCATGCAGGTCTGAGGATGGGCGCCGGGGTCGTGCGAATCCTTTGTCCGCCAGATGCAGCGTCGGTGATCGCGCCGGCTGTGCAGGCGGTGATGTTGACGCCTTTTTCTTCACCCGAAAACTTAGGTCGCGAAGCCGCTGGCAGTGACGCCGTCGTGATCGGACCAGCCGCAGGCTTGGACGATGCGACGATCGCTAACATTCAGGCGCTTGGCTCCACCGGCGCCGTTCTGGTGATCGACGCCGACGGCCTGTCGGTCTTCAAAGGGCGAACAGCTGAACTGTTCGCCGTGTTGGATCGTGACGATATCCTGACGCCGCATGAAGGCGAGTTCGAACGGCTGTTCCCAGGCCTGCTGGTGCAAGGCCGGGAAACGGCCGTTCAAGAAGCGGCGCGAGCGGCCCAAGCGACGATCGTCCTGAAGGGCGCTCAGACCCTGATCGCATCACCTGACGGCCGCATCCGCCGAAACGAGAACGGTTCGCCGTGGCTGGCGACCGCTGGAACCGGCGATGTCCTGGCCGGCATGATCGGCGGACTGGCCGCCCAGCGCATGGACAGCTTCGATGCCGCTTGCGCTGCGGTCTGGCTCCATTCCGACGCCGCAGAACGCTTTGGTCCCGGACTGACCTCGGATGATCTACACGAAGTCATGCCGAAGTCGTTGTTCGAGCAGTGGAGTATCGGGAATCAAAAATGACCTTTTGAATTTCGGTTCGCAATTTTGGATCAATGAAAATCTCTAGATCCGGGCAGGATACGCACATCACGGGGATGGCGATGCGGTGGATGGCGGGGTGTTTGGGGATGGGCGACGACGTCGGCGCGGGCCAGTTGGACGGCGGCGTCGTGCTCTTGTGACAGGCGGGACAGTTCGCTGGAGCGGTCGATGACGCGGCGGGCGACAAGGTGGACGACACCTTCGGGGCTTTTCTCAACCACGCCTTCCACCGCCATCAGCCGTGCGGCCATGACCTCGCGGCGGAACTGCTCGAACATCCGCGCCCAGAGGACGACGTTGATGATGCCGGTCTCGTCTTCCAAGGTGACGAAGATGGCGTTGCCCTTGCCCGGCCGTTGACGCACCAAAACCACGCCGGCCACCCGCGCCAAGGCGCCGCCGCGTTCCGCCTCGGTGCGGGCGCAGGTCAGCAGGCCTTCGGCGTGGAAGATCGGCCGCAGGATGGCCATGGGATGCGCCTTCAACGACAGGCGCAGTGTCTGGTAATCGGCGGCGACATGCTCGCCCAGCGGCATGACCGGTAGCCGGGCGTCGGGTTCGGCGCCGAGCTCGCGCGCATCGGCGGCGGCGAACAACGGCAGCGGCGCGTCGTCGGGCAGGCGTCGCACGGCCCAAAGGGCTTCACGCCGGTCCAGCCCCAACGATCGGAAAGCGTCGGCGTCGGCCAGCTTGCGCATGGCGGCAGACGGCAAGGCGGCGCGGCGGGCCAGAGTTTCGATGTTGGACAGAGAGAAGGCGCGGGCGGCGGCGAGCGCCTCTGCCCACTCTTCGCGGAAGCCCTCGATCTGGCGCAGGCCGATCCGCAGCGCCGGCGTCCTCTCCGAACCTTCCAGACCGTTGTCCCAACCACTGTAAGAGACATCGACCGGCCGCACCTCGACGCCGTGTTCGCGGGCGTCGCGCACGATCTGGGCCGGGGCATAGAATCCCATCGGCTGGCTGTTCAGCAGGGCGCAGGCGAAGGCCGCCGGATAGTGGCGTTTGATCCACGACGACACATAGACCAGCTGGGCAAAGGAGGCGGCGTGGCTCTCCGGAAAGCCGTAGGAGCCGAACCCCTTGATCTGGTCGAAGCAACGCTGGCCGAAGGTCGGATCGTAGCCGCGTTCGATCATGCGGCCGACCATCCGGTCCTCATAGATGTGCAGGGTGCCGTCGCCCCGGAATGTGCCCATGGCCTTGCGCAGACCATTCGCTTCCTTCTCGTTGAACTCGGCCGCGACCATGGCGACCTTCATCGCCTGTTCCTGAAACAGGGGAACGCCCAGGGTCTTTTCCAAAACCTGTTTTAGCTCGTCTTGAGGATACTGCGGTCCGGGCCTGGAGTAGTCCGGCTCCTCAAGACCGTTGCGGCGGCGCAGATAGGGGTGGACCATGTCGCCCTGGATCGGACCAGGCCGAACGATGGCGACCTGGATCACCAAGTCATAAAGGCGGCGCGGCTTCAACCGGGGCAACATGTTGATCTGGGCGCGGCTCTCGACCTGAAACACGCCGATGGAGTCGCCCTTGCACAGCATGTCGTAAACGGCGGGATCGTCGCGCGGGATCGTATGCAGCGCCCAATCGTCCCCGTGATGAGCGCGGATCAGGTCGAACGCCTTGCGGATGCAGGTCAGCATGCCGAGCGCCAGCACATCGACCTTCATCAGGCGGAGTGCATCAATGTCGTCCTTGTCCCATTCGATGAAGGTGCGATCCGGCATGGCGGCATTGCCGATGGGGACCAGTTCGTCCAGCCGGTCCTGGGTCAGGACGAATCCGCCGACGTGCTGGGACAGGTGGCGGGGAAAGTTCAATAGCCGAATGGCCATCTTCACCGCACGCTGGATCATGGGATTGGCGGGGTCCAGACCGGCCTGCTCGACATGGCGTTCGCCGATATCACTGCCCCAACTACCCCATTGGCTGGAGGCCAGACGTGCGGTCACGTCCTCGGTCAGACCCAGCGCCTTGCCGACGTCACGGATGGCGCTCTTGGGGCGATAGCGGATGACGGTGGCGGCGATGCCGGCGCGCGCGCGGCCATAGCGTTCGTAGATGTGCTGGATGATCTCCTCGCGCCGCTGGTGCTCGAAATCGACGTCGATGTCGGGCGGCTCGCCCCGGTCGGTGGAAAGGAAGCGTTCGAACAGCAGATCGGATTCCGCCGGATCCACCGCCGTGATGCCCAGTACGTAACAGACAGCCGAGTTGGCCGCCGAACCTCGACCCTGGCACAAAATCCGCTTGTCGTTCGCCACACGCACGATGTCGTAGATGGTCAGGAAGTACGGCGCGTAGTGGGCCTTTGCGATGAAGATCAGCTCTTTATCCAGCAGCGCCTTGACCCTTTCGGGCACGCCGTCGGGATAACGCATCTCGGCGTGTCGCCAGGTCAGCTGTTCCAGCCAGCCCTGCGGCGTCTTATCAGGCGGGGTCGTCTCTTCCGGATACTGGTAACTGATGTCGCCCAGATCGAAGCCGATGCGAGACAAGACGTGCTGGGTCTCGACCAGGGCTTCGGGCGCATCGCGAAACAGGCGGGCCATTTTGGCGGGCGGCTTCAGCCAGCGTTCGGCATTGGCGTTCAGGCGTCGGCCTGCGTCCTCGATCGTCACGCCTTCGCGGATACAGGTCAGCACGTCCTGCAGATCGCGTTGAATCGGGTCGTGATAGAGGACGTCGTTGACGGCCAGAAGTGGCGCCCCGCTCTGCTCCGACAGCGTTTTCAACCGCGCAAGTCTTCGACGGTCGTCGCCGTTCCGCCCCATGACGGCGCCCAGCCAGACCGCACCGGGCGACGCATTGGTCAACTGCGACAAGACCTGATCTATGCCATTCAACCGTTCGCCTGGCATAAGGATCAGCAGCAGATCCTCGGGCGCGGCCAGCAGATCGCGCAGTCCGATCTCGCACTGCCCCTTCACCGCCCGGCGATTGCCCAAGGTCAGCAGCCGCGTCAGTCGTCCCCAACCGGCGCGCGTCTCGGGATAGGCGAGGATGTCGGGCGTCCCGTCGTTGAAGACCAGACGCGCGCCGGTCGCCAGTTTAAACGTCGCGGCCCGATCCTTGACCATCTGTGACAGGGCTGGATCGTTCAGCGGATCCTCGACATAGGTCACTTCGCCCGGCCCGCCGCCGTCGCGCACGACCTCGGGCGGCGACAGGCCGTCCTCGCGGATGGTCCGCAACGCGCTCCAGGCCCGCACCACGCCGGAGACCGTGTTGCGATCGGCCAGACCCAGCCCCGAATGCCCTCTCAGGATCGCGGTCAGAACGAGATCCTTCGGATGCGACGCCCCGCGCAGGAAGGAAAAGTTGCTGGTCGCCGCCAGCTCGGCATAGGCGGGCGCGGTCAAGCGAACAGGCCGTGGACGAACCACCGCGGCTCGTCGGTCTCGCCATACAGGCCCTGACGGAACAGCCAGAAACGGCGGCCCTCGCGGTCCTCGACGCGGTAATAGTCGCGGGTCTTCTGATCCGGCGCGCGCCACCATTCGCCGCCGATCCGCTCCGGTCCCTCGGCCAAGGCCACCTCATGCAGAACCCGGCGCCATCGGAAACGCAGGGGCGAACCGTCCGGCACCTCCGCCAAGGTTTCCACTGGCTGGGGCGGGTCGAACATCTGCAAGGGCCGCAAGGGCGGATCGTCGGGATCGAGATCCGGCCAGTCATGAGCCGTTCGCAGCGCCTTCATCGTCGCCGGGACCATCCGTCCGGCGCGCTCGGGGATGTGCGACCCTAGAGGTTCGAAACTCAACACCGCCTCGGGTCCCAGCCGCGCCGTCAATCGGTCGATCAGACGACTGAAATCCTCGCCGTCGGGGCGGTCGCCGTCCAGACCGCGCTGAGCCGGTTTCAACGTCTGGGCTTCCAGAACCGATAGCCGCATCTGATCGAAACCGAAGCCGGGATCCAGCGGGCTTGCCAAGGCCGCCAACCGTTCGCGAAACAGACGCAGCACCGTGTCCACATCGCGTGTCGGACGGCCTGTCCTCGCGACGATGCGGCGAACTTGGCCATCAACGCGGTAGAAGCCGACCTCGAACGCCCTCCCGCCCTGGCCCGCCTGGTCCAGGCGATCGGCGATGTCGATCAGCAGGTCGGACAGGACGCGATCCACGTCCGCGTCGGTGAGAATGGGTTCGAAAAAGACTCGATCCACGACGATGGGGGGCGGCGGTCGGTGCGGGGTGATGCGGACATCCTCGTCGCCAAGCAAACGAGCCAGACGTGAAGGGAAGTCCGTCCCAAAGCGGGCCGCAAGAGGCGCGCGCGGCCGGTCGTCCAGATCGGCGATCCGCTTCAGGCCGGCGCGCTGCAGCGCCTGGGCGTCACGCTCCGGCAACTCTAGCGCCGTGATCGGCAGTTGGCGTACCGCCTGTCGATCCTCGCCCGACGTGAACAGACCACCCCGCCCGAAACGCGCCAAGGCGCGCGCCGCTTGGGGTGTCGATGCCAGAGCGCTGCGCATCTCCAGGCCGATGCGACCCGCACGCTGATGCGCGGCGCGCACCAAGCCAGCCTCCCCGCCGAACAGATGGGCGCAGCCGGTGACGTCCAGCAACAGACCGTGCGGCGAATCCTCGGCGATCATCGGAGTGAAGCGGCCGAAGTCCTCCAGCACCCGCAGCAGCAGGTCAGAATCCGCCTCGGGCCTATAGATGATGGTGCGCAGGGACGGCGTTCGCGCCCTCGCGTCAGCCAGGGTCAGTCCGGGCGTCAGCCCCGCCCTTGCCGCCGCCGGATCGACGGCCGCTAGACGCAGGGCGCCGCCGACCTTCTCGACCAGGACGACCGGCGCGGGATTAGGCCCAATCTCAGGCGACGCGTCGCCCGCTATCGCCCCACGCCTCAGCCGGTCGCTGGGCAGCCACGGGAACCACAGCGCCAGGTAGCGGCGCCGGTTCGCGGAACGATCGGGCGTCACGATCCCACTCCAAGATCCAATTTTTCAGCTCGCCGCCGCCACGCCGACGCAGCAGGGTAAGTGAGAAAGACGGATGACCAGGCGCGGCTCCGGCCAGAGAGGTGGAGGCTGTTGCCTTCACAGACCATCTTGTCTCTGCCGCACTGGGTGATGGCTCGGCTCCAGCACGCACACAGAAAAGCGTTGCGCCTCCCAACTTGGCCGCCAAAGCAAGGCGTCGACTCGAGTTCAATGAGAAGGCTTCAGAATTGCCCCAGGCGCTAATAATAACAGATCCGACAGGAGGCGATTTTAGCGATTCCTCACCAGTAATGAGGAGATTTTTTATGTTTGAGACTTTGACAATTAAAAATCTAGATGAATCAATTCCCATTTCTTCAATGCCGACACCATAGGGATTACCATTTTCTGAAGCCATCATTGCATCCAATGCCCAGACAACATGCTGTCCATTTGCGGAAAGCATCCCTAGCGCCAAAGCAAAGGCATTTACCGCAACTGCGTCTGCGGCATCGGCAGCATAGAGTTCGTGAATCGCTTCCTGCTTAAAAACACCAGAAAGTAGTCCAGGTATCTGTTTTGGATGACAAGCTTCTGGACAGCCTTGGTCCAAGGCGCTGAGTCGCTGCCGGACAAGAGATATACGTTTAGCCCTGCACATGTTCTCCATTTGTTCTTTTTTGCATTGTGCAGAGAGCGTTTGTCAAGCCGTTATACGGCGGCCAGATCGAGCTGACGCGCCAGACCAAATCTGAACCGAACGCGGGACACAAAACGTCGTGCATCCGTTCAGCACCCGATGCCTCGATAAGGACCCATCTTCATGACCCACAAAACGCGTGAATTACGATCAACGGTTAACAAGGACGGGGTTCTAACGCTGTCACTTGCCGAGATTGCGCTGAATGATCCGGCATCCGACGAAATCATTGTCCGTATCGAGGCGGCGCCCATCAATCCCAGCGATCTCGGTTTGCTGCTTGGTTCGGCCGATGCAGCTTCGGTCCGCAAGGGTGTGTCGGACGGCGTCCCGCAGCTTAGCCTCGATATTCCACCAGAGCGGATGGGCGGCATGGCCGGCCGGATCAACCAGTCGCTTCCGGTCGGCAACGAAGGGGCAGGGACAGTCATCGCCGCCGGTGATCAAGCGAAGGACTGGATCGGGCGTCGGGTCGGCATGATCGGGGGCGGCATGTACGCCGATCTGAGAAAGATCAAAACGCGCGACGCCCTGCCGCTTCCCGAGGGCGTGACGGCCGCTCAAGGCGCTGCGCTGACGGTCAATCCGATGACGGCGCTCGGATTCGTCGAAACCGCTCGGGCCGAAGCACATTCCGCGATCGTCCATACTGCGGCCGCATCCAGCCTGGGTCAGATGCTTCAGCGGATCTGCGCGCAGGATGGCGTTCCGCTCGTCAATATTGTGCGTTCTGACGATCAGGTGCGATTGTTAAAGGACGCGGGGGCGACCCATGTCCTGAACAGCCACGATAAGGACTTTCGAACCCAACTCGTTGACGCGGTCACTGAAACCGGGGCCACGGTCGCGTTCGACGCCATCGGTGGCGGATCGCTGGGCGGCGACATCATGCAGGCGATGGAACGTGGCGCGGTCAACCGTATGACCGAATACAGCCGATATGGATCGTCGACGTTCAAGCAACTCTACGTTTACGGCGCGCTCGATACTTCGCCGATGGTTCTGGATCGTCTTGCTTTTGGTTTCCAGTGGAGCGTGTCCGGTTGGCTGTTGACGCCCTTCATGCAGAATGTTGGTTCCAATACCGTGTTGAGAATGCGCAAACGCGTCTTTGACGACCTGACCACCACATTCGCGACGCGCTACACACGCACAATAGGACTTGCTGAAGCGCTCGATCCAGAAACTCTGCTTGCTTACGAGCGGAAGGCGACGGGAGAGAAATTCCTGATCGATCCAACCATAAACTGACGGCTAAAATTGCTGATAATATATCTTAGGCGATAATATGAGTGCGCTGCTCAAGGCCGCAAACGGCTTGTAGCGACGCACATTTGATGGGTCTGGGAGTTGTTGTCCGAGCCCTGATCAGAGTTGTTGTCTGCTTCGGCTCACAATTCCTGTCCGTAATGCTGGCCAGCGACCGCACGCGACATCCCCCCCGCGCCCACGCGCTGGACGGATGTTGAGGTCGAGAGGTCATGTCCCGACCTCGTCCTGTGCCAATGTGGATAGCCTCTGAGCCCAACGAGGAGTCCCCCACTGGCGAGCGACAGCGCTAATCGTCAGTCACGCGGTCAAGCGGCGATGCCGCGCCATGTCGAGACTGTGCTGGCTGATGCGTTGATTTTCGGGCCGTAAATCATGACTTCTGAGCCCTTGGCCACGGGGCCAGCCGAATAGTTGATGCCGAAAATCTCTTGGCGGAACGCCGAGTATAGCGTTCGGATTTCGGGTTGATCGTCGTAAGACACGACCCATGGTCGATCTAGCTGCGCTACTGCTTCCGCCAACTCCGCGTGATCGGCAGGCTTGTAATGATTATCGTAAAGCTTCTCCGCTTTGCGATAATATGGTGGGTCAAGATAGAATAAGGTATTAGCCGGCGTTGTGGTGCTGAGTTTCTTAATGAGGGCCAGAGCGTCCTGACCGTGCAACGTCACCCGCGACTTGTAGCTAGCGAACTTTTCGATGCGGCTCGCAATATCCTTACGATTGAAGCGGGCGTTAATCTTCCATTGCCCTGCTTGTTCCTTTCCACCAATCACTCCGCCCTTAATGACGCCCGACCGGTTGGTGCGGTTCATGTAGAGTGTCGAAAATCCGAGATCGAGAACACTAGGCGATTCTGCGCGCTGAATTTCTCGCTGCTTCCGCCACTCGTCCATGTCGAGTGGCGTGTCCGCCACCCTGCGACACATCTCTTCTGGATGATCCAGGCAGGCGCTCCAAAAAGCATGCACGGATCGATTGAGGTCGTTGAGGTGGACGTGGCTTGAGTACTCCAAATACAGGAGTGCAAGCGCAACGCCGGCGCCGCCAGCATATGGCTCTACGTAATGCCCTCCGATCAGCCCATTGTCTTCGATCAACTGTCCCATGTAGCGCGCGAGTCGCGCTTTGCCACCGGGGTAGCGAAGTGGGGACAGGTACTGCATCGCGGAGGGCTCCGTTGATCTCCCTCCCCCACTATCGGAAAAAACCTGTGCTGGCCAGCAACTACTTCTGCGCGCTAAGACTGTCGTGCACGGCGCGCATCAGGGGGAACCAGCGATCCCAAATGGTGATCAATTCCTTCGGGTTTAGAACGCGTTCAGGGTCATGCATGAAGGCGTGAACCTTGTTGAGGTTGTGAGCGTAGGCCGGATCGTTCGATAGACCCTCTCGCGCATGGTTTAGAGTGATGTCGGTGCTCGTTGGATCAAGATGGTCCAGGACAGCCTTGATTTTGTCCTCCAGTCGGATGCCACGCGCACTCCAGTCGGCCTTATCGCGATGCTTGTGCGGCAGGCCAACGAAAGCCTTGCAGTATGCCTCGACGCTTAGCTCTAGAACCCACATTCCCCAAGTAAATCGCTGATTTTGCTGTCAGGATCTCAATATTTCCGATATAAATCATGGTGTTGATGGCCGTGAGGGGCGCGTTTGATGGATCACCCAGAGGGTGCGGGTTCGAAGCGGGCAGATCGGGTCGAGTTCGACCGCCGGGTGCATGTGGAGTTCCGAGGTGCGCAGCTCAGTTCCGACGGCGGCCTGCTGGTGATGCGCGAGCTGGATGACGCGCTCGGGCTGTCCGATCTGGCGGCAAAAGCATTGCGCGACACCCGGCGCGGCAAGAACACGGTCCACCGGCTTGACGGGTTGTTCCGGCAATCGGTGTTCGGGCGACTGGCCGGATACGAGGATGTGAACGACGCCGACCGCCTGGCCCTCGATCCGGTGATGCGCCAGGTCGTGGGTGGAAGGGCTGTCGATGCGCAAGCGGCCTCGGCCTCGCAGATGGGACGGTTCGAGACCGAGACACTGGCACAGCCCGAGAACCGTGCCGCGCTGGCCGACCTGAATGGCCAATGGATCGACCGGTTCCATGACCGTAACGGGCTGAAGTACATCGTTCTGGACATGGACAGTTCGGTCAGCCCCACCCATGGCGATCAGGAGGGCGCGGCCTGGAACGGGCATTTCGACTGCACCTGCTATCACCCGAACTTTTTGTTCAACCAGTTCGGCATGCTGGAGCGCTGCGCCTTGCGCCATGGCAACGTCCACAGCGCCGATGGCTGGCGGGACGTTCTCGACCCCGTCATCGCCCGCTACGCGGAGCGCGACCTTTGCGGCCGGTTCTTCCGGGCTGACGCCGCCTACGCGATCCCCGCGATCTATGAGCGGCTGGAAGAAGCCCGATTCTTCTACGCCATCCGGCTGCCTGCGAACAACGTCCTGCGCGAGAAGATCGCGCATCGGCTGACGCGCCCTGTCGGGCGACCTTCGCTGACCAAGGTCAAGCGCTTCTACGAAGACTTCGAGTATCAGGCGGCATCCTGGGACAAGGAACGCCGGGTGATCGCCAAGATCGAATGGCATCCGGGCGAACTGTTCCCGCGTGTCGGCTTCATCGTCACCAACCTGCCGATGGAGCCCGACTGGGTGGTGCGGTTCTATAACCAGCGCGGCACCGCCGAGCAGCACATCAAGGAAGGTAAATATGCCTTCCACTGGACGCGGCTGTCATGCCGGAAGTTCCGCGACAATGAGGTGCGACTGCAACTGCATGCGCTGGCCTACAACCTGGCCATCTTCTTGCGCTGCATCGAGTTGCCCGAGACGATGGCCGACTGGTCGTTGACCAGCCTGCAACTGAAGCTGATCAAGATCGGGGCACGTGTCGTCCGCCATGCCCGCGCCATCACCTTCCAGCTGGCCGAGGTGGCCGTCACCGGTCCGATGGTCCGCGCCATCCTCGCCGCCATCCGCCGATTGCGAGCGCCTCCGCTATGCGCATGACCGCCATCCACGCCCAAACTGAACGAAAACGGCAGGATGGGTCTGTCCGCTGCGCTGAAAAACACCGCCACCAGGGCACAACACGGCGGCTTCGCGGGCCGATCTGCCCTGTCTCAGCGCCTTGCGCGCCCGACGACGCCGCTCGGGACGGAAAATGATTGTCCTGCGGTCGGATTCAGGCGAAACTCACGTCAGACGGCATGCCACTTGGGGAATGTATGGTAAAGACATCGGACAATCAGCGCCAAGGAGGAAACGAGAATGAAAGCGCTCGTCTATCAGGGACCCGGCAAGAAAGACTGGGTCGAAAAGGCAAAACCTGTCATTGAAAAACCCACCGACGTGATCGTGCGGGTGACCAAGACCACGATTTGCGGCACCGATCTTCATATCCTGAAGGGGGATGTGCCCGCGGTGACCGAAGGCCGGACGCTGGGCCATGAAGGCGTCGGCGTGGTGGAGGAAGTCGGCGGAGCCGTGCGCAACTTCAAGAAGGGCGACGCGGTTCTGATTTCGTGCGTCACCTCCTGCGGGACCTGCCCGAATTGCAAGCGCCAGCTTTACGCGCATTGCTCGGACGGGGGCTGGATCCTCGGCCATAAGATCGACGGCACCCAGGCGGAATATGTCCGCATCCCCTATGGCGACAATTCGCTTTATCCGATCCCGGAGGGCGCTGACGAAGAGGCGCTTGTGATGCTTTCGGACATCATGCCGACCGGGCTTGAGATCGGCGTCCAGGCCGGCCGGGTGAAGCCGGGCGACGCCATCGCCATTATCGGCGCCGGCCCGGTGGGCATGTCGGTGCTGCTGACCTCGCAGTTCTACTCGCCCGGCCGCATCATCATGATCGACATGGATCCGGCGCGGCTGGAGTTGGCGAAACAGTTCGGCGCCACTGATCTGGTCCAGGTCGGAACGGAAGACGCTGTTACGCGCGTTTTGGAGATCACCGGCGGAGCAGGCGTTGATGTCGCTATCGAGGCGGTCGGCATTCCGGCGACCTTCGATATCTGCCAGAAGATCGTTTCGGCAGGCGGCAACATCGCCAATGTCGGCGTTCACGGCAAACCCGTCCAGCTTCACATCGAAGAACTGTGGATCAAGAACATCAACATCTCCATGGGGCTGGTTTGCACCAACACCACGCCGATGCTGCTGAAGACCTTGGGATCCGGTAAGGTCAATCCAGGCAAGCTGGTGACCCATCGCTTCCCGCTGGATGAGATCCTGAACGCCTATGACGTCTTTGCGAATGCCGCACGCGAAAAGGCGATGAAGGTAATCCTCCAGGCCTGAGGCGCTATTTTCTTCAAATTTGTGGATGAACACCCCGTCTGGACGATCCGGCGGGGTGTTCTTGCATCAGGGACATTCGGGTTGCGCCGATCGCCTCTCTATTTCCGGGTTGCGATCCCCGCTGCAAAGATGCCGAGCAGGGTGAGCAGGGCAATGCCGAGGCTGACATAGCGCGCCGCATCGGCGACCGAGTCTCCGCCCGCCGCCATCAAGGTGCCGGCGACAGCCGAGGTGATGGAGAAGGCGATGAGCTGGGTGGTGGTGATCGCCGCCGCCGCCTTGCCGCCTTCGGCCGGATCGGTGGTGCTGCTCATGGCGGCCACGCCGAGCAGCGGCCAGGCGAGGCCGATGCCGATGCCCGCGAGCGCGAGAACCGCAGTCCAGATCGCCACCGTGGTCAGGCCGGCGCTTTCCGTCTGCAACAGGCCATAGGCGATGAGGCCTGCTGTCAGAAGCAACGGCCCGAGGCGTATGGCGCGTCGGCGGCCGCTCTCGGAGGAAACCGAGACGACGAACAATTGTGCGATGACCCAAGCGAGCGACAACACCGCGCCGAGCAGGCCGGCGATCAACGGGCTGAGGCCGGCGAGCTGTTGGCCGAAGAGCGGAATGAAGTTCTCGACCATGACTCCGGCGCTGAGCGCTGCGACGGTCAGATAGACCCATTTCAGGGCGTTGCCACGCCGATAAGTGATGCGCGGCAGGATGGTGTTGTGCGAGCGTCGCTCCACCACGACAAAGAGCCAAAGCAGCACGAGGCCGATGCCGATCGTCGCCAGGGTTGGCCAGCCGATCGGCACGATGGCGCTGAGGCTGATGGCGATGGTCGCCAGAACCAGCGGAATAAGTGAGGCGACGGGCACGGGCGAGCGATGCCCTGAACCGGCTGTCCCGGCGAAGGAACGCTGCGCGACGATGGCGAAGATCAGCTAGAAACAGCCGGATCATCATCGAGGCAGCGTTACGCTGGTCATCAACGTCGATTTTCCGCGCCTCGGCATAAACTTGCTTGAGGCGTTTGCCGGACACGTGAAGCGTACTTTCGATGAGGGTCGAAGCCAGCGTCGACCTGTCGCTCTCGGGCTTCTTAGGCCGGCGTCCGCCGCCCCTGTCTGTAGCGGTTGATCCGGTGGCGCCCGAAGTTTCCGGCGACGCGCCTGATGGGCCGGATCCTCGACCGCCCTTTGCATCTGAGCCTTCACGACCGCCTGGCCTCCAAGTCCCAGAGGCGTTGCCTGAAAAGTCACCCCCGTTACCCCCGGCGCTGCCGTTAGGATTTTGGTCTGTAGGTTTCGGCGGGGAAGTCGGTGGCGCTTGCTGAGCTTCGGCAAGTCCAGCGATCACCCCTCGGATGAATTCAATCCGCTGCTTCAGTGATTTCACATGATCCACGCTCTTATCTTTTAGAGCGCCGAGAATTGCCCACATCAGCTCTCGGTTCGTATGCGGGTCCGATCCGAAATCCACCGACCAGGGCTGTCTCCGCGAGATCGTGATCCCGATGAAGCTGAATTCTTCCGCAAAAGTATTGAGAACGCGATCGACCGTGGTTGTGCGGTCGTCAAGTCCCAGGCGGTTGGCCAGCGGCTCGGGGTCGCCCTCCTCGCTCAGATGCTCCATCAGGACCATACTTCGGTTTCTTGATCGCCCTTTGGCCTTAGCTGCACGATCTTGAGCGAAGGGGTCCCACCACTGGATCCCGACGCCAGACTGCTCATTGGTGTGGCGTCGCTCTACCCACGGTGCGGCTTCCTCAACGGAGTCAAAGAGGGCGGCTCGCACGACACGGCGCGGCGTTTCGACAAATCTCGCATTCAGACGCCTGTAGGCGGTCTCGAAATCCGTCCCTGACGCGAGTGCAGGATTATCCATCACTTTCAACGCAGTGATGCGGCGATTGCCTTCCAGAACGACAAACTTGCCTTGGGACCTGGGATCGGGCGCGACCCACAGCGGCTCCCCAGGGCTTAGGCCGACATCAAGGATGTCCTGAGCCAGTTCCAGCAGTTTCTCGCCTTGGCGTCGGACCATGGCTTGGATGCAGCTTCTTTGGTCTGAAAAGGATCCGAGCCGGAAGTTGTCCTGATCGACGTTCAGTTCTGCCAACTGGAATTCGCGTATCTGTTGCACGTCCGCCCCCTATCCACACCCTGCGGTTCAACGTCGATTCTCATTCGGAGGATAGACATACGATATCATCCGCATACCGAGTGGGACGTCACCCTGTCCGCTAAATCCTGATACGAAAAGTGCGATGGCCCGACGTCGGAAGCGTAAGCGCAGCACTTTCTCGGAAGTTGAAGTTCGGGAACACATCTCCCGCCATCACCCTGCCTGCCCCGTCGATTTCGCCGACGCCTATGTCCAGCGGATAGCCAGCCGCACTTGGGATCCACCCACCACGCTTGGCCATGCCGTCGGCCTGACGATCCAAAACGACGTGCGGCACAGGCTCACGGACTACGACCAGCTCCTACGGGTTCCCGGGCTGACCCGGGATGAAGCGAGGTTGATCGTGGCGGGGGATGTGCGGAGCATCACCCGCAGATGGGCGTCGGCTGGCTACCGTCGCTGCACATAGCGGCGCTCGTCCTTCTCCTCCCCCCAATCGCAGACCCTAACCTGACATCGAGATCGGCGGGTGCGCCCGATTGCCATCTCAGAAACGTTCGTATCTGACATGGCGGCCGGCCGTTTAGGCGCGCTCAGCCATTACAATGCGCGGCTTGTGTCAAAACCCTGTTGCTGATTCAATGGGTCACTTCTATGAGCCCCAATGAGTTCTGACACATGCTGTTAGGTTACGCGCGGGTGTCCACCCCGGATCAAAAACTCGACCTCCAGATCGACGCTCTCGAAAAGGCCGGCTGCGAGCGTGTCTTCTCAGAAGCGGCCTCAGGGGTACGCTCGGAAAGAACAGCATTACGGGACGCGCTATCCCATGCGCGCTCGGGCGACGTCTTCGTCGTGTGGAAGCTCGACCGTTTGGGGCGGACCGTTGGTCAGCTCGTCGAGTTCGTGCGAAATTTACGAGAACGCGGTGTCGAGTTTCGAAGCCTTACTGACGGTATCGACACAACGACCCCTGCTGGTCGCTTCTTCTTCCATATGATGGCTGCATTGGCAGAGATGGAGCGGGACCTTATTCGCGAGCGGACGATGGCCGGACTAGCGGCCGCTCGCGCTCGGGGTAAGCAAGGCGGGCGCCGCCCTATCCTGTCCGAAAGGCAGTTGAAGCAGGCTAAGCTGCTTCTCGGCCACCCTGATCAAACTATGGAAGGGGTCGCTTCGTCCTTAGGCGTCTCTCGCAGCACGCTTTATAGAGCAATCGCAAGAAGTGCTACAGCTGGAAAGCTCGGTAGAAGGTGAGAGCCAGCGTCCTCGATCAGTTTTAAGAACCCACCGGGCCACAACAAATAAGCTTCCAGACCCAATCCAGACGCTCTGAGGGGGGCTTCCGGATGCCAAAGCGATAGATCACCAAGCCGATCACCATAGGCGCTAAGGCTAGGGCTGACACCCTGACGGCCTCCATCGCATGTCCGATGCTCACACCCCAAAGGATGAATGTAAGCGCCAGAATCATTGAGGCTCCAACCAGCCACCCACCAAGCAGTTGGACTGAAGTACCGGACATCAACTTCATCGAGCATCTCCCTGTTCGAGAGCACAACTAGATCGGGGGGGGTAAATGCAATCCAAAGACGCATCCACTCAGGCCCAATCGGACTATAATGACTAGTTCAACGGGTGAAGCGTCCTGCCCTTACTCCCGGCTCAGACCGGCTAAGCGCCGCAGCAGGCATTCGCGAGCGATCACCGTGCTGATTTCCGCACTATCAAGATCCGTCGTCGCCTAGACGCCCATCAGAGATATTTCGTGATTTCACGAAACTCGCCCATGGCCTGACGCGCCTCGGCGGGATCGCCCTCAGCCGCGTGGGCGAGGCAGTGGTCGATGTGGTCGTGGATGAGCGTTTTCTTGGCTGCGGCGACGGCCTTCTCGATCGCGTGCAGTTGCTGCGCCAGGTCCAGGCACGACCGCTCCGCCTCGATCATTCCGATCACAGTCCGCAAATGACCTTCGGCGCGCTTGAGCCGCTTGATGACGTCTGGGTGGGATGCGTGGGAAACATGAGCCATCGAATTTGACCTATCCCCCTGGAGGGGATACGGCAAGATGAAATCACGCTGACCGACCGGCGATCAGCTTCACATGCGACGCATCGAAACGATGTGGGCGGCGATCAGGAGGATAGAGCCGAACACCGTGCTCCAGACGGTCCAGCCATGGCCCGCGACTTCCGTCGCACCGAACACCAGCGATCCCACCCCCAGAACGGCGACGGCTTTGACAGCAATCCCAACGCTTGAGCGACGCAGGATCGACAGATAGGCGAACGTCGCCGCCACCACGGCGAAAAGCCCGTGCAGCCATTCCGTCGTGGCCAGGCCGACCAGCGGAAGAACACTCGCCAGCACCGGCGCCGTCAAACAGTGGAGCAGGCACACCACGGACAAGCCGGCGCCCAGGACGTCTTCAGAACGACGAGGCGTGAGGGCTTCCGACAACGATATTCTCCAATGTTACGCCGTAACACTTACCCCTGTCAGTCAGGCATTGAAAGATGTTCTCTCCGCTTCGAAACGCCGCATACCGGCATCTCTTCATCGCTCAGGTCGCCGCCCTGCTGGGAACGGGCATGGCGACCGTGGCCCTGGGACTGTTGGCGCACGACCTCGCGGGCGCGAACGCGGGCGAGATCCTCGGCGCCGCCCTGGCCATCAAGATGATCGCATATATCGGCGTCGCGCCGTTCGCGAGCGCCCTTGCGGCGCGCTTGCCGCGCAAGACGCTGCTGGTCTGTCTGGATCTCGTTCGCGCGGGCGTGGCGGTCGCCCTGCCCTTCGTCGGACAGGCCTGGCAGGTCTACGCCCTGATGACCGTGCTTTACGTCGCCTCCGCCGCCTTCACACCGGCGTTCCAGGCCATGATTCCCGATCTTCTCTCGGACGAGGCCGAATATACGAAGGCCTTGTCGCTCTCGCGTCTCGCCGCCGATCTGGAGAGCGTGGCTAGCCCTGTGGTCGCCGCCCTGCTGCTGGCCGTCATCAGCTACAACAACCTCTTCGTCGGAACGGCGATCGGCTTCGTGCTTTCGGCGGGCTTCGTGGTGACGGCGCTTCTGCCCCGTCCGTCATCAGCCCAGCCCCTGCCGTTCCTCAAGCGACTGACCGGCGGCGTGCGGCTGTTCGCCTTCACGCCTCGGCTGCGTGGCCTGCTCGCGGTGAGCCTGGCCACGGCGGCGGGCGGGGCCATGGTCTTCGTGAACACCGTGGTCATCGTGCAGTCCGTGTTCGATCTGGCGCAGCAGGCGACGGCCTGGGCGCTCGCGGCGTTCGGGGTCGGATCCATGACGGCGGCCGTCGTCCTGCCGCGCATCCTGAACCGGCTAAAGGACCGCACCGCCATGTTGATGGGGGCCGGAATCATGACCTGCGTCCTGCTGGCCGGGGCCATGATCGCCCGGTCCTATCCGATCCTGATCGGACTGTGGATCGTGATGGGTTTCGGTTACTCACTCACCATCACGCCGGCCGGTCGCGCACTTCGCCGGTCGTCGAGCGCAGGGGACAGACCTGCCCTGTTCGCCGCACAGTTCGCCCTGTCGCACGCCTGCTGGCTGATCGCCTATCCGGTGGCGGGTCTCGTCTCGGCCGAAGCGAACCCGACGGCGGCCTTCCTCGTCCTCTCGGCGCTGTGCGCCGCCGGTCTCTTGCTGGGCCTGGTCGTTTGGCCGGCGCATGACCCGTTGAATGTGGTGCACAGCCACGATGGACTGGCGACGGACGATCCTCACCTTGCCGAGGGTGCAAGGCTCAAGGACGGCGGCGTCGTCCACGCCCACCCGGTCGTCATCGACGACCAGCATCGGCGTTGGCCGAAATCATGAGGCGCTGGTGGAGCGCAAGCAGGACAACGCTCCACCAGAACCCATGACGCGCCTTCGATCGGCACGTCATACAAGCCAGGTCACACGACCCGCTTGATCTCCGTATAGGCACCCTGGGTTTGCAGGGTGATGGTCACCGGCGCACCCGTGCGGTTACGCCAGAACCAGCCATGAGCGCCGGTAAAGGCGGCGGTCAGTTCGCCCGACTGCTGCTGCGCCGAGCCCTTGCCGTAAGCGTGGTAGGAAAGGCCTGGACGGTCGGCGTGGGTGTCGAAGTTGATCTTGCCGCCGCTGCTGGTCCAGGTGAAACGCGCCTTGGCGCCCTCGACCATCACCAGCTTGATCTCTGCGCCCTGATCGGGTGCGAGCGTGAGCACGGTTTCATCGGTCCGCACCTCGGCGGTCGGCGCAGGTTGGGCGGCCGGCGCAGTCGGCGAAGGGCTGGCTGCGGGAGCGGTCGCCCCGGCGGCAGGTGTCGCCACATCGAGCGGCGGCGCGGCGGAAAGCCCCGATCCGGCGGCGGCGTCGGCGGCTGCATCCGCTTCGGCCTCGGCCGCCAGTTGGACCTTGATACGACCCATCTCGGTCAGGCCGAAAATGGAGCCGACGCGGGTCGGATCGACCCCGTATTCGGACGGCATGACGATGGTGACCAAAAGCACGGAGGCGACGGCGGCGGCGATGCCGGTCGATTTGAGCAACTGCCCGGTCGAAGGCAGGTCGGAACGGGCGGGACGGTTTGCGTTGTACATGGAAGATCTCCGATCACATGACGAAGAGGCCGACGAGCTGATAGCCCGTCAGGAGGAAGCCGAGGGTCATCAGCACGACGTTGGTCAGATAGGCGTGTTCCCAGAAGCTGTTCGAGCGGCGCCAGAAACCCATCAGGATCAGGATGCCGCCCAAGGCCAGGAGCTGGCCGGCCTCGACGCCGATGTTGAAGGCGATGAGGTTGCCGATCAGACCGTCCGGCGACAGCTGGAAGTCCTGTAGCTTGGTGGCCAGGCCGAACCCGTGGAACAGGCCGAAGATCAGGGTCGCGGCCTTGGTAGACGGCTGGAAGCCGAACCAGCGCTGGAAGGCGCCCAGGTTGTCGAGCGCCTTATAGACGACCGACAGGCCGATGATCGCATCCACAAGGTAGCTGGAGACGCTGATGTCGGTCAGGACGCCGAGCAACAGGGTCGACGAGTGGCCGATGGCGAACAGCGTCACATAGATGCTGATGTCCTTCATCCGGTAGAGGAAGAAGATCACCCCGAACAGGAACAGCAGGTGGTCGTAGCCGGTGACCATGTGCTTGGCCCCCAGATAGACGAAGGGCCAGAACAGGAAGCCCGACGTCTCCTGGATATAGCCTTTGTCGCCCTCGGCGACGCCATGGGCGAAGGCGGGGCTGAGAGCGCCCTGGAGCAGAAGGAAGGCGAGCGTCAGGGCGAGCGCCGTCCAGGGGGATCGGAGCCACGACCACAGGTCGCGGCGCAAGGCGGGTGTCATGAGAGACCTTTCTGTTGGGGGGATGGGGAGAGGAAGCGGCGCCGGACCCAGCGTCGGGCCGGCCGCTCCCAAAGGGCGTGCAGGGCGAAGGCGGCGGCGAGGGTGATGACCAGCAGCAGGCCGGCTTCCGGGATCGACATCCGGTAGCCGCTGTCGCCGTCGGCCATCATGGCCATCGCGTTCTTCCACACGATCAGCAGCGGAAGGTGGACGAGATAGAGGGCGTAGGAGGCCTCGCCCGCCTCCAGCGCCCATGGATGGGCGAAGACCCGGTCTGACCCTGACCGCGCGAGCAGGGCCAGGCTGAGGATCACCAGACCGGCGACGCCGACGGTGATCCGCTCATCCGCGCTGATCGCCATCAGAGACAGCAGCAGGGCTACCGATCCGAAGGCGAGACCAAATGCGAGTTGCGGCCCGACCCGGAGGCGCGCGCCGAGCTGATAGAGGCCGATCCCGAACAGGAATTCCGGGATGATCCGCAGTACGCCGAGAACGAGTTCGGCGTGGGTCAGGATTTCGCCGTATCGCGCGCGATAGAAGGCGTCGATCGCGATGAAGAGCGCGACCGCCAGACCAATCGTGACGAGGGACGATCGGGCCCGCCGCAGGCCGATGAAGGCGAACAGCGGAAAGGCCAGATAGGCGGCCCATTCGGCGGACAGCGACCACGAAGGCCCGTTCCATTCGTTGGGCGTCGTCGCCGGAAACCACGCATGCGTCAGCGCCACGGCCGAGAGGAAGCCAGGGATCGAATAGCTCCGGGCGTCGAATGGCTGATCGAGCCCAAGGCCGATCACCGCTATGACCGCCATAAAGGCGAGCATGGCGATGTGAGCCGGATAGATGCGGGCCAGCCGCGCGATCAGGAACCGGCGATGGCTATAGCGGCCATCGCGGATCTGGACGCCATAGACGTGGGCGAGGACGAAGCCGGACAGGATGAAGAAGAAGTCCACCGCCAGCCGGGCGCGTTCGATCAGGGCGATACCCGCTCCGCCCTCCGGCACGATATTGAGCTGGTAGTGGAACAGCACCACCCCCAGCGCGAGCCAGAAGCGCACGCTGGTGAGGGCCGGCAGTCGGTCAGGGAAGCCCGGGGCCGGGGCGGTCGGATCGACCGCCCCGGTTGAACCGCGCTCCGCAGGGGGCGCGGCGGTCATCAGGCATTCCTTCTCCCGCGCCGGAACGGCAGGTGGTCGAGCCAGCCCGGCGTCTTGGGCCAGTCCGCCGGACGCTCGCGTCCGTGGACCAGGCTGTAGAGCGCCGGCAGAACCAACAGCGTCAGGATCGTAGAGGAGATGATCCCCCCGATCACGACGGTCGCCAGCGGCCTTTGCACCTCCGCGCCCGCGCCCACATTGATCGCCATGGGCACGAAGCCGAGCGACGCCACGAGCGCGGTCATCAGAACCGGCCGAAGCCGGGTCAGGGCGCCTTCACGGATGGCCTGGCCGATCGGCTTGCCCTCCTCAATGAGGCCGCGGATGAAGCTGACCATCACCACCCCGTTCAGCACCGCCACGCCCGAGAGCGCGATGAAGCCGACGCCGGCCGAGATCGACAGCGGCAAGCCGCGAAGGGCCAGCGCCGCCACGCCCCCGGTCAGCGCCAGGGGCACGCCGGAGAAGACGATCAGGCTGTCCCGCCACGACCGGAACAGGGCGAACAGCAGGCCGAGGATCAGCAGCAGCACCGCCGGCACCACCAGCTGCAGTCGTTTGGCGGCGGAGATCAGCTGTTCGAAGGTGCCGCCATAGGTGACCCAATATCCGGCCGGCAGCTCCACCTCCCGTTCGATCCGCTCGCGGGCCTCTCCGATGAAGGAGCCCAGGTCGCGGTTACGGACGTTGGCGGTGACGACGATGCGGCGCTTGCCGTCCTCGCGGCTGATCTGGTTCGGACCGGTCTCGAGCGCGATCGTGGCGATCTCGCTGAGGGGTACGAAGCCGCGCGGTTGACCGTCCGCCGCCGGCAGCGGCACCTGGATGCGGCCGATGGCGTCGGTGTTGGATCGCAGATCCTCCGGAAGGCGCACGACGATGTCGAAGCGACGGTCGCCTTCGAAGATCTGACCGGCGGTCGTGCCGCCCATCGAGGTCGCGATCACCGACTGAACGTCGTCGACACTCAATCCCAGACGCGCGATTGCGGCCCGGTTCGGCGTGATCTGCAGCATCGGCAGGCCGGTGACTTGTTCGGACTGCGGATCGGCCGCGCCGGGAATGGCGCCGACGATCTCTTCGATCTGAGAGCCGAGCGCCACCAGTTGGTCCAGGTCGTCGCCGTGAACCTTGATGGCCACATCGGCGCGGACCCCGGAGAGCAGTTCGTTGAACCGCATCTGGATCGGCTGGGTGAACTCGTACTTGCTGCCGGGGATTTCGTTCACCGCCTCCTCCATCTCGCGCACGAGTTGGAGTTTCGGCTTCCTGGGGTTCGGCCATTCGTCGCGATCCTTCAACAGGATAAAGGTGTCAGCGACCGAAGGCGGCACCGGGTCGGTGGCCACTTCGGCGGTGCCGATCTTGGCGACGACCCGCTCCACTTCCGGGAACTTGGCCAACCGGGCTTCGAGCGCGGTCTGCATCTCGATGGCCTGGCTCAGGCTGGTGCCGGGAATACGAAGGGCGTGCATGGCGATGTCGCCCTCGTCCAGGTTCGGCACGAACTCCGAACCCATCCGCGAAGCGACCACGGCCGAAATCGCCACAAGAGCGACGGCGGCGCCGATCATCAACACACGCGCCTTCAACGCGAAGTCGAGCGCGGGCTGATAGCCCACACGCGCCCAGCGCATCAGGAAGCTATCCTTCTCCTGAACCTTGCCGGTGACGAACATCGCGACCGCAGCCGGAACGAAGGTCAGAGACAGGATCAGGGCGCCGGTCAGGGCGATGACCACGGTGATGGCCATGGGGTGGAAGGTTTTGCCCTCGACCCCGTCCAGGGCGAAGATCGGGACATAGACCAGGGTGATGATCAGCACGCCGAACAAGGACGGACGGATCACTTCGCTGGAGGCCTCGGCCGCCAGTTTGAACCGCTCGTCGCGTGTCAGCAGTCGACCGTGGTGATGCTGCGCCTCGGCGAAACGCCTCAGACAGTTCTCGACGATGATGACGGCGCCGTCGACGATCAGACCGAAGTCCAGGGCGCCGAGGCTCATCAGATTGCCGGACACCCCGGCCTGGACCATGCCTGTGATGGTCAGCAGCATGGTGATCGGAATGACCGCCGCCGTGATCAGGGCCGCCCGGATGTTTCCGAGCAGCAGGAACAGCACTACGATGACCAGAAGCGCGCCCTCGACGAGGTTCTTCTCGACGGTGGCGACAGCACGTTCGACCAGATTGGTGCGGTCATAGACCGGCGAGGCGACCACGCCCTTGGGCAGGGCCTTGGACGCCTCCTCCAGTCGAGCCGCCGCCGCCTGGGCCACGACCCGACTGTTCTCACCGGCCAGCATCAGAACGGTGGCCAGCACCGTCTCCTTGCCGTTTTCCGTCGCCGCGCCGGTGCGCAGTTCCTCGCCCAGCCCGACTTCCGCGACTTCCGCGACCCGGATGGGCACGCCGCCGCGCGTCGTGATCACGACGTTGGAGAGGTCTTCCTGCGTCGCGGCCTGACCGGGGACCCGGATCAGCCACTGCTCGCCGTAGCGTTCGACATAGCCGGCGCCGACATTGGCGTTATTGCGTTCCAACGCCCCGACCACTTCGCTCATGGTCACGCCATAGGCGGCGAGCCGTTCGGGACGCGGGGTGACGTGATACTCGCGCACGAAGCCGCCGATGGTGTTGACCTCGGTGACGCCGGGCGTGTTGCGCATCTGCGGACGGATGACCCAGTCCTGAAGCGTGCGCAGATCTTCCGGGGTGTACGGCGAACCGTCGGGCTTGCGCGCGCTCGGCTCGGCCTCGATCGTGTACATGAAGATCTCGCCCAGGCCGGTGGCGATCGGCCCCAGCTCCGGCGACAGGCCCGGCGGCAACTGACCGATGGCGGTCTGAAGCCGTTCATTGACCAGCTGCCGCGCCCGGTAAACGTCCGTGCCGTCCTCGAAGACGACCGTGACCTGGCTCAGGCCGTAGCGCGAGACCGACCGGGTGTAGGACAGGCCCGGCACGCCGGCGATCGCCGTCTCCACCGGGAAGGTTATGCGTTGTTCGGCTTCGAGCGGCGAATAGCCGGGCGCCTCCGTGTTGATCTGGATTTGGACATTGGTGATGTCCGGCGTCGCGTCGATGGGCAGCTTCTGGAAACTCCAGACGCCGACCGCCGCCGCGACCAGGACAAGCGCCATGACGACCCAGCGGAACCGGATCGACAGCGCGATGATGCGTTCAAGCATGATGCGCGCGCCCCCTAGTGATCGTGGCTCGCGCCGGACTTGTCGATGTCCGCGCGAATGAGGAAGGCGCCGTCAACGACATAGGTCGTGCCGGGCTCGATGCCGCCGAGAACCTCGGTCCACTCATCGGTACGACGCCCCAGCTCGAGCATCCGCACCTCGTAGGTGTCGCCGACCTTGGCGTAGACCACGGTGAAGTCGCGGAAGGGCTGGAGCCCCTTCGTCTTGACCGCCAGCGGCACTTCGCCGGCCCCGACCTGGACCACGCCCTCGACGCCGAGCCCCGGCCGCCAGACGCCGCCCTGGTAGGGCAACTCCACATGGGCGACGAGCGTCTGGCTGAGCACGTCGTCCGAGGGCAGGATCGCTTCGATCACGCCCGTCGCCGTGTGTTCGCCAGCCAGGCTCTTGAGCTCAACCCGCTGCCCGACGCGCACGCGCTCCGCGTCGCGTGGATAGAGGAAAAACTCCGCATGGAGGCGCGTCGGATCGCCGATCGTCAGCATCGGCGGACCGTTGCCGGTGATCTGGCCGGGGTTGGCGTTCTTGGTCGTGACCACGCCCGAGATCGGCGCGGTCACCGAATAGGTCTGCAGGCTCTCGCTCGACTCGACTCGCGCCAGAACCTGTCCGCGCGACACCCGCTGGCCGAGTTGAACGTTCAGCGAAACGATGCGGCCCGGATAGCGCGCAAACACCTCCGCCTGACCTTCGGGCGTGATCTCCACCCGACCCGACAGGGGCAAGGTTTCGCCCAGCACGGCGGGGCCGGCCCGTTCCGTCGTCACCCCGCCCGCCTGCGCGGCCTGGGACGAGATGATCGTGCGGCCCTCGTAGGACTGGTAGGTCCAGTTCGACCGCTTCCCGGCGCGCACGGCGTTGACCGCCACGTCGAAGGAGTGCGGTTCGAACACCACGCCGGGGCTGGCGAGATAGTCGTTCTCCGGTGCGAAGATGAAGCGATCGACTTTCGGCCCGAGGCGCGTGAGGGCCATGGTGACCTGGACCAGGCGCGGATCGACCGGCTTGTCGTTCACATAGGGATAGAGGCGAAACAGGGGCTCCGGCCCTTCCTCGTAGATGGTCACCTCCAGAGAGAAATCGCCGTCACGGAGCAGACGGCCGTTATGGGGGCCGCGCTCGTAGTCGGCCGCCGCAGCGGCTTCCGCCTCGCTTTCGGGTGCCGCCTTTTCGGCGCCGCCGCCGCATGAGGCCAAAGCCAGGGCGAAGGCCGATACCGCCGCGCCATAGGCGATGAGCGGAGTTCTGATCTGTCTCATTGTGGGGTCTCCATGCCGAGCAGGTCGGCGTGCGCGCCGGTCAGGCGATCAAGGCGGGCGCGGTCGTTGTGGAAGGCCTGAAGCACCGTCACGCGACGGGCTCGGCTCTGCAGAAGGGCCGTCTGGGCGGCCATGACGTCGTTGTAGGTGAAGCCGCCGCGCGCGAACCCGTCACGGACCAGGGTCACGGCCCGCTCCGCCTGCGGCAGGGTCTCTTCGCTGATGCGCCGGACCTCGTTGGCCTGGGACAGCAGCAGGACCTGAAGGCGAGCGATTTCACGATCCAGTTCGATCCGTCTCGCGCCGAGATCCGCCTGCGCCGCTATCCCTTCGGCCCTGGCGCGGTCGATAGCGCCCTGATTCCGGTCGTAGCGTTGCAAGGGGATGGATCCGCCGACGACCAGCGACAGGTCGTTGTTCCAGAAGTGGCGAACGCCGACGCTGACGGTGGGATCGGCGACGGCTCTCGCCTCCTCCACCCGCACCTGGGCGACCGCCGCAGCCTGGCGCGCGCGGAACACGTCGAGATCGGCTTCCGCGACTTCGCCGGCGACCACGCGCGATGCGCTGGTGTCTTCGAAGGCGGTCGGATCCAGACGGAAGTTGACCGTCCCGTCCCAGTATTTGCCGATCATGATCGCCGCCATACGAGCGGCGACCTCGGCCTGATCGAATTCGATCTGGGCCTGGGCCAATTCAGCCTCGGCGCGGGCTCCGGCGAACAGAGGATCGCGCGCGGCGTTGACCCGCCGTTGCACCTCGTTCTGGAAGCGCTCCGCCATGGCAAGCCGCTCTCTGGCGATCTCGACCTGGGCCTGAGCCGCCATGGCGTCGGACCAGGCGCGCTGCACCTGTTCCAGACGATCCAGTTGGGCGACCCGCGCCTGTGCGGCGACCAACAGGCCTTCGCTACGCGCCAGGCTGGAACGGGCAGGACGGTCCCCGCCACGCTCGATCCTCTGCTCATAGGTCAGGGTGGTCTCGGTGCGGTCGAGGATGTCGCCTCCGCCCAACGTCGGCAGGTTCTCGACCATCAGTCCGAGGGTCGGATTGGGGCGCACCCCGGCCTGGCGCACACCGGCTTCGACAGCGCGCAGTCGCGCTTCGTAACCCGCACGCGCCGGGTCGGCGACGATCGAACGCCGCAGCGCCTCTTCGAGCGACAAGACAGGCGAGGCCTGGACGGCCTCAGCGGACGGCGTCGCCTGGGCGAGCGCCGATGAAGGCAGCGACACGGTCGCCGCCAGGACGAGAGCAAGGACGGACATGGCCGCGCCTCGCCCCCGCCATCCGGCGGAGCCGGACATGGAAGGTATCAAGGAATTTCTCCAACAGGACGCGCACGGCTGCACGGCCGCGCAGGATCAGCTTTTCAGGCGATCAGGCGTTCTGTTTTGGAGGCTGTTGCGGGGCGTCGATCAACGCGCCCGGCGGGACGGATTCCGGGGTCGGACCCAGGCGCACGACATAGGCGATGGAGGCGTCGATCAGCGGCAGTTCGTCGCCGATGACCAGGTGCTGGTCGGCGCCGCCATGGTGGTGGTGCGATTTGATCGGCTGTCCGTCGAAGTCGCCGTCATTCGCATCGACAAGCGTGTCGCCGGGGCTGGCGTCGACGACTTGATGATCGTGATCGTGATCATCGGCCGCGATTTCGACATAGGCGACGCCGGGGAATTGGACCGCGTGCTCGATCTTGTGCTCGGCGCTGATCGCGCCAAAGGCTTGCAGCGCAACCATAAGGGTCACGGCAAGTCCGACGCAAAACTGGCGAGCAAGGTGAGACAATAGAATACCCCGATAACCTCCGCATACGTCGAACGCGGAGTTTCGGCAATGGGGCGACGATGGGGCAGATTGTCCGACGGGACCGTTATACACTGCGCGAAACGCTGCTTAGGCGCAACGCGCTGTGCTCCTCCCCTGACGTGACCGGCACGATCGAGGTGCTGGACTGCGTGAGCAACCCGGCATGGGGATGGACGACGTTGCCCGCCTTTTGGATCGTCTGGTGATTGCTTCACTCGGTGGACAGCCCGCAGCCCAAGGCGCGAACCGCGAATAGCCAGGTTCGCAGACAGTGACATCGAACTCGGAGATTTGCGCCCCTGGTCAGGTGATCAGTATGGTTGATGGCCGACTAAAGCGGGGCGTCTGGGTGATTGCGGGTCCCCAGCCCCAAACTCATAGAGCAAGGTCGTAAGGACCACGTTCGTCGCTGTCAGCGATCGTTTATCAAGCGCATTTTTGAGCTCTTCCGCGAAGTCAGGCTCTAGCCACAACGTGATTGGCACTGCGGTCGTCGGCGGCGCTTGCAGGAATGGCTCGCCCGGTATGGTGTCATTCAAGCGGACACGGAGCAGATCCTGGTACAGGTCGTTGACCCTGCATTCCCGATCAATCGCGAGTTTCCGCATGCGATTGTGCATCTCTCGGGGCAACCGGACCGTCAGCGCAACCCTGCGCTCTTCAATGTATGTTCGGCGGACGGATGCGGACATACGTGAATCTGACAGCGCGACGGCCCTCTAATCAAGTAGTTTAATCAACTGGAGGCGAGGCGCCGATACGGGCGTACTGAGCTGTCAGCGCTCGACGGATTTCGCCGCGGAGGCTCTTGCTCCATGCGGCTGATGTCGCCCAAAGCGCGCCCCAAGTCGATACACGCATATGTTCCGTTGCGGCTTCCCAAGGGGAACTCCAGCGCCGCCACGGCGATGGCCAACAAAGATCGTCGCCAATACGGTCCCTCCCCTTCCGGCTAAGAAGCAATCTAGCGGCCGCTACTACCGCCAAGACACGTACCGAGGTTTCCAGGCTTCGTATCGAAGCGGCGTCATATCTTTCGACCCCACAGTGGTAGATTTCAGGGTGACGTCCTCCGAGCAGAGCCCAGGCTGGCGTCGCTTTTGTCGACCCAACGCGACGGATCACCATGCACAGGTTGGCCAGCACCGTCGCAGCATCTTTGAAACCAGCCGGGGTGCGCTCAAGCCACAGCGGACCGGGATCTCGGCCCTGGATCGCGCGAGCGATGGCGCGTTCGAACGCGATCGCAACCGCCGGCGCCGGAAGCGGTTCAAGCGGGAGATTGCGCCCGTGAGCCCAACTTCGATCTGGAAAACGCCAGTGGGGCGTGAGTTGGCTTTCATCTTTGGCGCTTTGAAGAAAGCAACGATGCACCCCGCAGGTAAGGCGCCACAGGCCGGCATTTGAGGCACGTAGGATCACACCGCCGTACCGATCGATGTCGTCGAGAGCGCAAACGGGGCAGTAGGCATGGCACCCTGGAAAAGCTGCGCCTCTGGACAAGGCGAAATCTCGCCGCGTCCGATCCGGGAACTTCTCTCGGAGCGTCATGGATTTGAGGCGCGACAGCGGCTGCTCGCCATTTTGGGCTAGCCAGGCCAGCAGATTGGAGGGCGGTTCCCAGTCGACGTCAACGCGGCCCACCAAAGTCGAGCCGTTCACTTCCTGGCGTAAAGCGATGCGATGCACCCAGGAACTCAAAAGCTCATCTTCCACAGGGTCTGGCGCATACAGAAATCCTGGGCCATGCCGAGGCATTAGATGAAACGCCGACTGCGGCGGCGCGCGACCGTCCTACCGGTCACGGTGGGCGGGGGAAGATCCGCATCCTGGCGGATGTCAGTGGGCGTTAGACGGTCAGAGCCGCCTTGAATGGCCCGTTTCGCCGCTCGATTAAGAATCTTCACGACCGAGTCTGTAATCCCTCCGCTGGCCTTATGGAGCTTTGAGATGAACTCCCTATTGCAAACTGTGGGTTCTCTGAGGGGAATGAATCTGAGGTAGGCTTTGACGAAACCGGCGAATTCGGCGTCCGGCCCCCAGGGCGTCAACGCGAGCCTCTCAAAACGCCGCGCTATCTGAACATCGCCCTCAATCAGGCCCAGCGCCGCATCAGTGCCGGTGTAGACCATCGGAATTTTGGACTGGTTGGAAATCCAGCGCGTCATTCCATAGAATTCCTGCACCTCGCGGTACCGGAAGCTGGGGAGATTTCCGATTTCTTCGCAAATGATCAATCGGGTGCGCGCCTCGTGAAGTCGGCGAAGCAACAACGCAAACACATCGGCAGAGTCCCGCGGGAGCGCCGTGTGATAGCCAAGCGCCAGAGCGAGTTCCTTCGCGAACCAGCGCCGATCAGGATCTGGAGGAAACTCCATCTGAGCGATCGGGATGATCAATTCGCCGGTGGCTCGATTCCGGCGGATCGGATGACGAGCCACCACGGCGTCGATCATGTGGCTCTTGCCTATCCCCGAAGGACCATAAGCCAAGAGATTTGGGGGGCGGCCGATTCTCGGATGGCCATACAGGTCTTCCATTCGTCCGGTGCCGATCTGAAACCGCTGGGTTTCGATGACCTTGTCCCGCTCTATCAACGAGAACTTTGCGGCCGCCGATGAATCGAGCAGGCGCACCGCCTCCGGCGCTAGATGCGAAAACCTATCGTCCACCATCATTTAATCCTCGACGGGAAGTCTGGAATCTCCAGCGGCGCCGCCTCTTCTGCGGATGGCGCTTCAAGAGCGGGTGCTGGGGAATTGAGTAAGGGCTCTGGGGGCTTCGCCGTGAACACCGGCATGCGCCGGTCCGTTTGCGGCCGACCTCCGTCAAGGGATTCCAGCATGTCGACGTAGGTGTATCGCCCAGTGCGTTTGACCGCGTGCAGTTCTGCCAACAGGTCCGCGTTGCGACTGTCTCGCGCGCGTTGTCGAAGCACGCTGTTGTAGGCCCGCAGTAGGTACAGATCGTAAGGCGCCCCGGCCGGCTCCACCCTGGGTATTGTCACGAACTGACGTTCATCTGGGACAGGAAGATAGATCTGCCTCATGTCTCTGGGGTCAAAATGAAACTTGACCATGTCGACTTTGCTGTGCCGGAGGGAGGCCAACTCAGGTCCCCGAAATTTGCAGTGCATGAACTCCACACCAGAACTGGTGAGGCGTCGCTCTTCGGATGGCAGGAAGTCGAGGAAAACATTAACGGCACTCCGTGCCGGAAGCCGGGCCGCTGGCACCGTTCCGATCGCCTCCCTCCAAGCGACAATAGGCGCAAGGTCGTAGCCGCCGTATGTCTCGTAATTGTACTCGGTCATCGCGATCAGCATCCGGCGCTGGATCTCTTCGAAATCGAGTTCGATCTGCTTCAAACCGCCATACCTCTTCAGCTCGGCGGCATTGCTCAGCGTCGTGGCTGGCCAGGTATGAATTTCGCTGTTGAGGGTGCGGAATATCCGCTCGTGAGGGGAGCGGCGCTCGGGCGGTCCGCCACCGACGTCCAACTCGATATCGTATCGCTTGCAGACCCAATCGAACTCAGCCCGCGAAAACTCCTTCGCTCCGTCGACCATGATCCTCTTCGGGACACCAGCACACTCCCACTCGCCTGGCACGCCTCGTTCACGAAGGAGCGGCGTTTTGTCGGACGTGAGCATTGCCATTGCCAATGCGACGGTCGTTCGACATGGAGGAAACAGCGATACAAAGCCCGCTAACAATGCGCTGGAATAGAGGTCGCTTGCCGTGGTCAGCGTGGGGCGAAACGGCCGAGCCCAACTGCCCGCCAGCCTGCTCTTCGCATCTAGAGGAGTGTGGTCAATAAACACGACTTCCAGCGGCGCGGATGATCGGAAGGACCCCCTCTGCAGGTTGAAAAGTCGTTCGCCCTCCCGGCCCATTTCCTGGGATCGCAAGTATGGATCGTCTCGGCGGTAGATGTCGCTGATGACGCGCTTCGCAGTCGGTTGAGTTATCGCAATCCCTGCTTTGAAAGCGCGATGACAGAGGTCAGTCGCAGCACGAGCGACGTTGCGCTTCTGCTGCTTCTTTTCGAAAACCAGCTCAAGCGCCAGAGCCGTCACTTCTGGACTGATGCGCCGCCTGCCCGGCGTTGGGCCTCTTTTCCTGGGCTTCCATTCGTCGAATGTCAGGGCCCCTCGAGCGCGGGATACATCACGGCAATGCGTTCTGTGGCTCACCCCGACTGCAGCCTTGACCTGTTCTGGGCTCCACGGCTCGCCGCCGTTCTCCCCGTCGAGGATCAGGCGCGCGATGTGAAATCGCTTGCGAAGCTGCTCTTCATCGGAAGTGCGAGTGGCCATTGTCCGCGATCCAAATCGTCACGTGACAAATGACTCCACATATTGGGGTGCGGAAGCCCAAGCGGGCTCATAGTTTTTGTCCTCCGCCCGGATGACAGAAACTTTGATCTAAAATGGGGACAAAAACCCTGAGTCGGTGCGCCGGTTTATGGGGGGTGGCAGGAGACGCGCGGACAGAAACCCTGTCACAAGCGGGACATCAATCACGCCTCGCTACAGGCTTTCCTGAGCTTGGTGTTGGACACTCACTGGCGTGTCTGCCGGTTTTGGCTGCTGTGTCAGACCGACGCCCTTGAGCCAGAGCTTCAGCGCCTCCCAATGGATCGCCGCGACCACCTTGAACGTCATCAGCGGGACTGCTGCTGTCGCAGCGGCGATGTTGCGATCATCCAACTGTTCCCGCTTGGCCGCCATAGCGGCCGTGATCAGCACGCCTTCGGCATCCAGCCCATCGATGGTCATGTCCAGGCGATCGCCCGGCGTATGGCCACGGAACTGGTAGTCCATCTCCATGCCCATGAATGGCGACACATAGAGCGCCTTGGCCGCGCCCTGACGAATGACGCCTGCGGCCTGATCTTCGATCGGGATCGGAATGACATAGGCGTGGCGGATGCCGAAGGTGCTGGTCACCTCGTACACCATGGCGGCCAACCGTCCGTTGGGCCAATGGCAATAGTAGATGCTGATCGGGTTGAAGACGTAGCCGAGGACGCGCGGCATGGTTAACAGGCGGACAGGTCCACCTGCGAGATCGATGCCGGCTTGAGCCATCCACGCATCCACCTGAGGACGCAGCGCGCCAGAACCATCTCCGTAATCCTTGTCGTGGAAGGACAACAGATTGAACCGATTGCGCGAAAACAGGCGCAGGCGCGCATCCACATCATCGATTTCCGACAGGTCAAGCAGAAGCCAGAAGACGCGATAGCTCAGCCTATGGGTCTTGGGGCGAAGGCGTCGGTGCATGACCCGGCCGCGATAAAGGGCCGAGCTGAGTGTCACGCGGCACGTTCCAGCTGCGCGCCCGTCGGCGTCGTCAAATGGATGCGACCGCTTTCGTTGACGACAGACCAAGGGCGACGCACGCCGCCAAGTTGTTCAGCCACGGCAAGGCCGGATTGCAAGCCGTCTTCGTGGAAGCCCGCGCCGAAATGTGCCCCGCAGTACCAGACGCCCCCCTGCCCTTGCAGGCTCCACAACTGCTTTTGCGCCTGTATGGCCGCGGGATTGAAGATGGGGTGCTCGTACAGTTCGCTGCGTAAAATCGTGTCGGTGCGTGGCGGACGCGGTGGATTGAGCGTCACGAACAGGTCGTCGCCCGGTAGGCCTTGCAGTCGGTTCATCCAATAGGTGACGCACAGGCCGTCATCCGCGCCGATATAGTTCCAGCTGGCCCAGGCGCGACGGCGATGCGGCATTAGGCCTGCGTCGGTATGCAGGACGGTCAGATTTCGGCTGTACCGGAAAGCGCCGAGCAGCGCCTTCTCCTGCGTCGTCGGTTCGGCAAGCATCGCCAGAGCCTGGTCGGCATGGGATCCAATCACGACCTGGTCGTAGCGCTCGACGCCGCCTTGGCTGTCGTGAACGAAGACGCCCTGATCGCTACGCCGCACGGCTGTAACGCCGTGATCCAACCGAATGTCTTGGATCGTGCGGGCGAGATGTTCGACATAGACGCGGCTGCCACCCTCGACGGTGCGCCACAGCGGCCGCCCGACCAGTTTCAGCAGGCCGTGATTGCCGCAGAAACGGATGAACGACTCGGCCGGATAGTCCATCAGCGTGTGCGCCGGCGATGACCAGATCGCGGCGGCCATGGGCAACAGGTGGTCGTCGCGGAACGCCTCGCTGAACCCTTCGCGCTTTAGATAGTCGCCGAGCGTCAGCGAAGAATCGGACATCGCCGCCAAATCCTTTGGCGCGTCGCGATAGAAACGCAGGATTTCGCTCAGCATCGACCAGAAACGAGGACGCAGGGCATTGCGACGCTGAGCGAACAAGCCTGGCGCGGCATATTCGAACCGCCCGTCATCCAGTGAGACAGCGAACGACATATCCGTCGCCCGTGTCGCGATCCCCAAATGCTCAAAAAGCGCGATCAGATTGGGATAGGTCGCGTCATTGAAGCAGATGAAGCCAGTGTCGACCGCAATGTCGCCGGAAGGCACGCTGGCCAACACCGTGTTGGAATGCCCGCCCAAGCGATCGCCCTTTTCGTAAAGCGTCACGTCATGGCGTTGCGACAGAAGCCAGGCCGAAGACAGGGCGGCGACGCCAGATCCGACTACGGCGATCTTTTGACGTTCGGCAGAGGGCGTCGCGGGCGACAGGGGCATGAAAACTCCGAAAGATACGCCGCAGCGCTGTCGCTAGGGCATGAACGGATTACGGGTCGCCGTCATGTTCGGATCGCGATTGATCCAGACATTTCCGCTGAGCGTATTAGTGTTCATGCATGCTGAGCCGTTATCCTTCGCATCAACGCCATGTCGGTCCAACCGCGTGAAGGCGCTCGACAGCTTGCCTGATCCGCTGCTCCACGATCGTCTGATCGAACAGATCGCCCTGAGGCGCGATCGCGACGCCTTCGCTGCGCTCTTCGCCTACTTTGCTCCGCGGCTGAAGGCCTGGCTGATCAAGTCGGGCGCCACGCCCGGCGCGGCCGAAGACTTTGCGCAGGACGCCATGCTGACCGTGTGGCGCAAGGCGGATCTGTTTGATTCGTCCAAGGCGCGCGCCGCCACGTGGATTTTCACTATTGCTCGCAACCGTCGCCTGGACATGCTGCGCCGTGATGCGCGCCCCTTGCCGACCCCGGAGATTGAGCTGGCGGGTGACGACGTTCGTCGGCCCGATGAACTGCTGTCGATGTCGCAAGACGCGGATCGCGTGCGTGATGCCCTGGCGCGGCTCAGCGCTGATCATGTGGAGGTCCTGCGTTTGGCCTTCTTCATGGACAACTCTCATTCGGAGATCGCCAAACATCTCGGCCTGCCGCTCGGCACCGTCAAATCCCGTATTCGTAACGCCATGACCAAGCTTCGTCTGATCCTCGCGCCGTCGGAGGAGGCTGCGCGATGAAACCTCAGCGCAATCCCTCCGAAGAACGTTTGCTGGCCTATGCGGCAGGCACGCTCAGCCCACCCGAGGCTGTGGTGATGGCGGCGCATCTGGCGATGCGCCCGGCCAATGACGCCTGGGTGCGCGACCTGCAGGCCGTGGGCGGGGAGTTTTTGGACGAGACATCCCCCTCCCCCTTGTCCAGTGATGCGCTCGCCTTGGCGATGGCGCGGATCGAGACGGATGCCGGCAAAGCCAATCACAGCGCGCCCCTGAACGACATGCCCGAGTTGCCCGAGCCGCTGCGGCGCTATGCGCTGGGTCCGTGGCGCTGGGTCGGACCAGGCATGCGGGTGCGCGATGTCCATGCGCCGCGGGACGGTGATTGCCGCGTCATTCTTCTAAAGATTGAATCGGGTCGTGAGACGCCAAAACACACGCATGGCGGCGTGGAGCTGACCTGCGTCATCTCCGGCGCCTATGCGACTGAAACCGAGCGTTTCGACGTCGGCGATTTCGAAGAGGCGGATCCGGAGGTGCTGCACCAACCCCGTGTAGTGTCGGACGAGCCGTGCCTGTGCGTTGTCGCGCTTGACGGTCAGATTCAGCTGGATGGGTGGGTCGGCAAGCTGATCCAGCCCTTCGTTCGCCTTTGACGGCTCTCGCGACCATTTGGGGTGTCGCCGCCCTGTTTCTCGTCGTCGTCATGTCTACAGCATGGCTGGTCCAGAAACGAACGGGCCAAGGCGGCTGGGCGGACGCCTTCTGGTCGCTCGGACTGGGAGCAGCCGGCGTCGGCGTCGCGCTGTTTCCGATCGACGGCGCCGCTCCGTCGTTGCGCCAGTATCTCGCAGCGCTGCTGATCGGCCTTTGGGGATTACGGCTGGGGTCCCACATCGCTGTTCGCGCCGCTCACGAGGAACGCGAAGACGCTCGCTACGCGCGTCTGCGAGAGGACTGGGGCGCCGGTTTTCAGGTCAAGATGTTCGGCTTCCTTATGTTGCAAGCCGGAGCCGCCGCCTTCCTGGCGCTCAGCGTGATGGCGGCGGCGCGCAATCCGGCACCGGGCCTGACGCTTCAGGATGCCTTGGCGACACTGATCTTTGTCGGAGCCCTGGTTGGGGAAGCCGTTTCTGATCGCCAGCTAACGGCCTTCAAACGCAACCCGGCCAACAAGGGGGGTGTCTGCGATGTCGGTCTGTGGGCCTGGTCACGCCACCCGAACTATTTCTTCGAATGGGTGAGTTGGTGCGCCTGGCCTGTGTTCGCCATCAATCTGAGCGGCGAATGGCCTTGGGGTTGGCTGGCGCTGACCGGGCCAGCCTATATGTACTGGCTTTTGACCAAGGTGTCCGGCGTGCCCTTGCTGGAAGAGCATATGCGACAGTCGCGACCCAAGGCGTTCGAGGCCTATGCCGCCCGCACCAGTGCGTTTTTCCCTCGCCCGCCCCGGCGATGAGGCGATCTTAGTCTTTCTGAGCTGATCCCAGATGCGTCTCGCCGCGTACGCGGGCCATTTCCATCTGCCTGTGACGCTCGGCATATCGCTGCCGTTGGATTTCATCGCGGGCGTCGTGACAGCGCTCGCAGCACACGCCTTCGATATAGTGCGGCGAAGCCCGACCGGCCTCATCCACGGGCAGACGACATCCCCGGCACAAAGTGTGGGGACCTTGGCTCAGGCCGTGCCCGACCGAGACGCGTTCGTCGAAGACGAAACACTCGCCACGCCATAGGCTCTGATCCTCGCTTATAGTCTCAAGATAGCGAAGGATGCCGCCTTCCAGATGGTGGACGTTCTCCACGCCCTCGGCCTTCAGGAAGGCGGTCGACTTTTCACAGCGAATGCCGCCGGTGCAGTACATGGCCACGCGCTTGGCGCCGGTCTGCTCAATCAGGGCGCGACCTTCGCTGCGAAACCAGTCTGGGAAATCGCGAAAGCTGCGGGTATTGGGCTGAACGGCCCGTTCGAACGCGCCGATCTCGCCCTCATAGTCGTTGCGCGTATCGATCACCAAGGTCTCGGGATCGGTGATCAGGGCGTTCCAGTCCGTAGGTGAAACGTACACACCCGCATGGTTCGCAGGGTCCAGATCCGGCTGTCCCATGGTGACGATCTCGCGTTTGACGCGCACCTTCATCCGGTGAAACGGCAGGGCGTCTGTCCAGGCGTATTTGAGTTCGAGCGTCTCGAAGCCTGGCATGGCGTGGATCTTGGACAGCACCGCTGCGATGGCTGTTTCCGATCCGGCGATGGTGCCGTTCAGACCCTCCGGCGCGACGAGCAGAGTCCCTCTCACCTGCCCAGCGTCGCAGACCGTCTGAAGCGTCTGGCGTATAGCTTCGGGGTCGGCCACCGGCGCGAACCGGTAGAGTGCGGCGACACGGACGGCTTGATCGGACGAGGTCTGATGGTCGGTCATGGATCAGCCCCTCGAAGGCGCCGGAGGTGGCGCGCCCAGCAGGACTCGAACCTGCAACATCCCGCTTAGAAGGCGGGTGCTCTATCCGGTTGAGCTATGGGCGCTCTGGCAAGACGTCAGGCGTCAGTGCGTCCAGGACTGCTTGCGGTTGGTGGCGAAATTGTCGGCATAGGCCTTGATGATCACTGGCGGATCGTTCGGCTCGTGCAAGCGGAAGGCGATGCCGTGACGCTCGGCGTATTCGATCGCCTCTTCCTTGGATTCGAAGCTCAGCCGAACCTGGCCGTTCATGTCGGTGGAGCTGGTCCAGCCCATCAGCGGATCGATGGTGCGCGCCGACGCCGGTTCGAATTCCAGCCGCCAGTCGCGGCTCTTGGCCTTGCCCGACTGCATCGCAGTTTTGGCCGGGCGGTAGATGCGAGCCAACATGGCGAAATCCTCAGTGACGGCAGGGTCTGTGACCCTGCCATAACGCGCGCTGGACATATGATCCAGCGGCCTTCCGTTGGTCGGGGCGAGAGGATTCGAACCTCCGACCCTCTGGTCCCAAACCAGATGCGCTACCAGGCTGCGCTACACCCCGGACCGAACGGAGCGCTCTATTGGCACTTCGCGACGCGATCCGCAATCAAGGCTTGAAATAAGGATGTAAAACTTTGTCGCCGGGCTTGGCGTTGATTTCGGCCGCCCGCCCTGCCCGCAGTTCCAGGACGCCGTTGGCGGCGCCATTGGAAGGGATCGGCGCCTCGGAGAAGGGCGTGGCGTGCGAGGCAATGGAGACGATCCGGCCTTGCGGATCGATATACAGAATATCCAGCGAACTCGGCGTGTTGCGCATCCAGAAGCTTTGCTCGCGCGGCGCTTCGCCCGGCCATTGGAACAGCATCCCACGGTCGGCCTCGAGTGGCGGACGGAACATCAGCCCCCGTTGACGTTCGGGCTCTTCGTCGGCGATTTCGACCCAGAACTGATGCTCGCCAGACGTGGTCAAGACGGCCAGCTTCTGCAGCGGCTCGCCATTGGGGCCGACCGGCGCCTTGGCCGCGCATCCGGCGAGCGCGAGCATCGTAAGCCCCGCCATCGCAAAACGTCTCGTCGCCTTGATCATACGCCTCTCCTGGGCGCTGGATCAGTCGCCCGTTCTGATGTCCGCCACAACCAGACCTTTGGGCCCGTTGGCGAATCGCACCCGCACCGCATCGCCAGGAATCAGATCATCCAGACCGCAGCGACGCAGGGTTTCGATGTGGACGAAGATATCGCCCGGCTCACGATCACGCACGACGAATCCGTAGCCCTTGGTGCGATTGAACCATTTGACCAGAGCGGTCTCCAGCTGTTCGTCACTTTCGGCGACCGGCCGCGGCGGCGGCGAAGTCACAGGTCGACGCACGGCCGGCGTCGCTTCGCCCTCGCCCAGGTCATGAATCTCGATCGTCTGCCAACCCTTGGCGCGCTTGACGCAGTCGCAGGTGATGGTCGCGCCCTCATCGGCCGCGTCGCGGCCGAGATCGCGCAGGCTGCTGATATGCAGCAGAACATCTCTCGTTTCGGTCAGGGTCGGATCGTCAGGGACGATGAACCCATAGCCCTTGACGGCGTCGAACCACTTCACGCGCCCAGTGACGCGAACGGTCTGCGCCGTTTCCGTCTCTCTAAAGTCAGACACTTAAAAACCCCCGCCCGCGCCTCCAGCGGACTCGTTTTATATTTAACACCGTTCCGCGAAATTTTGAAAAGCGGAAAATGCGCGTCTATGCAGAAGCTTGTGTTTGGGGGAGTGCAGACGCGCATCGCAAGTGCTGGCAAATGACCGCCAGTCTCTTGTGCTATCTGAGCTAGGCTGCTTGCCGGGAGCCTCAAAGGCTCAACCACCATACTGCCCGCGTGGCAGTCCCTAGGGGAGTCGAACCCCTCTTTTCAGGTTGAAAACCTGACGTCCTAACCGATAGACGAAGGGACCGCTGCGCGGGAGAGCCGGCGATATAGCCGCGCCCTCGGGGCGGTGCAAGCGTGGATTTTCAGTTTTTTGAAGCGGTCGTTAGATCATTCGAGGATCGGCGACATCCTCGATCTCGAACTGCACGCCCTTGCGGCCATTCCAGTCGTCAGCCTTCAGCCGGCCCACGACGCTCAGCCCGCCCTGGCCCGACAGCAAGGCCTGGCCGGTCGGCAGATCGGCGCAGCGCCAGGCGATGGCCTTAACCGACGCGCCATCTGGACCGACCAGCCGGCACCGCACGTGACCGCCATTCATGGCGACGGGTTCGCGGGCTTGAACCCCGCTTAGGGCGAAGCTGGGTTCCGGGTTGGCAGGGCCGAATGGGGCCAGACGCTCGAACGATTCGAACAGATCGCGCGTCGCCGCCGCGGGGTCGATCAGCGCGTCGACCTCCAGCACGTCTTGGGCGACAGCTTCGACCCTTTCGGCAGCGAGTCTCTCGTTCAGGAAGGCGGTCAGCACGGGCACGCGCGCACTGTCCATCGTCAGGCCTGCCGCCATGGCATGACCGCCGCCAGCGAGCACGAACCCGCTCTCCCAGGCCGCCTGGATCGCGCGTCCCAAGTTCATGCCTGGCTGTGACCGGCCCGAGCCCTTCCCGAGACCAGTGACGGGATCGACGCCAATGACGATCACCGGCTTGCGCCAGCGCTCGCGCAAACGGCCGGCGACGATCCCGACGACGCCGGGGTGCCAGTCCTCGCCCGCGACCACGACGACGGCGCTCTCGTCGGCATGGGCGCCGGTCGCCTCGACCCGACGAACGGCGGCGTCGGTGACGGCCCGCTCGACATCGCGGCGCGACAGGTTCAGTGCATCGAGTTCGATCGCCAAGGCCTCCGCCTCGGCCGGGTCGTCCGTCGACAGCAGCCGTGCGCCGAGGTCGGAGCGACCGATGCGTCCTCCGGCATTGATGCGCGGCCCCAGGATGAAACCGGCATGATTGCTTTTGGCCGGTCCTGGTTCGGCGCCGGCCGCCGCCAGAAGCGCACGCAAACCCGGATTACGCCAGTCGCTCATGACCTTCAGACCAAGACCGGTCAGGGCGCGATTGAAGCCGGTCAGACCCGTCACGTCGCAGATGGCGCCTAGGGCCGCCAGATCCAGCCACTGGCGAATGTCCGGTTCAGGCCTCTCGGCGAACAGGCCCCGACGCCGCCCCTCCCGGTTCAGCGCCGCCAGAAGGACGAAGACGACGCCTGCCGCCGCCAGATTTCCCTGACCTGAGTTGCAGCCCGGCCGGTTCGGATTGACGACCGCCAACGCCGTCGGCGGCTCGCTGCGCATCAGGTGGTGATCGATCACGACAACGTTCAGGGCGATGGCGGCCGCATGGGCCAAGGCTTCGTTCGCCGCAGCCCCGCAATCCACCGTGATGACCAGATCCGCGCCCGAGGCTTTTAGCGTGTCGAAGGCCTTTGCGCTGGGGCCGTAACCTTCGGTGAGGCGGTCCGGGACATAGATCGACAGTTCGTGGTCCATGGCCCGGAACCAGCGCACCAGCAGCGCCGCGCTAGAGGCGCCGTCAACGTCGTAATCGGCGAAGACATGGATGCTCGCCTTGGCCTGTAAGGCGTTCAGGATCGCATCGGCCGCTGCATCCATATCCATGAAGCTGGACGGATCGGGAAACAGGGCGCGCAGGGTCGGGGTAAGGAAATCCTGGCCCTGGTCTGCACGTACGCCCCGAGAGGCCAAGGCCCGGGCCAGCGGTTCTTCCAGGTTCAGGGTTTGCATGTGCGCGCGCGTCGTTCCGGCATCTGCCGGACGTTGACGCCAGGCGCGCCCGGACAGGGACCGGGACACGCCGAGGAATGCGTTTAGGGCCTTTGCGCCGCCGTCGTCTGCCATCAGCGCATTATCGCGGGATTCTGCCTCCCGCGCGACCGGTCATCGCGTCGGGCGGCGGTCGAGCGGCGGCGGAGCCTTGGCCCTGTCCCGCAGGCTTTGGGCGAAGGCCTCGATATCCGCCTGGGTTCGGACGGCGTCAGGCGACACCGGAACGGCGTTCACGGCCGCGCGTGTTTCGGCGGCGAGCGCCTCGGCGTCGCCGAGCGTCCAGTCGATGCGTGCGATCTCGCTGGTCAGCGTTGCGCTGTCGCCTTGGAGACGCTGCACATTCGACGCGACCTGAGTGACCGGCGGCAGATCGGTCGGCGCTGCCGGAAAGTCCTCCCAGCGCGGATAGCGCCGATTGGCGTCGACCAGTTCCTGGATACGCGGCGCAAGCGGCGAGACAGCCTCCGTCCTGGAGGCGGACGCGCCGACACAGCCGCTCAGTGGCGTCGCGATCGCGGCTGCGGCGATCAGGATCATCTTTTTCGAATGCGACGCGTTCATTTCCTTGATGGTCTTATGCCATCATCGCGGTGCGCGGAAGGGTGGATGAACCAGCCTCTGGCGCAGGACGCGCGAAGGACGATCATGGCCAAAGCTCCAAAGACGCCGACAGACGCCTCGGACCGCCCCGTGCGCAAGGCCGGACGTCCAACGTCCGCCAAGCCCCGCCCGCCTCGCCAGCCCAAATCGAAACCTACCGAAACGCGGGAAGCTGCCGCCGACGCCCATTCCGAACCGACCCCTGAGCCGACTGCTGCGACGCCCAACCAGGCCGAGTTGATCGAAACCCTGTCGATGAACCTGGCCAAGGCGGCCATGATGGCCCAGAGCGCGATCGCCGAGGCGGCGCTGACCCAGGCCGATCGGCCGGCCGCCCTTTCCGCCGATCCCTTCAACGTCGCTCCGGCCATGACGTCAGTCATGACCAGCCTGGCCGCCCAGCCTGACAAGATGATTCAGGCCCAGGCCGACCTGTTTGGCCGCTATATGCAGCTCTGGTCATCGACGGCGCGTCAGGCGGCCGGCGAGGCGCCCGATCCCGCACCGGTCGACAAGCGGTTCAAGGACCCGGCCTGGTCTGAAAACCCCATGTTCGACATGATGCGGCGGTCGTATCTGCTGACATCGGACTGGATGAACGGCCTGATCGCCGGGGTCGAGGACGTCGATCCGACGCTGAAACGTCGCGCCCAGTTCTTCACCCGCCTGCTGACCGACGCCTTTTCGCCGTCCAACTTTCTGGCCTCCAACCCCGTCGCGCTGAAAGCCTTGGCGGAGACCAGCGGCGAATCGCTGGTGAAGGGCATGCAGAACTTCGCCGCCGATCTGGAGCGTGGCGGCGGATCGTTGCGTATCAGCCAGGCCGACTACGGCAAGTTCGTCGTGGGCGAGAACGTCGCCACCGCGCCGGGCCAGGTCATTTGGCGCGATGAGCTGTTCGAGCTGATCCAGTACGCGCCGACGACCGAGACCCAGCACGACATCCCGTTGCTGATCTTCCCGCCTTGGATCAACAAATTCTACATCATGGACCTGCAGCCTGCGAACTCGCTGATCCGCTGGCTGTCAGCTCAGGGCTTCACGGTGTTCGTCTGTTCCTGGGTCAATCCGGACAAGGACAAGGCCGACTTCGGCTTCGACGACTATCTGGAAAAGGGCATCTATTGCGCGGTCGAGAAGACGCTGGAGCAGGCGGGAACCAAGCAGTTGAACGCCGTGGGCTATTGCATCGGCGGCACCCTGCTTGGCGCTGGTCTGGCGCATATGGCGGCCAAGGGCGACAAGCGCATCGCCGCCGCCACCTTCTTCGCCGCCCAGCATGACTTCGCAGAGGCCGGCGATCTGCTGCTGTTCACCGATGAACACTGGATCGCCGAGATCGAGCGTCAGATGGACGCGGCGGGCGGCGTCTTGCCGGGCGCGGCTATGGCGGAAACGTTCAACGCCCTGCGGTCCAACGACCTGATCTGGTCCTTCTTCATCAGCAACTATCTGCTGGGCAAGGATCCGCCGGCCTTTGACCTGCTGTTCTGGAACGCCGATCAGACCCGCATGCCCAAGACGCTGCATCTCGACTATCTAGGTCAGATGTATGGAGCCAACGCCCTGGCCAAGGGGCAGTTCGAGATCGGCGGCCTGACGGCGGACCTGTCGAAGGTTGAGATTCCGCTCTATTTCCAGGCCAGTCGCGAGGATCACATCGCGCCGATGAACTCGGTCTATCGGTCCGCCAAACTGTTCGGCGGCAGGGATGTGACCTTCACCCTGGCCGGGTCAGGTCACATCGCCGGCGTCATCAACGCCCCCGCCGCAAAGAAGTATCAGCACTGGACCAACCCTGCCCTGCCCGCGACCTTGGCCGAATGGCAGGCGGAAGCCGTCGAACATCCCGGCAGCTGGTGGGAGCATTGGTCGGCCTGGCTCGGCGCGCGATCCGGTAAGCAAATCCCCGCCCGCGACCCCGCCAAGGGCCCGCTCAAGCCCATCGAGCCGGCGCCGGGCAGCTATGTGAAAGTGAAGTCTTGAACCGTCTCGAACCCAACGCCCTGCTCGCCGTCAGCACAGGCGTCGCCTTGATCCTGCTGATCATGACAGCCAGCCTGTTCGGAGAACCGGGCAACACGGTCAAATATGTGATCTCAGCCGTCATCTGCGCGGCCGCCTTCGTCCTGCTCAACGAACGAATGGCGCGCGCGATGAAACGACCGGTCGCTCAGCCGCTGATCCACATCAGCACGCCGGGTACGGCGGTCTGGGCCGGGCTGTTTCCATTGATCGTCATCGCCATGGCCTGCGCGCCCGTTTTCTTCGCCGGTCACGACTATGGGTTGCTGGTGGTCATCGCCTCGGTCATCTTCGGCTTGACCGTCGATTCAGCCGTGCGCGCCCGTCGCGCCTAGGCCGAGACGAACTTCAGCGCCACGCCGTTGTTGCAGTAGCGCAGCCCCGTCGGACGCGGACCGTCGTCGAACACATGCCCCTGGTGTCCCAAGCAGCGGGCGCAATGATATTCGGTGCGTGGAATGCCGATGGCCAGGTCACGCTTCTTGCCGATATTGGCGGCGATCACGTCATAGAAGCTGGGCCAGCCGGTGTGGGAATCGAACTTCCACTGCGATCGAAACAGCGGCAGATCGCAGCCCTTGCAGACGAACGTCCCGCGCGCGTGCTGATCGTTCAACGGGCTGGAATAGGGACGCTCCGTCCCCTCGTGCCGCATCACGCGCCAGGAGGCGTCGCCTAGGCGTCGTCGCCAGTCCGCATCGGACACCCGACGATAGGGCGAGGCTGCGTACTGCCCCTCCCCGGCTTCGGACGTCTCTGGCGAACAGGCGGACAGGGCGAGCGCGCCGGCGCCCATCAGAAGGCCCCGGCGATGCAGGATCAGGGACTGGGTCATGTCCCTGATACGACGGATGCCGCCGAATGGTTTCAGACCTCAGATCAGGCCGGTCGCCTCATCCAGGCCTAGCATGATGTTCAGGTTCTGCACGGCCGCGCCCGACGCGCCCTTGCCCAGATTGTCGAGCAAAGCGACCAGCCGCGCCTGCTCGCCGTTGCGATCGCCGAAGACATGCAGACGCAGCCGATTGGTGCCGTTCAGGCCTTCGGGCTCGATGCCTGTCATGGCATCGGTCTCTTCTAGGTCGGCGACCTCGACGAACCGCTGGCCGTCATAGGCCTCGACCAGGGCGCCGTGCAGCCGTTCGACAGAGGGGGTTTCGGGCAGGGCCGCCAGATGCAGCGGAACCTCGACCAGCATGCCCTGGCGGTAGTTGCCGACCGCCGGCGTGAACAGCACGTCTCGGCTCAGACCTGTGTGTTTGGTCATTTCGGGCACATGCTTATGCCTCAGCGTCAGACCATAGGCCCGATAGGCGGTCGTGGCGCCCCCGCTGTCTTTTGGGGCGGCTTCGAACTCGGCGATCATGGCCTTGCCGCCGCCGGAATAGCCCGAGACCGCATTGACCGTGACGGGATAGTTGGCTGGAACCAGACCCGCCTTCACCAGCGGCCGCATCAGGCCGATGAAGCCCGTGGGATAGCAGCCGGGGTTCGACACGAACTGAGAGCGCGCGATCAGCGCACGCTGCCCGGCATCCATTTCAGGAAAGCCATAGGCCCAGCCCGGCGCGACCCGATAGGCGGTCGAGGCGTCGATCACCTTGACCGACGGGTTTTCGATCATGGACACGGCTTCCCGCGCCGCATCGTCGGGCAGACACAGGATCACCGCGTCGGCGCCGTTCAGGGCCTCACGCCGCGCATCCGCATCGCGACGACGCTCGCCCAGCAATAGCAGTTCCAGATCCGTGCGCGCTTCCAGCCGCTCGCGGATTTCCAGCCCCGTGGTACCGGCCTCGCCGTCGATGAAGATGGTGTGGGTCATTTGTCTCTCCCGTTCCTTCTCCGCTTAAGGAGCAAAGGCGCAAGAAAAAGGGCGCTCCGGGTTTCCCCGAAGCGCCCCAAATCCAAACCGCGTGAACGCGATTAGCGCTTCGAGAACTGGAAGCTGCGGCGAGCCTTGGCGCGGCCGTACTTCTTGCGCTCGACGACGCGGCTGTCGCGGGTCAGGAAGCCGTGCGGCTTCAGGACCTTGCGCAGTTCCGGTTCAAAGTGCGTCAGGGCGTGCGACAGGCCGTGACGGATGGCGCCGGCCTGGCCCGACAGACCCGAACCTTCGACGGTGCAGATCACGTCATATTGCGTGGCGCGGTCCGACACGGTCAGCGGCTGAGCGATCATCATGCGCAGCACGGGACGAGCGAAATACTGCTCCTGGTCCTTGCCGTTGATGGTGATCTTGCCGGTGCCGGGCTTCACCCAGACGCGAGCGATGGCGTTCTTGCGCTTGCCGGTCGAATAGGCGCGGCCTTGGGCGTCCAGCTTCTGGACATAGACTGGCGCGTCGTTCTCGACCGAAGAGCTCAGGCCCTTCAGGGCGTCGAAGCCGGTGGCGGTTTCGGTGTTGGTCACGTCGGTCATGCTCAGACGCTCCGGGTGTTCTTGGGCGACGCCGACTTGAAGTCGATCGTTTCCGGTTGCTGGGCTTCGTGGTCGTGCGCGGCGCCGGCGAACAGGCGCAGGTGAGTCATCTGCTTGCGGGCCAAGGGGCTTTCCTTGGGCAGCATGCGCTCGACGGCCTTTTCAAGCACGCGCTCGGGGAAGCGGCCGCCCAGAACCTTCTCAGGCGTGGTCGACTTGACGCCGCCCGGGTGACCGGTGTGGCGATAGTAGATCTTGTCGGTGTTCTTCTTGCCGGTGAACACCACCTTGTCGACGTTGGTGACGACGACATAGTCGCCGCAATCGACGTGCGGGGTGTAGTCGCCGCGGTGCTTGCCGCGCAGACGGTTGGCGATGAAGGTCGCAAGGCGGCCCACCACGACGCCTTCGGCGTCGATGTGGATCCACTTCTTCTCGACCTCGGCCGGCTTCAACGAAGCCGTAGTGCTCTTCAGCATGAGGGGGTTCCTGGAGACGAAAATCGGGTCCGGCCCCCGAGGGAACCGAATGAAGGCGCGCTGATACAGGAGACGATTGGTCGCGTCAACGCACACGACAACACCACATTTGCCACAACGCCTTGTTTAAAAGCGGTTTTTCAAATGCGGTATTAAAATACCTGATGCGAAAAGGTGATGCAGCGTTACGGCGTAACATAAAACGTCATCAAACCATGATTATAGGCGGGCATCGCAACGGCGATAGCTCTGGAGCCCTTCATGATCCTTCATCGTCGCGGTCTGATCGCCACGGGCGCCGCCGCCGCCTTCTCGGGACTGGCGCGTCACGCCGCCGCTCAGACGGCGGGTGAAGAGACCTACGTCAACGATGTCCATGGCTACGGCCCGTTGCTGCGCGATCCCAATCGCTTGCTCGATCTGCCCGAAGGCTTTTCCTATCAGGTCGTGGCCCAGAGCGGCGACACGATGAACGACGGCCTGTTCGCTCCCGGACAGCCTGACGGCATGGCTTGTTTCCCGCTGGAAGGGTCTCGCGTGGCCCTGGTCGTCAATCACGAGCTGAAAGGCTCCAGCGGCCTGCATCGCAACCTCGGTCCCGGCGGACTTCGTGAGGAACGGCTTGACCTGCTGGACGCCAGCCGGAGCTACGACACCTACAAGAATGGCCGCCCCCTGCCCGGCGGCTGTTCCACCATCATCTATGATCTGGCGACCCGCCGGATGGTCAGCCGATATCTGACGCTGGCCGGAACCTCCACCAACTGCTGCGGCGGGCCGACGCCGTGGGGCAGTTGGCTGACCTGCGAGGAAACGCTGGAGACGCCGGCCGATGCCCATGTGACCAAGAGCCATGGGTGGGTCTTCGAAGTGCCGGCGACCGCGACCGGCCTGGTCGATCCCGTGCCCCTCAAGGCGATGGGCCGCTTCGATCACGAGGCCGTCTGCGTCGATCCCCGCACCGGCATCGTCTATCTGACCGAAGACGACAACGCCGGCCTGTTCTATCGCTTCATTCCCAATGCGCCCGGCAAGCTGACCGAGGGCGGCCGGCTTCAGGCGATGGCCTGGAAGGGCGCCTCCTCGGCCGACACCCGCAATCAGGACGCTCGCACCTGGGCTGTCGGCGACTGGAAGGAGATCGAATGGATCGATCTGGACGACGTCGAATCTCCCAATGGCGACCTGGCCAAGCGCGGTCATGCCGCCGGCGCGGCCTGGGTTGCGCGGGGCGAAGGCGTCTGGTGGGGCGACGATGAACTGTATTTCACCGCAACCTCGGGCGGGCCGATCCGCCGCGGTCAGGTGCTGCGCCTTGTTCCCGGTCTGAACGGCGCGGCGGACCGGCTGCAGTTGTTCGTGGAAAGCACGGACCCGAAGACGGTCAACATGGCCGACAACATCACCGTCGCACCCTGGGGACACCTGATCCTGTGCGAGGACAACTATTCCTCGGACGTCCGCAATCACCTGAAAGGCGTTACGCCAGAGGGCAAAGTCTATACGATCGGCCGCAACGTCTTCACCGGCAACTCCGAGTTCGCCGGCGCCTGTTTCTCGCCGGATGGCGAGGTGCTGTTCGTCAACATCATGTACCCCGGCATGACCCTGGCGATCAGAGGCCCATGGCCCTCGGTCCGGACATGAAGATGCGCGGCTGAGCTCGCAGCACCAGCCACAGATTCACGGTAGCCGTCGCCAGCACGATCGCGGCGCCCGCCTGGTGCAGCACGCCCAGCCACACCGGAACCGCGTGCACCAGGGTCACGATCCCAAGCAGAGCCTGGAACCAGACCACACCCGCAAGCGTGAAGGCGCCGAACCCCATTCCCTCCGCCACGCGCCAGCGCCAAGCCTGGAAGGCGTAGATGCTGACGGCGATCAGCAGACCATAGGCGACCAGACGGTGATTGAACTGCGTCAGCGCCTGATCGTGCAGGAAGGCGGCCGCGCCCAGGCTCCAGTCGGCCGGCGGCAAAACGGCGCCGTTCATCAGCGGCCAGTCGGTATACACTAGCCCCGCATGCCCGCCGGCCACGAGGGCGCCCAGCAGACATTGCAGGAAGACCGCGCCCAGCAGCAGGCCGGCGCCCCTCGCCCAGCCCGACGGCGGGCGGCCGTGATCTTCACCGTTCCAGGCCTCCAGCCCCGTCCAGATCAGGGCCGCGAAAAGGACGAACGCCAGGCCCAGGTGCGTCGCCAGACGCTCCGGCGCCACGCTGACACGCTCGGATAGGCCGCTGGACACCATCCACCATCCGATCAGACCCTGAAGGCCGCCCAGGGCCAGAAGCAGGACACAACGCCAGATCAGGCGATCAGGCATCGCCCACTGGTGGAAGACCGACCGGGCCGGCGCCAGACGGCATAGCAGGAAGACGATCAGCGGCAGGGCGAACACCATACCCACCAGACGCCCGATCAGCCGGTGCAGCCATTCCCACCAGAAGATGCCCTGAAACTCGCCCAGGCTCATGCCGGCGTTGACCTGCGCATACTGCGGGATCTGCTTGTACTTCTCGAAGGCCTCGGCCCACTGCGCGTCGTTCAGAGGCGGAATCGCGCCCATGATGGGCTTCCACTCCGTGATCGACAGGCCCGAGCCCGTCAGCCGCGTGATGCCGCCGATCACCACCATCAGGAAGACGACGGCGGCCGTGGCGAACAGCCATACGGCGACGGCGCGGTTACGATCTGGATTTCCGAAACGGTTCATTCGACGCCTGACACTGACCCGGATATGGTGTCGCGTCGAACGAAGACCAGACGCGACCGGTGCGGTATGCCCGCCCCAAGCGACAAGATCGAGTCGGATTGAGTTAACGGCGCTGTCGCCGCAGGAGATCAGGGTTGCAATACGCCGATATCGCCGCCGCCGTCGCAGGCGGCCTGCTGCTGGCCTGGATCGCGGACCTTCTGACGGGCCGGCGCGGCTTCGGCGGCACAAGCCTTGTGTCCGGGATCGGCCTGGCCTGCGGGTGGTTTCTGGCGGTGCGGGTCTTCGCGGTCAGCACGATGGACAGCTGGGTCTGGGTGCCGTGGGCGTTCGTGGGATCGGGCATCTGTCTCGTGGCCTTCTTCCTGTTCCGGAACAAGCGCTGATGCCGCCGCGTCTGCGTCGCTTCGTCGCCGCGATCGGCGTGCTGCTCTTTCTCGTTTTCTGGGTCTGGGGCCTGATCGCCCTGCGCGGAATGCTGCCGCCGTCGCAGTGGATCGACTTCCTGTTCTTCGGCATCGGCGGCACCGCCTGGGGCCTGCCGCTCATGCCGCTGCTGCGATGGGCCGAGCGGGGCTGAGCGCCGAACCTGGCCCCAGATACGGCGATGGGGCCGCCCGCAAGGACGACCCCACCATCATCATTCTTTTTCAAGAATGGTCGGAGCGACAGGATTCGAACCTGCGACCCCTTGACCCCCAGTAGCACACTGCCCTGTTTCGCGGAAAGCAAGAGAAACCAACGTGTTCCGCCGATCTGGCGCTTTCCTTGCAACTCCCTCCACTTAGAGCGAACACCTGTCCCATGATGCTCCGGCATGAACCGGCGGATCATGTGATCAAATTGTGACCAACTAAGCGGGGCGGCTATGCGGGTAAGGCTGACAGCAGGCGATCGGGGCAGCATCAACCGCGCCCCTCTGGCGGACGGCAAGGTGACCATCTTGAATGATGATCTTGTGCCCGGCTTCATGCTGCGGATCTCCAAGCGGCAGAGCACCTATTACGTCGTGACCCGAGTGAAGGGACGAGCGGGTCAGGTCCGACGCAGCTTGGGCACCACGCGCAACATCGAACTCGCGGCAGCCCGCGACGCCGCGCGTCGCATCATCGAGAATGCCCAAAAGGGCATCCCGCCCGAGGCGGAGGCCGTCGAAGGGGCCGGAGCCGCGGACACGCTCGGCTCGGTCGTAGAGACCTACTTTCAAGACACTCTTCGCAACGGCGGCGCCAAGCTCCGAACTAAGGACGCCATGCAGGCGATGATCAACCGGGATTTGACCGATTGGCTGGATCGGCCGATCAAGTCGATAACCGCGCGTGAGGTTTCCGAGCTCGTCTACCGGAAGGCCCAGACCGCGCCGATGTCGGCGAACCGCCTTACCAGCCTGATTAAGAAAATCATGCGATGGGCGAAACGCCGCCACATCATCACGTTCAACCCTGCGGCAGACGTCGAGAAGCCCTCCGAGGAGCATTCCCGCGATCGCTACCTCACAGACGAAGAAATCCAGCTGATCTGGGGTGCCGCGGACCGCGTCGGCAACCCCTACGGGCGCCTCGTCCAGATGGCGCTGGTTACGGGGCAGCGCCGTGGCGAGGTCGCTGGCATGAGACGGTCTGAGCTGGGAATGCTAGAGCAGCGCGACGGGCGCACGGGTGAGACCAGGACGATCGAGGCATGGCTACTGCCCGCAGAGCGGACAAAGCGCCAAGTCGCTCACGCAGTCCCTCTCAGCCCACTAGCCAAGCGGCTGATCGACCACGCGCCAAAACTGGTCGAGGGCAACGAGCAGTTCGACCACATCTTCGCTAGCGGCCTTGCAGGCGATCAGGCACCATCCGGCTGGTCAAAATACGCTCGGCGCCTCGACAGGGAGATTGGCGAGGCCATCGCGAGAGCGATGCACGAGGCCTACGACAAGAACAAGCACTTCATGCCTGGCTGGCACCTGCATGATCTGCGACGGACAATGGCGACACATATGGAAATGTTGGGTGTTGACCGCCGAGTCATCTCCCGACTGCTTAACCATTCCGAGGGCGATAAAAGCGTTACCGCGATCTACGCTCGGTACAGGTTCGATGCCGAAGCGGCCGAGGCGATGAACCTGTGGTGTGCAAAGATTGAGCGCCTGACCGGCGCGAACATCGTTGCCATACGGCCCGCCGGTGCAGCGTGAACCGGCCTTTCGGGAAACGCCAGAAGGCGCGGCTTGAATCACGCCTGTCGCGAGGATCGACGAAACGCGATCAGCCGCTGATGCGGGCATGCCGGGCCCACGTCTTACGCAACAACCTTGAAGTGGCGATTGAACCTGATTTTCGGGAGATCGTGCTCGGGGGGCTTGCCGGAGCGGAGGCCGTTTATCAGGCGCACCGCCTGTTCGAGGACTCGGCATTGTCAGAGATCAGCAACAACTTAATGTCGGCACAAAGCAAGGCTTTGGAACGGCTCCATGACGCCCTGACGACCGGTCAAATGATGATGGCTGCTCGCGCGGCCGGGGATTTGTCTTGGCTAGGTGGAAAGGCTGAGGGGTTGGCCTTTTTCGGCGAGTTCGCCGCAAAGGCCGTCTCAGATTCTCAATCTCGCAGCAACGGCGGCTTAGAGCATGCGAAGAAGCAGAAGGCTGAGATCGACAGTCGCGAAGACATCCTGACGGGTTTGATAATCCACGCCGTCGCAGCCGCCGGTGCGCGTAACGGGTGGAATAGCTCTTGGCTCGCCCGCTGGATGCTGAAGCATTGGCCGAGCGATGGCCTATCTGCATCGGACCTGAGAGCCGGTGTCCGTGTCATAAGCAACTGGGTCAGGGAGCGGCGGAAGACGCACCCTGACGATTTCTGGATTCCTGCTGGTCCGGTTCCAAGCCAGGAAGGTCAGGCTGGCTCTGTTGGAACCGCAAGGTGCGGCTCTACCCGGAGCAACCGCCATGACACTCGCCACCCAAGCATCGCCGCCTGAGCCCTATGCTGACCGTCTGATCCAAGTCCGCGAGGTCACCAAGCTGACCAGTCTCTCGCGCACTCAGATCCACCGGCTGTGTAAGGAGCCGGACTACGCTCACCTGAATTTCCCGCAGCCGGTTAGGATCGGTGCACAGCGAATGGCGTGGTCTCTCCCGGCTGTTCGTAAGTGGATCGCTGATCGAGTGGCTCAGGCTGAGACCCAGCTGGATATGGCCCCCCACCGTAAACCGAAGATCTGACCCCCCGCGGCGTCGGCAAACAAGGACGGGGGTGATCGGTGCCGACAGACAGGCTCCGAACGGCCTGGACATGCGCCGGGTTTCGCCATTAGGAAACTGCAGAAGCACGCTCTCGTTGTCGGCCCCTGCGCCGCCCCTCACGATGGCCAGGCGAGCCAGCGCGCCGGCGCTCATATGTCCGGCCTGCCAAGCAGCGATGGCGGCATCCAGCGCCTCGCCCGACAGGTAGGGCGCGAACAGATCCGCAAAGCCGGATCCCAGCGCATAGCGAGGCTTGCTGGAGGTGGTCGGCAGGTCGCTGCGTTCTATCACGGCCCCCACAAAGACCAAGCCCTCGCGCAGAGTCTCGTCCCGGATGGGTTCGCGCGTATTGTCCTGATACCAGCGCGCGCCGTCGACGAAACCGCCAGGCTTGAGGATTCCGGCCGCATAGGCCTGCCGCGTTTCTTCACTGGTCTTCGCGGCCTGAAGGTCGGTCATGCGGTAGACGTGTTTGGGGCCAAGCCAGCCCCCCTCGTCCTCGACCGCCCCGACGTAGAGGGCCGTATACACAGTGCTCGCGGCCAGCATCCGGGTCAGATAGCCGCGTTGGGGCGCGCCGGCCGGGAAGATTTCCTGAAGGCGGGCATGGATCTCGGCCCGCTCGAGCAAGGTCCTCATGCGCCCGCTCCGGCATAGAGTTTGGCCAACGCGGCGTCGAACGCGGGTGTGACCGCACCTTTGTGCAGGAGGTCGGCCAGCGGCACCACCTGATCCACGCTCGGCAAGGGCATCGATTCCAACTCGAATGCTGAGACCGCCACGCTTCCGCTGATGCAGCGGTAGACTTGATCGAGGGTCGCGCTGTTCAAAACTGCGGCCATCAGTTGCGCTGACACCCTAGGCAGACCGATGGCGCGGACCATGTTGAGATGGTTTTCAACCACGACGCCGCCGTGAGTCCGAACAAAGGCGGCCGGCAGTTCAGCGGCGATCAGGCGGCGAGACTGCTCCTTCGCGGTCGTGCGTTGCACTAAGACGCAGGGGTCCTTGACGATCAACCAGCCGTCCTTTGGTCCCGCATGGAACCAGGGCGAATGATTGCGTTTCTCGGCGCGGAAGCTGAACCGGCCGTTAGCGCTGATGGCCTCGGCCCAGATCAGGGGGTGCCGATCGCGCCCCCCGCGTTCACAGAGCTGGTCCTTGAACCGATTCCAGACCAGCGGACCGGTCGAGACTCTGTAGCCCCAATCGGCGAGGCGCGTCGGCATGCGCGCCGCCGCTTGTGCCAGCCGAGACTGTTCCGGCACCCGCGGCGCCAGCCAGGGCGCGTCACGATTCTCAGGCAGCTGAACCGTGCCATTGCGGATGAGCCCAACCTCGCCGTCTGCTTCGACGGTGACATAGTGGACGTGAAAGGGCTCGGGTGCGCCGCCCTTGCGGAAGACCGCGAGCATCGTCTCCTGCAGAGCGTCTTCGAAGACGCCGCGTCGGCTCTGCACGAAATCGATCGCCTCTGGCGGGGCCGCGTCGGCGAGCAGACTGCGCAGCGCCGCAAAATAGTGCCCGCCCAGGACGCTGGTCGGCGTCAGATAGGCTATCACGCCCCCGGGGCGGGTCCACTGCACGGCGATGTCGGTGAAGACCCCATAGAGATTGGCGTGACCGTAGAGGCTGCGGGAGAAGCGCTGGCGCTGCTCGGCCGTCAGTCGCAGACGCCCATAGGGCGGATTGCCAATGACCAAATCGAACTCCGCCCTAGGCGGCCGCTCGAGCGTATCGCAAACATCGACCAACTGGGGGACCGGCCACCCCCGCCCGTTGGGTCAGGGGCGCCATCAGGAGATCCAGACCGGTCTGCGCGAACCCCGCCGCGTGGGAGTCCAGCTCAAGGCCCTTCAACCGACGGCCGAGGTGGTTGAGGACGGCCATTGGTGTGGCATCCGGCAGAGCCTCGATGATCCGGGTCGCAACCGGTAGCAGGAAGGCGCCGCCTCCGCAGGCCGGATCCAGGATAGACGCCGTCGCCCAATCCACCTCCGCCTCTTCGGCCAGCTCGACAAGCCGGTTCACAAGAGCCGCAGGCGTATAGAAGGCGCCGAGCGTCGATCGGTCGTGGCTCGGCAGCAAGACAGAATACGCGGACGATAGGGTGTCGACGGCCTCGGCGATCGGCAGTTCGGCGGCTGCGCCGCCCAAGGCGTCGGCGAGACTGCGACCGCCGGCGTCCAAGGCCCCGAACGGCACGGCGAAGGGCGGGTGGATCGGGGCGTCCGGCGCGGTCAGATCCTTCAACCGGTCAAAGGCGCGGCGCACGAAGAGGGCCGCAGTGTCACGGCGCTGGGGCTCAGGGGTCTGGGTGATCCAGGCGCGGGCCAAGGGCCTGATGCGCGCAAGTTCATAGCGAGCGACTGCCGGGTCCGCCGCGAGCGCTTGCTGCGGGACAACCTTCAACTTCGCGATCATGCGATCGGCCATCCTCCGAATCCTGTCGATAACCTAGAGCAATCCGAACCGGATGGCAGCCTCGCACACCTAACGACCGCGTGCGTCAAAAATGGTCGCGCGAACAACAGCCGCTTAATCGGGTCACAAGGCTCAGGTCGCGCCTGAACCGCTACAAACCAAGGCGAGCCCCTTAGGCCCTTGGTTCTCGAGTTCGCCGTCCAGCCATTGCGGCCGCTAGGAACGCTGCGCGCCAGAAGCAGTCGTTCACTCTGCGCCGAAAACACGACTTCAATATGCTTCGATCAATCGCCTTATCTGGCGCCCGACCAAGCAACTTTCCGACCCAGCACGAGACCGCTGGGCACCCAGTTGAGTGGCCGTGCTGCCGTCGTTGGGCATCTGCTGCAAAGTTGAGTTTTCAGTCATCGACGTGCAACGGCGGTGATGCGTGCGAACTGCGCCGTGTCGCCGCGCGCCGGCGTCGATGAGCGGGGCGCCGGGGCGGCGGTTCGCGCGTCGACCGCCTTCGCGTCGCCGCAGAAGATTTCGTAAAGCATGCCCATGACCGCCTGCGCCCGCTCGTCGGCGATCGAATAGAAGATCGAGCGGGACTGACGGCGGGTCTTGACCAGGCCATACTGGCGCAGCTCAGCCAGTTGCTGGGAGAGGGCCGGCTGCTTGATGCCGAGGTCCGCCTCGAGCTGGCCCACCGAGCGCTCCTCTTCGGCGATGTGACACAGGATCAGCAGCCGGTTGGCGTTGGCCAGCTGGCGCAACAGCTCTGCGGCCTCCGGCGCCTTTTCCTTCAACCGCTCCATGGCGGCCGCTTGATCGTCGGTCATGGGCGGCGCTCGCGATAGTACCAGGGCGCGTCGCCCTCGCCGTCGGCGATGGCCGCATCGAGGGTGGTGGCGGCCGGCTCCAGCAGGGCGTCGCCCGGCGCCCAACCCGCCGGCGTGGAGGCCGCCTCACGATCCGCCGTCTGCAAGGCGGTGACCAGCCGCAGCAGCTCCTCGACCGAGCGGCCGACATTCATCGGGTACCAGCTGATGGCGCGCACGACGCCGTCGGGATCGATCACGAAGGTGGCGCGCACCGTCGCGCTGTCGCTCGACCCGGCGTCCACCATGCCAAAGGCGTGGCCGATCGCCATGGAGGGATCTTCGATGATCGGGAACGGCACCTTCACGCCGAAGCGGCGGTAGATATCCTTCAGCCAGGCCAGGTGCGAATACAGACTGTCGACCGACAGAGCCATCAGATCGCAGTCGATCGCCGCGAAGGCGCCGGCCTGTCGGGCCAGGGCCACGAACTCGCTGGTGCACACAGGCGTGAAGTCCGCCGGATGCGAGAACAGTACCAGCCAGCGTCCACGGTAGTCGCTGAGGCGCTTTTCGCCCTGGGTCGTGCGCGCAGTGAAATCCGGCGCCGTGTCGTTGATGCGCAGGGCGCGCATCGCGGACGGATAGATGGTCGTCGCGGTATCGGTCGGTTCCATGCCTGCAAGCTAAGCGCTTTTCCCGGTTTCTGCCAGATTAAAATACATACTTGCACGAACTATGAATGGGTATATGTGTTGAGTCATCGCAACGGAGACACACCATGTCCTCGCCAATTCCCGACCCCGCCCGCGACCACGCCGTCGAGATCGTCCGCGCCGCGCTGGATGATCCGCGCCAACGCCCTGTGGTCAGGTCATTCTTCGACGAAGCCACCTTCACCGTCAGCCATGTCGTGCGCGATCCCGCCTCCGACGCCTGCGCCATCATCGACAGCGTGCTCGACTATGATCCGGCGTCCGGGCGCACCTCTCACGCCTCGGCCGACGCCCTTATTGATTACGTGAAGTCCGAAGGTCTCACGGTCCGCTGGCTCTTGGAGACCCACGCCCACGCCGACCACCTGTCTGCGGCGCCCTATCTTCAGGATCAGCTCGGCGGCCAGTTGGCCATCGGCCATGAAATCCTTACCGTGCAGCAGGTCTTCGGCAAAATCTTCAACGAGGGGACCGACTTCCGCCGCGACGGCAGCCAGTTCGACCATCTGTTCAACGACGGCGACCGGTTCGAAATCGGCGGCCTGAAGGCCACGGTGTTGCATGTGCCCGGCCATACCCCGGCGTGCCTGGCCTATGTCATCGGCGACGCCGTCTTTCCCGGCGACACCATGTTCATGCCCGACTACGGCACCGCGCGCTGCGACTTCCCCGGCGGCGACGCCCGGACCCTGTATCGCTCGATCCATCGCCTGACCTCCCTGCCGGACGAGGCGCGGGTCTTCCTGTGTCACGATTACAAGGCGCCCCCGGGCCGGACCGAGTTCGCCTGGGAGACCACCATCGGCGCCCAACGCATCGGCAACATCCATATCCGCGACGACGTCAGCGAAGATGAGTTTGTGGCCATGCGCACCCAGCGCGACGCCACCCTGCCCATGCCCAAGCTGATCCTGCCGTCGGTTCAGGTGAACATGAACGGCGGCCGCCCGCCCGAACCCGAGGACAACGGGGTGCGCTACCTCAAGGTCCCGTTGAACGCACTGTGAGGCGAGCCCGGCATGCTTGAGCTCCTCCCCTTCGTCTGGCCGCTGGCCGGCGGTCTGCTGGTCGGCCTGTCGGTTGGTCTCTATCTGTTGCTGAACGGGCGCGTGGCCGGGATCTCCGGCCTGACCGCCGCAGCGACCGGCCTGTCGGAAGGTGCGCCGCGCATTCTGGGCCTGCTTTTCATCTCCGGCCTGCTGGGCGGCGCGGCCCTGGCCTCGGCGCTGATCCGCAGACCCGAATTACAGATCACCTCGGACGTCTGGCTGCTGGTGCTCGGCGGACTGATCGTCGGCTTCGGCACCCGCTGGGGCTCGGGCTGCACCAGCGGCCACGGCGTCTGCGGCCTGGCCCGCCTGTCGCCCCGCTCCATCGTCGCCACCGTGGTCTTCATGGCCGTCGCAGCCCTGACCGTCTTCGTCACCCGCCATCTGTTGGGAGACCTGGCATGAACCGGCTGATCGTCGCCGTTCTTTGCGGCCTGTTGTTCGGGGCCGGCATGGTCATATCCGACATGATCAACCCGGCCCGCGTCCTGGCCTTCCTGGATGTGACGGGCGCCTGGGACCCTTCGCTGGCCTTCGTCATGGGCGGGGCGCTGATCCCGTCCGCCATCGCCTATCTGATCCGTCGCCGTATGGAGACGCCGGTTGCGGCCGACACCTTCCATGTGCCTGAGAGCCGCACCATCGACACCCCCCTGGTTGGCGGCGCTGTCCTGTTCGGCCTGGGCTGGGGGCTGGTCGGCCTGTGCCCGGGCCCGGCGCTGGCGGCCCTGACGACCGGCGCCTGGCAGGCCTTCGTCTTCGTCGGCGCCCTCTTGGCCGGCATGGCGCTGTTCCGCCTGACCCTCGACCGAAACGCCTGAACCAGAAAAGAAACATAGGGAGACTAAGCCATGGATATCCGCCCCCTGGACGAGGCCCTGTCCGCGTCGCCCCAGATTGTCCCCGAAGACCTGCCCGCCATCGCGGCGAAGGGTTTCCGGTCCGTGATCTCCAATCGGCCCGACGGCGAGGAGCCGGGCCAGCCCAGCGCCGAGACTTTGCGCCAGGCCGCCGAGGCCGCCGGCCTGGCCTTCGCCAATGTTCCCGTGGTCGGCGGCGCCATCTCCGAACAGGATGTGGCGGACTTCCGCCAGGCTCTGGCCGACCTTCCCCAGCCCGTGTTCGGCTTCTGCCGCACCGGCACGCGCACGACGACCCTATGGGCGCTGGCCAATGCTGGCGCACAACCCCCCGATCGTCTGATCGACCGCGCCAAGAGCGCCGGCTACGACCTCGGCGCCCTGCGGCCCCGTCTTGAAGGAGCCGTGTCATGAGCGCCCAATACGCCCCCCTGGAGTCCTGCGACGTTCTGATCGTCGGCGGCGGATCCGCCGGCATCGCCACGGCCGCCAGCCTTCTGCGCCGCCGCCCTGACCTCAACGTCCGCATCGTTGAGCCGTCCGACCAGCATTTTTATCAGCCCGGCTGGACGATGGTCGGCGCCGGCGTCTTCACGCCCGAGCGGACCCGGCGTCGCACCGAGGACCTGATCCCCCAAGGCGCCCAGTGGGTGCGGGGCGCGGTCGCAGCCTTCGACCCTGTGCACGATCGCGTCGAACTGACCGACGGCCGCTGGATCGGCTATCGTATGCTGGTCGCGGCGCCGGGGTTGAAGCTGGACTGGTCGGCCATCCCGGGGCTTGCGGAAACGCTGGGGCGCAACAACGTCACCTCCAACTACGGCTACGAGACCGCGCCCTACACCTGGAAACTCGTCCAGGCGATGCACAGCGGACGGGCGATCTTCACCCAGCCGCCCATGCCGATCAAATGCGCCGGCGCGCCGCAGAAGGCCATGTATCTGTCGGCCGACCATTGGCGCGATCAAGGCCGTAACGACATCCAGATCGAGTTCCACAACGCCGGGCCGGTGCTGTTCGGGGTGAAGGACTACGTCCCGGCCCTGATGGAATATGTCCGCAAATACCGCATCGACCTGAACTTCGGATCGAAACTGGTCGCCGTGGATGGTCCTGCCAGGACCGCGACCTTCGCCGTGACGGGCGCCGACGGCGAGGTCAGTGAGGTTCGCCGCGAGTTCGACTTCCTGCACGTCTGCCCGCCGCAGACCGCGCCGGACTTCATTCGCGAAAGTCCGCTAGCCGCCGAAAGCGGTTGGATCGAGGTGGATGACGCCACCTTGCGCCACAAGCGGTTCGAAAACGTCTTCGGTCTGGGCGATGCCTGTTCGGCGCCGAACGCCAAGACTGCAGCGGCCGCCCGCAAACAGGCGCCGGTCGTGGCCGAGAACGTCCTGTCGCTGCTGGACGGCCAGCCGATGCGTGCGGTCTATGACGGTTACGGCTCCTGCCCGCTCACGGTCGAGCGCGGCATGATTGTGCTGGCCGAGTTCGGCTACGGCGGCAAGCTCCTGCCCAGCTTCCCGAAATGGATGCTCGACGGGACCAAGCCGACCCGTCTGGCTTGGCATCTGAAGGCCCAGGCGCTGCCCGAAATCTACTGGCTTGGGATGTTGCGCGGTCGCGAATGGCTGGCGGGACCCCACCACATCGAACCCGCCCCCCAGCTTCGCCCTGCTGTGGCCTGAGCCTGATCATGGACCTGTCTCCGCTGCAGTACGGCCTCGGCGCCGGCGCCGGCTCGCTCGTCGGCTTTACTCTGGGCCTGGTCGGCGGCGGCGGGTCCATCCTCGCTGTGCCGCTGATCGTGTATCTGGTCGGGGTCAAGGAGCCCCATCTGGCGATCGGCACCAGCGCTTTTGCGGTGGCGGCCAACGCCTTCGCCAATGTGATCAATCATGCCCGCCACGGCACGGTGAAATGGAAGATCGCCAGTCTGTTCGCGGTCGCCGGGGTGCTCGGGGCCTTTCTGGGTTCGAGTCTGGGCAAGGCCGTGGACGGGCAGAAGCTGCTGGCCCTGTTCGCTGTCCTGATGCTGGTCGTGGGCGTGCTGATGCTGCGTGGCCGCTCCGCCGGCGGCGACCCGAACGTCGAGCTTGATCGCCGCAATGGACCGAAGCTCGTGGGCACCGGCCTGGCGACGGGTGTGATGTCGGGCTTCTTCGGCATCGGCGGCGGCTTCCTGATCGTGCCCAGCCTGATGTTTTCGACTCGCATGCCGATCTACTACGCCGTCGGCTCGTCGCTGGTCGGCGTCACCGCATTCGGTCTGACCACGGCGTTCAACTACGCTCTGGATGGCTGGGTCGACTGGCCTCTGGCGGCGGTCTTCATCGGCGGCGGCGTTTTGGGCGGTCTTGTCGGCGCCCGGCTGGCCAAGGCGCTGTCGGGACAAAAAGGCGTCTTGAACACCGTCTTCGCCGGGCTGATCTTCGTCGTCGCCCTCTATATGCTTTACCGCAGCGCCGGCGCGCTCGGCCTGATCGGTTGAGACACCACCATGGACTTTAACGCCCTGATCCTGGCGCGGATGCAGTTCGCTTTCACGGTCGCCTTCCACATCGTCTTCCCAGCCTTCTCGATCGGCCTGGCCAGCTATCTGGCCGTGCTGGAGGCCCTGTGGCTGAAGACGGGGCGCGAGCTCTATCTGAACCTGTTCAAATACTGGCTGAAGATCTTCGCTGTCGCCTTCGGAATGGGCGTCGTCTCGGGCCTGGTGATGTCCTATCAGTTCGGGACCAACTGGTCAGTCTTCTCCGACAAGGCCGGTCCGGTCATCGGCCCCCTGATGGCCTATGAGGTGCTCAGCGCCTTCTTCCTTGAGGCGGGTTTTCTGGGGGTCATGCTGTTCGGCCTGAACCGGGTCGGCAAGAAGCTGCACTTCCTGGCCACCCTGATGGTTGCGATCGGCACCTTCGCTTCGGCCTTCTGGATCCTGTCGGTCAACAGCTGGATGCAGACGCCGCAAGGCTACGCCATCAACGAGGTCGGCCAGTTCATTCCGGCCGACTGGTTCAAGATCGTCTTCAACCCGTCCTTCCCCTATCGCCTCGCTCACATGCTGCTGGCGGCCTATCTGACGACCGGCCTGGTCGTCGGCGCGGTCGGCGCCTGGCACCTGATGAAGGAACGGACCAACAAGGGCGCGCGCAAGATGTTCGCCATGGCCATGGGCATGATCCTGGTCGCCGCTCCGGTGCAGATTTTCATCGGCGATATGCACGGGTTGAACACCCTGGAGCATCAGCCCGCCAAGGTCATGGCGATGGAAGGCCACTTCGAAAGCCATCCCGACGGCGCGCCGCTGATCCTGTTCGGCCTGCCCGATCGCGAGGCCGCCACCGTCCATGGCGCGGTCGAGGTTCCGAAGCTATCGTCCCTGATCCTGAAACACGATCCAAACGCGCCCCTCGCCGGTCTCGACACCATCGCCCGCGCCGACTGGCCTCCGGTGGAGATCGTCTTCTGGTCCTTCCGCGTCATGGTGGGACTAGGCATGGCCATGCTGTTGCTGGGACTGTGGGGGCTGTACGCCCGGCTCCGCAAACGCCTTTACGACGCCCCCTGGCTGCATCGCTTCGCCTTGGTCATGGGACCGATGGGCTTCGTCGCCGTGCTGGCGGGCTGGATCACCACGGAGGTCGGCCGCCAGCCCTGGACCGTCTATGGTCTGCTGCGCACCGCCGACAGCGCCGCGCCCCTGGCCGCGCCCGCCGTTGCAAGCTCCCTCGCCGCTTTCGCCGTGGTCTATTTCACCGTCTTCGGGGCCGGCCTCTTCTACATTCTGCGTCTGATGAGCCACGCGCCTCATCGCGGCGAGCCGGGCGTGGCGGAAACGCCGATCCGCACGGCAGGCATCACGCCGGCCCCCGCGATCGACCCCGACCGTCCCATCCCGACCGGCGAGGAGACCGATCATGAGCGTTGATCTGACCCTGGTCTGGGCTGGCCTGCTGGCCTTCGCCGTCTTCGCCTATATCGTCATGGACGGCTTCGACCTGGGCGTCGGAATCCTGTTCCCGACGCTCAAGGCCGGCGATGAGCGCGACAAGGCGATGAACTCGATCGCCCCGGTGTGGGACGGTAACGAGACGTGGCTGATCCTGGGCGGCGGTGGCCTGTTCGCCGCCTTCCCCCTCGCCTACGCCGTGCTGATGCCGGCGGTCTATACCCCGATCATCGCCATGCTTCTGGGTCTGGTGTTCCGCGGCGTCGCGTTCGAATATCGCTGGCGGACAGTCAGGGCGAAGCCCGTCTGGGACGTCGCCTTCTTTGGCGGGTCAGTGCTGGCTGCCTTCTCCCAGGGCGTCACACTTGGAGCCATCCTGCAGGGGGTCGAGGTGTCGGGCCGCGCCTATGGCGGTGGCTGGTGGGACTGGCTCAGCCCCTTCAGCCTGCTGACCGGCGCCGCCGTCGTCGTCGGCTATGCCCTTCTCGGCGCCACCTGGCTGAACATGAAGACGGAAGGCGCACTCCAGACCCACGCCCGTTCCCAGGCCTGGAAACTGGGTCCAGCGACGCTGCTGATGATTGGCGCCGTCAGCCTGGCCACGCCCTTCCTCGACGGCGAATACGCCCGGCGCTGGTTCGACTGGCCCCGCGTGCTTCTGACGGCCCAGGTGCCGCTACTCGTCCTGATCGTGGCGGGCGCCTTCTTCTGGACCATGCGTCAGAAGCGCGAAGTCTGGCCCTTCCTGCTATCGCTAGGGCTTTTCGCCGTCACCTTCGCGGGTCTAGGTGTCAGCGTCTTCCCCTACGCCGTCCCTGACGAGATCACCCTGTGGCAGGCCGCCGCTCCGGCCTCCAGCCAGCTGTTCATGCTGGTCGGGGCCCTGATCCTAATCCCGATTATCCTGGCATATACCGCCTATGCCTACTGGGTGTTCCGCGGGAAAGTCGGCGACGACGGTTACCACTGATGCGTCGCGGCTCCACAAACGGGCTCCGGCAGGCCCTCTGGTTCGTCGCCCTATGGGCGCTTGGCGTCGGCGTCCTGGGCGTGGTCGCCTATCTGCTACGCGGCGTGCTCAAGCTGGCCGGTGGGTGAGCCCGAAGGCGCCGAATCGCTGGCCTTGGCCGCCGCTCATCATGGGCGGCGCCATCCTGGTCTCAGTTCTCGCGGCCCGGCTATGGCCGCCTTCGGCGCTGTTTCCCGGTGCCTTTGCCGTCGGCGGTCTCCTCGTCGCGTTCGCCCTTGGCCTTGACCTTTGGGCCATGCTGGAGATGCGGCGGCGGGCCAACATCCTGCCGCACCGGGCGGCGACCGCCTTGGTCACGACCGGACCCTTCGCCTGGAGCCGTAACCCGATCTATCTCGCCAACGGCCTGCTGCTGCTCGGCCTCGGCGGCCTGTTCGACAATGCTTGGCTCATCGTGGCGGCTCCCGCCGCCGTCTTTGCCACCGACCGCCTGGCCATTCGCCGCGAGGAAAGACACTTGGCGGCCCTCTTCGGCGCGGCGTGGTCCGAGTACATGAGCCGGGTGCGCCGCTGGCTGGGCCTGCGGATGACGTCGTGATCGCCTTGGGCTCGCTTTCGGTTACACCGCCGCCCAAGAGCGGATCTCGTGAAGGTCTGCAATGAGTCGAGGCCGTGTAAAAACGTGCGGCCCCATGGCGGGGCGGAAGGTGGCGACAAGGTGCGGAGCGCCTCCGTCTCAGGCCCTGATCGCCTCCATCAGCGGCTTGGTTCGGAGCACCGCCATCACCCGCTTCATGTTGTAGGCCAGGATGTGGAGGCTGATCTCGGTCTTCACGTTGGGTAGTTGCTTCATCAGGAAGTGGGTGTGGCCCATCCAGGCCTTGATTGTCCCGAACGGGTGTTCGACCAGGCTTCGCCGTTCGCGCATGGCGCGAGGCCTCAAGTCCATTCGGGTCTGGAGGGCATCGATCACTGCTTCATGCTCCCAGCGGGTGACCTTGCGCTCGACCGCAGGCGTGCACTGAGCCTTGATGCTACAGCCTGTGCAACTGGCCCGATCCCAGTACCGATGCAGCGTCATGCCTCTTTCGACGACGGTCATGTGGTACGGAAGCAGGGGCCGGCCGGGCAACGGCAGACGTCTTGATCAGGTAAGTAGACGAAGTCCTGCTTGCCGAAGCGGCCATTCGCTTTGGCGCCTGACGTCAGCGTCTTTGGCACGAAGGGCGTCGCGCCCAGGGCCTCACAGGCCAGGATCTCCTCGCCGGAGAAGTAGCCCCGGTCCGCCAGCACATCGAGCCTATCCACGCCCATTGCGTCCTTGGCTTGACCGGCCATGTTCGCCAGCTGCTGCTTGTCCGAGCCGGTCATCACCACCTCATGGGCGACGATCAGGTGTGCTTGCCCTCGACGGCGGATTGCACGTTGTAGCCGACGATGCCGCTGCCCCGACCGGATGTCGCCATGGCGCGGGCGTCGGGATCGGTCAGAGATATCTGGCCGTCTGGAGACGCTCTGACCTCAGCTTCCATGACCTTCAACATCGCCATCTGGGCGCGAAGGCGATCGATTTTCTCGACCAGCCCCACCGACCGTGCCTCCACGCCATCCCCCTCGTGCCGATCAGCTGTATCGAGGTCTTCGAGGTAGCTGGCGATGTGCTCGGCAACCTGCTCGATCCGCCGCTTCACCTTGTAGGCGGTGAAGTTCCTGTCGCGAGTGTTCACCGCCTTGAACTTCGAACCGTCGATGGCGACCAGCGCCGATCCGAACAGGCCCAACTGTCGGCACAGCACCACGAACGGCGCGCACGCCGCCTGGATCGCCGGACCATTCTCGCGGCGGAAGTCGGCGATGGTCTTGTGATCCGGCGCCAGCCGTCCCGTCAGCCACATCAACTCGACGTTGCGCTGCGCCTCACGCTCCAGACGGCGGCTCGACTGCACCTTGTTCAGATAGCCGTAGACGTAGAGCTTCAGCAGCATGGCCGGGTGATAGGCCGGTCGGCCCGTCGCCGCCGGCGTCATACCCTCAAAGCCCAGACCCTTCAGATCCAGTTCGTCGACAAAGACATCGACAACCCGGACCGCATTATCCTCGGCCACATAGTCGTCGAGACACTCGGGAAGCAGCGTCTGCTGCCGGCGATCGGCGCCCTGAACGAAGCGGCTCATACCCACCTCCTGCTGACCACAGGAGGCTAACCTAATTCGTTCGAGTTGGAGGCGTTTTCACACAGCCTCAGTCAGCAGCAGACGTTTGATGTGGATGTCTGCGATGCGCCATAAGCGGACTTTGTTGTCCGTTCGAGAAGCGGACATTCCGATAGCTTGCTGACTTAGGCGACGCCGGCTGCCTCGGCGACTATTTCCAGCGATCGCAGGCGTTTGCTGAAGTCGAAGACGTCGGAAACGATCATCAACTCGTCAGCCCTAGGCTGGGCCACGAGATCGTTGAGCCCACGGCGAACAGTCTCGGTGCCGCCAACCACGCTACACGCCAGCATCTGGCTCGCCTGAGCTTTTTCCCTGCGGGCTCCAAAACGCCTCGATATCGTCTATGGCCGGCTTCAAAAGGCTCGGCTGTCCCCGAAACATGTCCGCGAACGTCATTTGTTGGGAGGTCGCCAGCACCCGGGATGTCCAGGCCGAGGCCATCGTCGCAGCCATGAAGGCGGCCAGCGCCAGAAAGCTGATTGTCGTCACGTCCCTCGGCATCTACGACGAAGTTCCTGGCAAGTTCGGCGAATGGAACCGCCGCGAGATCGGGGCCTATCTGCCGCCCTACCGCCGCGCCGCCGACATCATCGTGGCGTCCGGCTTAGACTACGCCGTCCTGCGTCCGGCCTGGTTGACCGACGCCGACGAGATCGCATTCGAGACCATGACCCGCGACAAACTCTTTAAGGGCACCATCGTCTCGCGCAAGAGCGTCGCCGCCTTGGCTGTCGATCTGATCAACAATCCCGAGCGCATCACCAGCCTGAACCTCGGCGTCAACAAACCGGACCGCGACGGCGACGTTCCTGATCTCAGCTGAGAACCAGCGAGTTCTCCGATGTTTAATACGACCCTATCCGACGGCCTGTTCGAGCCTTCAGGTTCGACAGCGGCGTCACCTTGGGTATCTTCCTGATATCATGACAGCTTACTCTAATCCCCGTTTAGGAACTCGATGGGGAAGCTGTAGCGCTCAGCTCCGTTATTTACGGTGATCCAGCCGTTTTGGTCCATGCGACTAGAGGGGGGAGTCGGCGATGCGTCGGAGGAGGTCGCGCGCCCGGCAGCGTCGAACTTAAGAGTGCGCTGATTATCTCCGCCGGAAATGGTAACATCGGCAGAGCCATCTACCCGGCGCACGACGCCTGCTCGGCAGACTGTCTGCCCCGCTCCATTGAGCCCCGAGCACTGGATTTCTGCGACGGCGTTGAATGCCGTCCCAGCCACACGAGCGTCTTGTTCCGAGGAGAGCTGGGCTGTCTCCTCTTTAGCCGAACCATCGGCAGGCCCTAACGGCGTCGAGGGCGCGCCGCATCCCGTCATAGTCAACAAGGCCGCAGCAGCAACGACTGTCTTCTGCATTCGGATATCCAACAGAGTTGGAAGACATTGGAGGGAAGACGTCAAACAACGCTTCCCTCCTCCGCTCTCATGTTTGTTCAGCAGGGCATTCTAAAACACCCTGCAAAGGCTCAGTTGGCCGGTTCCAGATACAGAACTTCGCCTGAACCGCTCACGCGGCAAGTCGTCCGGTAACTGCCGGTCGCCATGGTCAACGAATATTCGTTTCGGCCGAGTTCGCGCATGCTGATCGGCACGCTCGATCCTGAGGGGCGGCTCAGATAGCTGTCGGCGCGTCGAGCGCAGGCTTCCTGAGCAGCGTCAGGCACGCCGCGCACCCAGCGACTATTGGAGTAGCGACGGTTGGACGCCTCGGTTTCACCCGCGAGGTAGCCTTCGTGGTAGCCTTCCGTTTCATGACGGTCGTCATACGCCGCCCCATACAGGGCGGCCTGATATCCGCGCTGATATTCGCGATCATGATCTCCGTCACGATCGTTGTGATGGTTGTTGTGGGCTGCCAATGCGGCTGCCAGCCCAACGATCGCAGCGCCGGCGACAAGGGCGCTGGTGCTGGACGACGACGAGGAAGAGCTACCGCATTCATCACGTCCGGCCTGATTGATGGACTCGTAGCGTCCATCGCGCGTCATGATCGACACGCATTCATCGCCGCGCTTCCAATAGCTGAGACGGCCATTGCCCATGGCTTCACCTCGGTCGGTCGACTGATAGCCCCGCCGTTGCAGCTCGCCTTCGGCCTGGCCTGCCCGTGCGCCGACAAGGTCACTCAAGCGGGATGGCGTTTGAGCAAGCACCGGGGTCGCCGCCATGCACAGGATCATGGCGGATTTGATCAGATGAGAAGTCATGGCGATCCTAGGGTCAGCGCATCTGGCGATTGCATTCCACCAGTGCAGTTTGGCTCAAACACAGGTTGAACCTGACACGGAAAACCGCGTCTTGCGAGCCGTAGTTCCATGCCTTGCCAGCGATTGAGCGCTAACAGCTAAAATGGCGGCGATGCATCGGTCCGTTCCATCGAGAGTGCTCGATGTCGCGTTGCGTCAGATGTAGCCAACTGGCACGATGACCAGCAGCAGATAAAGCACGGCTCTGAAGATGGCCCAGATCGCGATCAACGCCGCCTTCGGCCTGGATATGTTCAGCTTCATGGCGAACCAGGCGGCCTGCACGAACAGAAACCAGCCCACGCCGCCGCAAATGATGGCGATGCCAACGAGGTTGCTGAGCTCGGGCCTTCTCAAGAAAACGTCGCCTGCGGCAACGAAGGCTGCGCAGAAGGCGGCGAGATAGCATTGCGCATAAAACGGCGCCCGCAGGGTCTGGCGGCTGAGCTTCTTGCCTTGTCGCCTTATCACACTGGCGGCGGCGATGAGCGGAACCAGGCTGAAGAGAAGGGTACGGAACAGCGTGAGGTTCTGCTGCGTCGCTGTGATTGTCTTCAGCATTTCCGACGTCGCGTCGGGCGGCGGGATATGAGCCGCAGCTGATATCAGGTTCGACAGAAGGATGGTGATCATCAGAAGCAACGGCGGACTGAGCGCGTCGTCGTATCTGTGCTCGCTGTCGTCGTTCTGCTCCCGATCCGAATATTCCATCGTCTTCAGCGGATGGAGCAGAATCCGCCCGAGCGTCAGCGGATAGAAGATGAGCCAGCTGGCGGCCTCGAAGATGAAATCCTCGAAGCTCTTCAGAAGCTTCATGAAATCCATGACGGGCTCGCGAGGCGTGGGGACACTGGAGCTGACACAGTCGCAGAGGCTTCCGGCTTGCACAACCAAGCGACGCATTTGTTCTGCGGGCGCCCCGCGTTGACCGTCATCTGAAAATGGCGGCTACTGCTCTCCACAGGGTTGCGCTTTGAAGGTCGATGTCATGATCAGGCATTCGCCCGCCCGCGCCGGGAGTTCGGAAATGAGCCGTGCGACAGAGGTCTGGATCATTCGGATTTCCGCGATCATCTGGTTCGTGCTGCTGATCGGCCTCTTGTTTAGCCTGCCCGTCGTGCTCGATGTCGGCTGGTGGGCTGTAGCGGCCCTCATTCTGCTGGCGCTCATCCTGACCTTGCCGTTGGCATGGCTGATTCGGCGGATCTCTCAGCGAAATCGCGAAAAACCATGGCGCGTTTTGCTGCCGAACACCGGCCTGGCGACCTTCGCTGTGCTCATGATCCTTTGCGCCGCGCCAATTTACTTTTTGGCGTTTAACGCTGCCTTGCGTCCCGTAACGGTGCCTTTGGCGACGCTGTCCAACGGCAAGAAGACGGTCGTCTTTCAGGGCATGATGCACATCGGCGCGGAAAGCTTTTACAAAGGCGTAGTCTATGACCTCGAGCGCGCGCTGACCGAAGGCTACACCCTCTTCTACGAGGGCGTGCGTCCTGACCCGGCGGCTGAAGCCTGGTTCAACAAGACGCTGGCCGGCGGGGGTGATTTGTCGGCCAACTACACCGCGCTTGGGAATGCCTGCGGTCTCGTTTTCCAGATGAACTATTTTACGTTGCTCGATGCGGACAAGGCCACCCATCCGGACAGACATGTCGCGGCGGATGTCACTACGGGCGACATGAAGCGGGAGTACGAACGGCTGGTTAGAACCGATCCCGCCTTCGCCGCCTATGCCGGGTCCGCCGAGGTTCAGAAGGATGAGGCCTCAGGCGAGAGCATGGCCAAGGCTCTCGCCTGGCTGGACCGCGCAACACCCGGCCAACAGGCAGTGATCGGCACGGCTTGTCGTGGCGTCCTGACGATGGTGACGTCGCGGGATGACCAGACCGATCCGATCAACAGGGTCGTGCTCGACTACCGCAATCGCGAACTCGCGGCGCGGATCGTTCAAAGCCCCGCAGACAAGATCTACATCACCTACGGGGCAGGCCACCTGCCCGGGCTGCTGCGTGATCTCAAGGCGACGGACCCTGGCTGGGAGATCAAGTCCATAAAATGGGAACGTGTCATCGACACCCCCGAAAACCTGACCGGACATCTGCAATGAGATCAGCGCTGAAATCCCACGCTGGAAGTCCGTTGAGAACGACCAAGCGAGATTTTCCCTACTATTCGGGCGATCCCGTTGAAATCTCCGGCAGGGGATGGGTCGTCATCATGGCTGCACTGGCGCTGGCCTTCGCTCAGCTGGCCCTTGTCCAGCTCAAGGCCTTCCCGCTCAACTTCTTTCAGGCGATCCTTTTCACCGGCCTGCCGATCCTCGCCGTTGTGCTGGTGACGCGACGTCCCCCGACGCCTCTGTTTCGGCCTATTGGCGCCAAGGGCTTGGCTCAGGCGATTGGCTTCGGCCTGCTCACCGTCGTGACGTCGATGATCGTCGGCGTGATCATGTCACAGTTGATGAATCTTGCGCCCAATGCGTCGGTCGCCGATCTAGCGGCGGCGACGCTTCCGGACCTTCTGCTCTTCCTCGCGCGGACCTTCATCCAGCTGGTCGGCGAGGAGCTGATTACGATCCTGCCTTTTCTGGCTGTTCTGTGGTTGTGCGTGACCCGGTTGGGGCTGTCACGAAAGGCGGGCCTGATCCTGGGCTTCGTGGTCTCCACCTTGCTGTTCTGCGCGCTCCACCTGCCGACCTACGACTGGAACCTGCTTCAGTGCCTCGGCACGATCGGCTCCGCACGCATCATTTTGACATTTGCCTACGTCACCACCCGCAATCTCTGGGTTTCAGCAACGGCCCATGTGGTCAATGACTGGTCGCTGTTCCTCATGTCGTACGCTGGCGGCCACCTGCCCATCGGAGCCGAAGATGTCGGTTAGAACTACAGGTGGAACAGAGCGCTCGATCTCTGGTTTAGCCCAAGACACGGTTGCAGCCCGACGTTGAACCCACGTCCCGTTTTTGAACATCGCCACATCAGGCGCAGCATGCGGTTTCACAGGAGAGTTATGATGCGACCTTCAACCCTTGCTCTGAGCCTTGCTCTGCTCTCACCTCTTACGGTTCCCGGAGCAGCATCAGCGCAGAGCACGCCGTCCGACGTCAGAGATTTGGTCGGCGCGCGGGGTAGTAGCGGCGAAAACGCCCTTACCGCTCGCGGTTATGTCAACGTTCGTTCTGAACCTGGCGATGACCGGACGTGGTCCTATTGGTGGAACGAGCGCCGGAATGCATGCTTGTCGGTCGCGACCGCGAATGGCCGATACGACTCGATCGTTTCGACGCCAGCGCCAGATTGTCGAAGGGGTCGGCCGACCACCTTGCCCGGTCCTGTCGGTGGACCAGTTGACGGTCGCCCGACAACCCTCCCGGGCCCCGTGGGCGGGCCCGTAGCCAGCGGTCGATCGGAAACCCTTCGCTTCGCGCGAGGCGCGTCGTCTGCGACGCGGCAGGGCGTGGTCTCAGGATACGAGACGGTGACCTATCTCGTCGATCTGCGCGCTGGCCAAACGCTCAGCGTCAACCTGCGAAGCTCCAACCCTTCCGGCTATTTCAACATCACCGCGCCGGGCGCAAATCAGGCGCTCTTCATCGGCTCGACCAGCGGCAATCGCTATCAGAGCCGCACGAGCGCCAGCGGAACGTACAAGGTCGAAGTCTACCTGATGCGGAATGCGGCAAGGCGGGGCGAGCGCGCCAACTACACACTCACCGTCGGCGCTGGACGCTGATCGTTGGGGGCGGCACGGCATCGTGCCGCCCTTCTACTTTGCGGCAGGCTCCTCGATGGCGTCCATGACGGTCAGCGGCCGACCGATTGAACCCTGGCCGAGCGGAGCCGGTGTCACGACGACTGTATCACCTGGCTTAAGGCTGGAGCGCAGGGCGCTGTAGAATGGGTGCGGCGCACGAAGCCTGCCCATCATGGCGGCGCTCAACTCTGCGCCCTCAGCGTCCTGCGCGCCAGGAAGTCCGACGTAAAGCCAGTGCTCTTCACCCCCCGCGCTCACCGACAACGTCAGAACGTGCACCTGATCATCGTGGTCATCCAACGCAACGACGCTTCGGCCGATCTCAACGCCGTTACGAAGTACGACGGCGACTTGATCGACTTTCGAGATGATGACGGTCGTTGGCCCGCTCGACGCCAGTTGCGGGCTCCATCGCCAAGGGGCATCATAAGCGGGGGGCTCGGCCGGCCGGCCATCTGTCGCGAACGGCGCCAGCACGCCTGCGGGAACCGCACCGATATGATGCGCGGCATCACCGGCTATGATGATCGTGACGCTGAAATCCGTTTCTCCATAAAGCAGACGGGCAAACTGTAGCGGAAGATGTACGCATCCGTGGCTCTCGGGATAACCTGGCAGCCCGCCAGCATGCAGCGCGACGCCATCCCAAGTCAGCCGCTCCATGTAGAACATGGGTGCATTGTCATAGGTCGTGGAGTGGTGGTGCGCGTCCTTCTGCAAGATCGTGAAGACACCTGTCGGCGTCTCGTGTCCGGCGCGTCCCGACGAAATGGTGCTGACGCCGATACGCACCCCATTCCGGTACACGGTGGCGCGCTGGTCCGAGAGATTGACGTAGATCAGCATCGGACCGGCGGGCGCGATCTGCGGCGCCCAGACCCATTCACCCGGCTGAAGACGATCTGCGGCCCGCGCTAGATCTATAGCCGAACTGGCCGATCGCCCTTGTGCGAACGTCGGCTCGGCGCCCAGGATAGCGAGAAGCGCCACCAGGATCGATGGCCGGATAGCTCCAACACTGGACAGTAAGAGGTTCATACTCGACCCTAGGCGGCAAGCTTCGACTTTGAGTTGAGACTATTGGCGCAGCGGTTCAGCCGCAATGTCGTCGACGGAGAGCAACAAGTATGTGGCTAACGACGGTTGCCCTTCTAGCCCTTACACAAGCGGCGCCTCCTCCTATCGAGCAGACGACAGCCGATTGCGCCAATCCGGTTTACGCCACCGATCATTACATCTGCGCCGACGCCGCGCTTTCCGGCCAGGAGCACGAGATCGCCGATCTTTGGCGTGCGGCGAAAGCTGACTTTCCCCAGAGCCCCTGGCTCGAAACTCAGACCGCGTGGTTCAAGCGACGAGCCATGTGCGCTTTTCAAACAGACCAAGGTGCTTGCGTACGAGGGGCGAATGAAGAACGGCGGAGCGTTCTCACAGCCTTACCGTTTCCGGACGTCTCGTCACTAAAGCCGGCGACCTGCACAAGTGAGGGCAGGCGCGCTAGCTCTAACCTTGTGTTGGGACGTGACAGCGTCACTGCTTATGAAGATGGCGTTCCCATCTGGTCAGCATTTACTCGGACGCCTGCGTGGACCCCATTCGTCACCTTTAGTCGGGGGCGCTCCATACAGTTGCGACGCATGGACGGAGCCAAGATGATGTGCAGAACGGCGAGATGAGGTTCAGCTGACGGGCTTCTTGGGAGCAGAAACGAGGATAACGCCCTCATATTCCCCCACGACGCGACCAGCCGCCCTTACGCGCGGATCGTCCATTGCGTTGCGCGGACAACCAAGAAGATCAGCGCTGTCATCCAGAAGTTCTGACGTTGCGAACGTCTCCCCCAGCAATCTGCAGGGTCCGCCTTGGTAGGGATATCCACCCTCCATCACCTGGAGGCCGGCGGGAAAGACAAACGTCTCAGCCGTCGTTGAAGTCGGGGAAGACGCGCAGGCGCCCAAGGCCGTAACCACAAGTCCGGTCATGAAAAGTTCGCGCATAGAATCCTCACTCAGGCACTGCTGCCGCTTGTTGGGCGACCTTCACCATACACACTCACAGTTGATGCGCTACTGCGCTCACTCGATGAATAAGACCCGGTCGGAACCTAGTACCGACCGGGCCATCGGGATGCGGCTAGCGCCAAAAGCGGAAATTCGCGTCCGGCGCTGATCCAGACACAACCTCTGCAACCGAACGGTCTTGCAGATTGGTCAAGCTGCACCATTTTGACTCTGACGACGTTTGGCAGAGACAGCGATATGTGGCTCGTAATAACCACTTAGGGCCAGGCGGCGGACGCTACATAGGCCCTAGCGGCGGTGAGTACATTGGCCCGGGCGGCGGGCGCTCGATCGGCCTAGGTGGTGGGATGTCAATCGGCCCTGGCGGAGGCCTTTCAATCGGCCCAGGCGGGGGCCTTTCGATTGGGCTAGGCGGCGGCCTCTCAATCGGGCCAGGCGGGGGCCTATCGGTTGGGCCTGGAGGCGGTTTGTCGATTGCCCCCGGAGGCGGACTATCGCTCGTGCCGGGCGGCGGCCTGTATATGGGACCGGACTCCAAGCCTTACATGAGCAACGTCCCGCCATGGGATGTGTTTGTCGAAGAGTTGCGGAAACGTGGCCTTCACCGCGAGGCGGCAACTATCGCTCAGCACCATCTTTGAGTGGAAACGCGACGGCCACTCAGCGCCAGCAGCGGACATGTCGAACGCTGCCGCAAGCCGACATTCCTTACGTACTTTCGGGAGGCTGCGCGAATAGGCGACCGCTTGAAGCTCTAATCCACCTCGTCGCCGACAGGCTGATGCGTGAAGCCCTTTGCCCCGCTCAGCGATTTGGCGTCACGGCTGATTTCGACGTCGCTTTCGGCATAGGCGATCAGCAGGCGCGACAGGTCTTCCAGCGCGCTTTCGTGAATGCGTTCATAGCCGTGGCTGGCGTCGATGCCGAAGGTGACCAGGGCGGTCCGGATGTCGGCGCCGGCTTCCAGGGCCGAGGCCGAGTCCGACCGATAGTATCGAAAGACGTCCTTCTGGTGCGGGATGTCGTGGTCGCGGGCCAGTTGAACCAGTTTGCGTGACAGGTGCCAGTCGAAGGGACCTGTCTGATCCGCCATGGCGATGGTGACGCCGAACTCCGACGAGTTCTGGCCAGGTGCGGTCGTGCCGTTGTCGACCGTCACCATGGCGGCGACATCCGGGATCAGCACGGACGAGGCTCCCAGCCCGACCTCCTCGGCGATCGTGAACAGCCACCAGGTATCGACCGTCGGCGTGCGATCTTCGCGGATCATGCATTCCAGCGCAGCCAGAAGAGTGGCGACGCCCGCCTTGTCGTCCAGATGGCGTGAGACGATGAAGCCGGTATCGATGAACTCGGGCTGCGGATCGATGGCGACGATGTCGCCGACATCCACGCCCAGGGCCAGGGTGTCTTCGCGGCCGTGGGTCACGGCGTCGATTCGCAGTTCGACCTGGGCCCAGTTCACCGGCTGGGTGTCCACCTCTTCGTTGAAGGTATGGCCGGACGCCTTCAACGGCAGGATGGTGCCGCGATAGGCGCCGCCCTCGGAGAAGATCGTCGCCCGCGCACCCTCGGCGAAACGCGACGACCAGTGACCGATCGCGACCAACTCCAGCCGGCCGTTCGCCTTCACCTGTTTGACCTGCGCGCCCAGGGTGTCGACGTGGGCGACGATGGCGCGCGCCGGTTTTGGCGTCCGGCCCGGCAAGCGTGCGCGAAGGGCGCCGCGGCGGGTCATCTCATAGGCGAGGCCCAGCCGCTCCAGTTCGCGGCACAAGAGCCAGACCGCCTCGTCCGTATAGCCGGTCGGGCTGGGCGTGTTCAGCAGGTCGGCCAAACGGGCCTTCAGGTAGTCGAGGTCTATCGCGGGGCGGGCCAAGGGGCCTCCTTCAGGCTTCTGGTCGCGAAAATGTCCGCGCAGCGGCCGGTGCGGACAGTGGAAAGAGCAGATCCACGAAACGCTCGGCAGTCGGTTGGGGTTCGTGGTTGGCCAGGCCGGGGCGCTCATTGGCTTCGATGAAGGCGTAGTCGGGTTCGCGCGGCGACTTCACCATCAGGTCGATGCCGGTGACCGGAATGTCGATGGCGCGCGCGGCGGCGACGGCGGCGCGGATCAGGGCCGGATGCACCTCATCCGTCACATCATGGATGGTGCCGCCCAGGTGCAGGTTGGCCGCCTTGCGCACCAAAATCTCGGCCCCTTCCGCCGCCACGTCGTCGAGACGATAGCCGGCCTCGGCCAGGGTGCGTTCGGTCTCGGCGTCGAGCGGGATGGTGGATTCCCCACCGGTGGCGGCGGCGCGACGACGGCTTTGGTGTTCGACGAGGGCGCGCAAGGTCGAGCGGCCGTCGCCGAAGACGCGCGGCGGACGACGCAGGGCGCAGGCGACGACCTTGTAGTCGATCACCACCAGCCGAAGGTCCTCGCCCTGAACCTGTTCCTCGACCAGAACCTCGGAACAGATGCGGCGCGCCCGGACCAGAGCCGTCTGGACCTCGCTCATCGTCGTCAGGCCGACCGCGACGCCTTGCCCCTGCTCGCCGCGCGCCGGTTTGACGACCAGAGCGCCGAACTTGCTCAGCGCTGCATCGATGGCCGATGGGTTTTCGGGATCGATCCTCTCGGGAACGCGCACGCCGGCCGCCTCGACGATGCGTCGCGTCATCCGCTTGTCGTCGCAGATGCTGAGCGCGACGGCCGAGGTCAACTCCGACAGACTTTCGCGACACCGGACCGACCGGCCGCCCCAGTTCAGGCGAAACAGCCCGCCCTCACCGTCGATGATCTCGGTATGGATGCCGCGCCGACGCGCCTCGTCGACGATGATCCGGGCATAGGGGTTCAGGTCGTGGTCGTCGGTCGGGCCGACGAACAGGGCCTCGTTGATCGGGTTCTTGCGTTTGACCCCGAAGAAGGAGACGCGACGCAAACCCAGCTTTTCGTACAGGGCGATGGCCTGTTCGTTGTCGTGCATGACCGACAGGTCCATGTGCGCTAGACCTTGGGTTTTGAAGTGTTCGGCCAGACGCCGAACCAGGGCCTCGCCGACGCCCGGCTGGGTCGCCTGGGGATCGACCGCCAGGCACCATAGCGAAGCCCCGCATTCCGGATCTTGAAAGGCGCGGGCGTGGTTGACGCCCGTCACGGTGCCGATCACAGCCCCCGTCACGGTGTCTTCGGCGACGAAATAGGTCAGGGTTCGGTCGTCCCGATGCGACCAGAAGAAGTCTGGCGGAACCGGCACCATCTTGCGCTTGGCGTAGATGTCGTTGACCGCCTGGGCATCCGTTTCCGAGGTCAGACGGCGCACGGTGAAGCCTCGGGGCTGGCGTCGGCTGGTGCGGTAGGTCGCCAGTTCCAGCCGATAGGTGTGCGACGGATCCAGGAACAACTCCTGCGGCGCCGAGGCCAAAAGGACGTGCGGATTGCGAACATAGAAGGCGATGTCGCGGCGGTCCGGCCCCTCCGCGCGCAGGGCCTCGACCAACGGCTCGGCCGTCTCGAAGGTCTGGGCGAACAGCAGTCGGCCCCAGCCGCAGTCCAGCACCGCATCGGGGGTCGGTCCGTCTCCCGACTGCACCGGGGGCTTCAGGCCCTCGTGCCGCAGACGTTTGAGCCGATGCGCCTTTGATCGCTCGGAGCGGATATCAGACGCCATGCTGCTGCATCCACATTTCCAGGACGGCGACCTGCCAGAGTTCGGAGCCGCGAAGGGGTGTGATGTGCTCGGTGGGATTGGCGAACAGGGTGTCCAGATAGCCCCGTTCGAACAGGCCGCGGTCACGCGCCGCCTGGTTGGTCAGGGCCTCGCGCACCATGTCCAGATATGGACCCTGGATATATTTCAGCGCGGGCACGGGGAAATAGCCCTTCTTGCGATCGATGACCTCAGAGGGGATCACCAGACGCGCCGCCTCTTTCAGCACGCCCTTGCCGCCTTGGGCCAGCTTGTGCTCCGGCGGAATGCGGCCCGCCAGTTCGACCAGTTCGTGATCCAGGAAGGGCACGCGCGCCTCCAGACCCCAGGCCATGGTCATGTTGTCGACCCGCTTCACCGGGTCATCGACCAGCATCACCTGACTGTCCAGACGCAGGGCCTGGTCCACCGGCGTCGCTGCGCGGCCTTGCGCAAAATGGGCCTCGACCAAGGCGCGGCTGACGTCGGTGTCGGCCATATAGGCGCCGTTCAGCTGGGTCTTCAGCGTGTCGTGACTTCGGTCGAAGAAGGCCTTGGCGTAGGTTCCGACCGGATCGGTCGCGCCCAGCATCGGCGGATACCAGTGATAACCGGCGAACACCTCGTCGGCGCCCTGCCCCGACTGCACCACCTTGATGTGTTTGGAAACTTCCTGGCTCAGTAGGTAGAAGCCGACGTTGTCGTAGGAGACCATCGGTTCCGACATGGCGCCGATGGCGCCCGGCAGGGCCTCCATCAACCGCTGGTGCGGCACGAAGATCTGGTAATGCTTGGTCCCGTAATGTTTGGCGATCAGGTCGGAATAGACGAACTCGTCGCCCTTCTCGCCATTGGCCTCTTCGAAACCGACCGAGAAGGTCATCAGGTCCTTCTGACCCAGTTCGGCCAGCAGACCGACAATCAGGCTTGAATCCACCCCGCCCGACAAAAGCACCCCTACCGGCACGTCGGCGACCATGCGCCGCTTCACCGCTTCGCGCAGACTGTCCAGGACCCGGTCGCGCCAATCCTCGGCCGTCAGGGCCGCATCCTCGGGATGGCGGGTCATGTCGGGCTGCCAGTAGAGGCGGTCCTTGGCCCGTCCATCCGCCTCGATCACGCGGATGGTCGCCGGCGGGAACTTCTTGACACCCTTCAGGATCGTGTGCGGCGGCGGCACCACCGCATGGAAGGTCATGTAGTGGTGAAGGCCGACAGGATTGATGGTCTTGTCCACGTCGCCCGCCGCCAGCAGGGCCGGCAGGGTCGAGGCGAAGCGCAGACGCTTGCCCTGTTCGGCCAAATATAGCGGCTTGATGCCGAAGCGGTCGCGGGCGATCACGGTGCGGCCGGTGTCGCGCTCATGCAGCACGAAGGCGAACATGCCCTTGAACCGCTCGACGCAGGCTTCGCCCCACGCCTTCCAGGCCTTGATGATGACCTCGGTGTCGCCGTGCGAGAAGAAGCGGAATCCCATCCCCTGCAGCTCTTCGCGCAGTTCGGGATAGTTGTAGATGCAGCCGTTGAACGCCAGGGTCACGCCCAGGTCTGCGTCCACCATCGGCTGCTGCGCCTTCTCCGACAGGTCGATGATCTTCAAGCGGCGGTGACCCAGCCCCACCGGGCCGCGCACAACAATGCCCGAGCCATCCGGTCCACGGGGCGAGAGCGCATCGGTCATGCGTTGAACGGCGTCGGCATCGGCCGGTCGTCCGTCGAAATTGATCTCGCCGCTAAGACCGCACATGGGTCCTCCTTGAATTGTGGAAGCAGCGGGTACAAATGGTTAGGACACGAAAGAGTTCAACCCGAATGGCCGATATTTCCCATGAGCCAGGCCCCGAAGCGGCGGTTGACGCCACCGCATCTCTTGTCCGGTCGGTCCGTCGCATCGCCCAGGCGATTGATGTTCGGTCTCGAGAAATCTCACGTCTGACCGGGCTAACGCTGCCGCAGCTCCTCGTGCTGCAAACCATCCGCGCATTGGGTGAAGTCAGCACCAGCGCCATATCGCGGGACGTCTCCATGTCGGCCCCGACCGTCGTCGCCGTACTGGACAAGCTCGAAGCCAAGGGCATGGCCGCCCGCTATCGCTCGACCGTCGATCGCCGCGTCGTCCATGTGCGTTTGACCGACGCGGGGCGGCAGGCGTTGAATACGTCCCCGGGCCTGCTCGGCGACGGCTTCCTCGCCGCCTTGGCGGAACTTCCACACAGCGAACGACTGGCGATGGCTCAAGCTGTCGAACGCCTAGCCGTTCTGATGCAGCAGCGCGACACTTCGGCCTCTTCGAAGCCGCACCATGAGTCTGGCACGCCCTCATCAGCGTCTCGGGATATCAAATCGGCGAATAGCCGGTAGCGTTAATCCTGACCTGTCTGTTCAACGCCATCCTATAGCCTCGACCCAATCAAAGAGGCCAAAACAGCAAGATGAGCGATGGCCCCGTGACCAGAACGAGCGCGCTCAAAGGCGCGCCCAGCCTGGGATAATCAGAAAACCTATAGCCGCCAGGTCCCATGACCAACGTGTTGCATTGGTGACCGATGGGCGTCAGGAAGTCGCACGCGGCGCCGACCGCGACCGCCATCAGGAACGGGTCCGGATTGTAGCCAAGCTGCTTGGCCAGCGTCGCTCCGATCGGGGCGACGATCAGAACGGTCGCCGCATTGTTCAGGAAGGGCGTAACCGCCATTGAGGCGAGCATGACGCCGGTGATCGCGACAATGCCCGGCAAGCCTGTGAACACATGGCGAAGCAGTCCCGCGATCAGCTCGGACCCACCCGTGGATTGGATCGCGTCTGAGACGGGAATGAGGGCTGCGATCAGAACCAGCAGGGGTCCATCGAGGGCGGCGTAGGCCTCACGCATCTTCAAGCCGCCCAATGCGACAATCACGACGGCGGCGCCGAAGAAGGCGACGGCGACTGGAACCAGGCCAAGGCCGACGAGCGTCATGGCGCACGCAAGAACAACAGCCGGCATGAACCGCCTGCGCACGCTTCCGAGTTGAACCTGACGCTCCGCCAGGGGCAGTAAATCCAGCGCTCTCAGCGCGACCGGCAGCGCCTGCTCGGCGCCTTGAAGCAGGATGATATCGCCGGGGGCCAGTTTCGCCGTCCGCAGATGCTGGGTCAGTTGAAAGCCGCTTCGCGACACGCCCAGCAGATTGATCCCGTGCTGGCCGTACAGATCCGAGCTTCGAACAGACTGCCCTTGCAGCGGGGAGTTTCGGCCGATCACCGCCTCCACGATCGCAATCTCCTCGGATGCGGTCGCCATGGGAACCGGGCGATCATCACGGATGAGATTCATCTGAGCCCGACTGACGAAGCCCTCCAGCGCCTGCTGCTCGCCCTCGATCAGCAGCGCGTCACCCGCCTTGACGACGACATTGCCTCTGGGATTCAGCCGCCGTTTCCCCGACCGGATCAACGCCATGATCTTGACCTCCCCGTCGCCGAGGGCGCCGAGAGCGGACACGGTCATAGATCCCGGAGCCCAGCCTTCAGGCGCCCTGACTTCCGTGGCATAGGCGTTGGCGGCCAGGGCCGCGCTCATGGACGTCGCGCCCTGTCGATCGCGGGGCAACAGGCGATAGCCGAACGCCAAAAACGCCAGTGCGATCAGGGTGAGCGCCAGGCCCACGGGTGCGTAGTCGAACATGGAGAAGGGTTTCCCGACGATGCTCTGACGCACTTCGGCGACGATGATGTTCGGGGCGGTCCCGACCAGGGTGACCATGCCGCCCGCCATAGCGCCGAAAGCCATCGGCATCAGGAGCCGTGAGGGAGACGACTTCGTTTGGCGCGCCACCTGAAGCGCGACCGGCATCATGATCGCCAGTGCGCCGACATTCTTCGTCGCCATGGAAAGCAACGTCACAGCGCCGGTCAGAACCGGGACCTGGGAGCGCTCAGTCTTTAGCAGCGGCATCACCCGCCGCATCGCGAGTTCGATGACCCCCGACCGGGCGAAGGCCGCCGAAACGATCAGCGCGCAGGCGATGATGACGGTGACATCGTTCTTGAAACCGTCAAACGCAGCCTCGGCGGGGATGATGCCGATCGCCAATCCTGCAACCAACGCGACGACCGCGACCAGGTCGTAACGAAATCGACCCCAGATGAAGGCGCCGATTGTCAGCCCGACAAGGCCAAAGGCCAGTCCCTGTTGAAACGTCACTCGCCTAGCGCCCTTGCATGATCAGCACGCAGCGTAGGCTCAATGCTAGAAGGCAGCCAGCCCTCTGGATCACTCAACGACGCAAGAGCATTGCCGTCAGTGCTGATCCTATCCTGGCGGAAGGGCATGACAACCCAGCTACCCCAGATGCACGATGACGATTTAGATCAAGCAGTAGATGAGGTCGAAAATGCAGACCTGAGCAGTGCTGAGGATCAGCTTCTCCGGCTCAGCCAATGATCCAGGCTGATCGGCCCGGCGCCGAACCTGATGATGTAGAGCAGCACTGTCGCCCAGAGCAGATGGGTCGGCCAACCGAGGGGATAGACGAAAACCTCGATCACTATAGTCATGCCAAGAAGCGCGAGCGCGGCGAAGCGGGCGCCGAGGCCGAGCACCAGCAGGACCGGGAACAAATGTTCCGAATAGGTCGCCAGATGGGCGGCGATATCGCCGGGGATCAGAGGCAGTCGGTATTCCTCGGCGAACAGAGCATAGGTGCTGTCTGTGATGGTCAGCAGGCCCTCCACCTTTGTCCGGCCGGAAAGAAAAAAGACCGCCGCGATCGATACACGCGCGATCAGGCTGAGCGCCGGCAGGGGGATCGCAGCCTGGGCCAGGCGTGGGAGGGCCGCCAGGGAGGGGCGCGGCGACGATGCGGCGGTCAGTTCGGTCATTGTGGCGCTCCGGTTTCGATACGGGTGAAGGCGCCGCTCAGAAGCAGATCTCTGAACAGCTCGGACAGATTGGCTGCGGGATCGGCGGCGAGGGCGGCGAGAGCCGCCGCTCCGACGGTGCGGCCGTGCCGGCAGGCGTCAAGGAAGGCGAACTGGGGCCGGTTCAACCGATGGGTCTGGACCTGCATTTCCGGACGCACGATCAACAGGCCCTCGGGGGACTGGTCCCACAGCATGTCGTCCGGAGGCGTAGCCAGACGATTGGCCAGCCAGATCGATGGCGCGGTCCAGTCGAACCAGAAGACTTGCGCAGACGGATGCAGGACCGCGCAGCTAGCGTTGAGAGCAGTGTGCGACAGGGCGGCGACCGTGCTTGGAGCCAGTGTCGGTGCGTCAGCGGCGCGGTGCGCGCGGCTCCATGCGCGATCAAGACGGGCGACAGGCGGCAGAAACTGAAGTTCAAACGCGGGCGGAAACGTCGCCAGCCACTCCGGGAAGCCCTCGCCATAGGCATCCAGAACCGGGGATGAGGGAGGCGCGCGGTCGGCGTAGATCAGAGCGGCGTCGCGAAACCAGTCCGGACCGACCAACCGTTCGACAGTCGGATAGAGACCCGCCAGGGCGTCGGTCCGCCCCTTGGCCACCGTGTTTCGATAAACCGCCAGTCCGGGCGCATTTGGCTCCGCCAGCCACGGTGTGAGCACGGAGCCAGGCCCCTGCAAGGCCAGGGAGAAGCTCGCATGAAATGACAGCATCCGATCGTCAGGCGGCGCACTGGACATGGCAGGCCTCCATTATGGCGACGGCTTGATCGCGTTCGGCGATCAACTCGGCGAAGTCGGGAATGTTGTCGTCGCGCTCGACCAGCGTTGGACGCGGCCCGATCCGCCTGAGTGTCTCGGCATAGAGGGACCAGACGGCGTCGCTGACCGGCGCGTCGTGGGTGTCGATCAACAGCGCCTCTGCGTGGACGGGATCGGGCGCAAAGCCGGCCAGATGGATTTCGCCGATGAGATCGGCCGGAACGGCCGCCAGATAGTCCCGCGGGTCGGCGCCGAGATTGTTGGCGCTGATGTGCACATTGTTCAGATCGAGCAGCAGGCCGCAGCCTGTGGCGGCGGCCAGTTCGACCAGGAAATCGACCTCCCCCATCTCGTGGCCTTTCAGGTCGAGGTAAAGGGACGGATTCTCGATCAGCAGGCGTCGGCCCAGCGCGTCCTGCGCGCGCGCGACGTTGTCGCTGACCTGCTTCAACATCTGTCGGGTGCGCGGAAACGGGAGCAGATCAGGGTGATAGACGCCGCCGCCCCGCGACCACGCCAGATGCTCGGACATTAGAAACGGCTCGAACCGGTCAGCGAGCGTCTTGAGCCGCGCCAGATGCCCCGGGTCCGGCGCCTCGTCGCCGGCCAGCGACAAGCCGACACCGTGCAGCGACAGAGGCTTTTCTCGACGGATGGCCTCCAGCCATTTCAGGCGAGGGCCGCCATCGACCATATAGTTCTCGGGATGGACCTCGAACCACAGACCGGCCGCCGGAGACGCCAGAGCCTCGTCGTAATGGCGGGCTTTGAGGCCCAGTCCCACGGTGGGGACAGGCGTCGTGGCGATCGATCCATGGTTCATCGGTCCAGCTCCGATCAGCGCGAGACGGGTGTCAGCGAGCCGTTGCCGCGCGGGGTGCGGATGCTGGTGCAGGTGCCGGCGGGCGTGTGCTTCCAGGCGTTGCCCTGATAGTCGCGCACCGAGGTGCCGGCGCAGGTCGTGCCGGGGCCGGCGGCGCAGTCGTTCTTGCCGGCCAAAGCGATGCCGTAGCATTTCTCCATGGCGGCCGGCCTGGTCTCGGCGTTCCTGGTCGATTGGGCGTGGGCCATGCCGGCGCCGGCGGTCAGGGCGACAAGGGTGGCGGCGGCGATCTTGGTGCGGGTCATGCAGGAGGTCCTTCTCAAAAGCCACGGCCGTTCGTGGCCGCTGAACCCGCCTTTCGCCGACGGCCCGCCGCGCGTTACATTTTTGAGCCAACTATTTTTCGTGCATCATTTTGCGAGACGCCATGTAACCGTCGCGGTCTCCACAGCGTAGGTCGCAGTCGCACGTGCTTGACCGGGAATCACAACTCAAAGCCTTGATGCTCAAAGGCCTGGACGGTGACGCGCAGGCTTGGCGCGTGCTGCTGTCGGACCTGGCCGCACACCTGCGGCCCTTTTTCAAACGCCGTCTTTTCAACGGAGAAAGCGACGCGGAGGACCTCGTGCAAGAGACCCTGATCGCCATTCACGCCAAGCGCGCCACGTGGGATCGCAACCAGTCGTTCACGGCCTGGGCCTTCACGATCGCCCGCCACAAGCTGATCGACCACCTGCGCCGCCAGGGCCGACGCCTCACCGAGCCGCTGGACGACGCAAGCGTGCTGCTGGCCGAGCACACGGTCGAGGACGGGGTCATGCGCCGCGATTTGACCCGCGCCTTGTCGATCCTCCCGGCGCGACAGCGCGCCCTGATTCACGATGTGAAAGTCACCGGGCTGAGCGTGGCCGAGGCGGCCGAGCGTCACGGCTATTCCGTCGCCGCCGCCAAGGTCAGCATCCATCGCAGCTTCAAGGCTTTGACCGCGCGCTTCGCGGCTGGAGCAGCAGGGTCCAAAGATGAAGACTGACGACCTGATCACCAGCCTGGCGCTGGACCTGCCCCCTACGTCCCAAAGCGACGTGGATCGTCGTGTGCTGCTGTTCATGCTGCCGGCGGCCGGCGTCGCGCTTGCTGGTGTCGTGGGGTGGCTGGGACTGCGACCGGATCTGATGTCCGCCGTCGCCGGACCGACCTTCTGGGCTAAGGCGGCCTATACGGCCTCCCTGTGCGCCGCCGGCTTCTGGCTCCTGGATCGACTGGGGCGGCCGGGGGCTTCGCCGCGCCGTCCCGCAATGCTGCTAGCCGCCATTTTGGCCGTCGCTGCCGGATGGGCTGTCATGGAGTTGCTGGGCGCTGCGCCTGACGCGCGGATGGACATGGTCATGGGGCGCTCCGCCAGGGTCTGTCCGACGAACATCCTGTCGCTCGGCGCCCTGGCGGCGCCGTTCATCTTCTTCGCCGCGAGGCGATTCGCCCCTGTGAAGCCCGCTTCCGCCGGCGCCGCCGCTGGTCTTCTGACCGCAGGGCTGGCCGCGACCGTCTATGGCCTGCATTGCCCCGAGCACACAGCCGCCTTTGTAGCCGTCTGGTACACCTTGGGCATGGGCCTCGTCGCGGCCCTGGGCGCTGCTCTGGGTCGTTTCACCTTCCGCTGGTGAGTGTGTTGTGCGCGCGCTGAGTTCGAAAAGGCAAGTTTCGCTGAAGCGATCTGCGACCGAGCTGTCCCATCCGCTGTCCGCGAACAAGCAGAATACAAGCTCAAGACGTTCGACCAAAATCTTGGTCTAAGTCCTGATACATCGGGGTCCTAGTCCGAGATGGTACGCCCTTAGGGGCTGCGACCGGCTGCGGAAAGCCTACCCTTTCAGCGCCGACGAGCGTGATGGAGGAGCCGTGCCGCTGCCGCTCGATACCTCGTGCGGAAAGCGGAACTTCCCACCATCACCGATGAGTCAGAAGCGCCCCCTCCCGCGGCCTTGTTGAATACCACGGGCCCGTGAACGATGAGGTGAGCGTCGACCGAGCCCGTCGGTATCGCGGTTCAGTCGGTCATTCCTAGAAGCTCATTGACTGCCCAGTGGCTCTCGGTCGGGGTAAGGCTGGCGGTGTTTCCACGGGCAAAAAATCCTTGCAGTAACCTCGACCCACTAATCCATCGAATGGGGAGCTCATATCCACTAGAAGGGCTGCGGACTGCTCCACGTCGAGCCAAACTGGACCTTTATCGCAGCCAGGATCAAAATCCGGCATCGGCCCCACCGTGCGTCTGCGATTCAAAAGCTCACCACTACGGTGGCGTGTGCCTAGCATCGGCAGTGATCAGGCCTAACTGGACGATGTCGGTCTGTGACAAAGAGTGTGACCACAGCGCCAAACTGCAAAGGGGCCGTCCGAAGACGACCCCTTCAACCCACCGATTTCCTTGAGGGAAATGGTCGGAGCGACAGGATTCGAACCTGCGACCCCTTGACCCCCAGTCAAGTGCGCTACCAGGCTGCGCCACGCTCCGAAGGCGCTCCCTATAGACGGGGGGGCCGCTGTCCGCAAACGCTAAAACGACTTTTCCACCTACCGTGAAAGAACAGCGTCCAGACGCGCTTTGGCCTGCTCCAGATCGGCCAGAACCTGATGCAATTTCGAGGTTTCAGCCCGCGCGACATCGGACGTCGGCGCAGACATTGTGACATTGCCGTCGTCGATCAGTGCGGCGGCCTCCGCACCGATCAGCTTTTTCAGCCCCTGTTCCTTGTGCAGACGCTGGACGCCGCGAATCGTCAGCCCGTCGTCGTGCAGCAGGCGTTTGACCGCCTTCAGCACCGCTATGTCCTGGGGCCGATAGAAGCGACGCCCGCCGGCCCGTTTGACAGGCGTGACGAAATCGAACTTCGTTTCCCAAAACCGCAGGACATGCTGGGGCGCGCCGACCTCTTCGGCCGCTTCGGAAATGGTTCGGAAGGCGTCGGCGCTCTTGACCACCGCGATCAGGCCTCGACGACGGCGTCGTGAACCCGGCTTTTCATGATCTGTGAGGCGCGGAAGCTGATGACCCGGCGCGGATTGATCGCCGCCGGTTCGCCCGTCTTGGGATTGCGGCCCATCCGGGCACGCTTCTCACGCACCTGAAAGACGCCGAAGCCGGACAGTTTGACCGTCTCGCCGCGCTCGAGCGATTCGACGATCAGTTCCAGGGTGCGCTCTACCAGGCTGGAGCATTCCTGACGCGACAGGCCGACCTCTTCATGCACGGCTTCGCACAAGTCGGCGCGCGTCACGGTCTGTTGGCCTGCCATCTTATCCCCGCTGTCATGCGATCCGCTCGCATCCATAGGGGCGCAAAGCCCCCGAAAAATCAATGCCTCGATGTCGATTAGAGCCGAAGCGCGCAGGCGCCCCAGGTCAGCCCGCCGCCCATCGCTTCAAGCAGCACCATATCGCCCTTCTTGATCCGCCCATCCTGGATCGCGGCGTCCAGCGCCAGCGGGATCGAGGCGGCCGAGGTGTTGGCGTGGGTGGCGACGGTGGAGATCACCTTGTTCTCGTCCAAACCCAACCGGTCGCCGACGCCCTTGATGATTCGCTGGTTGGCCTGGTGCGGCACGAACCAGTCGACGTCCGCGATCTGGATGTTTGCGGCGGCGCAGGCGGCGGTTATGCCTTCGGCAATGTTCACGACGGCATGACGGAAGACCTGGTTTCCGGCCATGCGCAGATGGCCGACGGTGCCCGTCGTCGCCGGGCCGCCATCGACGTAGAGCAGATCGGTCTTGGATCCGTCGGCGCGCAAGGCGAAGCCCAGCATGCCTTGGTCATCCGATGTCCCCTGCCCTTCGCGCGGTTCCAGCACCACAGCGCCGGCCCCGTCGCCGAACAGGACACAGGTGGTCCGGTCGGTCCAGTCCATCAGCCGCGTCATCTCCTCGGCCCCAATAACGAGGGCGCATTTCGACAGGCCGCGCGCCACGAATCCGTCGGCGACGCTGAGCGCATAGACGAAACCGGAGCAGACGGCCTGAACATCGAAGGCGATGCCGACGCCCGCACCCAGCTTGGCCTGGACGATCGACGCGACCGCCGGGAAGGTCATGTCGGGCGTGGTGGTGGCCACGATAATCAGGTCGACATCGGACGCCGCCTTGCCCGCGTCGGCGAGCGCCTTCCTCGCGGCCTCGACCGCCAGATCGCTGGTCGGCTGATCATCGCGCGCCTTATGACGCTGCTTGATGCCGGTGCGCTCCTGAATCCATTCGTCGGACGTGTCGACGAACTTGGCCAGGTCGGCGTTGGTGACGATCTCGTCCGGCAGATAGGAGCCGACGCCGGTCACGGCGCTGCGGGTGACGGTCACTGGAGGGGTTCTCCCACGGCTGCGGCGGGCTTGGCGGCATGGTCGAACACCGCGTCCAGCTTGCCCAGGTTGTCCCCCACCTTGCTCATATAGTCGCTGCGGGCCAGATCGACAGCGATGCGGATCGCATTGCCGAATCCCTTGGCGTCGGCGCCGCCATGGCTCTTCACCACAATCCCGTTCAGGCCCAGTAAGGGGCCGCCGTTGATCGCGCTGGGGTCGATCTTCTGGCGCATCTTCTTCAGCGCCGGCATGGCGATGACGGCGCCCAGCTTGGATTGCAGGTTCGAGGTCAGGGCCTCTTTCAGCAGGGCGGAAATATAGCGCGCCGTGCCTTCTGCAGTCTTCAGCGCGATATTACCGGTGAAGCCGTCGGTGACGACCACGTCCACCGTGCCCTTGGCGATATCGTCGCCCTCGACGAAGCCGTGATAATTCAGGTCGAACGGCCCGTCGCGCAGGATGGCGTGCGCCTCCTTGACCTGTTCATTGCCCTTCATGTCTTCCGAACCGACGTTCAACAGGCCGATGGTCGGGCGGGCGACGCCGCGCACGGCCGACTGGAAGGCCTCGCCCATGATGGCGAATTCGACCAGCTGCTCCGCATCGCTGCCGATGTTGGCGCCGACGTCCAGAACCGCCGTGTGGCCCTTGAAGGTGGGCCAGCTGGCGACGATGGCCGGACGCTCAAGCCCGGGCGCAGACATCCGCAGAATCAGTTTCGAGATCGCCATCAGGGCGCCGGTGTTGCCGGCCGAGACGACGCCGCCGGCCTGGCCCGTCTTCACCGCCTCGATGGCGTTCCACAGGCTGGAGCCCTTGCCGCGGCGCATGGCCTGGGCCGGCTTTTCGTCCATGGCCACGACCTTGTCGGTGTGGCGGATTTCGCAAACGTCCGCCGTCAGGCCGCAACGCGCCAACTCCGGCGCGATCTTGGTCTCGTCGCCATGCAGCAGGAAGCGAACCCCCTCGCCATCGTGGGTGCGGATATAGCTGCGGATGCCGGGAACGACGACGGAGGGCCCGTGATCGCCGCCCATGGCGTCAAGCGAGATCGTAACTGGGGCTGGCAAATGGACCTCTTATGGCCGCGTCGTCTTGTCGCGCGACGCTTGGCAGGATGCGCTGGACGATAGCGCCGACGCCGGGGGATGCAACCACCCGGCCCCTACGTCAACCTCAGCCTTGGTCGTCTTTGGGCTTGAGCGCCTTCAGGGCCGCAAACGGCGAAATCTCCGTCGGCTCCTCAGGTTGCACGAACTCCGCGCCCGGCTTGCGCGGGAACGGATCAAGCGAGAGCACCAACTGCTCGACCGCATACTGGCCCAAGTCGATCTTGCCGTCCTCGATCACGTCGGCGTCTTCTTCATCCAGCGTGACTTCGATCTCATCGGTTTCCTCGGGCTTGGCCTCGACAAGCTGAATGGAAAACCGGCGATCCACATCGACCGGCAATGGCTCCAGCGTCAGGCCGCAGGTCTGCACCGCATGCGCGGTCACTCTGCCCTTCATCGTCCATTCGCTGGTCGACGGCGTCGGCTTGATCTCCAGATCGACGGCGAAATCGTCCAGCCCCTGAAGATCCAGGCTGCGGGCGATTCGCTTGCGGGTGTCCACATCCGGTTCCAGCCGGCGGCTCAGGCCCGCGCCGATCTGATTGACCCGCACCGTTTCGCTGTAGGGAAGCGTCGCGCTCATCTCTTTCAAACTTCCGCCCAGGCCGGCGTCGCCAGCACCTTGTTGAAATCCTGCGCCGCCAGGGCTGCGCGTGTCGTCAGCGCATAGCGCGCCAATGTGTTCGCATGGGGCGCTTGCGGGTTCGCGTAAACATTCTTCGCCATCGCCTCGGCCAGAGCCGCCGCATCGCCGGCGCGCAGCGGCTGCTCGTAGGCGTTCATCCGGCCGTAGAGAGCCTCGCCCAACTTACGCATCTTCTTGCCGACGGCGACGTCGCCTACGCCTTCCTCTCGCAAGACGTGATCTAACGCCGAGACATAGACGTCGAACACCGCCTGAGCCGCATCCTGGCCTTGAGCCGTGTTCTCATCGCGCAGCCGCAGCACCAGCAACAGCACATGCAGCGTGTAGAGCTCGAATCGCGCGTCGATGCGGTCGTCGACCGCCAGGCGCGTGTAGAAGGCCGGATTACGGGCCTGACTGACGGCCTTGGCGTAGAGATCATCGCCGAGACGGACGCCGGATCGGGGTTTGAACAGGTTTTTCAGCATGGGTTCCAACGGCCCCTTTTCCGCCGCGCCGTTGAACTAGGACGCAGGTCCGTCTAGGTCAAAGACCTTGTTCTCTCGCAGGCGCCCGACCATGTCCCGTTTCGTCCCGCTTTTCGTCGCTGTTTCGCTGGCTGGCCTGTCCGCCGCCTGCGCCCCGACCATCGGCTCCAACGGCTTCCAGGCCATCGACGCCAAGCCGCAGGACGTGGTCGCCGGCACGGACACCAAGGAGACCATCCTCGCCAAGCTGGGTTCGCCTTCGACCACCTCGACGTTCGAGCCGGATGAGGTCTGGTACTACATCAGCCAGACGACCGAGAAATACACCTACAACCTACCCAAGGTTTCGACGCGCACGGTGACCGAGATCACCTTCGTCCCGCAAGGCGATCAGGTGGCGTCGGTGCGCACTCTCGGCCTGACGGACGGTGAGCAGATCGCCATGAACCGCAACGAGACGCCGACACGCGGGCGTGAGCTGACCGTTCTGGAACAACTGCTGGGCAACGTCGGCCGTGGCCAACTGCCGCGCACCGAGGACGACACCCCTGGCCAACGCCGCCCTGACTAAGGCGGCTCATCTCTCCAAAGAAAAGACGCCCCGGAGATCGCTCTCCGGGGCGTTTTCGTAAGGGCTGTATGTTTCAGCCTAGCCTATGGTGCCGCTCGCCAGTACCGCCAGCAGCAGCAGGGCGACGATGTTGGTGATCTTGATCATTGGGTTCACCGCTGGACCGGACGTGTCCTTATAAGGATCGCCGACCGTATCGCCGGTCACGGCCGCCTTGTGGGCTTCCGAGCCCTTGCCGTGGACGACGCCGTTCTTGTCGGTGAAGCCTTCCTCGATCACCTTCTTGGCGTTGTCCCAGGCGCCGCCGCCCGACGTCATGGAGATGGCGACGAACAGCCCGGTGACGATCACGCCCATCAGCATGGCGCCGAGAGCGGCAAAGGCGTTCGCCTTGTCCGAAATACCCAGCACCGCGACGAACAGGACGATCGGCGACAGCACCGGCAACAGCGACGGCACGATCATCTCGCGGATCGCCGCCTTGGTCAGGATATCGACGGCCCGGCCGTATTCCGGCTTCACCTGATAGGTCATGATGCCGGGGTTCTCGCGGAACTGGCGCCGCACTTCCGCGACGACCGATTCGGCCGCCCGTCCCACCGCCATCATCGACATACCGCCGAATAGGAACGGCAGTAGCCCTCCGAACAGCAGGCCGACGACGACGTAGGGATTGGTCAGATCAAAGGCGATCTCTCCCATACCCGCAAAGAAGGGGTAGTCCGCCGGATTGGCCGAGAAATACTGCAGGTCCGACGTGTAGGCGGCGAACAGCACCAGCGCCCCCAGACCCGCCGAACCGATGGCGTAGCCCTTGGTCACGGCCTTGGTCGTATTGCCCACGGCGTCCAGCGCATCGGTCGAATGTCGCACGTCGCTGGGCAGACCGGCCATCTCGGCGATGCCGCCGGCGTTGTCGGTCACAGGTCCAAAGGCGTCCAGCGCCACGATCATTCCCGCCACGCCCAGCATGGTCGTAGTGGCGATGGCGATGCCGAACAGGCCGGCCAGCTGGAAGCTGGCCACGATGCCGACGATGATCGTCAACGCCGGCAGCGCCGTCGCCTCCAGCGAGACGGCCAGGCCCTGAATGACGTTGGTGCCGTGCCCGGACACAGAGGCGTTGGCCACCGATCGCACCGGACGGAAGCCGGATCCGGTGTAGTATTCGGTCACGACCACGATCGCCGCCGTCACGGCCAAGCCGACCATACCGGACCAGAACAGCGCCATCGGCTGGATCTCCAGACCGCTGGCCGTCACGATCGGGCCCGTCACCATCTGGTCGATCACCCACCAGACCGCGCCGATTGACAGGACGCCGGTGACGATCAGCCCCTGATAGAGGGCGCCCATGATGTTGTTGGACTTGCCCAACCGCACGAAGAAGCTGCCGACGATGGAGGTCACGATGCACACCGCGCAGATCGCCAGCGGCAGCACCATCATCAGATCGACATAAGGCTGGCCCCTGAAGAAGATCGCGGCCAGCACCATGGTCGCGACGGTCGTCACGGCATAGGTCTCGAACAGGTCGGCCGCCATGCCGGCGCAGTCGCCGACGTTGTCGCCCACGTTGTCGGCGATGGTCGCGGCGTTGCGGGGATCGTCTTCGGGAATACCTGCCTCGACCTTGCCCACCATGTCGCCGCCCACGTCGGCGCCCTTGGTGAAGATGCCGCCGCCCAGGCGCGCGAAGATCGAGATCAGCGAGGCGCCGAAGCCCAGCGCCACCAGCCCGTCGATCACCTCGCGGCCGGTCGAGGCCAAGCCCAGATGCTGGGTCAAGACGATGTAGTAGCCTGACACCCCGATCAGAGCGCCGCCCGCCACGAACATGCCGGTGATGGCGCCCGAGCGGAAAGCCAGGTTCAAGCCCTTGGACAGGCTTTCGGACGCCGCCTGAGCCGTGCGGACATTCGCCCGCACCGAGATCAGCATCCCGGCATAGCCGGCCGCGCCGGACAGGACGGCGCCGATCAGGAAGCCGATGGCGGCATAAGCGCCGATCAAGAAGTAGGCGGCGATCAGGATCACGATCCCGACGATGCCGATGGTCAGATATTGCCGCTTCAGATAGGCCGAGGCGCCTTCCTGGATCGCGGCGGCGATCTCTCGCATCTTGTCGTTGCCGGTGCTCGCCTTCATCAGCACGGCGGTCTGAGCGGCGCCATACAGCACCGCCAGCACACCGGCCGCGAAGACCAGCGTAAGTGAGTTCGTCATTGGCGTTTCCATGCCCTTGCAAACAGGCGCGCAGGCCTTGGCGCGGTCGGGCGTTATCGCCTCTGTCCGCCTTCCGGTCCCCCCGCACGCGGCGAACGCGTCAGTGCGTTCTTTGGGATTTGCAAAGGGAGCCTGTCATGGCAGGCGAAGTGACGCAACAGCGGTCGGTCAGGCCGGTTCAGCGGGCGGTATGCATGCCCGTGCGGCGACGCGGCGACTGGCTGACCACCTCGACGCGCCGAACGGAGCCACGACCCGAGATCGCCGCAGACGCGGCCACCAGCGAGGCGGAGAGGGCCCGCTCGTCCAGCCGTGTCCAGTCGCCGGGCACGGTGAAGGGCGTCTTGTGCGCCGCGCGGACGACGGCGTCGCGGAAGAAGGCCTCCTTGGGCTTCATCTGCTCGACGGTCTTGCCGGCGCCGAGTTCGAGCCGGAGGGCGACGAACACGTAGTTCCGCAAACGCCCACCCTCAATGACGGGCAGGCCGAGGCCTGCGATGCTCAGGGCCGCAGGCGCGGACTCCGTTTCGCTGCCGGAGGCGTAGGCGCGACTCGCCACGGCGCCGGTCAGGGCGGCGGTTCCGGCGGCGATCAGTGTTCTACGGTCCATGACGACATCCTGCCGGACGGGCGTTAGGATTCCCTTGCCGCCTCAGCCGTGGGTCCAGCCGTTTCTGGCCGTCGGCACGGGCTGACCGTCGTAAAGCACCGTCAGGCCCTGAGCTGCGGTGACTTCGCCGACGCGGGTCAGGCGAATCAGCCGGCGCTCGGCCTCTCGACGCAGGGCGTCTTCGTGGCGAGGATGGGCGCTGAAGGCGATCTCATAGTCGTCGCCGCCGCTGGCCAGGTCTTCCAGCGACAGCTGCGGATCGACGCGGTCGTCGAACCAGGCCTGGGCCGCGGCGGACAGGGGCAGGACGTTCAGATTGAGCGAAACGCCGACCCTACTGGCCTGCGCAACGTGGGCCAGATCGGCGGCCAGGCCGTCCGACACATCGACGGATGCGGTGGCGTACTCGCGCACGATGTCGGCGAAGTCGGTCCGTGGCGTCGGCATCCGGTAGTGGGTGATCAAGGCTTCCATCCGCTCGGGCGCCAGAGCCAGCTGTCCTTGCGCCGCCTTCAGGCCCAGAAGGCCGTCTCCGATCACGCCGGTGACGAAGACGAGATCGCCGACCTGCGCGCCGGCGCGAGAAACGGCTTTGCCCGTCGGAGTCCAACCCAGGGCCGTCAGCGAGAAGGACAGCGGGCCGGGCGTCCTGACCGTGTCGCCGCCGAGCAAATGAACGCCGAACCGCGCCTGATCTTCAGCCAGTCCGCCGGCGAAGGCTTCGCGCTCGGGCCAGCCGCAGCGCTCGGACCAGAAGCAGGACAGCAGATAGCCGAACGGCTCTGAGCCCTTGGCGGCCAGGTCCGACAGATTGACCCGCAGCAGCTTCCTGGCGACCGTGTCCAGCGGATCGTCAGGCAGGAAATGCACGCCCTCGACGAGGGCGTCCTTGGTCAGGACGAGGTCATAGCCGGGGCGTGACGGCAGCGCCGCCACATCGTCGGCCAGCCCCCTGCCCCACTCGGGATGGGCAAGAGGCTTGAACAGCCGCTCGATCGTCTCGAACTCGCCCGCGACGTCGAGCGCCGGCATTATTTGCGGGTGTTTTTGGCCACGCCGTCCAGCGCCGCGTTGACGAAGCGCGCCTCGGCGTCGTCGAAGAAGGCCTTGGCCAGTTCGACATATTCGTCGATCACGACCTCGCGCGGCGTCTCGGGATGCTTGATCAGCTCCCAGGCGCCCGAACGCAGCAGGGCGCGCAGGGTCGCGTCGATCCGCTCCAGCTTCCAGTTGGAGGCCAGGCGGGCTTTGATGGCCGTGTCGATGTCGCGCTGGCTTTCGATCACGCCGCGCACGATGTCGGCGAAATAGGCCTCGTCGGCCTCGGCCAGGGCTTGGCCCTCGATGTCGGCGTCGAAGCGGAAGTTGGAGAATTCGGTGATCACCGTCTCCACGCCCTCACCGGCCAGTTCCATCTGATACAGGGCCTGGACGGCGGCGAGACGCGACACCGTGCGGGCGCGACGCTGTTTGGAGCTCAGATTGGGCTCGGCGCGCTGCTTTTCGGCTTCGGCGAGTTGTTCGAGGACGGCTTTGACGCTGTTCGGTTCAGTCATGCGCCGACGCCATGACGCAACCGCTTCTTCAATGCAATGAGGTCCAGGCACGCCTTGGCCGCGCCGCCGCCCTTATCCCCTTCCGAAAGACGGGCCCGATACCAGGCTTGGTCTTCGTCCTCGGTCGTCAGGATGCCGTTGCCGATGATGACGCCCTTGACGCCCAGCGCCATGATGCCAGCCGCCGACTGATCGGAGACGATCTCGAAATGATAGGTCTCGCCACGGATGATCGTGCCCAGCGCGACATAGCCGTCATAGCGGGGCGCGGTCGGAAAGCGGCCGGCCTCCTCGGCCAGGGCGATGGCCGGCGGCACCTCCAGAGCGCCGGGCACGGTGATGACGTCGAAGTCGGCGCCGCGCGCCTTCAGCGTCTCCTTGGCCCCTTCCAGCAGGGCGTCGGCCAGGTCGTCGTAGAAGCGCGCCTCAACGATCAGAATACGGGGGGCTTCGGTCACGCCTTGGTTTCTCCATCCATGTCGCGCCAGCCGACGATGCGCAGGCCATAGCCTTCCAGCGCCGTCGGCTCGGGTCGCGTCGAACTCATCACGATCATATCCCTGACACCCAAATCCAGCAGGATCTGAGCTCCCACGCCATAGGCGCGCAGCGAGCGATCCATCGCCGCAGGCTTGTCCGCGCCCGCCAGCCGTTCGGCCAGCGAGTTCAGCGACGGATCGCGCAGGAAGACGACGACGCCGGGGCCGTCATGCTCCGTAATCTGTTTCAGGGCGCTCGGCACATAGTCTTGGCGCGCCTCGACGTGGCCCAACAGGTCGCAGGCGAAGTCCACCTGATGCATCCGCACCAGGGTCGGTTTGGCCGGATCGATGCGCCCCTTGACCAGGGCCACATGCTCGGCGCCCTCGATGGTGTTCTTGTACAGCATCAGGCGGAACGGTCCGCCGTGAACGCTCTCGAACGGCGTATCCATGATCCGCTCGACGAAGCGCTCGGTGCGGCGGCGATAGGCGATCAGGTCGGCGATGGTGCCGATCTTCAGCCCGTGCAACTGGGCGAAGGCGACCAGATCGGGCATCCGCGCCATCTCGCCGTCGTCCTTTATGATCTCGCAGATCACACCGGCGGGCGTCAGGCCGGCCATGCGGCTGATGTCCACGGCCGCCTCTGTGTGGCCGGCGCGGACCAGCACGCCGCCATCGCGCGCGACCAGCGGGAAGATATGTCCCGGCGAGACGATGTCGTCCATGCCTTTGGATGCATCGGTCGCGACATGGATGGTGCGCGAGCGGTCGGCGGCCGAGATGCCGGTCGTCACGCCGTCCTTGGCCTCGATCGAGACGGTGAAGGCGGTCTTCATGCTCTCGCGATTGTCGGCAGCCATGGGCGGCAGACGCAGTTGCTGGGCGCGCTCGGCGGTCAGGGCCAGGCACACCAGACCACGCGCCTGGCGGATCATGAAGTTGATCTGGTCCGGCGTCGCAAACTGGGCGGGGATGATGATGTCCCCCTCGTTCTCGCGGTCCTCGGCGTCCACCAGGATATAGGGACGGCCGTTGCGGGCGTCCTCAAGGATGTCCTCAATCGGACTGATGGGGCTGTCGTTCATGTTGGCGGCCTGGGCTTGCATCACGCGGTCTCCTGCCACCGCGCGAGGTATCGCGCCAGCATATCGATCTCCAGATTGACCGGATCGCCCACCTTCAAGCGGCCCAGGGTCGTCACGTCCCAAGTGTGCGGAATGATGTTCAGCGAGAAGACCTGACCCTCGACGGCGTTTACGGTCAGAGACACGCCATCCACCGTGATCGACCCCTTGGCGGCGATATAGCGATGCAGGGGCGCGGGGGCCTCGACCTCGATCCGGTGCGATCCGCCTTCGGGCGTGATCGAAATCACCCGGCCAAGACCGTCGACGTGGCCGGACACGACATGGCCGCCCATCTCGTCGCCCAGCTTGGCGGCCCGCTCCAGATTAACGCCGTCGCCGGTCTTCCAGGCGCCCAAGGTGGTCTTGGACAGGGTCTCGTTCGACACCTCGACGGCGAACCAATCGACGCCCTTTTCAGTCACCGTCAGGCAGCAGCCCGCGTGGCTGATCGAGGCGCCCAGGTCGATGCCGTCGGTGTTCCAGGCGGTCTCGATCTCGTAACGGCGGTCGCGATCGGTCTCGCGGACCTCGCGGACGCGGCCGATGTCGGTGACGATGCCGGTGAACATTTGGACTCTGGACCCCTTGGGAGAAAAATACCGTCTAATTCGTCTAATCGTCTAATTGGACGGCGTCAGAGACGGGCGTAGCGTTCCCACAGATCGTCCCCGACGGGCTCGACGCCCAGGCGACGGAACTTGGGGGCGTCGGCCAGCTTTGCAAGAGCCAGGGCGGCGATGCAGGGCCGCCCCTCCCCGCCCAGCAGGATCGGGGCGCGAAACCACTCCAGCGCATCGACGGCGTTTGCGCGAAGAAATGAGGCCGCGACCTGACCGCCGCCTTCGATCAGAAGCGAGGTTGCACCAGCGATTTCCAGGGCTTTCAGCACGGCGGGGATGGTGGGACGACCATCCTTGGCGTCGATCTGCACCACCTTGGCGGCGCCGATACTGCGCGGCTCCACAGCGGTCAGGATCAGGGTGTTTTCGCCCGCGACCTTCGCCGCCTGCGGCGTGCGCAGCCGGCTGTCCAGTACGACGCGCAAGGGCTGGTCCACCCTGCGTCCCGGCAGGCGGGCGGTCAGTTCGGGATCGTCGTGCAGAACCGTCTCGACGCCGACCAGGATGGCGTCGTGGGCGGCGCGCAGGCGGTGACCTTCAAGCCGCGCCGCTTCGCCGGTGATCCACTGGCTCTCGCCCGAGGCCGTGGCGATCCGCCCGTCCAGGGAGGTCGCCAGTTTCAGCGTGACCTGCATCAGGCCTTGCCGGACGGTTCGTCGAACCCTTCGTCGCCCAGGAATTTGGCGAAGTCGCCGGTGTGGCGGAAATCCTTGTAGACCGAGGCGTAGCGGACATAGGCCACCTCATCGACGCCCTTCAGCGCCTTCATGATGAAGTCGCCGACCGTGCTGGACGGGATTTCGGTCTCGCCCAGGCTTTCCAGCTGGCGGACGATCCGGTTGACCATCTGCTCGACCTGATCGGCCTGGACCGGGCGTTTGCGCAGGGCCACGCCCAGCGAGCGTTCCAGCTTGTCGCGGTCGAACGGCGTGCGTCGCCCGTTGCGCTTCAGGATGACCAGTTCACGCAGTTGCACGCGCTCGAACGTCGTGAAGCGCCCGTTGCAGTTCGGGCAGGACCGGCGGCGTCGAATGGCCGAGCCGTCGTCCGACGGCCGGCTGTCCTTCACCTGAGTGTCCTGATGACCGCAAAAAGGGCACTTCATCAGGCGCTTATCCGTAGATCGGGAAGCGGTGCGTCAACTCGCGCACCTGGGCCGCGACGCCTGCGACCACGGCCGGATCGGCTTCGTCGCCGCCGTTCATCGACGAGACGACGTCGGCGATCCAGTGACCGATCTGCTTGAACTCTTCCTCACAGAAGCCGCGCGTGGTGCCGGCCGGCGTGCCCAGGCGAACGCCCGAGGTGACGGTGAAGGGAGCGGTGTCGAACGGCACGCCGTTCTTGTTGCAGGTCATCAGCGCCTTTTCGAGCTCATGCTCGGTCGCCTTGCCGGTCACGCCCTTGGGCCGCAGGTCGACCAGGGCCAGGTGGCTGTCGGTGCCACCAGAGACGATGGCCAGGCCACGCTCGATCAGGACGCCGGACAGGGCCTGGGCGTTCTTGACCACCTGTTGGGCATAGCCCTTAAACTCAGGTTTCAGCGCCTCGCCGAAGGCCACGGCCTTGGCGGCGATGACGTGTTCCAGCGGGCCGCCTTGCAGGCCAGGGAAGACGGCGGAGTTGATCTTCTTGCCCAGATCGACGTCGTTTGACAGGATCATGCCGCCGCGCGGGCCGCGCAAGGTCTTGTGCGTCGTCGTGGTGACGACGTGGGCGTGCGGGACCGGGTCCGGATAGGCGCCGCCGGCGATCAGGCCGGCGTAGTGGGCCATGTCCACCATCAGATAGGCGCCGACGCTGTCGGCGATCTCTCGGAAGCGCTTGAAGTCGATATGGCGGCTGTAGGCCGAGGCGCCGGCCAGGATCAGCTTGGGCTTCTCACGCTCGGCCATTTCGGCGACGTGGTCGTAGTCGATCAGATGGGTGTCTTCGCGCACCTTGTAGGTCACGGGGCGGAACCACTTGCCAGATTGGTTCGCGGGCGACCCGTGCGTCAGGTGTCCACCGCAGGCCAAGTCCATGCCCAGGAAGGTGTCGCCGGGCTGCAGCAGGGTGAAGAAGACCGCCTGGTTGGCCTGGGCCCCCGAGTGGGGTTGGACGTTGGCGAAGGCCGCGCCGAACAGTTGCTTGGCCCGCTCGCGCGCCAAATCCTCGGTCACGTCGACGAACTCGCAGCCGCCGTAATAGCGACGACCGGGATAGCCTTCGGCGTATTTGTTGGTCAGGACCGAACCCTGCGCATCCAGCACCGCCTGAGAGACGATATTCTCGGAAGCGATCAGCTCGATCTGTTCGCGTTGACGGCCCAGCTCGCCCTGAATGCCCTTGAAGACATCCGGGTCGGCGTCAGCGAGCGTCTTGGTGAAATAGGCGTCGTGGGTGAAGGCCGTCACGCTGGAATCCCCGGAAATCAGAAGCTGGCCTATCTATCCCCAGCCGCGCGCGACCACAACATCTTGTGGTCAGCCTTTGCCCAGAGCCCGCCTCAGCTTGGCGATCGCCACCCGCTCGACGGACTTGGGTTCATTCACCGGCCCCATCGCGCTGACCTCCCGGCCCGTCGCGACATGGATGGCCGAGCATTTGAGGTAGGGGCCGTTACGGGTGAACTCGACGATGACCTCCCCAAAGTCCAAGCGGGGGTCGCCGTCCATCGTCATGCGGCGGCGGGTCGGCGCGCCACGTTGCAGTGGGCGAACAGCTTGTCCATCGCCTGGACCAGATGATCCATCATGGCGTCGGTGTGGTTCGGCGACGGCGTGAAGCGCAGGCGCTCGGTCCCCTTGGGCACGGTCGGATAGTTGATCGGCTGAACATAGACGCCGTACTCGTCCAGCAGCATGTCCGAGATCATCTTGCAGTGGATCGGATCGCCGACGTGCACAGGCACGATATGGCTCTCGCTTTCCATCACAGGGATGCCGGCGGCGGCGAAGCGGGCCTTCAGGGTCGCGGCGCGCTCCTGATGCTTGACGCGCAGTTCGGGGTGCGCCTTCAGGTGACGCACCGAGGCCAGCGCGCCCGCCGTCAATGCGGGTGGCAGCGAGGTGGTGAAGATGAAGCCCGAGGCCCAGCTGCGCACCGCATCGATGATCATGGCGTCGGCGGCGATATAGCCGCCCATCACGCCGATCGCCTTGCCCAGGGTGCATTCGATGATGTCGATCTGGTCCAGCACGCCGTCGCGCTCGGCGACGCCCGCGCCGGTCTCGCCATACAGGCCGACCGCATGGACCTCGTCGAGATAGGTCAGGGCGCCATATTTCTTGGCGAGCGCAATGGTGCCAGCCAGATCGGCGATGTCGCCGTCCATCGAATAGACGCTCTCAAACGCGATCAACTTGGGCGCATCGGCCGGCGCCGCCGCCAGCAGGGCCTCCAGATGCGCCAGGTCGTTGTGCATGAACACATGACGCTCGCCACCGCCGTGGCGGATGCCGGCGATCATCGAGGCATGGTTCAGCGAATCGGAGAAGGTGATCAGGCCCGGCAGGATCTTCTGCAGGGTCGACAGCGTCGCCTCGTTGCCGACATAGCCCGAGGTGAACAGCAGGGCCGCTTCCTTCTGGTGCCAGTGAGCCAGTTCGGCTTCCAGATCGACGGCCGAACGCGTGGTGCCCGAGATGTTGCGCGTGCCGCCGGCGCCGGCGCCGACCGCATCGATCTCGTTATGCATGGCGTCCAGCACGACGGGGTGCTGGCCCATGCCGAGATAGTCGTTCGAGCACCAGATGACGACGTCCTGCTCGGAGCCATCCTCGCGGCGGCGCACAGCCTGCGGAAACTGGCCGCGGACGCGCTTCAGATCGGCGAAGACGCGATAGCGTCCTTCGCTGCGAACCTGCTCCACGGAGCTGTTAAAGGCGGCCTTATAGTCGAACAAACTACGCGTTCTTTCGCTTATGGCGATGTCTTTGCATTGTTTGCTCTCCCGAAGCGGGCTTGTCCATGTCCGCCGCATGGACAAAACGCCCCAAACCCTTAATTGATAACGGTTCTCAGTATCGAGATCGATCAACCCGGCTTGCGGAAGCGATAGACGAACTGGTCCGTCTTGCCGCGGATCTTCTCGTCGAAGACATTCAGGCTGTGGTCGTCTGCGGGATTGGCGACGGCCTGGCTCGCGCCCTCGAAGACGAAGCCGGCCGCCTCGACCTCGCGCTTCAGATAGTCGCCTTCGATGCGGTGCAGAGTCTGAACCGCCGAGATGCCCGTGCCGGGCGCCGCTTCATGGTCGATCAAAATGTAGCGGCCGCCGGGCTTCAGCGCCGCGAACACCGCCGCGTTCATCCTGGCCACGTCGGTGTTGAAGCCGGGGATGTGGAAGTCATGATATTCCTGGCTCATGAAGATCATGTCCAGCGGCTCGGCGAAGGTCATAGAGTCCAGCAGGCCGTTGACCCGCGTCACGTTCGAATAGGCGGCGACAAGCGCATCGGCCCCGGCGTTCTCGCGCGCCATCGTCCGCTCAGGCACGAAGGCGTAGACCCGGCCGGTAGGGCCGACCACGTCGGAGAACAGCCGAGCGAAATAGCCAGCGCCGGGGCGAATGTCGGCGACCTTGTCGCCCGGCTCGAGTTGGGCGAAGGCGAGAATCTCGGCCGGATGGCGCAGCGGATCACGCGCGACCTCTTCGGCCGGACGCTTGGGATCGGCGACCGCATCGGCATAGAGACTGGAATAGCCCGCCGGCTGCGCGTCGGCCGCCGGGCTGACCACGGTCCGCTCTCCGCCGTCCGAGTCGATGATGATGCAGCCGGACAGACCTGCCGCCAGAACCAGGGCCGTTGCACCCGCCGCCAATTTCCCGATCATCACCGTCTCCATCGATTTGTCGCGATAGGCTCGCATTTCGCCGATCCGCGCAAGCCGTCATCACGCACGAAACGATCCGACGCATCACGCGATTTGCGCACCGGTCGTTGCGGCGCTAGTCCGACGCTGGATTTTCCAAGGTCTCGCCATGCTTCCCTATCAGCCCGCCCCCTTCCCGCTCGCCCGTCCGCGCCGCCTGCGGTCCAGCCCGTGGGTGCGCAGGCTGGTGGCGGAGACGACCCTGACGCCCGCCGATCTGATCTGGCCGCTGATCGTCCATGACGGCGCTGAGGATCGCGTCCCGGTCGCCTCCATGCCCGGCGTGTTTCGGCTGTCCCCCAAGGCGGCGGCGGCGGCGGCGGTCGAGGCGCGCGACCTCGGCATTCCGATGGTGGCCCTGTTCCCCAATGTCGACGGCGCGATCAAGGATGCGATCGGCACCGGCGCGACCGACCCCGACGGCCTGATCCCCGACTGCATCAAGGCGATCAAGGACGCCGCGCCCGAGATCGGCGTCATGACCGACGTGGCGCTGGACTGCTATACCGACCATGGCCACGACGGGGTGATGGAGGGCGACCGGATCGCCAACGACGCCTCGCTGGATCGTCTGGCCGAACAGGCCTTCATCCACGCCCATGCCGGCGCCGATGTCGTGGCCCCGTCGGACATGATGGATGGCCGCATCCAGGCGGTGCGAGAGGCTCTGGAGGCCAACGGGTTTCAGGACACGCTGATCCTGTCCTACGCCGCCAAGTTCGCCTCGGCCTTCTACGGTCCCTATCGCGACGCCGTGGGCTCCTCGGCGATGCTGAAGGGCGACAAGAAGACCTATCAGATGGATTACGCCAACTCCGACGAGGCGCTGAAGGAGGTGGCGATGGATCTGTCGGAAGGTGCCGATGCGGTGATGGTCAAGCCGGGCATGCCGTATCTGGATATCGTCCGGCGGGTGTCCGAGACCTTCCGCGTGCCCACCTTCGCCTATCAGGTGTCGGGCGAATATTCGATGATGCAGGCCTCCATCGCCAATGGCTGGCTGGATCAGGACCGAGCGATCCTTGAAACCCTGCACGGGTTCAAGCGCGCGGGGTGCGCGGGCGTACTGACCTATTTCGCACCGCAGGCCGCACGGCTGCTGGGCTGATGGGCGTGGAGATCCGGCCGATCACGGAGGCCGACTGGCCGGGTCTTTGGCCGATCATCGAGACCGTCACCCGCGCGGGCGAGACCTATACCTATCCGTTGGACATGACCCAGGATCAGGCGCGCGTCCTCTGGACGCCGCCGGCGCCGGGGGGAACCCTGGTCGTGGTCGAGGACGGTCAGGTGCTGGGCGCCGCCAAGATCATCCCGAACCAGCAGGGCAACGGCGCCCACGTCGCGAACGGCAGCTTCATGGTCGCGCCGGAAGCGCGCGGGCGCGGCGTGGCCCGTGCGCTGGGCGAGGCCGCGCTGGCTTTCGCTAGCGACGCCGGCTTCCGGTCCATGCAGTTCAACGCCGTGGTCGAGACCAATACCGTCGCGGTGGCGCTGTGGAAGAAGCTGGGCTTCGAGATCGTGGGCACGGTTCCCGAGGCGTTCGATCACCCGATGCACGGCCCGGTCGGCCTGCACATCATGCACCGCCGGCTTTAGGCGTCAGTCGCGGGGTTGCAGTCGCGCCGCCAGGCTGGACGTGTCCCAGCGGTTTCCGCCCATGGCCTGAACCTCGGCGTAGAACTGATCGACCAGGGCTGTCAGCGAAAGGCGCGCGCCGTTCGTGCGCGCCTCCTCCAGCACCAGACCCAGGTCCTTGCGCATCCAGTCCACGGCGAAGCCGAAGTCGAACTCGCCCTTGGCCGCCGTCTTCCAGCGATTGTCCATCTGCCAGCTTTGCGCGGCGCCCTTGGACACGGCCTCATAGGCGGCGTCGGTGTCCAGTCCCGCGACCTGGGCGAAGTGAACCGCTTCGGCCAGGCCCTGAACGACGCCGGCGATGGCGATCTGGTTGACCATCTTGGTCAGTTGGCCCGAGCCGGCCGGTCCCATATGTTTGATGGCCTTGGAATAGGCCTTCAGAACAGGCTCGACCCTCGCCAGGGCGGCGGCGTCTCCGCCGGCCATGACGCTGAGCTGTCCGTTCTCGGCGCCCGCCTGACCGCCCGACACCGGCGCGTCGATGAACGACAGCCCCTTCCCGCTTGCCAGTTCAGCCATCTCGCGCGCCACCTTGGCCGAGGTCGTGGTGTGATCGACGATCACGGCGGCCTCCGACAGATGCGGCAAGGCCTCGGTCACGACGGCCCGCACGTCGTCGTCGTTGCCGACACACAGGATGAACAGATCCACGCCCTGCGCCGCCTCGGCCACCGTCGCCGCCGCCTTGCCGCCCGTCGCCGCCGCCCAGGCCTCGGCCTTTGAGACAGTGCGATTGAAGCCGGTCACGTCGTGGCCCGCCTCGATCAGATGACGGGCCATCGGGGCGCCCATGACGCCCAAGCCGGCGAATGCGATCTTCATGACAGGCTCCTTGATCCTGCCATCGGACTAGGCCGCTGCGCGCCGGGGTTCAAGGTCAACGCCCGGTTAACCTTGGTCAGCCCACAATGGGACACCATTCGTCGGGGTGCGCGTCCATGTCCGTGAGCGATCGTCCGATCCTCATCAAGAAGGTCAAGAAGGTCTCCGGCGGAGGCCACCACGGCGGTGCGTGGAAGGTGGCCTATGCGGACTTCGTGACCGCCATGATGGCCTTCTTCCTGCTGATGTGGCTGATCAATACGACCGACCCGGAGCAGAAGCGCGGGATCGCCGAATATTTCGCACCGGCCAGCGTGTCCGAGACGACGTCGGGTTCCGGCGGCATTCTGGGCGGCACATCGCTGGGCGACGACGGCGTCAAGAGCGCCGGCTCGCAGTCCGTGCTGGAAGAACTGGCGCCCGAAGCGCCCGCGACCGATCAGACGGGCTCCAGCCTGTCGTCCGCTAGTGACGCCGCCCTCCAGGCCGAAATCCAGAAGCGCGAGGCCGCCGAGTTCGCCAGCGCCGCCGAATCGCTGCGCCAAGCCATGCAGTCGATGCCGGAGCTGGCCGAACTGTCGAAACAGCTGATCGTGGACCAGACGCCCGAGGGGTTGCGCATCCAACTGGTCGATCAGGAAGGCCGGTCGATGTTCGACAACAACTCGGCCCGCCCGAATGCCCGCGCCCAGGTGCTGCTGCGCGCCGTGGCCAAGGTGATCAACCAGTTGCCGAACCGCATCTCCATCACCGGACACACCAGCGCCGCGCCCGGCTCCAGCCGCGCCAGCGCCCCTGCGGACTGGAGCCTGTCGTCCGAGCGCGCCAACGGCTCGCGTCTGGTGCTGCAAGGTTCGGGCGTCGATCCGGACCGGGTCTATTCGGTGGCGGGCAAGGCGGGGTCCGACCCGCTCTATCCGGACGATCCGACCCTGGCCGGCAACCGTCGCATCGCCATCGTCCTGTTGCGCGAGGCGCCGGTCCTGCCGTCGGACACCTCGCTGTGACTCCGGTCGGCTGCAACGCGAACAGGCTTGCAGCCGGAACGCGGATGACGCCAAATCGCGCGATGAGCGTTGTGTCGTCGCAATATTGGCAAGATCGGATGCGGACCTGAGGCCGTGACCCAGCACGTACCGACCCGACAGCTTCGCTTCTTCATGACTTCGGTCGCCCCCTGCCCTTATCTTCCGGGCAAGACGGAGCGGAAGGTCTTCGCCAACCTGCCCTTCTCGGACGGCGCCCACGTCAATGACGAACTGACGCTGGCCGGCTTTCGCCGCAGCCAGAACATCGCCTATCGTCCGGCTTGCGAGGCGTGCGACGCCTGTGTCTCGGTGCGTCTGCCGGTGCCGGAGTTCACGTTCAGCCGTTCGCAGCGCAAGGTTCTGGCCCGCAACGCCGACCTGTCGCGCGACTTGGTCGAAGCCGAGGCGACGACCGAACAGTTCCAGCTTCTGCGCCGCTATCTGACCACGCGCCATCCGACCGGCGGCATGAGCGACATGGGCTGGCTGGATTACGTCGCCATGGTCGAGGATACGGCCGTGCGCACCCATCTGATCGAATACCGCCTGCCCTCCACCGACGGCGGGCCGGGCGATCTGGTCGCCGTAACCCTGACGGACCTGCTGAAAGACGGCCTGTCGATGGTCTACAGCTTCTATGATCCGACGATGGAGCGGCGCAGCCTGGGCCGGTTCGCCATCCTGGATCACGTGCGCCAGGCCGCCATAGTCGGTCTGCCGTTCGTCTATCTCGGCTATTGGGTCCAGGGCTCGGCCAAGATGGACTACAAGGCCGACTTCCGACCGATGGAAACCCTCGGCAAGCTCGGGTGGTCACGGCGCGACGCCTGAGGCGCCCTTCATCGCAGCCGGTTCAAATCGTCATCGAAGCATCCTATGTGGGCGGCGACATTACGGAGCCGCGTCTTGCTGATTGTTCTTTCCCCGGCCAAGCGCCTCGATTTCACCGAAGCCAATGCGGCCATTCCGGGTACAAACCGGCGGTTCGTCGAAGATACAGCCAGCCTGTCCAAGACCGCCAAGCGCCAGACCAAGGCGGACCTGCGTCGGCTGATGGGGATTTCCGACGATCTGGCGACCCTGAACGCCGCGCGCTTCAAAGCTTTCGATCCAGAATCCACAGAGGGCGTTCAGGCCGCCTTCGCCTTTGCCGGCGATGTGTATGAGGGCTTGCGAGCGCGCGAACTGGACGCCGACGCCCTGGCGTTCGCGCAGGATCATTTGCGCATTCTGTCCGGCTTTTATGGCCTGCTGCGTCCATTGGATCGCATCCAGCCCTATCGTCTGGAGATGGGCACGCGGCTGAAGACGCGTCGCGGGGCCAGCCTATACGACTTCTGGGGCGACCGGATTTCCAAACAGCTGAATGAGGACGCTGAGGGCCAGTCGGATCCGACGCTGGTGAACCTGGCCAGCCAGGAATATTTCGGCGCCGTCGATGCAAAGGCTTTGAAACTGCCTATCGTCACGCCCCAGTTCCGGGAAGAGAAGAACGGCGAGAGCCGCATCGTCTCTTTCTTCGCCAAGAAGGCGCGCGGGGCCATGGCGCGTTTCGCGATCGACGAGCGCGTGGAACGGGTCGCCGACCTGAAGGCTTTCGACCGGGACGGTTACGCGTTCGACAAGGCAGCCTCGACCGACGCCGAGTGGATATTCATCAGATCGGGAAATTCTTGATCCCGACATCGACCTCCCGCTAATCTCGCCAAAACAAACGAAGGGGCGGATTCATGTCGCAAGAGCCTAACTCCACGGGCGCTGACAGTCGGGCGGCACGCGGTATCGGCGATCTGAAAGGGCAGGTCGCGGTCATCACGGGCTCGACCTCCGGCATCGGACTGGCTCTCGCGCGGGCCGTGGTGGCGGGCGGCGGTAACGTCGTGCTGAACGGTCTGGGCGACCCGTCGGAGATCGAGCGCACCCGCGCCGATCTGGAGGCCTCATCCGGCGTTCGCGTCCTCTATCATCCAGCCGACATGACGCGCGGTGACGAGATCGCCGAGATGATCGCCTTCGCTGAACGCGAACTGGGCCGCCTGGACATCTTGGTCAACAACGCCGGCATCCAGCACGTCGAATCCGTCGAGAACTTCCCCACCGATAAGTGGGAGAAGATCATCGCCATCAACCTGTCCTCGGCCTTTTACGCCACGCGCGCGGCGATCCCGATCATGAAGGCGCAAGGTCGCGGCCGGATCGTCAACATGGCCTCGGCGCACGGTCTGGTGGCCAGTCCATTCAAGTCCGCCTATGTCGCGGCGAAGCATGGCGTCATCGGCTTCACCAAGACCACAGCGCTGGAACTGGCGCGCGACAACATCACCTGCACCGCCATCTGTCCCGGCTTTGTCGAGACGCCGATCGTGACCAAACAGATCGCGGATCAGGCGCGCACGCGAAACATGACCGAGGAGCAGGTGCTGACGGATGTGATCCTGGCGGCCCAGCCGACAAAGCGGTTCGTTACGACGGAAGAGTTGACTGGCATCTTCCTCTACCTGGTCAGCGACCTCGGCGCCTCGGCCAACGGGGCCAGTTTCTCGATCGACGGCGGCTGGACCGCTCAGTAGCAAAAGAAGGCGGCGGTCATGGCGATTTTCAAGCGCAAGACCGCCGAGGCGGCGGACAACATTCTCGCCGCGCCCGCCCGACGTCCCATCTGCCTTGCGCTTCAGGGCGGCGGCGCGCACGGGGCGTTCCAATGGGGCGTGCTGGATCGTCTGTTGGAAGACGATCGGCTTGATATTCGCGCGGTATCCGGAGTCTCGGCGGGAGCGATGAACGGCGCGGCCCTGGTGTCTGGGCTTGCATCGGGCGATGGCCGCGCCGCGCTGGACAAGCTCTGGCGAGAGGTGAACCAGTCCGGCGGTCGCAACGTCTTCGGCGACAGCGCGATCTGGAATGCAGCGCGGGCACCTGACTGGATCAAGGACAACCCATTCTGGCGTGCGGGCGAGACGCTATCGATGTCGATGAGTCCGTATGAATTCAACCCGTTGAACCATAATCCTCTGAAACGAGTTTTGCAGGCCTCGGTCGATTTCGGCGCCGTGCAGGCCTCGGACATTCGGCTGTTCGTCGCCGCCACCGCTGTACGCCAGGCGAAGGCGCGCATCTTCGAGACGAATGAGATCAACGCCGAGGTCCTGATGGCGTCGGCGTGCCTGCCCCATCTGTTCCAAGCCGTGGAGATCGACGGCGAGCCCTATTGGGACGGCGGCTATCTGACCAATCCGCCGCTGTGGCCTTTGACTGGAGACGACACGCCGGACGATGTGCTGCTGATCACACTCAACCCGATGGTCCGCGACGAGACGCCGAAAAGCGCAGGCGATATCGTCGATCGGCTGAACGAGATCGTCTTCAACGCCCCGCTGGTCGCCGAACTGCGCGCCATCGCCCTGGCGGGTGAACTGATCGAACACGGGCAGTTGAAAGGCGGCGGCGCGGGACCTTATCGGCACGTCCGGTTGCACGCGATCGAGGCGGACGGCTGGCTTTCGGACCTGTCGCTGCGATCCAAGTTCAACACCGAGTGGAGCTTCCTCAACGATCTGAAGGCGCGGGGCCGTGCGGCTGCCGACGATTGGTTGAACGCGTGCCTGAACAGCGTCGGACGCCAGTCCAGCGTCGATCTTCAGGCCCGCTTCGGCTAGCCGATGAAGCCTGCGGCGCGGCGCAGACGGTCGTTGATGGCTTCACCCAGTCCCGTCGTCGGAATCGGCGACACGGCGATACCTGTCGGCCGTGTACGATCGGCTTCGCGCAGCAGTCGGAACAGGTTGGCGGCGGCTTCGCGCAGGTCGCCCGAAGGGCTCAGACTCCAGCGCGGCTCGCCAACTTCTGGGCCAAAGCCGAGCAGGATCTCGCCGTCACGCGCCTGCTCCGCCTCGATCCGAACCGGCGCATCCGGCGCATAGTGCAGGGTCAGTCGCCCGGGCGAACGATGCCCTTCTGAGCCCTCTTCAATGGCGCCGACAACCGCCTCGATCTCGGACCGAGTGATTGCGCCGGGACGAAGCAAGGCGACCCGTCCCCCCAGCACCGACACGACCGTGCTTTCCAGACCGACCTCACAAGGCCCGCCATCGACCGCCGCTGCGGCTGCAAAGCCCGTCTCCTCGACGGCATCCGTGAAGGTCGTCGGGCTCGGGCGGCCGGAACGATTGGCCGAGGGGGCCACGACCGGGCCGCCGAACGCCGCCAACACTTCCCTGGCCACGGAATGCGCAGGAACGCGGATCGCGACGCTGTCCAGCCCCGCGCGCGCCAAGTCACAAACCCGACGGGCATCCAGGATTGGCGTAATCAGGGTGAAGGGTCCGGGCCAGAAGGCGTCCGCCAAGGCCCGTCCAAGCGGGCCCAACTCGCCAACTTCGGCAGCCGCATCGGCATCGACGACATGCGAGATCAGCGGATTGAACTTCGGCCGTCCTTTTGCGGCGAAGATGGCGGCGACCGCCTCGGCCTTGCTCGCATCGGCGCCCAGTCCGTAAACGGTCTCGGTCGGCAGCAGGATCAGATCGCCGTTCGCCAGCGCCTGGGCGGCTTGCAGCGGCGTTTGGCTCACGGTCGGCGCGGGATGATCGGGATCATCCGGTGCAGCACATTGTCGCGATCGATGAACTGGTGCTTCAGCGCCGCGATCACATGCAGAGCGATCAAGACATAGAGACCCTTCACCGCCAGTTCGTGCAGACCCATCAGGCTGCGCGCCGTTTCGCGCCCGCCGCCGACGGGCAGCAAGGGCCAGGAGAAGAGGCCAAACCACTCGATCGCGCGCCCGCCCGCAGATGATGCGAGCCAACCAGTCATCGGAATAACGATCAGGGCCAGGTAGAACAGAACGTGCGTCGCGCGCGCGGCCACCTTCTGCCAGCGCGGCAAGGCCGACGGCAAGGGAATCGCCGGATGCGCCAGGCGCCATCCGATCCGCGCAAGGGTCAGCACTAGGATCGTCAGACCCAGCGACTTGTGGAGCATGACGAACTGGCCAGAAATCGGGCCTTCCGTATTCTCATGCGCGGTGATCAGCAGCACCTGCGCCAGAACGGCAGCGGCGATACCCCAATGCATCAGCAGGGAAACGACCGAATATCGATTGCGGGGCTCGCCCATGTCTTCCCTTCCGCGACGGCACGGCGTCACCATGCATTCAGCCACTTTGCACTGAGACGGGGCGCGTCGCCAAGACGCTTGCAGCGACAGACCCCGACGCGGCACTTAGGCCGCAAAGACGATTGAGGAAACCCATGACCTATCGCGCGCCCGTTCGAGACCTGGCCTTCACTCTGGAATCCGTCGCCGGCATGGCCGACGTGGCCGCAACCGGCGCCTTTCCTGACTATGACGCCGATGTCGCCGGGGCCGTTCTGGAGGCCGCGGGACAATTCTCCGAAGAGGTGCTGGCGCCGCTGAACCGGATTGGGGATCAGAAGGGCTCGACCTACGCCAACGGGGCCGTCACCGCCGCGCCCGGCTTCGCCGACGCCTATCGCCAGTTCGCGGCCGGCGGATGGACCGGGCTGTCGGCCTCGACCGAAGCGGGCGGACAGGCCCTGCCCAAGGCGCTGGAACTGGCGGCCTATGAGACAGTCCATGCCGCCAACATGGCGTTCGGCCTCTGCCCCATGCTGTCGCTGGCCTCGATCGAGGCGCTGGAGCAGGTCGGGACGGAAGAGCAAAAGGCCAAATATCTGACCAAGCTGGTCAGCGGCGAATGGACCGGCGCCATGGTGCTGACCGAGCCGGGCGCCGGATCGGACCTGGGTTCGCTGATCACCACGGCGACGCCCAACGGCGACGGGACCTATGCGCTGAACGGGCAGAAGATCTACATCACTTGGGGCGACCACGACGCGACCGACAATATTGTGCATCTGGTGCTGGCCCGCCTGCCAGACGCGCCCAAAGGCCCCAAGGGCATCAGCCTGTTCCTGGCGTCGAAGTATGCGGTGAAGGAAGACGGCACGCTGGGCGACCGCAACGCCTTCCGCCCCGTCGGCGTCGAGCACAAGCTGGGCATCCACGCCTCGCCGACGTGCGTCATGAGCTATGAAGGGGCGACCGCCGAACTCGTCGGCCAGCCGAACCAGGGCCTGGCCCATATGTTCGTGATGATGAACGCGGCGCGCCTGGCCGTCGGCGTCGAGGGCGTCGGCATCGCCGAACGCGCCTATCAGCACGCCCTGACCTATGCCCTGGACCGTCGTCAGGGGCGCTCGGTCTGGACTGGCGAGGCCAACGCCCCGATCTTTGACCATCCCGACGTGCGCCGCATGCTCAGCGTCATGAAGGCCAAGATTTCGGCGGCCCGCGCCGTGTGCCTGTCGACCGGCGTCGCCGCCGATCTGGCCCGCCACGCCGGGACCGACGAGGAACGCCGCCGCTGGAAGGGACGCGAGGACTTGTTCACGCCGATCGCCAAGGCCTGGTCCACCGATATCGGCTGCGAGGTCGCCTCAATGGGCGTCCAGATCCATGGCGGCATGGGCTTCATCGAGGAGACCGGCGCGGCGCAATACTATCGCGACGCCCGCATCGCCCCGATCTACGAAGGCACCAACGGCATTCAGGCCATGGATCTGGTGGGTCGCAAACTGTCGATGGACGGCGGCGATTCGGCCAAGGCGCTGATCGCAGACATGAAGGCGACGCTGGTCGATCTCGGAAAGCTCTATAGCGGCAAGCCGGTCGAACGGTTCGCCACCGCAATCGAGGCGGTCGAGGACGCGACCCTGTGGCTGCTGGATCAGAAGGCCGATCCGAATGCGGCGGCCGATGTGCTGGCGGCGGCCGACGCCTATCTGAAACTGCTGGGCGATGTGGCCGGCGGATGGATGCTGGCCAAGGGCGCGCTTGCAGCCAAGGCGAAGCTGGACGCCAATGACGGTGATCCGGTTTGGCTGCAGGGCAAGCTGGACCTCTACGAAGTCTATGCCGCCAATGTGCTGGGCCACGTCTCCAGCCGCCTGGCGGCCGTGGGTCAGGGCGGCGACCTGCTGCGGCGCATGACGGTGGACGCGCTGGCCGGATGATCGGCTCGGCGTTTTTCTTCGTTTGACGTCGATGGGGCCGGACCTTCAAGGTCCGCCCTTCAAACAAGCAGGGAGCGTCCGATGAATCGTCGGCAACTGATCATGTCCACGGCGGCGACCGCCCTCGCCGTTTCGGCCTCCCCCGCGCTCGCCCGTCAGTCCCCCGGATCCACGATGCCTCAACCGCCCGTCGCCAAGAAAATCCCCGTCGTCATCGAACAACTGGGCCGCACCCGGACCGACGACTATCAGTGGATGAAGGACGACAATTGGCAGGCGGTCCTGCGCGATCCGACCCTGATCAAGGCCGAGGTCAAGGAACACCTGACCGCCGAGAACGCCTACCGCGAGGCCATGATGGCCTCCACACTGCCCTTGCAGGAGACGATGTTCGCCGAGATGCGCGGCCGCATCAAGGAAGACGACAGCTCTGTTCCGGCGCCGGACGGCGGCTGGAACTACTACGTCGAATACCAGACCGGCGATCAGCACCCCCGCTACATGCGCGTCGAGCGTCAGGGCACATGGATGGTCGAGGGTCAGCCGGTGACGAAAAACTTTGTCATGGCCCCGACGCCCCAGCTGCTTCTGGACGCCAACGAGCTGGCCAAGGGCAAGGCCTATTCGGAAGTGTCGGCCGCGAGCCACAGCCCGGATCACACCCTGTTCGCCTATGCCGAGGACGCCCAAGGCTCCGAGGTGCACAAAATCTACGTCAAGGATCTGGCGACCGGCGAGGTGCTGCCCGAGGTGATCGACAGCGCCACCGGCGACTTCGTCTTCTCGCCGGACAGCCAGTGGATCTTCTGGACCAATCGCGACGACAACGGCCGTCCGGACAAGATCTTCCGTCGCCCGGCGCGCGGTGGCGAGACCACCCTGGTCTATGAGGAAGCCGACGACGGCATGTTCATTGGCGTGGGCCGCACCGCCGACGACCAGTTCATCGTCATCGGCATCCAGAACCAGGAAACGTCGGAGGCGCGCTACATTCCCGCCGCCACGCCGACGGCCGAGCCCGTCGTGCTGGAGCCGCGCGTGGTGGCGACCCGCTATGACGTCGATCACTGGGGCGACCGCTGGGTGATCCGCACTAATGCGGACGACGCCATCGATTTCAAGATCGTCCAGGCCCCGACGGCGACGCCGGCCAAGGCGAACTGGACCGATCTGGTGCCGCACACGCCGGGCCGCTTCATCGAAGGCCTGGACCTGACCAACGCCCATCTGGCGCGTCAGGAACGCGCAGACGCCAACACCCGCATCATCATCCGCGACCGGGAAGGCGCCGAGCATGAGATCGCGGTGGACGAACCGGCCTTCGCCCTATCGCTGGCCGGCGCCTCCGAATACGAAACGACGACCACACGCTACACCTACAACTCGCCGTCCACGCCGACGCAGACGTTCGACTACGACATGGCGTCGCGCGAGCAGACCCTGCGCAAGACGCAGCAGATTCCGTCCGGTCACAATATCGAAGACTATGTGGTCGAGCGGCTGAACGCCCCCGCCTCGGACGGTCAGTTGGTGCCGGTCACGGTGCTGCGTCGCAAATCGACGCCGGTCGATGGTTCGGCGCCCCTGCTGCTCTACGGATACGGCTCCTACGGCATTCCCATGCCGGCCAGCTTCTCGACCAATCGGCTGTCGCTGGTGGACCGTGGCTGGATCTACGCGATCGCCCACATTCGCGGCGGTTCGGACAAGGGCTGGGGCTGGTTCCTCGACGCCCGGAAGATGACGAAGAAGAACACCTTCACCGACTTCATCGCCTCCGCCGAACACTTGATCGACAAGAAATACGCAAAGGCCGGAAACATCGTGGCCCAAGGCGGATCGGCGGGCGGTCTATTGATGGGCGCGGTCAACAATATGCGGCCCGACCTGTGGGCCGGGATCATCGGTCAGGTGCCGTTCGTGGACGTGATCAACACCATGTCGGACACCTCCCTGCCGCTGACGCCGCCCGAATGGCCCGAGTGGGGCAATCCGATCGAGGATACGGCCGCCTACGACTATATGATGAGCTACAGCCCCTACGATCAGGTCGAGCCGAAAGCCTATCCGGCCGTCCTGGCGACAGGCGGCCTGTCCGATCCGCGCGTCACCTACTGGGAGCCGGAGAAGTGGGTCGCCAAGCTGCGACCCGCCACCACCTCGGGCAAGCCGGTGCTGCTGAAGATCAATATGGAGGCCGGTCACGGCGGCGCGGCCGGACGGTTCGACTATCTGAAGGAAGTCGCCCACGACTACGCCTTCGCCGTCTGGGCCATCGACAAGGGCTGGGAGCAGGCGTGAGCGGACTGACGGTTCGCGACGCTCGTCCCAATGACATCGCCGCGATCACGGCCATCTATGCCGAGAGCGTGGCCAACGGTTGCGGCACCTTCGAGCTGGAAGCGCCCGACGAGATCGAAATGGCGTCCCGGCTGGCCGGGGTCGAAGCTCTCGGCCTGCCGCGGCTTGTGGTCGAGATCGAGGGCGCGGTCGCGGGCTATGCCTACGCCGGGCCGTTCCGCACGCGTCAGGCCTATCGCTACATGGTCGAGGACTCGATCTACGTCGCGCCCTGGGCCAGAGGGCGCGGCGTTGCCGGCGCCCTGCTCGATGCGCTGATCGTCCACTGCGAAGCGCTGGGTCTTCGTCAGATGGTCGCGGTCATCGGTGATGCGGAGAACGTCGGCTCGATCGCCCTGCACCGCACGCGCGGCTTCACCGACGCCGGCGTGTTCAAGGCGGCCGGCTGGAAGCACGACGACTGGCGCGACGTGGTGTTCATGCAGAGGGCGCTTGGCGACGGCGGCGCCACAGCGCCCGACGCGCCGGGTCTGCCCCTTGTCGACAAGAAGCCGCTGCGCTGACGCATTGCGACGCCATGACCCGACGCCTATCCTGACGCCGTGAAGATGGTTCAATCCCTGTTGTTGCTGATCGGCGCTCTGTCGGTGCTGGCGCTTGGCGCGGTCGGCGCCTCGGCGTCGCCGGCGACCACCGCGCCTTGCCATCAGACGGGCCATGAGACAGGCCAGTCTTCGCCCGACCAGACCCCGAACCATGCGCCCAAGGCCATGAAGGCGATGATCTGCTGCGTCGCCTGCGTGGCGACGCCCACGCTGGACCCCGCGCCGATTTCCCGTCCGACCCTGTCGCCGTCGCGCGTCGTCGCCGTTTCGGCCGCTCTGCCGGCCGGTCGCTTGCTGTCGCCCGAACCCGGACCGCCCCGCCTCCTGATCGTCTGACACACCTCGCGCCTCTCGCCGAGGCGCACTCCGTCACGATCATCAGAGGAGGTCTTGAATGGCTATCCGTACTCTCGTCGGCGCCTGCGCCGGCGCTTCCCTGCTCGCCCTGGCTCAGGGCGCCGCGGCGCAGGATCACGCTCACCACGCGCCGCCGACCACGCCCGCCGCCGATCCGCACGCGGGCCACGACATGCCCATGTCATCGGCCGAACCAATGACCGATCACGCCAGCATGGGTCACACGATGACCAGCCCCTACGGACCCTGGCCCATGAGTCGTGACGCCTCCGGCACAGGCTGGCAACCCGACGCCGGCGAACACGGCGGCATCCACACTGTCCGTGGCGACTGGATGGTGATGACCCACGCCATGCTGAACCTGGTCTATGACAGCCAGTCCGGTCCGCGCCGCGGCGACAAGACCTTCGTCGCCGGCATGCTGATGACCTCGGCGCGGCGCGACTTCGACGACGGTTCGAAACTGAACCTGCGCGCGATGCTCAGCCCCGATCCGCTGATGGGCAAGTCCGGCTATCCGCTGCTGCTGGCGGCGGGCGAGACGGCGGACGGCGTCAATCCACTGGTCGATCGTCAGCACCCCCACGATCTGTTCATGGAGCTGTCGGCCAGCTATTCGAAACGCCTGTCCGACAAGGACAGCGTCTATGGCTACATTGGCCTGCCCGGCGAGCCCGCCTTCGGCCCGCCCGCCTTCATGCACCGCATGAGCGCGATGGACAGTCCCGAGGCGCCGATCACCCACCACTGGCTGGATTCGACCCATATCGTCTTCGGCGTGACGACGCTGGGTTGGGCGCACGACCGGTTCAAGATCGAGACCTCGGCCTTTAAGGGTCGTGAGCCGGACGAGGAACGCTGGGGCATCGATTCGCCCCGGCTCGACAGTTGGTCTGTCCGCGCCGCCTGGAATCCGAGCGACGAATGGTCGCTGCAGGCCTCCTACGCCGATGTTTCCGCTCCGGAACAGCTGGAACCCGACGAGGACGAGACGAAATGGTCGGCCAGCGCCATCCATACGCGGCGACTGGGCGATGACGGCTGGTGGTCCTCGACCATGGCCTGGGGTCGAAAGACTAACGACCACGGCGAATCGAAGGACGGCTGGTTGCTGGAATCCGCCGTCCATCCGAACGACCGCTGGACCGTCTTCGCCCGCGCCGAGCGGATCGAGACGGATGAACTGGTTCCCGGCGTCGGCGGCGGCCACGGCCCGCTCTACACGGTGGGCAAGGCGTCGGTCGGCGTGGTCCGCGACTGGCGGATCGCCGAGCACGTCCGGTTCGGCTTCGGCGGTCTCTATGCCATCAATCGCGTACCGACGGCGTTGGAGCCGCTGTACGGCGGCGATCCCGACGGAGCGATGCTCTTCGCACGGCTGAAGATCGACTAACCTAGCTCAAGGCCTGCCCGGCTTCAGCCGGGCGGGCCGGCGGCTGGTCCAGAAGCCGTAGCGCTTCATAGCCGACCAAAACCACGCCGAGCACGAGCATCAGCGCTCCGGCGATCAGCACCAGGCGCACGTGCCGGTGCAGGTGATAAAGCAACTCGCCGATCATCGACGGTCCCGCCGCATTCGGATCGTGCCAATTCGATCCGTTCCGGACAGTCTACTGCAAAACGCGGACCCGATGGAGTCTGTGAGAACCGCGTTCCGTCAGACCAGGCGACTCTGCACCACGGCCGCGCCGATGAAGCTGGCGAACAGCGGGTGCGGCGCGAACGGACGGCTCTTCAGCTCGGGATGATACTGAACGCCGATGAACCAGGGATGGTCCGGGCGTTCGACGGTTTCGGGCAGAACGCCGTCAGGCGAGAGACCGGCGAAGACCAGGCCGCCCTTCTGCTCAATCGCCTCGCGATAGTTGATGTTGACCTCGTAGCGGTGGCGGTGACGCTCACTGATCGCAGTCGAGCCGTAGATCTCGGCGATCTTGGACCCGGCAGCCAGAGTCGAATCATAGGCCCCGAGCCGCATGGTGCCGCCCAGATCGCCGCCTTGCTGACGCAGGACGCGTTGGTTGCCCTGGGTCCATTCGGTCATCAGGCCGACGACCGGCTCGGCGGTCGGGCCGAACTCGGTGGAAGAGGCCTTGGGATAGCCGGCCAGGTTCCGCGCGGCCTCAATCACCGCCATCTGCATTCCGAAACAGATGCCGAAGTAAGGGATGTTGCGCTCACGGGCGAAGCGGGCCGCCTCGATCTTGCCTTCCGAGCCGCGCTCGCCGAAGCCGCCCGGCACCAGGACGGCGTGCGCGCCCTGAAGACGCTCCTCACAGGCCTCGGGATCGCCTTCGAAGGTGTCGGCCTCGACCCAGTCGATGTTGACCTTGACGTTGTTGGCCACGCCGCCGTGATGCAGGGCCTCGATCAGCGACTTATAGGCGTCCTTGAGGACGGTGTATTTCCCGACCACGGCGATGGTGACCTCGCCGTCGGGCTGCAGGCGGCGGCGTGCGATCTCTTGCCAGCCGGTCAGATCCGGCTCGGGCGCATCGTTGATGCCGAAATGCGCCAGCACTTCGCGGTCCAGACCCTCGCGGTGATAGTCCAGCGGCACGGCATAGATGTCGGCGGAGTCCATTGCTTGAATGACGCCGCTTTCGCGCACGTTGCAGAACTGGCCGATCTTGCGCTTTTCCTCGGCCGGGATCGGCTGCTCGCAGCGGCACAGCAGGATGTCCGGCTGGATGCCGATGGAGCGTAGTTCCTTGACCGAGTGCTGGGTCGGCTTGGTCTTCATCTCCCCAGCCGTCTTGATGAACGGCAGCAGCGTCAGGTGAACGAAGCAGCTTTGGCCGCGCGGCAGGTCCTGCCCCAACTGGCGGATCGCCTCGAAGAACGGCAGCCCCTCAATGTCGCCGACCGTACCGCCGATCTCGACCAGAACGAAGTCGACGTCTTCGCCGGCATCGGTCAGGGCGGGCGTCAGGCAGAAGGATTTGATCTGGTCGGTGACGTGCGGAATGACCTGCACCGTCGCGCCCAGATAGTCGCCGCGACGCTCCTTCTCCAGAATGGTCGAATAGATGCGGCCGGTCGTGATGTTGTCGGACTTTGCCGCCGACACGCCGGTGAACCGCTCGTAGTGGCCCAGGTCCAGGTCGGTCTCGGCGCCATCGTCGGTCACGAAGACCTCGCCGTGCTGATACGGGCTCATCGTGCCCGGATCGACGTTCAGATAGGGATCGAGCTTGCGCAGGCGGACCTTGTAGCCCCGCGCCTGCAAAAGAGCGCCGAGAGCGGCGGAGGCGAGGCCTTTTCCTAGCGAGGAAACCACGCCGCCGGTGATGAACACATAGCGAGCCATGGGGGGACACCTTACTCCATGATTCGCGGCTCGGTCATGCCGCCGTCGAATCGAACTGTTGATCAAAAGAAGAAAGCGCGCCCTGCGGCGCGCTTTCTGAAACTCGGGTCTCTGTCTGAGCCTTACTGGGCGGGCTGCTGGGCCGGGGCCGGCGTCGTGGAGGCCGACGGCAGGCTGGCTTCCAGATCATCCAGCGAAGGCGTCGCCGGCTTGGCCGGCGCAGCGGGCTGTTGCTGGGCGGGCTGTTGCGTCTGGGTCTGCGGCGTCGTGGCCAGCGAACCCACGGCGTCGGCGTCGATGCCGGACACCGAAGCGCGGTCCATATTGCCGACAACCGTCAGAATGATCGTCAGGGCGAACAGCGCGGCCGCCAGCCACCAGGTGGTGACGGTCAGCAAGTTGCCGGCGCCGCGTGCGGTCATGAAGCCCGACGGACCGCCGCCCATGCCCAGGGCGCCGCCCTCGGACTTCTGAAGCAGGACGATGCCCGTCAGCGCGATGGCGACGATGATGATGGCGACGAGCAGGATGGTCTGGAGCATGGCGTCATTCATGTGGGCGCGGATCTGCGCCGATCAAGCGGCGGCCTCTATCATCGAAGCGCGCCAGGGGCAAACGTCACGCGGCGGCGTTGACGATCGGCATAAAATCCTCGGCCTTCAGGGACGCGCCGCCGACCAAGGCGCCGCCGACTTCCGGCGTGGCCAGAATGTCGCGCGCATTCTCGGGTTTGACCGAACCACCATACAGAATGGGCGCAGTGCGCGCGCTCTCTCCCAGCTTTGCGACGATGGCGGCGCGCACGGCCGCATGCACCTCGGCGATCTGATCCAGCGTGGGGGTCAGGCCCGTCCCGATGGCCCAGACGGGCTCGTAGGCCACCGCGAAGTCGCGCTCGGCCAGGCTGGACGGCAGCGAGCCCGCGACCTGGCCCGACACGACGGCGATGGCGTCGCCCGCTTCCCGCTGCTGCAAGGTTTCACCAACGCACACGATGGGCTCCAGCCCGGCGGCGATGGCGGCCTCGACCTTGGCGGAAATGTCCGCATCGGTCTCGCCGAAAGCCGAGCGGCGTTCGGAATGCCCCAGAATCACCACGGTCGCGCCGGCGTCGACCAGCATTTCGGCCGATACCGAGCCGGTGAAGGCGCCGGCGGGCTTCTCATGGCAATCCTGACCGCCCACGGCCACGCCGCTGCCCGCCAGTGCGGATTGCATACGCTCGATCAGCGTCGCCGGCGGGCACAACACAACACGGCATCCCTGCCCCATCGTATCGACGGCGTCCCTGATGGCTTCAGCCTGCGCCAGGGCGGCCGAGACGCCGTTCATCTTCCAATTGCCGACGATCATCTTCACGGATTGTTTCATGGCCGCCTGTCTAGAAGGCGAAAACCGCCAAGCCAAGAGGCGCCGCCGCAATCCGGACACGAAGCCATCCTTGCAGCGGCGGCCCCGGCCCGACTATACGCGACGATTGACGCCAATATCGGCCAGTCCCGGGTTTTCGAATGCTCACCGCCTTCCGCGCCTTCTCTCGATCCAAATGGGCGGCCGCCCTGCTTGTCCTGATCGCGATCAGCTTCGTGATCGTCGGCGCGCGGATGGATGTCTTCTCCAACCTGGGACCGAAGCACGTCATCGATGCGGGCGATCGTTCGATGAACGAAGCCGAGTTCCGCACCGCCTTCGATCAGGTGCGTGAACGGCTGCAGCAGCAGGTCGGCCGTCCCCTTACGAACCAGGAGCTGGTCGCGGAAAACATCCACGTCCGCTTCCTGACCGAGCAGACGCAGCAGCTGGGCTTCCTGAACTGGGCCTACAAGGCGGGCATCCGCCCTGGCAAGGAACTGATCGTCAAGCAGATCCGCCAGATTCCGGCCTTCTTCAACTCGGTCACCGGACAGTTCGACCAGCAGGCCTATGAGGCGGCTCTCGCGCAGCAGAACTTGACGCCCGCCATGCTGGAGCAGGACCTGCGCGACCAATACGCCACGGAGCATTTCGGAGCCGCCGTCTTTGCCGGCGCCCGCGTGCCGCGCATCTATGGCGCGCTGCTGGCCGGTTCCGCCTTCGAAAGCCGCGACGGTCGTTGGTTCGAGGTCACCCCGGCGATGGCCGGTCAGATCCCCGCCCCGACCGACGCCCAGTTGAACGCCTTCATCCAGGAAAACGCCGACCGCTTGCGCGCGCCCGAGTTCCGCATGGTGTCGGTGGTTCTGTTCACGCCTGAGGCTTCGGCCAATGCGCCGATCTCGGAAGACCGCATCCGCGAGCGCTTCGAGTTCAAGAAAGACACGCTGAGCAAGCCCGAGACGCGCTCCTTCGTCACCCTGACCGCGCCGAACCGCGAGACGGCCCAGAAGATCGCCGCCGCCCTGCGTGCGGGCCAATCGCCCGCCGACGTCGGTCGCGCCAACAACATCACGCCGGCCGCCTTCAACGAGACCCCCCGCTCGGCCATCGGCGACGCCGCGACCGCAGCCGCCGTCTTCGGCCTGCAAGCCAATCAGGTGTCCAACCCGGTCCAGGCCGGTGTCGGCTTCGCCGTCGCCAAGGTCACGGCCGTTCAGCCGGCCGCGCCCGCCACGCTGGACAGCGCTCGCGAGGAACTGATCCAGGAACTGCGCGCCGAGGACGTGAAGACCCAGACCTACGCCAAGGTCGAGAAGTACGAAGCCGCCCGCACGGCCGGAAAGAACCTCGCTGACGCCGCGCGTGAAGCCGGGGGTCGCATCGTCGATCTGCCGCCCTTCACCAAGGACGGCAAGCTGCCGAACGGTCAGGCGCTGAACGCTCCGCCGCAAATCTTCGAGACGGCCTGGAGCTTGACCAAGGGCGGCGAGAGCGACGTCATCGACGCCGGTCAGGGCCAGTATTTCGCCGTGCGCGTCAACGACATCCGCCCGTCGGCCCTGCCGACCCTGGCCGAGGTGCGCGAGCCCCTGGCCGCCCAATGGATCCAGCGGGAGACCATGCGTCGCCTGTCGGCCAAGGCTGAAGAACTGACGACCCGCGTGCGCAATGGCGAGGACATCGCCGCGGTCGCCCGCTCGGTCAATGCGCCGCTGACCGTGCGCACCGGCGTCATCCGCAATCAGCAGACCCAGGAAGCCCTGGGTCAGGGCGTGCTTCAGGGTCTGTTCGGCCAGTCCAAGGGCCAGGCCTTCTCGCAGCCGGCGTCGCAGACCGCCTATGTGGTCGGCCGCGTCGACAATGTCCGCGCCGCCAATCCGGCCGTAGCCGGTCCGCTGGCCGAGCAAGTCCGCCCGCGCCTGACCCAGGAGTTGGTTCAGGCCATGGTCGAATCGTCGGTCTCGGCGGGCGCCCAGCGCTCCAAGGCCAAGAACGACCCGGCTCAGGCGCTGTCGGCCCTGGGTCTGTCGGGTGGCGCAACGCCCGCCGCACCGGCGCAATGACCGACGACGCTTCGCGCGACCTCACGTTCGACGCCTTCGCCGCCGGCCTTTCGGCCGGTCGGCCGCAGGTCCTGGTTCGGCGGGTCATCGACGACCTGGAAACCCCGGTCTCGGCCTATTTGAAGCTGGGGCGCGACCGGCCGTACGCCTGTCTGCTGGAATCGGTCGAGGGCGGCGCGGTCAAGGGACGCTATTCCATTCTGACGCTAGATCCCGATGTGGTCTGGCGTTGTCGATCCAATGCGGCCGAAATGTCGCGCGGCTCAGCCATAGCGGAGGGTCGCTTTACGGCCGACACCTTGCCGGCGTTGCAATCCCTGCGCGCGCTGATCGCGGCGTCGAAGTTCGATCTGCCGGAGGGACTGCCGCCGATGGCCGCCGGCCTGTTCGGCGTCTTCGGCTACGACATGGTGCGCCTGCTGGAACCGCTGGGTGCGCCAAACCCCGATCCGCTCGATCTGCCCGACGCCGTGCTGACGCGGCCGTCGCTGGTGGCCATCTTCGATTCGGTCCGCCACGAGATCGTTCTGGTGTCGGCCGCCTATCCCGACGCCGGCATCGCCGCGCAAGAGGCGTTCGACGCCGCGACGGCGCGGCTGGACGCGTTCGAGACGGCCTTGCGCGAACCCCTGCCCGTCCGCGCCGCTCCGCAGCAAACGCCGCCTCCCGTCTTCACTTCGCCGGTTGACGAGCCGGGCTTCGGCGAGATGGTCGCTAGGGCCAAGGACTACATCGGCGCCGGCGACATCTTCCAGGTCGTTCTCAGCCACCGATTCTCCGCGGCTTGGACTGACGATCCGTTCGCCTTCTATCGCTCGCTGCGTCGCCAGAACCCCTCGCCCTATCTGTTCTATCTGAACTTCGAAGGCTTCCAGCTCGCCGGCTCCAGTCCCGAGATTCTGGTTCGGCTGAAGGACGGCGAAGTGACGATCCGGCCGCTGGCCGGCACCCGCATGCGCGGCGCGACGCCTGAGGCGGACAAGGCCCTGGAAGCCGAACTGCTGGCCGATCCGAAAGAGCTGGCCGAGCACCTGATGCTGCTGGACCTGGGCCGCAACGATGTGGGGCGCGTCGCGGCGCCAGGCACGGTCGAGGTCACCGAGAGCTTCGTCGTCGAACGCTACAGCCAGGTCATGCACATCGTCTCCAACGTGCGCGGCAAGGCTGATCCCAGGCTGGATGCGGTGGACACGCTGCTGGCCGCCCTGCCGGCCGGCACCCTGTCGGGCGCGCCCAAGGTGCGCGCGATGGAGATCATTGACGAACTCGAAAGCGAAAAGCGCGGCGTCGGTTACGGCGGCGGCGTCGGCTATATTTCGGCCGGCGGCGAAGCGGACATCTGCATCACCCTGCGCACCGCCCTGTTCGCAGACGACCGGATCTTCGTTCAGGCCGGAGCCGGCGTCGTCGCCGACAGCGATCCTGCGGCCGAATATGCCGAGACCCAGCACAAGGCGCGCGCGCCGATGCGGGCGGCGGAAGACGCCTGGCGCTTTAGGACCGGCAATCGCTAGCGCGAAATCGTCATCGTCGGGTCGTTGAACTGCACGCCCGGCCCGATGATGACGACGCCCGCCATCAGAACCGCCGCAGTCGCCGCGAGCACAGCTGCGCCAAGCGCGGCGACGGGATTGGGCTTGGTTTCGACCACGACCAGCTTCGCCTTGGCGGCGGCGATCTTGGCGGCGATGTCTTTTTCAGCGGCGAGTTTCACGCGCTCAGTCCTAGTCCCGCCGAGTTAAAATGCGCTTTAAGGCCGCGCCCGCTTGGCGCGGACGCGCGTCACGCCTAGAAGCCAAGCCATGATCCTCGTCGTCGATAACTACGACAGCTTCACCTACAACCTCGTCCACTACCTCGCGGAGTTGGGCGCGCCGACGCATGTGGTGCGCAACGACGACCTGACGGTGGACGAGGCGTGGGCGCTGAACCCCGCCGCCGTTCTGCTGTCGCCCGGCCCGTGCGCGCCCGATCAGGCGGGCATCTGCCTGCCGTTGATCACGACCGCGCCAGAATCGATGCCGATCCTGGGCGTGTGCCTGGGTCATCAGGCCATCGGCCAGGCCTTCGGCGGCGACGTCATTCGCGCCAAGACCCTGATGCACGGCAAGACCTCGCCGATCCTGCACGAGGGCCAGAGCGTCTTCGCCGGCCTGCCCTCGCCCTTCACCGCCACACGCTATCACTCGCTGGCGGTCAAGCGCGAAACCCTGCCCGACGACCTGGAGGTCACCGCCTGGACCGCCGACGGCGAGATCATGGGTTTGCAGCATCGCACCCGCCCGATCCACGGTGTGCAGTTCCACCCCGAATCCATCGCCACCGAACACGGTCACGACATGCTGGCCAACTTCCTCGAGATCGCTGGCGTAAAGCGCCTCGCGGCCGCCTGACCGTGGGCGACGGGTTCAAGCCGATCCTCGCCCGACTGGTCGAGGGCCATCCCCTGACGTCCCAGCAGGCGCACGACTTTTTCGCCGCCTGCCTGCGCGGCGAGCCGACCCCGTCACAGGTCGCCGCCGCCGTCACCGCCATGCGGATGCGCGGCGAGACCGTGGACGAGATCGCCGCCTTCGCGGGCGCGATGCGCGAGGCCGCTCTGACGCTGGATCACCCCTATGAGGTGATCGACACCTGCGGCACCGGGGGCGACGGTCAGCACACCTACAATATCTCGACCGCCGCAGCCCTGGTTCTGGCCGGCGCCGGTCTGAAGGTCGCCAAGCATGGGAATCGGGCGATGTCATCGAAATCAGGCTCTTCCGACGTCCTGTCGATCCTGGGCGTGAACCTGATGGCGTCACAGGCGCAGCAGAAGAAGGCGCTGGACGAGGCCGGGATCTGCTTCCTGTTCGCGCCTGCCTATCACGGGGCGATGCGTCATGTCGGGCCGGTGCGGGCCGAGATCGGTTTTCGCACCGTTTTCAACCTGTTAGGACCGCTTTCGAACCCGGCGTCTGCAAGGCGACAGGTCATGGGCGTCTATGATCCGCGCCTGCTGGAGCCGCTGGCCGAGGTGCTGGGCCGGCTTGGCGCCACCCGGGCCTGGACCGTTCACGGCCAAGGCCTGGACGAACTGGCGACTTCCGGCCCTACGGACGTCGCAGAATGGAAGGACGGCGCGGTTCGCCGCTTCCAGGTCACGCCCGAGGACGCCGGCCTGCCGCGCGCCTCTATCGCAGACATTCGCGGCGGCGACGCCGAGGAGAACGCCGTCGCCCTGCGCGCGCTTCTGGCAGGCGCGGCTGGCCCTTACCGAGACGTCGTGCTGCTGAACGCCGCCGCCGCCCTCGTGGTGTCCGATCGCGCGGCCGATCTGGCCGAGGGCGCCGCACTCGCCGCTGCCGCGATCGATGACGGTCGAGCCGCCGAGGCGCTGGATCGCCTGGCCCGCATCACCTCCACGCCGCTGGAAAGCGAAGAGCCCGCATGACCGACGTTCTGGACCGCATCGCCGCCTACAAGCGCGAGGACGTCGCCGCCCGCAAGGCAGCGACCTCGCACGACACGATCGAAGCCCTGGCCCGCGCCGCATCGGCTCCGCGCGGCTTTCGCGCTGCCTTGGAACGTGTGGGCGAGGAAACCGGTCGTCCCGCCCTGATCGCCGAGATCAAGAAGGCCAGTCCGTCCAAGGGCCTGATCAGGCTCGATTTCGATCCGCCGGCTCTGGCCCGCGCCTATGAGGCCGGCGGCGCGGCCTGTCTGTCGGTGCTGACCGATGGCCCCAGCTTCCAGGGCGACGACGCCTATCTTGCCCAGGCCCGCGAGGCCGTGGCCCTGCCCTGCCTGCGCAAGGATTTCCTGGTCGATCCGTGGCAGGTCGCCGAAAGCCGCGCCCTGGGCGCCGATTGCATCCTCATCATCCTCGCCATGATCGACGACAACCTGGCCGCCGAACTCCTGTCCGAGGCCGAGCGGTTTGGCATGGACGCGCTGATCGAGACGCACGACGAGGAAGAAATGGCGCGCGCCTGTGCGCTCGGCGGCGATCTGGTGGGCGTCAACAATCGCTCGCTGCGCACGTTCAAGGTCGATCTGGAAACCACGGAGCGGCTGTCGATGCTCAGCCCCGTTCGGGCTCTGCTGGTCGCAGAGAGCGGCATCTTTACGCCCGACGACGTGGCGCGCGTCTCGGCTGCCCATGCCCAGGCGATCCTGGTCGGCGAGAGCCTGATGCGGCAGGCCGATGTTGAGGCGGCGACCCGTCAGTTGTTGACCGTCTAAGTCGAGACGCGGCGGCAAGCCTCGCCGTTAAGTTGACATTAGCAAGGAACACTTACAGAACATCGACAAATGTTCACGGCCCGTTCCGATTCGTCGGCGGGCGCATGAGGGCCTGGCGATGCTCACGCGCAAACAGCACGAACTGCTGATGTTCATCCACGAACGCATCCAGGAGACCGGCGTCTCCCCGTCGTTCGACGAGATGAAGGAGGCGCTCGATCTGGCCTCCAAGTCCGGCATTCACCGGCTGATCACGGCGCTGGAGGAACGCGGCTTCATCCGCCGTCTCGCTCACCGCGCCCGCGCGTTGGAAGTCACGAAACTGCCCGAACAGGCGACGGCCGGCGCGCCGCGCGGTCGCGCCGGGTTCAAGCCCGACGTGATCGAGGGCGGCGGCGGTGTCAGACCTGCGGCCCCGATGGCGGCCAACGACACCCGCGAATTGCCGCTGATGGGCAAGATCGCCGCCGGCACGCCGATCGACGCGATCGAGCATGAAACCGCCCGCTATCCGGTCCCGGAATCGATGCTGGGTTCTGGCGAGCACTACCTGCTGGAGATCGAAGGCGACTCCATGATCGAAGCCGGTATTTTGAACGGCGACATGGTGGTGATCAAATCGACCGACAACGCTGCCTCCGGCGAGATCGTGGTGGCTCTGGTCGAGGGCGAGCAGGCGACGCTGAAGCGCCTACGCAAGAAGGGCGCGTCGATCGCGCTGGAACCCGCCAACCGTAACTACGAGACCAAGATCTATGGTTCGGATCAGGTCGCCGTCCAGGGCAAGCTGGTCGGCCTCATGCGCCGGTATCACTGACCTCCGGATCGGACTGACGCGTCCAGGGGCGGTCGCCGCGAACGTCGGCCGTCCACACCGCGCGCCACCGGTTCGGCTCGCCCGAACTGTCGCGCCACAACTCCACCGCCCCGCCGCGCGCAAAGTCCACGCCGTCCAAAACAAGGCGATCCTGACAGGCGCTTGGAATTGAGGTGACGACGGCGCGGACGCTGACGACGGGCGCTGCGCGGCATAACATCTCCATCTGATCGGAGCTCGGCGACTTCCGCCCCCACCAGATTGCTACGGGCCCGGCCTCATCGGCTTCCGGTCGACAGGAGAAATGGTCGCAGACCCAGCCCGTCTCCGACCGGTCCGTCATCGTCAGCCCCCGTCTTCGTGACCAGAGATCGACTGCAAATTCGCGCACGCCAGGCCGCACGAAGACCGCCGCTTGGTCCCGGTGAAAGGCGGCGTTCGTCCCGCCATCGCCAATCCAAAGGTCCGGCGTCGGTTCACGCGGGCAGATCAGGACGGCGGCTGCGAACGGCAGTCCCGACCAGCGCAGGCGGCCCTGCCACAGACAGACGAACAGCACGCCCAGAAAAGCGATCGGCAGGACATAGTTCGGCGCGCTGGCGACCATTCTGACCGCGCCGGGCAATCCCGCTGTCCAGGCGCCGATCGCCAGCATCAGATCGACGCCCCATCCCGCGACCGCCAAGAACGGTCCCCCCAGCCCCAAGGGCTCGAGCGCTGCGCCCAGAGCCAGCGCCGGCATCAGGATGAAGTCCGCCACGGGCGACGTGCCGAGATTGGCGAGTAGTCCGTACATGGCGGTGCGGTTGAAATGCTGCATGGCGAACGGTCCCGTCGCCAATCCTGCGACGACGCTGGCCGCCACAGCCGCCGTCAACCAACCGCCAAGCCGTTGGACTGCCAGGATCGGCCAAGGCGCGGATATTTCGCGCGGGCGCTTCGGCCAAGCTTCGACCAGGGCGACCAAGGCCGCCGTCGCCGCGAACGACATCTGGAAACCCGGCGTGACGATGGCTTCAGGCTGAATAGCCAAAACGATGAAGGCCGCGACCGCCAGGCCGTGCATCGTCACAGCCTGCCGATCCAGCAGGATGGCGAGAAAGGCGATGGAGGCGGTGATGGCTGCCCGCTCGGCCGGAGGCGGTGCGCCCGACACCACCAGATAGACCCCTACTGCCGTCAGGCCCGCCAATGCCGCGACCTTCTTGCCATGAACCCGCAGGGCCAACCAGGGCCAGGCCGCCACGCCCAACCGCACGGCGAAGAAGACGAAACCGCCGACGATGGCCATATGCAGCCCTGACACCGACAGAATGTGCGCCAGGCCGGAATCGCGCATCACATCCATGTCCTCCTGACTGATCCAGGTTTCATGGCTGGTTGTCATGGCGGCGGCGATCCCGCCAGTTCGTTCGCCGAGCCGCGCCACGATCCGCTCGGCCAGCGCGAAGCGGGCGCCGTTGACCGCCATTTCAAGTCGAAGGCGCCACGGCGGCGGGGCCAGATCGGCCCCACGCGTTTCACCCAAGGCGAACGCCACGCCGCCCATACCTTGGAAGAATGCGTTGCGCCCGAAATCGTACGCGCCGGGACTGGCCGGCGCTGGCGGCGGATTCAGAATGCCGAACAGGCGGATCGCCTCACCCGGCCGCGGCGGGTGGCCCCGCACCGTCGCCCGCAAGCGGACCGGCGTCTGCTCGGGCGTCAGTCCGCGAATCCAGACCGGCGCGATCACGACCCGCGCGCCTCGCTGACCCGGGCTGTCGACATCGACGACCCAGGCTTCGATCACGGTGGGTTGGCTGAAGGCGGGCGCGATCGGCGCGACGACGGCTTCGGTGCGCACCTTGGCCGCCGCCAGCCCGCCTGAAATGCAGGCCAGCATCAATAACAGCCAAGTCAAACGCCGTGACCAATCGCACCGGCGCGCCACGACCCACAGCCCAAAGGTCAACGCGGCGCCCAGCAACAAGGGCCACAAGACCGGCTCGACGCGCAGGGCGAAATAGACGCCGCCGCCCGCGCCGAATGCGACCGGCGCCCATAGCCGCCATCTCAGGGTCTGGGCGGCGACCTCGGCGTCCAGCCAGGCGCGCAATCGCGCAGCGGGGGTAGGTTTTGCCGCATCGGGGCGTATAAGGGCCTCGCTTACGGACCCCTCCCCCATGACCTCACCTTCCTCGACTGTCGTCACCCGCTTCGCCCCCTCGCCGACAGGCTATCTGCATATCGGCGGGGCGAGAACCGCTTTATTCAACTGGTTGTACGCCAAGAGACACGCAGGGCGTTTCCTGATCCGGGTCGAGGATACCGACCGCGAACGTTCGACCGACGAGGCGGTGAAGGCCATCTTCGACGGTCTGAGCTGGCTGGAACTGTTCGCCGACGAAGAGCCGGTGTTCCAGTACAGCCGCGCCGACCGCCACCGCGAGGTGGTCGATCAACTGCTCGAAACTGGCCACGCCTACCGCGACTTCACCTCGGCCGAGGAGACCGGTCGTCTGCGTGACGAGGCCAAGGCTGAAAAGCGCACCTTCGAATCGCCTTGGCGCGACCGTGAGCCGACCGTGGACGACCTGGCGCTGCCGCACGTCGTGCGCTTCCGTCGGCCAAAGGCGACGACGGTCACGGTGGCCGATGAGGTCCAAGGCGACGTGAACTGGTCGACCGACGACCTGGACGATCTGGTGCTGCTGCGTTCGGACGGCGCGCCGACCTATAATCTCGCCGTCGTCGTGGACGACCACGACATGGGAGTGACCCACGTCATTCGCGGCGACGATCATCTGAACAACGCCGCGCGCCAGAGCCTGATCTACGATGCGCTGGGCTGGACGCGCCCGACCTTCGCCCACATCCCCCTGATCCACGGACCGGACGGCGCCAAGTTGTCGAAGCGTCACGGCGCCCAGGCGGTGCATGAATACGCCGAAATGGGCTATTTGCCCGAGGCCATGCGCAACTATCTGGCCCGCTTGGGCTGGGCGCACGGCGACGACGAACTGTTCAGCGACGCCCAGGCCATCGAATGGTTCGATCTCGCCGGCATCGGCAAGGCGCCGGCCCGTCTGGACTTCGACAAGCTAGCCCACGTCAATTCGCACTGGCTACGCCTCGCCGATGATGAACGGCTCGCCAAGCTGACGCTGGATGCGCATCTACAGAAGGGCCACGCCCTGGCGGAGGCGGACGAAGCCTGCCTCCAGCGCGCCATGCCTTTCGTCAAGGACCGCGCCAAGACGATCCTCGATCTGGCCGACCAAACCGCCTTCGTCCTGAAATCGCGCCCACTGACCCTGGACGACAAGGCGCAGGCGCTGCTGTCCGGTGAGACGCTGGATCGCCTCGCCCGCTTGCGCGAGCGGCTATCCCTGTTTCAGTCCTGGGATGTCTTCGCGCTGGAAGCCGAGCTCAAGGCCTTTGCGGACTCCGAGGGCGTCGGGTTCGGAAAAATCGGCCCGCCGATGCGCGCAGCGCTTACCGCAGGGTCAACATCACCTGATATTGCACGAACTTTGTCGGCTCTTGGGCGCGACGAAAGTCTCGGGCGCTTGGATGATGCGCTGCAACAGACTAAGTGATCACCCACAAACCAAAAAGCGGCCGACGCCTCCCCGCGCCTGGACGTGTGATGCAAAGGGGCATTCATGACTGAACAAGCCAAACCCGCCGGCTCGGCGACCCTGTCCTTCGAGGACAAGACGATCGAGTTGCCGGTCCTTTCGGGCTCCACCGGCCCGGACGTCATCGACATCCGCAAACTCTATGCGGGAACGGGCGCCTTCACCTTCGATCCCGGCTTCACCTCGACGGCGGCCTGTGAATCGGCCCTGACCTATATCGACGGCGACGCCGGCGTGCTGCTGCACCGCGGCTATCCGATCGACCAACTGGCGTCGAAATCGAACTTCGTCGAGGTCTGCCACCTGCTGCTGCACGGCGAACTGCCGACCGCCGCCCAGTTCGAGAAGTTCGAAAACAGCATCACCACCCACACGATGCTGCACAGCCAGTTCGATCGCTTCTTCGAAGGCTTCCGCCGCGACGCCCACCCGATGGCGATCATGGTCGGCACCGTCGGCGCCCTGTCGGCCTTCTATCACGACAGCCTGGACATCCACGATCCGATCCAGCGCGACATCTCGGCCATTCGCCTGATCGCCAAGATGCCCACGATCGCGGCCCGCGCCTACAAATACCATATCGGCCAGCCGTTCGTTTCGCCGCGCAACGACCTGTCCTACGCCGAGAACTTCCTGCGCATGTGCTTCGCCGTGCCGGCGGAGGACTATCACGTCGATCCGGCCCTGGTTCGCGCCATGGACCGCATCTTCACCCTGCACGCCGACCACGAGCAGAACGCCTCGACCTCGACCGTGCGTCTGGCCGGTTCGTCGGGCGCAAATCCGTTCGCCTGTATCGCCGCCGGCATCGCCTGCCTGTGGGGCCCGTCACACGGCGGCGCCAACGAAGAAGCGCTGACGATGCTCAAGGAAATCGGCACCCCGGACAAGATCCCGGAGTTCATTCAGGGCGTGAAGGACCGCAAGTACAAGCTGATGGGCTTCGGCCACCGCGTGTACAAGAACTACGACCCGCGCGCGAAGGTCATGCAGCAGTCGGCCTATGAAGTGCTGGCCGCCACGGGCCGCGAGAACGACCCGCTGTTCCTGGTCGCCAAGGAGTTGGAGAAGGTCGCCCTGTCGGACGAATACTTCACCTCGCGCAAGCTGTTCCCGAACGTCGACTTCTATTCGGGCATCACCCTGTCGGCGATGGGCTTCCCGACCACCATGTTCACCGTCCTGTTCGCCCTGGCCCGCACCGTGGGCTGGATCTCGCAGTGGCAGGAAATGATGGCCGATCCGTCGCAGAAGATCGGTCGCCCGCGTCAGCTCTACACGGGCCCGACCCAGCGCGATTATGTGCCGATCGAACAGCGCGGCTGAGACGAGGCGAGAATGCAGAACGCCGGGGAGACATCCCCGGCGTTTTTCTTTGTCGTCAGACCAGCTTCAAATCCGCGAAACGCGCGGCCAGGTCATCCAGATCACGGTGCATATGGGCCACGCCGATTGCAGCAGCGCCCAGAGCCACATCGTCCCCTTCGACGGCCATGGACAAGGCCAGGCTTTGGTCGATCGCGCCCATGGGCTGGGCGGCCCTGCCCTGAGACAGAGCCTCGAGTTGCTCCACCGCTCGCTCCGCATCCTGCGACCAGGGATCCAGCCGTGCGCCGGCACCCTCGGCCTGGAAGCCACGCCCCAGGATGACAATGTCGCTGCGCACGCGCCAGAAGGCGCGCACCAGCGCGGCCCGGTCGGCGGTCTCACGTTGCGGGCCGGGCAGATCGATGACGTTCTTGGCGGCCTGACCCAAGGCATCCAGCCGCCGCTTCAGATCTGCATGACGGCGCGAAATCTCTGAGGCATCCTCCGGGGCGGCCTTTGAGACCAAAGCCAGCAGCACCGCCGCCTCGCCCGCCGCCTCGCGCGCCTGAAGCTTGAAGGACTGCCTGGCATGGCGCGGGAACAGGGCCAGGATCGCCAGCACGCCGACGCCGCTGCCGACTAGGATTTCCATCACCCGATCCAGCGCGAGGGACGCCGGTCCTTCCGCGCCGGTCCCCCCGGCGATGACGATGGTCGCCGTCACGGGCGCGACCTTCAGCCAAGGCCGCCCGGCTGCCAAGAAGGCCAGCAGCCCTGCGGAGACGGCGATGCTCAGCGCCATGCTTTCCAGGCCCGGCGGACGAAGGAAGGCGAAGACCGCCCCCGCCAGCGCTCCGGTCGCCGTGCCGATGGCCCGATCGCGCGCAACGGTCAGGACGCCGCCGCCGACGCTCGCCTGGACGACGACGATGGCGGAAATCACGCTCCAGTACGGGTGCGGCAGGTTCAGCCAGGTCGCGAGATAGAGCGCAGCCATCGCGCCCACCGCCATCTGCAGCGCGGCGCGGACCTCGGCCGCACGTCGCGGACTGAGCGCCCGCGCCATCGTCAGCGCGCCGACTTGGCGGCGATGACCCTGAGCACGGCGTCGGCAGCCAGTTCGGACGGGTCTGGTCCTCCGCGTCCCATCAGGTCCAATGCCGCCGTCTGGCGACGCGCCTGTTCGGCCGCCAAGGCCGGGTCGGCCAGCAGCCGCCCGACCGCCGCCGTCAGGATGGCCGGGGTCGCCTCATGCTGGATGAACTCGGGTGCGATCCGATCGTCAGCCGCGACATTGAACAGGGTGATGTGTTTGGCGGTCACGAACCGCTTCATCAGCTGATAGCTGAGCCCGTCGATCTTGTAAGCGATGACCATCGGCGCGCCCGCCAGCGCCAGTTCGGTCGACACGGTGCCGCTGGTGGCCAGGGCGACGGTCGCGGCGCGCATGGCGTCATACTTTTCGGCTTCATCGACCAGGTGTACGCGGAAGGGCCAGGTGGCGACGCGACCTGCAACATCGTGAGCGACTGTCCCAGCGGCGACCACGGCGACTTCCAGGCCGGGATTCGTAGTCTTCAGTTTTCTGACCGTCGCCTCATAAACGGGAGCCATTCGGGTGATCTCACTGGGCCGGCTGCCGGGCAAAACCAAGAGAAGCTGCGCATCGGCAGCGATCCCACGGCGCGCGCGAAACGCTGCGCCGTCCGCAGCATCGACGTTCACGTGAAGCGCAGACGAACCGACCACAGTCGTCGGCAGGCCCTCGCGCTCGAACCAGGGCGCATCGAAGCCATAGAGGGCCAGCAGGTGATCGACGGCGCCTGCCAAGGTCTTGGCCCGGCCCGGACGCGATGCCCAGACCTGAGGCCCCACGTATTTGATCAGCGGCAGGTCCGGCCGCGCGGCCCGGATCGCCTTGGCCACACGGATAGTAAAGCCCCAACTGTCGATCAGCACCACGGCGTCGGGCTTTTCCCGCTCAGCCAGCGCCGCCGTCTGCTCGACGCGCCGCTTGACCTTGCCATAGGCGCGCAAGCCCTCGATCCAGCCCAGGATCGACAGTTCGGCGATATCGAATGGGCTGGCGACGCCTTCGGCCGCCATCTTGGGCCCGCCGACGCCGACAAAGGCCACATCGTCCCCCAACCGCACCTTCAACGCCTTGGCTAGACCCGCGCCCAGCGCATCGCCTGAAGCCTCAGCCGCCACCAGCATGATCTTCAGCGGGCGGCTCACCGATCCTCGCCCCAGACGAACAGGCCCAGACGGTTCGCCGTCTCGACGATGGCCGCGCGATCGATCAGGATCAAACGTCCCGCCAAGCCGCCGATGCCCGCCAGACCCGCCGCCGCCGCGATTTCGACCGTGCGCGGCCCGATCACGGGCATATCGACGCGCAGATCCTGGATCGGCTTGGGTGCCTTGCCGAGCGCACCCCTGGGGCTGTCGACCGCTCCACGCAAGTCGGCGGGCAGGCCGGCGACACGGGTCAGCATGGCGTCCGTGCCTTCCTGCGCCTCGACCGCGAGGACCAGGCCGTCACAGACCACGGCGCCCTGACCAATATCGAGTTCGCCTGATTTCTCGGCGACATGCAGCGCCTTCTTCAGATCACTTAGTTGCTGCTCTGTTGGCGACACTGCGCCCAAGGCGCCCGCGCCAAGCGTGTCGCCGCCCAGTATGTCGTCGGCGCCCTCGACGGCGAAACCTTCGGCCTCGAACACTGACAGGATTTTGCGCAGCAGGGCGTCGTCGCCCTTGGAGGCGGCGGCGACGATGCCCGGTAAAAGGGTCGCACCCTTGAAGTCGGGTTTCAACGTCTTGAAATCCGGCCGATTGACGATGCCCGCCAGACAAACGGTCGTGCAGCGCTCGGCCTTCAACGCCTTCAGGATCGCGCCGATCTGCGCCATCCCGAACTCGGCGCCGGGCCAGCGCGCCAGCTGCTCATCGGCGAACCCCGCCAGACGGATCACGAAAACCGGCCGCCCCTGAGCATCGCAACGCGCCGCGACGGCCGCCGGCAGATCGCCGCCGCCCGCGATCAGCCCCAGCTTTCCAGCCGCGCTCATTCTGCGTTGGGCAGGCACAGCGGACGCCGCCCGCCGTCGCGGATGAAGGCGATGATCTCCATGATCTCGGGCAGGTCGGCATAGCGTTCCGCCACGCCATCGATCCGACCGGCGAACTCGCCCTCGCCCTCGAACAGATCGCGGTAGGCCGTGAGCAGACGCCGCACCTGATCCTTGCCGTAGCCCTTACGCTTCAACCCGATCAGATTCAGCCCACGCAGACGCGCGTGATTGCCCCAGGCCGAGCCATAAGGGATGACGTCGCGCGTCACCGCCGCCAGACCGCCGATGATCGCGCCCTGCCCCACGCGGCCGTTCTGGTGCACCGCGCACAGTCCGCCCAGGAATACCTTGTCGCCGACCTGGGCGTGACCGCCCAGTGTCGCGTTGTTGGCCATGACGACATTGTCGCCGACGACGCAGTCGTGGCCGACATGGGCGCCGGTCATGAACAGATTGTTCGAACCCACGACCGTCACGCCCGTCCCCTGCGGCGTGCCCCGATTGAAGGTGCAGTGCTCGCGGATCAGGTTGTTCTCGCCGATCTCCAACCGAACCGTTTCGCCCTTGTAGCCATTGTGCTGCGGATCGCCGCCAATGACGGCGAAGGGATGGATGACCGTCCCGGCCCCGACCGTCGTGTCCTGCTGGACCACGACATGGCTGACCAGACGCACATTGTCGCCCAGCACAACATTCGGCCCGACCGTGCACCAGGGGCCGACCTCGCCCCCCTCGCCCAAGGTCGCCGTCGCGTCGATCAGAGCCGTGGGGTGAACGGTCATCAGGCCGCCGGCCCAGGCGCCGGAGCAGGCACAGTCACGACCATCGCCATGAACTCGGCTTCGGCCGCCAGCTTGCCGTCAATGAAGGTCTCGCCCCGGAACTTGTAGGCGTCGCCCCGCGCGCGGATCACCTTGACCTCCATGCGCAGTTGGTCGCCGGGCCGCGCGGGCTTTCTGAAGCGAACCCCGTCGATCGACATGAACATGATGACCTTGTCGGCCACGGCGACATCCAGCGTCTTGGACATCAGCAGGGCGCCGGTCTGGGCCATGGCCTCGACGATCAGCACGCCGGGCATGACGGGATCGATCGGGAAGTGACCGGGGAAGAAGGGCTCGTTGTGGGTGACGTTCTTGATGCCGACGATCGACGTCGCGGGCACGAAGTCTTCGGCCTTGTCCACCAGCAGGAAGGGATAACGGTGCGGCAGCCGCCGCATCACCTCGGCGTAATCGATCTTGCCCTCGACGTCAGTCGTGTCGCTCATCCCTATGATTCCTTCGGAGCCTTCTTCGATGAGGCCTGTTTGGCGAGCCAGACCGTCTCGCGCAAGAACTGTCGGATCGGACGCGCTGGATAACCCGACCAGGTCTCGCCGGCGGGAACATCGGCCAGCACGCCGGCGCCGGCCGCGACACGCGCGCCCTCTCCGATCGTGATGTGGTCGCCGATCCCGGCCTTGCCGCCGAAGATGACATTGTCGCCCACGGTCACCGAGCCCGAGATACCGGTATTGGCGACCAGCAGACAGTTACGGCCGATGACGCAGTTGTGGCCGACCATGACCAGATTATCGATCTTGGTGTTTTCGCCGATGACGGTGTCGTCATAGGCGCCGCGGTCGATGCAGGAGTTGGCGCCCACCGTCACGCCGTCCTGAAGGATGACGCGGCCCAGTTGGGGAATATCCATGACCCCCGCCGCTGTCCCCGTGGCGCCGAAGCCCGCTTCGCCGATCCGGGCGCCGGCATACAGCTTCACCCGGTCGCCGATCAGCGCAAAGGCCACGCTGACGTTGGCGCCGATCACGCAATCACGGCCGATCTGCACGCCCGGCGCGATGACGCTGTTGGCGCCGATGCGAGACCCGCGACCGATACGGACGCCCTGCCCCAGGATCGCGCCGGGTTCGACCACGACGCTGTCGTCCTCGGCCGCCTCGTCGCGGCTGATCGCTTTGTCCAGGAGTATAGGCCGATGCAGCGCCAGCGACGCCTTGGCCCAGGCGGCTTGAGGCGTGCGCGAGACGATGACGGCGGCGGACGACGGCGCGGCGTCCTTGGCCTCAGCCGGCACGATGACACAGCCGGCCTGGGTCGTCGCCAGCGCAGCGGCGAACTTGCGGTCACCCAAAAACGCGATCGCGCCCCCGTCCGCAGAGGACAAGGGCGCGACGGAGGCGATCATGCGATCCCCGCCCCGCTCGACCTCGCCGCCGATCTGCGCCGCCAGATCGGAGACGCTAAGGGGCGACAGGGTTTCGAAAAAGCGGGGATCGGGCATCGACGACTTAGTTGGCGGCGGCCGGTTGAGCCTGCGTCTGAGCCGGCACGGCCATACGGTTGAAGCTCAGCGTCGGCAGGGCCGTGTTCAGGCGCTGGATCGCCAGATCGGTGACGTCCATCGCCGGGTTCATCATGAAGACGCTCTCGCGGTCCAGCAGCAGGCCGCAGCCCTTCTCTTGATACAGGGCGGTCAGGATCGGCGAGACGGCCTCGGTGATGGCCTGACGTTGCATGCCCAGGGTGTAGCGCAGCTCGTTTTCACGGGTGGCTTCCAGCTGCTGGGCTTCTTGAGCGCGCTGCTGCAGGGCCTGACGGCGCTGTTGCAGTTGGTCGGCCGGCAGGCTCGAACCCGAGGCTTGCAGCTGCTGCGCGTCCGACTGGATGGACGTGGCGTAAGGCTGCAATTCGCCCTGAACTTCCTGGGCCAGCTGTTGCATACGAGCTTCGACGGCCTGACCGGCCGACGACTGGGCCAGCAGACGCGCGTTGTAATAAACGCAGACGCCGGGAATGACCGGGCCGGGGTTGGCGGGCGCGCCGGCCTGTTGCGCCGAGGCGGCGGTGGCGATGAGCGAAGCAGCGGCGGTCGCCGCAATGATCAGAGCTTTCATGGTGTTTCCTCGTGCGGTCGAAAAGCCGCGATTAGAACTGAGTGGAGGTCGAGAAGCGGAAGGATTCCGTCTTGTCGTAATCTTCCTTCGAAAGGACCTTGGAGATGTCGAAGCGGATCGGACCCATCGGCGACTTCCAGTGAATGCTGACGCCAGCCGACGCGCGCAGCGACAGCTCATCGGCGATGTTGGTGTTCACCGTGCCGGTGGACGTCAGCTTGTAGCGGTCGTCCAGCACGCCCAACGTACCGACATCGGCGAACAGCGAGGTCTTGATGCCGTATTGCTCCGGCAGATAGTTCGGCACGGTCAGCTCCACCGTGCCGATGGCGTAGAAGTTGCCGCCCAGGGCGTCGGTCGTATTCAGATCGCGCGGCCCCATACCGGCCGTCTCGAAGCCGCGGAAGCTGTTACCGCCCTTGAAGAAGCGATCGTTGATGCGGATCGGATCGCCGTTCCAGCCGCTGACGTAGCCGGTCGAGCCCTGAACACTGACGACCCAGGCTGGGGTGATGCCATAGTACCAGCTCGCATCAGCCTCGGTCTTCACATAGTTCACGTCGCCGCCCAGACCCGCGAGGTCCTGACGCAGCGACCCGGCCCAGCCGCGCGTCGGACGGATCGGATCGTTGGTGTAGTTGACCTGCAGCGTATAGCCGGCCGACGAGTTGATGAAGCTGCCGATCTGGTCGCACAGCGCCGAAGACCCTTGGCCCACGCCCGAGCAGAAGCCGGTCGGCACGATGATCTCGTCGGACTTCAGGAAGTAGCGCGTGCTGAGCAGCATATTGCCGTTCAGCGGATAGGACAGACGCAGGCCCGCGCCGGTCGAGCGATAGTCGTACGACGAATATTGGCTCAGGTCGTAGCGCGAATGGAACAGGTCGAAGCCGGCGCGCAGATCACGTCCCAGGAACTTCGGCTCGGTGAAGCGGAAGTCGACCTGCTGGCGCAGCGAGCCCCACTCCAGACGGGCGACCACGTTCTGCCCGCGTCCACGGAAGTTCCGCTCCGAGATGCCCAGGTTGACCGTGAAGGAATCGACGGAGCTGAAGCCCGCGCCGACGGACAGTTCGCCGGTCGGCTGTTCCTGGACGTTGACGTTGATGACCGAGCGGTCCGGCGCGCTGCCGCGCGTTTCCTCGACCGTCACGTCCTTGAAGAAGCCCAGGGCGCGCAGATTGTTGCGCGAGCGCTCCATCAGGGCGCGGTTGAAGGCGTCGCCCTCGGTCAGCAGCAGTTCGCGGCGAATGACCGGGTCGATCGTGCGGGTGTTGCCGACCACATTGATGCGATCGATATAGACCCGCTGGCCCTCGGACACGTTGAAGGTCACATCGACCGTGTCCGTCTCGGGATTGGCCTTGTAGGTCGGATTGATCTCGACGAAGGCGTAACCGGCCGAACCGGCCGCGAACGTCAGGGCGTCGACCGCCTGTTCGATCTTGTCGCTCTCGTACAGCTGGCCTTCCCGGATCGGCACCAGAGCCTTCAGGAAGTCGGCGTTCAGCCGGTCGTTCTGGGTGACGACCTTGATCTCACCGAAGTTATACTTGTCGCCTTCGTTCAGCGTCAAAGTCAGCTGGAACGCCTGATCGTCGGGCTGCAGCTCGGCGACCGAGGACACCACGCGGAAGTCGTAATAGCCGCGGTTGGTGTAGAACTTCCGCAGCTGCTCCTGATCGTATTCCAGGCGGTTGGGATCGTAGTTGTCGTTGTTTGAGAAGAACTTCCACCAAGTCGACTTCTCGGTGACCATCACGCCGCGCACGTCGCGATCCGAAAACGCCTCGTTGCCCAAGACGTTGATGGCGCTGATGCCGGTCTGCGGGCCTTCGTTGATTTCGAAGATCACATCGACGCGGTTCTGTTCCAGCTGGACCAGTTTGGGCGTCACGGTCGCAGAGATGCGACCCTGCAGGCGATACAGTTCGACGATGGCGCCGACGTCCTCCTGAACCTTGGCGCGGGTATAGATGCCGCGCGGCGCCAGGGTCACTTCCTTGGTCAGCTTGTCCTTCGACAGCGCCTTGTTTCCCTCGAACACCACTTGGTTGATGATGGGGTTCTCGACGATCTGGACGATCAGATCGCCGTTCTGGATGCCCAGCTGCACATCGGCGAACAGGCCCGTGCGCGACAGAGTGCGCACCGCGACGTCCAGCACTGAGGCGTCGACAGCGTCACCGGGGCGGATCGGCAGATAGGACAGTACCGTAGTCTGGTCGATCCGCTGCGCGCCCTGCACGATGATGCGATTGATCGTGATCGTCTGCGGCGCAGCGATCTCGACACGCGGTTCGGCAGCGCTCGCCGGGGCCGTCTGGGCTGGCGGTTGAGCCGGCCCAGCAGGCGTCGTCGTCGCCGGCGCGGTCTGGGCCGGCGCAGTCTGCGCCAGCGCGGGCGCGCCCAGCCCAGCGGCGACCGCCAGAGCCAGCAGGCTGGAGCGGGCGCTCAGTCGAACGGCGGCGCGAGAGGTCATGTCATTCATTCGGGAAACCGTCGGGGGCTGGCGTCGGCTCACGAGACGAGCCCGCCGAGGAATTGGAAGATATTGAGCTTCTGTAGGTCGTTCCACGTTGCGAACAACATAAATCCCGCCAAAAGCGCAAGGCCTGCACGATAGCCCATCTCCTGGAACCGCGCCGACACAGGCTGTTTCGCCACAGCCTCATAGCCGTAGAAAAGCAGATGCCCGCCGTCGAGGACCGGAATGGGAAGCAGATTTAGAAAGCCGATTCCGATCGAAAGTATGGCGGCCAAGGTTGTCAGCGTCAGGATCAGGTTAATCGCCATGGCGCCAGGCGCTGGATTGGCTTCTACCGCAGCCGTGGTCAGCGAGCCCGTCGCCTTTGCCATGCCTAGCGGACCGCTGAACTGATCGCCCGACTCGCGACCCGTCGCCAGGCGTCCGAGGTAGGTCAGGGTTGAACCGATGACGTCGCCCGTCTGGCGCGCGCCTTCCACGACGGCGTCGACAGGGCCGTAACGTATGTGGCGGACATCGCCGGCCGACGAGCCCAGCCCCAGGCCGATGCGGCCGACCTTGACACGTCCAGCGATGGGGTCGTTTTCCTCGCGGCGTTCAGGCGTGGCGACCAGTTCGACCGGACGCCCGGCGCGCTCGACCGTGAAACGCACGGGATCGCCGGTCGAGAGCATGACGGTGCGGGTGACCGCGCTGCCGTCCTTGATGGCCTTGCCGTTCACCTCGGTGATCAGGTCCCCGACCTGGAAGCCGGCGGCGGCGGCCGGCGATCCGGCCTGGACTTGCGCGACACGCGCGGGGCGCAGGGACACGCCGACGGCCATGAAGACGACGGCGAAGATGGTGATGGCCAGGATGAAGTTGGCCATGGGTCCGGCCGCGACGATCAGGGCGCGCTGCCACACCGGCTTGAAGTGGAAATAATCGCGCTCGGCGCCCGGTCCACGCTCGGCGACCACGCGGCGACGCAGTTCGTCCAGCCCGGCCCGATCAGGCACGCTGGACGCATCCAGATCTCCCGAGAACTTCACATAGCCGCCCAGCGGCAGCCAGCCGAGACGCCATTCGATGCCGTGACGGTCCGTGCGGCTGGCCACGGCCTTGCCGAAGCCGACCGCGAACCGGTCCACCTTCACGCCAAAGGCGCGCGCAATAAGGAAGTGACCCAGTTCGTGGATGGTGACGATGAAGGTCAGCACCAGCAGGAACGAGGCGATGGAGATCAGGACCTGACCCAGGACGCCCAGCATTCGAAAATCGTCTCCCCTGGCCTGCTGTCAGGCCGCATTCGCAAGGCCGGCGATGACGGTCTCGGCCATTCGACGCGTCTCGGCGTCGACCGAAAGGGCCGCGCCGCAGGCATCTCCAGAACCGAAAGCCATCCCCGCTTTCGTCGCACGCTCAAGGGTTTCGGCGACGACTGCGGCAATATTGAGAAACGCCAGCTTGCGGTCAAGGAAGGCGAAGGCGGCGACCTCGTTGGCGGCGTTGAACACAGCCGGCGTCGCGCCCCCCGCCTTCAGGGCCTGACGCGCCAGATCGAGGGCGGGAAAGCGCGTCAGATCGGGCGCTTCGAACGTCAGCCGACCTAGCTCAGCCAGATCCAGCTTGGGCGCCGGCCACGCGATCCGGTCCGGCCAGGCCAGCGCGCAGGCGATCGGCGTGCGCATATCCGGCGGTCCCATCTGAGCCAGCGTCGAACCGTCCACATATTCCACAAGGCTGTGGATGATCGATTCGGGGTGCACCACGACGTCGATCCGATCCTGCGGCATATCGAACAGATAGGCCGCCTCAATCATCTCTAGGCCCTTGTTGGCCATGGTGGCGCTATCGACCGAAATCTTGGCCCCCATGCTCCAGTTGGGGTGGGCGACGGCCTGTTCGGGCGTGATGCCGACCATCTGCTCGCGCGAAGTCTGGCGAAACGGTCCGCCCGATGCCGTCAGGATCAGCTTGGCCACGCGCTCAGGCGCTTCGGCCGGAAACACCTGGAAGATGGCGGAGTGTTCGGAATCGACGGGGATCAAGCGCCCCCCTGCCCGCTTGACCCGTTCGATCAACGCTGGGCCGCAGCAGACCAGGCTTTCCTTATTGGCCAAGGCCAGGGTCGCGCCCGTTCCCGCCGCCGCCCAGGCGGACTTCAGACCCGCCGCTCCGACGATGGACGCCATGATCCAATCGACAGGTCGCGTCGCCGCCTCGACGATGGCCGCGTCGCCGGCGGCGACAGCGACATCCGTGCCGGACAAGGCGTCGCGGAGCTCTTCCAACCGAGCCGGATCGGCGGTCACGGCCAGCTTGGGCCGCCAGCGCCTGGCTTGCTCGGCCAGTTTAGCGATATTGGCGCCGCCCGTCAGGGCCTCGACCTCGAACGCGCCCGTGCCCGTCGCCTCGGCTTGAGCCATCAGGTCCAGTGTGGAGGCGCCGACCGATCCGGTCGCGCCAAGCACAGTGATGCGACGCCGGATCACGCCCCACGCTCCAGCAACAGGACGATCAATCGGCCAGCCGCGACGACCACGACCGCGAACATCAGGCCATCGACGCGGTCCAGCAGGCCGCCGTGGCCCGGAATGGTGTTGCCCGCATCCTTGACCCCGAACCGTCGCTTCAGCGCCGATTCCCACAGGTCCCCCGCCATGGTCGCCAAGGCCGCGGCCAAGCCCAGCACCGCCCCCCAGACGACGCTCAGGGCGCCCATATTGACCCAGGCCGTCATGACGGCGCCCGCAACCGCGCCGGCCGCAACGCCGCCGATGAACCCGGACCAGGTCTTGTTTGGCGAGAAGCGCGGCCACAGCTTGGGTCCGCCAAAGGTGGACCCCGCCAAATAGGCCACGATGTCCGCCGACCAGGCGACGGCGAAGACCAGCACAGTCCAGTGCAGCCCGATCAAACTGTCGACGTCGCGGAGCCACATCAGCAGCACCGAAGGCCAGCCGAGATAGAGAACGCCATAGGCGGCATCCAGCGCCTCCTGCCCTCGACTACGGGCATAGACCCCGGCCGCGACCGCGCCGAACACCAGCATGATGAAGGCGACGGACATGGCGCCGAAATGGGCGCTGATCACCGCCGCCACGACGCCGAAGCTGACCGCGCCGCCCATGACGCGGCGCGCATGGGGCGCACTCATCGCCGCCCATTCGAACGCCAAAACGACGCTGGCGACGATCATCAGCGCCAGGAACCACACGCCGCCGCCCCACGTCGCAGCGACGGCGGCGGGCGCCAGCACGACGGCGGACGCAGCCCTGAGGGCGATATCCCGACCCTTGACCGCCATCAGGCCGTAGCGCGTTCAGGCGCGATCACGCGTCCGCCGAAACGGCGATCGCGCTGACCAAAGGCCGAAATCGCCTCAGCCAGGGCCTTGGGGCCATAGTCGGGCCACAGAATGTCCTGGAACACGAGCTCGGCGTAGGCGGCCTCCCACAACAGGAAGTTCGAAAGCCGCTGCTCGCCCGATGTGCGCACGATCAGGTCCAGCGGCGGCGAGCCCGCCGTGGCCAGCCCGGCCGTCAGGATCGCCTCGTTGAAAGGCTCGACCGTCTCACCCGCCAGCACCCGCTCCATATGGCGACGCGCCGCGTCCACCAGATCCGCGCGACCGCCGTAGTTGAAGGCGACCTGCAACAGGAAGCGATCGTTATGGGCGGTCTGGGCCTCGGCCCGTTCGATGATGGCGGCGATATCGGCCGGCAGTCCCTGGCGTCGCCCCAGAATCTTCAGCCGGACGCCGGCCTTGGTCAGCCGGGCCAGATCGCTGGCGACGTAGGACCGCACCAGACCCATCAGGTCCGACACCTCGTCCTCTGGCCGGCTCCAGTTTTCGGTCGAGAAGCCGAACACCGTCAGACAATCGATGCCGAGATCCGGCGCCGCCTGGATCGTGCGCTTCAGCGCCTGAACGCCTTCGCGGTGGCCAAGAGCGCGCGGCAGCCCGCGCGCCTTCGCCCAGCGTCCATTGCCGTCCATGATGATGGCGACGTGGCGCGGGCCGTCCTGACCCTGCTTGTCTGGGCTTTGGCCTGAAGGCGCGGCGCGGTCTGCCGTCATCTGTCGTGCGATCCCTTCCGGACCCAGCCGTTTCGCCTCAGACCTGCATGATCTCTTGTTCCTTGGTCTTCAAGGTCTCGTCGATGCGCTTGATGGCCGCGTCGGTGTCCTTCTGGACCTCGGTCTCCATCTTTTTTTGCTCGTCCTGGCTGATCTCGCCGGCCTTCTCGGCCTTCTTCAGGTCGTCGTTGGCGTCGCGGCGGACGTTGCGAACCGAGATCTTCTGCTGCTCGGCGTATTTGCCGGCCAACTTGACCAGGTCCTTGCGGCGTTCCTCGGTCAGGGGCGGCACCGGAATGCGCAGGGTCTGGCCGTCCACGATCGGGTTGAGGCCCAGGTTGGCGTTGCGGATCGCCTTTTCGACGGCGACCACCATGCCCTTGTCCCAGACGTTGACGCTCAGCATCCGGGGCTCAGGCACGCTGATGGCGGCGACGGCGGTCAGGGGCGAGGCCGAGCCGTAGGCTTCGACCCGCACGGGCTCCAGCAGGCCGGCGTTGGCGCGGCCGGTGCGCAGACCACTGAACTCTTCCTTCAGGGCGGCGACGGAGCGATCCATGCGGTCGCGATAGGTCTTGAGGTCAGGCTTTGCCATGGTCTTGGTCTCTCTTGTCTTTCCTGGTCAGGCGAACGTTCAGGCGACGTCCTGAATGACCGTGAACGTGCCTTCGCCAGTCAGGGTCCGGCGCAGCGAATTGTCTTCCCGAATGGAGAAGACCACGATCGGGATGCCCGTGTCGCGCATCATGGCGATGGCCGAGGCGTCCATGACCCGCAGATCCTTGGCCAGCACGTCCTGATAGGACAGCGTCTCGTACCGCGTCGCGTCAGGATCCTTCTTCGGGTCGGCGGTATAGACCCCGTCCACGCTGGTGCCCTTCAGCAGGGCGTCGCAGCCCATTTCCGCCGCACGCAGCGCCGCGCCCGAGTCCGTGGTGAAGAACGGTGCGCCCACGCCGGCGGCGAAGATCACGACCCGGCCCTTTTCCAGATGCCGCAGAGCGCGACGGCGGATGTACGGTTCGGCGATGGCCGCCATCGGAATGGCGCTCTGCACGCGGGTCGAGACGCCGATCTTTTCCAGCGCGGACTGCATGGCCAGGGCGTTCATGATGGTCGCCAGCATGCCCATATAGTCGGCCTGGGCGCGCTCCATGCCGGCCGCCGCCTTGGACAGACCGCGGAAGATGTTGCCGCCACCGATGACCAGGCAGATTTCAACGCCCTCGGCCGCGACATCCGCGACGGCCTTGGCCACCGCATCGACGGTCTTCATGTCGACGCCGAACGACTGGTCGCCCATCAGCACCTCGCCCGACACCTTCAGCAGCACGCGTTTGTAGCGGAAGGTCGAGGGGGCGTCGGGCATGCGGGAAGGTCCGTTTGACTGCGGCGCCATTGAATCAGGCGGCTTCTTATAGACGAAAGGCGCGCCGGCCATCAAAGCCGAACGCGCCCTTCTGATACAAAACCCTCACGAATGAGGGGAATGTTTTTTAGTTGCCGCCCATCATGGAGGCGACTTCCGACGCGAAGTCGGGGCCTTCGACCTTCTCGACGCCTTCACCCAGCGCCAGGCGGACGAAGCCGGCCAGGTGCAGGTTGGAGGAGCCCAGTTCCTTTGCCGAGTTGGCGACCAGTTGTTCGATGGTCACGTCCGGATCCATGACGAACGGCTGCTTGGACAGCACCACGTCCTTCTGGAACTTGTTGATCTGACCTTCCACGATCTTTTCGATCATGGCTTCCGGGCGGCCTTCTTCCTTGGCCTTTTCGATCAGAACGGCGCGTTCCTTCTCGATGGCGGCGGGGTCCAGGTCGTCGGTGTTCAGCGACAGCGGCGCGGTGGCGGCGACGTGCATGGCGATCTTGCGGCCCAGCTCGCGAAGCGCGGTCTTGTCGCCCTCGCCTTCCAGGGCCACCAGCACGCCGATGCGGCCGACGCCCGGCGAAACCGCGTTGTGGACGTAGGTCGAGACGACGCCTTCCGACACCGACAGGCGGGCGGCGCGGCGCAGTTGCATGTTCTCGCCGATGGTGGCGATCATGTTGGTCACTTCGTCCTGGACCGTCTTGCCGGCTTCCAGTTCGGCGCCGTGCAGGGCCTCGACCGAGTGGTGCTCCAGACCCAGTTGGGCGAACGACTTGGCGGCGTTCTGGAACAGCTCGTTACGGGCCACGAAGTCGGTTTCGGCGTTGAACTCGATGGCGGCGGCGACTTCGCCCTTGCCGTCTTCCTTCGACGCGACGGCGACCAGACCTTCGGCGGCGACGCGGTCGGCCTTCTTGGCGGCCTTGGACAGGCCCTTGGCGCGCAGCCAGTCGATTGCTGCTTCGATGTTGCCGTCGTTTTCGACCAGCGCCTTCTTGCAGTCCATCATGCCGACGCCCGAACGCTCGCGAAGCTCCTTCACGAGGGCGGCAGTGATCTCGGCCATGTTCTTCTCCTTGGGGGATTTCGTATGTGGGAACGGCCGGACTGATTTAGCCCGGCCGTGTGTCAGTTCGTCAGGCGGCGCTCAAGAACACGAACGCCGCCCGCGGGCGATCAGCCCTCGGCCTTCTCGGTTTCGGCAGCCGGCTCAGCAGCGGCTTCCAGTTCGGCGGCGGCGCCTTCCGTGCCGGCCGGCGCGGCTTCGGCTTCAGCCTTGGGGGCCGAGGCTTCACGCAGCATCTGCTCGACCGGAGCTTCCGAAGCGCCCAGGTCGATGCCCGAGGCCGAGGCGCCGGCGGCCAAGCCGTCCAGGACGGCGTCGGCGATCAGGTCGCAGTAGGTCTGGATGGCGCGGGCGGCGTCGTCGTTGCCGGGGACCGGATAGGTGATGCCGTCCGGGTCCGAGTTGGTGTCCAGGATGGCGATGATCGGGATGTTCAGCTTGCGGGCTTCTTGGATCGCGATCGCTTCCTTGTTGGTGTCGATCACGAACATGATGTCCGGGATCGAACCCATGTCCTTGATGCCGCCCAGAGACAGCTCAAGCTTGTCCTTTTCGCGCTGCAGGTTCAGCAGCTCTTTCTTGACGCGGCCTTCGCCGCCGTTTTCCAGAATGCCTTCCAGTTCACGCAGGCGAGCGATCGAGCCCGACACGGTGCGCCAGTTGGTCAGCGTGCCGCCGAGCCAACGGTTGTTCATGTAGTACTGGGCGCAGCGCTTGGCGGCTTCCGCGACCGGCTCTGCGGCCTGGCGCTTGGTGCCGACGAACAGAACGCGGCCGCCCTTGGCGGCGACTTCGCGCACGGCCACCAGAGCCTGGTGGAACAGCGGCATCGTCTGCGACAGGTCGATGATGTGGATGTTCGAGCGCGAGCCGAAGATGTAGCGGTCCATCTTCGGGTTCCAGCGGTGCGTCTGGTGGCCGAAGTGGGCGCCGGCTTCAAGCAGGGTGCGCATCGAGAATTCAGGCAGAGCCATGATCGTTCAGTCCTTTTTCCGATCAAACGTGGCGCGGGTGATTAAAGGTCTGAAGACCCTCGGAATGGTGCGGATCGGGATGTCTCCCCGAAGCGCGCCTCTCCCGCGTTGCGAAATGCGGGGGCCATGTAGGCCGGATGGGCCGCAATAGCAAGCGCAGCCCTGCAAATGCGAAAAGGCGGCCCCTTTCGGGACCGCCTTTGGTCAGCAACGCGCCGACGGCCTTTACTTCATCGCGTCCAGCAGGGTCCGGGCGCGGTCGCGATGCGCGGTGACGGGCGTCACCAGCTCGCGCGCGAGGGTGGCCAGAGCGGGCGCCTCGGTGTTGTCGGCAAAGCCGTTCAGCAGCGTCAGCGTCTCGTTGTGGGCGGCGACCTGCTGGTCCAGATAGACCTTGTCGAAGTCGTCCGGCGTCGCAGCGTTCAGATTGTCGATGAGGCCCTTGCGGCGTTCGTCCAGCGTCGTGGGGATGGCGACGTTCGGCGCGGCGGTCGCTTGGGCGGCGGCCAGCTTCTCGCCAGCGGCGGTGTGATCCTTGGTGATCATGGCGGCCAGGGCCTTCACGTCGGCATTCTTAGACTTGGCGGCGGCGATCTTGGCGGCTTCCAGCTCATACATGTTGCCGGTGCCCAGACCCGTGACGAAACCGTCGACGGTGTTGGCGCCCATGGTCATGGCCGAGGTCTGGCCCACGACGCCGGACGTGGCGTCCTGGGTGGCGTTGACCGCTTCGCTGGTGTTCTGGGCGGCGCTGTCGCCACCTTGGTTGCAGGCGGCGAGAAGGGCCAGCGAGGCGACGCTGGCGATGGCGAGATATTTCATTGGAACAGTCTCCCTATGGACTGACCGAACCCATCACGCGTCCGTGAGGTTCCGGAAAATCAAAAGCTTGACCATATCCGCGAAGGCTTAGGCGTCCTCCAGCATGACGACGCCCGGCGCTGACTTCAACGCGCCGCGCAAGGCGCCGTCCAGGCGGTAGCGGCCGGGAATCTTGACCTCCACCTCGCGCCCCTGATCGATGCCCGCGATCATCAGTGACACCTCGCCCCCCTTGCCGATCGCGCCCGATCGCGCGCGTTCCAGCCGCGCCTTCAGCGCCTCAGCGTCCGCGCTGCGGGCCGAGACGTGGATGCGCAGGCCGATGTTGGCGTCGTCCAGCAGATTGTCCATCTCGGAGGCGTCGTCGCCGAAGAAGCGCACCTCTCCCTCCGACGACTTGGCGCGCACCCGCACCATGACCGAGGCCCCGGGCTCCAGCACCTCGCGGCATTTGCGCAGTTGTTCGGGCGGGAACAGGCATTCGAACTCGCCGGTCGGATCGGAGAAGGTCACGAAGGCGAACTTCTCGCCCGTCCGCGCGCTGGCCCGCTCCTGCTTGCGACGCACGACGCCGGCCATCTGGAACGCTTCGTGGCCGGACTCCGCCAGCGGGATCGCTTCGGCGACGAAGGTGACGCGCTTGCGCTTCAGGGCTGAGGTCATCTCGTCCAGCGGGTGGCCCGACAGATAGAAGCCGACCGCCGACAGTTCGTGATCCAGCCGCTCCGGCCCGACCCAGGGCTCGACGCTTTTCAGGCGCGGGCGCGCGGCGTGCGCCTGATCGCCGCCGAACAAAGACACCTGCGACGAGGCGCGCTCGGCCGCCACGCTCTGACAATAGGCCATCAGAACGTCGGCCTGTTCCAGCAACTGACGCCGGTTGGGGTGGATGCTATCGAAGGCGCCGGCCTTGGCCAGGCCTTCCAGCGCGCGCTTGTTGACGCTGCGCGGATCGACGCGCTCAAGGAAGTCGAAGATGTCGGCGAACCGCCCGCCCGTCTCGCGTACCTCGATGACGTGTTTCATCGCCTCGAGACCCACGTTTCGGATCGCGCCCAGGGCGTAGAGCACCGCCCCCTTGTCGTCGTCCCAGGCCACGTCGAAGTCGGCCGAAGAGCGATTGATGTCCGGCGCCAGCACCGGCACGTCGAACCGTTTGGCGTCCTGATAGAAGACCGCCAGCTTGTCGGTGTTCGACAAGTCCAGGCTCATGGACGCCGCGAAGAACTCGACCGGCTGATTGGCCTTCAGCCATCCCGTCTGGAACGAGATCAGGGCGTAGGCGGCGGCGTGGGACTTGTTGAAGCCGTATCCGGCGAACTTGGCCACCAGATCGAAGATGGAGCCGGACTGCGCCTCCGGCACGGCCTTTTCGGCGGCGCCCTTGACGAAGCGGAGGCGCTGGAAATCCATCTCCTCCTTCTTCTTCTTGCCCATGGCCCGGCGCAGCAGGTCGGCCTCGCCCAGGCTGTAGCCCGCCAGAATCTGGGCGATCTTCATCACCTGTTCCTGGTAGATGATGACGCCGTAGGTTTCGGTCAGCACCTCTTTCAGGCTGGGGTGCAGATAATCGACCTCGGCGCGCCCGAACTTGCGGTCGATATAGGTGTCGATCATCTCCATCGGCCCCGGCCGATAGAGCGAGATCAGGGCGGTGATCTCTTCGATGGAGCCGCAGCGCATCTTGCGCAGGGTGTCGCGCATGCCCTGGGATTCCAGCTGGAACACCCCGACCGTCTGACCAGAGGCCATCAGCTCATAGGTGCGCGCATCGTCCAGCGGCAGGCTGTTCCAGTCCCTGGCTGCGCCGCGCCGTTCCAGATAGCCGCGCGCCCGATCCAGCACCGTCAGCGTTTTCAGGCCCAGGAAGTCGAACTTCACCAGCCCCGCCGGCTCGACCCATTTCATGTTGAACTGGGACGCCGGAATGGTGGAGCGCGGGTCCTGATACAGCGGGACCAGTTCCGTCAGCGGCCGGTCGCCGATGACGATGCCGGCGGCGTGGGTCGAGGCGTTGCGGTATAGCCCCTCCAGCTCCAGCGCGGTCTCCAGCAGGGTCTTCACCGCCGGCTCGGCGTCCCTCGCCTCCTTCAGGCGCGGCTCGATGTCGATCGCCTGAGCCAGGGTGACGGGCGCGGCCGGGTTGTTCGGCACCATCTTGCAGAGCCGGTCCACCTGGCCCAGCGGCATCTGCAGCACCCGGCCGACGTCGCGCAGCACGGCCCGCGCCTGCAAGGTGCCGAAGGTGATGATCTGGGCCACCCGGTCCTTGCCGTAGCGGTCCTGCACATAGTCGATCACCTCTTCGCGCCGCTCCTGGCAGAAGTCGATGTCGAAGTCGGGCATGGAGACGCGTTCGGGATTCAGGAACCGCTCGAACAGCAGGCCGAACCGCAAGGGATCCAGATCGGTGATGGTCAGGGACCAGGCGACCAGCGAACCGGCGCCGGAACCACGCCCCGGTCCCACGGGAATGCCGTGGGTCTTGGCCCATTTGATGAAGTCCGACACGATGAGGAAGTAGCCGGGGAACCCCATCTGCTGGATGATCCCGACCTCCCATTCCAGGCGAGTCCAATATTCCTCTTCCGGCACGGCCGGCGTGACCTCGGCCAGGCGGACCTTCAGCCCCTCGCGCGCCTGGTGGGCCAGTTCATCGGCCTCGGAGCGACCGGCCCCGGTGTCGAAACGCGGCAGGATGGGCGCGTGCGTATTGACCAGGAAGGCGCAGCGCCGCGCGATGTCGATGGTGTTGTCGCAAGCCTCGGGCAGGTCGGCGAACAGCTCGCGCATGACGGCGGCGGGCTTGAACCAGTGTTCGCCGGTAATGCGACGGCGATCCTCCTGGCCGGTGAATGCCCCGTCGGCGATGCACAGCAGGGCGTCGTGAGACTTCGCCTGCGCCGCCTTGGCGTAATAGACGTCGTTGGTGGCGACCAGCGGCACGTCGTTGGCGTAGGCCCATTCGACCAGCCCCGGCTCGGCGCGCTTTTCGTCCTCAAGCCCGTGGCGTTGCAGTTCGACGTAGAAGCGGTCGCCGAACGCCGCCTTCATCGCCGACAGGGCGGCGGCGGCTTCGGCCTTCTTGCCCTGCGCAAACAGCGGATCGACCGGGCCGTCCGGGCCGCCGGACAGCAGGATCAGGCCTTCGGAGCGGGCGATCACCTGCTCCCAGGCCACGCCCGGCTCGGCCATTTCTCCGGCGTCCAGATAGGCCGATGACGACAGGGCGCACAGGTTCAGCCACCCGGCCGTATCCTGAGCCAGCAGCACCACGGTCGGAACCTTGGCCCAGCGGGCGTTGATCTGGCCGCCGATGCCGAAGACCGGCAGGGCGCAGGCCACGAGCGGCTGAACACCTGCATCCTTCGCCGTCTGGCTGAACTCCAGCGCGCCGAACAGATTGGCCCGGTCCGCCACCCCAACCGCCGGCATTCCGCCGTCGGCCGCCAGCTTGCCGACCTTGGCCGCCTTGATCGCGCCTTCCAGCAGCGAATAGGCCGAGCGGACCCGCAGATGGACAAAACCCTGACTGTTCACCGGCTCGTTCACGCCTTCTTCGACCCTGGCCCGCTGCCGAGCCCTACCCTATCCTGAATCTCATATCGGGCGTCGCGCGGCCATCGCAAACCGGTCGCCCGACGGATCGGCTGTGGATCGCTGGCTTCAGACGGTCCGCAAAAAACACCGTCTAAAGTGTCTAATTCGTCTGATCTCAGGCGGTGACGCTGATCGCCACGGTCCAGACCATCCAGACGAAACCGCCGCACGACGCCAGCGACAGCATATCCCTCATCAAACGCGGCATGACCTTGGCTCCGAGAAATCCGATATGTTCTGCTAATGTTCTATGTTGGCGTTTTGTTCCGGTCAAGTCGTTCTGGTGAAACCGTTTGCGCGTCGCCGTCGTAGTCAATGCAAAAGGAGATGAGACCATGTCCCTTCGCACGACCGCCCTCGCCGCCGTTGCATCCTTGACTGTCGCCGCGCTGGCGATCGGCGCGCCCCTGGCCCATCAGGCCGAGGCGCAGACGGCGCTCCAGACCGCGATCTTCGCCGGCGGCTGCTTCTGGTCGGAGGAGAAGGCCTTTGATGACGTGCCGGGGGTGCGCTCGGCCGTGTCCGGCTTTGTGGGCGGCCATACCGCAAACCCGACCTATGAGCAGGTGGTGCGCGGCGGCACCGGCCATATGGAGGCGGTGCAGGTCACCTTCGATCCGCGCGTGGTCAGCTATCGGACTCTGGTTGATCGCTACTGGCGCACCATCGACCCGACCGATCCGAACGGTCAGTTCTGCGACCAGGGGCCGTCCTATCGATCCGCCGTCTTTGCGACAGCAGCCCAGCGCGCGGACGCCATCGCCTCGCGCGATGCGGCCATGCGGGTGTTGAGAAAGAGCTTCACCACGCCGGTCGTCGGCGCCCAGCGGTTCTGGCCGGCGGGCGAGGAGCATCAGAACTACGCCAAGCGCCACGCCGCCAGCTATCAGGCCTACCGGATCGGATGCCGCCGCCCCGAACGCCTGCGAGCGATCTGGGGCGACGCCGCCGTCAGCTGATCAATCGGCATTGGCTCAGTAGGCGTGGCTCTGGGCCTCGCGCTGTTCCAGATGACCGTCCTTCAGCGCAAAGACGCGGTCCATATGGCCGGCCAACTCCATATTGTGGGTGGCGATCAGGGCGGCGACGCCCGTGGTCTTGGCCAAGTTGCGAAGGGATTCGAACACCGACTGGCTGGTGGTCGGATCCAGATTGCCGGTCGGCTCGTCGGCCAGCAGCAGCCGCGGGCCATTAGCGAGGGCCCGTGCGATCGCGACGCGCTGCTGTTCACCGCCCGACAACTGAGCCGGCTGGTGCGTCAGACGTTCGCCTAGCCCCAGGGCCGTCAGCGTGACCTCGGCGCGTTTGCGCGCCTCGTCCTGAGACACGCCGGCGATCCGCATCGGCAGGGCGACATTGTCGCGCGCGTCGAACTCGGGCAGCAGGTGGTGGAACTGATAGACGAAGCCGATCCGGCCCAGGCGCAAACGCGTGCGGGCGCGCTCGTCCAGATCGCCGACCTGTTCTCCGTCGATGGCGACCGTGCCGCTGGTGGGTTTCTCCAACAGCCCGGCGGCGTGCAGCAGCGACGACTTGCCCGAGCCCGACGGTCCGATCAGCCCGACCAGTTCGCCCGGACAAACGTCCAGATCGACGCCCTTCAACACGGTCAGGCCGCCTTGGGCGGTGTCATAGGTGCGGGTCAGGCCGCGCACCGAAAGGATGGGAGCCTTACTCATAGCGCAGCGCCTCCACGGGATCGATGCGAGACGCGTTCCAGGACGGCGGCAGGCTGGCGATACAGCTCATCAACAGGGACCAGAAGGCCACCCAGGTCACGTCCACCGGATCGACCAGGGCCGGGATGGCGTCCAGCATATAGACGTCGGAATCGAACAGCTTGGTCTGCAGCACGAACTCCAGGAAATGCTGGATCGAACCGATGTTCCAGCAGAACAGCAGCCCCAGGACCAGGCCGGCGATGGTGCCCGCCACCCCGATCATGGCGCCGGCCATGAAGAAGACGCGCAGGATCGCCGAGGGGCTGGCGCCGATGGTACGCAGGATGGCGATGTCGCGCCCCTTGTTCTTCACCAGCATGACGATGCCGGAGATGATGTTCATGGCGGCGATGGCGACCACGAGGCCCAGGATGATGCTCATGGCCACGCGTTCGACCTTCAGCGCGCCATAGAAGGCGGCGAGCCGTTCGCGCCAGTCGCTGACGACCGAGCCGGGACCGGCGGCGTCGCGGATGGCGCCGGTCAGGGCGCCGACCTGATCGGGATCGTCGACCTTGATCTCGATCGCGTCCCAGACGCCTTCCTTGCCGAAGAAGAGCTGCTGCTGCTCCAGAGGCATAAACATGAAGGCGCGATCGTAGTCGGCGGCGCCCGAGCGGAACAGGCCGCCAACGAAATAGGTCTTTTCCAATCCGCCGAGGTTGCCGAAGGCGCTGTCGGCCCCGGTCGGCGAATAGACCGTGATAGCGTCGCCGACACGCAGCCCCAGCGAGTTCGCCAAAGCGGCGCCGATCAGCACTCGGTCGCCGCCATAAGCGCCTTGCCCGAAGCTCGCCCGCTCCTGGGGCGACAAGCTGTCAAAGACGTACTGCGTTTTGGCCAGATCCTGTGGGCGGATGCCCTTGACCATCACGCCCGTTGTGAAGTTGCCCACACGGATCAGGCTTTGGGCTTCGTTCAGCGGATTGACGCTGTAAACGCCCGGGATCGCCTCGATCTTTTTCAGGACCGCGTCTCGATCGGGCGACGTCAAAACCGGGCCCTGCACATACATATGGCCGTTGAACGCCAGCATGCGGCCCAGCAGTTCGCTGCGGAAGCCGGACATGATGCTCATCACGCTGATCAACACGGCGACGGCCAGCATGATGCCGATGAAGCTGATGACGGCGATGGTGGCGACGCCGCCTTCCTTGCGCTTGGCGCGCAGGTAGCGCAGGGCCAGGCCGATCTCCCACGAGGAGAAGGCGCCGGACGGACGAGACGGCAGGCTCAAGCGGTCAGCCTTTCGATAGCTTCGGCGAGCGGCACGGAGACCTTCTCGCCGGTGGCGCGACGTTTCAGTTCGACCACGCCGTCCGCCAGCCCCTTGGGACCGATGGTCAGCTGCCACGGCACGCCGATCAGATCGGCGGTGGCGAACTTGCCGCCGGGACGCTCATCGGTATCGTCGTAAAGGACGTCCTTGCCGAGTTTTTCAAGCTGGGCCACCGCCTCCTCGCAGGCCGCCGAGACAGCCTCATCGTTGGCGCGCAGATTGATCACGACCACGTCGAACGGCGCGACCGCGTCGGGCCAGATGATGCCGCCGGCGTCGTGGCTGGCCTCGATGATGGCGCCCAGCAGGCGCGACACGCCGACGCCATAGCTGCCCATGTGGACCTCGGCGTCCTGTCCGTCAGGCCCGGCGACCTTGGCCTTCATCGGGGCGGAGTATTTCGTGCCAAAGTAGAAGATGTGGCCGACCTCGATGCCGCGCGCCGACAGGCGGTCGCCTTCGGCGGTCTTGGCGTCGAACTGCGCCGGATCGTGCATCTCTTCCGTGGCGGCGTAGAGGGCAGTGCGTTCGTCGAAGACGGCCTGGACGGCTTCCGGGCTGAAGTCGTCGCCGGGCGCGGGCATCTCGACCAGCTTGCGGTCGCAGAAGACCTCGCTCTCGCCAGTTTCAGCCAGGACGATGAACTCGTGGCTCAGATCGCCGCCGATGGGGCCGGTGTCGGCGCGCATCGGCACGGCCTTCAGGCCCATGCGGGCGAAGGTGTTCAGATAGGCGACGAACATGCGGTTGTAGGCGACGCGGGCCGCGGCCTCGTCCACGTCGAACGAATAGGCGTCCTTCATCAGGAACTCGCGCCCGCGCATCACGCCAAAGCGCGGACGGCGCTCGTCACGGAACTTCCACTGGATATGAAACAGGTTCAGCGGCAGCGACTTGTAGGACTTCACATAGGCCCGGAAGATGTCGGTGATCATCTCCTCGTTGGTCGGTCCGTACAGCAGCTCGCGCTCATGTCGGTCGGTGATGCGCAGCATCTCGGGGCCGTAGGCGTCATAGCGGCCGCTCTCGCGCCACAGGTCGGCCAGTTGCAGCGTCGGCATCAGCAGTTCGACCGCCCCTGCCCGCATCTGCTCCTCGCGCACGATCTGCTCGATCTTTCGCAGCACCTTCAAACCCAGCGGCAGCCAGGCGTAGATGCCGGCGGCCTCCTGCTTGATCATGCCGGCGCGCAGCATCAGCTGGTGCGAGACGATCTGGGCGTCCGAAGGAGCTTCCTTCAGCGTGGGCAGGAAAAAGCGCGACAGGCGCATGGTCGGGAATCCTAGGCGTAGAGACGGAACAAGGCTTTAGCCGCTAGGACGGGGCGAAAGCTAGGCCGATGCGTCGTTTAGACGGCCGGGCCGCTGGCGAAGTTCGGCAGGGGCAGCCAGCCCGTGAAGATCAGCACCATGACGAACGCCCAGACCAGGGCCGAAACCCAGGTGGTCGTCAGGAACTTCTTCTTCAGATTGGGCGTCTTGGGCGCGCCCCATTGAGAGCCGTCGGTCGGCGGCTCGTGCGTCTCGCTCGCCGTGCCCAGCGGCAGAACGGCGAACAGCACCGTCCACCAGGCGATGATGTAGATGCCGACCATGGTGAAGACGCCGATGGGCATGACGAACCTCTAGGGATGGGGTCGGCCGACGCCGTAGCGGGCCGCCAGATAGGGAGCGATGGCGTGATCCTGAAGGAAGAGCCGGCCGGTCGTTTCGCTGACCTCGGCCTCGGGCCAATCCAGCGCGCCGTCCAGGATCAGGATGGGGCAGCTCTGATGCGCCTCGCCGACCTGGTCGATGACCGGCTGGCGCGGGCGCGGATGATCCAGATAGACGACGTCCAGCGCATCGCGAAGCCGAGGATAGAAGGCCAGCACGCCCTCGATATAGGCGCCGGGCGGGCAGAACCACGGACCTCCCTGGTCGTCGTGCCAGTCGGGGTTCAGCAGGAAGAGTCGCTCCGTCATCGGCGTGGATATATCCGAGTTGAGGCCGTCGGCGCGACCGCTATTCGCACGATGCGCCAAACCCCGGCGCCCGTAGCGCCAGCAGGATAGACGACCGCGCCTGCTGCGTGATCGCCCCCGCGCCTTGCAGCACGCAGCCGACCGCCGTGTTCGAGTTGGGCGCCAGAAGGCCGTAGGTCAGACCCTCCTGCGCCAGCCGCGCCTGGGCGCCCCTCAACGTTTCGACGGCCGTCGCGACGCGCTCCGGGTTGTTTGTGATGCGCGTCATCTCGTGCAGCGCCTCGCCCGAGCTGGGAAAGTCATAGGCGTTCGGATCGAACGGCGCGATCTCCGCCGACAGGCGTTCGGGATGAATGTCGATGCCGAACTTGGCGTTCTGGCTGGCGGAGAAGGCGATTGCCGGCCCGCTCTCAGGCACGACCAGAATATAGGCGTGGCGCGGAAACAGGAGATATTGCGCCATGAACTTGGTCATTGGCACCAAAGGCATCCCGTCCGGTCCCAAGGCATGGGCGCCGACATAGACGCCCGACGGCACACTGCGCGCATCGATCCGGCCGTTCAGCTTCAGGATGCGATCGACCATGACGTGGTCGAGCAGAAAGACGCCGTCCTCCGCCTCGCGCTCCAGATAGGCATGGATGGCGGCGGTGTCGGGCGCTGGTCCCAGATCGCGGCCATAGACGGTCGGAAAGGCAGTCGGCGACATCGGCTGGCCGTCGGGCGGGCTGAACCATAGAACGCGCAGTTCGTGAACCGTACGCGCCAGGGGGTCTTCGCCCCGGAACGTCGACAGGCTGAGCACCAGATTGACGACGGCGAACAGGGCGACGAACCCGACTAGTCCCTGCCCCGTGATCACCGCCCATCGCCGCCACCCACGCAGCGGATGGCGGGCGTGCCGGATCCGCTCCAGCAAACGGCGCGCACGGGCAGGCTTTTTCGACATGCGTTTCCCCGACCGTTCAGGCGCACGACCAATGCGCCCGAACGGTCAAGGTTGCATCAGACGCGCAGGACGACCGTCTCGACGATGGGACGACGATCCCAGATCTGCTGGCTGGCCTTTTTCAGCACGCGGGCCACGGCCTGTTCGATGACCATTTCGTCATCCAGTGCATCGCCTTTCAGGCCCTTGACCACCTGTTCGACGCGCTCGGCCAGCTTGTCCAGCGCATCACCGAGCGGCGTGGCGGTGTCGCCGGGCAGGCCGACGCTGCGGATGTCGATGTCGCTGGCGATGCGACCGCGCTTGTCCAGGGCGAAGCTGACGATCAGCACGCCGTTGGTCGAGGCGTGACGACGTTCCTTCAGAGCCTCACCCTGCTCGGTCACCAGCATGCCGCCGTCGACGTACAGGCGACCGTTCGGCACCTCGTCAATGATCTTGGCCGGGCCAGGGGCCAGGCGGACCATGTCGCCGTTGCGCGGCGTCACCGTTTCGGGAACGCCCATGTCCTTGGCCAGGTTGGCGTGTTCCAGCAGGAAGCGACGCACGCCGTGGGTCGGCACCGCGATCTGCGGCCGTGCCCATTCGTACATCTGCTTCAGTTCGTCACGGCAGGGGTGGCCCGAGACGTGGATGCCGGGGTGATCCTTCTCGGTGTAGAGGCGCACGCCGCGGTCCGCGAGCCGGTCCTGCAGATTGCCGATCGCCAGTTCGTTGCCGGGGATCTGGCGCGACGAGAAGATGCAGTGGTCGCCCAGACCCAGTTTCACGACCGGGTGGGTGCCGTCGGCGACGCGCGACAGGGCCGCCCTCGCCTCACCCTGGCTGCCGGTGCACAGGTACAGGATTTCATCGGCGGGCCAGACGCGGGCCTCTTCGTCCGACAGGAAGGGCTTCACGTCCTTCAGCATGCCGACGTGTTTGGCCGCCGCTGTGATCCGGTGCATGGAACGGCCGGCCAGGGCCACGCGACGCCCGCAGGCCTCGGCCGCACGGATCACGCTGTCCATACGGGCGACGTTGGAGGCGAAGCAGCCAACCGCGACGCGCCCCTTCAGGCTGGCGATCAGTTTGGAGATGGCGACGGCGACATCGCCCTCGGACCCGGCGACGCCCGGCACGAAGACATTGGTCGAATCGCAGACCATGGCCAGCACGCCTTCGTCGCCCAGGGCGCGGATGACGGGGGCGTCGGTCTTGGTTCCGATCACCGGCTGGTCGTCGATCTTCCAGTCGCCGGTGTGGAACACCATGCCCAGCGGCGTATCGATGGCCAGGCCGCTGGGCTCGGCGATCGAGTGGGTCATGTTGACGAAGGTCACGCCGAACGTGCCGATATCGACGGTCCCGCCCAGCGGCACCTCGATCAGTTCAACCTCGTCCAAAATGCCGCGCTCGCGCAGCTTGTCGCGGATCAGATAGGCGGTGAAGGGCGTGGCGTAGATCGGCGCCTTGATGCGCGGCCACAGCCAGCCCAGGGCCCCGATGTGATCTTCGTGCGCGTGGGTCAGCACGATGCCCTTGATGTTTTCACCCTCCAGGAAGGTGGGATCAGGCACGATCACGTCCACGCCGGGCGTGGACAGGTCGCCGAAGGTGACGCCGACATCGACGATCAGCCATTCACGGTTAGCCTCAGGGCCGAAGCCATAGGCGTTCAGGTTCATACCGACCTCGTCCGAGCCGCCCAGCGGCAGGAAAACGAGTTCGTCTTGGGTTTGCTTTTTCATTCAATCAGTCAAATGGGCGTTACGACGCCAGATTTCGAGGAGGCCGCGAATAGTCAGGTCTGGATCGAAGTGATCGATGCTGTCGGTCGCGCCTTCGAACAGGCTGGCGACCCCGCCGGTGCCGACGACGGTCATGGGCTTGCCCCACTCCGCCTTGATGCGTCCAATCAGGCCTTCGATCAACGAGATATAGCCCCAGAAGACGCCGGACTGCATGGCCTCGACCGTGCCCTTGCCGATGACGTTCTCGGGTTTCTGGATGGCGATGCGCGGCAGCTTGGCCGCCGCCTCGTGCAAAGCCTGAAGCGACAGATTGATGCCGGGCGCGATCAGACCGCCCTCGAAGGCGCCGTCGCCCGACACGATGTCAAAGGTCGTCGCCGTGCCGCTGTCGATCAACAGAAGGTCGCCGGGATACATCAGCGAGGCGCCCACGGCGTTCACGAGACGATCGGCGCCCGCCTCGCTGGGCTTGGCGATCCGCACCTCGATGCCCAGTTCGGCGTTCTCGCCGATGACCAGGGGTTCGATGTTCAGATAGCGCCGCGCCAGATTGCGCAGGTTGAAGATCGACTGCGGCACGACGCTGGAGATGATGCAGCCGCTCAGCGCCCCGAAGGCCAACCCCTTCATCACCATCAGTTGGTTCAGCCAGACGGCGTATTCGTCGGCCGTGCGGCTGGCCTCGGTCGCGGCGCGCCATTGGGCGATCCAGTCCGTGCCGTCGTGGACCGCAAACAGCGTATTGGTGTTGCCCTGCTCGATGGCGAGAAGCATTAGGCGGCTTTCCCGAAAAAGACGTCGCCGGCGGAAATCAACCGCACGGAGCCGTCGGCAAGGCGCAGGCGTAAGGCGCCGTCCGCCTCCACGCCCTCGGCCAAACCTTCCAGCGTCTCATTGTCCAGACGCGCGACGCACGGTCCGTTCAGCCCCGTCAGGCGGCTGGTCCAGGCGTCGAGCACGGGCTCGAAGCCCATCGTCTGCCAGCGCCCCCACCAGACGGCGAAGGTCTCGGCCAGGATTTCGGCGGCAGCCTCGATCGGCGGGACATAGGCCAGGTCGGCGCGCAGACGTTCGGCAACCGAGGTCGCCCCTCGCTCGGTGCCCTCGGGCGCATGGGCCAGATTCACGCCGATCCCGACCGCAAGCCAGAGGTCGCCGTTCGCGTGCCGGCCGGATTCGACCAGTATGCCCGACACCTTGACCCCGTCCAGCAGGACGTCGTTGGGCCATTTGATCGAAACGAGCGCAGGCGAGACGAAGACGTCCAGCAGATCCGCGACCGCCAGGGCGGCGATGAAGGTGGCCTGAGCCGCCTCCGCCGTTGACTTGGGCGTGGTGATCAGAAGGGTGGCGGCCAGATTGCCCTGATCGGTGTCCCACTTGCGACCCCGCCGACCGCGGCCGGCAGTCTGGCGGCGCGCCACGATCCAGCGCGGCCCCGCCTCTCCGGCCTCGGCGAGGCGGCGCGCCTCGGCGTTGGTCGAGTCGATCTCGTCGAGGATGACCAGTGGGACGGGCGCCAACGCCCTACCCGTTCCCGAAGCCGGCGCTCGCAGCCTTGGTCAGCGGCTCCAGCCAGGTCAGACCGACGATCACCAACGGGAAGGCGAAGGCGGCGCACGCCCAGCCGATCCACTTGGCCTCGACCGGCGCGGCGTCAGTGGCGATGTCGTCCACCGGCGCATCGAACCACATCAGCTTGAGGATGCGCAGATAGTAGAAGGCGGCGACGACCGAGGCGACCAGACCGGCGGCCGCGACGGGCCACAATCCCGCATCGGCGGCGGCGCCGAACACATAGTATTTGCCCCAGAAGCCCGAGAACGGCGGCATGCCTAGGACCGACAGCGACAGGATGGTCAGGGCCACGGCGGTCAGCGGACGATCCTTCTTCAATCCGGCCAGATCGGCGATGCGGCGGATCGGACGGCCCGACTTGGACAGGCTGAGCAGGATGGCGAAGAAGCCCAACTGGTCGATGACATACAGCGTCATGAACATCAGCATGGCCTGCAGGCCCTCGGCCGTGCCCGCCGCAATGCCCAGCAGGGCGTAACCGATGTTGGCGATCGAGGAATAGGCCAGCAGGCGCTGGATGTCCTTCTGCGCCAGGCCGCCAAAGGCGCCGACGACGAAGCTGATCAGCGAGATGGCGATCAGGGCCTGCGACCACTGGGCGTGGGCGTCGCCGAAACCGTTTTCCAGCGCGCGGGCGATCAGCACCATGGCCGCGACCTTGGGCGCCGTAGCGAACAGGGCCACGACCGGCGTCGGCGCGCCCTCATAGACGTCGGGCGTCCACATGTGGAACGGCGCGGCCGAAACCTTGAACGCGAGGCCGCAGATCAGGAAGACCAGGCCGAAGACCAGGCCCGGGCCGGGATTGTCGGCGGCGACGGCGGCGATGTCCTCAAACCGCATCGAGCCGGCGAAGCCGTAGATCAGGCTGGCGCCATACAGCAGCAGACCGGACGACAGCGCGCCCAGGACGAAATACTTCAGGCCCGCTTCCGACGCCTTGACGTCGTTGCGGTGGAAGGCGGCCAGCACATACAGGGCCAGCGAGTGCAGCTCGATCCCCACATACATGGAGATCAGGTCGCCCGAGGACGCCATCATCCCCATGCCGGCCGAGGCCAGCACGATCAGGACCGGATATTCGAACTTGGCGATGCGCGTGCGCTTCATCCAGCCGTCGCCCAGCACGACCGCCACGGCGGCCGACAGATAGATCAGGCTCTTGGCGTAGATGGCCAGAGGATCAGCGACATAGGCGCCGTTGAAGGCGACGCCCCACGGTCCGACGATCGAGATGACCGATGCGGCGATCAGCAGCAGGACCGACAGGATCGAAATCAGACGGGCGCTCTTGTCGCCCATGAAGGCGCCGACCATCAGCAGGACCAGGGCGCCGACCGCGAGGGTGACTTCCGAGGCGGCGAGATGCAGGGCGGAGGATAGATCAGGCATCTGTAAGTCTCACCCGCCGATCGCGGCGCGATACGCGCTGGTCAGGGCCTCGACGGTAGGCCCGGTGTAATCGAGGACGGAGGCCGGATGGACCCCCAGCCAGATGGTGCCGACGATCAGAGGCACGAACAGCAGCAGTTCGCGCTTGTCGATGTCGGTGATGGTCTCAAGCTTCGGATTGGTGATCTCGCCGAACATGACCGCGCGGTACAGGGTCAGGGCATAGACCGCCGAGAAGATGACGCCCGAGGCCGCGACCAGCGCCGCCCAGGTCGAGGCGTTGTAGGCCCCCGTCATGGTCAGAACCTCGCCGATGAAGCCCGAGGTGCCCGGCAGGCCGACGTTGGCCATGGTGAACATCAGGAAGATGGCGGCGTACCACGGCATCTTGGAGGTCAGGCCGCCGTAGAAGGCGATCTCGCGGGTGTGCATCCGGTCGTAGACGACGCCGACGCACAGGAACAGCGCGCCCGAGATCAGGCCGTGGCTGATCATCTGGAAGATGGCGCCCTGCATGCCGATGTCGTTGCCGGCGAAGATGCCCAGGGTCACAAAGCCCATGTGGGCCACCGACGAATAGGCGATCAGCTTCTTGATGTCCGTCTGACGCCAGGCAACCAGCGACGTATAGACGATGGCGATCACCGACAGGGTGAAGACCAGCGGCCGGAACATCTCCGACGCCATCGGGAACATCGGCACGTTGAACAGGATGAAGCCGTAGCCGCCCAGCTTCAGCAGAATGCCCGCCAGGATGACCGAACCGGCCGTCGGCGCCTGAACGTGGGCGTCGGGCAGCCAGGTGTGGACCGGCCACATCGGCATCTTGACCGCGAATGAGGCGAAGAAGGCCAGCCACAGGATCGGCTGGACGGCCGGATCGAAGGCGAAACGCTTCAGCTCGGGAATGCTGGTGGTGCCCGCCTCATGCGCCATCCACAGCATGGCCAGCAGCATCAGGACGGACCCCAGCAGGGTGTAGAGGAAGAACTTGTAGGCCGCATAGATGCGGTTCTGACCGCCCCAGATGCCGATGATCAGGAACATCGGGACCAGGGTGCCTTCGAAGAAGATGTAGAAGAGGAACAGGTCCAGTGAGGTGAACACCCCGATGACCAGCGTCTCCAGCACCAGGAAGGCGATCATATATTCGACGACGCGCGTCTCGACCGACTTCCAGCTGGCCAGGATGCAGATCGGCATCAGGAAGGCCGTCAGGAGCACGAACAGGATCGAGATCCCGTCGACGCCCAGGTGATAGCTGGCGCCCGCGAACCACGGGACCATCTCCACGAACTGATAGCTGGTGTTGGCCGGATCGAAGCCGGCGACCAGCACGACCGACACCGCCAGGGTCACCAGGGTGGTGATCAAGGCGATCCAGCGCGCGGCCGGCGCGGTCGCATCGGCCGACTTTGACGTCAGCCGGGCGGCGAAGATCGCCAAGGCCCCGACCAGGGGCAGGAATGTAACGAGGCTCAGGATGTAGGGCACGAGATCAGGCTCCCCACGCGAGGATGGCGAAGGTGAGCAGACCAGCCACCCCGAGCAGCATCACGAAGGCGTAGTGATAGACATAGCCGGACTGGATCTTGCCCAGTCGAGCGGCGGATTTCAGCGACACCCAGGCGGCGCCGTTCGGGCCCAGACCGTCGATGATCTTCACGTCACAGATCTTCCAGAAGAAGTTCCCGATGGCGCGGAAGCCGCGCACGAAGACGACGTCGTACAGCTCGTCGAAATACCACTTATTGTAGAGGAAGCGGTAGATGACGCCGTTCCGCTCGGCCATGCGACGGCCCATGCCCTCGCGAGCGACATAAATCCAATAGGCGAAGGCGGTGCCGATCAGCGTCAGGATCAGCGGCGACCATTTCACCCAGGTCGGAACGTCGTGGCTTTCGTGCAGCACGTGGTTGTTTGCGCCGGTGAAGATCGCGCCGCGCCAGAACTCGCCCTCGTGGTGGCCGATGAAGTGCGGCGCGAAGACGAAGCCGGCCGCAACGGCGCCGACCGACAGCAGGATCAGCGGAACCAGCATGACCAGCGGGCTCTCGTGTGGCTTCAGCGGGCCATGATGACCGTGATCGTCATGCGCATGATCGTCGTGATGATCGCCGACCGGCTCGGAATGCGTTTCCAGCTGGGCGTGCGAGGCGTGGTCGTCAGCATGATGGGCGTCGCCCTCTTCCTTCCACACCGGCTTGTTGTGGAAGGTCATGAAGACCAGGCGCCACGAATAGTAGGCCGTCAGACCGGCGGCGATGATGCCGACGAAGAAGGCGAACAGACCGATGGCCGAGTGACCCGAGGCCGCCGAGGCATAGGCGCTCTCGATGATCGAATCCTTGGAGTAGAAGCCGGCGAAGCCGCCGACGCCGGGGATGCCCAGGCCGGTGATGGCGATGGTGCCGATGGTCATCACCGCATAGGTGACCGGCAGCAGCTTCCACAGGCCGCCCATCTTCCGCATGTCCTGCTCGTGGTGCATGCCGTGGATCACCGAACCGGCGCCCAGGAACAGCAGGGCCTTGAAGAAGGCGTGCGTGAACAGGTGGAACATGGCCGCCTGATAAGCGCCGACGCCCGCGGCGAAGAACATATAGCCCAGCTGCGAACAGGTCGAATAGGCGATCACCCGCTTGATGTCGTTCTGGGTCAGGCCGACCGTGGCCGCGAACAGGGCCGTGATCGCGCCGATGATGGCGATGATCTGCGACGCGCCCGGCGCATACTCATAGATCGGGCTCAGCAGGCAGACCATATAGACGCCGGCGGTGACCATGGTCGCGGCGTGGATCAGCGCCGACACCGGGGTTGGGCCTTCCATCGCGTCCGGCAACCAGGTGTGCAGGAAGAACTGGGCCGACTTGCCCATGGCGCCGATGAACAGCAGGAAGCCGGCCAGATCCAGCGCGGACCACTGGACGCCCAGGAACTCCCACGTCGTGCCGGCCTTGGTGGCGATCAGCGGGAACAGCTCGGCGAAGTTGATGGTGCCGTACATCCAGAAGATCGTCATGATCCCCAGCACGAAACCGAAGTCGCCGACGCGGTTGACGACGAAGGCCTTGATGGCGGCGGCGCTGGCCGTCGGCTTCTTGAACCAGAAGCCGATCAGCAGATAGGACGCCAGGCCCACGCCTTCCCAGCCGAAGAAGATCTGCATGAAGTCGGCCGCCGTCACCAGCGCCAGCATCATGAAGGTGAACAGCGACAGATAGGCGAAGAAGCGCGGCCGGCTGTCGTCCTCGGCCATGTAGCCCCAGGAATACAGGTGAACCAGCGACGACACGCTGGTGACCACGATCAGCATGGTCGCCGACAGGGCGTCGATACGGATCGACCAGGCCGACTGGAAGTCGCCGACGTTAATGAAGGGCGCCAGGCGGATGGTGAAGGGCTCCATATGGCCCCAGGTCCACTGGCCGAACACCGTCCAGGCCACGGCGCACGAGAAGAACAGCAGGCCGGTCGTGACGGCCTGCGACGGGATGTTGCCAATCCGGCGTCCGAAGAAGCCGGCGATGGCCGCGCCCAGCAGCGGGGCGAAGATCCCGAGAATGACGAGGGTATGGAAGGTCACGCTCAGCCCTTCATCACGGAGGCGTCGTCCACGGCGATGTCGCCGCGGTTACGGAAGAAGGTCACCAGGATCGCCAGGCCGACGGCGGCCTCGGCTGCGGCGACGGTCAGGACGAACATCGCCATGATCTGCCCGCTGATCTCGTTCAGATAGGCCGAGAAGGCGACGAAGTTGATGTTCACCGCCAGCAGGATCAGCTCGATCGACATCAGGATGATGATGACGTTCTTGCGGTTCACGAAGATGCCGAACACCCCGATGGTGAACAGGATCGCAGCGACCGTCAGATAATGGGTCAGACCGATCATCAGAGAAGCTCCTCGGCGCTGACGCCTTCGCCCGTGGCGGCGGACTTGATCTCGACCGACTTGCGACGGTCACGGTTCACCTGGTCGCCGGGGTTCTGGCGTTTGATGTGCGGCTTGTGGCGCAGGGTCAGGGTGATGGCGCCGATCATCGCGATCAGCAGCACGATCCCGGCCGCCTGGAAGAAGTAGACATAGTCTGTGTAGAGCACCCGGCCGATGGCCTCGACGTTCGTCACGCTGGCGTCCGGCGCGCCCGGCGCCGGCAGGCCCGCAGCGGCCCCGCCCTGAACCACGGCGACCGAGACGATGATCATCTCGACCAGCAGCACGGCGGCGATGATGGCGCCGAGCGGCAGATAGCGCGCGTAGCCTTCGCGCAGCTTCAGGAAGTCCACGTCCAGCATCATGACGACGAACAGGAACAGCACCGCGACCGCGCCGACGTAAACGACGACCAGCAGCATCGCCAGGAACTCGGCTCCCAGCAGGACGAACAGACCCGCCGACGAGAAGAAGGCCAGGATCAACCACAGCACGCTGTGCACCGGGTTGCGCGCGGTCACGACCAGAAGGCCGGAAACCGTGGCGACCGCCGCCAGCAGATAGAAGGCTATGCCTTGCAGCATGTCGGGACGAAGCCCCTTTCGTATCGGCCGCGACCCCGTTCAGGAATCGCCAACCCGTTTAGCGAGATGCGCCTTAGCGGTAAGGCGCGTCGAGTTCCAGATTCTTGGCGATCTGCCGTTCCCAGCGGTCGCCGTTATCGAGCAGGCGTTGCTTGTCGTAGAGCAGCTCTTCGCGCGTCTCGACGGCGAACTCCGAGTTCGGCCCTTCCACGATGGCGTCCACCGGGCAGGCCTCCTGGCACAGGCCGCAGTAGATGCATTTGACCATGTCGATGTCGTAGCGGGTCGTGCGGCGGCTGCCGTCGGCGCGCGGCTCGGCCTCGATGGTGATGGCCTGGGCGGGGCAGATGGCTTCGCACAGCTTGCAGGCGATGCAGCGTTCCTCGCCGTTCGCATAGCGACGAAGCGCGTGCTCGCCGCGGAAGCGCGGCGACTGCGGATTGCGCTCGAACGGATAGTTCACCGTCATCTTGGGACGGGCCATATATTTCAGCGACAGACCGATGGCGCCGATGACGTCCAGCATCATCGCGCCCTTGGTCGCCTGGACGATACGGGTGAACATCAGGGCTTATCCTTGGGGGCGGGCGTCGTCTGGGGTGCGGTCTGGCTGGCGCGCCAGTCCTGTTCAATGCGGTCCTGGCGTTGCTGCCATTGATAGCTCGACTCGGGCATGCGCGACGCGTCGGGCGCGCAGGCGGCGGTCATCGTCAGAAGACCGAGGCCGATGATAGGGCCGCGCATCACGACCCCACCACGAAGACGCGCCAAGCGGAAACGATCACGACCGCGACCAGCGACGTCGGCAGGAAGATCTTCCAGCCCAGACGCATCAGTTGGTCATAGCGATAGCGCGGCACGAAGGCCTTCACCATCGAGATCATGATGAACCAGAAGACCGTCTTGGCCATGAAGGTCAGCAGAAAGATCGTGTAGGCAATCCAGGCCGGCAGCCCATCCATCCACGCCTGCGGCACGCCGGGGTTCCAGCCGCCGAAGAACAGCAGGCTGATCATCGCCGACATGAAGACGATGTTGACGTACTCGCCCATCATGAACAGCAGATACGGGGTCGAGCTGTATTCGACCTGGTAACCGGCGACCAGTTCGGACTCGGCCTCGGGCAGATCGAACGGAGGGCGATTAGTCTCGGCCAGGGCCGAGATGAAGAAGATGATCGACATCGGGAACAGGATCACCACCAGCGGCCAGGTGTCTGCGCCGCCGCCGAAGCCGTACCAGTTCCAGAACATGCCCTTCTGGCTATCGACGATCGCCGACAGGTTCATGGTGCCGGCCAGCAGGATCACATTGATGATGATGAGGCCCAGCGAGACTTCATAGGACACCATCTGCGCCGCCGAGCGCAGCGAACCCAGGAACGGATACTTCGAGTTCGAAGCCCAGCCGCCCATGATGATGCCGTAAACGCCCAGCGACGAGACCGCGAAGATGTACAGGATGCCGACGTTCAGGTCCGACACCACCCAGCCCGGCGCGAACGGAATGACCGCCCAGGCCATGAAGGCCAGGATCACGGTGATGATCGGGGCGATGATGAAGACCGCCTTGTCCGCGCCGGCCGGGATCACGACCTCCTTCAGCACGAACTTGATCATGTCGGCGAAGGATTGAAGCAGGCCGAAGGGACCGACGACGTTCGGACCCTTGCGCATCTGCACGCCCGCCCAGACCTTGCGGTCGGCCAGCAGCAGGAAGGCGACGGCGATCAGTACGCCGACCGTGATCAGCAGGACCTGACCGACCGTGATCAGCGTCCAGCCCAGAGGCGTGGCCCAGAAGGAAACGGGGTCCATGGCTTACTCCGCCGCCATTGCGACCGGCTGGGTCCGCAGGGCGGACAGCTCGGCCATCGTCGCGCTGGCGCGCGCTATCGGATTGGAAAGATACGGGTCGGTCACGACCGAAACGAAGGCGCGGTCGCCCAGATCGCCCTTGGCGCCCAGGGCCGTCACGTCGAACGCCGCCGGCGCGGGCAGATAGTCGATCCGGCCGAAGGTCGGATGATCGCCCATCAGCTTGGCGCGCAGTTGCTCCAGCGTGTCGTAAGGCAGGGTCTGATCGACGCGCGCCGACAGGGCGCGGATGATGGCCCAGTCTTCCTTGGCCTCGCCCTTGGGGAAGACGACGCGTTCGGCCATCTGCACCCGGCCCTCGGTGTTGACGTACAGGCCGGCCTTCTCGGTGTAGGCCGCGCCCGGCAGGATCACGTCGGCGCCGTGCGCGCCGCGGTCGCCGTGGCTGCCCAGATAGACGCGGAAGGCGTTCGAACCGGTCGGATCGACCTCGTCGGCGCCCAGCAGTAACAGCACGTCCAGCGCATCCGGCTTCAGCATTTCGGCGACGGTCAGGCCGCCCTCAGCCGGCACAAAGCCCATGTCCAGACCGGCGACGCGCGAGGCGGCGTGGTGCAGGACGTTGAAGCCGTTCCAGCCTTCAGCGACGACGCCGACCTTCTTGGCCAGGGCGCCGAGCGCGTTCAGGACGGCCGGACCGCCCTCCCCGCCCAGCGCGCCGGAGCCGACGATGATCGCCGGACGCTCGGCCTTTGTCAGGAAGTCCAGCGCCGACTTCGGCAGCTTGGCCAGGGTCTGCGTGCCTGCGCCCAGATAGGCGTAGTCGAACGTCAGGTCGGCTTGTTCGCCGATCAGACCGATCTCCATGTCGCCCTTCAGCCAGGCCTTGCGCAGGCGGGCGTTCAGCAGCGGCGCCTCGGTGCGCGGGTTGGCGCCGACGATCAGAACGGCGTCAGCCTTTTCAATGCCTTCCAGGCCGGAGTTGAACAGCCATCCCTCGCGCGGGCCGTAACCCACGGCGGCGCCGTCCTGGCGGCAGTCGGTGTTGTTGGAGCCGAGCGCGCGGAACAGGTCCATCGTCGCCTTCATCGACTCGGCGTCCTGCAGATCGCCGGCGATCACGCCGATGCGGTCGGCCGGCGCGGCCTTCAGCTTGGCGGCGACGGCGTCCAGCGCCTCGTTCCATGACGCGGCGCGCAGCTTGCCGTTCTCACGGATCCACGGACGGTCCAGACGACGCGCGGTCAGGCCGTCGACGACATAGCGGCTCTTGTCCGACAGCCACTCCTCGTTGATGCCCTCGTTGACGCGCGGCAGCACGCGCATGACCTCGGACCCGCGGTAATCGGCGCGGATGTTCGAGCCCAGAGCGTCCATGACGTCGATGGTCTCGGTCTTCTTCAGTTCCCACGGACGATAGTGGTATTGCCACGGGCGGTGCGTCAGGGCGCCGACCGGGCACAGGTCATTGACGTTGCCCGACAATTCCGAGGCGACCGACTTCTCTAGATAGGTCGTGATCTCGGCGTCCTCGCCGCGCGAGATCATGCCGATGTCCGGCACCCCGGCGACTTCGGTGATGAAGCGGACGCAGCGCGTGCACTGGATGCAGCGCGTCATGAAGGTCTTGATGGTCGGCCCCATCGCCTTTTCTTCGACCGCGCGCTTGTTCTCCGAATAGCGCGAGCCGTCTCGGCCATAGCCGACCGACTGGTCCTGCAGGTCGCATTCGCCGCCCTGGTCGCAGATCGGGCAATCCAGCGGGTGGTTGATGAGCAGGAACTCCATCACCCCTTCGCGGGCCTTCTTGACCATCGGCGTGTCGGTGAAGATTTCCTGGCCGTCGGCGGCCGGAAGCGCGCACGAAGCCTGCGGCTTCGGCGGTCCAGGCTTCACCTCGACCAGACACATGCGGCAGTTGCCGGCGATGGACAGGCGCTCGTGATAGCAGAAGCGCGGAATTTCTTGTCCGGCGCGTTCGGCGACCTGGAGCACGGTCATGCCGGGCTCGAACTCGGTTTCGACGCCGTTGACCTTGGCGATAGGCATCAGCGGGCCTCTTGCTTGGCGGCGGGAGCCGCCATTTGTACATCCACGGACATCGGCTGACCGTCGCGGAACAGGCCCGCGCCGTCGGCTTGCGCCCGGCATTCGAATTCCAGCCTGCCGCCATCGACCGGCGCGCGCCACGACACCTGGGCCGTGCGATCGCCGGTGGCGGTGAAGGCGACGGCGTCGCCTTCCTGGCCGTACATGCGGTTCACCACGTCGCGGCATGCCGCTTCGAGGTCCGCCGGAGCCGCCGAAGCCGCTTCAGGCGCGACCGGCGCAACCTCGGCCGACGCCGCCTCGGGCGCTGGCGGGGCTTCGGGCGCAACCCTTCCCCCCTCGTCGCAAGCCGCGAGGATCGGAAGCGTCAGCAACAGGGCGACGGCGAGGCGCATCTCTACTCCGCCGCGATCGCGTGGCCGGCGAAGTTCGCGCGGCGGCTGCGGTAGTTGGCGATCCGCTCTTCGATCTCGTGACGGAAGTGACGGATCAGACCTTGTACCGGCCACGCGGCGGCGTCGCCCAGGGCGCAGATGGTGTGGCCCTCGACCTGTCCGGCGACGTCCAGCAGCAGATCGATTTCCGACGGATCGGCTTCGCCCACGGCCATCCGCTCCAGCACGCGCCACATCCAGCCGGTGCCTTCGCGGCACGGCGTGCACTGGCCGCAGCTCTCGTGTTTGAAGAAGTAGCTGATGCGGGCGATCGCCTTCACGATGTCGGTGGATTCGTCCATCACCGTCACGCCGGCGGTGCCCAGCGACGAGCGAACCTCGCGCATGGAATCGAAGTCCATCAGGACCGTCTCGGCCTGCTCGCGCGTGATGACCGGGCAGGACGCGCCGCCAGGGATGATGGCTTTCAGATTGCTCCAACCGCCGCGCACGCCGCCGCCGTGATCCTCGATCAGCTGACGCAGCGGGATCGACATGGCCTCCTCGACCACGCAGGGCGTGTTCACATGGCCGGACAGGGACATCAGCTTGGTGCCGGTGTTGTTCGGACGGCCAAAGCTGGCGAACCAGTCGGCGCCGCGACGCAGGATCGTGCCCACGACAGCGATCGACTCAACGTTGTTCACCGTGGTCGGGCAGCCGTACAGGCCCGCACCGGCCGGGAACGGCGGCTTCAGACGCGGCTGCCCCTTCTTGCCTTCCAGCGATTCCAGCAGCGCCGTCTCTTCACCGCAGATGTAGGCGCCGGCGCCGTGGTGGATATAGACGTGGAAGTCCCAGCCGTGAACGTTGCCGTCGCCGATCAGCCTGGCCTCATAGGCCTGCTTGACGGCGGCTTCCATACGCTCGCGCTCCAGCACGTATTCGCCGCGCAGATAGATATAGCAGGCGTGGGCTTGCATCGCGAAGCTGGCGATCAGCGCGCCTTCGATCAGCAGGTGCGGATCATGGCGCATGATCTCGCGGTCCTTGCAGGTCGCGGGCTCGGATTCGTCGGCGTTGATGACCAGGTAGTGAGGACGATCCTTCACTTCCTTGGGCATGAATGACCACTTCAGGCCGGTCGAGAAGCCCGCGCCGCCTCGGCCGCGCAGACCCGAGGCCTTGACGTTGTTGATGATCCAGTCGCGGCCAAGGTCCAGCATGTCCTTGGTGGCGTTCCAGGCGCCGCGGTTCTTCGCCCCGTCCAGCGTCCAGTCGTGGAAGCCGTACAGGTTGGTGAAGATGCGATCCTTGTCTTCGAGAATGCCGACCATGGCCCTCAGAGTCCTTCCGCCAGACGGCGCTTGTGGTGGCGCGTGCGCATCCAGATGGCCGCGATGACCATCACCCAGCCCGCCGCCAGCATGAAGTAGGAGAGATTGACCGCCCACGGTCCGACTGCGCCCTGACGCGAGATCAGGATCAGAACGGCCGCGCCGACGACCATGGCCAGGCCGCCCGCGCGCAGCGGACGCCCGACGTTGCGCAGTTCCTTGCGGTAGGCTGCGCGGCCCTCTTCGGTGTTCAGATCCGGCGACGACATCAGGCCGGCGCCTTCTCGACCGGCGCGGGGTCGCTGTTCGGCAGCTTCTTGATCGGCTTGGCGGCCGAGCCGTCATAAAGCGTCGCATCGAGCAGGGTCTTCGGCCCGCCTTCCGGCGCCGCATTGGTGCGACCGATGTAGGAGCCCGGCTCGGGCGTCTTGCCGGCGGCGAAGTCGTCGATGATCTGGCCGATCGTCTCGGGCGTCAGGTCCTCGAAATAATAGTCGTTGATCTGGGCCATCGGCGCGTTGGAGCAGGCGCCCAGGCACTCGACTTCCTGCCAGGTGAAGCGGCCGTCGGCGGACAGATGATCCTTGGGACCGATCTTCTCCTTGCAGACGCGCATCAGCTCATTGGCGCCGCGCAGCATGCACGGGGTGGTGCCGCACACCTGGATCAGCGCCGTCTTGCCGACCGGCTCCAGCATGAACATGGTGTAGAAGGTCGCGACCTCCAGCACCCGGATATAGGCCATGTCCAGCAGTTCGGCGATCGCGCGGATGGCGGGTTCGGACACCCAGCCTTCCTGCTTTTGCACCAGCCACAGGATCGGGATCACCGCCGACTGACGACGGCCTTCCGGATACTTCTTGATCCACCATTCGGCCTTGGCCGTCGTATCGGCCGAGAAGGCGAACGAGGCCGGCTGTTCCTTGGCGAGACGACGAACGCTCATCGGTCCACTTCTCCGAAAACGATGTCGAGCGAGCCCAGAATGGCGGACACGTCGGCCAGCTGGTGGCCGCGGTTCATCCAGTCCATCGCCTGCAGCGAGCGGAAGCCCGGCGCCGAGATCTTCACGCGATAGGGTTTGTTGGTGCCGTCCGACACCAGATAGATGCCGAACTCGCCCTTGGGCGCCTCGACCGAAGCATAGACCTCGCCCTCAGGCGTCTTGAAGCCTTCGGTGTAGAGCTTGAAGTGGTGGATCAGCGACTCCATCGAGCGCTTCATCTCGCCACGGCGCGGCGGGACGATCTTGTTGTCCTCGACCATCACCGGCTCGCCGGGGCAGTTGCGCAGCTTGTGGATGCACTGCTCCATGATCCGCACCGACTGCTTCATCTCCTCGATGCGCACCAGATAGCGGTCCCAGCAGTCGCCGTTCTTGCCGACGACCACGTCGAAGTCGAGCTCGGCATAGCACTCGTAGGGCTGCGACTTGCGCAGGTCCCAGGCGATGTTCGAGCCGCGCAGCATCACGCCGGTGAAGCCCCATTCCAGGGCTTCCTGCTTGGACACCACGCCGATGTCGACGTTGCGCTGCTTGAAGATGCGGTTCTCGGTGACCAGGCTTTCGATGTCCTTCAGCGCCGGCGGGAACTCGTGGCACCAGCGGCCGATGTCGTCGATCAGGTCCATCGGCAGGTCCTGGTGGACGCCGCCGGGACGGAAATAGTTGGCGTGCAGACGGGCGCCGCAGGCGCGCTCGTAGAACACCATCAGCTTTTCGCGTTCCTCAAAGCCCCAGAGCGGCGGCGTCAGGGCGCCGACGTCCATGGCCTGGGTTGTCACGTTCAGCATGTGCGACAGGATGCGGCCGATCTCCGAGTACAGGACACGGATCAGCTGCGCCCGGTACGGGACTTCGATGCCCAGCAGCTTCTCGATGGCCAAGCAGAAGGCGTGCTCCTGGTTCATCGGCGAGACGTAGTCCAACCGGTCCAGATACGGCACGTTCTGAAGGTAGGTGCGCGCCTCCATCAGTTTTTCGGTGCCGCGGTGCAGCAGGCCGATGTGCGGATCGACGCGCTCGACGATCTCGCCGTCCAGCTCCAGCACCAGGCGCAGCACGCCGTGCGCGGCCGGGTGTTGCGGACCAAAGTTGATGGTGAACTTGCGGTCTTCCATCTCGCGCGCATGGGCGGTGCGGGTGTCGAGATCGTCCTCGAACACATCGACGCCTAGCGGCGGCAGAGTGGGGTTTCCGTCAGCCATTACGCCTGGCCTCCCGCCTTCTCGTCGCCGGGCAGGACCGGCGCGGGGTATTCAGCGCCCTCCCAGGGCGACAGGAAATCGAAGGTGCGGAACTCTTGGGTCAGCTTGACCGGCTCATAGACTACGCGGCGCTGTTCCTCGTCGTAGCGGACCTCGACATAGCCCGTCATCGGGAAGTCCTTGCGCAGCGGATGGCCTTCGAAACCATAGTCCGTCAGCAGGCGACGCATGTCCGGGTGGCCCGAGAACAGCATGCCGTACATGTCGTAGGCTTCACGCTCGAACCAGTTGGCAGCCGGATAGGCCGAGATGACCGAAGGCACCGGCTGGGTCTCGTCGGTCGAGACCTTGACGCGCAGGCGCGCGTTCCGCGTCATCGACAGCAGGTGATAGACCACCTCGAACCGCTCCTTGCGATCCGGATAGTCCACGCCGCACAGATCGAGCAGCTGCTGGAAGCCGAACTGATCGCGCAGCGTCGTCAGCACCTCGACGATCCGCTCGCGCGGCGCGACCAGCGTCAGTTCGCCGAACGCCACCTGGGCCTCGACGCCCAACGCCCCGACCATCTCCGCGCCCAGCGGCGTCAGGGCGGCTTCGTGTTGCGCTTGAACAGCCAGAGAGGTCATCGGTCGATGGTCCCCGTGCGACGGATCTTCTTCTGCAGTTGCAGCAGGCCGTACAGCAGCGCCTCGGCCGTCGGCGGGCAGCCGGGCACATAGACGTCGACAGGCACCACGCGGTCGCAACCGCGCACGACGCTGTAACTATAGTGGTAGTAGCCGCCGCCGTTGGCGCAGCTGCCCATCGACACGACATAGCGCGGATCGGGCATCTGGTCGTAGACCTTGCGGATGGCCGGGGCCATCTTGTTGGTCAGGGTTCCGGCGACGATCATCAGGTCAGACTGGCGCGGGCTGGCGCGCGGCGCCATGCCGAAGCGTTCGACGTCGAAGCGCGGCATCGACATCTGGATCATCTCGACCGCGCAGCAGGCTAGGCCGAACGTCATCCACATCAGCGAGCCCGTGCGGGCCCAGTTGATGACGTCGTCGGCGGCGGCGACCAGATAGCCGCGCTCGCCGAGCTCCATGTTCACGGCCTCGAAGAACTTGTCGTGGACCTTGGGGTCATAACCCTCGACGGTCGAACGCGCGCCGGCACCGGCCGGAACCAGCGGCGCGCCCGATGCGGACACCAGGCCTGCGGGCTTGGAAGCGGCGACTACTCCCATTCCAGGGCTCCCTTCTTCCATTCGTAGATAAAGCCGATGGTCAGCACGCCCAGGAAGACCATCATCGACCAGAAGGCGAAGACCATGCCGGCGTGCGACAGATCGAACATCGACACCGCCCACGGGAACAGGAAGGCGACTTCCAAGTCGAAGATGATGAAGAGGATCGACACCAGATAGAAGCGGATGTCGAACTTCATCCGGGCATCGTCGAAGGCGTTGAAGCCGCACTCATAGGCCGACAGCTTCTCGCTATCGGGGCTTTTCGGCGCCAGCAGCAGCGGCAGCACGATGAAAAGAATGCCGATGAAGGCGGCTACGCCGGCGAAGACCAGGACCGGAAGATATTCGAGAAGGAATGCGTTCATTCGAAGAACCTCGTCCGCCGGGGAGAGGCGGGATTCGGCGCTTCTTAGACCCAAGACCGCCGCCGTTCAAACCCCTGCGACCATTGGATTTTCATTGAGAATGGCTCGCAACTTTGCGCGCCATATGTCGCAGGGCCGACGCTTGCGCGGCGCAGGGCTGCAAAGGCCTATTGGCGGGCCGATCGCGTAACCGAAAGTCATCCGAATGAGCCTAGCCAGCCGCGCCCTAAACGCTGTCGAACGGATCGGCAATCGGCTGCCCGATCCCGTCTTCCTATTCCTGTGGCTGATCGGCGGTCTGATCGTCCTCAGCATGGTCGGGGCCGGCCTGGGCTGGTCGGCCGTCAATCCGGTCACCGGCGATCAACTGGTCGCCAAGAGCCTGCTGTCGGCCGAGAACCTGGAACAGTTGATCATCGGCATGCCGCGCACCCTGGCGGACTTCCCGCCTCTCGGCATCGTCATCACCATCATCTATGGCGCTTCGGTCGCCGAACGCACGGGGATGTTCGCGACCGCCATTCGCGGCGCCCTGCTGAACGCACCGCGTTCCATACTGACGCCCGTCGTCGTGATCACCGGCATGGTGTCCCATCACGCGTCGGACGCCTCCTATGTCGTGGTCATCCCGCTGGCGGCCGTCATCTTCGCCGCAGCGGGCCGCCATCCACTGGCGGGTCTGGCCGCAGGCTTCGCCGCCGTGTCGGGCGGATACGCCGGCAACCTGTTTCCCGGCGCCAGTGACGCCCTGATCCTGGGCATCACCGAGCCGGCCGCCCGCCTGATCGACCCGTCCTATTCCGTGAACATCGCCGGCAACTGGTTCTTCATCGTCGGTGTCGTCTTCGTCTTCACACCCATCGTCTGGTTCCTGACCGACCGGGTGATCGAGCCGCGCCTCGGCGTCTGGAAGCCGTCAGAGGGTGTCGCCGCACCGAACGCTTCGGAAAAACAGCCCCTGACCGCCGCCGAAAAGCGCGGCCTGAAGTTCGCCGGCCTGGCTCTTCTGGGCATGATCGCGCTCTGGGCCCTGCTGACCCTCATACCGGGCTCGCCGTTCGTCGATCCCGAGGTGGACCCCGAGCAGAAGTTCAATCCGCTCTACAAGTCCCTGGTCGCCTTCTTCGCGATCACCTTCTTCGTCACCGGCGGGGCCTATGGGGCCGGAGCCGGCACCATCCAGTCGCACCGCGACATGGTCACGATGATGCGCGACGGCATCGCCCAGTTGGCGCCCTATATCGTGCTGGCCTTCTTCGCCGCGCACTTCGTGGCCATGTTCAACTGGTCGGGGCTGGGGCCGATCCTGGCGGTCAATGCGGCGGCGGGTCTGAAGACCTTGGCCCTGCCCGCCCCTCTGCTGCTGATCTGCGTCGTCTTCGTCTCGTGCTTCTTCGACCTGTTCATCGGCTCGGCCTCGGCCAAGTGGTCGGCCCTGGCGCCTATCGTGGTGCCGATGTTCATGCTGCTGGGCATTTCGCCCGAGATGACGACCGCCGCCTATCGCATGGGTGATTCCGTCACCAACATCGCCACGCCGTTGATGAGCTACTTCCCGCTGATCCTGACCTTCGCCCAGCGCTGGGATCCGCGATTCGGCCTTGGTTCCTTGATGGCGACGATGCTCCCCTATGCCGGGGCCTTCCTGGTCGCCGGTCTGGCCATGGTGGCGGCCTGGGTCGCCTTCGACCTGCCGCTGGGGCCGGGCGTCGGCGTCCACTATGAGCCGCCGCCTCCCGCCGTGGCGGCCCATGAGCCTGCGGACGGCGGCGTAGCGGGTCCACACAGCCCGCCCCAGGCGGCGATCGTCACACCGTCCACAGCCCCATCGCGTTGAGGGGCGCGTTTCTCCGAAAAGGTCGCTTGACGCGATGTGTCAGCCCGCCTAAACGACGCCCCTCGCCGGGGCGCACAGCCGCTTCGGCCGGGAAACGCGGGTGTAGCTCAGTTGGTTAGAGTGCCGGCCTGTCACGCCGGAGGTCGCGGGTTCGAGCCCCGTCACTCGCGCCACTCTTTCTAGAAATAGAAGAGTGGCGCACACCGCCTTCCCAAAAAGCTTTCGAAACAGCTCAAAAGTTTCGACCTGATACGCGGGTGTAGCTCAGTTGGTTAGAGTGCCGGCCTGTCACGCCGGAGGTCGCGGGTTCGAGCCCCGTCACTCGCGCCACTTCTTTTCAAGACATCGATAAAAGAAGTGGCGCGCTCCCATTTTTGGAAACGCGCCATTCGAACGAGTCACAGCCCTGGCCGCCTCAGTGCAGCGGCAGTGCCATATCCGGGTTCAAGAACGCCGCTTCGCCCGTCAGCTCCCCATAGACCATGCACAGATCTTCGAACACGCGATTCCAGGCGAACTGGCTGACCGCCTTTTCGCGCGCAGCCCGGCCGATCGCTTCGATATCGCGCGCGAACAGGGCCTCGACCGCCTGGGCGTAATCGTCGGCGTCCGCGCTGGCGGCCAGTTGCCCCACGCTCTCGTCAACCGTCTCGGCGACGCCGCCCGCATTGACCCCGACCACGGGGCGACCGCAGGCCATGGCCTCCAGCACGATCAGCCCGAACGGCTCCTTGTCATTGGCGTGAACGAAGGCGTCGCAGCTGGCGATGATCTTGGCGACCGCCTTGGGATCGCTTTCATAAGGCATGGAGATGACGCGATCTTCTTCCGGCATCCCCGCACCAGCCCCGACCAGCACCAGATGATAGGGCGCGCCCAGCTTCTGGACCGCCTCGATCAGCACATCGACGTTCTTCTCTTTGGCCGGACGACCGGCGAAACACAGCAGCCGCGCGTCATCGCCCAGACCCAGCTGCTTCAGCAGCCACTGCCGGTCACGACGGTCCGGACGGAAGGTGTCGATCTCCACACCCAGAGGCCGGATGACGATGTTGTTCACACCGGCCTCTTCCAGGCGCCGCGCGATAAAGCGACTGGGCGACACGACCCGATCAAACTGTGAAAACAGCTTCGCCCAGCGCTTCTCCACCGGCTTTTTGGCCCATTCGCCAAAGTGCAGCGCCGCCAGCCCGGCCGGATCGGAGTGGCAGAAACCGACGACCGGGCAGCCGACCCGCTGCCCGGCCTCCAAAGCCCCCTGCCCCGGCGTGTAAGGATCTCCGGCCTCGATGATCGACGGCTTCATGGCCGCCACCCAGGCGCTCCAGCGCTTCACCGAACTGGGCCAGCGATAGCCGTCGCCGAAAGGCAGCTTGGTCGCCCTCAACTGCACGATGCAGTCGGCTCGCGCCTTGTGCCGCGCCCCTGGCACGATCAGCGAGTGACTGACCCCCGGCCGATTGGCCTCGATCCACGCCTTCTTGGACAGGATATATCGCTTCACCCCGCCCGAGCGCGGCGCATAGAGCATTGTGGTGTCCACTAGGCGGGGCCGCTCGTCCATCGCCGCCGCCTTTAAGGCCCGCAGCGTATCGGCGACTTCCACGTCCAGCCCCGGAATCAGTCGGAGTTCGCTTTCCTGGACGTCGAGGTCTGTCATGCTCATGGAGTGTTCTCGCCTGGTCTGGGCTGTCGAACGCCGGAGGGGTTCGATGGATGCGTCCACGGGACGCGGCCTTTGGACCGTTCGACGCCCGTAAACCCCGGCGCGGCAAAGCTCAAGTGCGCGCCGTCGCGATTTCCTCCGCATTCGGCCTATCAGGCATCGACGAGCGAACGCGGGTCACCTTACAGGACCGCCCTCATGACCATCACGGCCTTGCATTCGCCTCAAATTCGATAAACTTGGAACGCTGGCGCGGACCCTGCTAAGGGGTCTCCCGTAATGTGACGCGTGACCACCAGGGGTTTCTACCGAATGCGTATTTTGCTCGCGACCGCCGTGGCGATCGCCCCCTTGATGGTCGCCACAGGATCTCAGGCCGAGATCGTCATCTCGAACGCCCGGACCACGCCGATCCAGACGTCCAATGCGACGGGCACGGCCGCCGATAACATCCGCATCGCCAGCGGCGGCAGCGTCGCCGTCGCCTCGGGCGCGGCGGTGACCCTGAACAGCAACAACACGGTCGATCTGGACAGCGGCGGCTCGATCACGATGGACAAGTCGGCCGACGGCTCGACGGGTCTTTTGGTCAACGGCGGCAACACCGGTTCGGTGATCGTCGGCGGCTCCATCACTGTCAACGACACGCTGGAAACAGCGGACATAAAAGACACTGACGGCGACGGCGATCTTGACGGCCCGTTCGCCACCGGAACCGGCCGCTACGGCGTGCGGGTCACCGGCGCCTCGCCCTTCACCGGCAACATCCTGGTCGAGGGCACGGGCGCGATCGCGGTCGAGGGCAACAATTCCTACGGCCTGTCCGTCGAATCCGCCCTGAACGGCAAGCTTCAGAGCCTGGGAACGGTCCGTGTGAGCGGCAACGACAGCGCCGCTATCCGCACGACGGGACCGATTTCCGGCAATGTCGATCTCGCCGGCTCCATCTCGGCGCTGGGCGCCAATGCAACGGGCGTTTCCATCGAAGGCGATGTCGGCGGGGCGCTCAAGATCCATTCCTCCGTGGTGGCGACCGGCTATCGCTACACCACCCCGCCGCCCGCGCGTCCGACGACCGGCACCTTCGACAACGCCACGACCCTGTTCCTCGACGAACTCGACGCAGACGATCTGCTGCAAGGCGGACCGGCCGTGCGCGTCGGCGCCAATGTCGCCGGCGGCGTGCTGCTGGACAAGGCGCTCGCCTATTCCGAGGCTGGCATCGAGGGCGATGACGACAAGGACGGCGTCAAGAACGGCGACGAGGACGATGACGGCGACGGCATCAAGAACCGCGACGATCCGGACCGTGACGGCGACGGCATCCCGGACGCCAGCGAGACAGCCGCCTCCATCACGTCGCTGGGCGGCGCGCCTGCGCTGCTGATCGGCTCGACGACGAACACCGTGACCCTCGGCGCTGTCGGTACAGGCGATGCGGCCTATGGTCTGATCAACCGCGGCACTATTGTCGGCTCCGGCCTCTATTCCGGCGTGGAGTCCCGCGCCGTGCAACTCGGCGTGACCGGCGGCCAGGCCGTCAACGTCGTCGGCGGCGTGCGCAACGAGGGCGGCATCTCATCGACCGCTGTCGACGCCAACGCCACGGGTCTCTGGATCGGCTCGGGCGTGACCGCTCCGACGATCAACAACTCGGGCGCCATTCAGGCCGTCGCCTCGGGCAAGCAGACCCAGAGCGCGACCGGCATTCTGATTGGTGCAGGCGCCAACGTCGGCTCGCTGACCAACACCGGCAACCTCGTCGCTTCTTTCGGCGGCAATCAGGGTTCGGCAACCGTTATTCGTGACCAGTCCGGCAGCCTGACCCAGCTGAACAACGCCGGTTCGATAATCGGCTCGCTCACCCCTAACACCGACGATACAAATCCTGTCACCGGCAAGGTGACCGCCATCGACGTCTCGGCCAACACGACCGGCGTCACCCTGCGGCAGTACGGCATTCCCGCCGCCGCCGGCAGCACGGCGACGGATACGGACAAGGACGGTGTGCCGGACGCGAACGAACCGGCTATCGTCGGCGCGATCAAGCTGGGCTCTGGCGCCGACACCCTCAATATCGAGAACGGCGTCGTCAACGGCGACATCGATTTCGGCGCCGGCGCCGACCGGCTGAACATCAGCGGCGGCGCGGTCGTGACCGGCGCCATCGCCAACAGCGACGGCTTGCTGGACATCAATGTATCCAAGGGCACCCTGGCCGCGACCCAGACCGGCGCCACGGCGATCTCCAACCTGAACATCGGCGCCGAAGGGACATTGCTGGTCAATCTTGACCCCGCCAACGACCGCGCCGGCGGCTTCAACGTCAGCGGCAATGCGACCCTGGCGACAGGCTCCACCCTGGGCGTCCGCTTCTCGTCGCTGATCGATCAGCCCGAGCGGTTCAACGTCATCACGGCGGGCACGCTGAATGTGGGTCAGATCAACCAGACCCTGCTGTCGGAAAACTCGCCATATCTGTACGTCGTGCAGGGCGGCGTCGCCGGCAACACTGTCTATGTCGACGCGCGTCGCCGCACGGCCTCCGAGGCCGGTCTGATCCCGGTCGAGGCGTCCGCCTACGACGCCGTCTATGGCGCGCTGGGGTCCAATGAGGCCCTGCGCAACCTGTTCCTGTCGCAGACGTCGCGCGACGGCTTCATCGACGCCTACGAGCAGATGCTGCCCGACCACTCCGGCGGGCCGCTGATGTCGCTGTCGGCCGGCGTCGATGCGGTCACCCGCGCGCTGACCGGCCGCAACGCCGCCGCTGCGCCGGGTGAAACCAGCGCCTGGGTGCAGGAGATCAACTTCTACGCCGACAAGGACAAGACCGACTCCTATGGTTTCCGGTCCGAAGGCTTCGGCGTCGCGGGCGGCGTCGAAAAGGGCACCAGCCTGGGGGCCGTCGGCATCTCGGCCGCCTTCACCTCGTCCGACATCAAGGATCCCGAGGCCGAGGCCGAAGAGGTCCTGTCCGCGAACCTGCTGGAACTGGGCCTCTACTGGCGCGCTCAGGGTCAGTACTGGACGACCTGGGCCCGTGCGGCGGGGGGCTACGCCTCCTTCAGCGCCGATCGCTCGCTGGTCGCCACCGGCGTCTATCTGAACAACAAGTCCGACTGGCACGGCTGGACGGCGGCGGTCGCCGGCGGCGCCTCGTATGAGCGCAACTTCGGCCGTCTGAACATCCGCCCCGAAATCTACGGCGAGTATTTCAGCCTGTCGGAAGGCTCGCGCAGCGAGAAGGGCGGCGGTGACGGCTTCGATCTCGACATCGATTCGCGCGACAGCCACATCTTCTCGGCCGTGGCGGCGATGAACGTCGGCTATGGCTTCGGCCGCAACGGCTGGATCCGTCCGGAACTGCGCGTCGGCTATCGTCAGAACATCTCTGTCGACGCCGGCGAAACCATCGCGCGCTTCGCCAGCGGCGGCCCGGACTTCATCCTGTCGCCGGACGCCATCGAAGGCGGCGGGCCGATCCTGGGCTTCCGCCTGAACTTCGGTAACGAACTGGGCATGCTGTCGCTGACCGGCGACGCCGAGCTGCTGGAAGACTACGTCCGCTACTCGCTGCTGCTGCGGGCCAGCTTCCGCTTCTGATCTCAGCCCGATCCAGACAAACGAAAGGCCGCCGGAGCGATCCGGCGGCCTTTTTGTTTGGTAGGCGGCGACGGGTTCGAACCGCCGACCCTCTCGGTGTAAACGAGATGCTCTGACCAGCTGAGCTAGCCGCCCCCAAGGGCAGAGACGGGCTTATGCCCGTCGCGCCTCAACCGTTCAAGGCGCTTTTCAAACCTTCGCCCGGGCGAAAGCGCGCGGTGCGCGACGCCGGACGCGCGACGGCCGCGCCGGTCTGCGGATTGCGCGCAACGCCAGCCTTGCGGTCCACGGCGACGAAACTGCCGAAGCCGATTAGCTTCACATCCGCGCCCCGCGTCAGCGACTCGGTCACGCCGTCGGTAAACGCTTCCAGCGCTGTCTTGGCCTGGTCGCGGCTGATATTCGCCGCGCTGGCCATCCGGCCGATCAGTTCCGCCTTGGTCATCCGTCCCCCTCCAGAACGAATCACTAAAGGACAGATCGGCGGTTGCGTCAAAAACGAAAACGCCGCCGGTGGGATCACCGGCGGCGCTCGATGTTCAACTCAGCGTTAGTGGCTGACCGCCGCCGCCGGTCCTTCCGGAGCCGCGACCGGAGCTGGCAGGGGTTCGGCCGCCTCGTCCCACTCCACCGGAGTCAGGGTGCCGACAAGCGCCCACTTCAACGCCTCGTCCGCCGTGGAGATCGGCACGATCTCCAGCGCCGACTTCACATTATCCGGCACGTCGGCCAGATCCTTCTCGTTCTCCTGCGGGATCAGCACCGTCTTGACGCCGGAGCGCAGGGCCGCGAGCAGCTTCTCCTTCAGGCCGCCGATGGCGGTGACCCGGCCGCGCAGGGTGATCTCGCCGGTCATGGCGATATCCTTGCGGATCGGAATGCCGGTCAGGACCGAGACCATCGCCACCGTCATGGCCACGCCGGCGGACGGGCCGTCCTTGGGCGTCGCGCCATCCGGCACGTGGACGTGGATGTCGGTCTTCTCGAACACCGGCGGCTTGACGCCGAAGGCCAGGGCCCGCGACCGCACATAGGACGCCGCAGCCGAGATCGACTCCTTCATCACGTCCTTCAGATTGCCGGTCACGGTCATGCGCCCGCGACCCGGCATCTTGATCGCCTCGATGGTCAGGATGTCGCCGCCGAACTCGGTCCAGGCCAGACCGGTGACGATGCCGACCTGATCCTCCTCATCCGTCTCGCCGTAGCGGAACTTCTTCACGCCCGCATAGTCGGCCAGCTTGGCTTCATCGACCGTGATCGACTTGGCGCCCGTCTTGGCCATTTCGCGCACGGCCTTGCGCGCCAGACCGCCCAGAGCGCGCTCCAGCGAACGGACGCCGGCCTCGCGGGTGTAATAGCGGATCAGATCGCGGATCGTGTCTTCCGGCACGATCAGCTCGCCGTCTTTCAGACCGTGGTCCGCCAACTGCTTGGGCAGGACGTGGCGCTTGGCGATCTCGACCTTCTCATCCTCGGTGTAGCCAGACACCCGGATGATCTCCATCCGGTCCATCAGCGGCTGCGGCATGTTCAGGCTGTTTGCGGTCGTCACGAACATCACCTGGGACAGGTCGTAGTCCACCTCCAGATAGTGGTCGCCGAAGGTCGAGTTCTGCGCCGGGTCCAGCACCTCCAGCAGGGCCGACGACGGATCGCCGCGCCAGTCCGATCCCAGCTTGTCGATCTCGTCCAGCAGGACGAAGGCGTTGGTGGTCTTGGCCTTTTTCATCGACTGGATGATCTTGCCGGGCATGGAGCCGATATAGGTCCGGCGGTGGCCGCGGATCTCGCTCTCGTCGCGCACGCCGCCCAGCGACATGCGGACGTATTCACGGCCCGTCGCCTTGGCGATGGACTTGGCCAGCGAGGTCTTGCCGACGCCGGGAGGGCCGACCAGGCACAGGATCGGACCCTTCAGGCTGCCGGTGCGCGCTTGGACCGCCAGATACTCGATGATCCGTTCCTTGACCTTCTCCAGGCCGAAGTGATCCTCTTCCAGGATGTCCTCGGCCTTGGCCAGATCGATCGGCTTCTGCTTGGCCTTGCCCCAGGGCACGGACAGCAGCCAGTCGAGATAGTTGCGCACGACCGTCGATTCGGCCGACATCGGGCTCATGTTACGCAGTTTCTTGACCTCGGCCTCGGCCTTGGTCCGCGCTTCCTTGGACAGGCGCGTCTTTCGGATGCGCTTCTCCAGATCCATGATCTCGTCGCGCGCGTCGTCGGTCTCGCCCAGCTCGCGCTGGATCGCCTTCATCTGCTCGTTCAGATAATATTCGCGCTGGGTCTTCTCCATCTGGCGCTTCACGCGCGAGCGGATCTTCTTCTCGACCTGAAGGACCGAGATCTCGCCCTCCATCAGCCCATAGACTTTCTCCAGTCGCTTGGGCACGTCGAAGGTTTCCAGCAGGCCCTGCTTGTCGGCGATCTTGACCGACAGATGGGCCGCGACCGAGTCCGCCAGCTTGGAGGCGTCGGTGATCTGGGGAATGGAGCTGAGGGCCTCGGGCGGGACCTTCTTGTTCAGCTTCACATAGTTTTCGAACTGCTCGACCACGGCGCGCAGCATGGCCTCGGCCTGCGAGGCGTCGCCGGCCTCGTCTTCGATCTCGACGGCCTCAGCCTCGAAATACTCCTCACGGTCGGTGAAGCGGATCAGGCGCGCGCGGCCCTTGCCTTCGACCAGCACCTTGACCGTGCCGTCGGGCAGTTTCAGCAGTTGCAGCACCGAGGCCAGCACGCCGATGGGATAGATGGCGTCCGGCGACGGATCGTCGTCGACGCTGTTCTTCTGGGTCGCCAGCAGAATCTGCTTTTCGCCCTTCATGATCTCGTCCAGCGCCTTCACCGACTTCTCGCGTCCGACGAAGAGCGGCACGACCATGTGCGGGAAGACGACGATATCTCTCAGCGGCAGGACGGGCAGGATTTTTGGTTCAGTCATGATGCGTACTCCTGGGCCATTGATCATCTCCGGCCCGCCGCCAGGGTCCGCCGGGCAAGAGGCCCGACCGGCGCATGGCGGCCCGTCGATTCCGACGGCGTTCGGATGAGTATGTGGTTTGAAAGACCCGCGGTTCAAGCGTGACCGCGGAACGGCCCACATCTGCGTGGCCACAAGGCCTTCCGATCGCGCCGCTTTAGGTCCGCATTACGCCCGGCGAGGCTTTCGACATGGCGACTTTACGGGGATCGGGCGTCTTCTGCCGCTCCAAGGAGATGATCATGAGCCGTTCCCACCTGCTGGCCGAGACCCTGAAACGTCCCGCCCCGGCGCCGACAACCCTTCAGATGGCGATGACCTTCATCGGCGCCCTGTTCGGCGCCCCGATCCGCAAGGGCCGCGCGCGATGATGCAGGGCCATATCGAGGGCGGCGTAACACGCGCCGCCCCTCCCCGACGCTATCGTGTCGTGCCTCGCGCCAGCGGTTGGGCCGTGGCGATCAACAACGCCTGCACCCGCCCCCTGCCCGATCGCATCTCGGCCGAACGTCTCGCCGCCCGACTTCAAGCCGAGGCCGACCGCCTGAACCGCGACCAACATCGCCGGACGCAATGATTACCCCCCTAGCCTCGCCACCCGCCTTCGAAGTCCTGACGATCCAACCTGTCGGCGATCGCTGGCGCATTACCTCAAGCGACGGACTGTTCGAAGGCGTCTTCACGGACGCCCAAAGCGCCGTCCGTTGCGCCAAGGCCGAGGCCGAGGCGCATCCGGGGCATGTCCTGATGCTGGCCGAACCCGCCTGATCGCCCCAGATCAAGAAAAAGGCCGGAACGAGATCGCTCCGGCCTTCGTCATGTTAGCGTCTGTCGCCGGTTCAGGCGGCGCCGTCGGCCTTCTTCTTTGAGGCTTCCGAGTAGATCAGCAGGGGCTGGGCCTTGCCGTCGATGACCTCGGCGTTAACGACGACCTCTTCGACGCCTTCGAAGGTCGGCAGCTCGAACATGGTCTCCAGCAGGATGCCTTCCAGGATCGAGCGCAGGCCGCGCGCGCCGGTCTTGCGGGTGATGGCTTTCTTGGCGACGGCGATCAGCGCGTCGTCGGTGAAGGTCAGTTCGACATTCTCCATCTCGAACAGACGCTTGTACTGTTTGACCAAAGCGTTCTTCGGCTCGGTCAGAATGGTGACGAGCGCCGTCTCGTCCAGGTCTTCCAGCGTCGCCAGAACAGGCAGGCGGCCGATGAACTCGGGGATCAGGCCGAACCGCATCAGGTCGTCAGGCTCGACACCTTTCAGGATGTCGCCCGTGCGGCGTTCGTCGATCTCCTTGACCTTGGCGCCGAAGCCGATCGACGCACCGGATCCACGCGCCGAAATCACCTTTTCCAGGCCGGCGAAGGCGCCGCCGACGATGAACAGGATGTTGGCGGTATCCACCTGCAGGAACTCCTGCTGCGGATGCTTGCGGCCGCCCTGCGGCGGCACGGAGGCGACGGTGCCTTCCATGATCTTCAGCAGGGCCTGCTGCACGCCTTCGCCCGATACGTCGCGGGTGATCGACGGGTTGTCCGACTTGCGCGAAATCTTGTCGATCTCGTCGATGTAGACGATGCCGCGCTGGGCCCGCTCGACGTTGTAGTCGGACGCCTGGAGCAGCTTCAGGATGATGTTCTCGACATCCTCACCCACGTAACCGGCCTCGGTCAGGGTCGTGGCGTCGGCCATGGTGAAGGGCACATCGATGATGCGCGCCAGCGTCTGGGCCAGCAGCGTCTTGCCCGAACCCGTCGGCCCGATGAGCATGATGTTCGACTTGGCCAGTTCGACGTCGTTGTTCTTCGTCGCGTGATTCAGGCGCTTGTAGTGATTGTGGACGGCGACCGAGAGCACCTTCTTGGCGTGCGCCTGGCCGATGACATAGTCGTCCAGCACGTCGCGGATTTCCTTGGGCGTGGGCACGCCGTCGGTCGTCTTCTTGAAGCCGATCTTGTGCTCTTCGCGGATGATGTCCATGCACAGTTCGACGCATTCATCGCAGATGAAGACGGTCGGGCCCGCGATGAGCTTGCGGACCTCGTGCTGGCTCTTTCCGCAGAACGAGCAGTAGAGGGTGCTTTTGGCGTCGGTGCCGGCTGCTTTGGTCATAGACCCTTATCTCACTCCCGCGGGGCGGACCGAAATGGCCCGAAACGCGCTTCCCTCACATTGATTCCAGCACTCTGGATGCGAAGGTCTTCAAAAAATGACAATCACCCATCACACGTTCCGGAACAACCCCGAAGGCGGCAGGGGATTGTTGCAGTGCGTGGATGGATCAGTGTCGACGGGGATCAAGGCGAATGTCTGACATGGGTATTGTGCAGGATTTACGCCAGTCCACGCCAAATGGACGTGTCATCGTCGCCTTCGATTTCGACGGCACGCTGACGATTCGCGACAGCTTTACCGAGTTCCTGCGCTGGCGCGCTGGTCCGGGCGCCTGGGCGCTGGGGTTGGTCAAGCTGGCTCCCGCGCTCGCCGCCTACGCCAAGGATCGCGACCGGGGCCGGATCAAGGCAGCCTCCGTAAAGGAGTTCCTGCTTGGCGTGAGCCGCCAGACGCTGGAAGCGGAAGCCGCAGCCTTCGCCGAAGCGATCTGGCCCCGCTTCATGCGCCCCGATGCGCTTGAGGTTTGGAACGACTGGGGCCGACGCGGCGCGCATCGCGTCATCGTGACCGCGTCGCCCACGACGACCGTCGCGCCATTCGCCCGAAAGCTGGGGGCCGAGGCCCTGCTGGGCACCGAGTTCGTCTTCGACGCCGATGACCGGATAACCGGCGACTTCGCCGGTCCGAATTGTCGGGGTCAGGAAAAGGTGCGGCGGCTGAAGGCGGCCTATGGCGAAGACATGACCCTGACGGCCGCCTATGGCGACACCTCGGGCGATACCGAAATGCTGGCGATGGCCCAGCAGCCAGGTTTTCGGGTCTTCCGTCAGAAGCCCTGACGTTCAGTTCCCGTCGGCGTCCACGTCGAACACCATCGCCTTGCCGCGTGACGTGGGGTCCCAACCCGCCTCGATCGCCGAGGCGACGGCGGTGCGGACGGCGTCGACGTTGACGCGCTGCTTTTCAACATCCGGCCGGCCGTTGGGCCGAAGCGGCGGCGGAAACTGCACGATGGCCTCACGCTTGAAGTCCGCGTGGCGAAGAGAGACGGCCATGCCCTCCCAGACGTTGCCGCCCTTGGGCTGAGGTTGGCGACGAAGCTCCCAGACGTAGCTTTCGCCATCGACATCGACCGTGCCGCTTTGATCTCGTGTGAACTGCATGACGGCTCCGATAGCACAAAATGAAAAGGGCGCGCCGCAGTGGGCGCGCCCTCTTGTCTTTCGACAGCCGTCTTAGTTGCCGGGCGTCTTCACGCCGTCGGCGTCGGCCTGTTCGCGGCGATCGTAGACATGATCCACGATGCCCCAGGCCTTGGCTTCCTCGGCCGACATGAAGTGGTCGCGATCCAGGGTCTTCTCGACCTCTTCATACGTGCGGCCGGTGTGATGGACGTAGATCTCGTTCAGACGCCGCTTGGTGTAGCGGATGTCTGCAGCGTGCAGTTCGATGTCCGACGCCTGGCCGCGGAAACCACCCGACGGCTGGTGCACCATGACCCGCGCATTCGGCAGGGCGATGCGCTGGCCTGCCTCACCGGCCGTCAGGATCAGCGAACCAGCCGAGGCCGCCATGCCCATCACCACGGTCGAAACCGGGCTCTTGATGTATTGCATGGTGTCGTAGATCGCGAGCGCCGAGGTCACCTGACCGCCGGGGCTGTTGATATACATGCTGATTTCCTTCTTCGGGTTCTCCGATTCAAGGAACAGCAGTTGGGCGCAGATCAGCGACGCCATACCGTCCTCGAACGGTCCCGTCAGGAAGATGATCCGCTCGCGCAGCAGACGCGAGAAGATGTCGAAGGAGCGCTCGCCGCGGCTGGATTGCTCCACCACCATCGGCACAAGGTTCATGTTCATCAGTTCGATCGGATCGCGCATTTAGCCTTCTCGGATGCAGTGGCGACGATTCAGCGTCGTCAGCCGGTTATGGTGCATATCGCGTTCGATGACACCCTGCGCAAGACGCCCGGCTCATTCGGACTGCGGGTCTTGCTGGTTCGCTGCTTCACGACGGCCTTTTTGCAGCCGTTCCGCCACGGCGGCCTCCTGTGCAGCGGCGGATGCGCGATCAGGCTCCGCTTCATAAAGAGCTTGCAGATAGGCGCGATCCCAGTCCGTGAGGCCGGTCACGTTCTGGGAATCACCGAATAAATTCAGCACTGTGGGCTGATCGGAGTAGTCGGCGCGGGGATCGATCTGGGCCAGGACGACCATCGCGGCGTAGTCCATCAAAGCCGGCAAAAGCACGCCACTGGCCTTGGTCATATCGATGACGACGGTCGCAGAGTTCAGGTCGTACCGCAGTGGCGACCTCATGCGGCTGACGTTGCGCGATCTAATCCAAGGGGGCTCTCCACCGGAGACACGGGCCGCCAGTTGACCCGTGTCTGCCGAGACTGGCAGGGAAATGTGCCACCATCGCACCGGCGCATTACTGGTTTTGAACCGTTCCAGCGCCGCCAAACCCATGTTGGTGTTGTCGATCGGAGGACGGAAGCGAAGACGCCAACCTTCCACCAGCGCCGATGCGACGCTGGGACCATCCTCCGTGGCGATGATGAGCACATTGGCCGAGCAGCCAGGCTCGCCCACTCGAATTTCAAGGTCATGCGCGATCTGGCCGATGCGATCGGCAAGCATCTGACCGTAGGGCGCCTTCAATCCGGCGACGCTGACGCACAGCGGCGTATTCCACCGTCCAAGCCGCGCACCGGCGGGTGCGGTCGCGACCCGCTGAACAAACTGGCGCGCGGCCTGCCGCGGCGACTGCCCCTCGACCGTTATCTCCTCCAGATCTGTCGGAGACGGCTGTCTCGGATCCTGCGCCTGCGCGCCTGCGGTGATGAGGGCGGCCAGAGCGACAGCGGAAAAAGACATTGACGGCATACCTGAAAAGCAAAATGGGCCCGCACTGCGGACCCATTCGACTTACAACTCAGACACCACAACCGCCAGTTACGGTCGTGTAATCGAGCGAAAAATCAGCCCTCGTCTTCTTCCTTCAGCAGCTCTTCCTTCGTGATCGGCTTGTCGGTCACGTCGGCGACGCCCACGATCAGGTCGACGACCTTCTCTTCGTAGATGGGCGCGCGCATCTGGGCGGCGGCGTTGGGGTTCTGGCGGTAGAAGTTCAGGACGGCCTGTTCCTGGCCCGGATAGTTGCGCGCTTCCTGCAGGATGGCGGCGTTCAGTTCCTGGTCGGTGACCTGAACGTTGTTGGCGCGACCGATCTCGGCCAGCACCAGGCCCAGACGCACGCGGCGTTCGGCGATCTTGCGGTATTCGGCCTTCAGGTCCTCGTCCGACTTGGCGGCGTCTTCTTCCGGCAGACGACCAGCGGTCTTGTCAGCTTCGACCTGCTGCCAGATGCCGTCGAACTCGGCGTCCACCATCTTCGGCGGCAGCGGGAAGTCGTGGGCCTCGTCCAGTTGGTCCAGCAGAGCGCGCTTCAGCTTGAAACGGGCGGCGCCGGCGTACTGCTGGTCCAGGTTGGACTTCAGCAGTTCCTTCAGCTTGTCCAGCGACTCCAGACCGATGCGGGTGGCGAAATCGTCGTCGATCTTGGATTCGGCTTCCGCCTTGATGGCCTTCACCTTGATGTCGAAGGTGGCCTTCTTGCCGGCCAGATGGGCGGCTTGATAGTTCTCGGGGAAGGTGACCTCGATGGTCTTCTCTTCGCCGACCTTGGCGCCCGTCAGTTGCTCTTCGAAACCGGGGATGAAGCGGCCCGAGCCGATCACCAGATCCGCGTCCTCGGCGGCGCCGCCTTCGAAGGGCTCGCCGTCCAGCTTGCCCAGGAAGTCGATCGTCAGCTGGTCGCCCTCAGCGGCCTTGACGGTCTTGCCCTTCTTGTCTTCGTAAGTCTTGGCCTGACCGGCCAGTTCCGTCAGGGCCTCGTCCAGATCGGCGTCCGACGCTTCATAGGTCGGGCGTTCCAGCTTCAGGGTCTTGGGATCGACCGGCTCGAAGTCCGGCATGATCTCCAGCGACATTTCGTAGGCCAGGTCTTCCTGACCGGCGATGACCTTGTCCATGTCCGACGTCAGCTTCATCTCGGCCGGCGCGGCCGGGCGGATCTTGGCTTCGTCGAGGGCCTTCTGGCTGGTTTCGTTCAGCTCGGCGTTGATGATCTCGCCCATGAACTCACGGCCGAAGGTCTTCTTGACGTGGGCGACCGGCACCTTGCCCGGACGGAAGCCCTTCAGCTTCACCTGCGGGGCGACTTCCTTGACGCGGGCTTCGAGCTTTTCGTTCAGCTCCGCGACGGGAATGGTGACCGCGATCACGCGGCTGAGGCCTTCGTTCGACTTTTCGACGACTTGCATGGTCGGGATTCTGACGCTCTGGGGCGCATGAGCCATCGAGACGGCCGGCGCGGAATGGATAAAGCAAGAAGGCCGCCCCGTGTGGAGCGGCGCCTCGAAGCCCGCCCTTATGTCGAGAAGGGCCCGAAAGGTCAACGCGGGCGTGGTCAGAGCCGGTGGTTTCGCGGCCTTTGCGTGGCTATGTTGACCAAATGAGCCAACCCGCCTCCCCCATCGGCGTCTTCGTCACGCCCGTCACCCCGCTTCAACAGAACTGCACGACCGTCTGGTGCACCGCCACCAACAAGGCCGCCGTGATCGATCCCGGCGGTTCGGTCGACGTAGTCTTGGGTGAGATCACGCGGCGCGGCCTGACGCTGGATCAGATCTGGATCACCCACGGCCATCTGGATCACGCGGGCGGCGCAGCAGAAATGCAGGAAAAGACCGGCGCCCAGATCACCGGCCCTCAGAAGGCCGACCAGTTCTGGATCGACCGAATCGTGGAAAGCGGCCGGATGTACGGCCTGCCCGACGCTCGCCCCTTCACGCCTGACCGCTGGCTAGAGGATGGCGACACGGTGTCGTTGGGGGAAACGATCTGGGACGTGCGTCACTGCCCCGGCCATACGCCCGGGCACGTCATCTTCTTCAATCGCGCGGCGCGATTCGCTCAGGTCGGCGATGTTCTGTTCAAGGGTTCGGTGGGTCGCACCGACTTCCCGATGAGCGACCCGCCCGCCTTGATCCGCTCGGTGATCGAAAAGCTCTGGCCGCTTGGCGACGACGTCACCTTTGTGCCCGGCCACGGGCCGATCTCCACCTTTGGCGAAGAGCGACGGACCAATCCGTTCGTGTCTGACGCCGCAATGCGACAGGCCCCGATCCAGCGTGAGCCGTCGGGGCCTGCCTGAGCCTGCTGATCGTGTGGCTTAGCGGCGCAGGATCATGCCGATGATGACGCCGATGCCCAATGCGTAGAGCGTGGCCTTCATCGGATTGTCCTGAATGTCTTCCTGCACGCGATGGACGCGTCCGGAAATCTTCTCACGCACCAGGCCCGCGTCTTCTCTGACGGCCTGGCGGACCGAAGTGGTCTTGCCAAAGCTACGGCCCTCGCCTTGGGCGAGGATTGCGTCAGCCTGTCGGTCCAGACGTTGGGTCAGATCATCGTCCTCCAAGACGATGTCGTCGGGTGATGTCGCGCTTATCGGGGTGTTGGTCATGTCGATCTCCGTGCTTCGCTGAACAAACCGGCGTTGCGACCCATGGTTCCTTTTTGAACGCGGGCGATCGGGGTGCGTTGGTTGATCGCACAAGGAGCCGCTCATGACCTATATCGAACCCACTCCGACCACCCCGCAACCCGAGATCCAGCCTGAGCCGGCGCAGCAGCCGGAAATACAGCCGTCAGACACGCCCGATGAAGTTCCGCCAATGGAACCGGATGGTGGCGGCGAAGGTGATTCGCGGCCTTACGACGCCGGCTGAAGTCAAACTCACGCGCCCTTGAGGATCGCGACAGTAAAACGGAGTTCCCGACGGAACCGTCACCGAGTCACTGGGTTCACTTCAGCAAGCGCAACGGCAGCACTGAAAGGAACACGATGGACAGCCAACCCACACGCCCCTCCGGCGTTTCCAAGCGAGGTTTCGCCTCCATGGATCCCGAACGTCAGCGCGAAATCGCGCGCAAAGGGGGCGCCAGCGTCCCCAGCGAAAAACGCAGCTTCTCCCAAGATCGCAGCCTTGCCGCACAGGCCGGCCGCAAGGGTGGCGAGGCGTCGCACGGAACCAAGAAAGATGCGGACGCAGCCGACGGGCAATAGTCGGCGAAACTCGATACAAACAGGGCGGCCCATCGAACGATGCGCCGCCCTTTTTCTTGTCCGCGATCAGCCGCGCATTCGGCTCAGGCGCGCAGGACCGCCAAGGCCACGCTCGGCGCCGGAGAGGTGTCGATGCGGACGACCGTCCAGCCGGCGGCGGCCGCCATGGTCTGGATCGATTCAGGGGTGAACTTGCGCGAGCTTTCGGTGTGGATCGTCTCGCCGGTCATGAAGCGGAATGTCCGATCTCCGATGCGCGCGGTCGTCGGCGCAATCGCTTGCAGATGCATTTCCATGCGCGAGGCGTCCGGGTTCCACACGGCGCGGTGAACAAAGGCGTCCACGTCGAAATCAGCATCCAGCTCGGTGTTGGCGCGGATCAGAACATTGCGATTGAAGGCCGCTGTGACGCCCTGGCTGTCGTCATAGGCGGCGACCAGAATCGCAGGATCTTTGACCAGATCGACGCCCAGAATGAACAACGCCCCCTCGCCCAGCATCCGACGCGCCGCGGCCAGGAATGCTTCGGCCTCGTCCGGTTGCAGATTGCCGATGGTCGAGCCGGGGAAGAAGCCGATCCGTCGCCCCGACGGCAGGTCATCGGGCAGCGGCGCCAAATGCTCGAAATCCCCCAGAACCGGCTGCACGCGCAGGTTTGGATAATCAGCGCGGACGCGGATGGCGGCGTCCATCAAGGCGCTCTCGCTGATGTCGAGGGGGACGTAGGCGCCGAGATCGGTGGCGGCGTCCAACAAGATCCGCGTCTTCTCGCTGGCGCCGGATCCAAATTCGACCAGCACCGCGTCGGGGCCGAAGTCGGCCGTCAATTCCGCCGCGCGATCGCGCAACAGCGCCATTTCCTGCCGGGTCGGATAGTATTCGGGCAGCACAGTGATGTCTTCGAACAGGCGCGACCCGTCCGCGTCATAGAACCACTTCGGCGGCACGGCCTTTTGCGCGCGCGACAGCCCTTCGATCATATCCTTTCGAAAGGCGGCGGTTTGGGCGTCGTCCGCGGCGGCGTCTCGCGCCACGGTCCGGTCTTCAGCCAGTCTCAAACCCATGAAGGCCCACCTCTGTTGGGGATAGAAGAAGTTGCGATAGGTGATGCGGTCATGACCCGGCGGCGTGGCGAACGATCCGCCCCGCAGCACCATCTGATTGGCCATGAACTTGCCGTTGTATTCGGCGGCGGTGCCCGGCGTCGGCTGGAAGCCGGGATAGGGCGCATAGGCGCTGGACGTCCACTGCCACACTTCGCCAGCCAGGTTCGAAAACGCATCAGGCGAAGAGGCGGCGGCATGTTCCCATTCCGCCTCGGACGGCAGACGCTTGCCTGCCCAGCGAGCGTAGGCGTCAGCCTCATAAAAGCTGATGTGGCGAACCGGCGCGGCAGGATCGACAGGTGTGCGCCTCGTCAAACCCATCACGGTCCAATCGCCATCCTCGCGACGCCAGTACAGCGGCGCGGTCCAGTCCTCAGCCTTGACCGTCGCCCAGCCGTCCGACAGCCACAGGTCGGAACGCGAATAGCCGCCATCCTGAATGAAGGCGATCCAGTCGCGGTTCGTCACCAGATCCGCAGCCAGAGCGAACGGCTCCAGCCAGACACGGTGTGCAGGACCCTCATTGTCGAACGCGAAGCCCGATTGGTCATGGCCGATCGTCACCAGACCGGCGTTGAACGCCACCGCTCCGCCGCGCATGATCTGAAGCGTCTCGGCTCTGGGCTCGATCTCATAGGCGGCGGGGTCGAGCGGAGAGCGCGACATCAGGTTCAGCATATCCATCAGGAAAAGCTCCTGATGCTGCTGGTCGTGGTGCAGACCCAGCTCGAACAGATAGCGTTGATGGCCGCTGGTCTCGCCCTGCGCCAGCCAGGCGATCATGCGGCGGTCGATCTCGCGTCGATAAGCCAGGACCTCGTCGACGGACGGCCGGGTCATCAGCCCACGCTGGTCCCGCCTGACCCGCTCACCCAAGGCCTCATAGTAGGAGTTGAACAGCTGCTGAAACCGCGGATCGACAGGCTGGTATTCAGGATCGGACGACAGGATCATCGCCTCGAAAAACCAGCTGGTGTGCGCCAGATGCCATTTGCCGGGGCTGCAATCCGCCATCGACTGGGCCGACAAATCCTCGGCAGACAAACCTTCAGCCAGATCGATCATGCGTGAACGCACGGCCTTGAACCGCGCCACGTCAGACGTAAGCCGCGGGTCGGGCTCGGAGCGCGCATTCATGTCAGCTGTCCCGTCCGACACCAGCCCCAGCGCCTTGTCAGTGCCCAACAAACGCACCAACAAGGCCAAGGTTCCCAGACACTTGCCGTTCGAGATCACCCATCAGCGCATCGGTCTGCCGCCATGTTTAGCGTATTCCAACCGCGCGATGGTGCGATTGTGGACCTCATCCGGGCCGTCGGCGATGCGCAAGGTGCGGACACCCGCGTAAAGCTCGGCCAGGGGCGTGTCGCCTGACACACCGGCGCCGCCGAACGCCTGAATGGCGTCGTCGATGATCTGCAAGGCCATCCTCGGCGCAGCGACCTTGATCTGGGCGATCTCGGAGCGGGCGTTCTTGGCCCCCGCCTGATCCATCATCCAGGCGGCCTTCAGCACCAGCAGGCGGCACATCTCGATGTTGGTGCGGGCTTCGGCGACGCGCTGTTCCCAAACCGAGTGTTCCGCCAACTGCTTCTTGAATGCCGTCCTGTTCAACAGCCGCGTGACCATCAGCTCCAGCGCCCGCTCGGCCGCACCGATGGTGCGCATGCAGTGGTGAATACGGCCCGGGCCAAGCCGCCCTTGCGCGATCTCGAAGCCCCTGCCCTCGCCGGCGATCAGGTTCTCGACCGGCACGCGGACGTTCTCCAGCACGACCTCGGCATGGCCGATCGGCTTTTCGTCGTACCCGAACACCGACAGCATCCGTTCGACGCGGAATCCTGGCGTGTCGGCCGGCACGATGATCTGCGACTGCTGGGCGTGGGATGCGGCGTCGGGGTCTGTCTTGCCCATGACGATGGTCACGGCCAGGTTCGGATGGCCCATATTGGTCGACCACCATTTGCGGCCGTTGATGACATAGTGGTCGCCGTCCCGCTCGATCCGGGTCTGGATGTTGGTGGCGTCGGACGAGGCGACCTCAGGCTCGGTCATCAGGAAGGCCGAACGGATTTCGCCCGCCATCAGGGGCTTCAGCCAGCGCGCCTGTTGCTCGGCGTTCCCGTACATATGGAGCACCTCCATATTGCCGGTGTCGGGGGCGTTGCAGTTGAACACCTCGGCCGACCACAGATGCCGCCCCATCATCTCGGCCAGCGGCGCGTATTCCAGATTGGTCAGACCCGCTCCGTGGTCGCCCGGCAGGAACATGTTCCACAGTCCGGCTTCCTTCGCGGCCGCCTTCATCGTCTCCATGACCGGCGGCTGACGGTTCGAATCCTCGCGCACCTGGGCGAAATATTCGGCTTCACGCGGGATGACCTGCTCGTCCAGGAAGCGACGGACGCGGGCGTGCCAATCCAGGGCGCGGTCGGAATGTTTGAAGTCCATGTCGTTTCCTCTTTCCCGTTCGCGCTTCTGTCGAGCGCTCGATACGAAAACGGCGCGGCCCCTGGTCGGGAGCCGCGCCGCCATAACTGGTCGTTCAGACCGGCATCAGCGCTTCAGCAGCGGAGCCAGCTTCTGGGCGATCATCATGTCGCCGGCGATCTTCAGCTTGCCCTGCATGAAGGCCATCATCGGGTCCAGCTTGCCTTCCGACAGAGCCATGAAGTCATCCCACTTCATCGAGACGGTGGCGTCGGCGGGCTTGTCCTCGTTCGTCACCGTATTCGGCGTGGAGGCGCCGTCGATGAAGATCTTGCCCTCGTCGCCGAGGTCGAGCTTGACGGTCTTGCCGAGGCCGGAGTTGTCGCCGACGGCGCCGCGGATGTGTTCGGTGACTTGTGCGAGATCGGGCATTGGGGGCGTCTCCCTGTTGGACGTTGTGGACTACGGGTTAGCCCGCATCGGCGGGGGCGCCAAGATCACGTCGGGGAAAGGTCTGATCACTTCTCCGGATCGCCGTCACGGAACCGCCACTTCATCACCAGCACGCCGGACGCCATCACCAGGCGCAGGCGTTGGCGACCGTGACAGGCCAGGCCTGCGTCATGACGCCATAGACGACCCACAGCACGAAGCAGGTCACCGTCAGGGAGTAGGTCTTCAAGCTGACCGACGACGCGTCGCGCTCCTTCCAGATCTTGACCGCCTGAGGCGCGAAGCTGGTGATCGAGCAGATCGCAGCTGCTGAGCCGACGATATTGGCGATCAGGTCGCTCATGCCGCGATCGTCGATATGACGTTGAGGCTAAATCTGCACATGCCGCACTCTCGGCGGCCGCCCCAAAGGATGTCAGCGTCGAACGCCAGGCGGCGGCCGTCTGGCCTGGGTCGCCTGTTCGAAGGCGTAACCCAGGGAAAGGATGCGCGCATCGTCCCACTTCCCGCCGAGGAAGCTGATTCCCACGGGCATTCCCCGATCAAAGCCCATCGGCACGGTCAGGTGCGGATAGCCGGCGACGGCGGCCAGCTGGCTGGCCGATCCCTGCATGTCGTCGTCGTCCTTGGGATCGTTGGTCCAAGCGCGCGACGTGGTGGGCGCGATCAGGGCGATCACGCCATTGTCCCTCATCAATCGATCGATGCCCTCCGGCCCCGCCAGTCTGAGTGAGGTTGTGCGCGCTTCCAGATAGTCAGTGTCGGTCAAATCCCCCATCGCCTGGGCGCGCTCGAAGATGTCCTGACCGAACAGCACCGTCTCGCGCGGCTCGGCGGCGTTGAAGGCGATGACGTCGGCCAATGTGCGGGTGCGGACCTCCTGCGGATCGGTCGAGGCCAGATAGGCGTTCAGATCGTGCTTCAGCTCATAGAGCAGCACCTTGAACTCGGCCGCGCCTATGACCCGGCCATCCGGGCCGTCTGGCAGGTCGACCAGCACGGCGCCGGCATCGCGCAGGGCCTTCAGGTTCTGCTCGAACACCGCCTGGGTTTCGGGCGAGTAGCCTTTCAGGAACCGCATCACCCCGATCCGCGCACCGCGCAGCGCATTGGCGTCCAGCCCGGCGGCGTAGTCGATCTTGCGCGCATCGGCTTCGACCGTCGCCGCATCGGCCGGATCGGACCCGGCGATGATCGTAAGCACCCTGGCCGCATCCCTGACGGTCGTCGCCATCGGCCCGGCCGTGTCCTGCGAATGGCTGATCGGCACAATGTGGGTGCGCGAGACGAGGCCCACGGTCGGTTTGAACCCGACCACGCAGTTGACCGACGCCGGGCAGGTGATCGACCCGTCCGTCTCCGTGCCGATGGCGACGGGCGTCAGCCCCAGCGCCACCGCCGCCCCGCTGCCGGACGACGACCCACAAGGCGTGCGCGTGGGATCATAGGGATTCAGCGTCTGGCCGCCGACCGCGCTCCAGCCGCTGATGGAATCCGACGAGCGGATATTGGCCCATTCCGACAGGTTGGTCTTGCCGACGATCATGGCCCCGGCGGCGCGCAGTCGCCCGACCAGCGGCGCGTCCCGTCCCGGCGCATTGTTCGCCAGCGCCAACGATCCGGCGGTGGTCGGCATATCCGCCGTCTCGATATTGTCCTTCAGCAGGATCGACATGCCGGAAATCGCCGACACGCCCCGGCTGGGTGATGTCGCGCTCCAGACCAGCACCGAATGGGCGCTGTCGTTCGCCTGCCCCGCCGCGACCACGGCGGATGCAGTCGGATAGGCGCCCTGCCCGGTCGCGCAGCCCGCAAGGGCCAGCGCGACCGCAGCCGCCAGACTCAGTCGGCCTTGGGTTCGGCCCGCTTGCCGATCGTGCGGTCCAGGAAGTCGAGATAGGTGCGCCATTGTTGCAGTTGCCTCGGATCGCCGCGGACGCCATGCCGCTGGCCGGGATAGAGCATCATCTCGAACGGCACGCTCTTGGCCTGCAAGGCGTCGATGACGCGCGTCGCATTGCCGAAGATGACGTTGTCGTCTGCCATGCCGTGCAGCAGCAGCAGCCGCCCTGTCATGTCGTCCAGCCGCGGCAGGACGTCGGTGGCGGCATAGCCCTCCGGATTGGCCTGGGGCGTGGACATATAGCGTTCGGTGTAGTGGGTGTCGTACAGGCTCCACTCCGTCGGCGCCGCGCCCGCCAGGGCCGAGGCCAGGCCGGCGTCCTTGTCGGTCAGTGTCAGCAGGCTGAGGAAGCCGCCGAAGCTCCAGCCCATCACAGCGATATGGTCGGCATCGACGTAAGGCAGGGTCTTCAGCCATTGCGCGGCCTGGGCCTGATCCTCGACCGCCGGAATGCCCAGACGGCGATAGATGCTGGTCTCGAACGCTTGCGACCGGTCACCTTCGCCGCGATTGTCGACGCGGAAGACGATGTAGCCCGCCTCTGTCAGCAACTGGTTGGTCAGCGGCTGCCAGCTCTTCTGCACGCCCGCCCCGGTGCCGGGGCCGCCGTAGACCTGCATCACCACCGGATACTTTTTGGACGGATCGAAGTCGGGCGGCGTGGTCATGCGCCACACCAGGGTCTGGCCGTGGCTCTGCATCGTGCCGAACTCGGGCATGCGCAGGCGCGAGACGTAAGGGGCGAACGGATGGCTGGCGTCGAGCTTGTTCTCTTCGATCCAGCGCACGCGCGTGCCGTCGATGCGGTACAGGGCCGACTGCGTCGGCGTCGCCGGGTCGGAATAATTGCCGACATAGGCCGTCGCCGGGCCGTTGACCGACACGGTCCACCAGCCGCCGCCCGGCGTCACCGCGACCGGATCGACCGTGCGGTTCAGATTGGCGCGGAACATCTGCTGCTCGATCGGCAGCTCCTTGCCGTCGCGCATCGAGGCGGTGAAGTAGACGTCGCCGGTCTGTTCGTTGACGCCGTCCAGATGTTTGACCGGGTAGTCGCCGCGCGTAATGGCCCGCAGCCGTCGCCCGTTGCGATCATACAGATACAGGTGCCGCCAGCCCGAATCCTCATTGGACCAGATGAACCGGCCGTCCGACAGGACGCGGAAGTCGTCGTTCAGATCGACCCAGGCCTGCGCCTTCTGGCTCAGAATCACCCGTGATGCGCCGGTCGTCGGATCGACGCTCAGCAGGTCTAAAGTCTTCTGGTCGCGCGACTGGCGCTGGACATACAGGGTCTTGCCGTCGCCGGACCAGTTCACCCGCGCCAGATAGATGTCGGTGTTGGATCCCAGGTCCACCTTGACCCGTCCCCCGCCCTGCAGGTCGCGCACATACAGTTCGACCACCGCATTGGGCCGGCCCGCGCGCGGATAGCGCTGCTCCACCATCGTCGCGCCGCCGCCGGTGATTTCGAAGCGCGGCACGATGTCGACCGGGCTCTCGTCCACGCGCGTCATGGCGATGTAGCGCTCGTCGGGGCTCCACCAGTATCCGGTGTCGCGATCCATCTCCTCCTGGGCGATGAACTCGGCCGTGGCCCAGGTGATCAGGCCCGCGCCGTCGTCGGTGATCGGCGTCTCCTTGCCGCTCGCCAGATCATAGACGACCAGATTCTGATCGCGGACATAGGAGACGTAGCTGCCCTTCGGCGACACCTTGGCGTCGATCTCGTCAGCCGGCGTCTCGGTCAGGCGGCGCACCTTGCCGTCCGCCCGGTTCGCCAGGAAGATGTCGCCTTCCAGCGGCGCCAGGATGTAGCGGCCCTGCTGGTCCCATGAATATTCGACCACGCCGCGTGCGCTGATCCGCATCCGCTCGCGCCGGGCCTTTTCGGCCTCCGACAGTTCGCCGGCGTCGGGCACCAGCGCCCGTGCGTCGATCAGCTTGTAGGGTTCGCCCTCACCCGTCGGCGCGGCCCACAGATCCTGCACATCCACATTGTCCTCGCGCGAGCGCAGGAAGGCGACCAGCTGCCCATCGGGCGACAGGCTGACCCCCTTGGCCACCGGCCCGTTCAGGCTGGGGCTGGAAAAGACCCGCTCGGGCGTCAGGATGTTGGAGGGCGTCTCCTGCGCAAGCGCCGAACTGGCGGACAGGAGGATGGTCGAGGCGAGAAGAAGGGTGCGCATGGGTCGGGACGCTAGCGGTGCTTCTGTAAGCCGTCACGAGGAAATGTCGTCGCCGGCTGAAAGGCTTGTCCTTCCCTGCGAGGGGTTCTCAGATTAGAGAGACGCACGATGACAGACGCCGCCCTCTCCCCCGCCCCCGTGAAAGCCAGTCCGTTTAACGAGCTGGAGGTTCTGTGGGTGCGCCACTGGACCGACAGCCTGTTCAGCTTCGGCGTCAAGCGGCCCGAGGATTTCCGCTTCCGCTCGGGCGAGTTCGTGATGATCGGCCTGCCGGGCGAAGCCAAAGACGGCGTGCCGGGAAAGCCTGTCCTGCGCGCCTATTCCATCGCCAGCCCCTGCTGGGCAGAGGAGCTGGAGTTCTTCTCGATTAAGGTCGCCGACGGCCCCCTGACCTCGCGCCTGCAGAAGATACAGCCCGGCGACACCGTCCTGATGGGCAAGAAGCCGACCGGCACTCTGGTGCTGGACGCCCTGACCGGCGGCGAGCGCCTGTTCCTGATCGGCACCGGCACGGGTCTGGCGCCCTGGCTCAGCGTCGCACGCGACCCAGAGACCTATTCCCGCTTCGGCCATGTCTATGTGATCCACACGGTCCGCAGCGTCGCCGACCTCGCCTACCGCGACTTTTTCACCCGCGAGATCCACGACGACCCCCTGATTGGGGAAGAGGCGCAGGCGCAACTGACCTACTACCCCACCGTCACCCGTGAGGACTTCGAGACGCCCGGCCGCATCACCGACCGCATCAAGTCCGGCGACTTCTTCCGCGATTTGGGCCTGCCCGAAGGGTTCGACCCCGCCCGCGACCGCGCCATGCTGTGCGGCTCCATGGCCATGATCAAGGAAGCCGGCGAACTGCTGGAGACCTATGGCCTGAAGGAAGGCTCCAACGCCGAACCGGCGGACTATGTGCTGGAGCGGGCCTTCGTCGGCTGACGACTTGGCTTGGGCGGCCTGACCCGCTAACCCCACGCCCATGTCAAAGCCTGCACTTGTCGCCGTCGATCCCCGCGTCGATCCGTCCGAATGCCAGTCCATGGCCGAGGTCCGCCAAGGCGTCGACGCTCTGGACCGCGCTCTGGTCGCCCTGCTGGCCGAGCGCCAGCGCTACATGGACGCCGCCGCCCGCATCAAGCCCGACCGCGACGCCGTCTTCGACCAGGCCCGCATCGACGACGTGGTCGCCAAGGTTCTAGTCTCGGCCGAAGCCCACGATCTGTCACCCGACATCGCCGAACCCGTCTGGCGCCTGCTTATCGACCGCTGCATCGCCCACGAGTTCGCCACCTACGACCGGACTCGCAGCTAGGACGGCGCACGCCTGCCATCCTATCCGCGAAAAAAGTTCGGCCTAGTTTCAACCGATTAGGTCGCAGCAGCGTCAATCACCCCGCCGCTCTTTCAGGGCGCCGTATAATGGGCGTCCGGTCTTTGACATCGCGACGCGCCTCGCCTGCCGAAATTGCACTTTCTTGTATTTTGCACGCGTTTTCGGAGTGCAGTGCAAATTCATCCGCTTCGCCTCAGCCCTTGAGACCGCGCAGCATCAGTTCGTGCCGATAGGCCGCGACATCGGCCAGCGCCGCTTGCAGAGCATCGCGCACCCGCTCGACCGCCGGCGCGGCCAGTTTCTGATCCACCGCTTCCGCCTCGGCGCAGATCGCCGCCAGGTCGCGCGCGCCGATGCCCGCCGCCGCGCCTCGGATCGTATGGATCCCGTCGCGCCAGCCCTCGACCTTGGGATCCAGCATGACGGACCACAGGCCGGCCTGGTTGACGAACAGGCCCAACACCTCCTCGTTGATGGCGTCGTCCCCGCCCGTCATGCCGTTCAGCACGGCGAAATCGACCGCGCCCGTCAGATCCCGCAGCGCCATCAGGCCGCCGTCTCCTCGCCCTTGGCCAGGCGCGAGTTTCGCGACGACCACAGCAGATAGATCGCCACGCCGACCACGTTCCAGACCACGAAGCCGATCTGCGTCACCGGCTTCAGGCTCAAGAAGAAGACCAGGCAGCCGATCACGCTGACCGCTCCGACGACCGGCCATAGCGGCGCCTTGAACACCCGCTTGCGACCCGGCTCACGGATGCGCAGAACGATCAGGCAAACCCCGACCGAGCAGAAGGCCGCCAGCGTCCCGGCGTTGGCCAGCGACGCCAACTCGTCCAGCGGCAGCAGCCCCGCCAGGATCGCCACGACGATGGCGGTGAACACGGTCACCACCGCCGGCACGCCCCGGCTAGACACCTTGGCCAGGCGGCGCGGCAACAGGCCGTCGCGCGCCATGCCCAGGAAGATGCGGCTCTGGCCGAACAGGAAGGCCAGCAGGACGGTCGGAAGCGCGATCACCGCCGCAGCGGCGATCCACTGGGCCGCCGTCCCCTGCCCCATCTGACGCAGAATCAGGGCCAGAGGCTCGGGGCTGCTGGCGAAGGTCGCGACCGGCCGCGCGCCGATGGCTGCGGCCGCGACCACCAGATACAGCGCCGTGCAGACCAGCATGGAGCCGACGATGCCGATGGCCAGGTCACGCTCTGGCTTCTTGGTCTCCTCCGCCGCCGTCGAAATGGCGTCGAACCCGTAGAAGGCGAAGAAGATGATCGCCGCCGCCGCCATCACCCCGGTCTGGACGAAGGGCGCGCCGAATCCGTTGGGCATGAAGGGCGTGAAATGCTCGGGCTTGAACGCCGGCAGGGCGATGGCGACGAACACCACCAGCGCCGCGATCTTGATCAGGACCAGCACCGCGTTCAGCGTCGCGCTCTCCTTGGTGCCCAGCAGAAGCAGGCCCGTGACCACCCCGATGATGGCCACGGCCGGCAGGTTGATGATCCCCCCGGCATGCGGCCCGGCGACCAGCGCCGTCGGCAGATCGATCCCTAGCCCGCTCAGGAAACCGACCGCATAGCCGGACCAGCCTACCGCCACGGCGCTGACGACCAGCGAATATTCCAGGATCAGGCTCCACCCCACGACCCAGGCGATCATCTCACCCAGCACCGCATAGGAATAGGTGTAGGCGCTGCCCGCCGTCGGCATCATGGTCGACAGCTCGGCATAGGCCAGGGCCGCGCAGGCGCAGACCAGTCCCGCAAGGCCGAAGCTGATCAACACGGCCGGGCCCGCCAGGCCCGCCCCCACGCCGATCAGCGTCAGGATGCCGGTGCCGACGATGGCCCCAACGCCCAGGGCCAGCAGGTGCGGCCAGCTCAACGTCGGCTTCAGCCGCGGTCCGTCGTGCGGCGCCATCATCGCGTCGATCGATCGACGCCGGTTCCAGAAGGCCATGCTGTTCGCTCCCCCGCCGCTTGCCGCGGCTGATTCCACGCGGACCATACTCCGTCGCAGAAAGTTTGCGAAAGCGCTTGCCAACCCCCGAACCGCTGGGTAGTAGGAGCGCCCTTCGGCGATGGCGTTGGCCCCGCTGAAGACACGACGATCGGTGTGGGTGATTAGCTCAGTCGGTAGAGCAGCTGACTCTTAATCAGCGGGTCCACAGTTCGAACCTGTGATCACCCACCATCGTCGCCTCCTTCTATAGACAGTTCGAGCCTCTTGGATTTCGCGCGGCGCGGCTTAAATGCCGATGCCTGCCGCTGAACGGAATCCGACCTATGGCCGACTACGACTACGACCTCTTCGTCATCGGCGCCGGTTCGGGCGGGGTGCGGGCCGCGCGGCTGACGGCGCTGGATGGCAAGAAGGTCGCGGTCGCCGAGGAATATCGGGTCGGCGGCACCTGCGTCATCCGTGGCTGCGTGCCCAAGAAGTTCATGGTCATGGCCTCCGAGGTCAGCCACGCGCTCGAGATCGCCGAGGGCTACGGCTGGTCGTTCGACAACGCCAGCTTCGACTGGCCAACCTTCCTCGAAGCCAAGGACGTCGAGATCGCGCGCCTGTCCGGCATCTACGCCGCCAACCTGGGCAAGGCCGGGGTCGAACTGGTCCACGGGCGGGCGGTCCTGAAAGACGCCCACACGGTCGAGATTGTCGGCAAGGATCGCACCATCACCGCCGAGAAAATCCTGATCGCCACGGGCGGCCGCCCCTGGAAGCCGGACGAACTGCCGGGGATCGAGCACGCCATCACGTCCGAAGAAGCCTTCCACTTGCCGGAACTGCCCAAGCGCATCCTGATCGCGGGCGGCGGCTATATCGCGGTGGAGTTCGCCGGCATCTTCGCGGGCCTGGGCGTCGAGACGACCCTTATCTACCGCGGCCCCAACATCCTGCGTGGCTTCGACGACGATGTGCGCGCGCACCTGGCCGGAGAGATCGAAAAGCGCGGCATAAAGGTCATTCTGGGCTGCCAGCACGAGAAGATCGAAAAGACCGAGACCGGCCTGGTCAACCACCTCGAAAACGGCATGAAGCTGGAGACGGACGTGGTCATGTTCGCCACCGGCCGCATCCCTTACGTCAAGGATTTGGGGCTGGAGAACGCAGGCGTCGAGCTGAATGAAGCGGGAGCCATCAAGGTCGATCCCTATTCAAGGACGACGGCGGACAACATCTGGGCCATCGGCGACGTCACCGACCGGATGAACCTGACGCCCGTCGCCATCCGCGAGGCCGTCGCCTTCCACCAGACCGTCTATCGCGACAATCCCCAGCACTTCGACTACGAGGCCGTGGCCACCGCCGTCTTCAGCCAGCCGCCGGTCGGGGTCGTGGGCCTCAGCGAGGCGGAGGCCCGCCGCTCCTGCGCAAACGGCGTCGATGTCTATGTCACCCGGTTCCGGCCGATGAAATACGCCTTCACCGGCTCGGACGAGCGGGTGCTGATGAAACTGGTGGTCGACGCCGACAGCCAGCGCGTGGTCGGCGTCCATATCGTCGGTCCCGACAGCCCCGAGATGATCCAGCTGGCCGCCATCGCCGTGAAGGCCGGCCTGACCAAGGCGCAGTGGGACGCCACCTGCGCCGTCCACCCGACCATGGCCGAGGAGCTGGTCACGCTGAAGGAGAAGCAGTCGGGCGCGACCTCCGCCGGCTGACGCGCGGCTTCAGGGCCTGGGCCGCTCGCGAAATCGTTCCAGCAGGTCCAGCCGGGCGCTGAACGGCACGGGCGTCACGGTCGGTCCCGGATTGACGAAGTTCATCAGCCGGGTGTCTCTCAGCGTCGTCGTGGGCCAGCGGGGCCGCCCGACGCCGTTCGGATCGCCCGAGCGCGCGAAGGCGGTCCAATAGCCCATCATGGCCTCCGACGCCTTCCGGTCCCGATCTTCGACCGGATACGGCAGGGTGTTTAAGGTGCCGAACACATAGGGCCGTTCGATTGCATGAGTCGCGCCGCCATGCGGCTCCGGATTCTGCGGCGACGAGATATCGAACCGATAGAGCCAGGCCGGATGGCCCGCCTTGGCATGCAGCCGCGCCAGCATCCGGGCCGGCTCGGAAAACACCAGATCCGTGATCGCCAGCTTGTCGAACGCTTCCAGCCCGCCATAGGCCTGAACGGCGTCGGCGCGCTCGAGCCAGGTCATGTCGTCGTCGATCTGACCATAGCCGTTGCGATCCGTCGGCCGCATCCACCAGAACTCGGCGCTGTTGCTGCCGATGATGAAGGGCACCGGGGCCTGCCGCCCCGCCTTGAACGCCGCTTCAACCGTGGACGGCACGACCCGCCCGTCGATCAGCGTCAGGTCGCCGTTGGCGAAGACCGGCGGCGGCGTCAGGAACAGATCGGCCGGCGCCGCACGCAGATCCGCCGCCGTTCGCAATCCCGCGCCATAGGCCCAGACCTCGCCGCGCTCCCGCGCTGAGGGCGCGCCATAGGCGCCTTTGCGGTCCAGTGGCGTCTGCAACTCCCGGCCCAGGCCGGATTGAACGATCGCCCGGTCGAACAGACCGCGCGCCGGCGGCGAGATCATCAGCCGCGTGACGATCGCCCCGCCCGCCGATTCACCGAAGATGGTCACGTTCTTGGGGTCGCCGCCAAAGGCCGCGATATTGGCCCGCACCCATTTCAGCGCGGCCGTCACGTCCATCAGACCGTAGTTGCCCGCCGCCTCCCCCGCCGGCCGCTCGGCCGCCAGCGCCGGATGGTCGAAGAAGCCCAGCCGCCCCAGTCGATAGTTCAGCGTCACCACGACCATGCCTCGCTTGGCCAGGTTCGTTCCGTCATACAGCGGCGCGGTTCCCGACCCGTTCACCAGCCCGCCGCCGTGGATCCAGACCATGACCGGCGCGGGCTGAGCCGCGCTGATCGGCCGCCAGACGTTCAGGTTCAGACAGTCCTCGCTCATCGGCAAGGGACCGACGCCAGGGTCGCCGTTGGGCGGCGCCTGAATGCACAGCGGGCCATAGGCGGAGGCGTCCCGCTGGCCCTGCCAGGTCGGCGCGGGACCGGGCGGTCGCCAACGTCGCTCGGCCGTTGGCCGCGCGGCATAGGGAATGTTCTTGAACGCCGCCACATCGGCATCCGCGCGTCCGTTCAGGACGCCCTGCGAAATGCGGACGGTGGGCTGGTCGGCTGCGGGCGCCATCATGAGCGAGAGGGTGGCGAAAACGCCGGCGATTGTCATGCGCGCTGATTAGCAAATTCCAGCGTCTCGCCAATAAACTTGCGATCACAGTTCACGACACGCGACCAGAGAACCGATTTCGATGTGGCGCGTTATCGCCAAGCTGTGCGGGGTAGGCGTTGAACGAAACAGTGAAATCAAGCGACCTGACCGTCGATCTGGCCGCGGCTTTTGAAGCCTCGCCCAATCCATACGTGCTGATTACGCCTGACCTACGCATCGCCGAGGTCAACCAAGCCTATATGGATGTGACCGGAGCCAAGCGCAGTGATGTGCTGGGTCAGCCGCTCTTTGCCGCCTTTGACTCCGGCCCCGGATCCGATGCCCCTGAGAATGTTCGACAGGTCCGCGCCTCGCTTGAAAAGGCGCGAGACACACGACAACGCGATCATCTCGCCGTGGTGCGCTTTTCGATGCCTCGAGTGCTAGCTGACGGCACCGAGGGTTTTGAGGAACGTCTGTGGAGCGCCACCCATACGCCCATCCTGAACGCCGACGGCGAAGTGGTGATGCTGCTTCAGCACACCACGGATGTGACGGACCTGGCGCCCGTCATCCGCCCGGATGAGCCGACGACCGCGCTGGACGCCATCGTCGGCGGCTCGGTCCTGCGTCGCGCCCAGTCGGTGCAGGAGGACAATCGTCGCCTCGAGACCGAGCGCAATCGTCTCGTTGAAATGTTCATGCAGGCGCCCGGCTTCGTCGCCATCCTGTCCGGGCCGGATCACCGATTCCAGATGCATAACGACGCCTACAGCCAGCTCATTGGTCACAGGGATATCGCCGGAAAGCCCGTCAGGCAGGCCCTGCCGGAACTGGAAGGCCAAGGCTTCTACGAGTTTCTCGATAGCGTCTTCGCCACAGGCGAACCCTATGAAGGCCGCGAAAGCGCGGCCCAACTGCAGCGCAAGCCCGACGGGCTGCTCGAAACCGTCTATCTCAACTTCATCTACCAGCCGATCCGAGACGATGCGGGCGCGGTCGTGGGTATCTTCGTTCAGGGCCACGACATCACCGAAAACGTTCTGGCCGCCCAGCGTCAGAAGTTGATGATCGACGAACTGAACCACCGCGTGAAGAACACCTTGGCCACGGTCCAATCCATCGCGATCCAGACGGCCCGTTCCAACACCGACCCGGCCAGCTTCGCCGAGACCTTCCAGTCCCGGATCATGGCGCTGTCGCACACCCACAATCTGCTGACGCAAAGCCATTGGGAGGGCGCCGACCTGCGCGCCATCCTGGAACATGAAACTGAAGCTTACGGGCCGACCCGCATAAGCCTGAATGGACCGCCGGTGTCGCTGGAGCCGGCCGTCGTCCTGTCTTTGGGCATGATCTTCCATGAGCTCGCGACGAATGCCGCCAAATATGGCGCGCTTCATGCCCCGGACGGTCGCATCCTCATCGACTGGGGCCTGGCGGATCAGCGCGACCGGAAACTGAAGCTGAGCTGGCGCGAAATCGGCGGCCCCAAGGTTACGGCTCCGGAAAGAAGAGGCTTCGGTAGCCGTTTGATTGAACGAAACATTCGACATGATCTGGCGGGCGAGATCGATCTGGTCTACGCCGCCGATGGATTGATCGCGGAACTGACGGTTCCACTGGACAGGACGGCCGCACAATGACTCAACCTCTGACCGGTCGCCGTGTCCTCGTGGTCGAGGACGAATCCCTCGTGGCCATGCTTCTGGAAACCATTCTGGAAGACATGGAATGCGTGCCGATCGGTCCCGCCTCCAATGTGGACGACGGCCAAAAACTGGCTCGAGAGACGGACAATCTCGACGCCGCCCTGCTGGACGTGAACGTCGCCGGTCGTCAGGTCTTTCCCGTCGCCGAGGCGCTGAAGGAACGCGGCGTGCCGTTCGTCTTTTCGACCGGCTATGGCGAAGGCGGACTGCCCGACGAATGGCGCGGCCAACCCACGATCCAGAAGCCTTTCACCGAAGCCGCCATCCGCGACGCCCTGATGAAGGCAATGGGCGTCGCCGAAGTCTAGAGACCCGCTTCAGTACGGTTATAAAGTAAAGGTTTGCCGACCCAATAGCAAAGCTCGGCCGGCCGCGAGATGTCCCAAATCGCCAAATCAGCGGCTTTGCCATTTTCGATGGCGCCGATCTCACCCGACAGACCCAGCGCCCGCGCCGCCTCTCGGGTCGCGCCGGCCAGGGCCTCTTCGGGTGTCATGCGGAACTGAACGCAGGCGAGGTTCAGCGCGGCGGTCATGGAAGCGACGGGCGAGGTGCCGGGGTTGCAGTCGGTGGCGACTGCCATGCGCACCCCGTGGCGGCGCAGGAGATCGATGGGCGGCGGCTGGGTCTCGCGCAGCATCAAATAGGCGCCGGGCAACAGGACGGCGACCACGCCGGCTGCGGCCATGGCGGCGACGCCTTGCTCGGTCGCATGTTCGATGTGATCGGCGGACCGGGCTTCGTAACGCGCCGCCAGCGCCGCACCGCCGCCGTTCGACAATTGATCGGCGTGCAGTTTGACCGGTAGCCCCAGCGCGCGCGCCTTGTCGAACAGGCGCGACACTTCTGCGGTCGAGAAGGCGATGGGCTCGCAATAGGCGTCGACCGCATCGATCAGACCTTCGGCATGGGCGGCGGGCAGGATGTCTTCGATGGCCAAATCAACATAGGCCGCCCTGTCGTCGCGATATTCAGGCGGCACGGCATGCAGGCCCAGATAGCTGGTGCGGACACGCACCCCGCCCTCGCGCCCGATTCGACGCGCGACCCGCAGCATCTTCAGCTCCGTCTCGAGGTCCAGACCATAGCCGGATTTGATCTCGACGGTGGTGACCCCGGTGGCTTTCAGCCCCGCCAGACGTGTCATGGCGGAGGCGAACAGGTCATCCTCCGACGCGGCGCGCGTGGCCTTCACGGACGAGACGATGCCGCCGCCGGCCCGCGCGATCTCCTCATAGGTCGCGCCGCCCAGCCGCTGTTCGAACTCGGCCGAACGGTCCCCGCCGAACACGAGGTGGGTGTGGCAGTCGATTAGGCCAGGCGTGACCCATCGCCCCTTCAGACGCTGGGTTTCAGCCGCTTCTACGGCCGGCAGGTCAGCGCGCGGTCCCACCCAGGCGATGCGGCCATCGGCGACGACCACGGCGGCGTCCTGGATGGCGCCATAAGGGACCGGTCCCTCGGCCATGGTGGCGACATGGCAGTCGATCAGCAGACGGTCGGCCTTCATCGGCGAGGCTCCTTTGCCAAGACGGGTGAATGGGCGGACGAGAAGCGCGCCACCAAATCGTAGCGGTCGCCGGGGAAGGTCTGCCACACCCGCGTCACCCCCTGCCCGTCCCGCCATGTCCGCCGCTCGACGCACAGACAGGCGGCGCCCGGCTTGAGTTCCAGTAGGCGGGCAGCGCGGGGGTCCGCCGCGATCGCTGAAATACGGTTCTCAGCCTCAGTCCAAGGCGCCGAGTCCAGCAGCCAGCTTCCCGGCGGAACCGTATGAAAATCGACATCTATGGCTTTAGGCGCCGCGCCGAGCGCGATGAGCCGATGTTCCAAGGCCAGGGGCGCGCCGTCGGCGCTGTGCAGACAGATCAGGTCCAGCAGAAGACCACCCGACGCCAGTTCGATTTCGTCCTCACCATCTGGCTCGCGTTCGATCCGCTCCAGCAGGACGTAGCCGTAAGCCTGCCCGCGCTCGATCACCTCTGCCCGCAGGTCGGGAATAGCCAGGACGGCGGCGTGGGCCTTGGGCTGGCCGACGAAGGTGCCGGCGCGACGTCGGCGCGTCACCAGCCCCCGCCCCGCCAGTTCCGAAATGGCCTTGGACACCGTCATGCGTGAACAGCCGTAGCGTTCGGTTAGCTCATGCTCGAACGGAATGCGATCCCCGGGCGATAGCTCGCCGGACAGGATAAGCCCTTCCAGATCAGCATAGATGCGGCGATGTAGGCTCACCCCAGCACCGCCGACAAGGCCTTGCGATAGCGCGCCTCTATGCCGTCCCGCGCGATGTGGCGGCCGTCTTTCACGACCTCCCGCCCCGCGCGCCACACCGAACGGATCGAGCCCGTCGGCGCGCCGAAGATCCAACTGTCGAGCACCGCATCGCCCGACCGTCCCCCAAAGGCGACGCCGCTCGTATCCAGCGACACGATGTCCGCCGACGCCCCGACGCTCAGACCCGACGCCGCGCCCGTCGCCTGGACGCCGCCAGCCAGCGCGCGATCGAACAAGGCGCGGCCCGTCGAGCGTTCAGGGTCCGCCATCACCGCGCGACCGCGAAGCGCCAGCCGCTGACTGTATTCCAGCATTTGCAGTTCCTCTGCGACGCCGATCTGCACGTTGGAATCGGTTCCGATGCCGAACCGCCCGCCGGCGCGCGTGAAATCGACCGCCGGGAAGACGCCGTCGCCCAGATTAGCCTCCGTGATCGGGCACAGGCCGACGACGGCGCCGCGCGCCACGACGCCGCGCCACTCGGCTTCAGTCACATGGGTGGAGTGGATCAGGCACCAGCGAGAATCGACCGGCGCATTGGCCAGGAGCCATTCGACCGGCCGCGCGCCAGACCAGGCCAGGCAGTCCGCGACCTCCTTGGTCTGTTCGGCGACATGGATATGGATCGGACCGTCGCCCGCCAGCGCAGGTATGGCCGTCAGTTCATCAGGGCTGACGGCGCGCAGGCTGTGCGGCGCAACCCCGACCACGGCGTCGGGCAGATCGGCGGCCAGGGCCCGGCATCGCGTGACCAGATCGGCGAAACCGTCCAGGTCGTTGATGAAGCGCCGCTGTCCATGCGCCGACGGCTGTCCCCCAAACCCGGCATGGGCATAGAAGACCGGCAGCAGGGTCAGGGCGATGCCCGTCGCCTGCGCCGCCGTCACGATCCGCGCGGCGATCTCGGCCCGGTCCGAATAGACCACTCCCGACGGGTCGTTGTGCAGATAATGGAACTCGGCGACGCGGGTGAAGCCGCCCTCCAGCATTTCCATGAAGGCCAGGGCGGTTATGGCCTCGATCTCTTCCGGCCCGCCCCGATCCAGGAAGCGGTACATCAGCTCGCGCCACGTCCAGAAGTCGTCGTCCGAAGGCCCGCGCGCCTCGGTCAGACCTGCCATGGCGCGCTGAAAGGCGTGGCTGTGGACGTTGGCGACGCCCGGCAAGGCAACGCCACCGCCCCCTTCGTCTGCCGGGCTATGCGCCACGCCGGTTTCCAGACTGACGATCCGCCCGCCCGCGATGCCGATGCGGACATCTCGCGCCCAGCCGTCCGGCAGCAGAGCCGCCTCGAACCAGAGGGTGCGATCCACAGGCTGCGGCTCAAGGGTCACTGGACAGGTCCGTGTCGTTGCGATCAATATGTCTAGACATACCACGATGGATCGATTTGGCGAGGGAGGCCGAACGGATGCAGGACTGGCTGACCATCCACGAAGGTTCGGCGCCGCTGGTGATCGGCCTGCCGCACACAGGCACCGACATTCCGGCCGCCATCGAGGCGCGGATGACTTCATCCTGGCTGGCGCGCAAGGATGCGGACTGGTGGGTGGATCGGCTCTATGACTTCGCGATCGACATGGGCGCCACCCTGGTGCGAACGGGCGTGTCTCGCAGCGTCATCGACGTGAATCGCGATCCGTCGGGCGTCTCCCTCTACCCCGGCATGACCACGACTGGCCTGTGCCCGACCGAGACCTTCGACGGGGAGCCGCTATATCAGGCAGGCCGGGAGCCCGACGCGGCCGAAATCGCCGAGCGACGCGCGATCTGGTTTGATCCCTATCACGCCGCCCTGCAGGCGCAGCTGGAGCGACTGCGCAGCCGAGGTCCGGTCGTCCTCTACGACGCCCATTCGATCCGGTCCGTCGTGCCGTGCCTGTTCGACGGTGAACTGCCTCAGTTCAACATCGGTGACAACGACGGCGCCACCTGCGCCGGTGAGCTGACGCAGGCTGTCGAAAAAGCCTGTGCGGTCAGCGGCGATAGCGTCGTCGTCAACGGCCGCTTCAAGGGCGGCTGGACCACGCGCCATTACGGCCAAACTGACGCAGGCCTTCACGCCATCCAGATGGAGCTGGCGGACCGGGGCTACATCCTTGATCCCACCGGCCCGGTGTCGCCCGACAACTGGCCCAGCCCCTATGAACCGGACCGCGCCGAGCCGATGCGCGGTCATCTGCGCCGCGTCCTGACCGCTTGCATCGCCTTCGCCGAGAGCCAACGATGAACACGCCCAACGCCCGGATCGTCCGCAGCCCGCGTGGACCCGAAAAGACCGCCAAGACCTGGGCCGCCGAGGCGGCCATGCGTATGCTGATGAACAACCTCGATCCTGAGGTGGCCGAGCGGCCGCAGGACCTCGTCGTCTATGGCGGCATCGGCAAGGCGGCGCGGGATTGGGTGGCCTTCGACAGGATCGTGGAAACCCTGCAAACGCTGGAGGCCGACGAGACCCTGCTGGTGCAATCCGGCAAGCCGGTCGGCGTCTTCCGCACCCACGCCGACGCCCCGCGCGTGCTGATCGCCAACTCCAATCTGGTGCCGAAATGGGCGACTTGGGAGCATTTCAACGAGCTCGATCGCAAGGGCCTGGCCATGTACGGCCAGATGACCGCCGGGTCGTGGATTTATATTGGCACCCAGGGCATTGTTCAGGGCACCTACGAGACCTTCATGGAGGCCGGCCGCCAGCACTACGGCGGCGACTGGTCAGGCAAGTGGATCCTGACCGCAGGTCTTGGCGGCATGGGCGGCGCCCAGCCTCTGGCCGCGACCATGGCAGGCGCATCTTGCATCACGATCGAATGCCAACGCAGCCGCATCGAGTTCCGTCTGCGGACGCGCTACGTCGATGTCATGGCCGAAACATTGGACGAGGCTCTGGTTTTGCTGGAGCAATCGTTCCGGGACAAAAATCCCTTGTCGATCGGCCTGTTAGGTAATGCAGCCGATCTGTTGCCTGAAATGGTTCGGCGCGGCGTGCGGCCCGATCTCGTCACCGACCAGACCAGCGCGCACGATCTGATCAACGGCTACCTCCCCTCCGGCTGGACTGTCGCGGAATGGGAAGACAAGCGCGTCAGTGATCCCGTCAGCGTCGCCGCCGCCGCGCGCACCTCCATCGTCGCTCATGTGAAGGCCATGCTGGACTTCCGAGCGATGGGCGTGCCGACCACCGACTACGGCAACAACATCCGTCAGGTCGCCTTCGACGCGGGGCTGACGCACGCGTTCGACTTCCCCGGCTTCGTGCCCGCCTACATCCGCCCGCTGTTCTGTCGAGGCATCGGCCCGTTCCGCTGGGCGGCCCTGACCGGCGATCCGGAAGATATCAGAAAGACAGACGCGGCGATGAAGCGCCTGTTCCCTGACAATGCGGGTCTGCACCGCTGGCTCGACATGGCGGGCGAACGGATTGCCTTTCAGGGACTTCCGGCCCGTATCTGCTGGATCGGATTGGGTGACCGCCACCGCGCCGGCCTGATGTTCAACGACATGGTGGCGTCGGGCGAGCTGTCCGGCCCCATCATCATCGGCCGCGATCATCTGGACAGCGGATCGGTCGCCAGCCCGAACCGCGAGACTGAGGCCATGATGGACGGTTCGGACGCCGTCTCCGACTGGCCTCTTCTGAACGCCCTGCTGAACACGGCCTCGGGCGCCAGCTGGGTGTCTCTGCACCACGGCGGCGGCGTGGGCATGGGCTATTCCCAGCACTCGGGCGTCGTCATGGTCGCGGACGGGACCCCGGAGGCCGCCCAACGGCTTGAGCGGGTGCTGTGGAATGACCCCGCCACCGGCGTCATGCGTCACGCCGACGCCGGCTATGAGATCGCCCGTGCGGCCGCGCGCGAGCACGAACTGAACCTTCCGAGCCTGAAAGCCTGAACCATGACCGCGATCACTCTCGGCCAGTCGCCTCTCACGCTTACTCAGCTTCGTGCGGTGCTGGAGGGCCCTGCTATCGTCTCACTGACGCCCGCCGCATGGGCCGATGTGGACAAGGGCGCGGCGACCATCGCCGCCATCGTGGCTGAGGGGCGCACCGTCTATGGCGTCAACACGGGCTTTGGCCTGCTGGCCAACACCTCCATCGCGCCTGAAGATCTGGAGACGCTGCAGCGTAATCTGGTTCTCAGCCACGCCTGCGGGGTCGGGCCGCTGCTGCCGGATGGGGTGACGCGTCTTCTGATGGTGCTGAAGATCGCCAGCCTGTCGCGTGGCGCCTCGGGTGTTCGGCGCGAGACGCTGGAGGCCCTGATCGCCCTGGTCAACGCCGACATCCTGCCCTGCATTCCATCAAAGGGATCGGTCGGCGCATCGGGCGACCTGGCGCCGCTGGCCCATATGTCCTGCGTCCTGATCGGCGTGGGCGAGGCGCGGCTGAACGGCGAGATGTTGGAGGCCGAAGCGGCTCTGGCGAAGGTCGGCCTGACGCCTCTGACGCTGGGCCCGAAAGAAGGCCTGGCGCTGCTGAACGGCACCCAGTGTTCGACGGCGCTGGCCCTGGCCGGTCTGTTCGCGGCCGAGGCGGTGTTCGCGGCAGGCATCGCCGCCGGGGCTCTGTCGGTCGATGCCTTGAAGGGGTCCGACGCGCCGTTCGACCACCGCATCCACGCCCTGCGCGGCCAACCGGGCCAGATCGCCGTCGCCGCACGCCTGCGCGAACTGATGGCGGGCTCCGCCATCCGCGACAGTCACCGCGACGACTGCTCCAAGGTTCAGGATCCCTACTCTCTGCGCTGCCAGCCCCAGGTCATGGGTGCGATCCTCGATGTGCTGACCAACGCCGCCGCCACGCTGGCGCGCGAGGCCAACGCCGTGACCGACAATCCGCTGGTCTTCATCGAGGATGGCGACGTCATTTCGGGCGGCAACTTCCACGCCGAACCCGTTGCTTTCGCTGCCGATCAGATCGCCATGGCCCTGTGCGAGATCGGCAATATCTCGGAACGCCGCACCTCGATTCTGGTCGATCCCAAGATGAGCGAACTGCCGGCCTTTCTGGTCAAGGAGAGCGGCGTGAACTCCGGCTTCATGATCGCCCAGGTGACGGCCGCCGCCCTGATCGCCGAGAATCGCATGGTCGCCCACCCATGCAGCGTGGACACCGTGCCGACCAGCGCCAATCAGGAAGACCATGTCAGCATGGCCACCCACGGCGCCCGCCGCCTGCTGGACATGGCGGAGAATACGGCGACGGTGGTCGGCATCGAGCTTCTCGCTGCAGCGCAGGGACTGGAGTTCCATCGGCCGCTCACTAGCTCGCCGGCGCTGGAACAGGTCTTCGCCATCATCCGCGAGGCTGCCGCCCCCTACGCCAGCGACCACTATTTCGCCCCGGACATCGCTCGCGCGACCGACGCCGTGCGCGCCGGTCGTTATCGACCCTTCGCGGCGGACCTGCTGCCCTCGGCCTGATCCGGCTCAGCCGCCAAGAACGCCCAGGTGTTCCAGCAGGATGGCCGAGCCCAGACCGATCAGGGCGATGCCGCCGATGATCTCGGCCGTCTTGCCGAAGCGCGTGCCCACGGCCTTGCCGATCAGCATGCCGATCGTAGTCAGGATAAAGGTGGTGAAACCGATCGAGGCGGCGATCACCCAGATATTGGCCCCGATGAAGGCCAGCCCCACGCCCACGGCCGCGGCGTCGATGCTGGTTCCGACCGCCGTCGCAACCAGCGCCCAAGGGCCGGACCGGCGCGGCCCCTCATCCTCGTCCGCGCCCCGCAGCTGGACGCCTTCCCAGATCATCTTGCCACCGACGATCAGCAGCAGGGTGAAGGCGATCCAGTGATCCACCTTTTCGACCAAGCCGGCGGCGATGATGCCCAATCCCCAGCCGATCAGGGGCGTAATCGCCTCAATGACGCCGAAGACCAGGCCGGCCTTGACGGCGTCCTTGACGGCGGGTCGATGCGACGCCCCGCGTCCGACGGCGGCCGCAAAGGCGTCCGTGGACATGCTGAGCGAAAGAATGGCGATGGCGCCTGGGGTCATGGGACAGCACTCGACCGGACGCGTGACAGCGGTCCTGCACCGGCCGGTCGCGGCGTCAGGACACGCTGGTCTCGCTAGGCGGTGGTTCCGCTGATCGCGCCACGCGCCGAAGCGCGAGTATGTTGACGCGATCCCGACGACGAACGCCGGAAGCTACTCCCCAACAGGAGGCGGCTCTCTACACGCCCGTTCCCGCGCTTGGCAACCTCACAGGTCGATCAGCCGCCCGACTTGGGAGCCATGACGACGGGCGCATCATCGCGCGCCGAGGTCGATGTGCCGGCCGGTTGGCGCTCGACCGTCAGGGCGTAGGCGCCCATCTGATTGGGCCCATAGGCGCGAGCGCGCACGACGTACCAGCCGTCGTCCGGCGCGGTCCAATCCAGCTTGGCGTGCGCGTCAGACAGGCTGTCGTCATCTGTGGCCAGGCTGGTGAAATCGCCGTCTTCGTCTTCCTTGCCCAGGTCGATGAAGGAGTCGAAGGCGTTCGACACCATCGTCAGACGCAGTTTCTCGTCCTTCTTGGCCTGGAAGCGGTAGGCGTCGAAAAAGGCGCCTTCGTCGCTGAGCGCGGCGCTGTTCGACAGGGTTCCGCGCACGGTCGACCCGATCAGCAGGCTGCCGGGCTTGGGCTCTGGCCCACGATCCAGCAGCTCCAGCGAATAGAGGCCCTTGCCTTCTGCATCCAGCGGCATGGTGCGGACCACATAGTTCCCGTCCGAAGGCAGGGTGAAGTTCAGCCTTGAATCGGTGCCTTCGGCCAGGCCGTCGTCATCGCTGGCAAGGGCCTCGAACTCAACGTCGGCCTTGCCGACCTCCAGATAGGCGTCGAAGTCGCCGGACCGCAGGATCGCCTGCACACGCTGGCCTTCCGTTCCGGAAAAGACATAGGCGTCATAGCGTTTACCGTCGTCGCCCTGGGGATCTTCGTCGGTGATCTCGCCCTCCACGGTTTGACCCAGGGTCGCCGTGGTCGGCGGCGGCGGCGGCGCGGTTTCGGTCAGCTTCAGCGTATAGTCGCCCTCGGCCTCGTCGCTGAACCCGCGCGCCTCGATGATGTAGTCGCCGTCGGCGTCCAGGGTGCGCGCGATGCGGGCGTCGGTGCCCGAGCCGGCGCCGTCGTCGTCCTCCGCTAGGACAGTATCATCCGAAGCACGGCGAAGCGTCAGATAGGCGTCAAAGTCGCTCGACTTCATCTCGATGGCGACGCGCTGGCCGTTCGTTCCGGTGAAGCGATAGGTTTCTGCGCGCTGGCCGCCGTCGTTCGTGGCGCTGTCTGAGCCCAGCTCACCCTTGATCTCGTCACCGATCGCGATGGGCTTCGACGGCGGCGCGGGCGGAGCCTCGGCCAGGCCCAGTTCGTAGCGACCCAGCCCGTCTTCCAGCGACGTGGCCCGGATCATATATTCGCCGGCCGTCGGCGCCGTGAAGGTCAGCCGCGAGTTCAGCCCGCCGCCGGGTGCATCGTCGTTGGAACTGATCTCGACGAAATCGGGACCGTTCATCCGCCCCACCCGAACCAGGGGATCAAAGGCCTCGGAATCCAGCGTCACGACAAACCGATCGCCGGCATTGGCGCGGAAGGCATAGGCGTCATAGCGGCCGCCGTCTTCCTGCTCAGGATCGCGAGCCGTCAGTTCGCCGCTCTGGGTCGACCCGACGCGGATACCGCCGGGTCGCGGCGCACGCGGGGCGGCCGGGCGTTCCTGCAACGACAGACGATAGTCGCCGCCGTCCAGTCCGCTCAGCGTCCGGGCCCTCAGAACATAGGTCCCCGCCTGCTCCGGCGTGAAACGCAGTCGCGCATTCGTGCCGTCTCCCAATCCGTCGTCGTCGGACGCCAGCGGCTCGCCCGCTGCGCCGTCGGCGTAGACTTCCAGATAGGCGTCGAAAGCGTCCGATCTCAGCGTGGCTTCCAGCCGCTGTCCCGCCCGCGCCTCGAACCGATAGTCGTCATAGCGATATTCATCATCCGCCGCCTTGGCGTCGCCATCCGTCAGGGCCCCGTTCACATCGGCCCCGATGCGCAACGGCTGCGCGTCCTGGGCCACGGCCGGCGCAACCGCCCACAAGAGGGCCAGGGTGCTGACAGCGGCGGCGAGCAACGGACGGTTCATGAATTCCTCCAGCATAGGCTGCGGATCATAGACGCCGAACCGTGACGGCTGTAAATCGCCGCCATCCTGATTTCCCGCCAGACGGAGCTGCCATGTCGGCCCAATCCACGCCTGCGACCCTGATCGACGGCAAGGCCTTCTCGGCCGCACTGGTGGAACGCGTCGGGGCGGCCGTCGCCCGGCTGGAAGCCGCGCAGGGCGTCAAACCCGGCCTGGCCGTCGTCATCGTCGGCGAGGACCCGGCCAGCCAGATCTACGTCCGCAACAAGGGCGAGACGACGCTGCGCGCCGGCATGCGCTCCGACACCCACCGCCTGGCCGAATCGACCCGCCAGGATGAACTGCTGGCCCTGATCGCCAAGTTGAATGCGGATGCCGGCATCCACGGCCTCCTGGTCCAACTGCCCCTGCCCGCCCACATCGATGCGACGGTGGTTCTGGACGCCATTTCGCCGGACAAGGATGTGGACGGCTTTCACGTCGTGAACGCCGGTCGTCTGGCCGTCGGCCTGCCGGGTCTGGTCCCCTGCACCCCCTTGGGCTGTCTGATGTTGCTGAAGGATCAACTCGGCGATCTGTCGGGCTTGAACGCCGTCATCGTCGGCCGCTCCAACATCGTCGGCAAGCCGATGGCGCAACTGCTGCTGGGCGAAAGCTGCACGGTCACCATCGCCCATTCGCGCACGCGCGACCTGCCCGACGTCTGCCGTCGCGCCGACATTCTGGTCGCCGCCGTCGGTCGGCCCGAGATGATCAAGGGCGACTGGATCAAGCCGGGCGCGACCGTCATCGACGTTGGCATCAACCGCGTGCCCTCGGCCGATCCTGTCAAGGCCGCAGAGGGCAAGACCCGCGTCGTCGGCGACGTGGCCTTCAAGGAAGCGGCCGATGTTGCGGGCCGCATCACCCCGGTGCCGGGCGGCGTCGGCCCCATGACCATCGCCTGTTTGTTGGCCAACACCTATTCGGCCGCCTGCCGCCTCAACAATCTCCAACCGGAGCCATTGGACGCTTGATGCATTCATTGGGGCGGTGAATAGTCCCGCTGAACGGCGCTATCGCCGAACGGGAGATGTCATGGTCCGCTTCAACGCTCGCGCCGTCGCTCTGACCGGCGCTCTGATGATCGTCCCCGCCGTGGGGGGCTGCGGCTACAACACCATTCCAACCAAGCAGGAACGCGCCGAAGCGGCCTGGGCCGATGTGCAGAGCCAGTATCAGCGCCGCGCCGACCTGATCCCCAATCTGGTCGCGACGGTTCAAGGCGCCGCAATCCAGGAACGCACCACCTTGACGGACGTCATCAACGCCCGCGCCCGCGCCACCTCAGTCAACGTCTCGGCCGACGACCTCGATAATCCGCAGGCCTTCCAGCAGTATCAGGAAGCCCAGGGACAACTGTCCGGCGCCCTGTCGCGCCTGCTGGTCACGGTCGAAGCCTATCCGCAACTTCAGGCCAACCAGAATTTCCTGACCCTGCAATCGCAACTGGAAGGGACTGAAAACCGCATCCAGATCGCGCGCCGCGACTACAACGAGGCCGTTCGCGACTACAACACGACGCTTCGCACCTTCCCGCAGGTGATCTGGGCCAAGACCCTGCATGGCGGGTCGCAGCCGATGCAGTTGTTCACCGCCACCGCCGCCGCCCAGTCGGCGCCCCAGGTCAACTTCAATCTGAACGCCCCGCCCGCCAACGCTTCGGCGCCCGGCGGCGGCGCACCGGCTGTGGCGCCGGGCGCGACCCCGCCCGCCCAGTGACAAACCGTCAAGCGGCTGCGCGGCGTTCGCCGGGCGTCGCTGCCCTCCTTTTCAGCCTTGTCATCGCCTTGCTGCTAGTCCTGCCAGCGGCGGCTCAGAGCAAGATCGACTTCCCGCCCCTGACCGGCCGCGTGGTCGATCAGGCCAATCTGCTCGATCCGGCGACGGAACAGGCCCTGACCGAGAAGCTCGCGGCGCTGGAAGCCAGTTCCACCGACCAGTTGGTCGTCGTGACGGTCAACAGCCTCCAGGATCAGGAGATCGAGGACTACGGCTATCAGCTGGGCCGCGCCTGGGGCATCGGCCAGAAAGAAAACGACAACGGCGCATTGCTGATCGTCGCGCCGAATGAACGCAAGGTCCGCGTCGAGGTCGGCTATGGGCTGGAGCCCATCCTGACCGACGCCTTCTCGTCCCAGGTCATCCGCAACGACATCCTGCCGGCGTTTCGAGACGGCGATTATCAGGCCGGGGTGGTCAAGGGCGTGGACGCCCTGATCGCCCAGCTTTCGCTCGACCCGGCGGAGGCGCAGGCGCGCGCCCAGGCCGCCGCAGCCGAGCAAGCCGACACTAAAGACGAGTCCATCATTCCGCTGGTCATCATCGCCGGGCTGTTCCTGTTCATCTTCTTGATCGCCATGCGGTCCGGACGCGGACGACGCAGCAATGTCAGCTCGGTCCTGCTGTGGGCGGCGTCAGAGGCGCTGCGAAACTCCGGCAGAGGCGGCGGCGGTTGGGGCGGCGGCGGCGGCTTCGGCGGTGGCGGGTTCGGCGGCGGAGGCGGCAGTTTCGGTGGCGGCGGCGCCTCGGGGGGATGGTGATGCAGATCACGGACAACGACCGCACCCGCATCGCCGAAGCCATAGCGGCGGCCGAGCGTCAGACATCGGGTGAAATCTTCTGCGTCGTCTCGCGTCGGGTCTCGACCTATGTGGACGTCAGCCTGGCCTGGGCGGCGGCGATGGCGCTTTTGGCCCCGATCGTCTTCGTTCCGTTCGTGCTGGATCTTCGCTGGCCCAGCGATGGCTGGGAGGCGGCGCACCAGGCCGCGCAGGACGCCACGACGGCGCAGGCCCTGGGCCTTTACGCCCTGTCGCAGGCCGTCGTTTTCGTCGGCGTTTTTCTGATGACTCGTATCCCGGCCGTGCGCCGTCTCGTGACGCCCGCCGGCGTCAGGCGGGGCCGCGTCAGGGAGGCGGCCTTGCAGCAGTTTCTGGCCCAAGGCGTCCATGTCACGCGGGAACGCACGGGCGTTCTGATCTTCGCCGCCATGGACGAACATCAGGTCGAACTGATCGCCGATGAGGGCATCTACGAAAAGGTCGATGAGGACGCTTGGGCTCAGGCCGTCGCCGTCCTGACCCGCGAGCTGCGCGCCGACCGCCCCGTCGCCGGCTTTGCCGCCGCCATCGGTCTGTGCGGCGAGGTTCTGGCCCGCCACTTTCCGCCGCGCGCCGACAATCGCAACGAGTTGCCCGATCATCTGATCCTGCTCTGATCGTCGCATCGGGGTCGCATTCGCGCGCCAGAAGGCCTAGCCCACGGTCAAAGTTCAACCAATCGCCAGTTCATGCCTCGCCTTCTCACCTACAACGTCCACCGCTGCGTCGGCACGGATCGTCGCCTGGATGTCGGCCGGATCGTCGCCGTCATCGCCGAGTTCGAGCCGGACATCGTCTGCCTGCAGGAACTGGATGTCGGCCGCGCGCGCACGGGCGGAGTCGATCAGGCCGAGGCGATCGCCGACGGTCTGGCCATGACCTCACGCTTTCACCCGGCGATGCGGGTCGAGGCCGAACAGTACGGCGACGCCATCCTGACCCGGCACCCCGAACGGCTGATCCGCGCCGGCGCCCTGCCGACCGTGAGCGGCATTCCGGGCCTGGAACCGCGCGGGGCGATCTGGTCAGAAATCGAGATCGACGGCACGGGCGTGAACGTCATGAACACCCACCTGGGCCTGGTCCCACGCGAACAGCGGCTTCAGGCCGCCGCTCTGGCCGGATCCAGTTGGGTCGGCGGATGCGAGGGACCGATCCTGCTGGCCGGCGATTTCAACGCCACCTCCATCACACGCCCCTATCAGACCCTGTGCCGCAGCCTACAGGACTGCCAGCGTCAGTTGGGCCAGAAGCCCAGCGTAAAGACCTTCCCGTCCGCCTTCCCCGCCATTCGCATCGACCACTGTTTCGTCAGCCCGCATATCCACATCCGCGCGGTGCAATCCGCCTTCTCGCCCCTGGCGCGCGTGGCCTCGGACCACCTGCCGCTGATCGTCGATTTCGAGGTCGTTCAACCCGGCGCCTGACCGCCCTCTGACGCCGGTCGCGTGCGTTGCGAGCGGTTCAGACGCTTCCACGGGCGCCAGGCATCGCTGGACGACGTCGGGTCGCCCAACTGCCACTCGGCGAACATCCGTTGAATACGCGTCGGCGGTTCTGAGCCCAGCGGCTTCAGCCGATCGGTCTCGAAGTTGCAAATCGCCTGCCCCACCGAGCCGAAGACGCCCTCGACCGCCGCATAGTCCTCCGTCGCGACACCTAACCAATGGGCGATCGTCCGGTGACGGTACGCCGTGATGAAGGCCCGACCCGCCGCATCGACAGGCTCGGCGGCGATGTCGCATTCGGTATCCAGGCCCATCGACCGGTTATTCAGATTGGTGGACCCGATCCTGAGCAGCCGGTCATCGATGATGGTCACCTTTGCGTGGACGATGATCCGGTCGCCGTCGGCGGTCAGCGGGGCGAAGGCGAAGAAGCGGTTGTATTTGTCAGCCTGCTCCAGCCGGTGCAGCACCTCGGCCCGGGCCGTGTCCATGGTCATGCTGTCGAACCAGCTCGGGCTCTTGGCGGTCGAGATGACGATGACCTGCGGCCCCTCCACCTCGGCCAGTCGTTCGGCCAGCGCGGCGGCGATGAGCGGCGAGGTGAAATACTGGTTTTCAATATAGATCAGCCACTTGGCACGCCGGATTGATTCCAGGTGCAAGGCTTCGCTCTCGCGCACCTCGTGACGCCCCGACCATTTCGGCTCTGTGCGGGCGATACCGACGGGCACGTCGGTCATCTGCACCGGCACGCCGTCGGGCCAGGGATCGTCCTCGACCTCATCCGGGATGGTGCGCTCCCACGTCGCCTTGAACCAGCGTTCGCGCGCCAGATCGCCCAGCGCCCGCGCCGCAGGGCCGTCCATCACGCTCATCACCTCGTGACGCGCCTTGCAGATCAGACCGCTAGGCAGGGCGCGGCGCGGGTCGCCGTCCAGATGTTCGTCGGAATCCCAGCGATCGGTCGAGATGTCGCCGCCGCCGCAGAAGGCCACCTTGTCGTCGATGACCGCCACCTTCTGGTGGTGGCAGGCGCCGATAGGACCGGGGGAATCGAGCCGGAACTCCACCATCCGCTTTCGGAACCAGCGCTGCGCCTTGTGCGGATAGAAGCCCTGCGACGCGGCGATCAGCAGCGGCGATTTCCAGATGAGCAGTCGCACATCCAGGTCCGGCTTCTTCTTGACCAGCATCCGCAGCTGGCGACCGATTTCCGCCGACTTGTCGCCAGGCCGCGTTTCCGGATCCAGATGGGTGCGTGGATCGAACTGCCATCCCAGCAGCACGATGGAGCGTTGAGCCTTGTGGATCGCAGAAGACAGGGCGTCGAAATAGGCCTCGTTTTCCATTAGCACCGAAAAGCGGTGCGCGACGGCGGACGTCCACAGGGCTGGCCCCGGCTCCAGCAGACTGCCTTCGTAACTGTCGCCGGCTAGAGTCATGCGACCTATCTGTCTGATTCGCGTGACATGGTGTCGAAGCGCCTGCATCCTCCGTTTCACGCGCGTGTCCTTCGGTCAATCTTTCAGGGCGGGATTGTGACGTTCGCCGATTTGGCGCATAAGGAGCGTAGCCATACAGGCTGCGAGGGAGGGTAGAATGCAGGCGCTTGTCGAACTGATCGCTGGCTTCATCGCCCTGCTGGCCGCCGCCGTCCTGACGCAGTTCGGCGTCGACACTCACAACCCCAACCACGGCGACCGCGAAGTGCGCCGTGTGGTGGAGTGCCGTGACACCGGCTCCAACGCCACGCTGCTGTCCGAATCCAAGCGCGACTGCTGAATGCTGCGGCGCTTTGCGCGCTGCATGACGCGGTTCATCGACAGGTTGCGGGCTTGAGTCGGTTTCGTCCGCATCGATCATGCTCTAGGGTTTCCTCGGCGCTGTCGGACGCCCGCGTAGAGATCGAGTTTTTGAGCTTATGAAGTCTCCCAAACGGCCGCCGCTGAAGCTGACCGACGACGAGGCCGTCACGCCGGTCGATCTTTCGGCCTCCGATGAAATGTCGGTCCAGGAAGCGACACCATCGCTCGACCCGATTACCGAGCCTGATTTCGAAATCGTGCAGCCGACGTTCGAGCCCCCGATGTCCGAGCGTCGCCGCCGTCGCCTGCTGGAAGAGCAGCGGCAGGCCGAAGAACGCGCCCTTGCCGCCGAATGCGGCGCCGCCCCTGTCAATGCGGAATCGACGACAGAGACGCCTGTCGATATGGCCGTCACCGGCGGTCAGCCGCCCGCGCCGTTCGAGCTGTCTAAACCGCCGGCTGTGAAAACCGTTCAAGCCAAGCCCCAGGCCGAGCCGTCCGGGCGCCACGCCTATGTGATCGCAGGCGTTGCCTCCGCCCTGTGGATCGGCGGTGTCGCCTCCTGGGCCGCTTACGAGTTCGGCGCCGGCGGGGCAGAACTGGACCCGCTGCGGATCGCCATCTACGCCCTGATCGCCCTGGCCCCTGCGGGTTTGGCCATCATGTTGGCCCATGCCGTCCGACAGGGCGCCGGTCTGGCCGCAGAGACGCGCCGCGCCCGGCAGCTGGCCGAGGCCCTGGTGGCCCCGACCGCCCTGGCCGCCCAGCAAACCGGCGAGGTGCTTCAGTCGCTGCGTTCCGACATCGATCACGCCACCCTGGCGGCGGAACGCGCCCGCAACGACATGGCCCTGCTCCGAGAGGCGTTGGCCCAAGAGACAACGCGCCTGAACGAGGCGGCCGAGAACGCCGGCCGCACCGCACGGCGTCTCACAGAAAACCTGGGCCGCGAGCGCGACCAGATGCAGACCTTGGGGATCCATCTGGATACCCAGGCGTCGGGCGTCATCGACGCGGTCGAGCGGCAGTCGCGCATGGTCGCGGACGCCTCCGATCTGGCTCAGGCGCAACTGCGTGAGGCCGAGGCCGCCCTCGCCGCGCGCGCCGCCGATCTCGCCGCCGCCGCAGGAGAAGCCCAGGACGCCGCCCGCGTGGCCTCCGACGATCTGGCGCGCCAGACCATTCGACTGGAGAACGCCGGTTCGGGCGTCGCCGAGCAGATTCAGTCCGTCGAGGAAGGCCTCAGCCAGCAGCGCGCCGCCCTGGTCACTGCCGCCTACGCCCTACGCACGGATCAGGAGGACTTCTCCGCCCAGGTCGAAAGCCAGCGCGCTCAGTTGATCGAACACCTGTCCGCCACGCGCAGCGCCGCGGGCGATCTGGATCGCACCACCCAGACCTCGGTCGAGTCCATGCGCGATCTGGTCGAGGCCGCCACCGACCAGTTCCGCGCTCTCGTCGACATGTCGCAACGCGAGGCCGACGGCTTCGATTCCGCCACCAAGGTCGCCCTGGATCGCTTCGAAGCCTTGGCGGCCGAGGCGCGCGACGCCCTGATGGAAGAGACGCGCCGCGCCCTGGAGCAAATGCGCGCCACGGCCGAGGATTCCCGCGCCGCCGCCGCCGACGCCGCCGAACAGGCCCGTCTCCGCACCGACCGACTGGGTGAATCCCTGTTTGAAGCCGCCCAGAAAGCCGACACGGCCGCCGACGCCCGCATCGCCGACGCCCGCCGCATCGTCACCGAAACGTCCGGCTTGGTCGAAGAAACCGGCGAACGGATGGTCAGCCGCCTGGAAACCCTGGTTGCACGTCTCAACAGCGCCTTGTCGGAAATCGACACCGCCGTCGCCGACATCGACGAACGCGCCGCGCGCCTGCCTCAGGAAGCCCGCGCCCGCGCCGACGCCGTGCGCGCTACGGTCGAGGAAGGCCTCGCCTCTCTTTCCGCCGCCTCGCGCAAGGCGGCCGAGGACACCGAGGCGCTGGATGTCGGCTTCCAGGATCGCGTGCGCCGAAACTACGACATGCTGACCGAGGCCGTGCGTCTGATGGGCGTGGTGTCGGGCGATACGACGCCGGCGCGTCGTCGCGAGCCGGCCGCAGAGATCGAAGCCCGGCCCGAACCTCGTCCCGAGCGCCGGATCGATCGCCCGACGCCTCCCGCCTCGCCGCCCGCCGAAGAGCGCCGGTTCGGCCTGCGCAGCCGCCTGCGCCTCGAGCCCGCAGAGACGCCGCCGCCGTCCACCGACAAGGGCCTGGACTGGAGCGATCTGATCGACGGCGACGACGACAACGAGGCCCCGCTGGAGCTGGACACGCCCTCCCCTTCGCCTGGCGAGGCCGAAGCCCTGTCCGACCGGGTCGCCGCCGCCATCCGGCGCATGGGAGTCGATCCCAACGCCCTCCTGCCCCGCTCGCGCGTCGAAGAGGCCGCGCGCGCCTTCAGCAACGGCGACCCCGACGCCGCGCGTCAGATCGTGCGTCGCGTCGCCCCGGCCGCCGTCCGCAGCGTGTCTCGCCGCGTCCTCAGCGACGCCGAACTGCGCGCTGACGCCGAACGCTATGTCCGCAACTTCGCGGTCATGCTGAACGCTTCGGCTCGCGCCGGAGACAGCGCGGCGGTGCAGTCCAGCCTGGCGTCCGACAGCGGTCGCGCCTTCATGTTGCTGGATGCGGCGGTCGGCGACCGGGGCTAAAACTTTTGCGCACTTGACGGCGTCGGGAAGTTACAGCCACTTGCACGTCACCGAACTGTCATGGATGGGGCTATGACTGGCACGATGAACGAAATCGACAGTCGGACGAGCGGCGATCGCCGCCCTGGCATCATCATATGCGCCTATGACGGCGACGATGACGGGTGGGATCTGGTCGAGGATCTGTCGGGCGAAATCTGGAGCCCCAGCGGGGCCCGCGCCGTGCCCATCGCCGCCGCCGATCCCGACGAACTCGCCTCCACCCTGGCCGCCCGTCTCGGGAGCGGGGAATGCCGGGCCGTCCTTCTGGTCGGACGCACGCAAAAGGGCGCAGGCTTCCGGGTACAGATGCGCGCTGAAAACCGCACTCTCGACTACAAGCACCGCCTGTCCAGCACCGGGCCGGGCGTGGCCCGCACCACGGCGCCCGTCGCCGACATGGTTCGCGCCCTGACCGCCGCCGGTCTGCAGGCCGACGCCTCGTCCGACATCGAGGAAGACGCCGGCTCCTATATTCTCTACCGCGTGCTCTCGGATTTGCCGGACGGCCCTCTGACGCCGTCGATCGGCCTGCTGAGGGCGCCCGCTCCCGCCAATGAGGCGGCCGTGCGAAAGGGCGTCAAGGCCGCCGCCTCCGCCATGGCCAGCCACCTGACGCCGCTGCCGCGTGTCGGTTAACCTTCCTGCGTCGCAGACATCGGCGAACTGGCGGTCTAGGGTTTCGAAATGACAGTGAGTCGCAACCTGATCGTTTTCGCCGCCCTGAATGGCGCCCTGGCCGTGGCGCTGGGCGCCTTCGCCGCGCACGGCGCCGGGCCGCAGATCAAGACCCTGCTGACCACCGGCGCCCAGTATCAGATCGTCCACGCCGTCTTCGCCTTCGCCTGCGCCCAATGGACAGGGGGCGGCGGGCTGACGCGGCTTGCGGGCTGGCTCGGATCGATCGGCGGCCTGATCTTCTGCCTCGCCCTGGCGGCGATCGCGTTTCTCGGCGTGCCGGCGTTCGGCGCCGTGGCCCCGATCGGCGGCCTGCTGATGATCGCCGGCTGGCTCTGCCTGGCGTTTGCGGCCTTGCGTTCTCGCCCCTGATTTCCTCTTTGAAAGACCAAGCATCCATGGCCTTCCCCATGCCCGCCGAGCCGCGTCGTGTGCTTCACCCCGAGATCGAGGCCTACGCCTCGGGTTGGATGCCGACCGAAGGCGTGCATGAAATCTATTACGAGGAATCCGGCAATCCGCATGGCCTGCCGGTTTTGGTTCTACACGGCGGACCAGGCGGCGCGGTCAATCCGGGCATGCGACGCTTCTTCGACCCGGCCGTCTATCGCATCATCATGTTCGACCAGCGCGGCTGCGGTCAGTCGCGGCCCCACGCCTCGCTGGAAAACAACACCACCTGGAGCCTGATCGAGGATATCGAGCGGCTGCGCGTCCTGTGCGGCGTCGACAAATGGGTGGTGTTCGGCGGCTCCTGGGGTTCGGCCCTGTCGATGGCCTACGCCATCACCCACCCGGATCGGGTTCTGGCCCTGCTGCTGCGCGGCATCTTCCTGCTGACGAAGAAGGAGCTGCACTGGTTCTATCAGGACGGCGCCTCGATGATCTTCCCCGACGCCTGGGAGCGGTTCATCGCCCCCATTCCCGAGGCCGAGCGCGGCGACCTGATGGCCGCCTATTACAAGCGGCTGATCGGCGATGATGTCGCCGAGCGCGAACGCTGCGCCGTCGCCTGGTCCAGCTGGGAGGGCGAGACCGTCAGTGTCGAGGGCCCCAACGCCCGGCCGGACAAGTTCGCCGAGCCCGATTTCGCCGTCGCCTTCGCCCGGATCGAGAACTGGTTCTTCACCAACGCCGGTTTCTTCGAGGAAGACGGCTGGCTGCTGAAGAATGTTGACCGGATGCGGCATATCCCTTGCTGGATCGCGCAGGGCCGGTTCGACGTGGTGACGCCGATTTCTGGCGCCTGGGCGCTGCACCGCGCTTGGCCCGAGGCCCATCTGGACATCGTCGGCGACGCCGGCCACGCATCGTCGGAACCCGGCATCGTCGACAGCCTGGTCCGCGCCGCCGATTGGGCCGCAAGCCTTAAGGCATGAAAAAGCCGCCGTGCAGGATAGCGCGGCGGCCTTTCCATTTCCACAAATCAGAACCGTTTTGCGGTTCGATTGTCGATGCTCCACGCGCCCGGACCGGCGGTGAAGATGTACAGAAAAATGAAGCAATACAGGATGGCCGCGTCGCCGCCGTTCACCGCCGGATAAGGGCTGCTGGGGAAGTGGAACATCCAGTAGGCGACCGCCATCTGGCCCGAGGCGATGAAGGCGGCCGGACGCGTGAACAGGCCAAGGATCAGCAACAGGCCCGTGATCAGTTCGATCACCCCGCCGATGCCGAACAACGACAGCAGCTCCTGCTGACCGGGTTCGGCCCCGGCCGGAAAGCCGAAGACCTTGATGACGCCGTGCGCCAGGAACAACAGACCGGCGACGATTCTGAGCGCCGCCAGGGCGCGGGAAGACCAGCCATTCGCTTGATTGAACATTCTCTTTCCTCGCCTTTTTGATGCGGTTGTTCACGGTCGGATCGGGTCCGACCGTGAAGCTTGTTCCGAAAATCAGGCGGCGTCCACCAGCACGACCTCGGCGTCGGACAGCGCCTTGACCGTCACGACATCCTCCTGGGCGATGGCCGCGCCGTCACGGGTGTTCAGCCGGACGCCGTTGACCTCGACCTCGCCCTTCGCCGGGACCAGATAGGCCCGCCGCGCGTCGCCCAGCGGATAGTCGGCGCTATCGCCCGCCTTCAGCGTCGCCGCCACAATCCGCGCATCGGTGCGGATCGGCAGGGCGTCCCCACCGCTTTCAAGAGTATCGCCCTCGAAGCCCGACGCCAGGACCACGAACTGGCCTGATCGTTCGCCCTTGGGGAAGGGCTTGGTGCCCCAACTCGGCGCGTCGCCGCGACGGGTCGGCTCGATCCAGATCTGGAAGATCCGTGTCAGGTCCGGCTCGGCGTTGTATTCGGCGTGACGGATGCCGGTTCCAGCGCTCATCACCTGCACATCGCCAGCGACGGTGCGGCCCTTGTTGCCCAGACTGTCCTCATGGGTGATGGCCCCGTCGCGGACATAGGTGATGATCTCCATGTCGGCGTGCGGATGCGGCGGGAAACCGGTGCCGGCGGCGATCTCATCGTCATTCCAGACCCGCAGATTGCCCCAGCTCATCCGCTTGGGATCATAGTAGTTGGCGAAGGAAAAATGGTGTTTCGCGTTCAGCCAGCCGTGGTTGGCGCCGCCGAGGGATTCAAATGGTCTGCGCTCGATCATCGCACTCGTCCTTTCGCGTCGAAACCGTCCGACGCCTTTGCTTGACGCCAAGATAGAGATCGGCGACCGATCAGAAATAGAAACAACCGAAACTCATCGTTTCAGGACCCAAGGCCGCCCATGTCCCGCCTGCCCGATCTGGAAGCACTGGCCATCTTCGCCAAGGTCGCCGACAGCCAGTCCTTCTCCGGTGCCGCCGAGACGCTGGGCCTGTCCAAGGCGACCGTGTCCAAGGCGGTCACGCGGCTGGAACAGCAGCTGAAGACCACATTGCTCCACCGCACCTCACGGCGCTTCGCCCTGACCGATGCAGGCCGAACCCTGGCCGCCCGCGCCGCCCACATGCTGGCCGAGGCCGAGAGCGCGGTGTCGGAGGCGCTCGACATGTCAATCACGCCGCGCGGTCTGGTGCGACTAGCGGCGCCCATGTCGTTCGGCATGGCCTATGTGGCCCCGGCCCTGCCCGAGTTCCTCGCTACCCACCCGGACGTGTCGGTCGATTTGCACCTGTCGGACGAGGTCATCGATCTGGTCGGCGGCGGCTTCGATTGCGCGCTGAGGATCGCCGCCCTGGCCGATTCCTCGCTGACGGCGCGCAAGCTGCGGCCTGTGGCCCGCGCCTGGTGGCCTCGCCGTCCTATCTGGATCAGCGGGGTCGCCCCACCCATCCCGACGATCTGGCCCGTCACGCCTGCCTCGGCTACGCCTACATGCCCAGCCCGGACACCTGGCGGTTCAGCAATGCAGCGGGTGAAGAGGTGGTGGTGCATCCGCGCGGGCCGCTGCGGGCCAACAACTCCGACGCCCTGACGGCGTCGTTGTGCGCGGGTCTGGGGCTCTTTCCCCAGCCGGATTTCATCTACTGGAAGGACGTCGCCGACGGCCATCTTGAGACGGTGATGACCGACTGGCGGCTGCCGCCCATCGCCCTGCATCTGGTGGCGCCCAGCGGCGGACCGCGCCCGGCCAGGGTCACGGCTTTCATGGACTATCTGGCGGCGAGATTCAGCGGACCGCTGTGGCCGGGCGATACGGTGGGACGGTAAAATTCAGCCGCACTTCACTTCGCGCACGATGTTGGTCGCCTCGTCATAGACGAAGTTCACCCGGTTCTCGCGATAGTCCATGGTCGCGGCGCAGGTGGTGCAGAGCACACGGAACGTCTGGCCGGCCGGCGCGGTCGGGATGGCCGAACGGTTGCGCCCCACGTAGCTCTGATAATCCGAAACCTTGCACGTCTTGAAGGCGGTGTCTGATCCCGACGCAGGCTCGGCGGTCTCGACCGGCGCGCAGGCCGACGCGGCCAAGGCGCCGGCGGCCAACAGGGTGCTCACGATGGTCTTCATGGTCGTCTCCTTGCGTCGGGCTCAGCCGCAGCGGACCTGTTCGATGATGCCGGTCTGTTCGTCGTAGAAGATGTTCAGACGATAGGCGGAGAAGTCCTGCGTCACCGGGCAGGTGGTGCAGGTCACGCGCCGATTGACGACGTCCACCGGCACCGGGATTTCGGTCCGGGACTTGCCGACCAGATACTGCATCTCGCCGGCCTTGCAGACGTCCTCGGTCTGGGCGGTCGGCATTCGGCTGCCGACGGGCGGGTTGAGCTGAGCCTGCTCGACCGCTCGCGGCGCAGGCGCCTCGGAAACCGGCGTCGAACAACCGGCCAGCAGAACCAGTCCGATCAGGCCGCCTTTTCCCAGCGCCCTTCGTCCGTTTGACGCCAATAGGCCAGGTTCGCGCCCTGCCCCTTCAGCGCCTTCCAACGTCCCCGCGCGTGTTGCAAAGCCGGCTCGTCGCGACCGTCGAAAATAATGAAGCATCGTTCGAACCCTTCCGTCCCGCCCAGTTCTGCGTCGTCGACTATGAACAGCGCCTGAGCGCCGTTCAGGTTCTCGCCCGTCTCGCTCAACAGCACAGGCTGGCGCTCGGCATGGGGCTGGTCGGCCCGGCCGTGCGGCAAAAAACTGTCATCGCGAAACGTCCACAGCGTCTCGTCGACCTCGTCCAGACGATGCGAATGCGACGATTTGATCATGGCCCGCCAGCCCCGCTCGATCGTCTTTTCGAGCAGGGTCGGCAGCACCTGATCCAGCGATGAACGCTCCAGGTGATAGAACCAGATTTCGGGCTTGTTGCTCACCCGGCTCTACCTCCCGCCCGATCAGCCTTCGTAGGAATCCGCGACCATCCGGTCCAGCGTCCGCACGGCGAAGCCGACGCCGCCTTCCGGCACGGTGGGGCTGGGGCTCTTGTTGGCCCAGGCCGTCGGGGCGATGTCCAAGTGCGCCCACGGCACGCCGTTGGTGAAGCGTTGCAGGAACAGGGCGGCGGTGATCGAGCCACCGGCGCGACCATTGCCGGTGTTCTTCACATCGGCGATCTTGGAATCGATGTGCTGCTCGTAAATGGCCGGGATCGGCATGCGCCAGAAGTTCTCGCCGACCTTCTTGGCCGCTGCCAGGATCGGATCGGCGACATCGTCGGAGTTCGAGAAGACGCCCGCGTAATCCAGGCCAAGGGCCACGATCATGGCACCCGTCAGGGTGGCCAGATCGATCATGAACTTCGGCTTGAAGCGCTCCTGCGTATACCAGAGGGCGTCGGCCAGAACGAGGCGACCTTCGGCGTCGGTGTTGATGACCTCCACCGTCTGACCCGACATGGACACGACCACATCGCCCGGACGCTGGGCGTTGCCGTCCGGCATGTTCTCGACCAGGCCCAGCACCCCGATGACATTGGCCTTGGCCTTGCGGCTGGCCAGGGCGATCATGGTTCCGGTCACGGCGGCCGCGCCGCCCATGTCCCACTTCATGTCTTCCATGCCGTCCGCCGGCTTGATCGAGATGCCGCCGGTGTCGAAGCAGACGCCCTTGCCGACGAAGGCCAGGGGCTGGGCACCGGCTTCGCCGCCGTTCCACTTCATGATCGCAAGCTGGCTTTCGCGACGGCTGCCCTGGCCCACGCCCAACAGGGTGCGCATGCCCAGCTTCTCCATCTCGGCCTCGCCGAGGATTTCGACTTCAAGGCCCAGGCTCTCCAGCGCCTTCACCCGCTTGGCGAACTCGGCCGGATACAGGACGTTGGCAGGCTCGGACACCAGATCGCGCGCAAAGATCACGCCGTCGGCCACCGCCGACAGCGGCTCCAGCGCGGCTTCGGCGCCCCGCAGGTCGGTCGTGACCACGCGGATGGTGGTGATCGACGGAATCTTGTCGGCCTTTTGCGTCGTGCGATACTTGTCGAAGCGATAGGCGGCCAGACGCGCGGCGAAACCGACGCGGGCGGCCTGCTCAGGCGACAGATCCGAGGCGTCGATCGTCAGCACCTCGGCGCCCGACAGCTTGACCGACGCATAGGCGTTGCCGCCGAGGGCCTCGACCGCCAGATCGTCCAGCTTGTCCTTGGCGCCTGCGCCGACCAGCAGCACGGCGTCCGCCTCGATGCCCGCTGGCGCGGCGATGCTCAGGCTCTGGCCGGCCTTGCCGGTGAAACGGCCCTTGCCCGCCGCCTTGGTCAGGGCGCCGTTGGCCTTGCCGTCCAGCGCGGTCCCGGCGGCGGTGAAGGTGCGATCTTCAAAAACCGGAACGGCCAGGATTTCGGCGGCGTCCACGGCGGCGACGAATTCGATCTTCATTCAATCAACTCCAGCCAGGCCCCACCCGGCGTCTGCAAACAGCAAAATGACAACGGCGCGTCTGCTTGTCGCGGACGCGCCCTGATGTGCTACTAGATGCGCCTCAATGTCGCCGCCTGCAACCGGGCGAAGTCCATCCGCCCATGACCCTGATTCAAAGATACCTTTTTCGCCAGATCCTGTTCCCTGTGATCGCCGCGTGCGCAGCGCTGGCGGGAATCGGGATTCTGAGCCAGAGCCTCGACCAACTCCAGGTCATCGTGGAGCGGGGCCAGAGCGTGTGGATCATGGTCAAGCTGACCCTGCTCGCCCTGCCGCAACTGCTTTCGGTGATTCTGCCGATTGGCCTTTTCGTCGGCGCCCTGATCGCCCTGACGCGTCTGCAACGCGAGCAGGAGCTGACGGCGGCCTTCGCGGGCGGCATGACCCGGTGGCAGGTCATATCGCCGGCCGCCCGTATCGCCGTGCTGGTCGCCCTGGTCACGCTGCTGGTCAATGTTTTCATTCTGCCTTGGGCGCAGCAGGAGGCGCGGCGTCAGGCGTTCGACATCCGTACCGACCTCGCCGCGCTTCTGGTCGAGGAAGGCCAGTTCGTTCAGGGGCCTGACGGCCTGACCGTCTATGTGCAGCAGATCGAGCAGAACGGTCTGTTGAAGAACCTGTTCGTCTATCTGGACGACAAGGACAAGGTCACGACCTGGAACGCGTCCGAGGCGCGCTTCAGCCGCGACGCCGGCGGCATTCCGATCCTGACAATGATCGACGGCTCGGCCCAACGCTACTCGTCGGGCGGCGTGCTGGAGACGCTGTCGTTTGGGCGATACGATTTTTCTCTCGCGCCCTTCGTCGGGGTGACCGACACCATTCGCTACAAGCCGACCGACCTCTATCTGCGCCAGCTGCTGAACCCGACGGCCAAGGTGCTTGAGGTCGCCGGCTCGCGCGGCGAGCTATTAGCCGAGGCGCATTCGCGGCTGGCCTCGCCGCTCTACGCCATGGTCGCCATGGCCCTGGCGCTTTCGGCCATCCTGGGCGGCGCCTTCAGCCGCACCGGCTATACCTTGCGCATCGCCAAGGCGGCGGGCCTGTTCCTGGTCCTACGCGTCATCGGCTACGGCCTTGTGGCCGCCAGCGCCTGGAACGGCTGGATGAACGTGCTCCAGTACGTCGTGCCGATCGTGGCCATTGTCGTCGCCCTGCGGGTTCTGTTCCGCGCGCTGAAGCCGCGTCGCAGCCGGACAACCGCCGCCCTGCGCGATCTGAAGGCCAAGTTCGCATGACCGCCGTCGCCGCCTCCGCCCGTCGCTCGCCGCATATCCCCCGTCTCGGCGGCATCGAACGCTATGTGCTGGTCCAGCAGCTGAAGTCGCTGGGCATGGCTCTGGCTGTGATTTCGGCCCTCGTCATGCTGATCGACTTCGTCGAAGTTTCGCGCGGCGTCGGCTCGGCCCAAGATCTGTCGGCTGTCCGCATCTTCGGCCTGGTGCTGCTGAAGTCGCCGTCGGTCATCGTGCAGTTGATGCCGTTCGTTTTCCTGTTCGGCACCTTGTCGGCCTTCATCAGCCTGAACCGACGCAGCGAACTGATCGCCATGCGCGCGGCGGGCGTCTCCGCCTGGCGTTTCGTCCTGCCGGCGGCCGGCATGGCCTTCGTGCTGGGCGTTCTGACCGTCACGGTCTTGGGTCCGATGGCCTCGGCCGGCGACGGTCTGTGGCAACGCGAACGCGCACGGATTTCCGGCACCGCGCCCGGCGGCGATCCCAAGGAGGCGATCTGGCTGCGCGAGGGCGACGATCAGCGCCAGATGATCATCCGCGCCGGCCAGCAGGACCGCGCCAACGCGCGCCTGCTGAACGTCAGCTTCTTCATCTATACGACCGCCCCCGGCGGCGGCCGCACCTTCTCCGAACGGATCGACGCCAAGTCGGCCTCTCTGAACGCCGGCAGCTGGCGCCTGACGGACGCTGTCGGCGCCCAGATCGGCCAGCGCGCGGTCACCTATTCCAGCCTGACCCTGGTCTCCAGCCTGGCGGACGACGAGGCCTTCGAGCGTTTCGCCCGACCGCAGGCCACGCCCTTCTGGTCGCTGCCGAACCAGATCAGCCGAATCGAGAACGCCGGCTTCACCTCGACCGCCTATCGCCTGCGGTTCCAGCAACTTCTGGCCACGCCGCTCGTGTTCGCCGCCATGTCCATCCTGGCCGCCGCCTTCTCGCTGCGGCTGATGCGATTGGGCGACCTGGCGCGCATGAGCGTGGCGGCCGTGGTGCTGGGCTTCGCCTTCTTCTTCCTGAACCAGTTTTCGTCGGCGATGGGATCGGCCGAGGTCGTGGCGCCGTTCGTCGCCGCCTGGCTGCCGCCTCTTCTTACCGGGCTCGCAGCCTTGACCTTGCTGTTCTATACCGAAGACGGCTAATCGGGCGCTCGCTTCTCAGACTACGGATGGCCTATGCAGGGTGATCGGCGCTTCGACGCTTTCAAAGCAAGGCTTCTCGCCGGTGCGGCCCTGGTCGCCTGCGCGCCCTTGGCGACGCCCGCATGGGCGCAAACCACCCCGCCAGCCGCAGCCGCGCCTTCCGACGGCCTGCCGCCCGAAGCGGTCTATGTCGATGCCGACAATGCGCGTCGCGAAGGCGACAACATCATCGTCAGCGGCACGCCCGAGAACCGCGCCTATGTCCGCACGCGCGGCCATGTGCTGCGCGGCGAGAACCTGTCCTATGATTTGAACGCCGGCTCGGCGACGGCCGAAGGCCGCGTCGAGGCCATCGCGCCCGACGGCACCGTCGTCTACGCCAGCCGTCTCGAGCTGGATGAAAACCTGGAGACTGGCGTCGCCGTGGATTTCGCCACGCGTCTGGCCAACGGCGCCAGTCTGATGGCCGCAACGGCTGTGCGCCGCAGCGAGAACGTCAGCGAACTGAACTACGCCCGCTTCACCCCCTGCCCGATCTGCGACGATGGCGGTCCAAAGACGCCGACCATCTCCATCCAGGCGGAAAAGGTGACGCAGGACGAGCAGTTGCGCGCGATCCTGTATCGCAACGCCGTCTTCTACATCGGGCCGGTGCCCATCTTCTACACGCCCTTCTTCGCCCACCCCGATCCCTCGGTGGAACGGGCCTCGGGCTTCCTGGTGCCCATCGTCAACTATGACGAGGGTCGCGGCGTCTCCGTCGAGGTTCCCTATCTGCACGTCGTATCGCCGTCCGAGGACTGGCTGATCAGCCCGCAGATCAACACCAGAGTCGCGCCGCTGCTGAACCTGCAATGGCGCCGACGGTTCGCAAACGGCATGATCGTGGCGCGCGGCGGCTATACCTACGAGCGCGAGTTCGGCGACTTCGATCTGAACGGCGACGGCGACTTCGACAACAACGTCAAGTTCGGCGATCGCGAACATCGCAGCTATCTGTTGTCGCACGGCGAGTTCGATCCGGATGGCCCATGGCGGTTCGGCTTCACTGCCGAGCGCACCTCGGACAAGACGCTGTTCGACCGCTATGACGTGCGCTCTCCGTATCAGGACAACGGCCTCTACTACGGCGACCGTCGTCGTCTGATCAGCCAGATCTACGCCGAACATCAGACCGATCGGTCCTATGTTTCGGTCGCGGCCTTCTCGATCCAGAGCCTGCGCCTAGATCCGGCCTTCGCCGCAACGGACTTCCGCGACGCCAACGGCTTCAAGGTGTTCGAGGACGACGACACCCTGCCCTTGGTCGCTCCGCTGATCGACGCCCGCTGGGAGCCACGAGAACTGGTCTTCGGCGGCCGGCTGCGCTTGAAGGGTTCGGCCGTGTCTCTCTACCGCGACGCTTTCGTCGGCGCGCCGATCCTGAACCCGGAGATCGTTCCCCCCGTCACCACAGGTCTGGCCGGCGTCGACAGCCGCCGCATTACGGGCCAGGTGGAATGGCGACGGGCGATCATCCTGCCGGTCGGCATGCGGGTGGAGCCGTTCGTCGATACGCGCGTCGATCTCTATTCCATGTCCGACCTGCCGCCGATGATGGGCGTCGACAGCGACGAGACGGTCAGTCGGTCCAGGTTCAGCGCGGGCGTGGACGTCACCTATCCGTTGATCAAGCGCATCGCAGACGCCGACATCATCCTGGAGCCGGTGGGTCAGGTCTCGGTTTCCAACAAGGTCAGCCTGGACCGCCGCATCCCCATCGAGGACTCCCAGGTTCTGGAACTGGACGAGTCGTCGCTGTTCCGCATGGATCGCTTCTCCGGCTACGATCTGCTGGAAGGCGGCGCGCGCGTGACGGCGGGCGGTCGCGCCACGATCCGCTGGGCTGAAGGGCGCAAGGCCAGCCTGTTCGTGGGACGCAGCTATCGCTTCGACCAGCAGGACGACTTCAAGACGTCGATTCCCGATGATCCCGCGCGTCTGTATGATCCGACGGGTCTGGCCTCAGAGACCTCGGACTGGGTGGTCCAGGGCGATTTCTCGCCGTCGGATCGCATCCGCAGCTGGTTCCACGCCACGGTGGACGGTTCAGGCGAGGTGCGCCGCGCCGAGGCCGCGCTGGACGGCCGCTGGGGTCGCCGCAACCTCGCCACCGTCAGCTACATTCTGGATCAGTCGAACCCCGTCGACGGGCCGCTGAACCGCAACTACGAGTTTGTCCAGTTGGCGGGCCAGCAGTTCGTCTTCCAGAACTGGGGCTTCACCGTCGCCGGCATCGCCGATCTGGACCAGAACGAGATCACGCGATCCGAAGTCGGCGTGCTGTTCGACGACGACTGCCTGCGTTTCGAACTGGGTTATCGACGCGACAACACCCGCGCCCGGCCCGGCGGCCCGTCGGAAGGCATCTATGTGCGCCTAAACCTCGCCACTTTCGGAGGTTCAGGTTATGGACAGGGCGATATGCGTTGAGCATGACGCTTTACGGGGCGCGACCGCCTGCCGGCCTGGCTGGCGGACCGCTGTGAGGAATCAGGACGACCAATGGGTTTGATGCGTTATTCGACGGGGGCTGCGCTCGCGGCAGTCCTCCTCGCCGGTTCGGCCTATGCCCAGACGGCGCCCGCTCCGGCACAGACCCCCACGCCCGCGCAGGGCCCTGCGGCCGGCGCCCCGAATCCTGCGGCTGAAGAGGCGCCGACGACGGCGCGCGCCGAGCCTCAGTTCGAAATGGCCGACGGCATCGTCGCCACGGTCAATGACAAGATCATCACCGGCTTTGATCTACGTCAGCGTATGCTGATGCTGATCGCCTCATCCCAGGTTCAGCCGACCGAGCAGAACCTGCCCGCCATTCAGCAGGCCGCGCTGAACGCCCTGATCGAGGATCGCCTCAAGGATCAGGAGATGGCCAAGTTCGAGAGCCTGAAGGTCACGGACGAGGAAGTCGACGGCGAGATCGCCGAAATGGCCCGCGCCGCCGGCACGACGCCGCAGGCCTATATGCAGTTCCTGCAACAGGGCGGCATCCAGCCCGCCGCCTTCCGCGACAACCTGCGCACCCAGATCGGCTGGAGCCAGCTGATCCCGGGTCGCTTCAACAGCCGCGCCCGCGCCAGCACTCTTCAGGTCGATCAGGAAGTCCGTCGTCTGAACGAGGCGGCGTCCAAGCCTCAGTTTCTGCTCGGGGAAATCTACATCGACGCCGCTCGCGTCGGCGGCGCGCAGGCGGCCCTAAACGGCGCCCGTCAGTTGGTGCAGCAGATCATCCAGGGCGCGCCGTTCCAGGCCGTCGCCCAGCAGTTCTCCGCCGCCCCCTCGGCCAGCGCCCGCGTGCCGGGCGATGCGGGTTGGGTGGTCAAGGATTCGCTCCAACCAGCGGTGCAGTCTGTGTTGGAACAGCTCCAGCCGGGACAGCTGTCGAACCCCATCGTCGTCGATGGCGGCGTCTATATCCTCTACCTCCGCGACAAGCGTGACGGCGCCTCCACCAGCCTGGTGTCGCTGAAGCAAGTCATGGTCGAACTGCCCGAAACCGCGTCGGAAGCTGACGTGACCGCTGCGACCGCCAAGCTGGAAGGTCTGCGTAACGGCCTGACCTGCGACAACATCATCTCCCAGGCGCGCGCGACGCAGGGCGTCCTGGGCGCCGATCTTGGCGAATCGGATGTCGCCAACCTGGCGCCCCAGTTCCAGCAGTTCGCCCGCACCGGTGAAATCGGTTCGGTCTCGACGCCCATCCGCACCCCGCTGGGCCTGCACCTGGTCGCCGTTTGCGGGCGTCGCGTCGGCGGGCCGGAAGCGCCGAACCGTCAGCAGGTCGAAAACCGTCTGCGCGCCCAGAACCTGGCCGTGCTGGAGCGCCGGTATCTGCGCGATCTGCGCAGCGACGCCCTGATCGAGTTCAAATGACCCCAGCGGTCGCGCCTTTGGTCCTGACGCTGGGCGAACCCGCCGGCGTCGGGCCGGAGATCGTGGCCGCCGCCTGGAAAGCGTTGCGCGCCGAGCAGACGCCCTTCGCCGTCATCGGCGACGCCGCGCTGTTGCGAGCCCAGGGCATCCCCGTGGCCGAAGTCGGGACTCCCGGTGACGCCGGCGGCCTGTTCGGCTCCGCCCTTCCCGTCCTTCATCGCCCCCTGCCCGCACCGGTCCTGGTCGGGTCGCCCGATCCGGCCAATGCCTCGGCCGTCGCGGACGGGATCGAGGAGGCCGTGAGCTTCGCCCTGTCCGGCGAGGCATCCGGCGTCGTCACCGCCCCGATCGCCAAGGCGCCGATGTATGCCTCGGGCTTTCGCTTTCCCGGCCATACCGAATTCATCGCCGAACTGACCGCCGATGCGCCCTATGCCGGCACGCGCGGGCCGGTGATGATGCTGACGGCGCAAAACCTTCGGGCCTGTCTGGTGACAATCCACGTCGCCCTGGATCAGGTGCCGGAACTAGTCACAGCCGAGCGCGTCGCCCGCACCGCCCGCGTCGTCCACGAAAGCCTGAAACGCGACTTCGCCATCGCCCGACCGCGTCTGGCCATGGCGGCCCTCAATCCCCATGCGGGCGAAGGCGGCGCTCTGGGTCTGCAGGAACGCGACATCCTGATCCCCGTCGCAGAACAGCTTCGCGCCGAGGGGATCGACATCACCGACCCCCGACCCGCCGACACCCTGTTCCATGACGAGGCGCGCGCGACCTATGATGCGGCCATCTGCATGTATCACGACCAGGCTCTGATCCCGGTCAAGACGCTGGACTTCTGGGGCGGGGTCAACGTCTCGCTGGGCCTGCCGATCATCCGTACCTCGCCCGATCACGGCACCGGCTTCGACATCGCCGGCAAGGGCGTCGCGCGCCCTGACAGCCTGATCGCCGCCATTCGCCTGGCATCGGAGATGGCGGCGGCCCGCGCCGCGCGCTAACAGGGCGTGTGACCGACCTTCCCTCTCTCCGCGAAACCCTCGACGCTCACGGCCTTTCGGCCAAGAAGAGCTTTGGCCAGCATTTCCTGCTGGACCTGAACGTCACACGCAAGATCGTGCGGCTGGCCGGCCCGTTCGACGGCCGCGCGGTGATTGAGGTCGGCCCCGGTCCTGGTGGCCTGACGCGCGCCCTCCTGGAATCCGACGCCGGCCCCGTAGTTCTGGTGGAAAAGGATCCGCGCTTCATTCCCTTGCTGACCGAACTGGACGACGGCTCTGGCCGCCTGACGATCGTCCAAGCCGATGCGCTGAAGGTGAAGGAGGCCGATCTGGTCTCCGGCCCGACCCATCTGGTGTCCAACCTGCCCTATAACGTCGGCACCGCCCTGCTGATCAAATGGCTGACTGGTCCGTGGCTGCCCCACAGCCTGACCCTGATGTTCCAGAAGGAGGTCGCCGAGCGCGTCGCCGCAGGGCCGGGCGAGGACGCCTACGGCCGTCTGGCGGTCATCGCCCAGGCCGTCTGCACCGCCCGCATCGTCATGCATCTGCCCGCCGCCGCCTTCACCCCGCCGCCCAAGGTGGCCTCGGCCGTCGTCCATCTGGCTCCGCTGGATGAGCGGCCGTCGCCGGAACGCCTGAAGAAGCTGGAACGCGTCACAGCCGCCGCCTTTGGCCAGCGCCGCAAGATGCTGCGGTCCAGCCTGAAACAACTGGGCGGCGCCGCCCTGTGCGAGGCCGCCGGCATTGAGCCCGACGCCCGCGCCGAAACCATCGATGTCGCGGGCTTCCTGCGACTGGCGGATGCCCTTCAATGACCGTCGAACCGTTCCGCGCCATCTCCGTCAGCCGCCTGGCGCATCAGCTCAAGAGCGAAGGCCGTTCGATCATCCATATGGAGTTCGGGCAACCCTCGACCGGCGCGCCCGCCGCCGCGATTGCGAAAGCGCATCAGGTGCTGGACGCCGACGCCATGGGCTATTGGGAAAGCCCCGATCTGCGCAATCGGATCGCGCACCTCTACGACGAGCGATACGGCGTCGCCGTTGATCCCAATCGCATCCTGCTGACCTGCGGGGCCTCGCCGGCCCTGGTTCTGGCGCTGAGCACGCTATTCAAGCCCGGCGACCGGATCGCCCTGGCACGGCCCGGTTACGTCGCCTATCGAAACACCCTGCGGGCCCTGCATCTTGACCCGGTCGAAATCGCCTGCGGTCCCGACACCCGGTTCCAGCTCACCGCCGCCCAACTTCAGGCGCTGGATCCCGCCCCCGCCGGCGTCATCATCGCCAGCCCCGCCAATCCGACCGGCACCATCATCCCGGACGCCGAACTCGCCGCCATCGCCGAGGTCTGCCGCGCGCGCAACATCGCCATCGTTTCGGACGAGATCTACCACGGTCTCAGCTACGTCGGCCCGACGCCCTCGATGCTGCAGTTTGCGCCCGACGCCGTGGTCATCAACAGCTTCTCCAAATACTGGAGCATGGCGGGCTGGCGCCTCGGCTGGCTGCTGGTCCCGGAGGACCGCATCGACGCCGCCCGCGCCTATATCGGCAACATGTTCCTGACCCCGCCCAGCCTCAGCCAGCATGCCGGTCTGGTCGCCATGGACGCGATCGATGAGCTGGAAGGGCATATCCAGACCTACGCCCGCAACCGCCAGCTGATGCTGGAGGCGTTGCCCGCGCTGGGTCTGCGCAAGATCGCGCCCCCCGACGGCGCCTTCTACATCTGGGCGGACATCGGCCATCTGACGAACGACAGCGTGGCCTTCTGCGAACAGCTGCTGCGCGACACCGGCGTCGCCACCGCGCCCGGCGTCGACTTCGACCCTGTCGAAGGCCGCCATTTCATCCGTTTCAGCTTCGCCGTCTCGACGCCGGAGATCGAAGACGCCTTGAGGCGCCTGCGGCCCTGGTTCGCAGCCCTGGCTTAAGCGGCCTTCACCTGCGCCGCCGTCGATGTCGCGCGGTGCAAGGCGTCGTAGAGCTTCTTCGGCTCCAGCGGCTTGGCCAGCCAGTCCGTCATGCCGGCCGCATAGCAGGCCTGCACCTGTTCGGCTTCCGTGCCCGCGCTGAACCCGATCACAGGAGCGTCCGCATTGGGCCCGTCCGATCCGCGCAAGCGGCGTGTCGTCTCATTGCCGTCGATGCCAGGCATGTTCACATCCATCAGCACCACGTCGAACGCCTTTTCCGACAACAGCGCCAGCGCCAGATGGCCATCCGAGGCCGTGGTCAGATCGACATCCAAAGGCTGAAGCACGAGCGAGATCGTGCGGCGATTGATCTCATGATCGTCTACGGCCAGGACGCGAAGCCGCCGGGCCAGAACGGGCGCCGCCGTTTCCTGCCCGTGCAAATCCTGCGTCGGCTGACCCGCCGGCAGATCGACGCACAGGGTGAAGGCGGCGCCCTGCCCCGGCGAGCTCTCGACCGTCAGATCGCCACCCATCAACTGCGCCAGTTCCCGACTGACGGTCAGGCCCAGGCCGGTTCCGCCATAGGTGCGCGCCACCTCGGCGGATCCTTGGGCGAAGGGGGTGAACAGCCGGCTCATCGCCTCCGGCGCGATGCCTTCTCCCTGGTCAGTGACGGTGAGGGTCAGACAATGTTTTCCATCGCCACGCGGCGCCGAGGCTTCGAGCCGGATCGCGCCCTTCGACGTGAACTTGATCGCGTTGGATACGAGGTTGTTGATGATCTGGCGCAGACGATAGGGGTCTCCGCGCAGCCACACCGCCTCGCTGTCCACGCCCGACATGTCCAGCGTCAGTCCCTTGTCCGCCGCCGGCGCGGTCCAGAACCGCACCGTATCGCGCATCAGATCGCCCAGCTCGAAGTCGCGGCTTTCCATCGTCATCGCGCCCGCTTCCATCTTCGAATGGTCCAGCAGGTCGTTCAGCATGCCGGTCATCAATCGTCCGGCGTCGATGATCAGATTGGCGGTTTCCGCGCGATGTTCCGGCGACTTTCCATCTCGGATGACATGGGCGCCGGCCAGGATGGCGCTGACGGGCGTGCGCAGTTCGTGGCTGACGATCGCCGCCATCGCCGCGCGGTCGGCCATGGCCGCCTGCGCCTGTTCCAACCGTGTTTCCGCCTCCGCCCTGGATTTCACCTCGGCTTCGCGCGATCCGTGCACCCGCCAGTAGATGTTCAGCACCATGCCGACGAACAGGATGGCGGACAGGGTCATGACCACGACCCCGCGCGTGTCGCCCTGGATCACCTTGATCGCCGGCATCAGGGCCAGCGCCGCCAGATAAGGGCTGCCGCCGATGAAGAAAATCGTTCGTGAAGCGATGCCGGATGCGACGTTGGTCAACAGACCGCCCGCCATCGTCAGGGCGGCGAGCGTCACAAGCGCTGGGTGATTGGTGGACCAGATCACCAAGGCGATGACGGCATAGGTCGTCGCCATCACGGTGGTGGACGCCAAGGCGACGAACACGGCCAGCGGGCTCTTTGACGGCTCGGCGCGCCTGAACGGCGCCATCGCCCACAGTTCGAATGCCTGAACCACAATCGCGATCGCCAGCCACAGCGGGACCCATCGCAGCATCCCGGCTTCGGTCATCGCCCAACCGACCAGGGCGGCAAGCAGCAGCCTGACCGGGACCTGCTTGACCCTCTCCCTGGCGCTGCTGGCCAAAAGCGGCGCGATCGAATGAAGAAAGCCCATGATACCCCCGTTCACCGCTTGACGTTAGGTCAAGAGGGCGAACAGGTCGTAAACCTGCGATATCGAGCCGCTACGGAACATTCCCTATGGCCGCGTTTACCGTCCGAAATCTTCTGGCCGGCAGAACAGCTTCAGTAGCGTAGCGTTGAGTACCCCACAGCGCCGCAGGTCCCCACGGCCTGTGGCGCTGTTTTTTTTCAGACGGCTTCGTTCAGAAGGGCGGCCTTGTAGTCGCCGACCCACAGGTTCCTGAACCGGCGCGAACGCTCGGCGTGATAGATGTGGGCCAGTTCGGCGTAGGACCGGTCGAAATCCTCGTTAACCAGCACATAGTCGAAGGCGTCGCAGTGTTCGATTTCGCCCTTGGCGTTGGCGACACGGCGCTCGATCACGTCGTCGGCGTCCTGTGAGCGCGTGACGAGACGACGACGCAGTTCTTCCAGGCTGGGCGGCAGGATGAAGACGCGCACGGCGTCCTCCGGGCATTTCTCTGCGACATCGCGGGCGCCCTGCCAGTCGATATCGAACAGCACGTCGCGTCCCTCGGCCAGCGCCTTGTCCACAGGCCCGCGCGGGCTGCCGTAGCGATTGCCGTGTACGTCCGCCCATTCCAGGAAGGCGTCCTCGTCGATCAGGCGCTGAAACTCGTCATGGCCGACGAAGTTGTAGTCGCGCCCGTGCACCTCGCCCGGCCGGATGCCGCGCGTGGTCATGGAGACGGACAGCTCCAGCCCGCCATGATCGGCCATCAACCGGCGGCACAGCGAGGTCTTGCCGGCGCCCGAGGGACTGGCGACGATCAGGAGGACGCCCCGGCGGGGACTGCGTTCATTCGACATTCTGGACCTGCTCACGCAACTGTTCGATGACGGCCTTGAGCTCCAGGCCGATTCCGGTGAGCGCGGTCGTAGCCGATTTCGAGCACAGCGTGTTGGCCTCACGCATGAATTCTTGCATCAGAAAGTCGAGTTTCCGCCCGGCGGGCGCCGAGGCCACAAGCTGGCGCGCTGAGGCGACATGAGCGGTCAACCGATCCAGTTCCTCGCGCACGTCCGCCTTGGTCGCCAGAGCGGCCGCTTCCAGGAAGATTCGGTCCTCAAGCCCCGGCGCATCGGGCGCCAGTTCGGAGATTCGGCGGGTGAAGCGATCACGGATGGCCTCGACCTGCGCAGCCGCCTCGCCTTCCGCCTGGGTGACCAGCGCCGCGATCCGAGCGATGAATTTGTCCAGCACCGGCGTCAGTTGCGCGCCCTCGTTCTGACGTGACGCCTTCAGCGCATCCAGCGCCTCTTCGACCGTGCGGGTCATGGCCGCCTCGACCGCCGCCCGGGCCTCGGGATCATCCGCCTCTTCGGGCGCCTCGATCACGCCGCGCAAGGCCAACAGGCCGTCGGCCGACGGCGGCGTTGCGCCGTCTTCGGCCAGTTCGTTCGCCAGCGTCAGATAGCGCGCCAGCACGGCGGCGTTGATCGTGACCGCCGCCTCGCCGGCTTCGGCCCGCTTGGCCTGAACGCCGATGGTGACCTGGCCCCGCGCAAACCGCGCCTGGCCGGCCGCCTTGGCCGCGCGCTCCAGCCCGTCGAAACCGTTCGGCCCTCGAAACCGGACCTCCAGATTGCGCCCGTTGACCGAGCGCGCCTCGACCGACCAGGTCCAGCCTTCGCCGGCCCCGTCGGCCCGGCCGAAGCCGGTCATGCCAGATAGGGGGCTCATCGGGGCTCCTGCGTCGCGCCAGCCGGAAGGGTGATCGTCGCCTGGCCGTTCTCGACCGACGTGGCGGCCGGCTCGCTCGTCATCGGCGCCGCACTGGTTCCCGGCGTGGCGGGCGGCGTGGCTTCCGGCGGCAGGCCTGCCTTCTGGCGCTCGATCTGACGCCACCGCGCGACGTTCTGCAGATGCTCGTCATAGGTCAGGGCGAAGGCGTGTCCGCCGGACCCATCCGCAACGAAGAACAGGGCCGGATCGGCCGGCGGGTTCAACACCGCCTTGACCGCCTCCTTGCCCGGATTGGCGATCGGCGTCGGCGGCAGCCCGTTGATCTGGTAGGTGTTCCACGGCGTCGGGGCCATCAACTCCGAGCGCCGGATGCCCCGTCCCAGCGGCCTTCCCTTGGTCACGCCGTAGACGATGGTGGGATCGCTCTCCAGCCGCATCCCGGCCCGCAGACGATTGGAGAACACCGCCGCCACGCGGGGCCGCTCCGCCGCCAGCGCCGTCTCCTTCTCCACGATGGAGGCCAGTATCACCGCCTCCTCCGGTGTGCGCGCCACGGTCGCGGGCGACCTCTGGCTCCACAGCAGACGCAGGTTCTCGGTCGCCGCGCGCTGCATCCGATCGATCACCGACTGGCGGGTGTCGCCGCGCGAAACCTCATAGGTGTCAGGCCACAAGCTGCCTTCCTCGGGCGTCTCGGCGACCGTCCCGGTCAGCACGGCCTCCTTGTTTAGGATGTCCACCGCCTGCAACGACGACCAACCCTCCGGCAGGGTCACGAAATGGCGCACCACCCGCCCCTCGACCAGCAGGTTCAGCACCCCGGCCAGCGACGTGCCGGACGGCACCTCGTATTCGCCAGCCCTCAGCCGCCGATCCGCGCCCGTCAAGGTGGCCGCCGCACGGAATAGGTCCGTCGAACGGATCACCCCCGCCGCCTTCATCCGCGCGGCGATGGCCGAGACGCCCGATCCGCTGGGCAGGGTGACGACCGTCGTCTGACCCTGCCGCGCGGACGGCCCCGGCGCATAATAAACCGCCCAGACGGCGATCAGCGCCACCAGAAGGAACAGGCCGAAGGTCGCGGACGCGGTCAGCAACGAGACCGTAAAGCCCGACCGCCCGCTGGATTTTTCGACCCGCCCGCGCCCGAACATCTCAGTCGACCTTCTTGAAGATCACCGAGGCGTTGGTGCCCCCGAAGCCGAAGCTGTTGGACATGGCCACATCGATCTTCATCGGCTTGGCTTTGTTGGGGACCAGGTCGATGGGCGTTTCCATCTCAGGGTCGTCCAGATTGATCGTCGGCGGCGCGATCTGATCGCGGATCGCCAGCACGCAGAAGGCCGCCTCGATGGCGCCCGCCGCGCCCAGCAGGTGGCCGGTCATCGACTTGGTCGAGGAAACGGTCAGGTTCTGCGCGTGATCGCCGACCAATCCCTCGATCCCCTTCAACTCGATCCAGTCGGCCATGGTCGAGGTGCCATGGGCGTTGACATAGTCCAGGTCCGACGGCTGAAGACCCGCACGCTTCAGCGCCGCCTTCATGGCCCGCACCCCGCCCTCGCCGTCCTCGGACGGGGCGGTGATGTGATAGGCGTCGCCGCTCATGCCGTAGCCCACGACCTCGGCGTAGATTTTGGCCCCGCGCGCCTTGGCGTGTTCGTACTCTTCCAGCACCAGGATGCCGGCGCCTTCGCCCATCACAAAGCCGGCGTGGCCCCGGTCATAGGGGCGCGACGCCTTCTCGGGCGTGTCGTTATAGGCGGTGCACAGGGCCTTGCAGGCCAGAAAGCCCGCGATGCCGATCGGCACGATCGAGCTTTCGGCCCCGCCCGCCACCATCACGTCCGCGTCGTCCAGCGCGATCATCCGCGCCGCGTCGCCGATGGCGTGGGCGCCGGTGGCGCAGGCGGTGACGGCCGCGTGGTTCGGCCCCTTCAGGCCGTGGCGGATCGAAATCTGCCCGCCGGCCAGATTGATCAGGGCGCTGGGGATGAAGAAGGGGCTGACGCGACGCACGCCCTGTTCCTTCAGCACGATCGCCGTGTCGGCGATGGGGCCCAGGCCGCCGATGCCGGACCCCACCATCACGCCGGTGCGCTCCTTGTCCTCGTCCGTTTCAGGCTTCCAGTTCGCATCCGCCAAGGCCTCGTCCGCCGCCGCGATGGCGTACAGGATGAAGTCGTCGACACGCTTGCGATCCTTGGCGGACATGATCTTGTCGGGGTCGAAGTCGCCCTCGCCGCCGCCGCCGCGTCCATCCACGCTCGGCACTTCGCCGGCGATGGTGCAGCCATAGCCCTCGGTGTCGAAGGTCGTGATCGGGCCGATGCCCGATCGTCCCTCGACGATGCCCTTCCAGCTCTTCTCGACGCCCCAACCCAGGGGGGTCAGCAGACCGATGCCCGTAACGACGACGCGGCGCATGGTGCGTGCTCCCTTATCTCCAGCCCGACCCTTCGGAATCATCGCGGATTCGCGTGGGTCAGAAACAGTAAAGGCCGCCGGGCGTCTCCGCTAGGAGCGCCGGGCGGCCCTGTGAACCGTCAGCCTGTTCGGCCGATATCGGCGACTGAGATCAGCCGGCCGACTTTTCGTCGATGAACTTGACCGCATCGCCGACCGTCTGGATGTGCTCGGCGGCGTCATCCGGGATCTCGATGTCGAATTCTTCTTCGAAGGCCATCACCAGCTCGACGTTGTCGAGCGAGTCGGCGCCCAGGTCGTCGATGAAGCTGGCCTTTTCGGTGACCTTGTCCGGATCGGCGTCCAGATGGTCGATGACGATCTTGCGAACGCGCTCGAGGGTGTCGGACATGAGTGTCTCTCTGCCTGTTTGAAATCGCCGTAGAGGCGGGGGTAGCTCAGAAATCGCCGTCTCACGGCAGCGTTGGCGACGCAAGCCCGAAGGCTGTGATCGACAACGCATCCCTGCCCTTTAGCACAGCCTTTCGGGCAGGAAATAGTCTGTTGCGTGACGTGATGACGATCAGATCATCGCCATGCCGCCGTTCACGTGCAGGGTCTGGCCCGTCACATAGGCGGCTTCGTCGGACGACAGATAGACGGCGGCGGCGGCGATCTCGTCGCCCGTGCCCAGCCGGCCCGCCGGAATCCTGGTCAGAATGGTCTCGCGCTGCTGATCGTTCAGCACGTCGGTCATGGGCGAGGCGATGAAGCCCGGCGCGATGCAGTTGACGGTGATGCCGCGCGACCCGACCTCCTGCGCCAGCGACTTGGAAAAGCCGATCATCCCGGCCTTGGAAGCCGAATAGTTGGTCTGGCCCGGATTGCCGGTCACGCCGACGACCGAGGTGACGCCGATGATTCGGCCCGAACGGCGCTTCATCATGCCCTTCACCGCCGCGCGGGTCAGGCGGAAATAGCTTTCCAGATTCACGGTCAGGACGGACTGAAAGTCCTCGTCCTTCATCCGCATCAGCAGGCCGTCCTTGGTGATGCCGGCGTTGGCGACCAGGATGTCCAACGGCGCGCCCGCCGCCGTCTCGGCCGCAGCGACCAGATTGTCGACCGACTCGGGATCCGACAGATTCGCGGTCGCGAAATGCGCCCGCTCCCCCAGCTCCTTGGCCAGATCCGCCAGCACCGCCTCGCGCGTGCCCGACAGCACCACGGTCGCGCCCTGGGCGTGCAGCGCCCGCGCCACCGCCCCGCCGATTCCGCCCGTCGCGCCGGTCACCAGCGCGGTCTTGCCTGCAAGATTGAACATTTATGTCTCTCCGAAGTGGCGAGTGATTAGTGTCGAGTGGCTAGGAAAAGCAAAGCCGTGACGAAGCCGTCGCCACGCGCCCCGCGTCACCCCCTGGCGAAGGCTTCGAGCTCTTCCGGCGTATTTAGCGGCAGGGCCTCGGCGTCCGGGGCGATCCGCTTGGCCATACCGGTCAGCACCTTGCCCGAGCCAATCTCAACGAAGCGCGTGACACCGCCTTCACCGGCCATCCACTCCATGCTTTCGCGCCAGCGTACCCGGCCGGTGACTTGCTCGACCAGAAGGCGGCGGATGACTTCCGGATCGCTCTCCGGTCGCGCCAAAACGTTGGCGACGACGGGCACGACCGGCGCTGTGATGGTCGCCGAAGCCAGGGCCGCCGCCATCTCGTCCGCCGCCGGCTGCATCAGCGGACAGTGGAAGGGCGCCGAGACGTTCAGCGGGATGGCCCGCGCGCCCAGTTCCTTGGCCTTCTCGATGGCCCGGTCCACAGCGGCCTTATCGCCGGAGATGACGATATTGCCGTTGTTGTTGTCATTGGCGACCACGCAGACGCCGACTTCCGAACCGGCCGCGGCGGCCGCTTCCGCCAGCGCGAGATCCGTCTTGGGTCCGATCAGCGAGGCCATCGCCCCCTGCCCCACCGGCACGGCGCGCTGCATCGCCTGACCGCGCAGCTTCAGCAGCCGCGCCGTATCCGACAGCGAGATCGCGCCCGCCGCCGCCAGCGCCGAATATTCGCCCAGCGAGTGACCGGCCACATAGGCCGCGCTCGCCACGTCAAAGCCGAACTCGGCTTTCAAAGCCCGGATCGCCGCCACGGACACCGCCATCAACGCGGGCTGGGCGTTCTCGGTCAGGGTCAGCTGCTCCTCGGGGCCTTCGCGCATCAGCACCGACAGTTTCTGGCCCAGCGCCTCGTCCACCTCGGCGAAGACGTCGCGGGCGGATTGGAAGGCGTCTGCCAGTTGCGCGCCCATACCGACGGCCTGGCTGCCCTGTCCCGGAAACAGAAGTGCGAGGGTCATCGACCGCTCCCTGAATCATTGATCAAGAGCGCGGACCCGTAAGCCCAGACTTACCCGAGGGCAAGCGGAGGTGGTGGGTGCTTGTGTGTCGGACCAACTCCACGACCGCAGGGATGCTGTCCTGAGAGCGCTTAGCGGCGCCGGTATTTTGCGAGCAGTCGATCGCGCGCGGCGTTGACGCGCGTCGCCAGCCCCTCCGTGCCGCCCTGATCGGGATGGGCGCGGGCCATGGCGCGTTTCCAGGCTGCGTGGATTTCGGCCTCGGTCGCGGCTGGCCCGACGCCCAGCACGGCGCGGGCGTCCGCTTCGCTGATGGGTTCGGATCGGATGATCGGTCGCTGCCGGGACGACCAGGCCAGATAGAGCCCTGCCCCGGCCAACGCCGCCGCCGTCAGCCACGACCCACGAAACGCCGCAAGCGCGCCGCCGGCCAGCAGAACTGCGCCCAGCAGGGTCGCCGTCACGCGCCAGTGAGCGCGTCCGCGTCGCTCGGTCTGTCGGCCCAGCCGCACCAGCGCCCAGACGGCGATCGCCGCCAGGGCCAGCCAGATCAAACCCATCAGGCGATCAGGCCGCCACGTCCAAAGGGCTGAGGACCTGCTCCAGACCCATGGCCATCATCAGATTGCGCATTTCCTGGCGCGCAGCGACGTGGGCAAGGGACACCGCGACAGGCCGGATGTCGTTCGACAGGTCCGCCACCGTCAGGCCGAACGGGAACAGCTCGCGATAGATGACCCGGTCGCGCAGCCCCGGACCGACGCGGAAGCCGACGCGTTTGGCCAGCTTGGTCATCCGTTCTTCCAGACGCTTGCGGTTGCGGGCCTCTGCGACGGCGAGGCGGTTGGTGACCACCAGCCAGTCGATCGTCGCGTGACGGCCTTGGGCGATGGCGCGCTGCTTGCGCGCCTCCCAGACGCTCTCGGAATAGATCGAGGGTTTCAGCAGCTCCAGGGTGACCGGATCGACGTCGCCCAGCAGGTCGAAATCGACGAAGCTGTCGTTCATCGGCGTCACGATCTGATCGGCGCGGGCGTGGGCGGCGCTCGAAACCGCCGTGTCCCCCCCGGGCGTGTCGATCAGGATGCAATCGACGCCCCGCGCCGCCGCCTCGTCGAAGGCGCGCTCGAAGGTGGCGATCTGATCGGCGACATCCGCCTTGGCCAGGGCCTTGCCGTCGCCCATGTCGGGCACGAAGGGTTGGGGAAGCTCATGACCGTTCGCGGCCAGCCAGGCGGCGCGGTTCTGGAAGAAGCGCTGCATCGAGCGCTGGCGCAGGTCCAGATCGATGATCGCCACCGAGCGCCCAGCGTGCAGCAGGCCGGTCACGATGTGGATGGCCAGGGTGGACTTGCCCGCCCCGCCCTTTTCGTTGCCGAGGACGATCACATGCGGCTGCGTCATTCGAGGGAATCCTCTGTGCCGACCGCGCGACTCAGACTGCGCGGTCCTAGGTCCGGCGAGACTCGGCCTCAAAGCGCCAAACGTCAACGGAACCTTAACGCAGACCTGTGGACGGCGAACCGGGATCGGTCAGCTGTTACGCGCGCACCAGGCGTCGCCGACAGCGGCGGAGCGGCAGACCGCAGCCGCGGTTTCAGTGGATACCGGCCCGACCTTCAGCCGCGTCAGCCGACGGCCGCCCACCTCGACCTCCTGATAGATCGGCGACAATCCCGACAGGTCTGACGTGGCCTTCATCCGATCCCAGGCCTGGCGCGCGCCGGCCGCACTGGAATAGGCGCCCAGTTGGATCGTTCGCCCGGCTTCCGGCGCCGCCGTGAGACTGGCGGGACGCAAGACGGGGGCCTGCACCCGCGAGATCGCCTCATCCGCCACGGCTTTGACAACCGCGGGCGACGCAGCCCGAACGACTGCGTCCCGCAGGCCTCCATCTTCACCGACGGGGCGAAGGCCTGCCTGAACGTCTCGGGCGTCCCACATGGCGTGGGGATCCATGACCGCCACCTTGACCGGCGTGAAGCGCACGGGCCGCAGTCCGGCCTTTTCAGCAACGGCATGCCGGGTTTCGCGATCGCGCGCCGAGAGCGGAATGTCGATCGCCGCGACGTTCTCGGCCATCGTGCTGAATCGATCGGGATCGCTGTCCACCGCGCCGCAGCCGGCGACGGCGAGGCTGCTGGCGAAGGCCAGGGCGATCAGAACTGGACGGGTCGCTTCTGCGGGCGTCATAAGCACGACCCTAGAGCCCAGAATTTGCGGTCTGGTGCATCAACAGGCTTAAGCGGAAAGGTTAATCGCTTCATCATGATAGACGCCGCACCCCCGTTCCCTTCTTTGGCCGTCGTCCGCGCCGTCGCCGACCTGCGGGCGATCGTCCGGGACTGGAAACGTCAAGGCCTGAGCGTCGGCATGGTTCCGACCATGGGCGCCCTGCATGAGGGCCACCTGACCCTGGTGCGCGAGGCCGCGCGCCGCGCCGACCGCGTCGTCGCCTCCAACTTCGTCAATCCCACCCAGTTCGCGGCGCATGAGGATTTGGGCAAATATCCCCGCCAGCAGGAGGAAGACGCCCGTCTGCTGGCCGGCGCCGGCTGCCACCTGATGTTCGCGCCCTCAGCCGACGCGATGTATCCGGAAGGCTTTGCGACCAGTGTCGCCGTCGCCGGCCCGGCGCTGGGTCTCGAGGGTGATTTCCGGCCGCAGATGTTCGGCGGGGTCGCCCTGGTCGTCACCAAGCTGTTCAACCAGGTCCAGCCTGATGTCGCCGTCTTCGGCGAGAAGGACTACCAACAGCTGATGGTCGTTCGTCGATTCGTGCGCGATCTGGACCTGCCGGTCGAGATCGTCGGGGCGCCGACGGAGCGGGACGGCTGGGGTCTGGCCCTGTCGTCACGCAACGCCTATCTGTCGGAGGCTGAGCTTGAGACCGCCCGCCGTCTGAACGGCATTCTGGCGGAGGCCGGCGTCCATGCCTCGAGCGGCCGCCCCCTGCCCGGCGTCGAGCGTGAAGCCTATGCCGCCCTTTTGAAAGCCGGGTTTGATCGGGTCGATTACGTCGCCATTCGCCACGCCGAGGACCTGAAGCCGTTCCGCAACGACATTGTCGACGCCCCCGCCCGCATCCTGGCCGCCGCCTGGCTGGGCAAGACGCGACTGATCGACAATATGGCGGTCTAAAAAGAAGGGCCGCATCCGTTTCTGGGCATAGGCCGGCGAATTGCACGTGTGAAAAGTGGTGCAATGGCGTGCAATTGACGCGGCGCATCGTTGTTTTCGTTGAGGAAAACAACAGAGCCCGAATTTGCACAGTGCAATGAAGTGCAATTCGGGCCTGAAGGCTGGACTCGGGAAAACAGTCGAACGAGCCGGAGTCTCGTCGAGGGATGGCGCTGTCAAAGACCGAGCCGGCATCATAACCGCGTTTGACGTCGGGCTCAGGAAAAAGCCAATACCGTCCGTCAAGCCGTTGAAAAGACGCGATTTCGCTTGGACGAAATGCATGGCTGGTGGCGATTGCATAGCAGCCGCCAGTCAAGAACTCGGGTTTGCCTCAAACGCGGACGGGGCTAACCGATCGCGCCGACACAACCTTCTGCGTCGCCCGGCGCCAGATCGGCGTCGGTCAGGGCGATGGTCCAGCCGTGATGGGTGTTCAGGCCCCAGCGCCGCGCGCCGCCGCCGTCGCCCGCATCGCCGCCCGCGGTGACCACCACGCGTCGGCCCTTGGGCAGAGCCGGCGGATCGATCTTGCCGACAGCCAGCGATGTCGGGGTCTCGCCGCCGTAACCGTCGAAGACGCTCAGCATCGACCACTCGCGCCGCAGGCCCATCCACCAGGCGTCTTCTGTGTTGATCGCCAGCACGGCGATCCCGTGGCCTTCGGCGGCGAAGGCCAGAGCCTTCTGCGGATCGCGCACCATCTTGATGTCGGCGGCGGCCCCGAAACGCAGGCGCGCGCCGTCATAGGCGCGGGTCGGTTCGATCGGGGCCCAGACCTGGACCTGAAGCCGGCCCTGGCGCGCCAGGCCCCATCCGACGATCTCGCGCCACAGATGTTCGACCGCCTCGGCGTTCTCGGGCTTGGCCTGCTTAAGCATGCGCGAGAGGACGGTCTGCTCGCGATCGGGACGCAGCTTGGTGTGCGGGCCGGTGGGCGCGTCCTTGGCCCGGCCGACGGTGGCGGCGATGGCCAGGCGTTGCTCGAACAGCGCCAGGATCTGGTCGTCGATGCCGTCGATTTCGGCGCGCAGGGCGGCCAGCGCCTGCTGTTCGGGGGTCAGGTCGGCCATGTCAGGCCAGACTTGCTGAAGATTGGAATGGGGCATGGAAAAGGGCTTTCGGCATTCTGAGATTCGATATGTGCAGGAGCGAACAGCCGCTCTGATCCAGAGCGGTCGCCGGTGAAGCAGTCAGGGACGGAGTGCGCCCGACGCCTCAGCCGGCGTATAGAAAGCCGTAAAAGCCGTAGCCGAAATAGAGGCCGGAAACCGCGCGCGAACGGTCGAAAGAAACAGAAAGAGCGCGCAGGCGGGACATGGTCCGGTTCCGGTTTATGCGGATCGTGTTGCGACCCGTGGATGTCTTAAGGACGCAAAGACCGTGCGCCGTCAACCCTCAGGGAAGCTCAACAGGACAAAACGCGTCTGATTATCGCCGGAATCCTGTAAGTCGTTGCGCAGGATCGACAGACCGTACACCTCGGCGGCGCCGACCGGGGCGATGGCCGCCCGTGTGGGATCGCCCGCTTCGGCGACATCGCGCGCCGCGCCTGCGGTATCGAAATGCTCGACAACCTCGACATTCAAACCGGCCAGCGTGTCCTTGCATTGGGCCAAGGCGATCGGGTGGCTCTCGACCGTTCGGATATCGGACAGACGCGCGCCGTCTATCGCCATCAGCGCATGACGGATCGGCCGCCAGACCTGAGCGACCGGCTCCACGCCAAGCGAACCGACCAGCGTCGCCGCCGGCTCGACCACGCCGATGGTCGAGTTCTCGACAGGGATCAGGGCGCACCCGCAGTCGCCGGCGCGCAGCGCATCCAGGGCCTGGTCGAAGGTTTCGAACGCCACAGCCTCGTCCCACGGACGCAGGGCCAGACAGGCCTCATGGCTGAACGAACCGGGCGCGCCCTGATAGGCGACCCGGCCGGGCTTTTCCTCAGTTGGAGCCGCTACTTGCATCGATCACTCCCTCGGTCTCGGATCGATCTGGCGCTGCCCCGGTGGCGTCACCATGACCGGATCGGCCCGCATTTGGGGCGCTGAAGACGGCTAGGCCGCCGCCGACTGCGCCACCCGTCCGGCCTTCAGCCGCTCAGCCACCAGGAAGGCCAGCTCCAGCGCCTGATCGGCGTTCAGGCGCGGGTCGCAGTGGGTGTGATAGCGGTTGGACAGATCGTCCTCCGTCACCGCCTGGGCGCCGCCGATGCATTCGGTGACGTTCTGGCCGGTCATTTCCAGATGGACGCCGCCGGGGTGGACGCCTTCCGCCTCGGCCACGTCGATGAAGGTCCGGACTTCGCCCAGGATGCGATCGAACGGCCGGGTCTTATAGCCGTTGCCGGCCTTCAGCGTGTTGCCGTGCATCGGGTCGATGGACCAGATGACCTTGCGGCCCGAGGCCTTCACTTCGCGCATCAGCTTGGGCAGGCGCTCGCCCACCTTGTCGTGACCGAAGCGTCCGATCAGCGTCAGACGACCCGAGACATTGTCCGGGTTCAAGGCGTCGATCAGGGGCAGCAGGTCGTCGGCGGTCATGGTCGGTCCGCACTTCACGCCGATGGGGTTCTTGATCCCCTTCATGAACTCGACGTGGGCGCCGTCCAGCTGACGCGTGCGCTCGCCGATCCACAGCATGTGGGCCGAGGTGTCGAACCATTCGCCGGAACCGCCGTCCAGACGCGTCAGGGCGCTTTCGACGTTCAGCAGCAGGGCCTCGTGGCTGGTGAAGACCTCGACCCGGCTGAGGTCCGGATGCGTCTCGGGCGTGACGCCGACCGCCTCCATGAAGGCCAGGGCCTCGGTGATCTTATCGGCCAACTCGCGGTACTGGGCGCCGGCGGCGTTGTCGCCGGCAAAGCCCAGAGTCCAGCGATGGATGTTGTACAGATCCGCATAGCCGCCGCCGGCAAAGGCGCGCAGCAGGTTCAGCGTCGAGGCCGACTGGTTATAGGCGCGGATCAGACGCTGCGGATCGGGCGCGCGATCTTCCGGCGTGAAGCCCATGCCGTTGATGATGTCGCCGCGATAGCTGGGCAGTTCAACGCCGTCGATCTCTTCGACTGGCGACGAGCGAGGCTTGGCGAACTGACCCGCGATCCGCCCCACCTTCACCACCGGCTTGCGTCCGGCGAAGGTCAGGACGACCGCCATCTGTAGGATCAGGCGGAAGGTGTCACGGATATTGTCGGTCGAGAACTCCTTGAAGCTCTCGGCGCAGTCGCCGCCCTGAAGCAGGAAGGCATCACCCCGCTCCACCTGCGCCAGCTTCGACGTCAGGCGCCGCGCTTCGCCGGCGAAGACCAGCGGCGGCAAGGCGCGCAGCTCGTCTTCCACCCGCGTGAGAGCGGCAGGATCCGGATAGTCCGCCGGCATATGCAAGGCGGTCTTTGTTCTCCAGCTTTCGGGGGTCCAGCGTGTCATCGCGCAAGAATAGGACTTCGCGCCTATTCAAACAACGAAAAGCCAGGCGGATTTTGCCGCGAAATGTCAGTCTTCCGAAGAAGGCGACTTTTCCGCCGCAGCTTCAGCCTTGCGTTCAGCCTTCGCCGCCGCCTTTTCGGCCGCTTTCAGCGCTGCGGCGCGCTCGCGTTCCTGACGCTCGAAGCTGTAGTTGGGTTTGCGAGCCATCGGCGTCCTCGTCTCATCTCGTGTTCTGGCGGTGAAGGTGGCGATGCAGGGAGCCGGACGCAATCGCCAAATCCAGCACCCTGCAAAAGCGGCTCACAGCAGTCTTTCCTTGCGCGTCAGAATCTTGGCGGCGGCGTCGAAGGCGATGAACAGGCGGGCTAGAAGGGTCATGGGCTCTGAACGCTTGGCCCTGTTTGATGTTCAGTCCCGCGAACCTTCGTCGCACCCGAAAGGCAGGCGCCCATGTCGACCCAATTCCTCCTCCTCGGCGGTGTCGAAGCCGGCGGCACCAAGTTCATCTGCGGCGTCGCCGCCGCCGACGGCGTGATCATCGACCAGATCCGTATCCCGACGACCTCGCCCGACGAGACGCTGGATGCGGTCACGGCCTTCTTCGTCGACGCTCAGTCGAGGCACGGCCAGCTTTCGGCTTTGGCGATCGTCAGTTTCGGCCCCCTGTCCCTGAAACCCGACGCGCCGGATTTCGGCGCCATCACCACAACGCCCAAGCCCGGCTGGAGCGACGTCAATCTGTTGGCCCGCCTGCGCCGCTGCCTCGATGTTCCAATGACGCTGGACACCGATGTGAACGGCGCGGCTGTCGGCGAACGCCTGTTCGGCAGCGGCCGAGGACTGGAGAGCTTTTGCTACGTCACAGTCGGCACGGGCGTGGGGGTCGGGGTGATGATCGACGGCGCGCCGCATGGCGGGGCGAACCATCCCGAAGCCGGTCATATCCGGCTGCCCCGCGCCAAGGGCGACGAGACGTTCTCGGGCGTCTGTCCCTTCCATGGCGACTGTCTGGAAGGCCTGGCCAGCGGGCCGGCGCTGAAAGCGCGCTGGGGCGCGGCCGCCGAGACGTTTTCTCACGATCATCCGGCCTGGCCGATGGCGGCGGAGTATATCGCCGGTCTGTGCACCAACCTGACTTACACGCTGCGGCCAGAGCGAATCATCATCGGCGGCGGCGTAATGCAGCCGCACATGTACGATCTGGTCAGACAGGCTCTAGTGAGACAGCTCGGCGGCTATGACGCCAGCCTGAAAGGTCTGGATATGCAGACATACATCGCGGCGCCGAGCGCGGGCGTGTCCGCCGGCCTGATCGGCGCATTGGCCCTCGCCTACCGTTCCGTCACGGGCGCGTGGCCCAAGGACTGGGGCGCGCAAGGCCGGGATTAGATCGAAGTGGAGATGGTGGACGCGACAGGGATTGAACCTGTGACCCCCTCGGTGTGAACGAGGTGCTCTCCCGCTGAGCTACGCGTCCTTGCCTTGCGGAGGCGGCGACATAGCCCGGTCGCCGGCCCCGCGCAAGCGCCTGTTTCAGATTCCGGCGGCGCGGACGCCTTCGGGCGTATCGGCTTCCGGATCGCCCGGCAGCCAGGCGACGTGACCGTTGTAGATGTCCTGGTTGAGGATGCCCTCTTCCTTGGCGACCAGCACCGGCACCAGCATCTGTCCGGTGACGTTGGTCGCGGTGCGCATCATGTCGATGATCCGGTCGATGGCCACGATATAGCCGATGCCTTCCAGCGGCAGGCCGGCGGTCGACAGGGTCAGGGTCAGCATGACGATGCTGGTCCCCGGCACGCCGGCCGTGCCCAGCGAGCCGAGCACCGCCGTCAGGCCGATGAGGACGTATTGGGTCAGCGTCAGATCGATCTTGAAATACTGGGCGATGAAGATAGAGGCGATAGCTGGATAGATGGCCCCGCACCCGTCCATCTTCACATTGGCCCCCAGGGGCACGGCGAAGGCGGCGTAGGCCTGGGGCACGCCCAGCCGTTCGACCGTCTGGCGAAGAGTGACCGGCAACGTCCCCAGCGAGGATGAGGTCGCAAATGCGGTCTGCTGGGCCGCGAAGGCGCCGCGGAAGAAGCTGGTCACCTTCAGCCCATGCACCTTCAGCAGGCCCGAATAGACGATCAGGATGTGGAACAGGCAGGCGGCGTAGATGGCAAGGATGAACTTCACCAGAGGCAGCAGCGCCTCCCAGCCGTAGCCGCCGACGACCGATCCGATCAGGCCGAACACGCCGATAGGCGTCAGCTGGATCACCCAGCGGGTGATGCGGAAGATGATGGCCGCGCCCTCATCCACCAGACGCCGAACGCCCTGCGCCCGGTCGCCCAGCGCCACCAGGGCCATGCCGACCAGGGCCGAGAAGAAGATGATCTGCAACACCTTGCCTTCGGCCAGGGCGGCGAACGGATTGGTCGGCACGACGCCGATCAAGACTTCCAACGGGGTCGGGATTACGCGCTCTTTAACCTCGCCCAGCGGCAGGTTGGACAGGCCGACGCCCGGATTGATGATGTGACCGAAGGCGAAACCGACCAGCACAGCAAGCAGCGACGTGATGGCGAACCAGAGGATGGTCCGCACCCCCAACCGCACGGCCCCCGCCCCTTCCCCCAGCTTGGCGATGGAGCTGGCGATGGTGAACAGCACCAGCGGCGCCACCACCATGCGGATCAGGTTCAGATAGACGTCGCCGATCGGCTGAAGCCAGGTCTCGGCCCGCTCGCGCAGGATCAGCCCGGCGATGATGCCGAGGATGAAGCCGGCGGCGGTCCGCTGCCACAGCGGGATCTTGAAAAAGCGAGCGAGCATGACGGCACTTTCAACAGGGGTGCGCCAATCTGTCCATCGCCATGCCGATCCGCAACCGCAGCAGCGATCATTCAGCCGACAGATTTCCTGTCGGCCGGCTTCAGAATTTCAGCGCCCGCCGCACGTAGAAGTCGGAGAGAATGCCGTCGATCGCCTCTTCGACGTCCTCGAAAGCATCGATCAGCACGTCCCCGCCCAGGTCTTCGACGGGCGTCGGGGTAAAGCCGAAGGTCGTCAGAATGCAGGGCATGCCGGCGTCTCTGGCGGCATCCGCGTCCGGCGCGGCGTCTCCCACCATGATGGCCCGTTCGGGATCGCCGCCCGCGATGGCGACGGCCTCCTTCAGATGGGCGCCTGAGGGCTTGCGCGCGCTGACCCGATCCGGCCCGACGATGGCGGCGAAATGTCGGGTCAGGTCCAGCTTGCCCAACAACAGCTCCGACAGGTCCGAACGCTTGTTGGTGGCCACGACCAGGATTGCGCCCCGCTGGCTGAGCCGCTCCAGTGTCTCGACCACGCCCTCGAAGGGCTGCGAACCGTCGGCGATGTGGGCGGCGTAATCGACCAGGAACCGCTCGAAAAGTTCGTCGGACTTGGCCCGCTCGACCGGCGCGCCGGCGGCTTCGAAGCCGTGCACCAGCAGCGCCCGCGCGCCCGATCCGATCAGGATCGAAGCGGACTCCATCGGCACGGGCGGCAGCCCCTCCTCGACCAGCATCCGGTTCAGCGTGCCGATCAGGTCCGGGGCGGAATCGACCAGCGTGCCATCCAGGTCGAAGGCGATGGTCCAGCCTTCCAGGTCGCGATCGCTCATCCACATCTCCCGCTGGCCCGCATGATGGGCTAGATCGCAGGACGACTAGACTGCGAGACGATTCATGACCAGCCAGACGCGCGCCCGCGCCGCCATCATTCTCGCCGCCGGCCAGGGCACGCGGATGAAGTCGCCTCTGCCCAAGGTGCTGCACCCCGTCGCCCACCGCGCCATGCTGGACCACGCCATCGATGCGGCGGAAGGCCTGGGGTGCGAACGCATCGTTGTCGTGGTCGGCAATCACTCGCCGGAGGTCCGGGCCCATGTGGTCAAACGGCTGGGCGAGGCCGCCATTGCGGTCCAGGACCCGCCGCTCGGCACCGGCCACGCCGTGCGCGCCGCCGAACAGGCGCTGGCCGGCTTCGACGGCGAGGTGGTCGTCACCTATGGCGACGTTCCTTTGCTGAAGGCCGCCGACATCGAGCCCGTGTTCAATGCCGACGGCGTCACCGTCATCGGGTTCGAGGCGCGCGATCCCGGCGCCTATGGCCGTCTGATCGTCGAAGGCGACACCCTGACCGCCATCACGGAGGCCAAGGAGGCGTCGCCAGACGTTCTCGCCATCACCGCCTGCAACTCCGGCGTCATGGCCGCGCCTGCGGCCCTGCTTTTCTCGCTGCTGGCCGAGGTGAAGAACGAAAACGCCAAGGGCGAATACTATCTGACGGATGTCGTCGCTTTGGCGCGGCAGGGCGGCCACCCGACCCGCGCCGTCTTCGCCGCAGAGGACGCCGTAATGGGCGTCAACTCCCAGGCCGAGCTGGCTCAGGCCGAGGCCCTGTTCCAGACCGTGCAACGCGACACCTTCCTGGCGGCCGGCGTGACGATGGCGGCGCCCGACACCGTTCATTTCGCCTGGGACACCCGGATCGGCGGCGGGACTGTCGTCGAACCCTTCGTCGTCTTCGGCCCTGGTGCGGTCATCGAGGGCGGCGCGCGCATTCGCAGCTTCAGCCATGTCGAGGGGGCGCGGGTCGCGGCCGGGGCCGAAGTCGGTCCTTACGCGCGCCTGCGTTCCGGCGCGGACCTGGCGACCGGGGTCAAGGTCGGCAACTTCGTCGAGGTCAAGAACGTGAAGATGGCGGAAGGCGCCAAGGCCAATCACCTGGCCTATCTGGGCGACGGGTCGGTCGGCGCGGGCGCCAACGTCGGCGCAGGGACCATCTTCTGCAACTACGACGGCTTCAACAAGGCGCAGACCCAGGTCGGCGCCGGCGCCTTCGTCGGATCGAACTCCAGCCTGGTGGCGCCTGTCGTCATCGGCGACGGCGCCCTGATCGCCTCCGGCTCTGTCATCACCGAGGACGTGCCCGCCGAGGCCATGGCCTTCGGCCGCGCGCGCCAGACTGTCAAACCCGAAGCGGCCGCGGCTTTCCGTGTCGAAGCCAAGGCGAAGAAGGCTGCGAAATCCAAATGAGCGACCTCCAGAAGAAGAACGCCGGCGAGGCCGCCGCCGCCCACGTCGAGGCGGGCATGATCGTCGGGCTGGGTACCGGCTCGACGGCCGCCTGGTTCGTCAAGGCGCTGGCGGCGCGCAACCTGCCCGGCCTGCGCTGCGTGCCGACATCGGAGAAGACTGCAGATCTCGCGCGCGAACTTGGGCTGACGTTGTCGACGCTGGAGGACACGCCGCGCATTGACCTGACCGTGGACGGCGCCGACGAGATCGGGCCGGGCTTGGCGCTGATCAAGGGCGGCGGCGCGGCCCTGCTGCGCGAGAAGCTGGTGTGGGAGGCCTCGGCCCGCTCCATCGTCATCGCCGACGCGGCCAAGGTGGTGCCTGTGCTGGGAACCTTCCCCCTGCCCATCGAGGTCGTCGCCTTTGGTCACAAGACGACGGCCAACCGCATCGCCGATGTCCTGATTGACCACGACATCAACCAGCCGGCGCGCGTGCGTCAGGCGGATCGCGGCCTGGTCCGCACGGACGGCGGCAATCTGATCTATGACGCGGGCTGCAAGGCGATCCACGATCCGGTCCGTCTGGCCGACGATCTGAAACTGATCACCGGCGTGGTGGAGCACGGGCTGTTCCTGGACCTGGCGGACCTCGCCATCATCGGCACGGACGAGGGCTTCGAGGAGCGTCTTCCCTAGGACACGCCCCGTCGGCTCAGCACCGCCGGAACCGTGCGCGCCAGGATCGCCAGATAGACTCCGATGCTCCGGTTTCTGACCAGCCAGACATCCATCGCAACCCGGCGCGGATAGGGCACGGCGTTGCGCCCCGAGACCTGCCACAGCCCCGTCAGGCCCGGGCGGACCGTGCAGTAGTCGGCCAGTCGGCGCCCGTATCGCGCAGCCTCGTCGATCACGATCGGTCGGGGGCCGACCAGCGACATCTCGCCCCTCAACACATTGATCAGCTGCGGCAGTTCATCCAGGCTGAACCGTCGCAACAAGCGGCCCAGCGACGTGACGCGCGGATCGTGTGTCAGCTTTCGCATCGCCTGCCATTCCGGATCAGAGGTTGACGGCAAGGCTTGCTCAGCCCCCATCCTCATGGAGCGAAACTTGAGGCAATCGAACATTCGGCCATCGCGCCCGATCCGCTGCTGACGAAAGATCGCGAAACCGCCGTCCTGCGCCCTGACGCCCAGGGCGATGACAACGAAGAGCGGCCAGGTCAGAAGCAGACCTGTCAGGGCGAAGGTGACATCCATGGCGCGGGTCGGGTCGAGACGAACGCGGCGTCGAGACGCAACGACGCCGCGTGTCGACATAACATCGCACCCGGCCAATTCCGATATCGACATTCAGCGCCCCCAAGCGTCACCATGACCTCGGATTGCGCAATTTGCAATCTTGGCGCGCCGTCAGCACAAGCTTTGTAAGATCAGTCGCCGCCCCACCAGCTTAGAGTGAACGGCGTGCGACGACCGTTGACCGAAACCGTCCCGGTCACGACAGGCGTCTGATCTCCGAGATTGCGCCGCGCTGTCGCCAATGCGCCATGATCAATCCGCGCCGACAACTCCACGGGGCCCATGCCGGGCGCGGACCCGCGCATTTGGATCCGATCGTCGGTGACGACAAAGGCGTCCGGCAGAACCCTTGCCTCGCCTTGCGGCCCGGTCAGGGACAGGATCAGAGGCGGGGAAGCGCGGGAGCCGCCTTCCCAGGCGGCGAAGGCCTCATCATGTCCGATGAACAGCGATGCCACGGGCTGCATCGCTTCCTCGCCTGTCGGGCGATAGTCGCCCGGGATATCGCCGCTCAGACGATGCTGGAACGTCGCTTCCGGCGTCGACGTCGGTGTCGCAGCGTCGCGCCGCTCGCATGCCGCCAGGCTCAACAAGCCCGCGACCGCAACGACCACCCATGAGGACTTCATCGATCAAGCGCCCGGTCCAAGGCGCGGAACCCGGCGATGGCGATTTCGGTCGCGCTGGTGAAGATCGACGGCGTGATCCGGTCGAAGGTGTCGCTCGGTCGGTGATAATCGGGATGATAGTCGACGCCCATGTACAGGAAGGGGACGCCCGCCTCGTGGAAGGCGCCATGATCGGAAGCGTCGACCCAGTTGTTCTCGCCCGTATCCTGCGGGGTGTCCTTGCCGAAGGCAAAGGACACGGCCCCGTTCGACGTCACAGCCTCCAGCACGGGGCGCAGATTGGGGTGCTGATAGGTCCCGGTGACCCACAGATGGCCGTCCGTTTCCGCCCGCGCCGTCATGTCGAAGTTCAGGTTCAGGCTCAGTGACGACAGCGGCACCGGCGGCGCCTTGACGAACTCGCGAGCGCCCAACAGCCCCCGCTCCTCGCCGTCCAGCGCGACGATCAGCACGCTGTGTTCCGGCGGTTGGGCCTTGAGCCGCGCCGCCAGCTCCAGCATCGTCGCCACGCCCGAGGCGTTGTCGTCGGCCCCGTGGAAGACCTGGCCGTCATTGACGCCCACATGGTCGTAGTGGGCCGTCACCACGATATAGCGGTCGGCGACGCGCGTTCCGGGGATCAGGCCGACGATGTTGACGCCGCTGAAGGTCTTCACGCCCTCGCGCGTACGGCCCGGCGTCTCGAACCGCTGCAAACGCCCGAACGGCGCCGGCTGAACGCCCATGGCCTCCAATCGCGAGACGATGTAGGCGCGCGCCCGCTCGCCGCCTTCCGAGCCCGTGTCGCGGCCCTGCATGTCGTCGGCGGACAGGATGCGAACGTCCTCCAGCAGTTGGCTGGAAACCGGCGCGACGGCGCTCGGAGCAGTCGGCGCTGTTGCGGGAACGGCGGCGCAGCCGCTGACGATCAGGGCGGCGCCAGCGACGAAGAGGCAGAGGGTCGAACGAGTCATACAGGCTCCGATAGGGACGCGCGAACCTAGCGAAGAGCGGACGGCGCGTCAGCCTACGGTTCTGTCATCATCGGCTTTGCGCGATGCACGCCCGGCGCGTCAGATGATATGACGACGGCCATGGCCAACGCGATTCCTCTCGAAGTCCCCATCGAAGACCTCACCGCCGAGACGGCTGCCGAGGCCCTGGCTTGGCTGGCCGCCGAAATGGCCCGTCACGACGCGCTGTACAACGAGGCGACACCCGAGATTTCCGACGCCGAATACGACGCCTTGCGTGCGCGCAACCTGGCGATCGAAACCGCCTTCCCTGATCTGGTCCGCCCCGACTCGCCGTCGAACAAGGTTGGAGCCGCCGCCTCAACCCAGTTCGCCGAGGTGCGCCACGGCGTGCCCATGCTGTCGCTGGACAACGCCTTCGACGAGGGCGAGGTGCGCGACTTCGTCGCCCGGATCGCCCGCTTCCTGAAACTGCCCGCCGACGAACCGATCGCCTTTGTCGCCGAGCCCAAGATCGACGGCCTGTCCGCCAATCTGCTCTATGTCGATGGCAAGCTGACGATCGGCGCCACGCGGGGCGATGGCCGCGCGGGCGAGGACGTCACCGCCAATCTGAACACCATCGCCGATGTGCAACAGACTTTGGCCGGCGACGACTGGCCCGACCGGATCGAGGTGCGTGGCGAAGTCTATGCGCCCAACGACGCCTTTGCCGCGTTCAACGCGGCCGCAGAGGCGGAAGGCCGCCGGACCTACGCCAACCCTCGCAACTTCGCCGCCGGCTCCCTGCGCCAGAAGGACGCCCGGATCACCGCCAAACGCCCGCTGAACTTCTTCGCCTACGCCTGGGGCGAACACTCCAGCGACTTCGCCGAGACCCAGTGGGAAGCCCTGCAAAAGCTCAAGGCCTGGGGCTTTCCCGTCAACGCCCGCTCGCGCCGGGTCGAGGGCGCCGAGGGCCTGATCGCCGTCTATCGTGAGCTGGAACGCGACCGCGCGACCCTGGGCTATGACATCGACGGCGTGGTCTACAAGGTGGATCGCATCGACTGGCAACGCCGCCTGGGCTTCGTCGCCCGCAGCCCCCGGTGGGCCATCGCTCACAAATTTCCGGCCCAGCAGGCCACCACTGTGCTGGAGGGCATCGACATCCAGGTCGGCCGCACCGGCTCCCTGACCCCCGTCGCCCGGCTGCATCCCGTCACCGTCGGCGGTGTGGTGGTTCGCAACGCCACCCTGCACAATGAAGACGAGATCGAGCGTCTGGATGTCCGTATCGGCGACACCGTCCGCCTGCAACGCGCCGGCGACGTCATCCCCCAGATCCTGGGCGTGGTCCCGGAGTTACGTCCCGCCGACGCCGTGCCCTATGTCTTCCCTGAACACTGCCCCGTCTGCGGCTCGGAAGCCGTGCGCGAGGGCGACGAGGTCAAACGTCGCTGCACCGGCGGCCTGATCTGCGACGCCCAGATCGTCGAACGGCTGAAGCATTTCGTCGGCCGCCGCGCCTTTGACATCGAGGGATTGGGCGAAAAACAACTGGTCGCCTTCCATGCGCGGGGCTGGATCAAGGAGCCCGCCGACATCTTCCGCCTGGCGCGTGACGAGACGCGCCTGAAGGAACTGGAGCGCGACGACGGTTATGGCGAGACCAGCATCCGCAACTTGGTCGCCGGCATCGACGCCCGCCGCGTCATCGCGCTGGACCGGTTCCTGTTCGGCCTGGGCATCCGCGATATCGGCGAACAGACCTCCATCGTCCTGGCCCGCGCCTTCGAGAGCTGGTCCGCGCTGAAGGCCGCCTGCCTCCAGGCCGCTTCGGGTGTGCCGTCCGACGCCTGGACCGCCCTGGCCGCCGCCCACGCCATATCGCCCCGCGTCCTGACCCTGATGGCCGAGGCCGCGCCGCCCGCCGCCGACCCCTGGCCTGAGGCGACGATGGACATGAAGATCAGCCAGGCCTTTCCGGGTATGGCCGCCCCCGCCCGCCGGTCGTTGGCGACCATGGTTCACGACTGGTCCGGCCTGGTCGAACTGGCGCGCATCGCGCGCGAGGACGGCCCGTCCGAAATCCTGAACCAGATCGCCGGCGTCACCGGCGTCGGCCCCGTCGCCGCTGAAGCGTTGGCCCACTTCTTCCATGAGCCGCACAATCTAAGGGTCGTAGAGGCTTTGGAAGCCGAACTGACCCAGATACTCGACGCCGAACGCCCCAAGTCCGACACGGCGGTCGCCGGCAAGACCGTCGTCTTCACCGGCGCCCTGGAGCGCTTCACCCGCGACGAGGCCAAGGCCCGCGCTGAAAGCCTGGGCGCCAAGGTGTCGGGTTCGGTGTCGAAAAAGACCGACTATCTCGTCGCCGGCCCTGGAGCCGGCTCCAAGCTCAAGGACGCCGAAAAACATGGCGTCCAGGTGCTGACCGAGGACGAATGGCTGGCGCTGATCAGCGGCTGAAGTTGACCTAAGGGTCGGTTTTCGTTGGTGATCGCTGGGGTTTTGGCCTTGTTTTCAACCGAAACCGCGATCAACGTCCGCTTCAACGGGCGGCGCGACCGACCCGACGAAAGGGAACGACTATGAAGATCAAGATCATGCTGGCCGCGGCGGCCCTGGCGGGCGCCCTCGCCTCTCCGGCGCTGGCGGGCGACCCAACCGGTCTGTGGCAGACGCCGACCAATGGCGGTCAGGTGCGGATCGCGCGCTGCGGACAGGCGCTGTGCGGCACGCTGGTGACCTCGGACCACATTCGCCGCGACGCGAATGCGCGCGACGCCAACAATCGCGACGCCTCGCTGCGGAACCGCACCTTGCGCAATCTGCCCATGCTGACCGGCTTCACCGGCGGTCCGACGGAATGGCGCAACGGCTCGGTCTATAACCCGGCCGACGGCGGCACCTATCGCGGCACCATTACCATGACGAACGACAACAGCCTGCGTCTGCGCGGCTGCATCGTGGCTCCGCTGTGCAAGACCCAGACGTGGACCCGCATCCAGTAGGATCAGGAACGCCCCACAGACGAAAGGCCCGGTCGGAGCGATCCGACCGGGCCTTTTTAATTTGGCTTGTAGCTCAGCGATTCAGCGCCGCCCGCGCCGCCTCGGCGTAGCGATGCCCCGTCGCTGCGCCCTTAGGGAAGACGGCCTCGATCCGGGCGAGGTCGTCAGGCGTCAGAACGACGTCCACGGCCGCCACATTCTGCTCAAGAGTCGCGATCCGACGTGTGCCGGGGATCGGGATCAGATCCTCGCCTTGCGCCAGCACCCAGGCCAGCGCCAGTTGAGCGGCGGTTATGCCCTTGTCCGACGCAATGGCCTTCACGGCCTCGACCAGATCCAGGTTCTTCTGGAAGTTCTCGCCCATGAAGCGCGGATTGGTGCGGCGGAAGTCGTCTGCGTCCAGGTCATCGATCGAGGTGATGTCGCCCGACAAGAAGCCGCGGCCCAGCGGGCTGTAGGGCACAAAGCCGATGCCCAGTTCGCGCACGACCGCGAACAGTTCGTCTTCAGGCTCGCGGCTCCACAGCGAATATTCCGTCTGCAGCGCCGTGATCGGATGGGTCGCATGCGCCTTGCGCAGGGTGTCGGGCGCGGCCTCGGACAGGCCCAGGAAGCGGACCTTGCCCTCCTTGACCAGTTCCGCCATGGCCCCGACCGTGTCCTCGATCGGCGTGTCCGGATCAACGCGGTGCAGATAGTAGAGATCGACGTGGTCGACGCCGAGCCGTTGCAGGCTACCCTCGATGGCGCGACGGACGTTGGCCGGGCTGCCATCGGTCATCAGCCTGGTGCGGTCAGCGTTGTAGTTGATGCCGAATTTGGTGGCGATGAACGCCTGGTCGCGCCGGTCCTTCAGCGCCTTGCCGACCAGCACCTCGTTGGTGTGGGGGCCGTACATCTCTGCGGTGTCGAACAGGCTGATGCCCAAATCGAGCGCGCGATGAATGACGGAAATAGACTGGGCCTCGTCGGCGCCGCCGTAGAAGGCGCTCATGCCCATGCAGCCCAGGCCAATGGCCGAAACCTCGGGGCCGTTCGCACCCAGCTTGCGCGTCTTCATGGGGGCCTTCTCCTGTCGATGTGGGGATCGGCCTAAAAACAGATAGGACGGCCGACGATCAGGAGATGGTCGCGGCGACGGCGGGCTGCAAGCCCGGCCGCGCTTTGCGATGGTACCGCCTCTCAGGCTTGAACTGAGGACCTCCGGTTCCACAAACCGGCGCTCTAACCAACTGAGCTAAGGCGGCCCGCTCATCGCGAGGCGCGTTCTCTACCGGGCCTGCGGCAGGCGATCAAGCGCCTTCCTCATATTTCGTCAGGAGATTTCGCAGGTGACAGCCCAAACAAAAACGCCCCGGAGATTGCTCTCCGAGGCGTCTTGTCTGTTGCCGTGACGATCACCCGAGGGTGAAGGGCACCCGGACGCGGAAGGTCGCGTCTTGAGCGGCGCCATCGACGGTCCGCGGAGACAGTTGTCCACGCTGAACCACCCGAATGGCGGCGCGGCCGAAGCCCATTCCGGCAGGCTCTTCGGACACCACGCGGCAGTTCGCCGGAGATCCGTTGGAGCGCGCCGTGCACTCGACCGTAGCCGAACCGCTGATTTCACGCTCCAGCGCACGCGCCGGGAAGTCATCAGCCGTCGGACGCGGTTGGCGCGACCACTGAACGTTCGTGATCGTCGACGGACGCGGCGGAGCCGGGGGTGCGGGCGGAGGCGGCGGTCCAGGAATATTGACGGGCGGACCCGTGTATTCGACCCGATCTTCCTTCTTCGTCGGCGTGATGTTGACCGGCGGAGGGGGAACGATGTTCGGGACCGGAGCCGGCACGCGCACCTGAAGCTTCGGCGGCGGAGGCGTATCCGTCGGCGGAGGCGGCGGGGGCGGAGGCGGCGGAGGCGGCGGAACCGGCTCGACCAACTCGACCTCGACGGACTCGTCGACGTAGTTGAACTCCTTCAGCTTGAACTTGGACTGCTGAACAAAGAAGATCAGCAACGCAAACAAGATGCTGACCACCATCAGGCAGACGATCAGCACGGGGTAGGACACCCCCATGAAGCCCTTCTTCTTGGGTACGTCGTAGCGACTGCGATGATATTCGACGTCTGTCATACTATCTCCGCATCCTAACTCGTCGCCTGGTCTTCGCCGACCAGCGCAACGCTATAGAAGCCGTTATCCTGCAGCGCATTCATGACCTGCATGAAGTCGCCGTAACGGGTGTTCTGGTCGCCCCGAATGAAGATCCGCTCATCGGCCGGGTTCCGGGATCCGATCTGTTTTTTCAGATCTTCACCGAGGGCTCCGACGTCGGTCCGGAAATCGCCCACATAGACGTCGCCGTCATTCTGGATCGAAATATAGACCGGCTTGGGCGGGTTCGGGGCCGCCTTGGCGACGGCGATTGGCAACTCAACAGGCACCGACACGGAGGCTAGCGGAGCCGCCACCATGAAGATGATGAGCAGGACCAGCATGATATCAACGAAAGGCGTAACGTTGATATCACTGTTGGCCTGAGGCAGGTTGCCAGCGCCGCCCGATTTAATCTTGGCGGCCATCCGTCTTACGCCCCCTTGTCGAGCTGACGCGAGATGCCGTTCAGCAGCTCAGCGGCGAAGCCGTCGGCGCGCGTGCCGTAAGCAGCGATGCGGGTGTTGAAGTAGTTGTAGAACACAACGGCCGGGATAGCGGCGAACAGACCGATACCGGTGGCCAGCAGAGCTTCAGCGATACCCGGAGCCACGACGGCCAGGTTGGTCGTGTTGGACTGCGCAATGCCGATGAAGGAGTTCATGATGCCGTACACGGTGCCGAACAGACCGACGAACGGACCGATCGAGCCGACCGACGCCAGGAACTGCTGACCGCCCGAAAGGCGCAGAGCCAGACCGGATTGCACGGCGGCGACGGCCGATTGCGCGCGACCCAGGGCCGAGTCCAGGTGATCGCCGGTGACCGACAGACCCGATTGACGCGACAGTTCGATTTCCTCGGTGGCGGCGGCGGCCATGTCGGCCAGCGGGTTGCCGTCGAACTCTTCCTGGGTCGAGACAGCGCGCATATCAGCGATGGTGCGGGCGCCGCGGAAGTTTTCGAGGAAGTTGTCGGTCTTGCGGTTCAGAGCGCCGAACTCGAACAGCTTGATGAGCAGCAGGGTCCACGACAGGATCGAGGCCAGCAGCAGGCCGGCCATGACGACCTTAACGACGACCGTGGCTTCCATGAACATGGAGATCGGGGTGATGTCGCCGTGACCGCCGCCGACGGCGTCGTTCACCGTTGCGGGATCAGCTTCGCCGGCAGCCGGAGCGGCGGCTGCGGGAGCCGCAGTCGAGGCGGCCGGGGTGGGCTCGGCCGGGGCCTGGGCCAGGACCGGCGAGCTCGCCATCAGCGCGGCGGCGCCGGCCATGGCGAGAAGGATATTCGTCTTTTTGCTGTTCAGCATAATTCGCCAGTTCCTGCTTGGTCTGACTCGTGGAACCAAAGGTGCGGCCATAGTCAGCGACCGCCCCCCAACCTGAAATGTTTCCTTCAACGCGCCCGTCCTTTCGAGGATCAGAGCCCGCTGAAATCTTCGGTGGAGATCGAACCGGTCGCCCGCCTCGTCTCCGCTGGTCGAACCTCCGGAGACACGTCTCCGGCGATCCGCATTAACGTCTTCTTGCGAAGGCGCCTCAACCCTTTGACGAACCCTTACCGGAGCGTCAAGGGACAAGAGGGGCTTTTAACCCGTCGAGAGACATGGAGAAAAGTTCCACCAACCGGCGCATTAGAGTGCAGCCGCGCGACATTTTGATGATGATCTGACGGCAGATGAAGCAAGTTTGTTCAAAACGGCCATCCTGAGCGCGATCATTTCCCTATATGGCAAATTGTAGGGCTGATCACTGCAAGTCGGCTTAAACCCAAGGGCGGCGCAAAGGCCGCAGCGCAGGATCATACGCTCGAAACAATCGATACTCACGGTGTGGGAAAAGATGGTGCCTGGAGGCGGGTTCGAACCACCGACACGCGGATTTTCAATCCGCTGCTCTACCAGCTGAGCTATCCAGGCGCCGACGCGGCGTCGCGAGAGGCGGGTCTATAGGGGAGGCTTTTCCGCCTGTCCAGCGCCCAATCCGTCCTTTTCGTCATCATCTTGCGCACCCTCGTCCAGGGCGACCGGAATGGCATAGGCGCCGGTGAACCAGCGCTGAAGATCGACGTCGGAACAGCGGCGTGAGCAGAAGGGCTTGTACTTGGGATCGGCGTCGGCCTTGCGGCAGATAGGACAGGAAGCCACGGCTCAACCCTCTTCTATTCGTCCGCGCCCTGGCGGGATCGCGGCATCGGCCTGGATCACCGCTCGCGGTCCCAGACGAGCCGCCAGCGGATGAGCGATCAGGGCTTCGTCCGGTGCGCAGCGCGCGGTGATGCGTGGCGACAAGGTATCCGCCAGCAGTTGCCGTCGCAAAGCGCGCACGACAGATATGGCCCGCGTCTGAACCGAGGGGCGTCCGCCGGCGTCGAGCAGAATCTCCTCGATCGGCGTGCGACGCCAGGGAAGCGACATCTGCAACAGGCCGAATCGACTGACGGGTCCAAAGACGGCCTGGGGTTCGTGGCCGAACGCGGCGCGCGCGACCTTGGACTGCGCCTCCGCGTCCGCACCGTCCCCGATCATGTCGATGACGACTAAACCACCCCAGTTCCGCAGGCCGATCAGCCGCGCCGCCTGTTTCACCCCCTCGCGATTCGCAGCCGCCCTTGCCTGTTTCGGATCACGACCAGGGGTGGAGGTGAAGTCGATGTCCACGGCCACCAAGGCGCGTGTGCGTTCGATGGCGAGATCGATTCCATGCGAGGCGACAACGATCGATTGAGCCAGAGCCTCTTCCTGCGCCTCGATCACGGAGTCGATGGCGGCGATGCCGGTGACTGATTCCGCGCCGGGCGCGAGGTCGCCTAACTGTTCGGCGATGCTGGGTGCAGGCTGAATCAGGCGAGGCGTCCCCTCCCCCGCCCCCAGACGGCGAACCATCGCCCCTTTCCCGGCACGAGGTTCGGCGGTGACGACGACTTCCAACCGTTGGCCTTTGGTAATCCGGTCGTTTCTCGGGAAGGGCAGAAAGGCGGCGGTCGGTGCGGCGATATCGACGAAGGCGCCGCGCAAGCCGGGGTTCACCTCGATGACACGCCCCACCGAGCGGGCGCCGAGCCGGGTCTGGTCGGGATCACCCTCGCGATGGCTCAGAAGATGGGTGTAGCGGCCGTCGCGCATGATGGCGCCACGCGTCTCGCCAGGCGTCTCGTCGAGGAAGACCTCGACTGCGCCGCTCATGAACGCCAGCCGACGCCGTGCAAGAGCTGGACGGCCTCATAGACGGGCAGGCCCATCACGGACGGATGGCTGCCGACGATGCGCTGGATGAAGGCGGCCGCCGGGCCCTGGATGCCATAGCCCCCGGCCTTGCCGCGCCAGTCGCCCGTGGCGACGTAGGATGCGATCTCGTGGTCCGACAAGGGTTTGAAGGTCACGCGGGTTTCGTTGACGCGCGACGATAGTTTTCCGTCGCGCCAGACGGCCACGCCGGTGAAGACGCGGTGATTGCGGCCGGACAGCAATTTCAGAAAACGCGTCGCCTCGGCCTCGTCCGCCGCCTTCTCCAGAAAACGACGCCCGACAGCGACAACCGTATCGGCGGCGATGACGACCGCGTCGGGGCGGCGCTCTGCGACGACCTGCGCCTTCGAGGTGGCGAGCCGTTCGGCCAGACGCGGCGGGGTCTCGCCCTTCAGAGGCGTCTCGTCGATGTCGGCGGGATCGATATGGTCGGGCGTGATCCCGACCTGCGCCAGCAGTTCGATGCGGCGCGGGCTGGCCGAAGCCAGCACCAGTTCGGGGCGACCCGCAGCCACTTACTTGAAGCGATAGGTGATGCGACCCTTGGTCAGGTCGTAGGGGGTCATTTCGACCAGCACCTTGTCGCCGGCCAGGACGCGGATGCGGTTCTTGCGCATCTTGCCGGCGGTGTGAGCGATGATCTCGTGGTCGTTCTCGAGCGTCACGCGGAAGGTGGCGTTCGGCAGCAGTTCGCTGACGGTGCCGGGAAACTCGAGCAGTTCTTCCTTAGCCATGCGGCCTCTCACGCCCGTTGAGTATGCGTTCGACCCCACGCCGGGCGGGCGCGAGGGGCGGAATGGACGGGCCTAATGCCCGAAAACACAGAGATAGTCGAGGTCAGCCGCGACGGTAGAGGGCGCAGAGCAATGTAAACAGGCGCCGCGACGTCTCGTGATCGACCACGATCTTGCCGTCCAGCCGCGTCTTCAACTGCTCGGCGCCTTCGTTGTGGAGACCCCGCCGGCCCATGTCGACCGATTCGATCTGGCTGGCCGAGGATCCGCGCAGCGCCTCATAGTAGCTGTCGCAGATCATCAGATAGTCTTTGATCACACCCTTCAGCGGCGTCAGGCTGATGGCGTAGGTGCGCGTGAAGTTTTCGCCGTCGATGTCGAACACCAGACGATTGTCCTGAAGCGACAGCTTCAGCCTGTAGGGTCCGCCCTCGGCGCCGACGGGCTCGAAGCTGTTCTTCTCGACCAGATCAAAGATGGCGACGCGACGCTCGTGCTCGATCTCGGCCGTCGCCGCCGGCAGGGTCGCGGCGTCCAGTTCGACCGAGGCCAGCTTATGATCGGCGCTCATGCCGCAGTCCCTTCGTCCAGTTCGGGCGTGTCCAGATGGGTCGGCGCGATCCGTGCGGGCCAGCGGTCGGAAATGTCCGTGACCACGGCGTCCAGACATTCCACGTCGATTCGCAGATCACCGCCGCCGGCGAACATCAGGATGACGCGCCCGCTCAGGTCCTCGGTCGGAATGAAGTCGAGCGCGAGCAGTTCGAGCGAGGCGTCGGGACTGCGCGACAGGCGACGGCTCTTGACCGCCAGAACGTCGCCGAACTGCATGGCGCACATCACGCGCGTCCCGCCGCACTCCCAGCAGAAGCGGCTGAAGGCGATGGTCAGAGTTCGGGCGGCCTTTTCCCAGACGATATCGACGGGGCGCAGGATCGCGTCCTGAAGCGCGGCGGAGATGATCTGAAGATCGTCGGCGTCCTCGGCCAGCAGACGCAGCGGTTCGACCGGCGCCTTGGCTTCGTGGATGACGCCGTCGATCTCAGTGCTCATCACCTGTTCCCTTTATGCGGCGGATGTCGGCTCCGCACGCGCCGAGCTTTTCTTCCAAACGCTCGAAACCGCGATCCAGATGATAGACGCGTCCGACCGTCGTTTCGCCCTCGGCGACAAGGCCCGCTATGACCAGGCACATTGAGGCCCGGAGATCCGTGGCCATCACTTGGGCGCCGTGCAGAACCTCAACGCCGGTAACGTGCGCCTCGCCGGCATGAACCGAAATGTCGGCGCCCAGTCGCGCCAACTCCGGCACATGCATGAAGCGGTTTTCGAATATCGTCTCGCGAACCGTGCTGACGCCCTCCGCCGTCGTCATCAGCGCCATGAACTGGGCCTGAAGATCGGTGGCGAAGCCCGGATAGATGGCCGTCTCGACATCCACAGCCTTCAGTCGCTGCTTCGGGTCGCGCTTGATAAGCACGCCGTCGGCGGTCGGCGAGACCTCGACGCCCGCCTCGACCATCTTGTCGGTCAGCGAACCAATCAATTCGGCCCGCGCCTTGGTCAGGCGCACCTCGCCGCCCGCCATGGCGGCGGCGACGGCGTAGGAGCCCATCTCGATTCGGTCGGGAATCACCGACCAGGTCGTCCCGTTCAGCGACGAGACGCCGGTGATGGTCAGGACGTCGGTGTCGATTCCCTCGATCCTAGCGCCCATGGCCGTCAGACAGTGGGCCAGATCGCCGATCTCGGGTTCGCGCGCCGCACGGCGCAGGACGGTCGTGCCCTCAGCCAGCACGGCGGCCAGAAGCGCATGTTCGGTGGCGCCGACCGAAACGAAGGGGAACTCGATCTCGGCGCCCTTCAGGCCCCTGGGCGCGCGGGCGGTGACATAGCCTTCGTCCAGCTCGATCTCGGCGCCCAGCGCCGTCAGCGCCTGCAGGTGCAGATCGACCGGACGCGCGCCGATGGTGCAGCCGCCCGGCAGGGAGACCTTGGCCTCGCCGGTGCGCGCCAGCAAAGGCCCCAGCACGTTGAACGAGGCCCGCATCTGGCGCACCAGATCATAGGGGGCGAAGGTCGAGGTCAGGTCCTTGGCGTGAAACAGGCTCTCCTGCCCGTCCGCCCCGTCCCGCTCGGTCACTTCGATGCCGAACTGTCGCAGCAACTGACCCAGGAACCGGGTGTCGGCCAGGCGCGGCATATTGGTCAGCAGCAAGGGCTGATCCGTCAGGATCGAGGCGGCCATCAGCTTGATGGCGGAGTTCTTGGCGCCGCTGACGGGAATGTCCCCGAAAAGCTGGGCGCCGCCCTGAATGGCGATGCTGTCCATGACGTCCTTAAGCGCGCCCGAAGCCAACGCCTCGGGGGGAAGGTTCTCTAGCAAGCCGGCGGGCGCTTGCCAAAGGGCTGCGTGATCGCGAGCCGATGACTTTCAGTTGCTGTCGCGTGGCGCGGCCGGCGTCCGCGCCGGCGCCTTGCGCCGCCGCAGATTGGCCCGGAGCGCCGAGGCCAGCCGCATGGCCTTTTCCGCCTTCGCCCGCGCTTTCTCAAAATCGGGACCCGATTCGACGATCGGCGTCGCCTGCGCGGCGGCGGAGGGCGTATCGGCGTCATTCGGCGTGCGAGTCATGGCGCGATGATGCCGTGATCACGGGCCATGTCCAAACTTTCTTTCAGATCGTCAAAAAGCCGCTTCCCTCCCCGGAAGGGTTTGGCTATACGGCCGCTTCCTCAGTCGGGGCCGCCGTAGCTCAGTGGTAGAGCGCATCCTTGGTAAGGCTGAGGTCGTGGGTTCGATTCCCCCCGGCGGCACCATCTGAGACCTTGCAGGGCGGGCTTTTCATAGCCCGCCCGCATCTCACTCCCCTCCTCGAAAAACCAGAACAGAAACCGAACCCCCGGTCCAAATCCGGGGAATATCCGGGGACCATGTTCTCGCGTCGTTCTTCGGCCGGCGGCGAATCAGGAAGCGGCGGCGCCCATGTCTGACCGCTTCACAGCCGACAAACTCGCATGGCTGGAGCAAGTCACGGCTGACAGTTGCCTGAGCCACGTCGGGGCCCGCCTATGCACGCTGCTGGCTCTACGCTTCCTCAACCGCGAGACCCGCACCGCTTGGCCCTCGCAGGCTGTGCTCATGGAAGTGCTCGGCATCGGGGAGACGACGCTGAAGCGCGTGGTGAAGGAGGTGCGCGAGGCAGGCCACCTTGAGGTTATCGTGAGCTCTGGTCGCGGTCGCGCCAACGAATATCGCCCCCTCCTGAAAGTGGGAAAAGGGTCCACGGATGAACCCTTTTCGGGCGACAAAAGGGTCCACCAACGGACCCCTTCTGATCCGGAAAAGGGTCCATTCCTGACCGATAAAAGGGTCCACCAGCGGACCCCCAACCCTATGAAAGAACCCTTTGAAAGAAACGCTGCGCTTTCTCGTGACGATGAGAGCGAAGCCGACCGCATTTTCGCGATGATGCCAAAGGGCTCGGCGAGCAGATCGAACAGGTCCAGGATCCGCGACGCCGTGGCCAGCATCGTGAGCGAGGGAACCTCTGCTTTGTCGCTCCGAATCGCCGTCGGTGCGTTCGTGGCGGCCTCGCCTGACGCCAAGGACCAGGACGGCCGGTTCATGGGGGCGGCCCATACCTGGCTCACCGAGAAGCGAGGCTGGGAAGCCTACCTGCCAACGGCCGATGATCTGTTCCTGAGAAGCCGACCCGCGGCTGAGGTCCAGTGGTTCCACCGCGTCCGGTCTTGGCAACACAATCCCGGCTACTGGCGCATGAAGCGAGACGACTTCGGCCCCGAACCCGATTCGCCCAACACCCGCGTGCCCCAGGCCGTGCTGGCCTATTGCCTGGAGAACGCTCCACCACAGCCCCGGCCAGCCAATGACGTCCATCGCAGCAGCGAGAAGAGGGTCGGATGGGTATGAACGACAACAGGCCGCCGGAGTATGCTCAGCCCGATCGCCTGTTCGGAGCAGGCGCCATAGCCGCCTACCTCTACGGCGACGCCTCCAAGGCCAAGAAGGTCTACAACCTCCACCAGCGGGTTAGGGAGCCGCACCGCTTCCCGATCTATAGGCTCAACGGCGAGCTGGTGGCGAAGGTCTCAGAGATCGAGGCATGGTTCGAAGAGCAGCGCCGCCGCGCCGGCAACGACAACCCTCACACAAAAGGAGAAGCAGCATGAGCCTCACGTTGGAAGGTCCGATAGCGGACGTCGTACAGGCCATCTTCAAGGCTCAGCTAGGCACCCAGCTCCTGACCCTGAAGGCATTGGTCGACAGGGGCATCGTCAGCGGCGACGCGCTCCTGGAAGCCATGGCCCAGATGGCCGACGACATGGGCGACTCATCAGGCCAGATCATCGACTTCATGGCCCAGAACATCGAGGCCCACATCAACCACATGAACCCGGCGCCGTTCGAACTGACGGTGATCGACGGAGGCAAGGTGGACTGACCCCCGGGGGGGTCCAGACTTTTGGCTGTCGCTTAAGGACCGGCGGGGGCCCACAAAACGAAAAGTCACCAGATTGGGAGATTTTCCCCGCGCCACCGTGGCGCACGTCCCTGAGCAAGATTGAGCAATATCGAGCACTGGCCTAACGCCGCGCTCCGAAACACCGATCATGGCCCCGCTTTCACAAGGCGGGGCCGATTTGTTCAAACAAGCTGCACGGATGCTCGGGATCGAGGCCAAGGCCTCTCCCTCCGTCGCGCCTGACGCCACAGACGCCAGTTCCGCAGCCTGGCTCGCCGAGATCTTCGGGGCGCGCCGTAGCCATTCCGGCATCTCGGTCACGCCCGAAAACTATCACCGGTGCCCCACGGCCTACGCCAGCGTCGCGGTGATCGCCCAGGCCGTTGCCCAGCTGCCGCTCCACCTGTTCAAGCGCACGGCCGACGGCGGCAAAGAGCGGGCGACAGACCATCCCCTCTACGATCTGCTGACCGACCACCCGAACGAGTGGACGTCGAGCTACGACTTCCGCCTGTCGATGGAGTCGTCCGCCCTCCGCTACGACCAAGGCGCGTTCGCCTTCATCAACCGCGTCGGCGGGCGGATCGAAGAGCTGGTCCAGATCCCGTCGGCGCAATGTTCGGTCGAGCTGGACGCCGACACCCGGGAGCCGGTCTACAAGGTCACCACGAACGGTCGCACCCGCGTCTATGATCGCGGCGACATCCTGCACCTCCGCGCCATGGATGGCGTCGCGCCCCTGACCGCGGCCCGTGAGGCCATCGCGGTCCTGATCGCCATGGAGCGCTACGCCTCCAAACTGTTCGGTCGCGGCGCCCGTCCGTCCGGCGTGCTGACCCTGCCGAAAGGCATGAGCGTGGACGCGGTCAAGAAGGCTTCCACGTCCTGGAACAAGGCCCACGGCGGCGAAGAGGGCGGCGGGGGAACAGCCGTTCTGGAGGACGGCATCACCTGGCAGCAGACGCAGTTCAGCAGCGTGGACAGCCAGTTCCTTGAAGTCCGCTCTCAGCAGGTGATCGAAGTCCTGCGCCCGTTCCGCATCCCGCCGCCGATGGTCCAGGACTTCGGCCGCGCCACATGGAGCAACTCAGAGGAGTCGGGCCGACAGTTCCTGTCGCTCGCTTTGCTCCCTCAGCTTCAGATGTGGCAGGGCGCCTTGCGCCGCCTGCTGCCTCCCGAGGAGCGCCAGACCCACGTCTTTGAATTCATGATCGACGACCTGGCCCGCGCCAACCTCGCGGCCCGCATGGAGGCCTACGCCAAGGCCATCGGTTGCCGGGTGCTTCTGCCGAATGAAGCCCGCGCCATGGAGAACCGCGCGCCCCTGCCAGGTGGTGACGAGTTCCCACCCGTCGCCGGCGCCGCGCCCGCCCTGCCCGCTCCCGACGCCACGACCGGAGACGAGGCATGACCGACACCCTGATCCCATCTGAGTTCAAGACCATCAGCGATACCGGCGAGATCGAGGGCTATGCCTCGACCTTCGGCAATCGCGACCTGGTCGGCGACATCGTCCAGCCAGGCGCCTTCACCAAGTCGCTCGCCGGCCGGTCTGCGGCCGATGTCCTGATGCTGTGGGGGCACGACCACAAGCGCTTGATCGGCGTCTGGACCGAGATCGCAGAGGATACCATCGGCCTGCGGGTGAAGGGCCGGATCCTGACCGAAACACGCGACGGCGCCGAAGCCTTCGCCTTCGCCAAAGCCGGGGCCGCCAAAGGCCTCTCCATTGGCTACCGCACCATCCGTTCCCGCCAGGACCGCGAGCGCAAAGCCCGGCTGCTGGACGAGGTCGATCTCGGCGAAATCAGCCTGCTCCCCTTGGGTGCCAACCCTCGCGCCCGCGTCGAGCGGGTGAAGTCTCATGACCCCGACCGCGCGCGCCGGTTGGTGGCCCAGCTCAACGCGGCTGCTGCCGCCCTGCGCGCCTAGGAACCAAGATGATCACCCAAACCCTCCCCCCCCTCGAAACCAAAGGCGCGCCGGAAGACGACGGCGAGGTCAAGGATGCCCTGGACGCTCTGACCAGGGCGGTCGACGACAAGGTCAAGCAGGCGACCGACGACGCCCACAAGGCCACGCAGGACGAGATCAAGGCGCTCCGCACCGACATCGCAGCCCTGAAGCGCCCCGGCGGCGCGGACGACGACAAGGCCGAAAAGGTCGAGGTCAAAGCCTTCTGGGGCTTCGTGCGCGGCGGCACCGAGGCGCTGGAGCCTGAAGAGCGCAAGGCCCTGGTCGTTTCCGACGACACGCGCGGCGGCTTCCTGGCGCCGGAGCAGTTCGAAGCCCAGCTGCAGAAGGAGCTGGTCGAGATCAGCCCGATCCGTCAGGCCGCCCGGGTCACCCCGACCACGGCCGGCCGGGTCGTCTGGCCCAAGCGCACAGGCACGATCACAGCCAAGTGGGTCGGCGAGACCGAGGAGCGTTCGAAGACCGAACCGACCTACGGCCAGGCCGCGCTCGATGTCCACGAGATGGCCGCCTACATCGACGTCTCGAACTGGCTGTTGGAAGACAGCGCGATCGACCTGGCCTCCGAACTGGCCAGCGACTTCGCCGAAGAGTTCGGCCGCTTGGAAGGCCTGGCCTTCGTGAACGGCGACGGCATCAAGAAGCCCGTCGGCATCATGCAGGATCCGTCGGTCCCCGAGGTCCTGAACGGCAGCACCACGGAACTGTCAACCGACGCCCTGATCCGGCTGATGTATGCGATGCCGGCCTATTACCGGAACCGCGGCTCCTGGCTGCTCAACGGCAACAGCATCGCCGGCATCCGTCTGTTGAAGGACGAGAACGGCCGCTACCTCTGGCAGGACAGCCTGACCGAGGGCACGCCGAGCACGCTGTTGGGCCGCCCGGTCGTCGAGGCCGTCGATATGCCCGACGTCGCCGCTAACGCCTTCCCGGTCATCTACGGCGATTTCAACGCCGGCTTCCGCATCGCCGACCGGATCGGCCTGTCGGTCCTGCGCGACCCCTACACCCAGGCGACCGAGGGCCTTGTCCGCTTCCACGGCCGCCGTCGCGTCGGCGCTGGCGTCATCCGTCCCGACGCCTTCCGCAAACTCAAGATGGCCACGAGCTGAGGAGCCCCACAATGCGAGATCAACATCACACCCTGAAAACTGTCTCCGCGATTGCGCCGGCCCTCTACACCGCCGACGCCGCCGGCGCGGTGATCGACAGGCTGGGCTTCGGCTCCCTGTCCTTCGCCCTGCAGGTCGGCGTCGGCGGGATCACCTTCACCGGCACGAACAAGATCGAGGCGCTGCTGGAGCACAGCGACGATGGCTCCACCTGGGCCGACGTCCCCGGCGGCCAGATCGTCGGGCCCGAGGGCTTGGCGGATGACGGCGTCGTCGCCGCTTTCAAGACGGCCCATGCCGCTCCGACGGTGACGCGGTTCGGCTACATCGGCGATGCCCGCTACGTCCGCCTCTCGGGCGACTTCAGCGGCACCCATGGCACCGGCACCGCGCTCAGCGCCGTGGCGATCCTGGGCCGCCCCTCGCACGCGCCGGTGGCCTGATGCCGATGCGGGCGCCGAGCATCTGCGGCTGCGGCCGCGTGGTCCTGACGGGGCGATCCTGCCTCGCCTGCACGACCGCGCGCGCCAAGGCCTATGACGCGCGGCGCCCGACCGCTCGTGAGCGCGGCTATGACAGCAAATGGGAGAAGGAAAGCAAGGCCTTCCTCGCTCTTCCTGAGAACCGACATTGCGCCTGCGGCTGCGGTCGCAAGGCGGACATGGTCGATCACATCAAACCCCATCGCGGGGACAAGGGTCTCTTCTGGCGCCGGTCGAACTGGCAGCCGATGGCCTCGTCGCCCTGCCATTCCTCGATGAAGCAAAAGCAGGAGCGCGCTCATGGCTGGTAACGCCATCGTCGGCGCCCTGCGCGTTACCCTTGGCCTGGACTCGGCCTCCTTCGAAAACGGCATGGATGCCGCCCAGAAGAAGCTCAAGGCCGCCGGCTCCTCAATGCAGAGCGTCGGCACGCGCATGGCCGGCATCGGCGCCGGGATGTCTGCCGCGATCACCGCACCCTTCATTGCTCTGGGCGCCCACCTACTCCAGGGCAGCCAAGACGCCGCGCACGCCGCTGGCCAGGTCAACGCCGCGCTGGAGAGCATGGGCGGGGCATCGGGCAAGACGGCTGGCGAACTGTCCAAGACCGCCGAAAGCCTGCGCAACCTCACCGGCATCGATGACGACGAGATCCTGACGAAGGTCACGTCCAACCTCCTGACCTTCGGCAACGTCGCCGGCACCGTATTCGACCGCGCCCAGGTGGCGGCTCTGGACCTGGCAACCCGCATGGGCGGCGACTTGCAGGCCGCGCCCCTCACCATCGGCAAGGCGCTCAACGATCCGGTCAAGGGCCTGACCGCCCTCGGCCGGGCCGGCATCCAGTTCACGGCTCAGCAGAAGGAACAGATCAAGCAGATGGTGGCGGTCGGCGATGCGGCCGGCGCTCAGTCCATCATGCTCGCCGAGCTGGAAAAGCAGTTCGGTGGCGCGGCGAAGGCGGCTGGCGATGCTGATGCCTGGAAGCCGCTGAAGACCGCCCTGATGGACTTGGAGGGCGCGTTCGAACCCATCGTCAGGGACGTGATTGCCCCGCTGATCGCAAAGGCCGGCGAGATCGTCCGGGCCTTCGCCAGCGTGTCGCCTGAAGTCCTGAAGTTTGTCGCTGTCGGAGGGGCCGTTGCGGCCGCCATTGGCCCGCTTCTGATCGCCTTTGGTGGCTTGGTCGCCGCCGCCGGCGCCATCGCCACAGCCTTCGCGGGTGGCGGTGTCCTGGCAGGCCTCCTGCCTTTCCTCGGTCCCATAGGCATCGCCGCCGCTGCGGTCGCCGCCGCCTTCATGATCTGGGGCGACGACATCGTCCCGATGCTCCAGACCTTCGGACGTCAGCTTGCGGACAGCATCGGGCCGAAGATCAAGCCGCTCTTCGATGCCTTGATGGGCGCTGTGAAAGCGGTCGGCGAGATCTTCTCGGCCATCTTCTCAATGGGCGGCACCGGATCCGCGTCTGGCAACCTCAAGATCTTTGGTGAGATCGTCGCCCGCGTTCTTGGTGCCGCCGTCGAGATCATCACCGGGGCCGTCAACGTCATCACGAACGTGCTCCGAGCCCTGGCGGCCCTATTGCGCGGCGATTTCTCGACCATGTGGAATGCCCTGGGCTCGGCGGTCAGGGCTGTGGTCACCGGCGTTCTGAAGGCTTTCGAAGCGCTCTTTCCCGGTGTGATCGGTTACGTGCGGCAGCTGGTCGAGGGCGTCACGTCGTGGCTCCAAGGCCGCCTCGGCGCAGTCCTGGGCTGGGTGATCGGCAAGGTGAAGAGCGTCGGGGACGCCTTCTTCCAGCTCTACGACGCCGTCGTCGGCCACAGCTATGTGCCCGACATGGTGGAGGGCGTCGCCGCATGGATGGCGAAGCTGGACGCCGGCATGGTTCAGCCAGCTCGCAACGCTACCGACGCCGCGAAGAGCGCGTTCCAAAAGCTGCGTGACGACGTCGCTGTCATCATGGAGGGCCTGCTCACCGATGCCGAGCGCAACGCCCGCGAGGTCGCAGACAAGATCGCCAAGATCCGCGCGCTGGCTGCCCAGGGCGGGCTGACCGCGAAGGAAGCGGCGACCGCTGAAGCCGGGGTTTGGGGAGAGAACCTTCAGGCCCCCACTCCGGTGCAGATCAGCTCGGCGCCGCTCATCGATCCCGACGCCCTGCCCCAGCTGGAAAGCCTTGGGAATACGACGGCACAGATCGGCGGGCAGATGCAGGAGGCCATCAACGGCATTCGCGGCGCTACGCAGTCTCTGACCGACGGTCTGATCGATCTGGCCCTGACCGGCGAAGGCAGCCTCGGCGACCTCCTGAAATCCTTCGTGGCGACCGTGGCGAAGATCATTCTGGAAATGCTGGCCTTGAAGGCTGTCGAGATGGCCACGGGCATTCCGGTCTCAGCGATGGTCGGCGGCGGCGGAGCAGGTGGCGGGGGTGGCTTCTTCAAGAACCTGCTCGGCTTCGCCCACGGCGGATCGTTCGAGGTCGGCGGCTCGGGCTCAGTGGATTCCAAGCTGGTCGCCTTCCGCGCCACCCCGGGCGAGCGCGTGGACATCTCGACGCCGGGGCAACAGCGCCAGCAGGGCGGCTATCAGCTGACCGTCAATCCATCCCCCTATTTCGACGTGCAGGTCGAGAAGATCGCCGCTCCCGTCGCGACAGAGGTCGCCATGGCCGGAAGCGTGGCGGCCACCCAGCACGTCTTCAAGACCCTGCGCCAAGAGCGCGAGCGGTCCCGATACACGAGGAGCGGGTACTGATGACCACGTCTGTCGTCGACGCAAAGGACCACCTGGGCATCCTGGACAGCAGCCAGGACACTCTGATCTCGCGCCTGCTCGAAAGCGCCATAGACGCCTGCAACCGCTACATCGGGTCCGAGAACCTGCCCGACGAACTGCCACCGATCTTCGACCAGGCCGTCCTGATGACGGTCGCGGCGCTGTACGAGGGCAGAGAGGGAGCCGCCGTTCCAGACGATGCCCGCGTCCTGCTCGCCGACCTCCGCCCTTGGGTGTTCGGATGAAGCTCGGCTCCTTCGACACCTACATCGAGATCGTGCGCGACGGTGAGACCGGCCGGGACCAGTTCAACGCCCCAGTCCAGGGCGAGGCGCTGGTGACGACCGCCATGGCTCAGCGCGTCCAGCAAAGCGGCCGCGACTACCTTGCGGCGGACGGCGTGCAGACGTCTCGCAAGATCGTTCTCCGCACCCATCGGCAACCAGACATCAAAGCGACTGACCGCGTCCGCGTCGACGGCGGCGTCGTGATCATCCGCGAAGTCCGACCGCTGGGCCGTCGCTACATCGAGATCCACGCGGAAGGAGCGGCGCTGTGAAGGTCCGCGTCCAAGGCCTCCGTGAGCTCGACCAGGCCCTTGCTGGGCTGAAGCTTTCGACTGCCCGAAATGTCGGCCGTCGCAGCCTCCGTGATGCCCTGGAGCCTATGGCCGAGGCCGCCCGTCAGAACGTCGCCCAAGATCGCACCGGAGAGCTTCGCGAGAGCATCGGCATTACGTCGGGACGTCCGAAGGGCAAGGGCTATCGTCGGGTCAATCGGATCGAGGTCCACATGGGCCCAGGCCAGCAACCGCAAGGCATTCAAGAAGAGTTCGGCAACCGCAAGCAGACGCCGCGCCCGTTCATGCGCCCCGCCTGGGATGCCGAGAAGGAAGCTGCGCTCGAAGCGGTGAAGGCCAACCTCGCCGCCGGCATCGACGTCGCCGCCAAACGAGCCGCCCGAAAAGCCCTCAAGACGAAAGGAGGCTCCTGATGGAGGAAGCCATCACATCCCTGCTGCTCGGCAGCCCAGCGGTCGCGACGATCGCCGGCGACCGGGTGAACTGGTCAGCACGACCAGACGATTTCGAACTTCCCGCCCTGACCCTTCATCGCGTCAGCGGCAGGCGAGACCGAACCTTGGAGGGCCGTACCGGCCTGGTGTCCAGCACAGTACAGATCGACTGCTGGGGCCTCTCCTTCAAGGACGCCAAGCTTTTGAGCCGCGCCGTCGTGCCCGCCCTGCCTCACGGTCGGACGATCGCGGCCGGCACCGTGCTCGAAGGCATCTTCATCGAATCCGAGAGCGACACCGTGGACCGCACTGATCCGCAGCAGCCGCTCTTCCACACCCGCATCGACATCTCTGTCTGGCACCAGGAGGCCAACACATGACTGCCCTAGCATCCATCGGGAACGGTTCTCAGTTCCAAATCGAAAGCGCCACGCCCGGCACCTTCACCACCATCGCCGAGGTCTCGGAGATCACGCCTCCCAACGAGACCGTGAACGCCGTCACCTACTCGACGCTGGATTCGCCCTACATGAAGGCGGTCGCCGGCATCATCGACCCGGGCGAGGCGTCCTTTGAGATGACCTTCCTGCCAGGCTCGGCGAGCGAGACGCTCATCGTCACGGCGCTGCACGCGCGCGAGGCGAAGACCTTCCGGATCGTCTTCCCAAACCTCGCCACCTGGACCTTCGAGGGCATCATCACCGGCTACGAGCCGGCCGCTCCGAACGATGACCGAATGACCGCCACCGTCACGATCAAGGTGTCGGGCGCCGTCCTGCGGGAGAACGACTGATGGCCAACCCCATGAAAGGCGAAGTCGGCTTCAAGGCCGGCGCCGATGACTACGTCCTGGTCTACACGATCAATGCGCTGGTGACCCTGGAGGAGAAGCTTCAGGTCAGCACGTCGCAGATCGGCGAGTTGCTGGGGGCGAACGTCAGCATGGCCAATCTCAGGACCTTGTTCTGGGCGGGCCTGCTGGAGCACCACGGCTGCACCGAGGAAGAGGCCGGCCGCCTGATCTCCGAGGTCGGCATCCTCGAAGCGGCCGAACTGATCGCCAAGACCCTGTCCAAGGCCTTCCCGGAGGCGGGCAAGTCCAGGTCGCGCCCTCAGAAGGCGACGGCTGGGACTGGCACGGTCTCCTGATCGGCTGGTGCGAGATGGGTGGATGGCCGGAACAGTTCTTCTCGATCACGCCGCGGCTCTATGCCGCCGTCGCCGAGGGAAGAGCGAACGCCGAAGGGCGGCGTTTCCGGCTGACCGCCTGGCACGCCCACACCGTCGCCTCTCTCGACCGAGCGCGTCGCATCCCCCTGCTGTCCAAGCTGATCGGTGGACAGGACGTCATTCGCCGCTCGACCGTGAAGCAGTCGACGGAAGAGCTGATGTCTATCGCTCGCCGTTGGACGGCCGCTCTGGTGAAGCCTCGGAGGCCCGATGACCATGCGGGGTGACAAGCCGAACCTTCGCCAGGACGATAGCCCTCTACAAGCCGCGCCGGCCGCGCCGTCATGGATGCCGGCCGCCGCTGCCAAGGAATGGGACCGCTGCGCACCTGTCCTGACGGATCGCAGGATCCTGACCGACGGCGATCTTGGCAGCCTCGAAAACTACTGCCTGGCGGTCGGTCAGGTCAGGGACTGTCAGGCGACACTCTCTGGCCTACCCAGCCTCTTCTTCGAAGGCGACAAGGGCGTCCCTCGTCCACACCCGGCGCTGCGCGTGATGCACACCGCCATGACCCTCGCTCGCCAAATGGCGGCGGAACTGGGCCTCACGCCCGTCTCTCGTTCCCGCCCTGCCCTTGGCGTCGATGCAGACGACAATGGGGGCTTCGGTGACCTGGTGGACTGACGACAGCCCGATATCCGATCCGCATGGCAAAGGCGCCAGAGCGGCGGCCTTCATCCAGAAGCTGAAGCTGCACGAGGGCAAGCTTGCTGGGCAGCGGTTCAAGCTGGCCCGGTGGCAGGAGCGCATCGTGCGCCGGATCTACGGCGACACCCGCGAGGACGGGCAGCGCCGCGTCCGCACCGTCTTCATCCTGCTCCCTCGGGGCAACGGCAAGACCACCCTGTCGGCCGGCCTGGGCCTGCTGCATCTGGTCGGCCCCGAGAAGGAAGCCGGCGGCCAGGTCGTCGTCGCCGCCGCTGACCGGGAACAGGCCTCCATCGCGTATAATGCCGCCTCAGGCATGATCGCCCAGGAGCCGGTCCTGAAGTCGCGCACGAAGGTGCTCCCCTCCTACAAGACGATCCAGCACCCCGACACACGGTCTACCCTGAAGGCGATCTCTCACGAGGCCTATTCCAAGCACGGCCTGTCCATTTCCTGCCTGATCGCCGACGAGGTCCACGCCTGGCCCAAGCGCGAGCTGTGGGACGTGCTGCGGCAGTCCATGGGCAAGCGCGAGGAGCCCCTGTCCATCGTCATCACCACGGCCGGCTCCGGCGTCCATGGGCTGGCCTACGAGCTCTACGACTACGCCAAGAAGGTCGCCTCTGATCAGGTGGTGGACGACACCTTCCTGCCGATCCTGTTCGAAGCCGATAAGGACGCCAGCTGGCAGGACGAAGCGGTCTGGGCAGCGGTCAATCCGGCCATCGCCTCCGGCTTCCGCTCTCTGGAAGATGCGTGTCACCGCCCGACAGGCCGCCGAGATCCCGGCCCAGCGCGAGGCCTTCAAACGCTACTACTTGAACATCTGGAGCGACGGCGCGCCTGACCCCTGGCTCGACATGGACATCTACGATCGCGGCGCCGCACCGATCGACTGGGATGCCCGCGAGGGAGAGCAGGTTTGGCTGGGCGTCGATCTATCCAGCACTCAAGACCTCACCGCCATCGTGGCGGCCTTCAGAGACGACGACGGGGGCTATTCCCTGCGGCCATGGTTCTTCTGCCCCGCCGACAATCTGGCCAAGCGCCAGGAGCGCGATCAGGTGCCCTATCTGACGTGGGCCGAGGCTGACCACCTGACGGCCACGCCGGGCAACGTGGTCGATTACGCCTATGTCGAGACCGTCATCGAAGAGATCAGCCAGCGCTACCGGATCCAGGAACTGGCCATCGACCCCGCCATGTCCGCCGGCATCGTGCCCCGGCTGCAGGATATGGGCATCAACGTGGTCCACTTCCGCCAAGGCTGGCTGTCGATGACACCGGCGATCATGGAAACCGAGCGTGCCCTGATCTCGGGCAAGCTGCGGCATGGCGGTCACCCGGTGCTGCGCTGGAACTTCAACAACGCCGTCATCGACCGCGGGCCCAAGGGCGACACCGCCCGCTTCATCAAATCCAAGTCGGCCGAGAAGATCGACGGCGCCGTAGCGGCGGCCATGGCCATCGCCCGCGCCCAGGCTTCAGACGCCGGCCCCTCCATCTTCGAATCCGATTGGATCGATGAGATCAGCTTCAACTAGGAAGGAAACACCATGCCCATCAAGGTCACCGGCATTCGCACCGTCAAAGACGCCCAAGTCGGCGAGAACGTCATCCTCGCCTACTTCGATGTCTACCTGGAGGGCATCATGGAGCTGCGCGGCTGTGCCTATGTCAAAGGCAGGGAGAAGATTGAAATCTGGGCGCCCCCATGCGCCAGGAAAGCCAATGAGCCGGAGCGGGCCATCAGGTTCTCCCCGTCTTTAAGACGGGCGGTTGTTCGCGTCGTCGGCGATGCCTACCGCGCCTTCGAAAGGGAGCAGGCCGCCAACGACGTCGGATTGTCCGCCATGGTCGAGTTGGTCAGGGAGATCGAGGCTAGGGACGCGGCCTGAAGGCCGCGAACCTACAGGACGTTGTCCAAGGAATACTCGGGTTTCGGCGCTCCCTCGGCCGCCCACCGCAAAAGTTCGGCAGCGTCACGCAATTCTCTGATCTTCGACAGATGCTCAGCGTCCGGTTCCACGACATACCGCAGAGCGTACTCGTAGGCTTTATCGTGCAGATCTTCTGCCATATGGAGCACAGCGTTGATGGCGTCAGACATCGGATCCTCCCAAAAGAATGTTGATGTCCATCGGTGCGGCGGCGTCGAAGCCGACCGGCTTGGCAGAGTGAAAATGCGCTGAACCAGTGTTCACGATGATCTCCGCCTCCGTCGCCGCAGTGAGCTTCAGGAGAGGAGCTTCCCAAGCCACGACCTTGTACGACGACGTACCGAAGCCGTGTTCAGTCTCCATGGTGAAGCTATAGGAGCGGCCGATATCAAACATCGCGTCGGCCCCGAGCCGCCGTGTGGCATTCGGCGAAGAGATCCAGGACAAACTTGCGCTTATCCTGCCCCTGAGGCGTCGTCACGCCGCTGCGCTGCAGATACATCATCAAGTCGAAGGCGACGCGCGCAGTGCTTCCGGCGTCGCTGGATGTGGGTTGTTGGTCGGCCATTTTGAATCCGGCGGTTCGCCGGCCTCTCGTGATTTCGGTTGGTGATTACGCTACTAGGGCGAGCGTAAGCGTTCCCATTCCGTTCGCACAAGACGGCCCGAACCGAAGATCGAGATTTGCCGGGGATAGAAAGAAGAAAAGCCGAATGAGAGCCGGAGGTCGGGTTCTGTGCACACGCTCTTTGAGCGAGCACACCTTACGCACACCTGCGGTGGAACCAAGACGTTGTATTCGCGAAGCAATCGTCGGGCGCAAAATAGATCACAAGTGATCCACGCCCCCGCTCATCCGGGATTCCTGAGCGCAAGCAATGACATTGATGGATTGCAGATGATCCACCCCCCTTGGACGAACGGGTTCGATTATTCGATCGCGTTCCATGGGTTGTCGTCGTCGCTTTTTGCCCAGGCTTCGATCTCAGCGGTGACCTCATCCTGACAACGTTCGCCTGCCCTTACCCTGATCACAGGCAACCCCCGGTCGTCGATGTGGACGTCAAAAGTCTCCAGGCCGGCGGCGCGCGCGGCGCGGATTGCGCGGGTCAGGTCAGAGGCTTTGAAAGAACTGGTCAGCGAAGCTCCAGCTCTGTCACCAGTTGGAAATGCACTAGATCGGCCTCCGGCAGGGTGATCTCGCATTGATCGAACTCGCGACGCGTCACCCTCGCAGGCTTGAACGTTTCATCGAGATAACGGGCTACCTCTGATTTCACGAAATCCACGCCCTTGCTTCCGGGTGGCGTGTTGCGAGCGATGATGATGATGTTCGTCGTCATGACGAAAGACGTTCGGACAGGATTTCGCGTATCGCGTGAGCACGGCTGTTGGGCTTCGCGAGGCCCTTGTGCCGGGCCTCGCCCTCTAGCCACGCGTCAAGCTTCGCGAGCATGTCGGGATGCAGACGGACGAGGACGGGGGTGCCCTGCCCGGTAGGAGCCGGCCCGCGCCGCTTCTTTGATATCAGGGTATCTTTACCATCCATGTAAACCCTGATATCAGAATGTCGGACCAGGCGGAAGCTACCAACGACCGCCCGGCCCTAACCGCAACCGATCCGTAGGAGATCAGGTCATGGCTGAACACGCCAATAGCACAGGCTTGCCTGAAACAGCACCATATCGCTGGCGCGAGCTTTGGATAGACATCATCAACCTCCACGCCGACGGCCGTCGCGCCGTCGAAAACGCCTATGCCGCTGGCGTAGTCGCGGACGACCTCTGTTTGATCCAGCTGGCTAGCCCGAAGGATCGGCACCACGTCATGCCGAGGCTGTGGTTCGGTCCGGACTTCCGAGATCCGTCTTGCCGCATCTTCAGCCCGACGGGCGAGGTGTCTCGATGAGCGCCGATCTGGTCATCCATCCCGCCGCCTCCCGCCATCAGTTCCGCGCCCAGGTGTGCCGTCTGATCGACCGCCTCATCAACGTCTTGGACGACATCGACGGCGATCCCGATCTGGAGCCCACCGGGGACGACGAGCCCAGCCTGTCGGCGGCCATCCCTACCCTGTCTTGGCAAGGATCGCAGGACGCTTGGCTTCAGGGCGCCGACGATGATCGGGAGGACGAGAGCGAAGACGAAGGCGCCCAATGCGACGACGAAGGCCATGACAGCGACCGCGAGCCGGAAGAAGCAGACGGCCCTACGTCCGAAACTGGGGAGGGTGCGCAATGACTTACCCCGACTATCCGATGATCCCGAAGCGCATGACGCGCGCCCAGAAGGAGGCGGTGGAGGATTGTTTCCACAACAGCGACCTGATCGGCCGCACCCCGCTCGCGTGCGAAATCGAGTGGGCGCTGAAGCGGACGGGAGCGCGCTATGCTCCGACACGGTGAAATGTGGGAGTCACAAACCACTTGCCGGGGTGGATGGGATGTGAGACCTACATCCTATCAACCCGGTGAGTCGATGCGCGCTAAAGAACTGGTCCCGATCCTAGCTGAGATCTACGGCGTCCCCTTCGAGACGGCGTTCATGATTGATCGCTCACTGGCTGAGAGAGGCCTTCGCGCAAAGGGACGGGGCAAAAGCATCCCGCAGATGACTCGGCGCGAAGCCCTGACCTTTCTGCTGGCCTGCATGGTCAACCAGCGAACCACCCGCGCGGCTGACGACTTGGAGCCATGGCTCACGGCTGACGGCTATCTCGACGACGAACCCCTGCACCACACGTATTTCGAAGAGGCGGAAGCGCTTGGTCTGGTGGGCGAAGGCGAACCTGACGAAGACTACCTGTCCGACGAACTCCGGGCCCATAATCCGACCGTCCGCCGGATATTGGACAGCATGGGCTACGAGCCCATCGATGAAGAAGGCCTTCCCGTCCGATTCGGGATGATCGACTTCCTAATGGCCGCCTGCGACTTCCTTGAGGATCATCCGACCCACGCTGACGATCTCCGACTGGAGGTGAGCCTTTCTCACGGATGGGCGACGCTGACCTGGCCGGGCTTGAACCAGCTCGTCTCCCGTATTCGATTTTCGACCCACGACAACGATCTGGTCTTTGACCAAGACAGCCAGATTAGCCGATCCGCATCCATAGGCGGCATCGCTCTACTTGCGCTGACCGTGCGGACATCCTCGCGGGAGGAAATCGATTGACCGCCTGGCCGATCATCAAGACCGCGAAGATGCTTGTGGCCGAGGGCATTGTCCCATGGCCGGAACGCAAGCTGGTGGAAATGGTCAAGAAATACGGCGTCGGTCGCAAAGAAGGCCGCACCTACATCTTCACGCCCTCCGACATCGAGGCTCTTCTGGAACGGCTCCCATGCCCCTCACCATCAAACGACGACACGGCTCCCCAAACTGGTATCTCCGCGGGACCATCAGGGGCATCAGCGTTGACGAAAGCACTGGCACTAGCGACCGCAAAGCGGCCGAAGAAGTCCGTGCGGTCCGCGAAGCAGAGCTGCTCAAGCGATCGGTCCACGGTGATTCCGCTACGCGCACATTCGCCGAAGCGGCCCTGAGCTACCTCGAAACCGGCGGCGAAGGCGTCCATTTGGCTCCGATCCTCAAGCAGATCGGCACGAAGCCTCTCGCGGCGATCGGTCAGGCCGAGATCGATTCGCTGGCCAAGAAGCTCAAGCCCGGCGCCGCGCCGTCGACGATCAACCGTCACATCCACACGCCCATCGCCGCCGTGCTCCACCATGCAGCCCGTAAGCGCTGGTGCGAGAAGCCAGTCATTGCCCGACCCAAGGAGCCGAAGGGCCGAATCAGGTGGGTGACCCATGAGGAGGCGGAACAGCTGATCCAAGCCGCCGCCCCTCACCTGCGCCCACTGGTCGTCTTTCTGTTTTCGACCGGCGCCAGGATCTCAGAAGCGCTCTACCTGGATTGGCGGAATGTCGATCTGGAGCGTGCGCACGTCGAGTTCATCGACACGAAGAACGGCGAGGCCCGGGGCGTGCCGCTTCATCCGAGGGTCGTTGCGGCTCTCTCGGTGCTCCCCCATCGCCAGGGCGCTGTTTTCCGGCGCTCCCTGCCTACCACGACCGCCTCCGGCAAGGCGGTGCCCCTTGGCGACCCCTACGAGGTCAGGGAGGGCGGTGGCGGCCAGATCAAGACCGCGTGGGCTGGGATGCTTAAGCGCGCCGGCATGGAAGACTTCACGCCTCACGACTGCCGTCACACCTGGGCGACCTGGCATTACCGCGCGAACCGCGACCTGACGGCCCTCATGGAGCTAGGAGGCTGGAAGAGCGCCTCGATGGTCATGCGCTACGCCCATGTGAACACCTCGCACCTTGCCGGATCGATTGGCGAGATCTGGGGGAAATCCGGGGACCGGGGACACTCAGACACCCGCAAACCCAAGCAGGGAGCCGCTTAGAGCCATGTCGCGATTTTCCTTGGTAAGGCTGAGGTCGTGGGTTCGATTCCCCCCGGCGGCACCATCTGAGACTTGAAAGGGCCCGGCTTTCGCCGGGCCTTTTTGATTTTCCAGATCGGACGGACAAGCCTTTAGTCGTAGCCGTACAGGCCCCGGCGATAGGGATCGCGGTCATCCGCATCGCCGTCCTTGCTCCAGCTGAACCCCATCGACATCGACTTGGTCGTGGTGTCGGCCCCATAGCCTCGACCGCGCCAGCCGCCGCCATAAGGCGAATAGAAGCCCGGTCCGCGCAGACCATAGCCGCCGTAGCCGTATCCCCAGGGTTCGTTGCGGCCTTCGCGGTAGGCGAGGTCCAGGCGACCGTTCTCGCCGACCGGCAAGGAAACGGCCGCGCCATAGCTGCGATAGCCGCCGGTGCCGATCCCGGCCTCGACCATGCCATGCATCTTGCGCTCGGCCGGGGCGCCCGGCTCTGCGCTTTCGTCGAAGGTTGCGCCCGGCGTGCGCGCGCTGATCCAGTTCTGGATCTGCTGTTCGGTGGTCATGCCGTGCGGGGCGGCGTCCTGAGCCGTCGGCGCAGTTAACGACGCCTCAGGCGCCGCCGCCAGGGCCTGAGCCAGGGTGGGCGCGTTTGTCGGCGCCGTCGTCACGACGCCGTCCGGATCACCGTCCGACGCCGCCAACGCCACACCCGCCAAGAGACTTGCGATCAGCATAGGCCACCTCCGTTCGATATCATCCTAGCACAGCGATTGAGGCCAAGGTCAGGCGATGCCGTCGCCGCGGTTGAGCGGGTCCGGCAGAGCCTCGCCCTCGGCTACGAAACTGAGCGCGACCGAGTTGATGCAATAGCGGTTTCCGGTCGGCGGCGGACCGTCGGGGAAGACGTGACCCTGGTGGCTGCCGCAGCGGGCGCATTGGGTCTCGATCCGGATCATGCCGTAGCTGGTGTCGCGGATCGCGTGAACGTGCGCTTCATCAACCGGCTGGGTGAAGCTGGGCCAGCCGGTGCCGCTTTCGAACTTGGTTCCGCTCTTGAACAGCGGCAGACCGCATTCGCGGCAGCAGAAGACGCCCGCCCGCTTCTCACCCAACAGAGTGCCGCAGAAGGGCGCCTCCGTGCCATGGGACAGCAAGACGCGCTTTTCCTCTGGGTTCAGGTCGGCTTCGAGCCGGGCGCGTTCTTCGGCGTTCGGCGGCGTCAGGTCATAGCCGGACGGCGAACGGAGGGTTTCGGAAGTTTGGGCGAGATCGGTCATGGACTGGAAATAAGAAGGGCGGGCCAAGGGTTCCACCCCCTGCCCGCCCCTCGTTCATTCGACCGGCTTTTTCCTTATTGGAACAGCGTGCCGACCCAGGCGCGCACGGCCGCCTCGTCCGTCGCGGAACCGGTGTAGGCAAGGCCCTGCGCCGGGGTGAAGGGCGCGTCGTTGCCGCGCTGACGCGTCGTCCAGGCCTTATGACCATAGGTCAGCTCAGCATAGTTCGACGGCAGGCGCAGAACGGTCGGCTCGATGAAGATCGAGTCCTCGGCCGTCACCGATCCGGCCAGGCGAACGTTCGGCAGGCGTGTCAGGAGGTCCAGCGTATCAAGGCACCCGCTGGTGCAGCCGCTGTCGACCAGGACCACGACCGGACCCGCCACGGGGTTTGCTGCGCCCGTGTCCGCCACCGAAGGACGGCCCGGCATGGTGAAGGTCGGCTGATTGGCGGCCAGGGCCGAATCGAAGGCGGCGACGATGGCCTGGGTCTGTTCGATCACCGGGCCGGATTCGGCGACGAAGCGCGGGTCGGCCTGCATGCGGGCCAGGGTGTCGGCGAACCACTGACGGTTTGCGGTCGTGGCGCGGTAGGTGATCGAGCCGGCTTCAGGCTGACGGCTAACGGTGAACTCCGGCGTCCAGATGCGGTTGGCCAGGCCATAGCCCTTGCCCGTCGCATTCAGCGAAGCGCCGTTTGCCCCGCGCAGATCGATGACCAGCCCCTGCACGCCGCGAATGGCGGGTAGTTGGGCTTCGACAGCGGCGTAGAAGGCGTCCCATCCGGCGTCGTCAGCCAGGGTATGGACGTTGATCCACGGACGGCCGTCGACCGTCTCGACCGACAAAGGATTGGCGCCCGGCGTGTAGACGGTGGCGCGATAGGCGGCTTCCAGGCTGGCGGCATCGGCGGGCTGGGGCTGCATCTGGAAGTCGCGATCACGACGGCCGACCTTGAAGGTGCACAGCGAGGGCACGCCGCCGGTGAAGGGATTGTTGCGGTTCCACAGCAGATAGGGGGCGGTGCGGACACGTCCGGCTTCCGTCGTCAGGTCGCCTTCCCATCGGTCCAGCCGCTCTTCGGCCAACTGGGCGGCGGTCTTGTCGCCGCACTTGACCAGGGTCGCCCCGAGCGGCGGCACGTTGCGAACGCCGGGCTTCACATAGGAGACGACATATTCGCCGTTGCGCCACGCCGTGGTCACGCCCGGCCAGCTGGTCGCGAAGAAGGGACCGAGGCCTTCATAGGTCGGGCGAATCGCGATGTTCGAATCGCGGAAGCCGTTGGCGTAGTAGCGCATCAGATAGGCGTGGCTGTCGCCGCTGTTCACGCGGCCAACCTTGCCTTGCGCATCCGTCAGGCCGGCATCGATCCAGCTGCGGAACGCTTCGCTGGGCGCGCCGGGAATCACGGCGGCGGGGTGGTTGGCGGCCAGGGCGTCATGCGCGGCCTGAAGGTCCTGTTGCGCCAGAGCGCGAAAATCCTGTGCGACGGCGGCGCCGGCGGCGACGGTCAGCGACAGAACGGCGGCCGAAGTGGCGGCGATCATTCGGTTCATGGGTTTCCTGCGGCCTTTGATTTCAAGCTCGTGGGAAAGGTTAAACCCCATGCGTCCGGCGCTTGCCAACCCCGCCGCGCGGGATTTCGCCCGATTGTCACATGGGCTGCGGCGATGCGGCGCGCGTCAAAGCGGCGCCGGCGCCTCGACCGCTGCGCCGAAGATACGATCGAAGCTGCGCCTCAAGGCCTCGTCCGCCTCGTCCATCGTCGCCAGAACGCCGAGATCGACAAGGCTGGTGACGCCGTGTTCCTGAATGCCGCACGGGACGATGCCGCCGAAATGATCCAGATCCGGCTCCACGTTCAGGCTGATGCCGTGGAAGCTGACCCATTTGCGGACCTTGACGCCGATGGCGGCGATCTTGTCTTCACGCGACCAGCCCGCCCCCTTGCGCTCGACCCACACGCCCACGCGACCGGGCCGGATGTCGGCCTTTACGCCGAACGTATCCAGGGCACCGATCAGCCACAGCTCAAGCCCGCGCACGAAACACCGGACGTCCTTGCCGCGCCGGTTCAGGTCCAGCATCACATAGGCCACGCGCTGTCCCGGCCCGTGATAGGTGAACTGCCCGCCCCGCCCTGTGCGATGCACCGGAAACCGTCCGGCATCCAGAAGGTCGTCGTCCTTGGCCGAGACGCCGGCGGTGTAGAGCGGCGGATGCTCCAGCAACCAGACCATCTCATTCGCCTCGCCCGCCGCAATGGCCGCGACGCGCGCCTCCATGAAGGCCTCTGCGGCCGCATAGTCGACGTAGCCTTTCGACACGGCCCATTCGACCGGTCGGTCATCGTCGAGACGCAGTTTCTGAAGGGACGGGCTTAACGGCTCAGCAAGCATGACGCTTCAATGTGATCGCCAGGGCGTTTCTGCAAGAGACGGCCCTTCCAGTGAAGAGAGCTTTACGTGACCCAGATCAACGCCGTCGATGTCGAAATCTCAGTGGTTCTGGGTCGCTCGGTGCTGCCGATGTCGCAACTGCTGCGCATGGGTCGCGGCGCGGTGATTCCCCTGGACGCTGCAGAGGGCGACGAGGTCTGGATCCTGGCCAACAACTATCCGGTCGCGCGCGGCGAAATCGAAATCCGAGACGACCGTATCGCCATCACCGTCACGCGCCAGGCGGACGTGTATGACTTCATGGCCGGATCCGCCTGAGCAGTCAGTTACGAGGGGCGAGTGACGAGTGGCGAGTGAACGCATCGTGCTTTCCGTCGCCAACCCATGGTCGCGGCGTCGCTTGGAATCGCTTTGATCCCCTCGCCACTGACCACTCGTCACTCGCCACTAAATTCGCCCCTTTCCTTTTCCAACGGCTTCGTCTATTCGCCGCCGCTCCGATGCGAGCGGTCGTGGCGGAATTGGTAGACGCGCAGCGTTGAGGTCGCTGTGGGGCAACCCGTGGAAGTTCGAGTCTTCTCGACCGCACCATCTGGCTAAACAGGGCGATTCATCGGCTAAGTACGGCTGGACATTCTACCAAGGGAGGCGACCACGTGAGCACCACGGACACCGCCTTTGCTCCAGACGAGACGCTCGATAACGAAGACCACGCCGCCCTGGACGAGGACTATGTCCTCACCCCTCAATTCGTCGAGAAAGTCGTGGACGCCGCCGACGACGGCGACGGGATGCGGCTGCGCTCTCTGTTGGAAGACCTTCACCCGGCCGACGTCGCAGACCTGATGGGCTTTCTGACGGCGGAACATCGCGCCGTCGTGGTCCTTTGGTTGCCGCCCGAGCTTCTGGCCGAGACCCTGCCCGAGCTGGACGACAATATCCGCGAGGAAGTGCTGGAGCGGGTTCCGCACGGCACCCTGGCCGAGGCGCTGCAGGAACTGGATTCCGACGACGCCGCCGCCGTCGTCGAGGACCTGGAAGACGACCAGCGCGAGCGCGTTCTGGCCGCCATGCCCGAGGTCGATCGCGCCGCCATCGAGAGCAGCCTGGGCTATGCGGAAGAATCCGCCGGGCGCCTGATGCAGCGCGAGGTGATGGCCGCGCCCCAGTTCTGGAGCGTGGGCGACACCATCGACCACATCCGCAAACAGGGCGACGACCTGCCCGAGCTGTTCTTCGACATCTATGTGGTCGATCCGCTGAACCGCCCGGTCGGCGGCGTGCCGATCAGCGGCCTGTTGCGCGCCGCGCGCACCATCGCCCTGACCGATCTGATGGAGCCGATCAACGAGATCGCCGTCGATCAGGATCAGGAAGAAGTCGCCTACATCTTCGAGAAATACCACCTGATCTCGGCGCCCGTCGTGGACGCCGCCGGTCGGCTGGTCGGTCAGATCACCGTCGATGACATCGTCAACATCATTCAGGAAGAGAACCGCGAGGACATCCTGCGTCTAGCCGGTGTCGCCGACGAGGACCGCGGTTCGTCCGTGCCCGAGATCGTGCGCGGTCGCGTGCCCTGGCTGGCGATCAATCTGGCGACGGCGGCCCTGGGCGCCAGCGTCATCGGCCTGTTCGAAGCCACCATCCAGCAGATCGTCGCTCTCGCCGTCCTCATGCCGATCGTCTCGGCCATCGGCGGCAACGCCGGCACACAAGCCCTGACCGTGACCGTGCGCGCCCTGGCGACGCGCGAGCTGAACAGTTCGAACGCCCCGCGCACCTTCTGGCGCGAGATGGTGGTGGGCCTGGCCAACGGCCTGATCCTGGCGCCCCTGATCGGCATCGCGGCCGGGTTCTGGTTCCGGGACGAAGACTGGAAGATCGGCCTGGTGATCGGCGCGGCCATGATTCTGAACCTGCTGGTCGCCGCGTCGATCGGGGTCCTGACGCCCCTGACCCTGTCGAAGCTCAAGTTCGACCCGGCCGTGTCGTCCGCCGTGTTCGTTACGGCGACCACCGACTTCTTCGGCTTTCTGATCTTCCTTGGTCTGGCCACACTGGTGCTGCTCTAGACACGACGCGGAAGATGCGGCGCGGCCCTTGCTGGGAGCGGTGCGAGCGCCGCGCGCCTGTTTCCAATTGGGTCAACTGTGTCTGACGTCCTCCCCAAACCCAGCAAGGTGTCCCGCGAGGGCGTCATGCTGATCAAGAGTTTCGAAGGCTTCCGGCCTCGGGCCATGCAGCGCAGCGACGGTCGCTGGGTCATCGGCTATGGCCACACCCAGTCGGCCCGCGAGGGCGCGAGGGTGTCCGAGGCCGAGGCCGAACTGCTGATGCAATACGACCTGATCCCGATCGTGAAGGCTGTGACCGATCACGTCCGCGTTCCTCTCAACCAGCATCAGTTCGACGCCCTGGCCAGTTTCGCCTTTTCCATCGGCGCAGACAGGTTCGCCGCCTCCGACGTGGTCGAGCAGTTGAACGCGGGGTCTGCGCGTCAGGCGTCCGCCTCCATGAGCGCCTGGGCCGATGAAGCCGCAGCCGAGACCCCAACCCGCCGTCGCTCGGCTGAACACGCGCTGTTCAACGCCGCGCCCGGCGCGCCGGTCACCTTGACGGATCTTCTGGCCGCGCCCCTGCCGTCTCCTTTCGAGACGGATGAGCCGACCCTGCCCGCCGTGGACGGCGCCCTGGATGAGGCCGTCGCCCCCTTCCCGGCCCAGGACGGCGTGGTGCTGAATCAAGCGACCACGGCGCCCCAGCCGCACGCCATCTATGCCGCGACGGCTGTCGGCCCGGTCCCGGACGTTATGCCGCTGACCGGACAATCGGAGAGCGTCTCCGTCGCTGCGCCGATCATCGCCGCCAACGACATCCACGCGCCGGTTGAGGCCAAGCAGCCGGAGACGCCGTCGGGCTTCGCCGATGCGCAGAAAACCAGCGTGGTGCTGACCGCGCCAGGCCTGGCCGAAGCCGCGCCAGCCGACAGCCCCGTCGAACCGGCCATCGAGGGCGACGCAGCATCCGCTGAGGACGTGCTGAGCACGCGCGAGGTCGTGGCCCGCGCTCGGGCCAAGCGGCGCTCGGGGCTGGGAGAAACCCTGACCTTCGTCATCATGGGCGGCCTGGGCGCCCTGTGTCTCGGCGTCGCCATGGCCGCCTTTCGCCGCGCGTCGCTATCGAACAGCAGCGACACCGCCACGGTCGCCTGGGTCCTGATCCTGGTCGCCGCCGCCTGCCTCGGCGTGTCGGGCTACAACTGCTATCGGCGCTGGGGACGGGCTGACCGCGCCTGACAGCGCTTGGCGAAAGGCCGTGCGCGATGCTACGCCCTAGCGCATGAGCATTCCCTTCGCGCCCCAATCCATGGAATTCGGCCTTGGCGATAACGCCGACGCCATCCGCGACACCACCGCCCGCTGGGCCGCCGATCGCCTGGCGCCGCTGGCCGCCGAGATCGACGAAAAGAACGCGTTCAAACGCGAACTCTGGCCCGAAATGGGCGAGCTGGGCCTGCACGGAATCACCGTCGAGGAAGAGTTCGGCGGCCTCGGCCTGGGCTATCTCGAACATGTCGTCGCGATGGAGGAAGTGTCGCGCGCCTCGGCCTCGATCGGCCTGAGCTACGGCGCCCACTCCAACCTGTGCGTCAATCAGATTCGCCGCTGGGGCACGGCCGAGCAGAAGCAGCAATATCTGCCCAAGCTGATCAGCGGTGAACACGTCGGTTCGCTGGCCATGTCCGAAGCGGGATCGGGCTCCGACGTCATGTCGATGCGCACCCGCGCCGAAAAGAAGGGCGATCGCTACGTCCTGAACGGCACCAAATTCTGGATCACCAACGCACCCCACGCCGACACCCTCGTCGTCTATGCCAAGACCGATCCGGACGCCGGATCAAAGGGTTGTACCGCCTTCCTGATCGAAAAGGGCATGAAGGGTTTCAGCGTCTCCAAGAAGCTGGACAAGATGGGCATGCGCGGCTCGGACACCGCCGAACTGGTGTTTGAGGACTGCGAAGTGCCTGAAGAGAACATCATGGGCCCGCTGGGCGGCGGCGCCGGCGTGCTGATGAGCGGCCTGGATTATGAGCGCGCCGTTCTGGCCGCCGGTCCACTCGGCATCATGCAGGCCGCGCTGGACGTGGTTTTGCCCTACGTCCGCGACCGCAAGCAGTTCGGAAAGCCGATCGGCTCGTTCCAGCTGATGCAGGGCAAGATCGCCGACATGTATGTCGCTCTGAACAGCGCCCGCGCCTATGTCTATTCGGTCGCTCGCGCCTGCGACGCCGGCCTGACAACGCGCTACGACGCGGCAGGCGCGATCCTGCTGGCGTCCGAAAATGCGGTGAAGGTGACGATGGAGGCCGTTCAGGCCCTGGGCGGCGCCGGCTACACCAAGGAATGGCCGGTCGAACGCCTGGTCCGCGACGCCAAACTCTATGACATCGGCGCCGGCACCAACGAGATCCGCCGCTTCCTGATCGGACGGGAACTGCTGGGCGGCTGACGGCTTGTCTCCGCACAAGGAGACAGACCATGCCCGCAAAATCCGCCGCTCAGCAAAAGGCCGCCGGCGCCGCCCTGTCGGCCAAGCGTGGAGACACGCCGAAGTCGAAGCTGAAGGGCGCGTCCAAGTCCATGGTCGAGTCCATGACGGAAAAGCAGCTGGAAGATTTGGCGGAGACCAAGCGCAAGGGCAAACCCGAGCACGTGCAGGACTGAGACACAGTCGATTTATCTGATCGCCTGTCCGTTCTGTAAGTGGCGATCCGCGCGCCGACCGCCTAGATGGGCGCAATCTCCAGCTGAGCGCCCCGCCTGATGCCCGCCCAACCGCCTCCGAACGACGACCTGCGGCGGTTCTCCGACGTCCTTGAAGACCTCGGCCACGCCCCCGAACCCAAGCTGACCATGGCCGAACTGGTCGCTTCGTTCGGCGAGCGCGGCTTCGGGGCCATGATCCTGATCCTGTCGCTGCTGGCGCTCCTGCCCTGGCCGCCCGGCGGCAAGGCGGTCTTCGCCGTGCCGATCATCCTGATGTCGCTGGAACTGGCCTTTCAGAGACAGAGCGTCTGGCTGCCGCGCTGGATGTTGAAGGCCTCGGTGTCCCGCGCCGCCTACACGTCCTTGATCGCCACGCCGTTCGCAGCCCCGGCCTGGCTGCGTCGCTGGGTGCTGTCGGCAAAGGTGCGGATCGCCGGGCGTCGCTACATCTTTTCCGACGGCGTGAGGCGCGCCGTTCGCAGACGGCCGAACGGCGTGAGTGTCCTGAAGATGGTCCGCGCCATCGAACGCTTGACCCGCCCACGCCTGCCGCTGCTGACCGGCAATGTCGCCGACACCTTCACCGGCCTGGTCTGCGTCGTGCTGGCCCTGATCATGGCCTTGCCCATTCCGTTCGGAGACGCCCTGCCCGGTATCGCTCTGGTTCTGTTCGCCCTGGGCATGATGCAGCGCGACGGCGTCGCCATCCTACTCGGCGTCGTCGCCACCGCAGCCAGCGCCCTCTATCTGTTCCTGATCTGGGCGACGGTGGTCGAGGTGGCCGAGCACTTGACCGGCTGGTTCGCCAAGCTGCTGCACTGACGGCGACAAAAAGGGCCGCCGGGTTTCCCCGACGACCCTTCATTGCCTGACCGCGAACGGTCCGGCCGCAACTCAGTCTGAAAGGCTCAGACCAGACCCTCTCCGAGGGCCAGGGTCGCGGTCGCCGCTCGCGATTGATGACAATGAGACACTGGATCACCTCCTTTCAGCTACACGTCACACTCTGACGCAGAAGCAGAACATGGGAGCGGGAATCGGCGTCGGCAAGTCACGGAATCGGGAGGCGAAATGCTTGACGCCCTTCGACTCCATGAGAGGCTAAAGCGTCCGAAACCGCTCGTGGAGCCTCATGACCGTCACGCCCTGCATCATCTACGTCCGCTTTTCCTCGATCCAGCAGGAGAAAGGCGCGTCGATTGAACGTCAGCTTGAACTCGCTCGCGCACATATCGCGCGAGAGGGTTGGGTCGAGGCCGAACCTCCGGTCATCGACAAGGGACGCTCGGCATGGAAGGGCGACCACCTCTCAAAGGGAAACCTTGGCATCCTGAATAAGAGGATCATGGCGGGCGAGATCGCGCCGGGAACCGTCCTTCTTGCGGAGAAGCTGGATCGGTTCAGCCGTCAGGAGCGGAAGATCACCCGGCGTTGGTTGGAAGATGTCACCGACCTCGGCATCGGCATCGCCACCGTGGACGGCGGGCGGGTCTACACGGCCCAAACCCTGCAAGCGAATATGGTCGAGGACATCGAAATCCTGATTCGCGCTGAACTGGCGTGGAAGGAAAGTCAGCAGAAGTCCGAACGAATCATGGACGCCCAAGCTCGCAACCGCACCAAGGCGGCGGCGACGGGCCGCGTCATGTCCGCGCGTTGCCCCGGCTGGCTCAAGGTCGTCGCTGGCAAATTCGAGATCGTCGAGGAACGCGCCGAACTCGTTCGCCAGATTTACCAGTGGACGGCCGAAGGCGTTGGCGCCCGAACGGTTGGCAAGCGGCTGAACGACGCCGACGTGCCGACGTGGGGGAAGGCAAGCCACGGATGGGAACCGACCTTCATCAGCGAGATCATCGCCTCCCCTGCCGTCGAGGGAGATCATCAGCCGACGCGCCTTATCAAGGGCCGCAAGACCGCGACGTTCGAGAAGATCGAGAACTACTATCCCCGGATCGTAGACGCTGACCTCGTGACCGCCGCCCGCTCGGCCCGCAAGATGCGCCAGCGTTCCGGCGGTGGACACCGCATGAACTTTCGCAATCTCTTCCAGTCCGTGGCCCGCTGCGCTGGCTGTGGGGGCCGGATGACCTTGAGAAACGGCCCTACCCCCCGCGCCAATCTGATTTGCTCTCACGTCTTCCGGGGCCGCAAGTGCGATCAGGCCACGTCGATTCGCTACCGGGCGTTTGAAGACGCCGCCCTTACCCAGATGCTGCATCTGGCCTTGGATGATCGGTTTTTCTCCAAGGCCGACGAGACCCGCCCGCTCGTGACGAAGGTCGCTGAACTCGACAAGCTGATCGCCGACCAGACCGCCAAGTCGAAACGTCTCTTGAAGATGATTCTTGGCGCGGACGACCCCGATCAGACGATGTTGGACATGCGCTCCGAGATTGAGCGAACCATGGTCGCGACCAAGGCACGGCGAGAGGAAGCGATTCTCGCCCTCGACGCCGCCCGTGGTGCTGTCAGTCAGGCCGCTCACATGCGCCGGGTCTGGGAAGTGCGCGAGGCGATCAACCACGAGGACGAATCAATCAGCACCGCCGCCCGGATGAAGGTGGCTCAAGCCATTCAGACCGTCGTCGAGAGGGTCGAGATCGACACCAAGGACGAGTTCGAAGGCAAGGAGCAGAAGACCTTCACGATGACGCTCGTCGGGAATGTGCGCGGCTTCAAGTTCGACGACAGGGGAAACCTGCTCGCAGAGTTCGACTTGGGCGCCCACATCCTCAACCCGGAGACCGGCGTCGGCTATCTTCATGGTTCGCTTGGTGTCCAGCCCGACCCGCAGAAGATCGCGACTCTCCACGAGTATTTCCGACGCCGGAGCCAAGCCGCTTAAGGATTCTCGCCGACCTTAAGGGCAGGCCCTGCCTCGATAAATATCGAGGTGAACACCGAAACATATCGACAGAAGGTCGCTCGTCAGATCGACCTTGAGAACGAGTCACGCGCGCTCGGCGCAAGCCGCTATCGTGCGAGCCGACCCATGCCGTGGCGCAACGAGACCCGCGCCGCTGACGAAGAGGCGGACCTTCCACCCGGCCTTCAACTTCTCAAGCTGGCGACCGAGCCGACCGCCGCTGCGATCCGTGAGTTTTGCGAGCGCGTGGATCATGGCGGCGCGGCGCGCGGCGTGGACGCCCACCTGATCCTGTCGCAGATCGGAGCCGACGAGGCCGCTTATCTGACAGGGCGGGTCGCACTCGACGCCGCCGCAAGCGGCATGAAGTTCACCGCCACCTGCATCGCGGTCGCCAACGCCATTATCGAACACATCCAGATGGACGGCCTTCGCCAGAACCGGAAGGATGTCTTCAAGGGGCTGCTCAAGTCCCAGCAGAACGCTTCCTCTCTGGTCACGAGCAAGAAGCGCAAGGCCATCAAGGACATCATGATCGAACACGGGGTGGACCGCACGTTCACCCTGCAACAGCGCGTTCGCGCGGGGGCCAAGGCCCTCGAACTGTTCTGCGATGTGACCGGCCTGTTCGTTATCGAGAGCATCGCGCGCGGCACGAAGGTCATTCGACCGACCGAGGCCGTTCACCGTTGGCTCGAACAACAGCACGCCCGCTGCGAACTGTTGGAGCCGATGCATCTTCCGATGATCGTCCCGCCGCGCCGATGGACCACGCCGTTCCGTGGCGGCTACGTCACCAAGACGCCGGGTGCGCGCCTCGTGAAGCAGACGAACGCCGCCTATCACGAACATCTCCGCAAAGTCGAAATGTCCGCCGTTTACTCGGCCGTGAACGCGATCCAATCGACGGCTTGGCGAATCAACCGGCCGATCCTCGATGTCATCCGTGAGGTTTGGGACGGGGGCGGCGTTTTGGGTGGTCTACCCAATCGACAACCGCTCGATCTCCCGCCTCGCCCGCCCGAGTTCGCTCACGACGAACAGGTGAAAGCCCGCTGGAAGCGCGAGGCCGCCGACATCCACGACCTGAACTCGGCCAACCTATCGAAGCGACTGGCGATCAGTCAGCGTCTATGGGTCGCGGAAAAGTTCGCGGACGAAGAGGCGATCTTCTTCCCGCACAGCGTGGACTTCCGAGGCCGCGTCTATCCGATCCCGTCCGCCGGTCCCAATCCGCAGGGCGACGACATCTGCAAGGCTCTGCTGACCTTCGCCGAAGGCCATCCGATCACCGACGCCGGAGCGGGTGCGCTCGCCATCCACATCGCCGGATTGTTCGGGGTCGATAAGGTCTCGCACGACGAACGCATGGCTTGGTTCTGGGCGAACGAGCATCTGGTTCTGGACAGCGCGAACAACCCTCTCGACGGCGCCCGCTTCTGGGCCGAAGCGGACAGCCCCTTCATGGCTCTGGCCGCTTGCATCGAATGGGCGGGCTACATCCGCGAGGGCGCCGACTTCATCAGCCACCTGCCGGTCAGCCTCGACGGTTCGAACAGCGGTTTGCAGCATTTTAGTGCGATGCTCCGCGATCCTGTAGGGGCGAAGGCCGTCAACCTTGTGCCGGATGACCGGCCGCAGGACATCTATTCGGACGTGGCGGCGAAGGCTCAAGCCCTCGTCGATCAGGATGCCGACGAAAGGGCAGTCGCATGGCGAGGCGGACTGGTCACGCGCAAGGTCGCCAAGCGTCCCTGCATGACCTTCACCTACAGCGCGACCCGGTTCGGCATGACGGACATGATCTATCAGACGCTCCGCGAACTGGACGCCAACGGTCAGCCCCACCTTGGGACGGCCGACAACTACGCCTCGTCGCTCTACCTTTCCTACACCCTCTGGGATGCGATCTCGGACACGGTAGTCGCCGCCTCGACCGCCATGGCGTGGCTGCGCGAAGCGGCCAAGGTGATGACCGCCGCTGGTCAGCCGATTTGGTGGACGACGCCGACCGGCCTTCCGGTCCTGCAAACCTATCCCCGCCGTCGCAAGGACCGGATGACGGTCTTTCACAAGAACAAGCGGCTTCAGATCAACCTTCAGCACAGTGCGCCGGGCATCGACGGTCAGCGTCAGGTCAACGGTATCAGCCCGAACTTCATCCACTCCATGGATGCGGCCCACCTCATGGCCGTCGCCAACGCCTGTCATGACGCGGGCATCTATGACCTGTCCGTGGTCCATGACAGTTTCGGGGTTCACGCCTGTCGTGTCTTCGAACTGCGCTCGATTCTGCGAGAGACGTTCGCCGATCAATACAGCGTGGACAGGCTGGCCATGCTGCGTGACGAACTGATCGCACAGCTACCGGAAGCTTACGCCGACAAGCTCCCGCCACTTCCGGCAATGGGCGACTTCGACATCAACGAGGTCCGCCGGTCGGATTACCTTTTCCACTAAATGCCTTGAGCCAATGAATGCATCCTAACTCCCTATTGAGAGACCGAAACATCCCATGATTTTTTCAGACCCTAATCTCGGCGACCGAGTTCGAAGCGCATCGACCGTCGCCGTCCTGCGTGAACCCGCCTTCCTCGTTCTGGACCGTGTGTCGAACCTCGACCCGGCGGATCAGATTCGCGCCACGTTCCTCGCCGCTGTCGCTATGGCGTTGGGCGCCGGGATCAATCCACACGAAGAGGTCACGCGCTCGCTCCGCATGATGTCGGATGCCGAAGCAGACCATACCGTCCACGTTCAGGCGATCCGCGACTATGCGGAAAATGAACTGCGCCGTTTCGTTTGATCCCCGATGTCGGTGTGATCGTCGGATTTGTGCGGCTGTTGCAGTCGCCGGTCTCGCACTTCCTCATGCCGACTGACTTGGCGGACGAAGCGTCGGCTTGGCTGCTATCGCAAGAGATCGAGCATGAATGGAATGACCTCTACGTCATGGGCCTTCAACCCACCGGCGGGACAGTAATCTCTATCGCCGACGACTTCGGCGCCTTCGCATTCAGGATGTGGGGCGACGATACGGTTATCGGACCCGTGATTTTTTCCACGCCTTTGCCCGGCAAGTGGCCCCGCAATATTTCGGCGGACGACCCGCCTTGTTGACGGTGATAGCCCCCTGACATTGGCCGCAGTGCACGGGCGTCGGCTTCACCTCTGCTCGCACCGCTCGGTATCGAGCCTTTTCACGACAAAGCTGCGAGCAGAATTTCTTCGATGATCGGATGATCTGAAACGCTGTCCCGCAGACAGGACATGCGCCTTCCGCCTTGGCCAACTCTTTACGGGGCCGTGGCGTAGCAAACCCTCTGGATGCGTCACTCGCTGCCAGCAGTTCTTCGATCCTCTCGGCCCAACGGCCCTCACATTTCAACATCGCGTATTTACCGCGAACGCTCCCCAACCTCATTTCGAAAGGGCCTCGCATGAGCCGACCGAAGCCCTCTGCCTACGCGCAGACCCGACCGTTCCCCACCAACGTCGCCGAGTTCCTTGAATACCTCGACTTCAAGTTCCCCGAGCAGGAGCCACGGGCTGGCGACACCCTCGACACCATCATGTTCAAGGCGGGCCAACGCGCCGTCGCCCTCCAGATGCGCCGGGAGTTTGAAGCCTCCCTCAAACGCAAGGAGGTCTGACCATGTGCCTCGTCAAAAAGCCGAAGGTTGTCGCCGCACCGGCTGACAAAGAACCGGCCATCATCACCAACCCTTACCTCGACGGTCTGCCCGCGATTGAACGCGCCCGTGCTGGCGGCGTCCGCTCGCTGACGATCCCCCGTGGGGCATCGGGATCAGCGTCGGTCGCGCCGACGACGCCGCGTTCGCCGACCATCCCCGCGCCTTCGACAGGTGGCGGATCGCCCACGGTTGATCCCGGCATGACTCTTTTGGCCAAGCTGCCCGGCACAGTCGGATCGCTCGCCCGCAAAGCCCTTTCGAAAGCGAAATAATCCCGCATGAAAACCGCAGCAGCGCGTTTCAGCGCGCTGTCTGCATCCCGTTCGACCGTCTTGGAGAACGCTCGCACCGCATCGCGCGTGACGATCCCCGGTCTGATCCCACTTGAGGGTCAGAACGAACACTACACCCCGACCCAACCCTATCAGAGCGTCGGCGCCGATGGCGTCCGCAGCCTTTCGGCTCGGCTCCTGATGACGCTGTTCCCGACCAACGTCGGGTTCTTCCGCCTGAACGTGGACGCCGCCGTGGCGCAGTTCACCGGCGAGGAAAAGAACGCGGTCGATGTCCAACTGGCGCAGTTCGCACAGTCGGCGAACAACCTTCTGGATGACCGCCGCGCCCGCGCTGTGTTGGCCGAAGTGCTTCGCCACCTCGTGATCGCTGGCAATGTCCTCCTGCACATTCCGCTGAAGGATACGCCGCGCATCTATCGCCTCGACCAGTATGTGGTGAAGCGCGATAGCCGTGGCGTCCCGACCCTCATCATCGCTCGCGAAAGCATCCACGTCTCGAACCTGTCGGTTGAGACCCGGACGGCTGTCGGGCTGACCCTCGACCCGGACAAGCAAGACCAGACGGTCGATGTCTACACGGTCATCGAGAAGCGCGGCGAGAACCACGCCCAATACCAAGAGATCAACGGCAAGCGCGTCCCCGGTTCGGAGAGCGAGACCCCGATTGAAAAGTCGGGCTGGCTGGCTCTGCGCTGGCTGGCGATCCCGGCCAACGACTACGGTCGCTCGCACGTCACAGAATACATCGGCGACCTTCTGGCCCTTGAGGAACTGAACGAGTCGATGATCGCCTACACCGCGATCTCGTCGGACATTAAGTTCTTCGTCCAACCCAACTCGGTCATCGACCTCGATGTGGTTGTGGGTTCGGAGCGCGGCTCCTTCCACACCGGCGACGCCGGTGACATCACGGTCTTGAGCCTCGACAAACAGGCAGACTTTGTGATCGCCGAGCGTCTGGCGTCCGCAATCGAAGCGCGCGTCGCCAAGGCATTCCTGATCCAGCAGTTCCGCAACGCCGAGCGCGTGACGGCCGAAGAGATTCGGATGTCGTCAGAGGAATTGGAGAACACGCTGGGCGGCACCTACTCGGTGCTGTCGGCCGAACTGCAATACGCCGTCGCGACCCGCTACCTCTACATCGCAGAGCGCGAGAAGCTGATCCCGAGCCTACCGGCTGGGATTAAGCCGAAGGTCGTCACCGGCCTCGCCGCGCTGGGTGCCGCAGCCGAAGTGAACCGCGTTCGGACGTGGGCTTCGGATGTCATGGGATTGCTGGGCCAAGCCGAGTTCATCGCCAAGGTCGATACGACCGCGCTGATGAACAAGCTGGGCGTCGAGCATGGCGTGACAGACCTGCAAAGCCTTCTGAAATCACCAGAACAAATCGAAGCCGAGCAGCAACAGGCGATGATGGCGCAAGCCACTCAAGCCGCTGCACCGGGCTTCATGGACGCCGCGATGAAAGCCGCGTCGCAAGACCCTAACCAAGGAACTGAATGAGCCTCGAACTCCCGGTCAATGAGACCGCTTCGGAAACTCCGAACGACTATTCCAACCTTCCGGCTTCGGCCTTCCCGGCGGGCGTTGACCCCGCCACCTACGCTCAATCGCTCAACAAGGCCGAGCCGGAAACCCCTTCGAAACCTGAACGCCCTGCACACGTCCCCGAGAAATTCTGGGACGCCGACAAGGGCGAGGCCCGCTGGGAAGACATGGCCAAATCCTACGCCGAGCTTGAAGCCAAGCAGCGCGGGAAAGCCGAAGACCCGGCCAAGACCGACAGCCTGAAGATCGAACAGACCGAAGGCGAGACCTCGGCCGAAGACGCACCGAACCCGATCACATCGGCGTTCGAAGGCTTCGCCAAGGTCTATGAAGAATCGCGAGGCCAACCCGGAGCCGACGACATCCAGAAGATTGTCGATCTCGGCGTCCCGCAAGGCATCGTGGACAACTATCTGGCTGGGCTTGAAGCCCTCGCCCGTGAGCAGTTTTCGAACGCCTACGCCGCCGCTGGCGGTGAGGATCAGTTCAACGCCGCGATTGATTGGGCCAAGACCGGCCTGACCCCTGCGGAACAGGACAGCTACAACACTCTCGTCGAAAGCCAAGCGACCGCCCGTCAGGGTGTCGAATGGCTGATGTCGAAGTTCAACGCCGCGCGCCCTGCCGAAGGCTCTCTGATCGAGGCCGAAGCAAGCCCGGCATCTGGCGATGTCTTCCGCTCCAAGGCGGAAATGACAGCCGCTATCCAAGACCCTCGCTACAAGACGGACCCGGCGTATCGAAACGACGTGGCCCAGAAACTGTGGCGTTCGAACGCAGCGGGTTCCCTGCTGTAATCCAACCGTAAGACCACACCCGCTCGTCCTATCGGGACTTGCTTGGCGGGGCCGCACAGTTCCCCGCGCACACAGGGAACTGACCGCCTTCGGGCGGGCGGCCGGTGAAAGCCCGGCCTAACTCTTTCTCCCAAATCAAAGCGGAAACATCCGGCTGCGAAGAGGCCGGTTTCGACCGCACAACCTCATGCGCCAGCGGACTCCGATTGATCGACGGGAGCCAAAAACTCTCTCTCAATCAAGGAGCCTAATGGCTAACTCCATCCCCTCGCGTCCCGGTTTCAAGACCGGCGGCGCCGCTGGCAATCTCGACCTCTTCCTCGACCTGTTCGCGGGCGAAGTCCTCTCCACCTACGAAGCCAAGACGATCATGCGCGGTCTGCACCGCATCGTGAATCTGAACGGCGGCAAGTCGTATCGCTACCCGGTCATGGGTCAGGCGACCGGCGGCTACCACACCCCCGGCGTCGAGATCACCGGCGACCAGATCGCACACGACGAGATCGTCGTGACCCCGGACGACAAGCTCGTCTCGTCGGTCTTCATCGCCGACATCGACGAAGCTCTGAACCACTACGAAGTTCGCTCGGCCTACGCTGACGAAATCGGTGGCTTCCTCGCCCGTCACTTCGACGCCAACGCAATCCGCGCCCTCATCAAGGCCGCTCGCGACGCGGGCAAGCTGGGCCAAGGCGGCGGCAACGTCACCGGCTCCACGCTCCTGACGGACGTGACGAAGCTGTTCGACGCTTTCTCGGAAGCGAAGAAGGTCATGGACCTGAAGAACGTCGATGTGGACACCAAGCCGATCTACGGCATGGTCGCGACTCCGCAATGGTATGCCCTCAAGCAGTCCGACAAGAACCTGAACCGCGACTACAACGGCGGTTCGGCTGACGTTCGCAACATGGCTCTGACGACCATCGACGGCGTTCAGATCATGAAGTCGAACCTCGCTCCGTTCGGCGTCAACCAATCCGCCACCCCCGGCGTGCTGGCTCGCTATCAGGGCGACTATTCGAAGACTGTCGGCGTCGTCTGGACCCCGGACGCTCTCGTCACCGCACAGGTGCAAGACGTGTCGATCCAGCACGAAGAGCAGATCAGCAAGCAAGGCCACCTGATCGTCGGTCGCTACATGAGCGGCACGAACGTCCTGCGCGCCACCGATGCGGTCGAACTCCGCACCGGCGCCCCGACCTAATCCCGGTCATGCACACACCGAACCAATGAAAGGGTCGCCCTCCGAAAGGGGGCGGCCCTTTTTTTCATCCTCGTTCCGAAAGGAGGCCGCGCCATGATGGCTGCGCCGCTCACGGAACTTGAGGCCGTGAACTCCATGCTGGCCGCTACCGGCCAAGCACCAGTCAACAGCTTCTCCGGCACGATCAGCGATCAAAACATCGCTCGTGGCCATCTGGCCAACGTCGTCCGCGAGGTCTGCTCGCACGGCTTCTCGTTCAATACCGACGAGAACTACGTTCTCACGCCCGACTTCGAAGGCGTCATCGCCATTCCGGCCGGGGCCATGTCCGTCAATCCGATGGACCCGCGCCAAAACCTCGTGCAGCGGCGTCACCCGACCCGCGAGACAATGTGCCTTTGGGACAAGGCGAACCTGACTTGGACGATCACCGAGCCGGTGAAGGTCCGCGTCCGTTGGTCCTATACCTACGAAGCTCTCCCCGAACTGGCGCGCGTCTTCGCCGCCGTTAAGGCCGGTCGCCTCTTCCTTGCAGACTACGTTGGCGACGCTCAACGCGAACGCTTCGCCCAAGAAGACGAGCAGCGCGCGTGGATCAACCTGCGCCGCGACCAGACCGCAATCTCCGACATCAACATCTTCGACAATCCGCGCGTCGGCCGAAAGCTGATCCGTGGCCGTCGTGTCTGGGGGTCTGAATGAGCCTGATGACCGGGGCTATCCCGGCTCTCATCGGCGGCGTCTCCCAGCAATCCGACCTTGTTCGTTCGACCGATCAACTGGAAAGCCAACTCAACGGCTTCTCGTCTATCGCTGACGGTCTCGGCAAACGTCCGCCGACCGAGCGTGTCGCCCGGCTGATGGAGACGGCGCCGAACAACGTCTTCGTTCACACCATCAACCGCAACACCGAAGAGCAATACGTCGTCACGATCACCGACGAACGCATCCGTGTCTTCGATAGTCAGACCGGCCAAGAGCGTCAGGTGAACGCTCCCGGCGGTTGGGGCTATCTGGAAGGGATCGCCGATTATGCGGGCGACTTGTCTATGTTCACCGTGGCTGACTACAGCTTCCTCGTGAACCGCAAGAAGGTCTGCGCCATGGGCGCGGTTGGCGACGACCAACAGCCCGATCAAGCCTACCAAATCTGGGTCAATCGCCACTACGGCACGGACTCGAACGGCGTCGATTTCGGACCCGGCGTCCCTTACCAGTATCAGCCTAACCCGTCTGGCGGCGTTCTGACTGGCACGGTTCAGCGTTCCGACAAGCTCCCCGAGACTGCACCGGAAGGCGCGATCTATCGCGTCCAAGGCGACGAAAGCTCCGGCTTCGTCAGCTACTATCTGCGCCGCAGCGGCGGCGTCTGGAAACAGTGCGTTATGCCGGGTCTGGTCAACGCCATCGACTACCGCACCATGCCCCACGCCCTGATCTCGGAAGCGGACGGCACGTTCACATTCGCTCCCTTCTCGTGGGCGCCGCGTCGTCTCGGCGACGAGGCGACCAACCCTACGCCGGGCTTCATCGGCCGCACGATCCAGAAGGTTTTCTTCTATCAGAACCGCCTGTCGTTCCTGTTCGACGAGGCCGTGGTCATGTCGGAATCCGGCATGTTCGGAAACTTCTGGCGAATGGATCAACTCGACTATCTGGACACCGACCGGATCGAAGTCGGGGCGACCTCGACGAAGGTGGCCAAGCTCTTCGACGCCGTGGCCCACAACGACGGCATCTTCCTGACTTCGGATCAAACACAGTTCTCGTTGACCAACGGCGAGATGGGTTTGACGACCGCCTCAATCGCGATGCGCCCGACCACGAACTACACCGTCAACACGGCGGCTGGCCTCGCGGCTCTCGGCTCCGAAATCTACTTCGCAGTCGAACGCTCCGGCTTCGCCAGCATCCGCGAATATACCCGCCTGTCTGGCACTGACGCGACTTCGGCCGCCGACGTGACAGCGCACTGCCCGACCTACATCCCTGCCGGTGTGCATGGTCTGATCGCAGCCGACGACCTGAACTCATTGTTCGTTCTAACGCATGGATCGGCTCAAAGCATTTTCGTCTACCAGTTCTATTGGAACTCATCGGACGAGAAGGCGCAGTCGGCTTGGCATCGCTGGGACTTCGGGACTGGGACGAATATCGTATCGGGGGCCTACCTCAAGGGCGTCCTGTTCCTCGTCATGCAGCGGGCCGATGGCCTGTGGCTTGAGAAGATCAACCTTCAGTCGGGCGCGATCCCGGCCGAGACCTCCGCGCAAATCCACCTCGACCGTCGAACCGCCATCACTGGCGAGTTCAACACGACCGAGAACCGGACCTACTTCACGCTCCCGTTCCGCCCCGCGAAAGACCGTTTCCAAATGGTCCGCACCGCAGGGTTCGGCGGGCGTCGCGAAACGCTGATCGACCCTTCGACCTACCAATGGCTCACGGACAACATCGTCAGTGTGCCGGGTTCGGAGATCATCGCGCCCGTCCTCGCGGGCGAGGGCTACACTTTCGCCTTCCAATTCTCGAAACAGTTCGTCCGCCGATCCGATGGCGTCGCCGTCACGACGGGCCGACAGGTCATGCGGTCCTTCACGGTGAACTATGCCGACACGGCCTATTTCAAAACGCTCGTCGCGCCCTATGGGTCAGACGATACCGTCGATGAAGTCGTGCCGACCAAGCTGACGGACATGACAGGGCGAACCATCGGCGCCGGGCATTTCAAGCTGAACACGCCGACCTACGGGACAGGCCGATACCGCTTCATGGTGTTCGGTCAGAACCAATTGGCCCGCATCCGCATCGAGAACGACACGCCGTTCGCCTCCACCTTCATCAGCGCAGAGTGGGAAGCGACCTACAACAATCGCGCACGAGTCTGACCTTTCGGGGTCAGACTCACTCCGCGCTTAAACGGCTCACGGCCATGCGGTGGAAGGCACTTGGGGTCTGGTGGCGGGCCGACGAAAAGAAGGTATCGGCTTCGCAGCCCGCTTTCATGAGGGTCGCTCCGGTCGAGTCGGGATAGACGATCTCGGTCCTTCCTCGACGATGGTCCGACATCACGACGCCACCGCCGTTATTGAACTCGGTATAGGTTAGCGAAGTCAGCGTTTCATTGCGACAATCCACTTCCATCCGGGTCACACGGTAGCCCTCCCGCGAAGACTGGATCGCCCAAACCGTGGCCAAGTTGCCGGTGCGGCGTATTTGGCTTTGGTCAACGCCGAGGATGTATTCGTCGCTATTGCCGATTTCGCGCCACTCGCCCGCGAATGCTGGGCCAGCAAACGCCGCCAGCGCGGCAACCAAAACCATCAAACGCATAAGCCCCTCCCGTTTCCGGTTTCATGCCATCACGGGGGCGCAGCAAGCAACTCATGATCGAATTTCACGACCTCGCCGACGTATCGGCCGAGCAAACCATCGCATGGCTGGAAGACATCTGCGCCGACCTTCGCCCCGGCGATTGGGACGAGATGAAAGCCACCAATCCCATGCTCAAGATGGGAGACCCTGACCCGCTGCATCTGCTCACGGTCAGCGTCATGCAGTCCGTTGACGGGTGGATCATCACCGATAGCGGCAAGGCCATCTGCGTCTTTGGCGCGGCTGACGGCGGGATCGTCTGGATGATCGGCGCGAATGGCATGGAAAGGCCGCGAGCAAAGCTGGCCATTGGCCGGGCCACCCCGAACTTCGTGGATCGCTGGCACCTCTTCTGGCCCCACCTTTCCAACTACATCGACGCCCGCAATCACCAGTCCATCCACTGGCTGCTCTGGGCCGGGTTCGAGATTGAACAAGTCGATCTCACCCACGGGCGCGAACGCCGCCCCTTCTACCTCATGTCTCATACAAGGGAGGGACCAACCCATCTGTGATCCGATCACGGTCATGACGACCCTCGCCGTCGTCTCCACCGCCACTCAAGTCATCGGCGAGATTCAGGCCGCCAAGACCCAGACCCGCTCCATCGACCAGCAGCTTGCACAACAACAGCAGCAAATCGCCACGCAGCAGGTCGCCGAACTCAACGACCGCCAACGTCAGGCCCGTCGCGAACAGGCCCGCATCAAGGTCGCCGCCGGTCAGGCGGGGCTAAATATCAGCGGAAGCGTGACCGATCTTCTGAACGATTCCGTCATGCAAAACGCGCTCGCCGCCGAGCGAACCAACCTCAATGCTGACAATCAGCAGAAAGCGGCCGCAGCCGAAGCGAACTCCATGTATTCCCGCATTTCTCGCCCCACCATTCTCGGTGCTGGACTCCGCATCGCCCAAGCTGGCGTCGGCGGCTACTACCAAGGCAAGGGTATCAAGCTGTCTCAAGACGCGGCTTCGAAAGGTCCGTCTCTGAATGGCTGATCTTTCCCGCAACAGCATCCGCCGCACCGCACAGGACCGCATCACGAACAACCGTGACGCCATCCTCCCGGTAAACCGCGAGACCCGTTCCGCAGACGTGCGCGTCACCACCGATCTTCGTTCCGCCTTCCGTGGCGACGGCGGTCAGGCAGACGCCCTCCGCGATTTCTTCGGCCTCGCTCGACAGAACGCAGCAGCCTTCTACGAAAACGACATCGCCGAACGCCGCGTTCAGGCAGAAGACGACTTCGCACAGGGCCAGACCGACGCCGCATCGGGCGGTGTCATGGACCCAGCCATGGCGCAGTCGGTCGCCTATGAGCGCGCCTATCACTCGACCACAGCAGCGGCTCGCCAAACCAAGTTTGAGACCGAGACCGCACAGGAAGTCGAACGCCGCATCAACAGCGGGGCAACACCCGACGACATCGACGAATTCATGATGGAGCGGAACCGCGAGTTCATCGCCGAATCTGGCGACCTCTTCACCCAGCCCGATGTTCAGCGTCAGGTGGCGGGACGTTTGATCCGATGGACCGGCGATCTCGACACCCGCGCTAACGCGATGATGAAAGAGAAGACTGACAAGGAACTGCTGGACCTCACGGTCGGCAATGCGGTTTCCGGTCTACAGCGTGGCGAAGGTTTCGACCTCGCGGCCGAGCGCAACCGTCTGACCGAAGCGGGTCTGAACGGCGACGCAGTGCAAGAGGCACTGGTGAACGGCGTCGTCGCTTACGCTCAAGAGACGGGCGACACGACCGTCCTGCAAAACCTCTTGGACGCTCGCGATCCGAACGACCCGGATGTGGTCGCCTTCAACACTACGATTGAAGGTCAGCCGCTCCCTCCGGTGGAAACGCCGACGCCCGCTGCTCCGGCTGCGGCTCCGGCTCCCGCCCGTCAAACCTATGCAGCCCCTTTGGCTGACATGGGTCGCGTGACCTCCGGCATGGGCGCACGTCGCGCACCGCTACCCGGCGCCTCAACCAACCACGGCGGCATCGACATCGCAGTGCCGGTCGGGACGCCTGTCTCGGCTCCGGCCGATGGCGTCGTCGAAGTCGCTGGCGTTCGGGGACGGGGCGGCAAAACCCTCATCATCCGACATGCAGACGGTTCAACGACCGGCTTCGCACACCTCGACAACATCTCGGTCGAACCGGGCGACACCGTGACCCAAGGTCAGCAGGTGGCCGCATCTGGCAACAGCGGCAACAGCACCGGCCCGCACCTGCACTGGACCTACCGCGACGCCAAAGGCGAGAGGAAAGACCCGCGCTCAATGGTCGGCTCCGAGACCCAAGCGATGGCTGCGGCTCCGGCTGAAACTGTCGAGACAGCATCGGCGGAAGTCGAACCGGCTCGTCGTCCGCGACTGCCCGGCCGCTCGCTTCTGAACCCGGCACAACAGGTCCGCATCCTCAACGCTATCGACAGCATCGAGGGCGACACCGAACGTAAGACCGAACAGGCGCGTCAGGCGACCAAGGACGAACTGACGATGGACCTGTGGTCCCGCGCCAGCCGTGGCGAAGACGTGTCGGACGCCATCGAACAGAACGTCCGCTCGAACGTGCTGGAACCCGGTGAAGGCATGACCATGAACAACGCCTTCCGCTCGCTTCGCGACACCACGCTCGACGGTGAAGCCGACGATGATTTGGTGCTGCGCTACGGCGAACGCTTTGCTGCGAACAACCCGAACTATGCGTCGATCACAGAACAAGCCGACCGCGACTATCGCGCCGGTCGTTTCGGAACTGGCCGCGCCGCTACCCGCGCCTACATCGAGGTTCGCACCCGTGCGGCCAGCGGTTCACGCGGCGATGCTGGTCGCGATCCGGCCCAACAGCAGATCGTCGGCAACGCCCGTGGCTACGTCTCTGGGTCTCTGCGATCCATGGTGACGCAAGGCGTCGGCGGCGCCGTTCCACCGCACATGCTGCGGCTCGTGATCCAAGGGGAAAATGAGTTCGAACGCCGTCTCGCCAATGGGGAAGACCCCATGCAAGCCGCTGACGCCATCGTCCGAAACTATGGCGGCTTCCTCCGAAATGGCGGCGGCACAACCACTATCGCTGCGGTTCCACCTCCGGGTGGAACGGGCAATGCGCGCGTCCCCGGCCAGACCGGGACAACCACGCAAGCCCCCGCACAACTTCAATACATCCCCGGCCAAGGACTCGTCCCGGCCCGATGAAAGGACTGAATGAGCATCACTGTTAGAGGCCCTGATGGGGCTGTCATCACTTTCCCTGACAACACCCCGCACAGCGTCATCGAACGTGAAATGGCCCGCCATTACGGGCAAGCTCAAGAACAACAACGGGACCGTCGCTCGGCGGCGGTCTCGCTGTCCGCGCCCAAGGACAAACGCTCGCTGGGCGAACGTCTTGGCGACGTGTTCTCGGACACATGGAATACCAACTTCATCGCCGAAGGTTGGCGAGCGGGTCTCGACGACACCGCCGATTACATCGACGCTTCGCAACGGGGCGACACGCGAGCGGCTACCGACATCGCAGGTCGCCAAACCCTGAACCCAATCCGCCTCGTCTCAAGACTCTATAACTCGGTCGGCGTCCTGACCGACATGGCGGACAAGACCCGAGACACCCGCCGTGCCGCCGACACTGCGATCTCCAACGAGCGTCAACGCCGTCAGGAGTTCGCACAAGAGTCTGCCGCCGATCCCTTCTGGGAAGCTGAAGGCGGCTTGGTCGGCAAAGGTCTGCATGGCGGCGCCGCACTACTCGGCGTTCTCGGTGGCTCGGCCGTCGATCCAACGTCATACATTACCGGCGGCTCTTCGCTCTGGATGAAGGTAGGCGTTCAAGGTCTGGTCGCCGGAGCGACGGATGTCCTATCGCAGACCGACGCCCTGTCGGCTGGCGTCCAAGATAACTACAGCGGCCTCCGCACCCTCGCGAGTGCTGGCGCGGGCGCGGCTTTCACAGGCGCCTTTGAAGGCGCCGGATCGTTGATCCGCCGCATCCGCAACAATGAGCCTCGCCCTTCCATGGTCGAACTCGACCAAGCGATGCGCGATGAACTCGACCTTTCTGACAGCGTAAACCTGCCGATGTTGTCCCTCGACGACATGACCTTCCGCCCGGTGCAGAAGGGGCCGGTGTCGGCACTGCCGATGCGTGTCGAAGAGCCTCGCGCCAAGGGTCCGTCGTTCGAAGACCTTGAAGCCGATGCCCGAACCGCTGGAGCCGACGCCAAGACCAAGGCAGACGAACGCTGGAACGGCGTCGATTGGGGACTGGCCGGTTCGCCGGAGCGCGCCAAAGCGGCGATGGCTCACCTCGACAGTCTGAAAAAGTTCGTCAAACCCGAGCAGGTGGACGCCTTTGTCCGCTGGCTCGGCAAGCAGGGCGACGAGATCGCGGACGGCCCCAGCCACTGGAACGCCGACGTGTTCGACTTCGACGAGTTGGTGAATGACCCGGACAGCTTCGAAGAACTGGCGAACGTCATGGGGCAAATCTTCAAGCCCCTCTACGACGCGGCCGGTGACGCGCCGAAGTCGTGGAAGTCGGTTCAGGATCGCCAGCAGACCTTCGGTCTGACGACCTCCGATGTCGTGAAGGCTCACGCCGACATCACGTCAGAGTTCGGCGTCTCGTCCAAAATCCATGCGCTCGAAACGCTCGCTATGCAGCACGTCGATCACCTCGTGACGAAGGTCGCCGATGTCCGCGCCAAGATGGCCAACGGCAAGGCGACCGCGAACGACGTGTCCGATCTGGCCGCCCACCTACAGGCGACACAGATGTTCGACGCGATGGCGGGCGGCGCGAAGTCGGAAGTGGCTCGTGCGCTGAACATCATGAAGGCGACCAAGCACCGCGCGCGAACCTTCAACGACCTTCAGCAGTCCATCAACGACCTGTCCGACGCCATGGGCGGCGGGATGAAGGGCGATGAAATGGGCGATGCGCTGGACGCGCTGATGAAGGCGAACAAGACCGGCGGGGCCAAAGGCTTCAAGGACGAAGTTCGCAAGATGCGGGCGATGGGCTGGGAGGATTACCTCTCATATTACGTCGTCATGGGCTACCTCACGACGCCCGCGACTGCCGTCCGCAACGCCGTGGGTTCGGTGCTTCACGCCGGGCTATCGGTCGGCGAACGCTACGTCGCCGCCGGTGTGACGACACCTCTGCGCCGGGCCTTCTCCGGTTCGAAGGCTTCGGTCGAGGGCGTCACCTTCCGCGAGGCCAACGCCTATGTGGCGGGCATCTACCAATCCTTCGCCGACGCCAGCCGTGCGGGCTTCCAAGCCTTCAAGACGGCGGCTCCTGTTCGAGACGGTGCATCGTCGCTCGGCGATGCGGCCTTCAATCAGCCGTTCCTCATCAACCCCCAACGAAAGGCGCGCTGGAAACAGAACCCTGTCCAGTCGATCCCTGACATGGCGGGCGCCGCGATCTTCTCGACCATCCGAACGCTGGGCCACCGCCCGTCTATCGCGATGGACGAGTTCGCCAAGGCGATGACCTACAAGATGCAGTTGAACGCTCTATCGGTGCGTGAGGCTTCGTATCGCTCGGCTCGCCTCAAGGGCGCCGATCAGGCCAAGGAGTTCAGCCGCGTCATGGACGCAGTTGCCAACCGCCCGTCGTCGGCTGCGATCTACCGCGCCAAGTCGGTCTTCGAACTGTCTGGCGAGACCTACGATCCGGCCAAAAACTACGGCAAGGATCAGACCCTCTACCAAGCGGCCGATGTGCTGGCGGCTGTCGATCTCCATGCGATGGCCGACGACTACGCCCGACTGATGACCTTCCAGAACAGCGGCCCCACCCTCAAAAAGTGGGAACAGGCTTTGGGCCAACACCGTCTGTTCCGAGCTTTGTTTGTCCCGTTCCTGCGAACCCCGATCAATCTTGTTCGGGCTGGCATGTTCGACCGCAACCCGATCCTGTTCGCCGCCCTCGGCGAGAACCGGACGAAGTTCAAGAACTACACTGCCGCTCTTCGTGGGCTGGATCAGTCACTTGAACGCGGCGGGGCTGAAGCCGACTTGGCAATGGCTCGCCTCGTGACCGGCATGGGCTTCATGGCGACGGCGGGCCTCCTGTTTGCGAACGGCGATCTCGTCGGCAAGCGATCAGCAGCGGAGGAAGAAGACGGCGTGAAGTCGTATTCGATCCGGCTCGGCGGTCGCTGGTTCCAGTATCAGCAACTCTCGCCGGTGGCCGAAATGCTCGGCATCGTCGCGGACATGAGCCGCATCTTCAGGGACCACGACATCAACGACGACGACATGCTGCAAGGCATCGGCGGCGGCGTTCTCGCAGCCATCGTGAACAACATCGTCAACAAGGCGGCATTGCAGGGCGTTGGTGATTTCTGGGACATGATCGACCCGTCATTCACGGCGGGTGACACTGACCGGGGCGAACGCTTCGGCAAGGAAGTCATGAAGAAAATCGGCTCGTCCGCTATCCCGGCTGTCGTCCGAAACCTCGCCCAAACCCAAGACCCGGTGATGCGCGAGGCGAGCGGTCTGCTCGAACATCTCGCGGCCAATATCCCGACCCTCTCGCAATCCCTGCCCGAGCGTCGTGACTGGCTCGGTCTCCCCGTCATCCGCAAGGATAAGGACGACGGCCTGTTCGAGGGATTGGTCCAGCCGACGCGCGTCAGCCAAACCGTTGACGACATCGTGCGCCGCGAGGTCTCGGCTCTCTCGACTGCCGACCCGGAACTCCGAATGGCGCAACGCCCACCGGAGCGGTTCAACGAGCAGAAGATCACGAAGCGCGAACACGCCTCGGTTCTGGAATATCAGGGCCAAGGCTATCGCCATCCCTACACCGGCCAGAACATGCACGAGGCTTTGGGATCGCTGATCCAGTCACGCGAATACGCCCTCATGGGCGATCCGCAACGAGCCGCCAGCATCAAGGAAACGGTCTCGCAATATCGCCGCTTGGCAAACGCCTCGATCCGCAACGGCGCCGTTCCCGAACTGCGGGAAATGGTGAACCGAACAGGCGGGGCAAAAGCCAACGAGCGGGCTGCTCAAGAGGGCTGGAATAACTGGCAGACCCAAGCCAACGCCCGACGCTACGGCGTCAGCCAAGGCGACATGTCCGCCATCATGAACTTCCAGCCCGGCCAATAACACCAACCACAATCCACCCGGATCGCCCGGTCGCTCACGCGGCCGGGCCTTTCGTCGTGGGTGAACGAAAGGATCAATGTCTCACCAGACCCGCGCCCAATACATCGTGACGGGAGGCCAGCAAGAGTTCGATCTTGCAGTCCCCTTCCTCGACCGGACCCACATTCGGGTCACGCTCAACGGCTCCATCCCGTTCTTCGAATGGGTCTCTGACAGCCGCATCCGCCTTCGTCAGCCTCCGGCCGAAAACAGCGTCCTGCAAATCCGTCGTGAGACGCCGATCAGCACGGCCCTCGTGGACTTCAAAAACGGGGCGAACCTGACCGCTGAAGAACTGAACCGGGCAAACCTTCAGAACCTCTACCGGCTTCAGGAACTGGACGACCTCTACACCGGCTCACTCGACCGGGCGCAGGTTCGGCTTGGCGATCACCTCGGCGTCGTCACCACGCCTGACGCCATCATGGACGAACTGATCCTGACCTCGGAAATGGGAGACGGTGCGCTCAACCGTTTCCGCGACGCACTGGCCAGCATCGACCTCTCGGCCGAACGCATCCTCGACCAATCATTTGCCCTCGCCGATCAAGCGTTCCGAACCGACACCCTCGACGGCATCGTGGCCAACACCACAGCCCGGACGACGGGCCTCGAACTCCGCGTCGATACGATCACCGATCTGGTGGACTCCCTCGTCAACTTCGAAGACGGGACAGGGATTGCCACCGTCATCCAGAACGAGGCGCAAGAGCGCGTCGCTGGCGATACGGCTCTGGCAACGACGCTCGCGCTCATCGGGGCACGGAACGCTGCGAACAACGCCTTCGTGCTGGACCTCAACACCGTCCGCGTCTCCGGCACAGAGAGCCTTGGCCAACGCCTCTCGGCGATCACGGTCAAGGCCAACGACAACGCGGCGAAGATCATCTCCGAAGCAACGGCGCGAGCCGATGCCGTGTCAGCGCAAGCTGACCGCATCGATCTTCTTGTAGCTCGGGCAAATGGTTTCGACGCCAGCATCACCGCCGAGCAGACCGCCCGATCAAACGCGGATGGTGCGCTCGCTCAAACCCTCTCGTTGCTGGGCGCCAAGAACGCCAACAACACCGCCTTCCTGCTGGACCTCAACAAGGTTCTCGTCGGTCCCACGGAGTCCTTCACCCAACGCCTGAACCAGATGGTGGCGACCGCCGGGACTAATGCACAGGCCCTCGTCACGAGCGAGGCGACCACGCGGGCCAGCCAAGACCAATCTTTGTCTCAACGCATTGATAGCGTCGGGGCGAAAACTGACGACAACACCGCCGCTATCGCAACAGAAGTCACGGCCCGAACCAACGCGGTGTCAGCAGAAGCGGCGCAGCGGACGGCTCTGGCGACGAAGATCGCCGGTGACATCGCAGCGGCGGTCCTGACCGAAACGAACGCTCGTGTTGCAGCCGATCAGGCAGAAGCTCAAGCCCGGCAATCTCTGGCCGTGCAGGTCGGGACTAACTCGACAGCCATCCAGAACGAGGCGACCGCACGGGCTAACGCTGACGGCGCCATCGCCCAGCAGTTCGCCGTCCTCGGCGCCTTCCGCAACAACCAGTCGGTCTTCACGCTGGACCTCAATCGGGTCGAAGTCGGGCCGGGCTGGACGCTTGGCACCCGTCTGTCGGGGATCGACACATCCATCGGCAATGTCTCAGCTTCTGTGGTCGATGAGCGCACTGCTCGGATCAACGCCGACAGTGCGCTCTCACAGACCATCCAGAATGTGCAGAACACGGTAGGCGGCAACACCGCGTCGATCACCACCCTGACGCAGGTGACGAACGGCCTGAACGCCCGGTGGAGCATCGCCCTCAACTCCAACGGCCACATCACCGGCATCACGGCGAACAACAACGGCTCCTATGGGACACTCGCCTTTGTCGCCGATGAGATGTCGTTCGTGGCTCCGGGCGGGGGTGCGCCGGTCAAGATCATGTCGCTGGTCAACGGCCGGGTCCGCTTCAACTCGAACGTCGAAATCTACGGCGACCTTCTCGTCAGTGGCTCGATCAATCACACCCGACTGGTCAACAACACCGTCAGCAATACCGAAGTCGCCTACAACGCGGCGACGATCACGCTCAACAACACCACCCCGACCCGTATTCATGGCCTTTGGATCGGCGTCGAAAAGGCGGACAGCCCAATCGACATCGACTTTAACGCCTATGGGACTTTCACCCACAACGCGGGCGGATCATTCGTGGCCGTCGTGCAGCTTATTCGCTCGCGCGGAAACGACGGCGGCACGGTCCTTCAGACCGTTCAACTGAACGGCTCCGGCATGGCGAACGACACATGGCAAGGCTCCCTTCCCATGAAGTTCCTCGACCGTCCGGGTGAAGGCGGGAACTGGCACTACTACGTCCAAGTCTACTTCACCTCGAACATGTCCACCCAGACTGTGACCGCCCGCTACGGCAAGGTCACAGAGATGAAGAACAACACCTCGACACTCGGCGGCGGCACTGGTTCCGGCGGCGGCGTCGGATCAGGTGGCGGTTCGTCAGGTGGTGGCGGCGGTGGCGGCTACGACCCCTACGATCCGGGCGGCGGCGGTGGCGGCGGCGACCAACCCATCATCACGGCATGACCATGAGACCGGCCTTAACGGGCCGGTCGCACGGCTAAATATCACTACCCCACAAACCTTTTCAGGAGACGCATGTCCCAGACCCCTACCGCTGCGGAGCAGTATCAAACCCTCGTCAAGCAAGAAGCTGAACTTCTGACCGGCAAGGCCCGCGCCCTCGAACAACTTGAGGGAATCAACTCCCAACTGACCGCCGTCCGGGCCGCGCTGCAAGGCGCACAACTCGGCTTCACGGTCGCGCAGCAGTCGCTCGAAAAAGACACCTCCTCCGAGGCCGAACCGGCTTCCGATAAGGAGTAAGGTCGAATGAGCGGGCTGACGATCACCACTCTCGCCCAGCAGATTGAAGACCTCATCGGAAAATCAGAGCAGCAGACGAAAGCCGTCACTGCTTGGCTGGGTGGGTCCGCCGATGGTGGACCCAACAATGACGGCCGCTATCCCTTCGTGGATTTGGGCGGCCGTGAAATCCTCGTTCCTTCGCCCGCATCGTTCAGCGACATGACCTCCGGCCCGGCGGCGCAAGCCTCCGTTGCCAAGGTCGCGGCCGAACTGGCGCGCGATCTGGCGAAGGGTCACGCCGACCGCTCCGACGCCCAGCGCATCCTTTCGGAAGCGGCTCGCGGCGCGGCGGTCGATGCGCGAAACCTCGCGCAGGAACATCGCAATCACGCTGGCAACCATGAGGCCAACGCGCGCTATTGGGCCGAACTCGCTCAAGGCTCCGGGCAGTCCACATCGGAAGATCGCGAGATCGTCGAGCAGCTTGCCGAAGAGGTAGCCGACAACGCCGCCCTTGTGGCTCAAGACGCTCTGGATGCAGCAGCGTCAGCAGCTTTGGCCGCGACGTTCGATCCGAACCTATTCGACAAGAAATCGGACACGCTCGCCTCGTCCCGACTGGAAGGCATGATCGACCCGGCGCGCATCCCGGTTCTCGTCGGTCAAACGCCCGTCGTCTCGACTGGCGGCATCACCAATCTGACGACCGTCCAACAGAACGGCATCCGACCCGGAACACTGGTCGCGACCATGGACGGTCGCCGCTGGGTCTACAGCGGATCGGGCGCCAAGAATGTCGAAGCCAACTACATCGAGCAAGGCGACGTGACGCCGGTTTGGTCCGTAATCGCGGACAAGCCGTCGTTCTTCCCCTCGAACATCGTCAACGTCGCGGGGCTGCAATCAGCCTTGGACGGCAAATCGAACGTCGGCCATGGCCATGTCATCGCTGATGTTGCGAACTTGCAAGCGGCCCTCGACGCGCGGTCGCTAACTGGTCACGTCCATGCTTGGACGACCATCACGGATCGTCCGACGATCTTCCCTTCCGACATCGCCAACGTCAGCGGCCTACAGGCTGCGCTTGATGGCCGGGCGGCGGCGGGTCACGTCCATGCTTGGGACACGATCACTGGCAAGCCTTCGACCTACCCGGCAACGGCTCACCTGCACAACATCACCGATGTTAACGGTCTGCTGGACGCCCTCAACGGGAAGATCGCCAGCGGTTCAGCGGCGACGGTGACCAACCTGAAATTCAATACCGGCCTTCTTTACCCAGACGGCAACCATTCGGTTCTCAAGACGGGCGCGGCTGGCTCGGAACGCTATTGGCGGTTCGACCAGAACGGTTGGTTTTATGGTTTGAGCGGTGGCCTCTACATCGCGACGAACGCTCATATTGCGGGCGATCAACTGCGTGTTGGCCCGGCCGACAGCGGATCACGAACCGACGTGAACCGTGGTTGGGTCGAACTACGAAACGACAGCAACGGCTACGGCCCATACATTGACCTGTCTGCCGATAGCACGACTGACTATCACGCCCGTCTGGCATGGGCTGGCGGTCGCTTCGATCTCCAATCCACGACCTCTCTTCACCTTACCGCACGGGGAACGAACAACCACGTTCGCGCCTACAGCGAGACCGGCAAACAGAACGGCGACGTTTTGACAGAGGGCGGCGCCGAGCAGACCCTTTCAAAGCAACTGACGTTTTCTTCGACCCAGAACCCCCAAGACGCGGCGGCATTCGCTACGCTCGAAGTTCGGGGGTCGGGCGGCGGCTATGGCGCGTGGATGAAGTTCCACCGTCCGGGCGCCTACGGAACCTACTTCGGCATGTTCGAAGATGGGAAGTGGGGCTTCGGCGGGTGGTCTACCGGCGCGACGATCTACGAGTTCTGGACCTCAAAAAACCTCGATGCCAACGGCCTGATGCGTCGCTACTGCGATGGCTGGAACACCACCACAGACGGAAACGAACGCTTCTACTTCGCCAGCAATGGACGGTCGTATTACCGCTCGCGCGGCGGCCACGAGTTCCGAAACGCGGACGATCAGAGGGTCGTGTCCATCGACAATGGCGGCTTCCTTGAAGCGACCAGCGGGCTTTCAACTCTGGGAAACTACCTCAAGATCAGAGGCGGTTCGCCGACCATCTACTTCAAGGATACCGACAGCCGTTCGGCGATGATCCACGTCAACTCCAACGTCATGCATTTCCTGCGTGGCTCTGGCAACGACTCGGAGGCATGGGAGACCGTCAATGGCCGCTGGCCTTTGACGATCAATCTGGAAAACAACGAAGCCACGATGGGCGGCAGCATCAATGCCGAGAATGGCAACGTCTATACCCAGAGCTTCTATGCGACCTCACAGGTCTACTCGGGGTTCGGACACTGGTTTCGTGTCAGAGGCACCGGCTCGGGCATCTATTGGGAACAGCACGGCGGCGGCTTCCACATGTCCGACAATGACTGGGTTCGCGTCTACAACGGCAAGAACTTCTATTGCTCGGCACAAGTCCGCGCCAACACCGTCGTCGGGGAATCCGATAGGCGCCTTAAGACAAACATCGCTCCGATCACCGATGCCATGTCCAAGGTCCGCGCCCTTGAAGGCGTGACGTTTGATTGGATCGCGTCGGGCATGGCCTCGCTGGGCTTCATCGCCCAAGACCTTGAGACCGTTCTGCCGACCCTCGTCACCGAGGACGCGGACGGTATCAAGGGTGTCCAATACGGTCCCGTCGTGGCCTTGCTTGTCGAGGCTTTGAAAGACGCCGATGCCCGGATCGGTCGGCTGGAAGGGAGGGTCTAATGACTCTCCCAACTTCCGGGCCAATCAGCATCGACCAGATCAAAGCCGAACTCGGGATCACCGGCGAACTCTCGCTAACCGATCAGCGTGTGCGGGATTTGGCTGGCATCCAGTCCGGGTCGCTGATGATGCCGAACGATTTCTGGGGCAAATCCTCCCGCACCGTCCGCCTCATCATCACCAGCTACGAGCAGGTGCAGATGGGGTTCGGCGACTGGAACCGTCAGCAATACGACCGGATCACGTTCGGAATTTCGGTGACGCCCTATCTCGCCCCCACCTCATACTCGTGGGGCGGGGATGCTTACGGGAGCGGTGCTTCGGCAACTTTCGAAGGCCCAGCCTATCAGCCCACGGGCTTCACCTACCAAGCCTTCGGGCAAGCCTACTGTTCGGTCGTCGTTGGCGGTCGCAGCTACGAACTCACGCTCGACTTCCAATACACGGCTGGCGACGCGATCTAACCCTCATACCCACAATCGAAAGGTCTAATGGACCCCACTCCAAATACATCGAACTCCGACCCAGCCTTGGTGCTGATCCTCGGGGAAATCAAAGGCCAGCTTGCCACCTACATCAGGTTCATGGAGACCTTGCAGGGTCGGCACGACACGCTCGAAACCCGAACGCGCTCGCTTGAGAACGCCAAGTTCTGGGTCATGGGCGCCGCAGCAGCAATCGGCGGTCTGGCCGGTTTCCTTGTCGATCTGGTGAAGCCATGATCGATCAAATCAAAACCCACGTCCGCGCGTCGGAAGGCGAACTCGACACCATGCACCGCCTCGTCGCGCTGCTGCTGTCGAACGAACTGGACCGTGCCAACCTCCGCGCAGAGATGAATCCGAACGACCCGTCGTATGCGATCTCGCCACAGCTAATCAGTCAGGCCCTAAAGTTCCTCAAGGACAACGGCGTCAGCGCACCGGCTGGCTCCAAGGTCGTCGAAGACCTCGCGGCTCAACTGACCGATCTCGACCTCGACGCCGAGATTCTTTCGGGCATGACCCCGAACTAAAACCCAAGACCCCTCGCTTGCCGCCGCTCGCCTTCACCGGCGGGCGGCTGGGCGGCGCACCCCTTGTTTGATCTCATCCAATCTGACGCTCGCCGACGTTCTTCGGCAGTCCTTCATCGCGTTCGTCCGCTACGTCTGGAAACACGTTCTCGGCCTCCCCAAGCCGACGCGCATCCAAGAGGACATCGCCCGCTTCCTCGAAAGCGGCTCCACCCGCCGGGCCATCCAAGCCCTTCGCGGTATCGGCAAGTCCTTCCTGACATGCGCCTACGTCGTCTGGCGTCTTTGGAAGGACAACAACAAGACAGTCCTAATCGTCTCTGCTGGCGAGACAGGCGCGGCTGACAACGCCTCACTCATCAAAGGCATCATCTACCACGAGGCGGGTGACAAGCTGTGGGGTTCGCTGCGTCCCGGCCGCGACCAAAAATCCTCGACGCTCGCGTTCGACGTGGGCGGCAAGGGCGCCGACAAACAGCCCTCCGTGAAATGCATCGGCATCACGGGCCAGCTACCGGGCAACCGCGCCGACATCATCATCGGCGACGACGTTGAGAACCCACGAAACTCATGGACCGAGGATCAGCGCGACAAGCTCCGGCACCTGTTCGGCGAGTTCTCGAACATCATCAAGCCGCTCGACACGTCCGAGATCATCGTCCTCGGCACCCCTCAAACGGCAGAGTCGATTTACAACGGCCTTCCGCAGCGCGGCTACACCGTCCGCATCTGGACCGCCCGCTATCCACTCGCCGACAAGCTGGCGAACTATGGGGCCGCACTGGCTCCGATGCTGCTCGCTGACATTGAGCGTGACCCCAAGCTTTGTGAGCCTGTCGGCCTGTCGAAGCTCGGAGGGGCGCCGACCGATCCCGACCGCTTCACCGACGCCAAGCTGATCGAAAACGAACTGGACGGCACCGCCGCCGAGTTCATGCTTCAGATGATGCTCGACGTGACGTTGAGCGACGCGGAACGCTACCCGCTTAAGACCTCCGACCTCATCGTCATGGACGTTGACCCACGACGCGGGCCGGTCTCCATGGCGTGGACCTCCGCGCCCGAATACCAGATCAAGGATGTCGAGAACGTCGGATGGTCAGGCGACCGTCTCTACCGGCCGTTCAATGTCTCGGAGCTTTGGTCCGACTTCACCGGCTCGGTGATGCACATCGACCCCTCCGGTTCCGGCAAGGATGAGACGGCCTACGTCGTCACCAAGTTCCTCGGGACACGCATCTACATTCGGAAGTGGGGCGGGTTCGTGGACGGCACGTCTACCGAGACCCTGACCAAGCTGGCCGAGATCGCACGGGACGAGAAGGTCAATCTGGTAATGGTCGAAGACAACTTCGGCGACGGCATGTTCCGACAACTCCTGTCGCCGATCCTCGCCCGCAAGCACCCCTGCAAGCTGGAAGGCCACAAGGTTTCCAGCATGAAGGAGAAGCGGATCGTCGGCGCGCTTGAGCCGGTCATGAAGCAACACCGTCTGGTCATCGACCTTGCCGTGGTGCGTGAAGACCTCAAGGCAGACAGCCTACGCCGGGGCCTGTTCCAAATGACCAACATGACCGTCGTTCGCGGCGCCCTTCGCCATGACGACCGCATCGACGTGCTGGCCCAAGCCGCCGAATACTGGCGTCCATACCTCAACGCGGATGAGGAAAAGCACGAGCGTCAGCACCTCGACAGACTGGACCGGGAGTTCGAAAAGAAGTTCTTCGCCGGGACGAATGTCGGCTCTCTATTGAATAAGGGCAGGGTCCGCGCCCGTGGAAGACGGATGCGTTAGGCGGCGGTCTTCGCCGCCTTCTCGCGCTCCTTGAATGCGCGATATTCGGCGCGCTTGCGCTCCATCACTTCGGCCAACAACGACGTGGTGGAACGCTCGATAGGGGCCGCGCCAACGCGGATGTCAAAGTCTGCATCAGGTGCAGCAGCACGAAGGCGCGCTTCCGTGTTCTCGAAGAACCGAGGGCTGATCTCAATGCCGATGAAGTGACGGCCAGCTTGCAGGGCGGCGACGCCCGTCGTGCCGCTCCCCATGGTGCAATCCAGCACCGTGTCGCCTTCGTTCGAAAAGGTGCGGATCAAGTAGTCCATAAGGGCGACGGGCTTTTGGGTCTGGGGCGCATTGCCCTTGCCCTTCACCTTTTCCTTTGCGCCGACACTCGGGAAGAACAGGATGCTCGTCGGCCAGTTCGTGTGGGTTTGATTGCGACCCCGCTGCGCGGACGGCCCGCTCAACTTGTAGAACGTATCCTTGTTAAGGCTGTTTCGGGACGTGACCGGCTTGTCCAATTCAGTCAGACCCTGCGGGTTATACGTCGGGTGGACCTTGGCGTTGTTCCCCATCCCGCCCTTGGCAAAGACCAAGACATCCTCATGCTGGGCGAGGACGCGATAGTCCTTATGCAGATGCTGCGTCTTGCGCGTCTTCGCCCAGATCATCGAGTAGCAGTAGAGGTCAGGAGCCGCCGCGATCAGCGCGGCCGAGAACCGGCCTTGTGCCGTCATGACGATGTTGCCAGTGGGGGAGAGGATGCGGCGGAACTCTCCGAACATCTTGTCCATCGGGATGATCTTATCCCACGCCTCGACCGACACTCCATACGGCAGGTCCACAGCGATCAGGTCCACGGACTCGTCGGCCAGCTTCGTCATGGCGACGAGGCAGTCAGCGTTGAAAAGGCGGGCAGTCAGCTTCAAAGGGCGTCTCCATAGCGGCGATAGATGTCTATCAAACTGCCACAGGCCGCCGACTTGTCGAGCATATTTGACCAACATATTCAGTATCTTATGATACTCACATCAAACCGCGGCGCCGCCCTCACTCATGATCGCACGAGATCGGGAGGCGTCAACCAAATCGGCCTAAATTACTTCTTCGCGGGAGCCTTGCGAGCCTTCACTTCCGACAGCTTCGCAGCCGTCAGGGCGTCGATCTTCACGGACAGACCGGCGACGGTCGTGGTCAGATGAGCGAGGGCGGATGCTGACGCCAGACCGTTCAGTCGGTCGGACAGAGACAGGTCGCCCGCCAGCATCGAATAGGTGCCTTCAACCTCGGCAGTCACTCGCTCCAGCTTAAGGCGAAGCGTCTCGACATCTTCGGCGAGAGCGCGACTGGCGACGCGGTTTTCCAGCCGTCGATCCGACAGCGCAGCCAATAGATGACGTCTGCGACAGTCGCCGTTGGACCCAGATGGGGACGGCATTTTTGTGCAGCGTGGACGTTTGCTCTGCGAAGATCAGCGACGTCCGCAGCAAGTTTCGGCAGGTCGATGCCGGGTTAGAAGGGAAAGGATCATGCTGATATTTGGTCAGCGGCAATCCATGAGCCTCGAACTCCGACATCAGAACGGTAGAACCACAGCCCGCTCATAGCCGTTTGAGCCATTACTCGTCGGCAAAATCACAAACTCGCTTGGGAACCGACTAACGAGGTCGCGGACGAGGATCGTAAATTCGTCCGCATGACCCTCGCGACAAATAAGGACGAAGCCGCCCTCACCTGTCGGCTCCACGGTGTAAGCGGTCGAACCCGCCTTGAGGCGATCCAGCAGACATCCCATAACGTCGGTATTCAAACGCCATCATTCAACGAAAGTCCAGCCTAACGCCTCATTGAAAGCTCGACCACCATCCTACGCACTGCGAACCTATGGCGTCATGGACAGTTTGCCCGCGCCAACAAACACGGACGATCTAACGCAGCGGCAATCTAAACTGCCGGATCGAAGCAGGTCACCGCAACTTCTAAAACGCAGCTTCACAGTAGCAAAAATGGTCGTATATCGGAGATATGAGTCGAATCATCATTTCTCCAATCGATGGCCAAATCGGCAAAACGATACGCGAACGTCGAGTTGCTCTCGGACTTTCGCAAGCGGAGCTTGGAGCCGCGCTTGGTGTGACTTTTCAGCAAATCCAGAAATATGAAAAAGGTGCGAATCGCATTTCGGCTTCGACCCTCCTACGAGCTGCTCAGGCCCTTCAATGCAGTGTGGCTGATCTCTATTGCGATCCAGACCCCACCGGCCATTCCCCGTCTGAACGGGCGATCTTGAAGCTGTGGGCGCAACTCGGTGAGCCTGAACGGAACGCAGTTGCGGCGATGATCCGGGAGTTCATCAAACGATAAAAAGCACCACATAGCAGTTGAAACTAAAGCCAATGCCCCCGTCTGACTTTAACAGTCAGCCATGGCTTGGCTTATTGGAACGGTCATTTCGCTTTATCTTTCATAAACAAAATGCATTTCACGCGCAGGAGCGAAGGTGTGAACTGTAAATCGTCCGAGCTTAAAATCCAGTATAATGCGAAAGTAAATGGATTTCTCCGCGAGGCACTCGGAGAAGAAAACCTTTTCCGAAAATCGAAATTACTCGGTAAGGCCGTCTACTGGAACATGATGGCAATGAAGTCCGATCCCGACATCAAACTAAAGCGGGGAAAACCAATGCCACCGAATGATGGTTTTGATCAGATGGGGCCTGATCAAGGTGCACACCCGCCGATCTCTGGCATTATACCTGAACGTCAGAACCCATGATTACCGCCCGAACAAATGCGCCCCGTTCGTCACTCACCGGGAGGACCACGACGGTTGATAGGTGCCCGAACGTCAGATCGCTAACCAACCTATCGAACGCCGTTTCCTGACCAGCCCTCGGGGAGATTACCCAGCTATCGCCGAGGCGTTGAGTGTCAAATATCGCGGACCCGTTTTCAATGCTGGCGAATGTCTCTTCCATACCGCTACCAAATGCCGTCACGCTCTACGCTCTTGAAAACTGCGGACTGTTCGGTGGCTTTGGTTCACAACCTAAGTGCGGACCCGCTCGCCGTCCTTAACTGTTTTGATAAGTATCGAAGCGGCGGTGGCTATGCCATGCGGAATGCACAATCGCAGTATGCCGCGATACTGCACCTAACGATTTGTCCAGCTTCAAACTCTAATGCAGTTCAGTTTGTCTCATCCGCTCACCGGATCGCACAAAATCAGAACGGCATCACGGTCGCTCGCGAGTAGCCTACTTTCCCATCGGTAATCGGGAATATCGCGAACTCGTCGTTCGATTGGAAGGACAGTTCGTCAATCATTTTGGCAAATGCCGCTTCCTGTCCGGGTTTCGGGATAATTACGAACCCGTCGCCTACGGTTTCAACGCTGAAAATAGGCGACCCTGCACGGATATCAGCAAGTAAGTTTTTCATAAGCGTGACTATAGATTTTCAGGCGCAGACGTGTCGAGACCGGGACCGGACATAGAGGGAAAGCTGGGGCATTTAAATTTGGATCACTTGGGGGAAGAGGGGAATATACGCGCGCCCGCTGGTTCTACCCCCCCGTGGGGGTCCATCGTCGGGCGACCCTTGGCCAGCACCCTGCACCCATGAGGGTCTAATAGGGATGCGCCGGGCGGTCGAAAGCGATGTTTACATCGCCGATGCTCGCTAACGTCCTGACATCGTTGGCAAACATTCCCACTATAACCGGCAATCGACTGTCTGACGCATCGCGCGCGTGACGTTCAGATAGGACGTGTGCGGACGATTGCGCGCGCCCGCGTTCGCCGCGACGTTTAGGCCCTGCCTTTTTTCGAAATAGATGCTTTGAACGAAAGAACGCGCTTGACAGGCTAACGGATAGAGATTCTAACGCCGGTTATTAGATGCTTTGGAGCAAAGGATTTTGACCATGCCTCAAGAGTTCACCCGCCTAATCGACCTGACCGCCGGTCACTGTGACCTGACTGTTTGGGTCCGCCCGGACACTGACCTCGATAGCCGCTTTGAAGCGGTCTGCGACATCAGCGGCGAACGCCTCGCGATCAACGGCTGGATGTTCCTGATCGTCGAATGATCCGCGCCTAACCGTCCTCAATAGATGCTTTAACTCAATCAATAGGTAAGCGACATGAAAGCTGACATCTACCAAACCGTCACGGATTCCATCATCGCCATGCTTGAGGCTGGCGTCCGCCCTTGGGCGCCCGGTCACAACGCGAAGGCTTGCGGTCTGCCGGTCATCCCGACGCGGGCGAACGGCGAGGCGTATCGCGGCCTGAACGTCGCCTTGCTGTGGGGCGCGGCCGAAATGAAAGGCTATCGTCACCACACTTGGATGACGTTCAATCAGGCGAAGGCGTTAGGCGGATGCGTCCGCAAAGGCGAGAAGTCATCGCCTGTCGTCTATTGGGGAACCTTCAAGGCTCAAGCCGATGATGCGGACGAAGGCGACGACGGCAAGGCCCGTCTGTTCGCGAAGGGCTATGCGGTTTTCAACGTCGAACAAATCGACGGCTTGCCCGCCTCGTTCTATGAACCGGCGACGGTCGAACCTTCCGAGACCCGGATCGCGAAGGCCGATGCATGGGCGGTCGCGACGGGCGCCGACATTCGCCACGGCGGTTCCCAAGCCTTCTATTCGCCCAAGGGTGACTTTGTGCAGGTTCCGCCGTTCGCGGCGTATGGCGAGCCGGAACGCTACTATTCGACCTTGTGCCATGAACTGACGCATTGGAGCGGCGCGAAGGCCCGGCTTGATCGCCAGTTTGGAAAGCGGTTCGGCGATAAGGCTTATGCGTTCGAGGAATTGGTCGCCGAAATGGGCGCGGCCTTCTCTTGCGCCCGCCTTGGGATCGAGAACGAAACCCGCGAGGATCACGCCTCTTATTTGGCGTCATGGCTGAACGTCCTGAAAGCCGATAAGCGCGCGATTTTCACGGCGGCGAGCAAGGCTCAAGCCGCTTGTGACTACCTTTTCGAACTGGCCAGCAAGGCCGAAATTAAGCCCGTGGAGCGGCCTTCCGTCCCGACTGGCGTTATCTGCCTTCCTGACCTGTCTGGCCTATCCAGCGAGCCGGTTTCGGCCCATGCGAGCGATGACGGCGACGATGATCCGACGCCGCCTGTCGCGCCTTCGCCCGCGCCTGTCTCGACTGGCGTTGCGGCCGGTTTCCTGTCGCGTCTGTCGGCGTTCAAGGGAGGGCGTGTCCGCGCGCCTTCCCGCGTCGCGGCTTGCAAGGTCCGCACGGTCGATGACATCGTGCAGGACATCACCGCGCCCGCCGAACCTGTCGCCAAGCCCGCCCGCCCGTTCCATCCGCGCCGTGATCCGTCGCTATGCGAGTTCCTGTCTATCCGGGGCATCTGCGACGATGGCGGCGAACTTCGCGGGCGTGACCTCGACCGCTGGCATCGCGAGGCGCCGTTCCGTCGCAAGCTTGTTCGGGCGGATGGCGTGTCCCTTGAGACGGCTGCACGTCAGGCATGGGAGGCGGGCTATTTCGATGATGTCGCCGTCCCGACGATGGATAGCACCGACAACATGCACCCGGTCACGCCAGAGATGTTGATCGCGGCGATGGATCGCGAACTGCGCGACGACTACGCCCATGTCTGGGGCGACCATGATGCGGAGTTCTTCGCTTAGGTTTACCATGCTTCTTTCGTGGTAAGGATTTTTGATGTTCAAGAAGCCAACGACATTTGTGATCGGTGCCGGGTGCAGCCGCGAATACGGCTTTCCGCTTGGTAATGACCTACGCGATCAAATCGCGACGTTGCTGGAAAATGTGAAGCCAGAGCGTCCGCGCCGTTCAGATCGAATGGTCTTTACAATGGAGGGGACCGACAAAGACGTCGAATTCAACGCCGCGATTGTTCAACACGCGGGCCAGCATAAATGGCAGGAGTGGTTCGCCACAGCACAGTCAATGGCTAAGGGGTTGCGTCAGGGATCGTCAATCGACCGCTATCTCGACTTCCACAACGAAGACCCGGTTCGGGTTCAACTCGGAAAGATGGCCATCGGGCGTCTCATATTGAGGGCTGAATCTCAAAGCTCGTTATCTATGGAGACTGGCTCAATCTTTGACATGACCGAGGTCGCGAAAAAGAACGGAGGCGAGCCGCACTGGCTCAATGAACTTTTCCTCAGATTACAAGAGGGTGTTCGTCGCAGCAACGTCGAAGAGTTTCTAAACAACGTCACATTTATTTGCTTCAACTACGATAGAGTTGTTGAGCATTACCTTTTCAACGCCATCAAGGCGTTTGGCAACTTGACGGATGAAGAGGCAACGGCAGCTATGCAGGGGCTTAAAATTTACCACCCCTATGGACGTCTTGGCCATCTTTTCTGGGAAACCGCGACGACGCCCAAAGGAGTTCAATACGGGGCGCGGCTTGACGATTTTGGGTCTATCGTGGGGCATAGCGAACATGTGCGAATCTTCACGGAAAGCTTCGAAGAGAACGAAGAAATACGCTGCATCCGACACGCGATGGAAAACGCAGAGAAAGTAGTGTTCCTTGGCTTCAGCTTCCTCCAGCAAAACCTCGACCTCATTCGACCCGACAACCGATCAAAGGCCAGTCAGGTTTGGGCCACGACGTATGGGATGTCTCAATATGATGTTGATGCAGCGGAGAACGCTATTTCGGCGATGCTAAATGGATCAAAGTCCGCCGATTATAGAAGTTTCAGAGTGAACGTCGTCGATAGTAAGGCTGGCAAGTTCATGGCTGATGTTGGAAATCTCCTCCGCTCATAAAGAAAGATATGGCTTCACCCTGCCCTCCCCGACTAAATAGGTCCATAACCTGTTCCGTTGTGTGGAAGCACGGCAACAGGGCCATTTAGATATTGGATAAATAAGGTCTGGATCGTATACTCGGTTCTGTCATCAAATCCGAAAAACTTAAGGCCCTGCGATCTTCCACTCGCGGGGCCTTTTGTTTTCGGATTACATGATTCCTTTCAACACTATTCAGGATGTCGTCGAACATCTCGACATGATCGGAAACGATCAAGCCCTTCTCTTTGCCTTCATGCACAAGAACCCCGATTTCGTGCGGTGGTGCGAGAGGATCGCTGACACACAGTATCGCAGCGTCGCGACGGTCATGACGCCCATGCCCGCGTTCGACATCGTGACCGCGCTTCAAACGACTGTCTTCGACAACTGGACCAACAACCCCGACAAGCGCGGCCCCTATCAGTATGGGGTCGAGGTCAAAGCCTACACTGCCGACACAATCACGAACTGGAAGCGTCCGAACTGGAAGGCCAGCGCGAAGATGTGGCCCGCCGCCGATGCGGTGAAGATCGCCAAGAAATCCAAGGTGAAGTTCAGCGACATCACCATGCAGAAGATCGAGGGACTTTCTGCCGAAGGTCGCGGCTTCGTCGGCGTCATGAAGCACGTCAAACCCGGCGAGGGTTCGCCCTACAACGATGAACACGTCGTCTGGCTGGACCTTGAGGGCGATCCTGCCTGTCTGATCCACACACCCTCATTCCAAGCGTTCACGGCGCCGTTCGACGCTCGCGACGCCAAGGGGAAGGGTCTGGTCGGAAACGCCGTCCTGCAATCCCGCTCTGCTACGTCGCCGGGCCTTGTCGGCTGGTCCACCGGCACCGCTTCGCCTTTGTAGTCGCCGGGAGCAGACCGCTCCCTCTATTATACTCTTCAATACCTACTATATTAATAGAGGGCGATCCCCTCCTGAAATACGGGCCTTTGGCCGTTCTCTCTATAATAGAGGGAGCCCCCTCAAATACGGTTTTTCAGACAGTTTTTGCCTCCCTCTATAATACAGGGCGTCATGCGCTCGCATCCTGCTCGGCGCCTGACCTTCCTGAACTACGGGGGAGCGGGGTTGCGGCGGCGCAGCACAAGCAGCGGACAAACCTGCCGACATTTTACACCGATGAAA